>Ga0268299_1000239_pt1 | contig 207796 bp, 211 predicted proteins | sample NOBtaG_FD_193484 | JGI IMG/M metagenome (GOLD analysis project Ga0268299, IMG submission 193484) | Activated sludge microbial communities from bioreactor in Nijmegen, Gelderland, Netherland - NOB reactor | ecosystem: Engineered > Bioreactor > Aerobic > Activated sludge | place: Netherlands... | reverse complement strand
GTCCAGCCGCCGCGATGACCGCGGGTGCCGCGCGTGAACCCGCCGCGCGAGCTCGCCAGGATCAGCGAGAAGATGAAGGCGAGGAGGCCGGCGCCGATGCCGACGGCGAGCACGCCGGCGATCGTCCAGGCGACCACGCCCACCACGCCGCCGGTCGCGGCCGAGCCGAAGAGCCGGCCGATCACCGCGGTCAGCACCCCGCCGAGCACCATCGTGAGCACGAGCAGGAGCACGAGCGACTCGGCGCCGCCTCCGAACTCGCCCTGCGGCTCGGGCCGGGGCGCCGGTGCCGGCAGCTTCTCCCCGTCGATGAGGCGCATCAGCTGCTGCGTTCCCGCGGCGATGCCGCCGTAGAAGTCGCCCTCGCGAAAGCGCGGCGAGATCACCTCGCGGATGATGCGTCCGGCGATCGCGTCCGGGATCGGCCCCTCGAGCCCGTAGCCCACTTCGAGCCGCAGCCTGCGGTCGTTCTTGGCAACGAGCAGGATGACCCCGTCGTCGATGCCCTTGCGCCCGAGCTTCCACGCGTCGGCGACGCGGATGCCGTACTGCTCGATCGCCTCCGGCGCCGTCGTCGGCACGATCAGCACCGCGATCTGGCTCCCCTTGCGGGTCTCGAACTCGGCGAGGCGCCGCTCGAGCTCGGCCGTCTGCTCCGCACTGAGCGTGCCGGTGAGGTCGGTGACGCGAGCCTTCAGCGCCGGGACGGGCGCGAGGTCCTGCGCCACGGCGAGCGCCACCGCCGCGGCGAGGAAGCACCCGCCGGCGGCCGCCAGGACGCGCCGAAGCATCACCGCGGGAGGGGCGTTATTTCTTCCCGCCGAAGTCGACCTTCGGTGCGGTCTGGATCGCCTTCTCGTTCTCGACGGTGAAGTTCGCCTTGGTCTTGTAGCCGAACACCATCGCGGTGAGGTTCACCGGGAACTCGCGCACGAGTACGTTGTAGTCCTGCACTGCCTTTATGTAGCGGTTGCGGGCGACGCCGATGCGGTTCTCCGTGCCCTCGAGCTGGGCCTGCAGCTCGAGGAAGTTCTTGTCCGACTTGAGGTCGGGATAGCGCTCGACCACGACGAGCAGCCGCGACAGCGCGCTCGAGAGCTCGCCCTGCGCCTGCTGGAACTTCTGCAGCGCACCCGGGTCGTTCAACATCTCCGGGCTCACCTTGACCTGGCCGGCGCGCGAGCGCGCTTCGGTGACCTGCGTCAGGACGTCCTTCTCCTGTTGCGCAAAGCCCTTCACCGTCTCGACCAGGTTGGGGATGAGGTCGGCCCGCCGCTGGTACTGGTTCACCACTTCCGACCACGCCGCGTTCACGCCCTCGTCGGCGCGCTGGATGTCGTTGTAGCCGCAACCGCCCAGCGTCAGGGCGACGCCGGCGACGAGCACAGCCCACACTCTTTTCATGGATGGAATCCCCTTTGCAGTCGTCACGGAGGGTCAAGATGGCGTCGCGCGCGACTCGTTCAACCCCTTCAGCGCCGCGCGCGCGTAGCACAGGTCTTCCCACGCCTTCGCCTTGTCGGGAAGATTGCGCAGGAGATAGGCCGGATGATAGCTCACGACGAGCGGCACGCCGTGGTACTGGAACAGCCGCCCGCGCAGGCTCGCGATGCTCGCGTCGGTGCCGAGCAGCGTCTGCGCCGCGAATCGCCCCATCGCCAGGATGAGCTTCGGCCGGACGAGCGCAATCTGCCGGACCAGATGCGGGCTGCACTGCGCGACTTCGAAAGGCTCCGGATTCCGGTTCCCCGGCGGTCGGCACTTGAGCACGTTGGCGATGTAGACGTTCGCGTCGCGGCGCATGCCGAGCGCTCCGAGCATGCTGTCGAGCAGGCGCCCGGCCTGGCCGACGAACGGTTCGCCGCGCGCGTCCTCCTCCGCGCCGGGCGCCTCGCCGACGATCATCCACTCGGCCTGCTCGCCGCCGACGCCGAACACGGTGTGGGTGCGCGTCTTGCACAGCGGGCAGTCGGTGCAGCCCGCGACCGCCGCCTTGAGCGCCGCCCAGTCGAGCGTCGCGATGCGCGCCGCACGATCCTCGCGCGCCAGCGTCGCCGGCTCACCGGCCGGTCGTTCGGATTGGCTCAGCACGGCGTAACCGCTGCGCGGCTCCCCCACCGCCGGCGCAGCGACGACGTCCCGTCCGCGCAGCCGCCAGCGCGGGCCGAGTTCCATCGCCTCGATCAGGCGCTCGCGTCGTCCGGTCACAGGGGATGGCTCAGCAGCAGCGCGTCCTCGCGGCCGTCGCGCGCCGGGTAGTAGCCCCGCCGCGTGCCGATCTGCTCGAAGCCATGCTCGGCGTACAGCGCGCGCGCCGCGTGGTTCGAGGGCCGCACTTCGAGCAGAAGGACGCGCGCGCCGTAACTGCGCGCCACCTGCATCAGGTGCGCGAGCATCTCGCGCCCGAAGCCGCGCCGCTGGCACCACGCCGCGATGCTCAGGTTGAGGAGATGGGCCTCGCCCGCGCCGACCATCATCACCGCGTAGCCCGCCAGCTCGCCCTGCACGTGACAGGCCCAGCAGCTGTACCCGGCCGCGAGCGAGTCGCGGAAGTTGCCGAGCGTCCACGGGAACTCGTAGATCTCCCGCTCGATCGCGGCGAGCGCCTCCAGGTCGCGCTCGGCGAGCGGGCGGATGCGCAGCGCGGATCGCGGCAGGGCGCTCATCGCTCGGCCGTCTTGAGCGCGACGCGGTCGCGCAGGTACACCGGGGCAGCGGCGGCCGGATCGCCGCCCTCGCCCGCCGCGAAACGCGGCGCCGCCAGCCGCAGCACCGCGGCGGCGGTGGGGAGGACTTCGGGGCGGACCGCGTCGAGACGCGCGCCGAGTCGCGCGAGCAGCGCGGCGCGATGCGCCGCAAAGCCTGCGCCGCATCCGGTCCAGCCGCCGTCGGGCGGCAGCGGAAGCGCATCGGGACGAGCGAGCCCCGCAGGAATGATCTCGTGCAACGCGCCGTTCCGTCTTTCGAACGCGGCATGGTACACCTCGCCCATCCGCGCATCGAGGCAGGCGATCGCGCGCGCCGCGCCGCTCGCCTCGGCGAGCGCGGCGAGCGTGCCCACCCCGAGCACCGGCAGCGCGCGCGCCGCCGCGATACCCTGCGCGACGCCGCACGCGATCCGCAGGCCGGTGAACGAGCCGGGGCCCGCGCCGAACGCGATCGCATCGAGGTCCCGCACGCCCAGCCCGGCACGCCGGAGCAGCGCGTCGATCTCGCCCAGGATGAGCTCGGCCTGGCGGCTCCCGGCCGCGAGGGTCGTCTCGTGCACGCGGGCGCCCGCGCCGAGCGCGAGCGAAAGCACCTCGGTGGCCGTTTCTATGGCAAGGATGTTCGTCATTGGCAGGCGCGCCATTTTACCGGTGCGGCGTTACACTCCCGCGCCACTTCGCGTGCCCAGGGAGGCTCGATGGACACATCCGCGCAAGGCCTGCGCGTGCTCGTGACCGCCGGCGCGGCCGGCATCGGCCGCGCGATCGCAAAGACGTTCCTCGACCACGGGGCGCGCGTGCACGTCTGCGACGTGGACCGCGCGGCGCTCGACGAGGCGCGGGGGCTCATGCCGGCGGTCACCCAGAGCGTCGCCGACGTGGCGCGCCTCGCCGAGGTCGAGCGACTCTTCGCCGACGTGCGGCGCGAGCTGGGTGGCCTCGACGTCCTGGTCAACAACGCCGGCATCGCGGGTCCCACGGCGCGGGTCGAGGACATCGCGCCCGAGGACTGGGACCGGTGCATCGCGGTCGACCTGAACGGGATGTTCTACTGCACGCGGCTCGCGATGCCGCTGCTGAAGGCCGCCGGGGGCGGCAGCATCATCAATCTCTCCTCGGTCGCCGGGCGGCTCGGGTTCCCGATGCGCTCCCCGTATGCGGCGGCCAAGTGGGGCGTGGTCGGGTTCACCAAGAGCCTCGCGATCGAAGCCGGCCCGGACGGCGTGCGGGTGAACTGCCTCCAGCCCGGGAACGTCGCGGGCGAGCGCATCGACCGCGTCATCGACGCCAAGGCTAAGGCCTTCGGCATCTCGTTCGATGAGCAGAAGCAGAAGCTGCTCGACACGGTCAGCCTCCGCACTTTCGTCACCGCCCAGGACATCGCGAACATGGCGCTCTTCCTCGCTACCGACGCCGGGAAGCACATCTCCGGCCAGGCGCTCTCGATCTGCGGTGACATCACCCGAACCGTCTAACCCATGGACCGGATCGGCATCGTCGGCTGCGGCTTGATCGGGCGCGCGTGGGCGATCGTGTTCGCACGCGCTGGCCACCCGGTCGCGGCGTACGACGCGGACGCCGGCGCGCTCGCGGCGAACCTGCAGCGCGTCGAGGACGCGCTCGCCGAGCTCGAGCGCTTCGGGCTGCTCGCCGAGCCGCCCGCGGCGGTGCGCGCGCGAATCATGCCGGCGTCGAGCCTCGCGGAGGCCGTCCGCGACTGCGCGTACGTCCAGGAGAGCGTCCGCGAGACGGTGGAGGCGAAGCGTGCGATCTACGCCGAGCTCGACCGCCTCGCTCCGCCGGGCTGCATCCTCGCCAGCTCGACGTCCTACATCCCCGCGTCCGCGTTCAGCGCCGAGCTCCCCGGACGCGCGCGCTGCCTCGTCGCGCACCCGGTCAACCCGCCGCACGTCGTGCCGGTAGTGGAGCTCTGCCCCGCGCCGTGGACCGCGCCCGAGGTCCTGGAACGCGCCCGCGCCCTCCACGCAGCGGCCGGCCAGGTGCCGGTCGTGGTGCGGCGCGAGGTGCCCGGCTTCATCCTCAACCGCCTGCAGGCGGCGCTCGTGTGCGAGGCGATGCGGCTGTACGAAGACGGCTACGCCTCGGCCGAGGACATCGACCGCACGGTCCGCGACGGTCTCGGCCTGCGCTGGTCGTTCATGGGGCCGCTGGAGACGATCGACCTCAACGCGCCCGGGGGAGTGCTAGATTACGCGCGCCGTTACGCTGCGACGATGGTCGAGATGGATCGCGCGCAGGCGCCGCGCGAGTGGAGCGCGCCGGCGCTCGCCCGGCTCGACGCGGAGCGCCGCGCGGCGGTGCCCGCGGGCCGTCTCGACGAGCGCGCGGCGTGGCGCGACCGCCGGCTGATGGCGCTGGCGGCGCACAAGCGCGGCCAGGACCGCTAACAGGTAGGAGATCCCATGTCAGCCAAGCAGAACAAGGTCATCATCACCTGCGCCGTCACCGGCGCGATCCACACGCCGACGATGTCGCCGCACCTTCCGATCACCCCCGACGAGATCGCGGAGGGCGCGATCGGCGCGGCCCGGGCCGGCGCCGCGATCGTTCACCTGCACGCCCGCATGCCCGCCGACGGGCGGCCCACGCAGGACCCCGCCGTCTTCAGGCAGTTCCTGCCGAAGATCAAGGCCGCGACCGACGTGGTCATCAACCTCACCACCGGCGGCGCACCGACGATGACGGTGGAGGAGCGCCTGCAGCCCGCGCTCCAGCTCAAGCCCGAGGTCGCCTCGCTCAACATGGGCTCGATGAACTTCGGGCTGTACGAGATGATCCCGCGCTACAAGGACTGGAAGCACGACTGGGAACTGCCCTATCTCGCCGGCTCCGACGAGCGCATCTTCAAGAACACCTTCCGGGACATCGCGCACATTCTGGAGTCGTGCAGCGGCAACGACACGCGCTTCGAGATCGAGTGCTACGACATCGGGCACCTGTACACCGCGGCGCACTTCCTCGAGCGCAAGCTGGTGAAGCCCCCGCTCTTCATCCAGTCGGTCTTCGGCATCCGCGGCGGGATCGGCCCGCACCCGGAGGACGTGCTGCACATGAAGCGCACCGCGGACCGTCTCTTCGGCGCGGACTACCGCTGGTCGGTACTCGGCGCCGGGCGCAACCAGATGTACGTCGCCACGATGTCGGCAGTGATGGGCGGCAACGTGCGCGTCGGGCTCGAGGACAGCCTGTGGCTCGGCAAGGGCCGGCTCGCGCAGACCAACGCCGAGCAGGTGGCAAAGGTACGCCGCATCCTCGAGGAGCTCGGCCTGGAGATCGCCACGCCCGGGGAGGCGCGCGATATCCTGCGGCTCAAGGGCAAGGACAACGTCAATTTCTAGCGCCTCGCTGCGCCAACCCATGAACGTCGCCCAGCACGTCGAGCGCGCCGCCGCGCGCCTGAAGGACCACCCTGCCATCCTGTTCGAGGGGAAGAGCGTCTCGTACGCGACGCTCGACTACTGCGCCTCGGCGCTCGCCGACGCGCTCGCGCGCCACGGCGTGCACCGCGGCGACCGGATCGCGCTGTACCTGCCGAACATTCCCGCCTTCGCGCTCGCCTATCTCGCGGGCCTGAAGGTCGGCGCGATCGTCGTGTCGATCAACTCGATCTTCAAGTGGGAGGAGGTCCGGCACATCGTCAACGACTCGCGGCCCAAGGTGCTCTTCACCACCCAGGAGCTGCTGCCCAACGTGCCGCGACCCGAGTGCCCCTCGCTCCAGCACACGGTGATCTGCGAGGGCGCCGAGTCCGGCGAGATCGCGCTCGAGGACTGGCTCGCTCGCGGCGACCCTACGCTGCGCGCGGCACAGATGCAGCCCGACGATCCCGCGGTGCTGCTCTACTCCTCCGGGACGACCGGGACGCCGAAGGGCGTCACGCTGACGCACAACAACATCGCGACCAACATGCGCACCGCGGCCAGGTGCTCGGGCTACAAGCGCACCGACCGCCTGGCGCTCTTCCTGCCCCTCTTCCACGTGTTCGGGCAGAACTACATCATGAACGCCGGCTTCGAGGCCGGGGCGACGCTCGCGCTCTTCCGCCGCTTCGTGCCCGAGCCGGTGCTGGAAGCGATCGCGCGCGATCGCATCACCAAGTTCTTCGCGGTCCCGACGATCTACATCGGGCTGCTCAACATGGATCTCGCGAAACACGACCTCTCGTCGATCGACTACTACTTCTCCGCGGCCGCGACGATGCCCGAGGAGATCTCGCGGCGCTGGACCGAGCGCTTCGGCCGGCGCGTCTACGAAGGCTACGGGCTCACCGAATGCTCGCCCTTCGCCTGCTACAACCATGAGACCGAGCACCGCTTCGGTAGCGTGGGCACGGCGGTCGAGGGGTTCACCCTCGCAATCCACGACGAGGACGACGAGGAGGTTGCGCGCGGCCAGTGGGGCGAGATCGTGATCCGCGGCCCCGGCGTCATGAAGGGCTACTGGGGCAGGCCCGAGGACACCGACAAGGCGCTGCGCCACGGCTGGCTGCACTCCGGCGACATCGGCCGCATGGACGACGACGGCTACGTGTACATCGTGGACCGCGTGAAGGACATGGTGAACGTCTCCGGCTTCAAGGTCTGGCCGGCCGAGGTCGAGCACGTCCTCTATCGCCACCCGGCGGTGCAGGAGGTCGCTGTTTACGGCGCGCCGGATGCCCTCAAGGGCGAGCAGGTGCGCGCCGCCGTGGTGCTCAAGGCCGGCCGGCACGCGACCGCCGAGGAGCTCGCGCAGTTCTGCCGCGACCGCCTCGCCGCCTACAAGATCCCGGCGCAGGTCGAGCTGGTGAAGGAGCTGCCGAAGAGCGCGACCGGGAAGATTCTCAAGCGGGTGCTGCGCGACCAGGCGGCGAAGGCCTGAAGGCTTGGCCCTCGACCTGATCGCGAACCCCTGGTTCTACGCGGTCGCGATCCCCGCGGTCATCCTCACCGGCGTCTCGAAGGGCGGGATCGGCGCGGCCGGCGGGTTCTCGGTGCCGCTCCTCTCGCTCGTGATCTCGCCGGTGCAGGCGGCGGCGGTCATGCTGCCGATCCTGATCCTGATGGATCTGATCGGCCTCTACGCCTACCGCCGCGAGTGGGACCGCAGGATCATGAAGGTCATCGTTCCCGCAGGGCTCGTCGGCATCGGCGTCGGCTGGGCGACCTTCAAGTACCTGAACGACGACTGGATCCGCGTGCTGCTCGGGCTGATCGCGTGCGGGTTCGTCGCCTGGAACGTCGTCGCCGGCCTGCCGCGGCCCGCGCAGCCCAGCCGGCTGAAGGGCTACGCGTGCGCCGCCGGCTCCGGGTTCACGAGCTTCGTCGCGCACGCCGGCGGGCCGCCGCTGGCGATCTACCTCCTGCCGATGCGCCTCGACAAGGCGCTCTACGTCGGCACCACCATCATCTTCTTCACCGCGATCAACGCGGCGAAGATCGTGCCGTATTTCCTGCTCGGCCTGTTCGAGGCGCGCAACCTCGGCACCGCCGTCGCGCTCCTGCCGGTCGCGGTGGTCGGCATCCTCTTCGGCATCTGGGTGCGCAAGCGCCTGAGCACGATGTGGTTCTACCGCATCGCCTACAGCCTGATGTTCGCCACCGGCGCGAAGCTGCTCTGGGACGGTGTCACGCACCTCGCCGCCGCGTGAGCGGCGCAGCGCTTCAGGCCTTCAAGAGATCGAGTGGGGCAAACCGCCCGCCGAGCACGCCGCTCGACGGCACCCCCCACCAGCGCTCGAGCACTGTGGCGTACAGGCTGCGGAACTCGATTGCGTGCGCCAGGTTGCCGTTCTCGAGCCGGTCGAGCCGCGGCGCCGGACCGACGACCCCGCCCTTCACCGCGCCGCCGAGCGCGAACTGAACGTTCGCCGTGCCGTGGTCGGTGCCGTTCGAGCCGTTCTCCTGTGCTCGTCGCCCGAACTCCGTGTACGTCAGCACGAGCGTCGAGCGCCAGCGGTCGAGCTCGACGAGCGCGCTGCGCAGCGCGACCAGCCCTTCGGCGAGCTGCCGCAACAGATTTGCGTGCACGCCGGGCTGGTTCTGGTGGGTGTCGAAGCCGTTGAGGCTCAGCCGCACCACCGCGACGCCTCCGTTCGCCGCCACGACCTGCGCGGCGGTGCGCACCGCCTGGCCGAACGCGCCCTGCGGAAACTCGGTGCGGAACGCGTGGTTCCCCTGCAGAGCGGCCGCGGCCTGCGCGACGTCGGCCTCGACCCTGAGGAGATGGGCGAGCGCCCGATTGCTCTTCGGCGCCTCCACCGGCTGCGCCAGCTTCGCCTGGCGCTGGAACTGCGCCGTATTGGTGAGCGCCACCGCGCGCGCGCCGGTGCCGGCGAGCGGGCCGAGGTCGCTCGAGCCCACGACCACGCCGTCGGCCGCGAACTCGCGCGGCGCCGGGTGTGCGGCGAAGGCGCGGGTCAGCCAGCCGTCGCCGAGGACCTCCTCGCTCCTCGACGCAGTGTCCCAGATCTCGATCGAGCGGAAATGCGAGAGGTTCGGGTTCCCGTAACCCACGCCATGCACGATCGCGAGCTCCCGCGCCTGCCACAGCGGCAGAAGTGACGCGGCCGACGGGTGGAGTCCGGTGCGCGCATCGAGCTGCAGCACCTGGTCGCGCGCGATCGCGATGCGCGGCCGCAGGGCGTAATAAGCCGGGTCGGCGTACGGCACGACGCTGTTGAGGCCGTCGTTGCCGCCCTTCAGCTCGACCAGCACCAGGAGGTTGCGGTACCCAGGGGAAGCCTGCGCCGCCGCGAACCGCGGCGCGAGCACCGCGCAGGTCGCGGCGCCGGTGGCAAGCAGGAAGTCGCGTCGCCGCACGGTCGTACCTACTTCAGCTGATAGGCCGGATCGAGCGCGATCACCCGGATCGTCTCGCGCGGTCCCGCGTCCGCGGGAAGCGCAGTCACCGGCTCGCGCGCGAGCAGCGCCCGCATGACGTCGGCCTGCGACGTGGGCGCGGCGAAGCCCTCAAGCCAGCGCTGCGGGTCGAAGTGGATCCCGCCCAGCGCGCGGACGAACCGGGCGCGCCCTTCCTCGCCCAGGCGCCCGAAGCCGGGGACGCGCCCGAACCCGCTCGCCGCGGGACGCCGGTCGGCCGCGGCCACCGCCATGCGCGGCATTTCGTCGGCGCGGAAGATCCGCTCGGCGAACTGCTTGCGAGCGAGCAACGTCGAGGAGTTGATCCATGCCTCGCCGCCCGGCCAGCCCTTCACGTTCGGCGGCGCGAAGAGGTTCTGCCCCAGCCCGGCGGTCACCAGCACGAACGGCAGCGGATCGCCCACCTGGAACTCCAGCGTGCGCAGGGTGCCGACGACGAGATCGACCGGCGACTTGATGAGCGCGGCGCGATTCTCCTGCGCCCAGAACGCGTCCGAGAGGAGGAGCTCGCGCAGCGCCGCCTTCAGGTCGTAGCGCGCGTCGCGGAACCGTGCGGCGACGCGCCGGACCTCCTGCGCGTCGGGCTCGGGCGAGACGAACTCGCGCCAGAGCTTCGCGACGACGAACTCGGCCGTCGCGCGCTGGGCGAGCAGGATGTCGAGCACCGCATCGCCGTCGAAGTCGCCGGTGCGGCCGAGCACCGTCTTGGATCCCCCGTCGTGCAGGAACGGCCGGAACCTGAACGCGCCGGTGTCGGGGTCGAGCGACCAGCCGGTGAAGGCGCGCGCCGCCTCGCGCACGTCCTGCTCGGTGTAGTGGCCCTCGCCGAGCGTGAAGAGCTCCATCGCCTCGCGCGCGAAGTTCTCGTTCGGACTGCCCTTCCGGTTCGACGCCGAGTCGAGGTAGACGATCATCGCCGGGTCCTTCGCGACCGCGTGCAGCAGTTCGCCGAAGTTTCCGGTCGCGTGTCGGCGGAGCAGCAGGTTCTGCTCGTACATGAGCCGCGCGTGCCGCACCTTCTGCTGGCTCGAGACGAAATGGTTGTGCCAGAAGAGCGTCATACGCTCGGTGAGCGGCGACGGCGTCGCGAGCATCTCGCCGATCCACCAGGCGCGCAGGTCGAATCCGCGGCGGATTTCCTGCGCGAGGAACGCCTGGCGCTCCTCCTGCGAGGCGTTGCGCAAGGTCCGTGGCGGCGTGATCGGCTCCCGCACCCACTCGGGCGGCGCCGTCGCCGCCGTCCGGCGCGTGCCGGCGAGCAGCCGGTCGATGGCCTGCGGCCGGGCGAGCCCCGCATACGCCGCGATCTCGCGCGGGCTGGCGCCGAGACCGGTGCGGTTCAGGAGGTGACGCGCGTCGTCCGGTCCCATTGCCGCCCGGACGGCGAGCGGGAGAAGGAGCGCGAGGGCGGCAAGCCAGCGCATGGCGGTCAGCGGAAGAAGGCGGCGCCCGGGATTGGCTCGCGGCCGAATCCGCGGGTGCCCGAGGACGTCACAGAGAAAACGAATCGCAGCTCACCGCTTGCCGGGGCCGCCACCGCCGCGCGGATCGCGGTAGATGTCGCGCCCGTGCTGGCCGATGTCCTGACGGAGCCGCTCGCGCTCCTCCGGCGTCATGCCGCGGCGGTGCATGCTGTCGCCGTCGGGGCGCTGCCACCCGCGCCCGGGCGGCGGCCCCATCGGGCGATCCGGCATCGGGCGATCCATGCCGCGGCGCGGGCCCTGGCCACCGGGTCCCGGTTGCGCCACTGCCGGCCACGCCGCCGCGAGCAGCAGCGCGAGCATCGTGAGGATCGCCACGCGTTTCATCGTCGATTCATGCGCACCGGTTCATCCGGTCCAATGATGCCACCGTTCCTAGCGCGTCTCCGCGTCGTGCTTCTCGTTGTAGATGTTCCGGCTTGCGGTATTCAGGTCCTGGTGCAGATCCTTGCGCTCGTCGCGCGTCAGCGCGCCGTCAGCCTTGTACGCGCGCTCCTCCTGCCGGATCGAACGCTGCTCGGTGCGCAGCCCGTGCGCCTCGTCCTTCGTCAGGCTGCCCGAGCGCACGCCCTGGGCGATGCGGTCCTGATGGTGGTGCTGGCGCGCGTTCACGCCCGGGTCGCGCATTGCGGCCGGCGGCCGGTGCTGGGCATCGTGCTTCTGCCGGTAGATGTCGCGGCTCGCGTGGTTCTGGTCGCGGTGCAGGTCGGCGCGTTCGGCGCGGGTCAGGTGACCGTCCGCCTTGTACGCGCGCTCCTCATGCCGGATGTGGCGTTGCTCGGTGCGCAGGCGGTGCGCTTCGCCGCGGGTCAGCTCGCCCGAATTCACCCCCTGCTGGATGCGTTGCCCCTGGTGGTGCTGGCGATGGTTCACGCCGGGATCGCGGGTACCCGCGACCGCGACGAACGGCAGGGCCGCGAGGGCCAGGCACAGGGCGCTCTTCTTGACAAGCATTGCAGTCTCCTCTCTCGTTTCGGTTTGCCCCTTTGGCGATGCACGCCGCATCGGGAGCGCGAGCTGGGCATCGGCGTGCTCGCACTGTAGGCCCAGGCTGTAAGCGGAATGTGTGGGGTGGCCGCGGGTTTGTAACCGGCTGTTACGCCCTCCCCCGGCGTAACCCGGCGTTACCATTGCCTCGCCCGCCGCGGCCACGGGCGGTAGCATCTGGAGCCATGACCGAGACGAAGACCAAGATCCTCGTCGTCGACGACGACCTGCGGCTGCGCGATCTCCTTACCCGCTACCTCGGCGAGCAGGGGTTCGCGGTGCGTGCCGTCGCCGAGGCGCACGCGATGGACAAGCTGCTCGCCCACGAGCGCTTCGACCTGATGGTGCTCGACCTGATGCTGCCCGGCGAGGACGGGCTCTCGATCTGCCGCCGGCTGCGCGCCACCAAGAGTCCGATCCCGATCGTCATGCTCACCGCCAAGGGCGAAGACGTGGATCGCATCGTCGGGCTGGAGATGGGCGCCGACGACTACCTGCCGAAGCCGTTCAACCCGCGCGAGCTGGTGGCGCGGATCAACGCGGTGCTGCGGCGGCGCGCCGCGCCGCTGCCGCCGGGCGCGCCGTCGTCCGAAGCCGAGTCGGTCGAGTTCGGCGGCATGACGGTGAACCTGGCGACGCGGACGCTGGCGAAGAACGGCCAGAACATCTCGCTCACCACCGGGGAGTTCGCGCTGCTCAAGGTGCTCGTGACGCACCCGCGTGTGCCGCTCTCGCGCGACAAGCTGATGGAGCTCGCGCGCGGCCGCGAGTACGAGGTCTTCGACCGCGCGATCGACGTGCAGGTCTCGCGGCTGCGCAAGCTCGTCGAGCCCGACCCCGCGAACCCGACGTTCATCCAGACCGTGTGGGGGTTCGGCTACGTCTTCGTCCCCGACGGGACGAAGGCGTGATGCGGCTCTTTCCGCGCAGCCTGCTCTGGCGCAACTTCGTCCTGATCGCGGCGCTGATCCTGATCGCGGTCGCGGCCTGGTTCCAGCTCTTCCGCTTCTCCGAGCGCGAGCCGCGCGCGCGGCAGACGGCCGACCTCGTGGCGAGCGTCGTCAACCTGACGCGCGTCGCACTCGTCACTGCGCAGCCGGACCTGCGGCGCGAGTTGCTGCTCGAGTTGCAGGAGCAGGAAGGCATCCGGGTCTATCCTGCCGACGCGGACGAGCGGATCGTGCCGCTCGCGACCGATCGCCCCGGCACGCAGATCTTCGCCGAGGAGGTGCGCCGCCAGCTCGGGCCGGACACGCGCCTCGCGACCGAGCGCGACGGCCTGCCCGGATTCTGGGTCAGTTTTCGCATCGATAGCGACGAGTACTGGGTCATGCTCCCCCGCGAGCGGGTCGAGCGGGCGGTCGCGCTGCGCTGGCTCGGCTGGGGTGCGTTCGTGCTCGTGGCTGCGCTCGCCGGGGCCTGGCTCATCGTGTTCCGCCTGCGGCGGCCGCTGCGGGCGCTCGTCGGCGCGGCCGCGGACGTGGGACGCGGACGGGTCCCGGCGCCGCTCGACGAGTCCGGCCCGGAGGAGATTCAGACCGTTTCGCGCGCATTCAACCAGATGACGCGCGACCTGGCGCGCCTGGAGGACGACCGCGCGCTCATTCTGGCCGGCGTGTCGCACGATCTCCGCACGCCGCTCGCGCGGCTGCGGCTTGGGCTCGAGATGTCGGAAGGGGACGCGCAGCTCAAGGCCGGCATGGCGGCCGACATCGACGAGATGGACCGCATCATCGGGCAGTTCCTCGATTTCGCGCGGGCGGCGGGCGGCGAGGCGCTGCAGCCGACCGATCTGGCGGCGATGGCGCGCGAGATCGCGGCCCGGTATCGGGACTCGGGCCATGCGATCGACGAGGAGATCGCGTCCGCGCCCGAAGCCACGGTCCGCCCGATGGCGGTGCGGCGGCTGATCACCAACCTCGTCGACAACGCGTTCCGTTACGGCGAGCGCGATGTGCGTCTGCGCGTCGGTGCAGCGAGCCGCGCGGTCGTGATCGAAGTCCTCGACCGCGGTCCGGGGATTCCCGCCGACGAGGTCGAGCGGATGAAGCAGCCGTTCACGCGGCTCGAGACTGCGCGGAGCGGGAAAGGCGGGTCGGGGCTCGGACTTGCGATCGTGGACCGGATCGCGCGCATGCACGGCGGGTCGTTCGATCTTCTATCACGGGACGGCGGCGGGCTGGTCGCGCGAGTCACGTTTCCGGCCACCGGCTGACCGGCGCTCAGCCCCAGCGCCGCACCACTTCGTAGGTGCTCCCCTCCGGTCCGGTCACGGACCGGACCAGCACGAAGTCCCCCACCACCCAGTCGATGGGCCGCAGGTGCGGCATCTCGAAGCCCGGCCTCGCCTTGCGTATGAGCGTGATGTGCGCGACAAAGGCTTTCGGATCGAACGCGATCCTCGCCTCCACGAGCGCGGTCCGAAGGTCGGCGACCAGCGCGCCGAGCTCCGGCGGCGGTTCCCGCACGCCGGCCCAGGCGATCCGGTTGTGGCGCCAGTAGCCGGGTTCGTCGACGCGGAGCGTGAAGGCGCGCGGCGCGACTTGCCCCGCAGCGGCCGTAATCGCCGGCAATGCGGCGGCAGGTGTGGCGCCGAGAAACGCGAGCGTGAGGTGAACGGTTTCCGGCCGCATCGTGCGGCCTCCGCTTGCGCGGTGGATCGCGCGCGTCCACTCGGCGAGACGCTCGCGGGTCGCAGCGTCCGGCCATAGCGCGAAGAAGAGGCGCAGCGTCGCGGCGGCTACGGGACGTCCGGCGTGATCCACGTCTTCGGCGCGTCCTCGAGCAGGACCACCGCCTCTGCCGCGATGCCCTCGCCGCGGCCGGTGAAGCCGAGGCGCTCGGTGGTCTTGGCCTTCACGTTGACGCGGCCCGGATCGATGCCGAGATCGGCGGCGACGTGCCGGACCATCTCGGGGATGTGCGGCGCCATCTTCGGCGCTTCGGCGATGATCGTGGCGTCGACGTTCGCCACCGCAAACCCCGCCGCGGAGATCTTCGCCATCGCGGCGCGCAGCAGTGCGCGGCTGTCCGCGCCGCGATGGGCCGGGTCGGTATCGGGGAAGTGCCGCCCGATGTCGCCGAGCCCCGCGGCGCCGAGCAGCGCGTCGGTGATCGCGTGCAGCAGGACGTCGGCGTCGGAATGGCCTTCGAGCCCGCGGTCGAACGGGATCTCCGCGCCGCCGACGATCAGCTTGCGCCCCGGGACGAGGGCGTGCACGTCGAAGCCGTGGCCGATTCTCATCCAGTTACTCCCGGATCCGCACTTGACCCGGCTCGATAACCCAGAGGCGGCCGGATACCGGCTCGGTCGACGCGAGCGCCAGGGCCCCACGCAGCAGTTCGAGAAGCATGTCGACCGTCTGCGCCTTCGGGCGCAGCACCCAACTGCCGGCGTGGCTCGCCGGCGGGTAGCTGCGAATGTCACTGAAGTCCAGATCGAGGGTGACGAGCACGCGCGCCTCGCTCCGAGCTGCCGTCAGGACCTGCTCGTCTTCCGACCCGCCGAGTCGTTCATCGAGGACCGTGCTGACTTCGTTGCTACCCTGCTGCAGCAACGGAACCGACTCGCTCGGTATATTCTCGTCCAGCTTGAAACGGAGCGCCACGCGGCGCACTTACGCGGGCAGCGGGACCACCCGTTCGCGAACGAGGTCTGCCGCGTACGCAAGCGCGGCCGGGATGTGCTCGGGAATTAGCGAGGGGTAGTTCGCGAGGATTCGCTGTGGCGTTTCACCCGCCGCGAGGTTGTCCAGAACGACCGAAACCGGAACGCGGGTGCCGCGGAAGCAAACGGTCCCGTGCATCACTTGCGGATCCGTGGTGATGTGCGCTCTCCAGTCCATGGCCCCTCTCAGATCGGTCGAACGGGTGCCCTCGGAATATAGCACCCGCAATGGCGCCTCGCGCCGAGGACTCGAGCGCCTCCGCCGGATCCACGAGATCGCCACCTTCACGACCCGCGCGCCTAAATCGACTGAATCATTAGATCCGAGATCGAGAGGTCCGCGGGGTAGGTGACCTTGAGGTTTCGCAAGCTTCCCGGCACCAACTTGGGCTTGAGCCCCAGCGCCTCGACCGCCGACGCGTCGTCGGTCGCGGCGCTCACGCTACCCAGCGCGCGCAGCAGCGTCCCGTGCCGGAACATCTGCGGCGTCTGGGCGAGCCACAGCCGCTCGCGCGGTTCGGTTGCCGCGATCCGCTGCGCCTCGTCCGCGCGCTTGAGCGTGTCGGCGAGCGGCACCGCGAGAATCCCGCCGTTCTCGTCCTCCCCGACCGCCTCGATCAGCCGCTCGACGTCGGCGCGCGCGAGGCACGGCCGTGCCGCATCGTGCACCAGCACCCAGTCGTCGGGGTTGACCACGTTTGCCATCGCCACGAGCCCGTTCAGCACGCTGTCGCGCCGCGTCGCGCCCCCGCACCACAGCGGCGCGACGCGATCGCCGAACGCCCGCCAGTCGTGCGTCGCGTAGCGCTCGTCGTCCGGCGATAGCACGACGAATGCGACCTCGATCAGCGGCGACGCGACGAGCGCCCGCACGGCGTGCATGAGCATCGGCTCGCCGCGTAGCTCGAGGTACTGCTTCGGCGTCTCGCCGCCCAGGCGCGCGCCCTGCCCTGCCGCCGGAATCAGGCCGTAGCGGCGCACACTCATCGCGCGTCGTCATCGATTTGCATAAGCGCCGCGACTATAATACGAGCGCGCCGCGTCGGATCGGGCAGGTACCATGCCCGGTCACACGCGGCGTGATCATTCCATGCAGCCTGCGCTGCAGGATGTCTTTCGCCCGCGAATCGAGATGAACGCTGTCGCCACCCCGCACCGGATCCGTTTCGGGAAGCTCCACGGCTCCGCGGACGCGCTCGCCCTCGCCCGCCTCGCCGCGACGCAGGCACCGCTCGTCGTCGTCTGCGGCGCCGCGCTCGAAGCCCAGCGCCTCCGCGAGGAAATCCCCTGGTTCGCGCCGCACCTCCGCGTGAGCCTCTTCCCCGACTGGGAGACGCTTCCCTACGACACGTTCTCGCCGCACCAGGACCTCGTGTCCGAGCGCCTCGAGACGCTGTACCGCATCACCTCCGGGGATTGCGACGTCGCGATCGTCCCGGCGACCACCGCGCTCTACCGCCTCCCGCCGCCGTCGTACCTCGCGGGTCACACCTTCTTCATCAAGCAGGGCGCCCGCCTGGACGCCGCCCACCTCCGCGCGCAGCTCACGACCGCCGGCTACAGCCACGTCACCCAGGTCGTCGCCCCAGGCGAGTACTGCGTCCGCGGCGGACTGATCGACCTCTTCCCGATGGGGAGCGCGCTGCCCTACCGCATCGACCTCGCCGACGACGAGATCGAGTCGATCCGCACCTTCGACGTCGACACCCAGCGCACCGTCTACAAGGTCCCGGAGATCCGCCTGCTGCCGGCGCGCGAGTTCCCGCTCGACGAAGCGGCGCGCGGGCGCTTCCGCGCACGTTTTCGCGAGGCCTTCGAGGGCGACGTGTCGAAGAGCGCGGTGTACAAGGACGTCTCGAACGGCGTGGCGCCGCCGGGCGTCGAGTACTACCTGCCGCTCTTCTTCGAGCAGACCGGGCGGCTCTTCGACTACCTCCCGGCCGGGGCGACGCTCGTGCTCCACCACGACGTGCACGGCGCGATCGAGCAGTTCTGGCGCGACGTCAACTCGCGCTTCCAGCTCCTGCGCGGGGACCGCGACCGGCCGCTCCTCCCGCCCCCCACGCTCTTCCTGACCGCGGAGGACTTCTTCGTCGCTGCGCAAGGTTTCGCCCGCGTCGACCTGCATGCCCCCGCGCTCGCTCGCGACGACACCGATCTCGTCGCCACGCAGCCCGTTCCCGCCGTCGCGGTCGAGCGCCGCGCCGCCGATCCGCTGCACGCGCTGAAGGCGTTTCTCGCAGCCACGCCCCATCGCGTCCTCGTCCTCGCGGAATCGCCGGGCCGCCGCGAGACGATGACCGAGTACTTCGGCGAGTACGGCCTGCACCCGGCGCCCTGCGCCGGCGTCGAAGCGTTCCTCGCCGCAAGCGAGCCCCTGATGCTGGGGGTCGGACCGCTTTACGAGGGCTTCGTCGCGCCGCCCGAGGCGCTCGGCGCGCTCGGGCTGGCCCCGAGCGGCTTCGCGATCGTCACCGAGGCGGAGCTCTACGCCGGGACCGCGCGCGCGCGCGCAGGCCGCGAGCAGGCGAAGCGGAGCTCCATCGAGGGGATGCTCCGCGACCTCTCGGAGCTCGCGGTCGGCGACCCGGTGGTCCACGAGCAGCATGGCATCGGCCGCTACCGCGGGCTGGTCAGCCTCGACCTCGGCGAGGGGCCGACCGAGTTCCTGCAGCTCGAATACGCCGACGCCGACAAGCTGTACGTCCCGGTCGCGCAGCTCCACACGATCGGCCGCTACTCGGGCGGGCCGCCCGAGCAGGCGCCGCTGCACAAGCTCGGCGGCGCCGACTGGGAGAGGGCGAAGCGCAAGGCGGCCGCGCAGGTGCGCGACACCGCCGCCGAGCTCCTCGGGATGTACGCCCAGCGCGCCGCGCGCCACGGCCGCGCGTTCAACGTGAGAACCCACGACCTGGAGGCCTTCGCCGAGGGCTTCGGCTTCGAGGAGACGCCCGACCAGCGCGCGGCGATCGAGTCCGTGGTGCACGACATGCGCGCGGGCAAGCCGATGGACCGGCTCGTGTGCGGCGACGTGGGCTTCGGCAAGACCGAAGTGGCGCTGCGCGCCGCGTTCGTCGCGGTGGCCGACGGTCAGCAGGTCGCGGTGCTCGCGCCGACGACGCTGCTCGCCGAGCAGCACTTCAGCACCTTCTCCGACCGCTTCGCCGACTGGCCGGTCCGCATCGCGGAGCTCTCCCGCTTCCGCACCGGAAAGGAGACGGCCGACGCGGTGAAGGGCCTGGCCGAGGGCCGGATCGACATCGCCATCGGGACCCACAAGCTGCTCTCGCGCGAGGTCAAGTTCAAGCGCCTCGGACTGGTCATCGTCGACGAGGAGCACCGCTTCGGCGTGCGGCAGAAGGAGCGCCTCAAGGCGCTGCGGGCCGAGGTCGACGTGCTCACGCTCACCGCGACGCCGATCCCGCGCACGCTCGCGATGTCGCTAGAGGGCCTGCGCGAGCTTTCGGTGATCGCGACGGCGCCGGCGAAGCGCCTCGCGATAAAGACCTTCGTCACCGCCTACTCGTCCGGCGTGATCCGCGAGGCCGCCTTGCGCGAGCTGAAGCGCGGCGGGCAGATCTACTTCCTGCACAACGAGGTGGACTCGATCGACGCGCAGGCCGCCCGGCTCGCCGAGCTCCTCCCCGAGGCGCGCATCGCCGTCGCGCACGGCCAGATGCGCGAGCGCGAGCTCGAGCGCGTGATGCGCGAGTTTCTGCAGCAGCGCACGAACCTGCTCGTCTGCTCGACGATCATCGAGACCGGGATCGACATCCCGACCGCCAACACGATCGTCATCAATCGCGCCGACCGCTTCGGCCTCGCGCAGCTGCACCAGCTGCGCGGTCGCGTCGGGCGCTCGCATCACCAGGCCTACGCCTATCTCCTCACCCCGCCCGAGGAGGCGCTCTCCGCGGCCGCGAAGAAGCGGCTCGAGGCGATCCAGATGATGGAGGAGCTCGGCTCCGGGTTCTACCTCGCCATGCACGATCTCGAGATCCGCGGCGCCGGCGAGGTGCTCGGCGAGTCGCAGAGCGGCGAGATGCAGGCGGTCGGCTTCAACCTCTTCAACGACATGCTCGCGCACGCGGTGCGCAGCCTCCAGGCGGGCCGCGAGCCGGACCTGACCCAGCCGCTCGGCGTGGTCACCGAGATCAACCTGCACGTGCCCGCGCTGCTGCCGGCGACCTACTGCTCCGACGTCCACGAGCGGCTCGTGCTCTACAAGCGGCTCGCCAACTGCGACTCGCTGGAGGCGCTCACCGCGATGCAGGAAGAGCTCGTCGACCGCTTCGGCCCGCTGCCCGAAACCGCGCAGGCGCTGGTCGAGAGCCACCGCCTGCGCCTCCTCGGCCACCCGCTCGGCGTCGCGCGGCTGGACGCGACTCCCGAGCACGTACAGGTCCAGTTCGGCGCGCACGCCACGGTGGATCCCGCCCGCGTGATCCAGCTCGTGCAGAAGGAACGCGGCTGGCGCCTGCTCGGGCCGACCAAGCTGCGCGCAGCGGTCCCCTCGGCGACGCTCAAGGAGCGCGCCGCCGCGGTGAAGCACGTGCTGGGACTGCTGGGCGGACGCGCCGCCTGACGCGGCGCTATTGCGCGAGCCCGGACGCGCGGCCCGTCCGGATTCGGCCGCGACAAGGCTACTTGTCTACAACCTTGCGCAGCCGGGCGCCCTCCGCGCGCGCCTCGTCGGGTCCGCGGGTGGCGCGCTCGAGCCGCTCGGCGAGTTCGATGATCCGCGCTTCGAGCTCGGCGGTGTGGTCGGTCAGGCCGCGGATCGCCTGCGCCACCGGGTCGTCGTCGCTGCTCGAGAGGCCGTAGGCCGAGAACCCGAGCTTCGCCGCGTGCGCCTCGCGCGCCTGGTCCTGCTCGGCCATGATGATCTTCGCGGGGATGCCGACCGCCGTGGCGCCGGGCGGCACGTCCTTGACCAGAACGGCGTTGGACCCGACCTTCGCATAGTCGCCGACCACGATCGGGCCGAGCAGCTTCGCGCCCGCGCCCACGACCACCCCGTTCCGCAGCGTCGGATGGCGCTTGCCCTTGTTCCAGGTGGTGCCGCCGAGCGTCACGCCGTGATAGAGCGTCACGTCGTCGCCGATCTCGGCCGTCTCCCCGATCACCACGCCCATGCCGTGATCGATGAAGAAGCGCCGGCCAATGGTCGCCCCAGGGTGGATCTCGATTCCGGTCAGCCAGCGCGCCAGGTGCGAGATCCAGCGCGCGAGCCAGCGCAGGCCCCAGCCCCAGAGCTTGTGCGTGACGCGGTGGAAGAGCACCGCGTGCAGCCCCGGATAGCAGGTGAGGATTTCCCAGGTGGAACGCGCCGCCGGGTCGCGGTCGAACACGCTCGAAACGTCTTCGCGGATCCTCGAGAACATCCTTCAACCCTCTGTCGATGCGTGCATTATCCGAAGCCCGACTGTTCCGGTCAACTATTTGCGGTGCGGCCCCTCGTCCCACGCCGTGAGCATCCCGCGGAGGATGTTCACTTCCTGGGATTCGAGTCGCGCGCGCCCGAAGAGCCGCCGCAGCCGCTCCAGGAGCCGCCGGGGATTCTGCGGATCCAGGAAGCCGCTCCGGACCATGCTCGCCTCGAGGTGCGCGTACAGGCCTTCGAGCTCCTCGTGCGCCGCGGGCGGCGTGCGCCCGGGGTCGGGCGCCACCGGGCCGAGCAGCGCGACGCGCGTCTCGTACGCGACGATCTGCACCGCCGCCGCCAGGTTCAGGGAGGAGAAGTCCGGATTTGCGGCGATGTGCGCCACGCGCTGGCAGCGGATGACTTCGTCGTTCGAGAGGCCCGACATCTCGGTCCCGAAGACGAAGGCGACCTCGCCGCCGCCTGCCGCCTCGCTCACCGCGAGCCGGGCGGCGTCGCGAACGTCCAGTGCAAGCGGCGACAGGTCGCGGCGCCGGGCGGTCAGCGCGATCGCGAGCGTCGTGCCGGCGAGCGCCTCGTCGAGGCTCGCGCACACGCGCGCCGCGCCGAGCACGTCGTCCGCCCCGACCGCCATCGCCGCGGCCTGCGGGTCGGGGAAATGCCGGGGGTTCACGAGCGCGAGGCGCGCGAGCCCCATGGTCTTCAGCGCGCGCGCGGCGGCGCCGATGTTTCCGGGATGCGTGGTGTGCGAGAGCACGACGCGCACGCGCCCGAGCCGTTGGTCGCCGCCGGAGTTCTCCGCGCTCATACTGGATAGAATTGCGGCCTTTCGCGACGCGCACCGCCCATGTCCACGCTCCACCCGATGCTCAACATCGCCGTCAAGGCGGCCCGCCGCGCGGCTTCCGTGATCAACCGCGCCGCGCGCGACCTCGAGGGGGTCACGGTCACCCGCAAGCGCCAGAACGATTACGTGACCGAGGTCGACCACGCCGCCGAGGCGGCCATCATCGAGGCCCTCAAGAAAGCTTACCCCGGCCACGCCATCCTCGCGGAGGAGTCTGGCGCGGCAGGCGAATCCGAGTATCAGTGGATCATCGACCCGCTCGACGGCACGACCAACTTCATCCACGGCTTCCCGCAGTACGCGATCTCGATCGCGCTGCGCCACCGCGGCGTGCTCGAGCAGGCGGTGGTCTTCGATCCCGGCCGCAACGAGCTCTTCACCGCCACGCGCGGGCGCGGCGCGTTCCTCAACGACCGGCGCATCCGCGTGTCGAAGCGCGCAAAGCTCGCCGAGTCGCTGATCGGGACGGGCTTCCCCTTCCGCGACCTGCAGCACCTCGACGAGTACATGGCGGCGTTCAAGGTCGTGACGCGCGAGACGGCCGGGATCCGGCGCGCCGGCGCCGCGGCCCTCGACCTCGCCTACGTCGCCGCCGGCCGCCTCGACGCCTTCTGGGAGATCGGGCTCTCGGCCTGGGACATGGCCGCCGGCGCGTTGCTGATTCTCGAGGCGGGCGGACTGGTGAGCGACTTCGACGGCGAGCCGCACTACCTCGACCGGGGGAACATCGTCTGCGGCGCGCCAAAGGTGTTCGTGCCCCTGCTGCAGGTCGTGCAGCAGGCGCACCGGGGCGCGCTCAGGCCGGCGTGAGCCCGATGGGCCGCCCCGAGGGCGAACCCCCTCGCGCGGTTAGCGCGAGGGTAGCCCAGTAAACGCGTCGCGTCTTCGCCGCATCCGCAAGGAGGTCGAGATGGACGAGAAGCCAGCAGTTCGGGCACCGGTCGAAATCTACAGCCGCACCGCGCGCATTCTTCACTGGTTGACCGTGGCGCTGATCGTGGTCCAGCTCCCGGTGGGCGTCTACATGGCCTATCGCGGAAACGTCCGGAACGTGTGGGACACGCTGACCGGCGCGCTCTACAACGGCCACAAGCTCCTCGGCGTGACGATCCTGGCCGTGGTCGTCTGCCGGCTCGGCTACCGGCTCGCGCGCGGCGCGCCGGCCGACGAGCCGACCCTCGAGCCGTGGCAACGGCTCGCGAGCCACCTGAACCACTGGGGCCTGTACGTGCTGCTGATCGGCGTGCCCGTCGCCGGTTACATCGGCGTCGCGCTCTTTCCCGCTCTCGACATCTTCGGGCTGTTCTCGCTGCCGGCCCTCGTCGCGCCGGACAAGGCGGCCGCCAAGACCGCCTTCCTCGTGCACGGGCTGCTGGCCGCGGCGCTCGCGCTGCTGATCGCCGTGCACGTGGCCGCGGCGCTCTTCCACTATTTCGTCCGCCGGGACAACGTGCTCGGACGCATGTTGCCGAAGCACCTGCGGCGATGAAGCCCGATGCATTCCTTCATCGCGCCTGCACGTAGGGCGCTCGATGACGCCAGCGGCGCTCCCGCCCGTCCGAGAGCGGGCAGCGGCAGGGACGTCGTAAAGCGTTACGACGGGCGGTAGAGCTGGCGCACCCGACCGCCGCGGTCGAGCTGCGCCACGAGCACCAGGGCGTTCTGCTGCGCCTCCAACTGCGCCTGGAGTACGTGGTCCAGGTCCTCGAGCGCCTCGATCAGCGCCCCGCGCTGCTCCGACAACGAGCGACGGGCGGCCTGCACCCGGCCCTGGAGACGCTCGTGATCCTCGGCATTCAGCTTCGCGCGCCCCTCGTTCTCGATCTTCTTGTCGATGAGCCGCAGAAACGCGTTGCCCGAATCCGCGAGGCGCGCCTCGCGCACCGCCTCGTCGACGATCAGTCCCACGCAGCGTTGCGCAAGCTCCTGGTGGCCTGGCAGGCACGCAAGCAGCTGTGCCGCCACGCCGCGGGCCATGAATGCGAGGTTGCGCTGCCGCAGGGGCACCGCGCACCGCTCCACCCGCTCCGCGGCGGCTGTCACGTCGTTGTCCGGTCCCAGGAAGTCGACCAGCCCTGCGCTCAACGCGCCGCGCACCAGGGCCACAGTCTCGGCCCTGATGGCTTCGAGATCCGCTTGCGTCTCGCGCTCGACGCTCTCGAGCTGACCGCGTATCGCGACGACGTCGTCCGCGCTCCGCGGGCGGTTCCGCGCGTACGGATGCAGTGCGGCAAGCACCTGCTCCAGGGCCGCGACACGGTCGGAGAAGCGGCTCCAGCGCCGGCTGTCCAGAAAGGGACGGATCTCGGCGACCTCGTGCGCAAGGCGCTTGAGGCGCTTGTCGGCGTTCACGAGGTGGGGCTGCCCGACCATGAGGGAGAGGATCTGCCAGAACGCAAGCTCCAGGCCGCGCGGCCTGAGGGACGCGTCCGCGGTCAGCGTGTCCCACCCGACGACTCCGTTCTCGTCCGTAACGAAGACCTGGAAACCCGCCTCGGCGGCGGGTGCGAGGTCGTAGGCGCCCGACGCGAGCCCCTGCGCGGCCGTCGGCGAGAGCGTCAGCAGGTAGAGGTCCTGCTCATCCCTGCCGTCGCGCGGCGCATCCAGCGTGGGCGCGTATTGCAGGAGGGGTGACAGACGCGACGTCAGGTCCACATGTGCCGGAATCTCGACGAGGCGCCCTACGAACTCGGACGGGCAGCGCTCGATCGTGACATCCCGGGCGTCCGGGGCGCCGAAAACGATTCTGAACGGGCGCGGCGGTGCGCTCAGTGCGGCGACGGGCTCGCCAGTCCCGTCCCGCGGCGCCTTGCGCCGACGCTCGCGGCGCGGAGGAGATTCGTGCCGGGGCTTGGCAGCCGGTGGGGTGGGCGCAGCCTCGATCCGCCGCCCCTCCGAGCGGTTGGCGAGCGCGACTCCGATCATGATGGCGATCGCCCCGCAGGCCAGCGCCACGAAGAACAAGGTCTCACCGGACATGTATCGTCTTTACAGCACCGTCGCAAAGAAATCTCAAAACAACCGTTCCGCGGTGGTCCGGCCGGCGCTTCTCGGCCGACAACCTCCCATCCCGAGGTGGCGGATCCGCACAAGTCTATCGCCGGGGCCGACGACGCGTGGATCCCCGCGCTCGATCTCATTCTCATCGCGCCAGGGCGTCGACCACACCCACTAGAATCGCGGGCGATGAAGCCCGAAGCGCTGCCTCCCACCGACGCCCTCGCGGGCCACACCGCGATGATGCGCCAGTACCTGGGCCTCAAGGCCCAGTACCCGGACATGCTGCTCTTCTACCGCATGGGCGACTTCTACGAGCTCTTCTACGACGACGCCGAGAGGGCCGCCCGCCTGCTCGACATCACGCTCACGCACCGCGGCGCTTCCGGCGGGCAGCCGATCAAGATGGCGGGCGTGCCGTGGCACTCGGCCGAGCAGTACCTCGCCAAGCTCGTGAAGCTCGGCGAGTCGGTCGCAATCTGCGAGCAGGTGGGCGACGTCGCCACGGCGAAAGGCCCGGTGGAGCGCGCGGTCACGCGCATCGTCACGCCCGGCACGCTGACCGACGCGGCCCTGCTCGACGAGAAGGCGGACAACGTCCTCCTCGCGCTGGCGGTCGCGCGCGGCACCGCCGGCCTCGCCTGGCTCAACCTCGCGAGCGGCGACTTCCGGCTGAGCGAGGTCGGCGTGCGCGCGCTCGCCGACGAGCTGCGCCGCATCGCACCGGCGGAGCTGCTGGTCGCAGACGGCGCCGCGCCGGACCTGCCCGGCGACCTCGGCGCCGTGACACGCCTTCCCGCCTGGCAGTTCGACCCCGACACCGCGCGCCGGCTGCTCGGCGAGCACTTCGGCACCGCCGGTCTCGCGGGCTTCGGCGTCGAGGACCTCGAGGTCGCGCTCGGCGCGGCGGGCGCCCTCCTCGCCTACGCGCGCAAGACCCAGGCCCAGGCGCTCACCCACGTCGTCGCACTGCTCGCCGAGCGCGGGGACGAGTACGTCCGGCTCGACGCCGCGACGCGGCGCAATCTCGAGCTCACCGAGACGCTGCGCGGCACCCCCGCCCCGACGCTCTTCAGCGAGATCGACGCCTGCGCCACCGGCATGGGGAGCCGCACGCTGCGCCACTGGCTCCATCACCCGCTGCGCGACCGCGCCCAGCTCGTGGAACGGCACGCGGCGGTCGAGGCGCTGGGCGGCGAAGCCGGCACCGGGCCCCATGGCGCAGCGCACGCCCTTCTGCGGCGCTGCGCGGACATCGAGCGCATCGCCGCGCGGATCGCGTTGCGCAGCGCCCGCCCGCGCGAGCTCGCCGGCCTGCGCGACTCGCTCGCCCTCCTGCCCGAGCTCGCGGCGGCGGTGGCGGGCGCGCAGGCGCCGCGCCTCGCCGCGCTCCGCGGCGCGCTCGCCCCGCCCGCCGCGGCGCTCGACCTGCTGAGGCGCGCGCTCGCCGAGGAGCCGGCCGCGCTGGTTCGCGACGGCGGCGTCATCGCGCCCGGCCACAGCCCCGAGCTCGACGAGCTGCGCGCCCTGCGGTCGAATGCCGGAGACTTCCTCGTCGCGCTCGAAGCGCGCGAGCGCGAACGGACCGGCATCCCGAACCTGCGCGTCGAGTACAACCGCGTGCACGGCTTCTACATCGAGGTCACGAACGCGCACGCCGACAAGGTCCCGGACGACTACCGGCGCCGGCAGACGCTGAAGAACGCCGAGCGCTACGTCACGCCCGAGCTGAAGAGCTTCGAGGACAAGGCGCTCTCCGCGCAGGAGCGGGCGCTGGCGCTCGAGAAGTCGCTCTACGACGGGCTGCTCGAGCAGCTGGTGCCGCACACCCCGCCGCTGCAGGCCGTGGCGCGCGCGGTCGCCGAGCTCGACGTCCTGTGCGCCTTCGCCGCCATCGCCGTGGCGCGCGACTGGCGCCGCCCGCGGTTCGTGGACGAGTCCGCGATCGAGATCGAGGGCGGTCGGCACCCGGTGGTCGAGTCGCAGGTCGAGCCGTTCATCGCCAACGACGCGCGGCTCTCGCCGACGCGCCGGCTGCTGCTCATCACCGGCCCGAACATGGGCGGCAAGTCGACCTACATGCGCCAGGTCGCGCTGATCGTCCTGCTCGCGCACATCGGCAGCTTCGTGCCGGCGCGCGCCGCGCGGATCGGCCCGGTCGACCGGATCTTCACGCGCATCGGCGCGGCCGACGACCTCGCCGGCGGTCGCTCGACTTTCATGGTCGAGATGACCGAGAGCGCGAACATCCTGCACAACGCGACCGAGGCGAGCCTCGTGCTGATGGACGAGGTCGGGCGCGGCACCTCGACCTTCGACGGGCTTGCGCTCGCCTGGGCGATCGCGCGGCACCTCGTCGAGCGCACGCGCGCGTACACGCTGTTCGCCACGCACTACTTCGAGCTGACCGGACTCGCGCAGGACTACCGGGAGGTCGCCAACGTCCACCTCGACGCGGTCGAGCACAAGGACCGGATCGTCTTCCTGCACGCCCTCGAGGAGGGCCCGGCGAGCCAGAGCTACGGCCTGCAGGTCGCGGCGCTCGCCGGGGTGCCGGGCGCGGTGATCCGCGCCGCCCGGCGCTACCTGCAGGACCTCGAGCGCCGCAGCCTGCAGCGCGACGGTCACGCGGACCTCTTCGCCGCGCCGCCCGCGCCCGAGCCCGAGCGCCATCCCGCCCTCGACCTGCTCGAGACGGTCGACCCCGACGTGCTGACGCCGCGCGACGCGCTCGAGCTCCTCTACAAGCTGAAGCAGCTGTGAAGCGGTCGCTCGCGGCGGTCGCGCTCGCGGGGCTCGCCCTCTGCGCCCACGGCGCCGAGCGCTTCAGCTTCGCGGCGTTCGGCGACACGCCCTACTTCGCCTTCGCGGAGCCGGCCGTCGCGCGCCTGATCGCCGGGCTCGCCGACGCCAAGGTCGACTTCGTCGTCCACGTCGGGGATTTCAAGCTGGGCGCCGCCTCGTGCTCCGACGAGGTGTTCATCGAGCGCCGGCGCCTATTCGACGCCTCCCCGGTGCCCTTCATCTTCGTCCCGGGCGACAACGAGTGGATCGACTGCCGCAGCGTCCTCGCTGGCGGGCACGACCCGCTCGAGCGGCTTGCGCAACTCCGCGCGCTGTTCCACGCCGGCGAGGCGAGCCTCGGACAGCGCAGGCTCGCGCTCGCCCGTCAAAGCGCGGACTCGCGCTTCTCCGCCTACCGCGAGAACGTGCGCTGGGCCTTCGGCGGAATCGTGTTCGTCGCGCTCAACGTGCCGGGCAGCAACAACAACCTGGGCCGCAACCCGGCCATGGACGCCGAGCACGCCGCGCGCATGGCCGCGAACTTCGAGTGGCTCGACGAGGCGGTCCGGCGCGCCGAGGCACCCGACGTGCGCGGGCTCGTGGTGTTCGCGCACGCCGATCCCCGCTTCCGCGGTGCCGCCCCGCGAGTGGACGGCTACGCGCGCTATCGCGAGGTGCTGCGGACCCACGCCGAGTGGCTGGGCAAGCCGATGCTGCTCGTCCACGGTGACGGCCACCGTTACCGCGTCGACCAGCCGCTGCGCGACCGCGCGACCGGCCGGCGCATCGCGAACTTCACGCGCCTGGAGGTCTTCGGCGCCCCGGAGGTGGGGTGGGTGCGCGTGGACGTCGATCCGGCGAACCCGCGACTCTTCGCGATCAGCCCCGGCCCGATCGCCCCGGCGTCGCGCTGAATCGCGCGGAGGCGCGTCGCCCCGCACACCGCCGTTGATCTACGTCAACGGCACCGGCGACCCCCTCCCAGAGACTACCCGCGGGGGAAGGCCGCTCACACATGTACACGATCGTTCGCCGCGAGGCGTTCTCCGACACGACCTTCCTCTGGGAAGTCGAGGCGCCGGACGTCGCCCGTGCCGCTCAGCCCGGACACTTCGTGATGCTCCGCCTGCACGAGGGCGGCGAGCGCATTCCGCTCACCGTCGCGGACTACGACCGCGAAGCCGGCACGGTCACCCTGGTCATCCAGGCGCTCGGCAAGACGACTCTCGAGATGCGCGACCACTTCAAGGCCGGCGATGCTTTCGCCGACTTCGTCGGCCCGCTCGGCCTGCCGCAGCACGTCGACCGCGTCGGCCACGTCGTGCTGGTGGGCGGGGGTCTCGGCGTCGCGCCGGTGTATCCGCAGCTCCGCGCGTTCAAGGCCGCCGGCAACCGCACCACCGGCGTGATCGGCTTCCGCACCCGCGACCTCGTCTTCTGGGAGGACCGGTTCAAGCAGCACTGCGACGATCTCCTCGTCTGCACCGACGACGGCAGCTACGGCAAGCCGGGCTTCGTCACCGCGGCGCTGCAGGAGGTGCTCGAGCGCGACAAGCCGGACCTCGTCGTCGCGATCGGGCCGCTCCCGATGATGAACGCCTGCGTGGAGACGACGCGCCCGTTTCGCGCGAAGACGATGGTGTCGCTCAACGCGATCATGGTCGACGGAACGGGCATGTGCGGCTCCTGCCGGGTGAACGTCGGCGGCGAGGTGAAGTTCGCGTGCGTCGACGGTCCGGACTTCGACGGCCACAAGGTCGACTTCAAGGAGCTGATCCTGCGTCAGCGCCGCTTCAAGGGCGAGGAAACGCGCGCCACCGACGACTACGCCCACGTCTGCCACGTCGAGAAGGTGCTGTTCGAGCAGAACAAGACCAACTACAAGAAGTACAAGGACCTGGCGCCGCACGCGACCAGGATGCCCGAGCGCGATGCGCTGGAGCGCTCGCGCAACTTCAAGGAGGTGAACCTCGGCTACTCGATGGCCGACGCGCTCGCCGAGGCCGAGCGCTGCATCATGTGCTCGAAGCCGGCGTGCATCGAGGGCTGCCCGGTGTCGATCGACATCCCGCGCTTCATCAAGCACCTCCTCGTGCGCGACGTCGACGGGGCGCTCGCGGTGATCAACGAATCGAACCTCTTCCCGTCGGTCTGCGGGCGCGTGTGCCCGCAGGAGTCGCAGTGCGAGGCGCAGTGCGTGGTCGGCCGCAAGCTCGAGTCGGTGGCGATCGGCCGGCTCGAGCGCTTCGTCGGCGACAACGCGCGGCCGCGCAAGGCTGCGCCGCAGCAGCAGCCGCGCCGGCTGGGCCGCGTGGCCGTCGTCGGCTCCGGCCCGGCCGGGCTCGCGGTAGCGGCCGACCTGACCCGTTACGGGTGCGCGGTCACCGTGTACGAGGCGCTGCACGTCATCGGCGGCGTGCTCCAGTACGGCATCCCGTCGTTCCGCCTGCCGCGCGAGATCATCAGCCGCGAGGTGGAGCACCTGCGCTCGCTCGGCGTCGGGTTCGAGACCAACAAGGTGATCGGGAAGACCTTCTCGGTGCCGCAGCTCATGGGCGAGATGGGCTTCGATGCGGTGTTCGTCGCCGCCGGCGCCGGCGCCCCCGCCTTCCTGGGCATTCCCGGGGAGTTCGCCGGGCAAGTCTACTCGGCCAACGAGTTCCTCACGCGCGTCAACCTGATGGGCGGGGACAAGTTCCCGTACCTCGACACGCCGATCACGCTCGGCAAGAGCGTGGTCGTGATCGGTGCGGGCAACACCGCCATGGACTGCCTGCGCGTCGCGAAGCGCCTCGGCACCCCGACGGTGCGCTGCGTCTACCGGCGTTCGGAGGCCGAAGCGCCGGCGCGGATCGAGGAGTTGCGTCACGCAAAGGAGGAAGGCATCGAGTTCTTCTTCCTGCACGGGCCGGTCGAGATCCTCACCGACGCCGACGGCAACGTGCGCGGGATGAAGGTGCAGAAGATGGTGCTCGGCGAGCCCGACGAGAAGGGTCGGCGCAAGCCGGTGCCCCTCGACGAGTTCGTCGAGCTCGGGTGCGACACCGTGATCTACGCGCTGGGGACGAAGGCGAACCCGATCGTCACCCAGTCGACGCCGGGGCTCGGCCTCAACAAGTGGGGCTACATCGTCGCCGACCCGGCCACCCAGGCCACCAACCTCCCCGGCGTGTTCGCCGGCGGCGACATCGTCACCGGCGGGGCGACGGTGATCCTGGCGATGGGCGCCGGCCGGCGCGCCGCGAAAGCGATCGGCGCCTGGCTGCAGGGCGGCAAGCGGACCTGGCCGATCACGCAGGCCGACGTGGAAGCCTTCGTCCCGCCGACGCCGGCGTCCGATCCGACGGTCGCCGATTCCATCGAGGCCCGCCTGTCATGAACGTCTGTCCGCGCTGCCACCGACCGCTCGAGGACGAAGAGGCCTACGTCTGCTGCGCCGGCGCCGAGCTCCGCTGGCGCTGCGCCGCGTGCGGCAAGGTCAGCGAAGGGTTCGCATTCCCGTACGGGATGTGCCCGCACTGCAAGGGCCGGCTCGAGCTGCTCGAGCGCGGGCCGATCGAGGACGAGCGTGCGCTCGACGCGATCCGAATGGCCTTCGAGATCGAGATCGGCGGCCTGGCGTTCTACGAGCGCGCCGCCCGCGACGCCGCCGACCCCGCGCTCCGGGACCTCTTCGGCCGTCTCGCCGAGATGGAGAAGGAGCACATGGCGACCCTGACGCGCCGCTACCACGCCGAGCTCCCTGCGTCCGCCGCGGACTTCCAGATCGACCGCGCCGCGATCTTCGCCGGCGTCGAGCGGCATCCGGAGGATCCCGCCAACCTGTTCCGCATCGCGATCGCCTTCGAGCGGCGTGCGGCGCAGTTCTTCGCCGAGCGCGGCACGCAGGCGCCCGAGGGTTCGGCCGAGCGCCAGCTCTACAAGGAGCTCGCCGCCGAGGAGCGCGAGCACGTCGAGATCCTGACCACCGAGTACGGCCGCTGGCAGCGCGGTCGCGCGGGGCTGCTGTGAAGGTCGGTCAATGAGCGAACGCTCGATCGTGCTCGACGGCAACGAGGCCGCCGCGCGCATCGCCCACCTCACCAGCGAGGTCATCGCGATCTACCCGATCACGCCCGCCTCGCCGATGGGCGAGTTCGCCGACGCCTGGTCGGCAGCGCGGCGCCGGAACCTCTGGGGCGTCGTGCCGGAGGTGATCGAGATGCAGAGCGAGGCCGGCGCCGCCGGCACGGTGCACGGCGCCCTCCAGGCGGGCGCGCTCACGACGACCTTCACCGCGTCGCAAGGGCTGCTCCTGATGCTGCCCAACATGTTCAAGATCGCCGGCGAGCTGACGCCGACGGTCTTCCACGTCGCGGCGCGCACGCTGGCGACGCACGCCCTGTCGATCTTCGGCGACCACAGCGACGTGATGGCCGCCCGCACCACCGGGTGGGCGATGCTCTGTTCGGCGAGCGTCCAGGAGGCGCAGGACATGGCGATGATCGCGCAGGTCGCGACGCTGCGCGCCCGGGTGCCGTTCCTGCACTTCTTCGACGGCTTTCGCACCAGCCACGAAGTCAACAAGATCGACGTCCTCTTCGCCGAGGAGGTGCGCGAGCTGCTCGACGACCGGCTGGTCGAGGCTCACCGGGCGCGCGCCCTCAATCCCGATCGCCCGGTGCTGCGCGGCACGGCACAGAACCCGGACGTGTTCTTCCAGGCGCGCGAGGCCTGCAATCCGTTCTACGACGCGGTGCCGGGAATCGTGCGCGAGGAGATGGCGCGCTTCGCCAAGCTCACCGGCCGCCAGTACGGCCTCTTCGACTACCAGGGCGCGCCGGACGCCGAACGCGTGCTGGTCCAGATGGGCTCGGGCGTCGGCGCCACGGCCGAGGCGGTGCGCAAGCTCGCCGCCGCCGGCGAGAAAGTCGGTCTCGTCACCGTGAGGCTCTACCGGCCCTTCGACGCGACGGGTTTCGTCGCGGCGCTGCCGCGCACGGTGCGGGGCCTGGCGGTCCTCGACCGCACCAAGGAGCCCGGGGCGATCGGCGAGCCGCTGTACCAGGACGTGCTCGCCGCACTCGCGGAGGCCTGGCCCGAGGCGACGCCCGCCCCGCGCGTGATTGGCGGCCGCTACGGCCTGTCGTCCAAGGAATACACCCCGGCGATGGCGAAGGCCGTGCTGGACGAGCTGAAGGCGGCGCGACCCAAGCGCCATTTCACCGTCGGGATCGTGGACGACGTCACCCGCCTCTCGCTTGCCTGGGACGAGGCCTTCGACACCGAGCCCGCCCAGGTCACTCGGGCGGTGTTCTACGGGCTCGGCGCCGACGGGACGGTCGGCGCGACGAAGAACTCGGTGAAGATCATCGGCGAGAACACGCCGCTGCACGCGCAGGGGTACTTCGTCTACGACAGCAAGAAGTCCGGTGCGATCACCGTCTCGCACCTGCGCTTCGGCCCGCGGCCGATCGAGTCGACGTACCTCGTCCGGCAGGCCGACTTCGTCGCCTGCCACCAGTTCGAGTTCATGGAGACGCTCGACGTCCTGGCGCTCGCGCGCATCGGGGCGACCTTTCTCCTGAACAGCCCGTACGGTCCCGACCAGGTCTGGGATCGCCTGCCGGCCGAGGCGCAAGCCGCGATCGTCGACCGCAAGCTGCGCATGTTCGTGATCGATGCGCTGAAGGTCGCGCGGGAAGCGGGCCTCGCCGGCCGCCTGAATACCGTGATGCAGGCGTGCTTCTTCGCCATCTCGGGCATCCTGCCGCGCGAGGAGGCGATCGCCGAGATCAAGGAATCGATCCGCAAGACCTACGGCAAGCGCGGCGAGTCCGTGCTGGCGCGAAACTTCGCCGCAGTGGACCAGTCCCTCGCCGCGCTGCACGAGGTCCGGGTGCCGGCGCGCACCGACTCGGCGCTCCGCCGCCGGCCCCCCGTGCCCGAGGGCGCGCCCGAGTTCGTACAGCGGGTCACCGCGATGATGCTCGACGGCAAGGGCGACCTGCTGCCCGTGTCGGCGCTGCCGGTCGACGGGACGTTCCCGACCGGCACCACGAAGTGGGAGAAGCGCAGCATCGCGCACGAGATCCCGGTCTGGGACACGGCCGTGTGCACGCAGTGCGCGATCTGCCCGCTCGTCTGCCCGCACGCGGCGATCCGCATGAATGTCTATCCGCCCGAGCTGCTCGCGAACGCGCCGAAGGGATTCCAGCACCAGACCTGGAACCGGAAGGACGGTCCGACCGCCGGGTGGGCGTTCACGATCCAGGTGGCCCCCGACGACTGCACGGGCTGCGGCGTGTGCGTCGACGTCTGCCCCGCGCGCAGCAAGCAGGCGGTGAAGCACAAGGCCATCAACATGGCGCCGAAGCTCAAGCACCTCGAGGTGGAGCGGCGCAACTACGACTTCTTCCTCGGGCTGCCCGAGACCCGCCCGTCGTTCGACGCGATCGAGCTGCTCAAGGGCGCGCAGCTGCGCGAGCCGCTCTTCGAGTACTCGGGCGCGTGCGCGGGGTGCGGGGAGACGCCCTACGTCAAGCTCCTCACCCAGCTCTTCGGCGATCACCTGCTGGTGGCCAACGCCACCGGGTGCTCGTCCATCTACGGCGGCAACCTGCCCACCACGCCGTGGACCAAGAACCGCGCCGGCCTGGGCCCGGCGTGGTCGAACAGCCTGTTCGAGGACAACGCGGAGTTCGGGCTCGGGATGCGCCTCGCCCTGGACGCGCAGCGCAGCCTCGCCGAGCGCCTCGTGCGCGAGCTGCGAGCGGAGATCGGCGAGGCGCTCGCCGACGCGCTGCTCGCGGCCCCCCAGGCGAGCGACGAGGAGATCGCCGCACAGCGCGTTCGCGTCGCGGAGCTCAACGCCATCCTCCCCCGCCTGCGCTTCCCGGAGGCGCGACAGCTCCTCGCCGTGGCCGACAGCCTGGTGACGCGCAGCGTGTGGATCGTCGGGGGGGACGGCTGGGCCTATGACATCGGCTACGGCGGTCTCGACCACGTGCTCGCCTCCGGACGCAACGTGAACATCCTGGTGCTCGACACCGAGGTCTACAGCAACACCGGCGGCCAGGCGTCGAAATCGACCCCGCGCGGCGCGGTCGCGAAGTTCGCCGCAGCCGGCAAGCCGATCGGCAAGAAGGACCTCGGCATGATTGCGATGGCCTACGGCAACGTCTACGTCGCGCAGGTCGCGATGGGCGCGAACCCGGTGCAGACGGTGCGCACGTTCCGCGAAGCCGAGTCGTGGCCCGGCCCGTCCCTGATCATCGCCTACAGCCACTGCATCGCGCACGGCATCGACATGGCGACCGCGATGACCCACCAGAAGGACGCGGTGAAGAGCGGCTACCTGACGCTCTACCGCTACGACCCGCGGCTCGGAATGGGCGGCGCCGACCAGCCGCTGAAGCTCGACTCGCGCAAGCCGACCATCCCGTTCGAGCAGTTCGCGCTGAAGGAGGGCCGCTTCGCGATGCTCGCGCGCTCCGATCCCGAGCGCGCGAAGCAGCTCGTCAAGGCGGCCCAGGCGGACATCGACGCGCGCTGGCAGTACTACGAACAGATGGCCGGCGTGCACCGGGTGGTCCCGGAAGAGTCCCAGGACGAGGCGCCCCCGGACGAGGCGCCCACGGCTGCGCCCGCCCCTGCGGGCCCGCCCAGCGAGGAGCTGGAGACATGAGCGCGCCGGGCCGCCCCAAGCGCGAACGTCCGAGCGTTCTTCACGCGAGGACTGCCCGATGAGTGTCGACCTGCGCACGCGCTACCTCGGGCTCGATCTCGTCAATCCGATCGTCGCGTCGGCCTCGCCGCTGACCGGCTCGGTCGACAGCCTGAAGCGGCTCGAGCTGGCGGGTGTGGCCGCGGTCGTGCTCCCGTCGCTCTTCGAAGAGCAGATCGAGCACGACGAGATGGCCGCGCACAAGCTGATGCTGTACGGGGCGGAGATCTCCGCCGAAGCGCAGGGGTTCTTCCCGGAGGTCGCCTACGAGACCGGGCCCGACCAGTACCTGCAGCTCATCGCGGCGGCGAAGAAGTCCCTCAAGGTGCCGGTGATCCCGAGCCTGAACGGCCACACGCCCGGCGGCTGGACGCGCTACGCCAAGCGCTTCGAGGACGCCGGCGCCGACGCGATCGAGCTGAACGTGTACTTCCTCGCCGCAGATCTCGACGACACGAGCAGCGCGGTGGAGCGCCGCTACGTGGACCTCGTCGCCGCGGTGAAGAGCGAGGTGAAGGTCCCGGTGGCGGTAAAGGTGTCGCCCTACTTCAGCGCCATGGCGAACATGGCTGCGCGGCTCGCCGGCGCCGGAGCATCGGGGCTCGTCCTCTTCAACCGCTTCCTGCAGCCGGACATCCTGCTCGACGAACTCGAGGTCGCGCCGCACCTGGTGCTCTCCACGTCCGACGAGCTGCGCCTCGCATTGCGCTGGATCGCGATCCTCCACGGTCGCGTCGACGCGAGCCTCGCCGCGACCGGCGGCACGCACACCGCCGAGGACGTGCTGAAGGTATTGCTCGCGGGCGCCGACTGCGTGATGCTCGCGAGCAGCCTGCTCCGCAACGGGCCTGCCCACGTGGGCAAGCTGCTGCGCGGCGTCGAGTCCTGGATGCGGGAGCGCGAGTACGCGTCGGTAGCCCAGCTCAAAGGCTCGCTCAGCCAGCGCGCCTGCCCCGATCCCGACGCGTTCGAGCGGGCCAACTACATGAAAGCGCTGAAGTCGTACACGAGCGAGTCCGCCTGAGCGCGGGCCGCCGTCGCGGTCCCCGCGCGACAGTGCGGCACTGGAGGAGAGTTATGGCACCGAAGACTTCCACCGGCCGGCCGGCCATCCCGCACGGCATCGAGCTGCTGCGCGACCCCGCGCTCAACAAGGGCACGGCCTTCACCGACGCCGAGCGCGACGCCCTCGGCCTGCGCGGGCTTCTGCCTCCGCTCGTCGCCACCCAGGAGGAGCAGGTCGGCCGCATCCTCGAGAACCTGCGCCGCGTGCCCGATCCCCTCGACAAGTACATCCGGCTCGAGGCTCTGCACACCCGCAACGAATCGCTCTTCTACCGGGTTCTGCTCGAGCATCCGGACGAGATGCTGCCGATCATCTACACCCCGACCGTGGGACTCGCGTGCCAGCGCTTCGGCCATATCTACACGCGGCCGCGCGGGCTGTACGTCACCGCGCGCGACCGCGGCCGGGTGGCGGCGGTGCTCCGCAACTGGCCCTACCGCGAGGTCGACATCATCGTCGTGACCGACGGCGAGCGCATCCTGGGTCTCGGCGACCTCGGCGCGAACGGCATGGGCATCCCGGTCGGCAAGCTCGCGCTCTACAGCGCGTGCGCCGGTGTCCAGCCGAGCCGCACCCTGCCGGTCACGCTCGACGTCGGCACCAACAACGCGGCCCTGCTCGAGGACCCGCTCTATCTGGGTCTGAAGCAGCGCCGCATCACCGGCCCGGACTACGACGCGCTGCTCGAGGAGCTGATCGTCGCGACGCAGGAGGTCTTCCCCGGCGTGGTGGTGCAGTTCGAGGACTTCGCGAACCACAATGCCTTCCGCCTGCTGCGGAAGTATCGCGAGCGGGTGTGCACGTTCAACGACGACATCCAGGGCACGGCGGCGGTGGCACTTGCGGGCGTGCTGTCGGCCCTGCGCATCACCGGCGGCCGGATGCGCGACCAGAAGTTCCTCTTCATGGGCGCGGGCGAGGCGGCGACCGGCATCTCGGACCTCGTGTGCACGGCGATCCAGGCCGACGGCCTGCCGGAGAAGGCGGCGCGCGAGCGGCTGTGGCTGTTCGACTCGCAAGGGCTGGTGGTGAAGGGCCGGACCGGCCTCGCCGAGCACAAGCTCGGCTACGCGCACGACCATGCGCCCGCCGGCGAGTTCCTCGCAGCGATCGAGGCCCTGCGCCCGACCGGCATCGTCGGCGTCGCCGCGGTGGGGGGCACGTTCACCGAGGCCGTGCTGCGCAAGATGGCCGAGATCAATCCACGGCCGATCGTGTTCGCGCTGTCGAACCCGACGTCGAAGTCGGAGTGCACTGCGGAGGAGGCGTACCGCTGGACGGACGGACGGGGTCTCTTCGCGTGCGGCAGTCCGTTCGACCCGGTGACGCTGAACGGGCGCACGCACGTCCCGAGGCAGGGCAACAACTCCTACATCTTCCCCGGCGTGGGCCTGGGCGCGATCGCGTGCAAGGCCCGCCACGTCACCGACGAGATGTTCCTCGCCGCGGCGCACGCGCTGTCGAAGCAGGTCACCGAGCAGGATCTGGCGCAGGGGAGCCTCTATCCCCCGCTTGCGCGCGTCCGGGACGTGTCCGCCCACATCGCGGCGGCGGTGGCGGAGGTCGCGTACTCGAAGAGGCTCGCGACCCGCCCGCGGCCGGCAGATCTGCTCGAGTACGTCCGGTCGCACATGTACGACCCGACGTACGCGAGTTATCTCTGATGCAGCGGGATCGCCTGACTAGCGCTTGTTGAGTTCCCGCAGCGTGGCCTCATCCGGTTCGCCGGATCGGGCGAGCCCGTGCTGCCCTTGGAACTCGCGCAGCGCGGCCGCGGTGCGCGGCCCGAGGATACCGTCGATGGGTCCGACGTCGATCCCCTCACGCTGCAGCATCTCCTGCACGCTGCGAACCAGATCCCCGGCAATGCACGGTTGCAGCTCGGGACGCGTTTTCAACCACGCGGAGACTGCCCCGTAGTCGTAGTCCGGCGCCGGTCTGGGCTGCGCGGCGCGTCCCTTGACCTTCGCATACATGGCGGGCAGCGTGTCCCGAAACGGCGGCGGCATGCTCTTGACGAATGCCGGATCGGCGCGGTTCACCACGGCGGGCCTCGATTCCGCCGACTTGCGCGAGTACGTGTGGTTGGCTGCGACGTTCATTCGGGTTCCCCCGCCGCGCGTTCCCGACGGATCCAGCGCAAGGGCAGTGCCCTGCTCGATAAAGAGGCGTCCGCCGTCCGCGACGTTCAGCACCGCGACGCCCGAGTCCATCACCAGGTCGAAGTAGGGCGTATTGATGCGGTACGGAGGCGCCTTGTCCCGTTTCGCCACCGTCAGCTTGAGCCAGCCGGAACCCAGGAAGTAGGGGCCGACCTCCCTCGCCGAGCCGACAGCCACCGGTACGTCGGAAAGAAAGCGCGAGTCGGGCCCCAGCTCGATTCGGCTTCCATCCGGGAACTCGACCTGCACCAGACTCTGCGGCCCGGTCTGGAGGATGTCGCACTGGCGCAGCTGCACCCCCGGGACCGGGATGTACCCGCGCAGGCCGGAGGCAAGCGTGCTCTTGCCTTCGACGAGCGTCACCATCGGTCCGGCGTCGTTTGCCGCGGCTCGAACCGCAAACTGGAGCAGGAGCAGAAAGCTGGATATCCCCCACGTCCATGAAGTCAGGCGCACGACTCCCCCCTCGAGGCCGAAGTGCGATAGCGAAAGCGTCTATCGCGAGGCCTAAACTCTGATCGCTAACGCGCAGGCGGTCAACCGGACCCGCGCGCAGTCAGCGGCCTACGAGACTGCCGCCGGAAGTCGATTGTCGACAACCCGCTATGGGCCGCCGACCGCTTTCGCGACGAAGCGTTTGACCGCCGCGGCGTCGGCGTCGATCACTTCGAAGCGCTGCGGCAGCGCCTCGAGCCCCTCGTAGGCCTTCGGGCGCGGCGGAGCGACACCGAGAGCCTCGCGGATCGCGGTGTCGAACTTCACCGCGAGTGCGGTCTCGAGGCACACAAGCGGGACGCCCGGCTCCCGGAAGCCCAGTCCCACCTTGATCCCGTCGGCGGTGTGCGTATCGACGATGTAGCCGTACTTCGCGTGCACCCGCCGGATCGTCGCGAGACGATCGGCGTGCGTGCTGAAGTCCGAGGCGAAGCCGGTCTCCGCGACGCGCTGGTAGTACGCGGAATTGGAGAGATCGAACTCGCCCTCCGCGTCCACACGCCGCCACAGCTCGCGCACCCGCGCCGGGTCCCGCCCCACCAGATCGTAAACGTAGCGCTCGAAGTTGGAGGCCTTCGAGATGTCCATCGACGGGCTCGAGGTCTGAAACACCTCCTTCGCCAACCGCACCCGGTACACGCCGGTGCGGAAGAACTCGTCGAGCACGTTGTTCTCGTTCGTCGCCAGGATAAGACTGCGGACCGGCAGCCCCATCGACCGCGCGACGTGGCCGGCCAGGATGTTCCCGAAATTGCCCGACGGCACGGCGAACGAGACCTGCTCGTCCTCCCCGCGCGTCACGGCGAAATAGCCCTTGAAGTAGTAGACCACCTGCGCGACCACTCGCGCCCAGTTGATCGAATTCACCGACCCGATCCGCAGCCGCGCCTTGAAGTCGAGGTCGGCGGAGACCGCTTTCACCACGTCCTGGCAGTCGTCGAACACCCCGCGCACCGCCAGGTTGAAGATGTTCGGGTCGGCGAGCGAGTACATCTGCGCGGTCTGGAACGCGCTCATCTTCCCGAGCGGCGACAACATGAACACGCGGATCCCGCGCTTGCCGCGCAGCGCGTACTCCGCGGCCGAACCGGTGTCGCCAGACGTCGCGCCGAGGATGTTCAGCGTTTCGCCCCTTCGCGCGAGCTCGTACTCGAACAGGTTCCCGAGCAGCTGCATCGCGACGTCCTTGAAGGCAAGCGTCGGGCCGTTCGAGAGCTGCAGCAGGTGCAGGCCGGGCTCGAAAGTGCGCACCGGCGTGATCTCGTCCGACCCAAACGCCGCCGCGGTGTAGGTGCGATCGACGATCGCCCGCAGGTCGGCGGCCGGGATGTCGTCGATGTAGCGCGAGAGTATCGCGAAGGCGAGCCCGCGATAGTCGAGCCGCCGCCACGTCGCGAGCGTCGCCCGGTCGACGCGCGGATAGGCCTCCGGGATCGTCAGCCCGCCGTCGGGCGCGAGGCCCTCGAGCAGGATGTCGCAGAACGCGGCGGGCGGCATCCCGCCGCGGGTCGACACGTACCGCATCGGCGCCGGCCTACGCGGTGCCCAGCTCTTCGAGCCGGATGCGCGTGATCTTGCCGGTCACCACGGGCAGCGCCTCGATGGCTCCGATCGCCGCGTTGACGTTCTTCTCCTGCGTCTGGTGCGTGAGCATGATGATGTCGACCTGCTCCTCGCCCTCCTCCGGCTCGCGCTGGATCATGGCGTCGATCGAGATCGTCCGGTCGGCGAGGATGCGCGTGATGTCCGCGAGGACACCGGGGCGGTCGAGCACCCGCATGCGCAGGTAGTACGAGGTCGTGACCTCCTCCATCGGGAGAATCGCGGTCGCGGCGAGCCGGTCCGGCTGGAACGCGAGATGCGGCACGCGATGCTCGGGGTCCGCGGTGTGGAGCCGCGTAATGTCCACCAGATCCGCCACCACCGCGCTCGCGGTCGGCTCGGCGCCGGCACCTGCGCCGTAGTACATCGTCGGCCCGACCGCGTCGCCCTTGACGAGGATCGCGTTCATGACGCCCTCCACGTTCGCGATCAGGCGCCGCGCCGGGATCAGCGTCGGGTGCACGCGCAGTTCGATCCCGGCGGCGGTGCGCTTCGTGACCCCGAGCAGCTTGATCCGGTAGCCGAGGCTCTCGGCATAGCGGATATCCGATTGCGTGAGCTTCGTGATGCCTTCCCGGTAACAGCGGTCGAACTGCATCGGCACGCCGAAGGCGATCGCCGACAGGATCGTGAGCTTGTGCGCGGCGTCGACACCTTCGACGTCGAAAGTTGGATCGGCTTCGGCGTAGCCCAGCCGCTGCGCCTCGCGCAGGACGTCGTCGAACGCGAGCCCCTTCGCACGCATCTCGGACAGGATGAAGTTCGAGGTGCCGTTGATGATCCCGGCGATCCACTCGATCCGGTTGGCGGCCAGCCCCTCGCGCACCGCCTTGATGATCGGCACGCCGCCCGCCACCGCCGCCTCGAACCCGACCATGACGCCGTGCTTCTGCGCCGCCGCGAAGATCTCGTTGCCGTGCACGGCGAGCATGGCCTTGTTGGCAGTGACCAGGTGCTTGCCGTTGGCGATCGCCGCGAGCGCGAGGGACTTGGCGACCGTATAGCCGCCGATCAGCTCGATTACGATGTCGATATCCGCGCTCGACACCACTTCGTTGCCGTCGGCCACGCACTTCGCCTGCCCGCCGGTGATGCGCTTCGCGCGCTCGAGGTCCTTGTCCGCAACCATCGCGATGCGGATCTCGCGCCCGGCGCGGCGCTGGATCTCTTCGCGATTGCGGCTGAGCACTGCCCAGGTCCCGCCGCCGACGGTGCCAATGCCGAGCAGCCCGACGTTGATCGGTTTCACTGCGAAAGCGCCTTCAGGGGATTGTGGCGGTCAGGCCGCCCGCGTGGTCCGAAGCAGGCCGTCGCGGCGGAACATCTCCTTGATGCCGCGCACCGCCTGGCGGGTGCGGTTCTCGTTCTCGATCATCGCGATCCGCACGTGCGAATCGCCGTACTCCCCGAAGCCGATGCCCGGGGAGACTGCCACCTTCGCCTCCACGAGCAGCTTCTTGGCAAACTCGAGCGAGCCCATCGCGCGATAGGCCTCCGGTATCTCGGCCCACACGTACATGGCGGCCTTCGGGTTCTCCACCATCCAGCCGGCCTCGTGCAGCCCCTTCACGAGCACGTCGCGCCGCCGCTGGTACTTCAGACGGATCTCCTCGACGCAGTCCTGCGGGCCCTCGAGCGCCACGATCGACGCGACCTGGATCGGGGTGAACGTGCCGTAGTCGTGGTAGCTCTTGATGCGCGCCAGCGCGTAGACCATGTCGCGGTTCCCGACCATGAACCCGACGCGCCAGCCGGCCATGTTGTAGCTCTTCGACATCGTGAAGAACTCGACCGCGACGTCGCGCGCGCCGGGCACTTCCAGGATCGAGGGCGCGCGATAGCCGTCGAACGTGATGTCGGCGTACGCGAGGTCGTGCGCCACCAGGATGTCGTACTCCTTGGCGAGCGCCACGATCCGCTCGAAGAACTCGAGCTCCACGCACTGCCCGGTCGGGTTGCCCGGGAAGTTGAGGATGAGCATCTTCGGCTTCGGGAACGACTCCCTGATCGCGCGCTCAAGCTCCTCGAAGAAGTCCACGTCCCGCGTGTTGCGCACGTGCCGGATGTCGGCCCCGGCGATGACCGGGCCGTAGATGTGGATCGGATAGCTCGGATTCGGGACGAGCACGATGTCGCCGTGGTCGAGCGTCGCGAGCGCCAGATGGGCGATGCCCTCCTTCGAGCCGATCGTGACGATCGCCTCCTTGTCCGGGTCGAGCTCGACGCCGTAGCGGCGGCGGTACCAGTTGCAGATCGCCAGCCGCAGTCGCGGGATGCCCTTCGAGACCGAGTAGCCGTGCGTGTCCGGGCGCTGCACGCTTTCCACGAGCTTCTCGACGATGTGCGGCGGCGTGGGCCCGTCCGGGTTGCCCATGCTCATGTCGATGATGTCGTCGCCCGCGCGGCGCGCAGCCATCTTGAGCTCCGCCGTGATGTTGAACACGTACGGGGGCAGGCGCTGGATGCGCGGGAAGTTCTTCATCGATCGTGTTCCGGGTTCGGGGCGGCATCGCGCCGCAGCAAGCTATAATCGTACCTGCTCTAACCCCTTACCGCAATTCGCGTTTTCGTCCTTGAAGCTGCATCTTTCACAGGCCGCGGGCACGAACGTCTTCACCGCGTACGGCGAGCGCTACGTGGCGGTGAACGGCGCGCGCTACGCACGCAGCCTGCTGGTGCTCCCCGACCGCGTCGTGGCCGACTGGGGGCCGGACGAATTCGACGCGCTCGGACCCGAGCACCTTGCCGCGCTCGTAGGCTTCGCGCCCGAGGTCGTCCTCCTCGGGACGGGCGAACGACTGCGTTTCCCGCGCCCCGAGGTCACCCGCGCGCTCGTCGAGGCGCGCATCGGACTCGAGGTGATGGACGTGCAGGCCGCCTGCCGCACCTTCAACATCCTCGCCGCCGAAGGGCGCAAGGTCGCCGCCGCCCTGGTGCTCGAATGATCGCATCGCCGTTCGCGCCGCGGACGCACCCCCGGAGACGCCGCCGCCGATGACCGCCCTCAGCTTCTCGCTCGTCCTCGCCGGCGTGCTCCTGAACGCCGCCGCGCAGCTCCTGCTCAAGGCCGGAACGAACGCGGTCGGGCCGTTCGAGTTTGCCGCAACCAACGCGCTCCCGGTCGGCATGAAGCTCGCCTTCGAGCCCCACATCCTGGGCGGCATCGCCTGCTACGTGGTGAGCGTCGTCGTCTGGATCCTGGCGCTGTCGCGCGTCGAGGTGAGCATCGCCTATCCGATGCTCTCGATCGGCTACGTGGTGAACGCGGTCGCCGCCTACTATCTCTTCGGCGAGGCGGTGTCGCCCATGCGCCTCGCCGGCATCGGCATCATCGTCCTCGGCGTCTTCATCGTCGCGCGCAGCTAGCGAGTGAGAGTCGGTCTGCGCATCAGCGTCGCGACGGCGCGCGGGGCGGCCCGCGCGGTGCCGCGCCTTCTCGCCCTCCTCGCGCGGCACGGCGCCACTGCGACCTTCTACTTCAACCTCGGGCCCGACCGGCGGCATCGCCTGCTTCCGGCGCGCGCGGCCGGTGAACGCGCCGGAGCGGCGCTTGCGATGGTGCGCGAGGCCGGATGCGAAGCCGGCGTGTACGGCTGGGACCCGGCGCGGTGGCCGCATCGCACCGGCCCCGCCCACACGGCCTGGATCGAGTCGGCCCTCGAGCGTGCGTGCGAGGCGTTCGAGCGCCTCGCCGGACAGCCGCCCCGCACCCACGCGGCGCCCGGCTGGCAGACGAGCCGCCATGCGCTGCGCCTCACGCAGCGCCTCGGCCTTCACTATGCCGCCGACACGCGCGGGCGGCATCCGTTCATGCCGGTGTGCGAGGCGGAACCGGTGCTCTGCCCGCAGATTCCGACCACGCTTCCGACGCTCGACGAGGCGGCAGCGGAAGCGCGGGACGGCGCCGCCCACGAGCCGGTGCTCGCGGCGAGCGCAGAACGGCCCGCCGCGGACCACGTCTTCGCCCTGCGCGCCGAGCTCGGCGCGACCGTGTTCGCCCCCGCGTTCGAGCGCCTGCTCGAAGGGTGGCGCGGAGAGAACCGCGACGTCGTCGCGCTGCGCGCGCTGTTCGAGACCCTGGAGCCGGCGCGCCTGCCGCGACACGTCGTCTTGCTGAGCGAGCTCGCCTCGCGCGCCGGCACGTGCGCGGTGCAGGGCCCGCAGTTCCTGGACTGAGCGTGCCGGGCCGCCGGCCCGCCTGCCTCGGCGCGCCGCGCCCGGCGCTTGCGCCGCAGGTCGATTGACCCGACAATCCGGGACAGCCTCACGTACCGCGATGCCACAGCAGGTCGTCAAGGATTTCTCCCTCCCCGCCACCGGCGGCGGCACCTTCCAGCTCTCGAAGTCCAAGGCCCGCGTGCTCGTGCTGTACTTCTACCCGAAGGACAACACGCCCGGATGCACGACCGAAGGGCAGCAGTTCAAGGAACTGCACCGGGAGTTCCAGAAGGCCGGCGCGGAGGTCTACGGCGTCTCGCGCGACAGCCTGAGGTCGCACGAGAACTTCAAGGCCAAGATGAGTTTCCCCTTCGAGCTCCTCGCCGACGAGGACGAGGCCGTCTGCCAGCAGTTCGGCGTCATCAAGATGAAGAACATGTACGGCAAGCAGGTGCGCGGCATCGAGCGCTCGACGTTCGTGCTCGACGCCAGGCGCGCGCTGCGCCGCGAGTGGCGCGGCGTGAAGGTTCCCGGCCACGCCAAGGAGGTACTCGACTTTGTCAAGACACTCTGAGCCTCACCTGCGTCACGAGTCCGCCGCGCTCGCCCAGCGCTCGGGCGCCAAGAAACCGCGCGAGAAGGCGCGGCCCCTCGCCACCAAGCTCTTCGTCCTCGACACCAACGTGCTGATGCACGATCCCACGAGCCTCTTCCGGTTCGAGGAGCACGACGTCTTCCTGCCGATGCAGACGCTGGAGGAGCTCGACAACCACAAGAAGGGCCTGTCGGAGGTCGCGCGCAACGCGCGCCAGGCGAGCCGCTTCCTCGACGACATCGTCAGCCGGGCCACCGGCAAGATCGAGTCCGGCATCCCGATCGCGCGCCACGACGCCGACACCGCCACCGGGCGGCTCTTCCTCCAGACCGAGGTCATGAACGGGCGCCTGCCCGCGAGCCTCGCGACCGGCAAGGCCGACAACCAGATCCTCGGCGTCGTGATGGCGCTCGCCGAGCGGGAGGCCGCGCGCGAGGTGATCCTGGTGTCCAAGGACATCAACATGCGCATCAAGGCGCATGCGCTCGGGCTCGCGGCAGAGGACTACTACAACGACAAGGTGCTCGAGGACACCGACGTCCTCTACACCGGCGCGCGCGAGCTCCCGCCCGACTTCTGGGACCAGCACGGCAAGGACGTCGAGTCCTGGAAGAAGGACGGGCGCACGTACTACCGCATCCGCGGTCCGCTGTGCCAGGAGCTGCTCCTGAACGAGTTCGTCCACCAGGAAGGCGAGCGCCCGCTGCACGCGACGGTGAAGGAGGTCCACGGCCGCAGTGCGGTGCTCGAGACGGTGCGCGACTACACGCACGCGAAGAACGCGGTCTGGGGCATCACCGCGCGCAACCGCGAGCAGAACTTCGCGCTCAACCTCCTCATGAACCCGGACATCGACTTCGTGACGCTGCTCGGGCAGGCCGGCACCGGCAAGACGCTCCTCACGCTCGCCGCGGGACTCATGCAGACCCTGGAGGTGAAGCACTACAGCGAGATCATCATGACGCGCGTGACGGTCCCGCTCGGAGAGGACATCGGCTTCCTGCCCGGCACCGAGGAGGAGAAGATGGGCCCCTGGATGGGCGCGCTGGAGGACAACCTCGACGTCCTCAACAACACCGACGACGAGGCCGGGGACTGGGGCCGCGCCGCCACGCGCGACCTGATCCGGTCGCGGATCAAGATCAAGTCGCTCAACTTCATGCGCGGACGCACCTTCATCAACAAGTACCTCATCATCGACGAGGCGCAGAACCTGACCCCGAAGCAGATGAAGACGCTGATCACCCGCGCCGGTCCGGGCACGAAGGTCGTCTGCCTCGGCAACATCGCGCAGATCGACACCCCGTATCTGACCGAGGGCAGTTCGGGCCTGACTTACGTGGTCGATCGCTTCAAGGGATGGTCGCACTCCGGGCACGTCACGCTCCAGCGCGGGGAGCGCTCGCGCCTCGCCGACCACGCGGCCGAGGCGCTCTAGTCAGGGCTGCCCGCGCCGGCACTGCGGCGCGCTGTTAGCGGCGCGCAACGGCCACGCGGATGGCGGCGACGGTCTCGCTCACGATCGCGGCGATGCCCGCCTTGCCGAGCTCGGCGGTGGCGCGTCGGGGGTCGCCGCTGACGCCGGGCAGGGCCGCCGCCCCGGTTGCGGACTGTTGCTGTTCCGCCCGCACGAGCCCCGGATCGACGGCGAGCGCGAGGGCCGTATCCGCGAGCCCGGCGTGCGCGCCGATCTCGGCGTCCCCGTAACCGCGCGCCTTGAGGGTCTTGGCGAACCCGCCGGTTGCCGCGCGGTAGTACTCGGCGAGCGCGTGGGCGCGAGCCGGGGTACCGGCCCATTCGCGATTGAGCTGGCGCGCCACGATCGCGTTGTCCCGCTGATAATCGCCGTGGTCGCCCAGGAACACGATGTCGCGGAATCCGGCGAGCCGGAAGCTGCGCGCCGCGGAGTCGAGCACCTTGCGGTACGCGTCGGCCGGTACCGTGATCGTCCCCGGATAGCGCATGTGCCCGGACGGCGGGTTCATGCCGCCCTCGGGCACGTAGGCGATGACCGGGGCGACCAGGGCGTCGCCGAGTTCGCCCGCGATCCTGCCGGCCAGCGCCCTGGCGCGCACGTTGTGCTTGCCTAGCACGATGTGCGGTCCGTTCTGCTCGGTGCCGCCGATCGGCACCAGGATCGTGGTCTTGCCGCCACGGATCGCGGCCGCGAGCTCGGGCGAGGTGAAGTCTTCGAGAAAGACGCTCGGCGCCGGCTGCGCGAGCGCCGTCGTGCATCCGGCGAGCGCCGCGACGAGGAGCGCGCGCAGCGTCAGAAGCTCCCCGACGCGGCGTAGTTCTCGAACCGGGTGTACTGGCCGAGGAAGGTGAGGTTGACCGTTCCGATCGGCCCGTTGCGCTGCTTGCCGATGATGATCTCGGCCTTGCCCTTCTCCGCGGTGTCCCGGTTGTAGACCTCGTCGCGGTAGATGAAGAGGATCACGTCGGCGTCCTGCTCGAGCGCGCCCGACTCGCGCAGGTCCGACATCATCGGGCGCTTGTCGTTGCGCGACTCGACGCTGCGGTTCAACTGCGACAGCGCGACCACCGGCACTGCCAGCTCCTTGGCGAGCGCCTTGAGCGAGCGCGAGATCTCCGAGAGCTCGGTCGCGCGATTCTCGTCGCGCCGCCCGTCGGTGATCATCAGCTGCAGGTAGTCGACCACGATCAGTCCGAGCTTCCCGTACTGCCGCGCGAGCCGGCGCGCGCGCGAGCGCAGCTCGAGCGGGTTGAGTGCGCCGGTCTCGTCGATGTGGATCGGCGCGTCGTGCAGCTTCCCGAGGCCGTCGGCGAGCCGGTTCCAGTCATCGTCCGAGAGCCGGCCCGTGCGCAGCTTGTGCTGGTCGATGCGCGCGATCGAGCCGAGCATGCGCGCGGCGAGCTGCGTGCCCGACATCTCCATGCTGAACACCGCCACCGGCCGCTTCTCGTGCACCGCGACGTGCTCGCCGATGTTGAGCGCAAACGCGGTCTTGCCCATGCTCGGGCGCCCGGCGACGATCACCAGGTCGCCCTCCTGCAGTCCCGAGGTCATCGAGTCGAGGTCGCGGTAGCCGGTCGGAACACCGGTGACGTCGCTCGGGTTGTCGCGGCTGTAGAGGTAGTCGACGCGCTCCATCACCTGCGAGAGCAGCTGGTGGATGTCGTGGAAGCCGCCGCCGGTGCGCGCCCGCGCCTCGGCGATCTGGAAGACGCGCGACTCGGCCTCGTCGAGCAGCTGCCCGACCTCCTTGCCGGCCGGATTGAACGCGCTGTCGGCGATCTCGTTGCCGACCGCGACGAGCTGGCGCATCACCGCGCGCTCGCGCACGATCTCCGCGTACCGGCGGATGTTGTGCGCCGAAGGGGTGTTCTGCGCGAGGCCGGCGAGGTACGCGAGCCCGCCCGCGCGCTCCTTGTCCTCGCTCGATTCGATCGACTCGGCGACCGTGACCACGTCCGCGGGCCGGCCCTGCTCGATCAGCTTCGCGATGTGCCGGAAGATGCGCCGGTGGTCGTCGCGATAGAAGTCGTCGACGGCGATCGCGTCGCCGATGCGGTCCCAGGCACCGTTGTCGAGCAGCAGGCCGCCGAGGACGGACTGCTCGGCCTCGATCGAGTGCGGCGGGACTTTCAGGCTGACGAGCTGGGCGTCGGCGGCAGACGGCGGTGGGCTCTGAATGACGGGCTGCGCCATGGCGTCCGATTCTACCCGCTGCAAATGGACGGGGGGCGCAGATGCACCCCCCGGGGAACGCTTTCGGGCTAAGCCCGTTCCTCAGCTCTCGCCCAGGACCGAGACCTTGATGTGCACCACGACGTCGCCGTGCAGCGCCACCGCGATGTCGTAGTCGCCGATCGTCTTGAGCGGGCCCTGCGGCAACCGGATCGCGGCGCGCTCGACCTCGTGGCCGAGGCCCTGCAGCGCCTCCACGACGTCGTAGGTCGTGACCGAGCCGAAGAGCCGCCCGTCGACGCCGGCCTTGCGCGTGATCTGCACGGTCAGGCCGTCGAGCTGCGCGCCGCGCTCCTGCGCCTTTGCGAGCGCGTCGGCCTGGGCCTTTTCCAGGTCGGCGCGGCGCCCTTCGAACTCCTTCAGGTTCTCCGGCGTCGCGCGCTTCGCCTTGCCCTGCGGGATCAGGAAGTTGCGCGCGAAGCCGTCCTTGACCTTGACGACGTCGCCCAATCCTCCCAGGTTCACCACCTTCTCGAGAAGGATGACCTGCATGGCCTAGCGCCCTCCGTGGAGGTCGGTGTACGGCAGCAGCGCGAGGAAGCGCGCGCGCTTGATCGCGTCCGACAGCTGGCGCTGATAGCCCGTCTTCGTCCCCGTGATGCGGGCCGGGATGATCTTCCCGTTCTCGCCGATGAAGTCCTTGAGCAGATCGACGTCCTTGTAGTCGATCCACGCGATCTTCTCCGCGGTGAAGCGGCAGAACTTGCGCCGCTTGAACAGCTGGCGCGAACCGCCGCGCTCGCGCCCGCGCGCGTCCTTCTTGCCGCCGCGGCCGCCGCTACGTCCTCTGCTGGGTGGAGGCATCTCGATCTCCTTGCTTGTCTTGCGATTCTTGCGATTCCTGCGTGAATTCCAGTCCGGTCGCGTGCAGCACGAGCTGCCGGCTCGACTTGCCCTTGCGGGCGAGGAAGCCCTCGGTGCGGACGCCGCTGCCGAGCGGCGCCGCGGCGACCAGCCGGGCGAGCGACTCGACCGCCACACAGGCCATTTCCATCGCCACGTCGCGCGTCACGCCGGCTTCGTCCTGCCGCGAGACGTGCGCCACCCGGAAGCTCACGATGGGAACGCCTGCCGGGGTGTAGCGGAGCGCGTCGCGTGCGGCTAGCGTGCCGGAGAGGACCAGCCGGTTGCCCGGCTCCAGTCCCGGCGCGGTCAGGCCCGCGCCTCCGCGGGCCGTGCTTCCGCGGGTCGCGCTTCCTTGCCGCCGCCGGCCTCGCCGAGCAGCGACTTCGACTTCTCCTCTTTCATCATGGGCGAAGGCGCCGTGACCGGGGCCTTCATCTTGACGATGAGGTGCCGCAGCACCGCGTCGTTGAACTTGAACGAGTGCTCGAGCTCGCTCAGCGTCTCGTTGTCGCACTCGATGTTCATGAGCACGTAGTGCGCCTTGTGGACCTTCTGGATCGGGTAGGCGAGCTGCCGGCGGCCCCAGTCCTCGAGGCGATGCACCTTGCCCTGGCGCGCGGCGACCGCGTTGCGGTAGCGCTCGACCATGGCGGGCACCTGCTCGCTCTGGTCCGGATGGACGATGAACACGACTTCGTAATGCCGCATGCGGTCTCCTTGTGGGTAATCGGGGCGCGTTTGTTCCGCGCCCCGGGGGCAGCCTCCCGGCATGCGCGACCGGGGAGGCAAGGAAGGCCGGGTCGAAGCCCGGAGAATTTGTGATTATAGCGAGCCGCGCCCCCAGCCAGCAAGCCGAATCAACGGCTTGGCCCGGCACCGCGCCGGCGGCGCGACTCGAACAGGCACAGGCCGGCGGCCACCGACACGTTGAGGCTCGCCACCTGGCCGTGCATCGGAATGCGGACGAGCCGGTCGCAGCGCTCGCGGGTCAGGCGCCGCAACCCCTCCCCTTCGGATCCGAGGACCCAGGCGACCGCGGCGGGCAGGTCCGCGCCGTAGAGGTCGTCCGGGGCATCCTCGACCGCACCCACGATCCAGACCTCCCGCTCCTTCAGCGCATCCAGCGTGCGGGCCAGGTTGGTGACCGCGACGAACGGCACGCTCTCTGCCGCGCCGCTCGCGACCTTGGTCACGACCGGCGACAGCCCCGCGCTCCGGTCCTTCGGCACGACGACCGCGTGGGCACCGGCCGCGTCGGCCACGCGCAGGCACGCGCCGAGGTTGTGGGGGTCGGTGACGCCGTCAAGCACGAGCAGGAGCGCAGGTTCCTGCAACCCTTCGAGCACCTCCTCCAGCGTGGCCTGCTCCGCGCGCCCGGTCACGCGCGCGACGATGCCCTGGTGGCGCCCGCCGCTGTAGAACCCGTCCAGGCGCTTGCCCGGCACGCGCATCACGCGCACGCCCGCGGCCTCGGCGACCCGCACCACGTCCGCGAGCCGGGCGTCGTGCCGGCTCTCGTCGACCAGGATCTCCACGACCGAAGCGGCGTTCGTGCGCAGGCGGGCGAGCACGGCGTGGAACCCGATCAGGACGCGCGCCTCCTTCATGCCGGCACGAAGTCGATGCGGCCGAGCGCCAGGTCCACGCGCACGACGCGCACTCGCACCCGATCGGCCAGGCGGTAGGTCATGCCGGTACGCTCGCCGCGCAGCGCGTGATGGACGGGGTCGAAGCGGAAGTAGTCGGCGCCGAGCTCCGAGATGTGCGCCAGCCCCTCGACGTACACCTCGTCGAGCGCCACGAAGATCCCGAAGCCGGTGACCGCGCTGATGCTGCCCTCGAACTCCTCGCCGACGCGATCGCGCATGTAGTAGCACTTCAGCCAGGTCTGGACGTCCCGGGTCGCCTCGTCGGCGCGCCGCTCGGTCATCGAGCAGTGCAGGCCCAGCTCGTCCCACTTGCCGGGCGCGTAAGTGCGTCCGGCGAGCGCGGCCTTGATCGCACGGTGGATCACCAGATCGGGGTAGCGCCGGATGGGCGACGTGAAGTGCGTGTACGACTCGTAGGCGAGGCCGAAGTGGCCGACGTTCTCGGGGCTGTACACCGCCTGGCGGAGCGAGCGCAGCAGCACGGTCTGGAGCAGCTGCACGTCCGGGCGCTTCTTCACCTGCGCGAGCAGCTTGGCGTACTCCTTCGCGTGCGGCTCGTCGCCGCCGCCCAGGTGCAGGCCGAAGCTCTTCAGGAACTCGCGCAACGCCTCCAGCTTCTCCGGCGTCGGGCCTTCGTGGATGCGGTACAGCGCCCGGTGACCGCGGCGCTGCAGGAAATCCGAGGCGCAGACGTTCGCCGCGAGCATGCATTCTTCGATCAGCCGGTGCGCGTCGTTGCGCGGCGCCGGCACGATCCGCGTGATCTTGCCGCGCGCGTCGAACTCCATCACCGTCTCGAGCGTCTCGAAGTCGATCGCGCCGCGCCGTTCGCGCGCCGTGAGCAGGGCGCGGAACACCTGATCCAGCGTCTCGAGGTGGCCTAGAAGCGGCGCGATCGCGCCGTCGACGCTCGCCGGCTTCGCGTAGAGCGCGCGCGCGACCTGGGTGTAGGTCAGCCGCGCATGCGAGCGGATCACCGCGGCATAGAACTCGTAGCGACCGATCTCTCCGCGCGACGAGACGCTCATGTCGCACACCATCGACAGCCGGTCCTCGTCGGGGTTGAGCGAGCACAGGCCGTTGGAGAGCTTCTCCGGCAGCATCGGGATCACGCGGCGGGGGAAGTACACCGAGTTGCCGCGGTTGCGCGCCTCCCGGTCGAGCGCGTCGTCGGGCTGGACGTAGTGGCTGACGTCCGCGATCGCCACGCGCAGGCGGAAGCCTCGCCCCTCCCGCTCGCAGAACACGGCGTCGTCGAAGTCCTTCGCGGTTTCGCCGTCGATCGTCACGAACGGCGCCGCGCGCAGGTCGGCGCGACCCGCCGCGTCCGCCGGACGCACCAGGCGCGGAAGGCGCGCGGCGAGCCGCGCGGCCTCGGGCGGGAACTCGAACGGCAGCTCGTGCTTGCGCAGCGCGATCTCGATCTCCATGCCCGGGTCGTCGTGCGCACCGAGCACCTCGACGACGCGCCCGATCGGCTGCGTGTGCGGCCCCGGCTGGACGACGATCTCCGCGGTGACGATCTCGCCGGGTCGCGCCCTGCCGGTGGCTCCGGGTTCGATCAGGAGGTCGTGCTGGATGCGCCGGTCGGCGGCCGCGACGAACGCGACACCGCGTTCGACGTGCAGGCGGCCGACGATGCGCAGCCGCGCGCGTTCGACCACCTCGACGATCCGCGCCTCCCGGCGTCCGCGCCGGTCGTAGCCCGCCGGCTGCGCGAGCACCCGATCGCCATGCAGCACCTGCTTCATCTCGGCCGGCGGGAGATAGAGATCGTCCGAGCCGTCGTCGGGCGCGAGGAATCCATAGCCGTCCGGGTGGGCCTCGACGCGGCCGCGAACGACGTCGACCTTCTCGGCGACGAGGATCGCGCCCTTGCGGTTGCGCAGGATCTGTCCGTCGCGCTCCATCGCCGCGAGCCGCCGGGCGAAGGCCTCCGATTCGCTGCGCTTCACCCCGAGCAGACGCGCGAGGGCGCGCTCCTCGAGCGGCACCGCCTCGGACTCGAGCGTCTGCAGGACGAACTCTCTGCTGGGCAGCGGCTCGGCGTAGCGGCTCGCCTCGCGCGCATGGAACGGATCCGCGCTGCGCCGGCTCGGCCGTTCGCCGCCGCGCGGCGCCGTTCGCGTCTTACGTCGCGTGTTCATTGAAGGCCGCCTGCGATTGAATTAGAATGCGCGCCGCGTGCCGAGGTGGCGGAATTGGTAGACGCACTAGGTTCAGGTCCTAGCGGTGGCAACACTGTGGGGGTTCGAGTCCCTTCCTCGGCACCACCGGTCCGGAAGTCCTGCGCGCCGTAGCGCCGACGCGGTCCCGACGCTCGTCGCGCGCGCGCTCAAGCGGTCCGCTTGAGCAGGTCGTCCGCACTCATCAGGTCGTAGGGTTCGAACGGCTGGTGGATCCAGGGGTTCTCCGCGAGATAGTCCACGTAGTAGTCGGGCCTGTACTTCGAGCACTGCTTGTACCAGAGCACCGCGGTGCGGATCTCCCTCACCGCAGGGAAGGCCTCCACGATGTGCCGCTTGACGACGTCGAGCGTGACGCCCGAGTCGACCAGGTCGTCGACGAGCAGCACGCGCTCGCCGATGCCGTCGGTCGTCATCGACATGTGCTTCGACACGGTGAGGTTGCCGCGGTGCATCCCCGCCTCGCCGCTGTAGGAGCTCGTGAAGATGATCGCGAGCGGTAGCTTGAAGATGCGCGACATGACGTCGCCGACCCGCAGTCCGCCGCGCGCGATGCACACGATCTGGTTGAACCGCCATCCCGATTCGTGCACCTGCGTGGCGAGCCGCTCGATCGTCTTGTGGTAGTCGGACCAGCTGACGTACAGGTCTCCTGGCATCGTCGTCGCCCGCTTCGCGCTTTCAGTGGAACGGATGGCGCCGGACGATCGTCTCCGCACGATCCGGCCCGGTTGAGATGATGTCGATCGCGGCGCCGCAGATCGCCTCGATGCGGTCGAGATAGGCGCGCGCGTTGCGGGGCAGCGCCTCGAGCCGCTGGGCCCCGACGGTGCTCTCGCTCCAGCCCGGCAGGTCCTCGTACACCGGCTCGCAGCGCGCGGTGTCCTCCGCGCCGGCAGGCAGCAGATCGCTGAACTGCCCCTCGATGCGGTAGCCGACGCAGACCTTGAGCTCGTCCATCCCGTCCAGCACGTCGAGCTTGGTGACGCAGAGCCCCGAGACCCCGTTGATCTGGATCGAGCGCTTGAGCGCCGCGGCGTCGAACCAGCCGCAGCGGCGCGGCCGCCCCGTCGTCGCCCCGAACTCGTTGCCGCGCGCGCGCAGTCGCTCGCCGGTGTCGTCCTCGAGCTCGGTCGGGAACGGGCCGGAACCGACGCGCGTCGTGTACGCCTTCGTGATCCCGAGCACGTAGTGGAGCATCTGCGGCCCCACGCCGGCGCCCGCCGCGGCTGCGCCGGCAACGCAGTTGCTCGAGGTCACATACGGATAGGTGCCGTGGTCCACGTCGAGAAGGCTGCCCTGCGCACCCTCGAACAGGAGGTTCCTTCCTGCACGATGCGCCTCGTACAGCGCGCGCGGCACGTCGGTGACGAGCGGCGCGAGCCGGCTCGCCATGGCGAGCGCCTCGTCGCGCGTGCGCGCGAAGTCGACCGGCGCCGCGTCGAGGCGCCGGGTCAGCACGAAGTTGTGGAAATCGAGCAGTTCCTCGAGCTTCGCCGCGAAGCGTGCGGGAACGAGCAGGTCCTGGAGCCGGATCGCGCGCCGCGCGACCTTGTCCTCGTACGCCGGGCCGATCCCGCGGCCGGTCGTGCCGATTTTTGCGGCGCCCTTTGCCGCCTCGCGCGCGACGTCGAGCGCGGCGTGGTACGGGAGGATCAGCGGGCACGCTTCGGAGACGCGCACGCGCCCCTCGAGGTCCACTCCGGCCGCGCCGAGCTCGTCCATCTCGGCGAGCAGCGCGTGCGGGGAGAGCACGACGCCGTTGCCGATGTAGCAGGTCACGCCCGGGTGCAGGATGCCTGACGGGATCAGGTGCAGGACGGTCTTGCGCCCTCCGATCACGAGCGTGTGACCGGCGTTGTGCCCGCCCTGGAAGCGCACCACGCCCTGGGCGTGGTCGGTCAGCCAGTCGACGACCTTGCCCTTCCCCTCGTCCCCCCACTGGGTGCCGATGACGACGACGTTCTTGGCCATCCCGTGTTTGGCGTCTGCCGTGCGCGGCTAGAGCGCCTCGACCTCCCACTTGGCTCCGCGCCGGACCAGGCGGCGATCGCACCCGAGCTCGGCGCGAGCCGCCTCGTGCCCCGGAAGGTCGACGATCACGATCTCCCCCTCGTCACGCAGCGCTTGCACCGCTGCGCGCAGGGCAGCGTCCTCCAGATACGGCGCGAGGATCGCGCCGGACCGCGTCTCTCCGGGCGCCACGCGCGCGATCTCGCGCAGGTCCATGGAGAAACCGGTCGCGGGACGCGCCCGCCCGAAGGCCTTGCCGACCTCGTCGTAGCGGCCGCCCAGCGCAATCGCGCTGGGCAGTCGCTCGCTGTATGCCGCGAACACCACGCCGCTGTGGTAATGGTAGCCGCGCAGGTCCGCGAGGTCGATGCTCATCTCGAGCCCGTTCGCCCGCACGAGCGCGCGCAGATCATCGAGCGCAGCACCGATCTCCGGGTAGGCGGGCAGCTGCCTCGCCGCCGCGTCGATGACCTCCGGCCCGCCATAGAGGTCGGGCAGCGTGCGCAGGGCCTGACGGGTCGCACCGTCGAGCGATTCGCTGAGCGTGGCGATCCCCGGCCGGTCCTTGGCGAGCAGCGCCTCGAGCAGCTCGGCCTCGAGCTCGGCCGCAACCGCGCTGCGCCGGGCGATGGTGCGAAACACCGCGACGTGGCCCACGTCGAGCCGCACGTTCGCGACGCGGCAGGCGGCCAGGGCCGCGCGCAGCAGCTGCTGGATCTCGATGTCGCTTTCGATCCCGGCGTGGCCGTAGATCTCGGCGCCGATCTGCAGCGGCTCGCGCGTGGCGGTCAGGCCGCGCGGGCGCGTGTGCAGCACCGTTCCGCAGTAGCAGAGCCGCGTCACACCCTCGCGGTTCAGGAGGTGCGCGTCGATGCGCGCGACCTGCGGCGTCATGTCGGCCCGCAGCCCCATCGTCCGGCCCGAAAGCTGGTCGATCAGCTTGAAGGTGCGCAGATCGAGGTCGCTTCCGGTGCCGGTGAGAAGCGAGTCGATGTACTCGAGCATCGGCGGGGCGACCAGCTCGTACCCGTGCACCCGGAACACCTCGAGCAGCCGCGCGCGCGCCGCTTCGATCGCGAGCGCCTCCTCCGGCAGGACGTCTTCGACGAACTCGGGAAGCAGCCACTTGCGCATGGGAGGCCGCAGGGCGGGAACGCGCGGCGCTAGCGCGCCAGCGCGACGATTACGAGGCCCGCAAGCATCGACGCGAGCCCTGCGAAGCGCAGCTGGCCATCGGTGAAGGCCATGATCCTGCGGAACATGTCGCGCCAGACGCCCGGCGCGACGAACGGAAGGACACCCTCCAGCACCAGCACCAGGCCGAACGCGAAGAGCAGGCTGCCTGCCATCGCTCACTTGGCCGGTGGCGTCCCGCGAGCGCCGCCCGGGTTCTTGAAGTACCTGAAGAGCTCGGAGCTCGGATCGAGCACGAGCACATCCGAGCGGTTGCGGAAGCTCGCGCGATAGGCCTCGAGGCTGCGGTAGAAGGCGAAGAACTCCGGGTTCTCGTTGAAGGCGCGCGCATAGACCGCGGTCGCGCGCGCGTCGCCCTCGCCCTTGACGCGCTGCGCCTCGCGGTAGGCCTCGGCGACGATCACCTCGCGATCCTTGTCCGCCTCGGCGCGGATCTTCTCGGCTTCGGAGAACCCCTGCGAACGCAGCTCCGCCGCCACCGCGCGACGCTCCGCCTCCATGCGCCGGTAGACCGCCTCGCTCACCTCGGAGGGAAGCTCCACGCGCTTCAGTCGCACGTCGACGATGCGCACGCCGATGCGCTTCGCGTCGTCCTCCAGCTTTTCGCGCACGACGGTCATGATCTTGTCGCGCTCGCCGGAAATGACCTCCTGCACCGTGCGCTTGCCGAACTCCTCGCGCAAGGTCGAATTGACCGTCTGGTTCAGCCGCGTGAGCGCGAGCGACTCGTCGCCGCGCACGCTGACGTAGTACTGCTTCACGTCGTCGATGCGCCAGGTCACGAACGAGTCCACCAGCACGTTCTTCTTCTCGGAGGTGATGAACCGCTCGGCATCGGGCGTGTCGAGGGTGAGGATCCGCTTGTCGAAGTAGCGGACGTTCTGGATCAGCGGCAGCTTGAACCTGAGCCCCGGCTCCGATACCACGTGCCGGATTTCGCCGAGCTGGAAAACGATCGCGTTCTCGCGCTCGTCGACGGTGAAGAGGGAGAGGCTCCCGACGACCGCCGCGACGACGAGGACGCCGAGGATCGCGCCGACGCCGCCCTTCATGGCCGGCCCTCCCGATCGCGGCTGCGCAGCGAATCGCGCGCGCGCGCCGGCTGCTCGGGCGCGCTCGGCGTCTCGGCCGGACGCGCGCCGGCAAGGCCGTCAGCCGCGCCGGTGGCCGGCATCTGCAGGATCTTGTCGAGCGGCAGCATCAGCAGGTTGCTCCCGGCACGCGCATCCACCATGACCTTGCTCGTGCTCGACATGATCTGCTGCATCGTCTCGAGATAGAGTCGTTCGCGGGTCACCGCCGGCGCCTTCGCGTACTCGGAAAGCACCAAGCGGAAGCGCGCGGCCTCGCCCTCCGCGTTCGCCACGACGCGCTGCCGGTAGCCGTTGGCCTCCTCGGTCAGGCGCGAGGCGGTCCCGCGCGCCTTCGGCACGACGTCGTTGTAGTACGCCTGGCCCTCGTTCTTCTGGCGCTCGAGATCCTGCTTCGCCTTCACCGCGTCGTTGAACGCCTCCTGCACCTGCTCGGGCGGCTGCGCGTTCTGCATCGTGACGCGGCTGATCGACACTCCGGTCTTGTAGCGGTCGAGAATGTCCTGCATGAGCTTCTGCGCCGCGGCGGCGATCTGCTCGCGCCCCTCGTAGAGCACGAAGTCCATGCTCGACTTGCCGACGATCTCGCGCATCGCCGACTCGGCCACCTGCAGGACGGCCTGCTCGGGCCGGCGCACGTTGAACAGGAAATCCTCCGGGTCCATCACCGTGAACTGGACCGCGAACTGGATGTCGACGATGTTCTCGTCGTCGGTGAGCATGAGCGCTTCGCGCAGGACCTTGGACTTGACGTTGTTGCGGTAGCCCAGCTCGACGGTGCGCACCTGCGACACGTTGACCACTTCGGCCGACTGCACCGGGTAGGGCACGCGCCAGCGCAGGCCCGGTCGCGTGGTCTCGGCGTACTTGCCGAAGGTGAGCACCACGCCGCGCTGGCTCTCGTCGACGATGTAGAAGCCGCTGGCGAGCCACACCACCACGACGAGGCCGGCGAGCAGGCCGAAGCCGCCGCCGAGCTGGCGCAGGCTGGGCGGCTCCGTGCCGCCACCGCCGCCGCCGCCGCGTCGACCGAAGATTCCGGCGAGGCGTTGGTTGAAGTTGCGCCACAACTCGTCGAGGTCGGGCGGCCCCTGGTTGCCGCCGCTCCCACCGCCGCCGCGGCGACCCCACTGGGGATCGTTAAGTGACATGAGCGTCGCTCAGGAGTTCGGTCTGGTTCGGTGTCCGAGAGGTGTTCTTCGAGGCGGCCGCCTCGATCAGGGCCTGGCGCAGTTCAGCCAGCCCTGCGCCCGTGCGAGCGCTCATTCGGACGCGGCGGATGGTACCACACTCGTCCCGGTCCACCCCCGCGGGAACGCCGCTGAGATCGATCTTGTTCAGCACCAGGATCTGCGGCACGCCCTCGGCCCCGATCTCCGCCAGGACCTTGTTGACCTCCTCGACCTGGAGATCGCGCGTCGGACTCGCCGCATCCACGACGTGGAGGAGCAGGTCGGCGTGGATCGTCTCCTCGAGGGTCGCGCGGAACGCCGCGACCAGCGTGTGCGGCAGCGCGCGGATGAACCCGACCGTGTCGGAAATCGTGATCCGGCCGACCTCGGGCAGAAAGAGCCGCCGGGTCGTGGTGTCGAGCGTGGCGAACAGCTGGTCGGCGGCGTACGCCCCGGCGTGAGTCAGGGCGTTGAAGAGCGTCGACTTGCCCGCGTTGGTGTAGCCGACGAGCGAGACCGACATCACCTCGCCGCGGACCCGCGAACGGCGCTGCACGTCCCGCTGGCGCTGCAGCCGCGCAAGCCGCGTCTTCAGCACCTTGACCCGCTGACCCAGCAGCCGCCGGTCGGTCTCGAGCTGCGTCTCGCCCGGGCCGCGCAGGCCGATGCCGCCCTTCTGGCGCTCGAGGTGCGTCCAGCCGCGCACCAGGCGCGTGGCGAGGTGCTGGAGCTGGGCGAGCTCGACCTGGACCTTGCCCTCGTGCGAGCTCGCCCGCTGCGCGAAGATGTCCAGTATGAGGCTCGTGCGGTCCACCACCCGGCACTCCAGCCGCCGCTCCAGGTTGCGCTGCTGTGCAGGCGAGAGTTCGTGGTCGAAGAGCACGATCCGGGCGTCGTTGGCGGCGCACGCGCGCGCGATCTCCTCCACCTTCCCGGATCCGGCAAAGAGCGCGGGGTCGGGCCGCGAGCGCCGACCCTGGACGACCGCGCGGACGTCGACGCCCGCGCTGGAGGCGAGCAGGCGCAGCTCGGCGAGGCTGCCCGCAGGGTCGTTGGAGCCGAGGTCCAGCGCGACGAGCACGGCGCCGTCGGCCGCGCGGGCCGCGCCGTTCAGCTGCTTCGGGCGCCCGGTAGTCTCGCCGGCCGCCACTACTGCCAGAGCATCAGTTGTCGCCGCCGTGGTCGATGCTGAGGTTCACCGGGCGCGACGGGACGACGGTGGAGATGGCGTGCTTGTACACCATCTGGGTCACCGTGTTCTTGAGCAACACGACGTACTGGTCGAACGACTCGATCTGGCCCTGGAGCTTGATGCCGTTCACCAGGTAGATCGATACCGGAATGTGCTCCTTGCGCAGCGTGTTCAAGAACGGGTCTTGTAGCAGTTGCCCTTTGTTGCTCATGGTCGCTCCGGCGTTTAGTTATTTCCGCGGCTACTTTAACCGGTTTCCCCCGACCGTGCCATCCGGGGAACGGGCCCGGCGGTGAATCCCCGGCCCCTATGACTTCCGCGCCACGTAAGGGTTCCGCCCGGTCTTGAACTCGATGCGGAGCGGCGTGCCGGTGAGGCCGAACGCCTTGCGGAACACGCCCTCGAGATAGCGCCGGTAGCTCGGCGGCACCGCGTCGAGCGAGGTCCCGTGCACGACGATGACCGGCGGGTTGACCCCGCCCTGGTGCGCGTAGCGCAGCTTCGGACGCACCAGCCCCGTGCGCGGAGGCGACTGGCGCGCGACCGCGTCGATCAGCGCGCGCGTGACCTTCGGCGTCGGCAGGCGCGCGGTGGCGGCGCGATAGGCCTCGTCCACCGAGGCGAGCACCCGACCCAGGCCTTCCCCGCGCAGCGCGGAAACGAAGTGCATCCGCGCAAAGCCGAGAAAGGCGAGCTTGCGCTCCAGCGTGCGCCGTGCGTTCTCGCGCTGGTACTCGTCGAGCCCGTCCCACTTGTTGGCCGCGACCACGATCGCGCGCCCGCGTTCTAGGACATACCCGGCAAGGTGCGCGTCCTGCTCCGACACGCCCTGCGCCGCGTCGACCACCAGGACGACGACGTTCGCCCGATCGATCGCCTGCAGGGTCTTGACCACCGAGAACTTCTCGACCGCCTCGAACACCCTGCCCTTGCGCCGCACGCCGGCGGTGTCGATGAGCACGTAGCGCCGGCCGCCGCGCTCGAAGGGCACCTCGATCGCGTCGCGCGTGGTGCCCGGCTCGTCGAAGACGATCATGCGCTCCTCGCCGAGCAGCCGGTTCACCAGGGTGGACTTGCCCACGTTGGGTCGGCCGACAACCGCGATGCGCGGCGCATCCTCCGCGGCGGGAGGCTCCGGCGCCTCGTCGGGCGGGAACGCCGCAAGGACCTCGTCCACGAGCGCGCGCACGCCGTCGCCGTGCGCCGCCGAGATCGCGTGCGGGGGCCCGAGCGCGAGCTCGTGGAACTCCGCGGTCACGATCGCGGCGTCCATGCCTTCGGTCTTGTTGACCGCGACCCAGACGCGTGCGCGCAGGGCGCGCAGCTCCGCGCCGATGCGCCGGTCCTGCGGCGCGAGACCGTCGCGTCCGTCGACGATGAAGATGACGGCGTCGGCTTCCGCGAGCGCGCTCGAGGTCTGCTTCGCCATCTCCCCCAGCATGCCCGACTTGGCCACCGGTTCGAGGCCGCCGGTGTCGACCACGAAGTACGGCCGGTCGCCGAGGACGCCGTCGCCATAGTGGCGGTCGCGCGTCAGCCCGGGAAAGTCGGCGACGAGCGCGTCGCGGCCGCGCGTGAGCCGGTTGAACAGCGTCGACTTGCCCACGTTCGGGCGGCCGACGAGGACGATCGTGGGCTTCATGGCAGGCGCGTCGCGCGTTACCGCGTCGCGAGCGCGTAGAGGTTTCCGCCGGCCGTCTGAACGAGGAAGCCCGTGCCGAGCGGTACGGGTGCGCTGCGAATCGCGGTGCCGTCGGTCGCGATGCGCCCGACGAACGCGCCCGAATCGCGGCCGAGGAGGTGCACCTGCCCCTCGAAGTCGCCGAAGGCGACCTCGGCGCCCACCGGCAGCGGCGCGGTGAGCTGCCGGTTCGCGAGCTTGTCCTGGCGCCAGTAGCTGCGCCCGGCGGCGCGGTCGAAGGCCGCGACCGCGCCGCGGTCCTCGCTCACGTACACGGAGCGCGCGTCGACGCCGAGCCCGGCGCTGGAGGACACATCGCGCGCCCAGAGCTGGGTCCCGTTACCGAGGTTGAAGCACGCCACGCGGCCCTGGTAGGCCACCGCGCACCCTTCGCGCTCGCCGATCCACGGCAGGCCGACCACATCGCTCACGCGCTCGAGCTCGGTGGTCCCCTTCGGCAGCGCAACCGTGCCCTCCCAGCGCTGGCCGCCGTTCGCGAGCGCAAGCGCGACGAGCTTGCCACCCGAGAATCCGGCGAACACGAACCCGCCCGCGACGACGACGCCCGCCGGGCTGCGGATCGCGAGCGCGGCCGCGGCGCGCTGAAACACCCACCGCCGCCGGCCGTCGCGTGCGTCGAGGGCAAAGATCTTGTTGTCGGCGCTGCGCACGATGACGAACTCGCCGGCGACCACGGGCGCCGCGAGCACCTCGCTCGAGACCCGCGCGCGCCACAGAGTGCCGCCGTCCTCGTCGAGCGCGATCACCTCGCCCTCGCTCGAACCCACCGCGACCAGCTTGCCGTCCGCGCCGACCCCGCCCGTGAGCGCGTTGGGCAGGCGCACGCGCCAGACCTGCCGGCCGGTCGTCGCGTCGAGTCGCACCACCGTCCCGTCCGCAGCGGCTGCGAAGACGCTGCCGGCGGCGACCGCAGGCGTGAACGTCGCGAGCTCCGCCTTCCCGACCGAGACCTGCCAGAGAACGCGCACCGGGACCGGGTTGGCGATCGGGACGAGCGGCGCCGGTGGCGGGGGCGCCGACCGGCTGAACCAGTCGATCGGGTTGAGGCTGAACTGGCTGAAGGAGCCGCACCCGCCGAGCACCGCCGCAACGAGGCACGCGGCGAGCCCGCGGCTCGCAGCCCGCGCGCGCGCGCGCGGCGCCCTAGTTGCCGCCGACGCCATCGAGCTTGAGCTGAATCAGCTCGCGTGCGGCGGTGTCGGCGGCCCCCAGCTTCGAGAGGGCGGCCTGGTATGCCGCGCGCGCCTCGGCGCGCTTGCCCTGCGCGTAGAGCACGTCGCCGCGGGCGTCCTCGAACAGCGCCTCGAACGACGCGGGAGGCTTGGCGGCGAGCACCTTGAGTGCCTCGTCGTAGGCCTTCTCGTCGAGGAGGACCGCCGCGAGGCGCAGGCGCCCGAGCGCCTGCACCTCGGGGTCGCGCGCCTTGTCGACCACCCACTGCAGCTGCACGCGCGCAGTCTTGAGGTCCCCCGAGTCGAAGTGCGCTTTGGCGGAGATGAGCGCGCCGAGCGCGGCGTAGAGAGAGTTGGCGTGCGACTCGAGCAGCGTGCCGGACAGCTCGCGCACCTTCTTCGCGTCGCTCGCGCTTGCGGCCCGTTGCAGCTCGGTGTACATCGCGGCGGCCTGCGCCGACTGCGATCCCTGGTACCAGCCCCAGAAGCGCCAGGCCGCGACAGCGAGCAGCGCCGCCGAGATCGCGACCAGGATGAGGTTGCCGTACCGGGTCCAGAATGCCTTCAGCTCGGCGATCTGTTCCTGTTCTTCGAGGTCGTAGGCGGCCATCTAGGCTTCGTCCGCGTAAAGGAGTTGGGAGAGTCCGTCGGCGAGCGCGTCGAGCGGAAGCCGGACCTGCGGGCGCTCCGCGCGCAGCGGTTTCACGCTCGCCTCGCCGGCGGCAGCCTCGTCGTCGCCGACGATCACCGCGACGTGCGCGCCGCTCGCGTCGGCGCGGCGCATCTGCGCCTTGAAGCTGCCGCCGCCGCAGTGGTGCGCGACGGAAAAGCCATGGTCGCGCAGCCGCTCCGCGACCACGAAGGCGAACCGGTCGGCCGCCTCGCCCTGGTGCACCAGGTAGACGTCCTGCGGGACGGGCGGCACCGGCCCCCCCGCGTCCAGGACGAGCGCAATCAGGCGCTCGATGCCGAGCGCGAACCCGATTGCGGGCGCGGGCTTCCCGCCGATCTGCTCGAAGAGGCCGTCGTAGCGCCCGCCGCCGCACACGGTGCCCTGGGCGCCGAGGCGATCGGTGACCCACTCGAACACCGTCAGGTTGTAGTAATCGAGGCCCCGCACCAGGTGATGGTCGATCGCGAACGGCAGGCCTGCGCCCTTGAGGATCGCCTGCAGGCCGTCGAAATGCTTGAGCGACGCTTCGCCGAGATGGTCGAGCAGTTTTGGCGCAGCTTCGATCACCGACCGCATCGCCGGGTTCTTGCTGTCGAGCACCCGCAGCGGGTTGGTCGCGAGCCGGCGGCGCGAGTCGGCGTCGAGGTCGGCCGCGTGACGCTCGAGGTGCGCGACCAGGGCGGCGCGGTGCGCGCGGCGCTCGTCGGGCGCGCCGAGCGAGTTGAGCTGCAGCCGCAACCCGTCGATGCCGAGGTCGTCCCACAGGCGCGCGCACATCAGGATCAGCTCGCCGTCCACGTCGGGCCCCGGAAAACCGAGCGCCTCGGCGCCGATCTGGTGAAACTGGCGGTAGCGGCCCTTCTGCGGCCGCTCGTGCCGGAACATCGGCCCCATGTACCAGAGCCGCTGCGGCCCGCGGTGGAGCAGCGAGTGCTCGATCGCCGCGCGCACGGTCGAGGCGGTTGCCTCGGGCCGGAGCGTGAGGCTCTCGCCGTTGAGCTCGTCGACGAAGCTGTACATCTCCTTCTCGACGATGTCGGTGGCTTCGCCGATGGCGCGGCGGAAGAGCGCGGTGTGCTCGAGCAGCGGCGTGCGCACGTTCCGGTAGCCGTAGGCGTGCGCCCACGAACGCACCACCTCCTCGAGCCGCTCCCACAGCGTCGCCTCGTCCGGCAGGATGTCGTTCATCCCCCGGACCGCCTGGATGGTCTGGGTCATCTGCGCGTCCGACGCCGTCAGTGGGTGAGCGCCCTTTCGGGTTCGCTCGCCTCGACCGCGCCCGTGCGCCGGCCGCGGCCGCCCGGCCCGTAGGTCGCGCGCACGTACTCCTCGACGATGCGCTGGAAGTCCTCGGCGATCGACTCGCCCTTCAGCGTGACGGTCTTCTCGCCGTCCACGTACACCGGGGCCACCGGCCGCTCCCCGGTGCCGGGCAGGCTGATGCCGACGTTGGCCTGTCTCGACTCGCCGGGTCCGTTCACCACGCAGCCCATCACCGCCACGTGCATCGCCTCCACGCCCGGGTACGCATCGCGCCAGAGCGGCATCTGCTCGCGCAGGAACGCCTGGATGCGCGCGGCGAGCGACTGGAACACGGTGCTCGTGGTGCGGCCGCAGCCCGGGCACGCGATCACGAGCGGGGCAAAGGATCGCAGCCCCATGGTCTGGAGGAGCTCCTGCGCGACGACCACCTCGCGCGTGCGCTCGCCTCCGGGCTCCGGGGTGAGCGAGACGCGGATCGTGTCCCCGATGCCTTCCTGCAGCAGCACCGCCATCGCCGCCGCGGAGGCCACGATCCCTTTGGAGCCCATGCCTGCCTCGGTGAGGCCGAGGTGGAGCGGATAGTCGCAGCGGCGCGCGAGCTCGCGGTACACGGCGATCAGGTCCTGCACCCCGCTCACCTTGCACGAGAGGACGATACGGTCGCCGGGCAGGCCGAGCGCCTCCGCGCGCGCCGCGCTCTCGAGCGCCGAGGCGATCAGCGCCTCGCGCATCACCGCCTCCGCGGCGAACGGATCCGGGCGCGCCGCGTTCTCGTCCATCGTGCGCGCGAGCAGCTCTTGGTCGAGGCTGCCCCAGTTCACGCCGATGCGCACCGGCTTGGCATGGCGGCACGCGATCTCGATCATCTGCGCGAACTGCTCGTCGCGCTTGGCGCCCTTGCCGACGTTGCCCGGGTTGATGCGGTACTTCGCCAGCGCGGCGGCGCACCCGGGGTGCTCGGCGAGCAGCTTGTGGCCGTTGAAATGAAAGTCGCCGACCAGCGGGACGTCGCAGCCGAGCGCATCCAGGCGTGCACGGATCTCCGGCACCGCCGCGGCGGCCTGGGCGGTGTCGACGGTGACGCGCACGAGCTCCGAGCCGGCGCGCGCGAGCTCGAACACCTGCCGCGCAGTCGCCGCGGGATCCGCGGTGTCGGTGTTGGTCATCGACTGCACGACGATCGGCGCGCCCCCGCCGACCGGGACCGCGCCGATCCGGACCTGGCGCGAGCTGCGACGCTGCACGGGAACGGCCACCGCCTTACTTGAGGGTCAGCCGCGCGACGTCGGTGCGCGTGTACGGCATGAGATCAACGTCGGAATCGTTGTAGCGCAGCTTCACGCCGCGCGCGTTGCCGATCACGATCGAGAACGGGCCGACGCCTTCGACTTCCCGGCGCGTCCCCGGCCGGTTGAGCTGGGAGAACACGATGCGACCCTCCGCGTCGCGAATCTCGACCCAGGACTCGCGGTCGAAATCGAGTTCGATGCGCTGGGCGCTCACCACGGATTCCACCGTCCCGGACCCGACGACCGGAAGACTCTGAACGGTGGCCGGCTCGGCGCCGGCCGATGCAGGCGGGGGCGTGACCGCTTCGCGCATGGGCTGGGGCGGCAGCGCGAGCCGCGTGGCGGCGGACTTGGGTGGCACGACCGGCCGGAGCAACCACTCCCCGAGCACCCCCGCGACCGCGATCACGACGAAAACCGACAGCACGACGTACACCATCGAGCCGCGACGCGGCTGGCGCGGGATCGCGACACCGATGGCACGCGGGCCGGTCACGGTGGGCCCGGCGACGGTCAACGGCGAGGCGCGCAGCGCCGCGATCAGCGCGTCGGCGTCCTCGCCGACCAGCTTGGCGTAGGCGCGGATCATGCCGCGGACGAAGGCCGGGCCGGCGAGCGCATCGTAGCGGTCGGCTTCGAGCGCCTCGATCTGCCTGGGCGCGAACTTGAGCCGCAGCGCGATCTCGGTGATCGTCAGTCCGCGCGCGGTGCGCGCCGCGGCGAGCCGGCGCCCCGGCAGGTCCGGCGCGGCGTTTTCGGGCATCGACGTATCGCTCATTCGGGTGCGCCGTTCAGTCGTAGTCGCCGCGCTGGAGTGCCTGGTACTCGGGGGAGCCGGCATAGCGGCGGCGCAGCTGGCTCGCGAGGCTCGCCTCGGCGAGGCGGTCGCCGAGCTTGCGCTCGATGCGCACGCCCAGCCACAGCGACTCCGGCGTGCCGTCCGGGACCAGACGATTGAAGCGCACGACCAGCGACTTCGCCTCCTGCAGCTGACCGCGCCGATAGAGTAGCTCGGCGTAGGGAAGCATCGCCTGGAAGCTGTTCGGGTCCAGGCGCAACGCGCGGTCGAAGTACGTGACCGCCTCTGCCGGGTTGCGTTTCACGAGGCAGCGCCCTGCCGCGGCGAAGGACTTCGCCGGGGTCTGGTAGAGGGGGTTGCGGACCGCGTTCAGGAACCACTGGATCGACTGCTCTTCGCGCCCGGTCTGGCAGAGGAACCAGCCGTAGTTGTGGTTGAGGTCGGGATCCTGCGGTGCGAGCTGCAGGCCGCGCCGGAAATTCGCCTCGGCGGCGGCCGTGTCCTTCAGCTCGAGGTTCACGAGGCCGAGGACGTTGTAGGCCGGGTAGTAGTTCGCGTCGGCCTGGAGCGCGATGCGCGCCTCCTCGAGGGCGACGCCGAGATTGCCGAGCTCGTAATAGGCGCCGGCGAGGTCGGTGTGCGCCTTGGCACGGGTGCGGGCGTCGCGCATCTCGCCCACGATCCCCGTGTCCGGATCGGGCGCCTGCACGCCGCGGTCGGGACTCGGCTGCGGCGCGCTCTGATCGGTCGTCGCGCAGCCGGCCACGAGCGCGGCGGCCAGCACCACGATCCACTCGCGAATGCCGAGGCGGGGAATCATGCCGCCGCCCCCGCGACGCGCTGCGCGCGGCGCGTGCGATCGTGCACCCGGCCGGCGAGCTGACCGCACGCCGCATCGATGTCGTCGCCGCGCGTCTTGCGCGTCGTGGTCACGATCCCCGCGGCGTTCAGGATGTCGGAGAAGCGCCGCACCGACTCCCGCGGCGAGCGCGCGAAGCCGGCGTCGGGGAACGGGTTGAACGGGATCAGGTTCACCTTGCAGGGCACCTCTTCGAGCCGCCGCGCGAGCTCCCGCGCGTGCGTGTCGGCATCGTTCACCCCGTCGAGCATGACGTACTCGAAGGTCACGAAGTCGCGCGGCGCCCGCTCGAGGTAGCGCCGGCAGGCGGCGAAGAGCGTCGCGAGGGGATACTTCTCGTTGATCGGCACGAGCCGGCTGCGCAGGGCGTCGTTCGGCGCGTGCAGGCTCACCGCGAGCGCGACCGGGCACTCGTCGCGCAGCCGATCCATCATCGGCACGATCCCGACCGTGGACACGGTCACGCGCCGGCGCGACAGGCCGTAGCCGTTGTCGTCGAGCATCAGGCGTAGCGCGGGCAGCACGTTCTCGAGATTGAGCAGCGGCTCGCCCATGCCCATCAGGACCACGTTGCTGATCGCGCGCTCGGCTCCGTGCACCGCGCCGAGCGCGCGGTTCGCCCACCACAGCTGGCCGACGATCTCGGCGGTCGAGAGATTGCGGTTGAAGCCCTGCCGGCCGGTCGAACAGAACCGGCAGGCCATGGTGCAGCCGGCCTGGGTCGAAACGCAGAGCGTGCCTCGTCCGGCCTCGGGAATGAAGACCGTCTCGACGGCGTTCGCCGCGCCGACGTCGAGGAGCCACTTGCGCGTGCCGTCCGCCGCGGTCGTGTCGCGAATCATGCGCGGCGGCTCCACCGCGGCGGTCGCGGCGAGGCGCTCGCGCAGGCTGCGCGCCAGGTCGCTCATGCGCTCGAACTCCGCTTCGCCCGCGCGGTGCACCCACCGCAGCACCTGGCGCGCGCGAAACGGCTTCTCGCCGATCGCGGCGAAGAACGCCGCCATGCCGGCGGCGTCGAATTCGAGCAGGTTGGCCTTCATGCGCGGCGCGCGGTTCCTAGCGCGAGAAAAGCGCGCAGCTCGGGAAGAAGTACGCGATCTCGGTGCGCGCCGTATCCGGCCCGTCGGAGCCGTGCACGGCGTTTGCGTCGATCGAGTCGGCAAGGTCGGCGCGGATCGTTCCGCGCGCGGCCTTCTTCGGGTCGGTGGCGCCCATGAGCTCGCGGTTCTTCGCGATCGCGCCCTCGCCCTCGAGGACCTGGACCATGACCGGTCCCGAGGTCATGAACTTGACCAGATCGCGGAAGAAGGGGCGCTCCCGGTGCACGGCGTAGAAGCCTTCGGCGTCGTGCTGCGACAGCCACATCATTCGGGCCGCGACGATTCTCAGCCCGGCCGCCTCGAAACGCGCGTAGATCTGGCCGATTGCGTTCTTCGCGACCGCATCGGGCTTGATGATCGAAAGGGTCCGTTCCACCGCCATGCTTGCTCCCTGGTCTCGCCTAGAGTTCCGATTGCTCGGATCGCCCGAAAATTTCGAATCCTGGAATAACCCGTTATTTTATCACCGGTTTCGCGCCGGGCTGTCACTTTTCCAGCAGTGCCCCTCGGGTGCGCTCCCAGACCGGCTCGAGGCCGGGCTCCCCCGGCTGTGCGCGGAACCCGGCGTCGATCCCGATCCCCGGGACCCACGCAAGAACACCGTTGCAGTGGAGAAGCGGCAGCTGCAACCGCTCCCAGGGTGGAATCTCGCTTTGCTGGAGCAACGCCTTCAGCGTCCGCCGCGGACGGCGCTCGTCGGGGCGGAAGCGCTCTCCGCCGCGGCGCGCCCGCACTTCGATCGATCCCGATGCCGCTGCGGCCGCGGACAGCCCCCGACCCCGCACCCGCCGGAAACGCAGGACGCCCCCGAGTTCGGGAATCCGCCAGACGGACCCGCCCGGCCAGCGCGCCGCGAACGCGCGCGGCACGAGCGGCGCCGGCCGCACGACCCGGACACGACCGCGATAGCGCCGGATCTCGGCGTCTCCGACCGGGATGCGGACGGCCGCATCCGCACGCGCTTCGACGAGCTGGCGCAGCGCCTCGTCGAGCCGCGCGCGGTCGGGTGCGGCCACGCCGGCCCGGGCGAGCAGCCACCGCAGCGCGTTCGCGGCACGGGCCTTCGGCAGCCTCGCGAGCACGGCGACCTCGAGGTCCCCGTCCACGGCGTCCTGCGCTCCCACGGACGCGAGGACGTCGTTCGCCTCCGCAACGAGGGCGGCGCTGCGCGCGAGGTTCGCGGTCGCCGCCGAGTTGATTTCCCGCAGGAGCGGCAGGATCCGGTGCCGCACGAGATTGCGCGCGCGCAGCGTGTCCGCATTGCTTTCGTCTTCGACCCAGTCGAGATCCCGCGCCCGCGCGAACGCTTCGATCTCCGCGCGCGTCACGCCGAGGAACGGGCGGAACAGGACGGGGCCGGCGCGGTCGCCGCGCGTTTGCGTGCGCACGCTCGGCATCCCGGCGAGCCCCGCGGGCCCGGCGCCGCGCACGAGCTGCAGGAGCACCGTCTCGGCCTGGTCGTCCTGGTGCTGGGCGAGGGCCACGAAGTCGGACCGCAGCCCGGCGAAGGCCGCATAGCGCGCGGCGCGCGCCGCGCCCTCGAGCCCGAGCGCGCGATACGGGGCGAGGTCCACCTTGCGCACCGCGCAGCGCAGCCCGTAGCGACGCGCCGCCGCGCGCGCAAAGCGCGCCCACGCGGGCGCGTTCGGGCTGAGGCCGTGGTCCACGTGGAGGCAGTCGAGCGCCAGCGCGTGGCGCGGGGCGAGCGTCGCGAGGAGATCGAGCAGTGCGATCGAGTCGACGCCGCCCGACAGGGCGAGCGTCAGGCGCGCACCGCGCGGGACGTGGCGGTCCAGCTCGGTCCGGACGTGCGCGGCGAGCTCACTTGATCGCCGCTTCCTTGAACTTGCCATAGCCCATCAGGCGCTCGAAGCGCTCCTCGACGAGCGCCGCCGGCCCCTTGTCGGCGAGGCTGCGGAGCGCATCCTGGAGCGACTTCTTGAGGTTCTGCGCCGCGGCCGCGTGGTCGCGGTGCGCGCCCCCGAGCGGCTCGCCGATGATCTTGTCGACCAGCCCGAGCTGCTTCAGCCGCGCCGCCGTGATGCCGAGGGTCTCGGCCGCCTCCGGCGCCATCTCGGCGTTCTTCCAGAGGATCGACGCGCAGCCCTCGGGCGAGATCACCGAGTAGGTGCCGTACTGCATCATCATCACGATGTCGCCCACGGCAATCGCCAGCGCCCCGCCCGAGCCGCCCTCGCCGATGATCGTGCACACGACCGGCACCTTGAGCTCGGCCATCACGTAGAGGCTCCGGCCGATCGCCTCCGACTGCCCGCGCTCCTCGGCGCCGATCCCGGGGTAGGCGCCGGGCGTGTCCACGAAGGTCAGCACCGGCAGCCCGAACTTCTCGGCGAGCCGCATCAGGCGCAGGGCCTTGCGGTACCCCTCCGGGCGCGGCATGCCGAAGTTGCGGTAGATCTTCTCCTTGGTGTCGCGGCCCTTCTGGTGCCCGATGACCATGACCGGCAGGCCGTTGAAGCGCGCGAGCCCGCCGACGATCGACGGGTCGTCCGCGTAGGCGCGGTCCCCGTGCAGTTCCTCGAAGTCGGTGAAGAGCGCGTTGACGTAGTCGAGCGTGTAGGGGCGCTGCGGATGGCGCGCAACCTGGGCCACCTGCCACGGCGAGAGTTTCCCGTAGATCTCCTTGGTGAGCGCCTGGCTCTTCTTCTGCAGGCGCGAGATCTCCTCCGAGATGTCGACCGCGGAGTCGTCCTGCACGTAGCGCAACTCGTCGATGCGCGCCTCGAGCTCGGCGATCGGTTGCTCGAAGTCGAGGAACGTGGACTTGAGGGCGGGCGCGGCCATGGGTCGGGGATTCTACCCGCGCGCCGCACTCAGTACTCGACCGGGACCGGGTCGAGCGAGCGCCACAGATACCAGGTCGCCACCGACCGCCACGGGGCCCAGCCCTCGCCCAGCCGCCGCAGCGTGGGGAGCGTGATCGGGCGGCCGGCGCGGTAGTGGAGGCTCGCCGCGCGCTGCAGGCCGAGATCGTCGACCGGGAACACGTTCGGGCGCAGCAGGTTGAAGATGAGGAACATTTCGGCCGTCCAGCGTCCGATGCCCCGCACCCGGACGAGCTCGGCGATGACCGCCTCGTCATCCATCTCCGGCCAGCGCCGGGCGTGGATGGTCCCGTCGCCGAAATGCCGTGCGAGATCGCGGAGGTACTCGCTCTTGCGGGCCGAGAGGCCGCACGTGCGCAGGCGATCGAGACCGCACGCGTGCACTGCCGCGGGCGTGACCGCCGGCAGCGCGGCGTCGAGCCGTGCCCACACGCTGTCCGCCGCCTTCACGGAGATCTGCTGGCCCACGATCGAGCGCGCAAGGGTCTGGAACGGGTCCCCGCGGCTGCGCAGCCCGATCCGCGGGTGCGCGCGGATGATGCCCGCCATGACCGGGTCGCGGCGCGCCAGGGCGCGCTTCGCGCGCGGCCAGTATTCGGGCACCACGTGCGATTCGCCGATCATGCGCGTCGGTGGGAGCTCAAGAGCGCGTAGCGAGCGGAAGGTTGACGAGCAGGTTCTGCGGCTTCATCCGCACGACGTTGGCCTCGTCCATGCCGAGGGCGAGGTAGACCGGCCGGCCGGCGAGGTCCGCGCGCATGGCAGCGCGCTCGGCGAAATCGAGCCGGAAGAGCGCAAGCAGCCGGCGCAGTCGCCCCGTCTCGACTGCCTCGCCGCGCCACAGGTCGTTCAGCACCGCGGTCGACTGGGCGTCGAGGCCGATGTGCCAGGCCCAGCGCGGGTCCTCGATCTGCCGCAACGGCGCCACCTTCACCGCGACGCCGAAAAAGTGCGCGATCCAGCGCTCGATCACGCGCGCCAGGGCGGCGACCGCCGGGCGAGCGTAGTTGAGGCTGATCACGAAATCGTGGCGCTGGTCGCGCTCCCAGTAGCGCTCGCCGTTCGCTTCGTCGAGGACTTCGAGGGTCGCCGATTTCATCGGCGTCTGGGCCTCGACGATGAGGCGACCCAGGCTGCCGTACGCGCCGCCGGAGGCGTGCATCTCCACGCGCTCCAGATCGGCGAGCAGGATCTCTCCCTTCTCCACCGTCGCCTTCTGTTCGCGAAAGAAGATCTCCCCCGCACGCGCTTCGAGCGGGTCGTCCACGCCGTCGAGCACGTTGCGGAGGCAGATCTGGGCGAGCTGGTCGATGAACAGCGGCGGCGTCCGGATCTCGCCGGCGAAGAGGCCGAGATAGCACGCCTCGACCGAGTCCGCCTCCAGCAGGCGCGAGCGGAACTCGAGCAGGACGCGATAGTTGAAGCGGGCGTCCTCGTCCTCGATCGCCGTGAGGTCGGCGGCATCGACCGCGCGGCGCGGGTCGGCGAGCAGCCGCTCGTGGAGCGCGACCTCGCCCGGACCCGACTCGTCCACCGGACGCACCTCCGGGCGCAGGAGGTAGGCGCGCAGGAAGTCGTCGGTCACGCGCAGGCGCCCCGAGGCGTCGCGCTCGAGCAGGTGAAAACCGGAGTTGCGCCAGAAGTCCCGGGCCATGGCGCCGCGCGGGCGGCCTTGCCGCGCTACCCGTCAGCGTGGACGAGGTCGAACACGCGGCTGTGGGAGGCCACGTGCTGCAGCAGGAACTCCATCTGGTCGGTGAGGATGCGGCGGTTCGTGAGGATCAGGTACTCGGCCTTGTTCGGCACGTAGGGCACGTAGTAGAGCTCGAGCCCCGCTTCGTCGGGCGTCCGGTTGCGCTTCACGCCGTTGCAGTGCCGGCACGCGGTGACGACGTTGGTCCACGCATCGCGCCCGCCGCGCGAGAGCGGGAGGATGTGGTCGCGGGTGAGGCGCAGGAAGCTGAAATCGCCGCCGCAGTAGGCGCAGAGGTGCCGGTCGCGGCGGAAGAGCTCGCGGTTGTTGAGCGGCGGGATCTGCGTGAAGCCCTTCATCGCCATCGCCTTGCCCTTCACGGCGATGATTGAATGGCCGGTGATGCTGGAGCGCTCGCCGGTCGCGCGGCAGATGCCGCCGTAGGCGGTGAACGCGGTGCGGCCGAGCGTCCAGGCGACCAGGTTCTTGGCGTAGTAGAAGCAGGCCTGCTGCCAGGTCACCCAGCGATGCGGGACCCCGTGGGAGTCGAGGGTCAGGATCAGCGGGGCGTCCATGTCGGCGGCATACCGGTTGCGGTTGCGGCCGATTGTGCCGAAAAACCGGGCGACCGGCTAGGGTCGCCCGCTGCGCGCCGTCTAATAGAGCGCGCCGGCGAGCTTGCGGCGGTATTCCCCCACCAGGTCGGGCTGGTCGGCGGCGAGACCGAAGAGCGCGAGCACGGTCTTGCGTGCGTGCTCGCGTCGCTCGCCGCGGTCGCGGCGGACCACTTCGATCAGCTGGTCGAGCGCCGCGCGGAACCGGCCGTCGGCGGCGAGGCGGTCGGCGTATCCGAGGCGCGCGTCGAGGTCCTCGGGCCGCGCATCGACCTGCGCCTCGAGGGTCGCGAGGTCCGGCAGGCTCTGGCCGCGCCTCCAGAGCGCGACCTTCGCTGCGATCGCCGTGGCCCGCTCGTCGCGCACGTCGTCGGGCACCTCCGCCAGCTGCGCCTCGGCGCCGGCGTAGTCGTCGCGCGCGAGGAGCAGCGCGGCAAAGTCGACGCGCGCGTCGACATTCGACGGATCGAGCGCAATCGCCTCGCGCAGTGCCGCTTCGGCGCTCGGCGCGTCGCCCTGCGCAAGCGCGGTCGCAGCGGCGCGGCGCAGCTTCTCGCTTTCGGATGGCATGAGGCCCTCGAGGAACCCACGCACGCCGGACTCGGGAAGGGCGCCGGTGAACTCGTCGACGAGCTCGCCGTCCACGAACGCCTTGACGTTCGGGATGCCGCGCACCCCGTACCGGCTGGCGATGTCGGGGTTCTCGTCGGTGTTGACCTTGGCGAGGGCGAACCGCCCCGCGAACTCGACCGCGAGCTTCTCGAGGATCGGCTTCAGGACCCGGCAGGGGGCACACCACGGGGCCCAGAAATCCACCAGCACGGGCACGGTTTTCGAGCGCTCGAGCACGTCCCGGTCGAATGTCCCGGTCGTGCTGTCAAAGGAATGGGCAGACATGGTGTGGAATCCCACGCGGTTGGGTTTCATTATGGGGGCTGCGGGCGTACCTTCAATGCCTGTCCCCTGCCCCGGCAGGCCGGTTGATCTCGGTCAAGCGGCGCCCTGCCCCTGCCGCTAACGTGAAGGAAACGGCCAACTGGAGGCCATCATGCTCGACAAGGCAACCCTCGCCCGATTTGGCGCACGGCTGGACCAGCGGCGCACGGAGCTCGAGCAGGACATCCGCGGAAAACTCGCGGCCGCGCGCGAGGTCACGGGGTCCGCGGCGATCGATCAGATCATCGAGGGCGGCGACTACGCCAACGCCGACCTCATCGCCACGGTCGAAATCGCGGAGGTGCAGCGGGACATCGTCGAGCTGCGCGAGCTGAACGCGGCGCGCGCGCGGCTCGCTACGGGGACGTACGGTGTGTGCGCGGAGTGCGGCGTGGACATCGCGCCGGCGCGGCTCGAGGCGTATCCGACCGCGATCCGGTGCACCGATTGCCAGGCGCGGGAGGAAAGCCGGAAGGGTACGACGCACTCGCGGCTCTGACCCTTGAGGGGCTGCGCATGACTTCCTCGACCCTACGGCTCGCGATCCCCGCCGTGCTCCTGCTCTCAGTGGCCGGTTGCTTCTCGATCGGCGGAGGCAGCGATACCACCTCGACGACATCGACCGTGGTGCAACCCACGACCGGGCAGCAGCTCATCGACCTCAAGCGGGCCCTGGACACCGGCGTCATCACAAAGGAAGAGTACGAGACGCTGCGCCAGCGCATCATCACCCCGCGCCCGTAGAATTCTAGCCGGCGGCGGAGACTTTCCAGCCTATCCACCGCGGCTGACGTGCGCCCAGCGATTTGGCTCCGAAGTACCCGCACGTAGCGCGGCGAGTGCGCCGGGGCGAGAGAGCTCCTCCAGATTCAACTCTTGCGCGCCTGACCGCGGCACCTGAGATCGTGGCCGGTCCGCACGCCCGTTCGGGGCGAGAGGGTATTAGCGAAGGAGGAGGCAGGTGACCGAACCCTGGTTCACGAAATCGGTGCTCGCGACTGCGGCGATCGTGCCGTCATTCATCGCAATCCCCTTCTTTCGGAGGAATTTCGGGGTCGACCCGCTCGTGTTCGTGATCTGGTACTTCGGCGGCACGGCGCTCAGCATCGCGGTTTACCTGAGCTTCAGCCGGGGAGTGCAGGCGATAGCGCCCCAGCTACCGGCGCTCATCGGAATACTCGCGATCGGGATAATCTTCGGCGCGTTCGCGAACGGCTCGCTCTTCCAGGCGGTCAGCCTGGCGCCGAACCCTGGGTTGCCCCCGGTGATCTACGCCACCTCGAGCGTGCTAGTGTTCGTGCTCTCCGCGGTGCTCGCGAGCACACTGCCGGCCTTCTTCAATCCGGTAACGACCGAGCTCAGTCGAGTGGCCGGCCTTCTATTGGTGCTAGCCGGGCTGTACCTATTGGCGGGCGGAACGGTGCCCGGGGTGCGCGCATAGGTCCGATCCCCGAACCATCGAAAACAATCGACACGCCGCGATTTCGCATGGGCCCTCGGGGCATGCGCCAACGCAAAAACTAGAACCCCGCCACGCGGGGTTCTAGTTGTGCGCCCGGCATGGGCGCACAATGACAAAGGGGCCCGGAGGCCCCTTGCCAGCGTTCGCTGACTGCCTTTGCTAGGCCGCTCTCCGGCGGGCGAGTCCAATCCCGAGCAGGCTCAGGCCGAGCAGCGCAAGGGAGCTGGGCTCGGGGATGTAGGAGATGCGGGCGAGCGAGGCATCGCTGAAGGTGGTTCCCGCTCCCAGGGGCCCGCGGATCTCCAGGGTGGAGACGAAGGCATCCACGGCCACGAACCTGTAGCCATTGTTCGTCACGCTCGCGGGATCGGCGAACACCGTGGTCCACGACCCGGCACCGTTGAGCCGATACTCCACTCGCTCGTCCGCTCCCCCAATACCTTCATCTGGAAACAACATCAGCAGCTCGAAGCTGGTGACGAAACGGCTGGAGAACGTCGCGGTCAGCGTTTCCGGAGCATCGATCTCGTCGGGTTCGTCGACTAAGGCGGGACTCATGTCAATTCCAATACCGGTGCCGGCGCAGGCGAAAGGTGGCACGGGCGTGGAATTGCACGGTCCCGGATTGAAGGTAAGGATCGAATTGACGCTGATCGTTCCGACAAGCGGAAGCGTGATCGAGCCGTTCGGCGCCGCGGAAAGCGTGACGCCGCCAAGCGAATAGGCGTTCAGCCCGGCTGCGCCGGACCACGCGGCCGAAGTGAAATCGATCACCGCCCCCGCGACCGCGGGCAGCGCCGTGAGGCTGGAAGTACCGAACGCCGCTGCGATGGCCAGTTTCTTCAGGTTCGTCATGCGTCCTCCGAGGAACGAAACGCTTGTAGGTACACGCGCCCACTTCAGCAGGATCCGGGCCAGGCTTGCGAGCGCGCCTTCGAGGCTCCCCAGACCCTTGAGGGACAAGGCTATTTGCGTCGGAGGACGCGTTTTGCGCGGCCGCGGGCTGCTCCGCCGGGCCGCCTCGAACAACGGGTCTGTAAATCGCGCCGACGCACCGAATGTCAAATCACGCAATCGGACGCACGCGGCGCCGTCGGGATCGACTGGAGGGTTCCTTTTCGGCGGCGAGCGAACGCCGTCCGCCCACCTGGCCGTGACCGAATTCACGGCTTTGACAGCGGGGTAACGAGGTCCAGTTCGGCTGCACCCGCGCCCTGTAAGGGATTCCGACGTTTCCGGAACGGCCCGCCCCCGCGCTGCAGGAGAACCCCGCGGCCTACTCAGGACGCTGCGCGACTCAAGCCTCGAACCGCTCGTCGTTGGCCGCCGCCTCCGGACGGCGCGCGAGGCCTTGCGGACGATGTCGGAGGATGTGCATCGCCGCCGGCAGGCCGAGCCAGCCCCCGAACACGAAGCACGTGGCGACGGCCAGCATCTCGCTGTAGAGCGCCGGCAGGCTCGCCGCCCGCAGTGGAGACCCGTCGCCGACCTGACCTTCGCGGCCGTTCGCATGCCGCGCCGGCGTGCCGGCCGCGCCCGGTTCGTTCGGCGACTCCGGCGTTCTCATCGCACGTCGCGCTCAGGGCTCGCTCGATCGCTCCCCGGGGCGCTGCGGCAGCGACTTCACCTCGCCCGTGCGGTCGATCTGGCGCTCGGTGAGGCGCACGGCACGGCTCAGCTCCGAACGCTTCACGACGGTGGCCGCGGCCCCGCCTTCCGCCGGCTTCGCGGGCACTTTACCGACGACGCGTCCGAGGGGCGTGCGTGCCACGGAAGAAAGTCTAGGCTTGCCCCCCGAGGTCTATTGTCAACAAGCGTCAGGCGCGCACAATCATTGACGTTGCTGCGCCGCCGCTCACGGCCGCAATGTGAATCCCGCCGCCCGCGCCCCGAGCCACTGCTCCAGCACAACGAGCAGCCACACCATCTCGCCGTAGTAGCCCGGATGCTCAGCGACCCTGCGGTCGAGCAGCTCGTCGAGGAACGCCGCGCGCACGATCCCGCGCTTCCCCAGGCTCGCGAACGATTCGCGCGCGAGCGCCTGCAGCCCCGCGTGGCGCGCGAGCCACACCCCGAACGGCAGGCCGAAGCCGTGCTTCTTCTTGCGCAGGATCTCGTCCGGCAGGAAGTCGCGCAGCGCCGCCTTGAAGAACCAGCGCAGCTTCAGCCCCTTCAGCTTGAGCGCGGGCGCAAGGCGCAGCGAGAAGTCGACCAAATCGTCGCTCAGCAGCGGGAACCCGACGTCGATCCCCGCGAGCGCGGTGGTTCCGCACACCTTCGGCAGGTCGTTGTCGGCGAGCGTGTACTTCCAGTCGTAGGCGAGCATGCGGTTCACGACCGAGCCCGCCTCGGCCTCGGCCCATACGGCGCGCTGCGCGTCGCGGGGCGCACCCTCGTCGATCGTCCGGAGGAATTCCGGCGTGAAGACTTCCGCCACCCCGAGCCGCAGGAGCAGGTTGTAGGCGTCCAGCCGGTCGGGCAGCGGCACCTTCGCCTGGCGCACGTAGCTCACCGTCTTGCGCACGATCGGCACACTCGCGAGCGGCGGCACGCTCGAAACGTCGAGCGGCGCGTTGATCGAACCCGACTCCGCGCCGGCCGCCGATTTGAGCAGCGGCAACGGCGCCTCCGTCGTTTCGATGTTTCAGACGGGAAGTATCGCGATGAAGATCACCTGTTGGATTAATTGGTGGCCGGTCGCGGGGCAGTCGCACTCGGCGTCGCTCGTCGGCGCGGAGTGGTAACTGCGATGGTCCGCGATGAACTCGACTCGCTCTGCGACTACATCGAGTCGCCCGCCGCCAACGAAACGAAAGCCTCGCGCAGGTCGGCGCCGGTCTCGATGAAAGTCCTGCGCGTTGTCGTTCTCACGGTCGTCGAGAAGACCGCCCCGCGCCCCTCGACGCAGGACGCGAAACTCGCAATGCTCGAAGCGAAGCTCAACGCGCTGGAAGCGAAGGGCGTTCGGCTCGTGGCGTGACATGAGCGTTCACCCCCGGCCGCGTCTGGCCCGAAAGGAGACCGACGTGACCGAAACCGCGAACGACCACACAGCGCAGCAGACAACGCTGCACGCGGCGATGGAGCGACAGCACGAACAGGTCGAGGCGTACATCGCCGCGCCGCTGGCGGAGGTCGAAGCTGCTCTACGCGCGGCGCTCAACCTGCAGGCGCGGCACTGATCTACCGGCTCGGCCCGAGCCGCTCGGTCCCTTGATCCGGCGTTCGGGCTGCCCTAGTCGGGTCGTGGGCCAAAACTCAGACGGCCGGCCGCGGCTCGCTTCAGGTCGCGCGGCCGGCACCCAAATGAAAACCCCGCCACGCGGGCGGGGTCTGTATTCGCTAGTGCAACTCAGTGCAGCTTGCGGCGGCGAGCGAAGCCGACCCCAGCTAAGGCGAGGCCGAGTAGGGCAAGAGTTGCCGGTTCGGGCACGGGCGTGACCAGGAAGCTGATTTCGTTCTGGATCAGCAACACTCCGTTCGTGGCGCTGATTTCGTCGAAAAGGAAGCCGTTGTAGATCGTCCGCCCACTATTGCCCAGAATGATGGCGCTTTGCCCAGCCGTACCTGCGGCGGCGACGAAGCCCCCGAGTGACACCGCGGAACCGACTGGATCCAGCCGATCGCCGTCGTCAGCCCATTGATTGGACCAGCCCGTCACCGGCGACGCAACCCCGGCCCAAATCGGGTGGGCGGCGTTCCAGGCGTAGACGTCCTGGGGTGGACTGATGTCCGCGACTCGGTCCACCTGAAACGCGGTCTCTAACGCCGCTTCAGTCTGAAGCGTCCAGAACGACATGATGGCCCGGCCCCCACCCCCAATGTAGTTGATGAGGTTTCCGAAGCCCCCGGTCGGGAGAGTGCTTGGCACGTCCATGATGACCAGGTCCCAGCTGCTCCCAGTCAACAACGTATTGAAGTTGGCGGCATTTGCGGTCGTGAACGACAGCCCGAGATTGCCGAGTGCGGCCTGAGGTCGATTGTTGTCCGTGTTTTCGTCATAGAGAAGAATCGCAGGCGCACCGAAGCTCGATGCGGCAGACCAGAACAAGACCGCGCCTGCAATTAGAAGTCGGAGCATTCGCATGGCATCCCCCCGAGTGATCTTCAACCGTTGCACGCAAATTTCGAGCCTTTGTCATCTAGATTCACGAAATCAGGCGGTTACGGCGCGCGTCGCCCGAGTCGCCCGCAAGGATTGTAAAAATCTTCGACTATTGGGGGTCTTTCGCCGTGAGGGCGTTCAGTAAAGAAAAAGCCCCCGGACAGGGCCGGGGGCAAAACACTTTCACCCCAAAGGAGGAGGAAAAAGGCGAAAGCTGCCTAGTGATGAGCAGGAGCCGTGCCAGCTCTCGCTGGGGCCGAAACACGCGCAATTTCTGGCATACGCAGCCCCGTCAGCGTGACGAAATTCACGGAATCCCCGCCGTCCGCCCGCCAACGCTGTCGCCCGTCAGTCAGAGCCCGAGGTAGGCCTGACGCACCCGGTCGTCGGCGAGCAGCTCCGCCCCGCTCCCCCGCATCACGATCCGCCCGTTCTCCAGCACGTAGGCCGACTGCGCGAGTCGCAGCGAGACCGCGACGTTCTGCTCCACCAGGATGATCGTCAGCCCCCGCCCGTGGAGCGCCTTGATGGTGTGAAACACCTCCTGCACCACCGCCGGCGCGAGCCCGAGCGAGGGCTCGTCGAACATGATCAGCTCCGGCTGGCCCATCAGGCAGCGCCCGATCGCGAGCATCTGCTGCTCCCCGCCCGACAGCGTCCCCGCCGCCTGGCGCTCGCGCTCCCGCAACCGCGGGAAGAGCGCAAAGACCTCCTCGATCGTTGCCGCCATCCGGGTCCGTGCGCGCGCGAGCATCGCACCCATCTCCAGGTTCTCGCGCACGGTGAGCGTCGGGAACACCTGCCGTCCCTCGGCCACCTGCCCCACGCCGAGCTCGCACACCGCGTGGCTCGGCAGCCCCGTGATGTCGCGCCCGCGGTATCGGACCGTGCCGCGGCGCGGCGCCTCGATCCCCGCGATCGTGCGGATCAGGCTCGACTTCCCCGCTCCGTTCGACCCGACGATGGCCACGATCTCGCCCTCGTCCGCGGCGATCGACACGCGGTCGAGCGCCTGCGCGTCGCCGTAGTACAGGTCGAGGCCGTCGACTTCGAGGAGGGCCATTACACCGCCTCCTCGCCCAGGTAGCACTCGAGCACCGCCGGATCCCGCACCACCTCCGCCGGCGTCCCCTGGCAGATCTTCTCGCCGTGGTGCAGGACGACGACGTTCGCGGCGAGCGCCATGACCGCGCGCATGACGTGCTCGATGAGCAGGATCGTGAGCCCGGTCTCGCGGTTGATGCGGCGGAACACCCCGACCATCTCGTCGACCTCGGTCGGCCGCAGTCCCGCCATCACCTCGTCGAGGAGGAGCAGCCGCGGCCGGGTCGCCATCGCGCGCGCCACCTCCAGGCGCTTGCGCTCCGGAAGGGTGAGGCTCGCCGCCAGGGTCCGGCTCTTCCCGTCGAGGTGCAGCAGCTCGAGCACGCGCCGGGCCTCGCGCTCCGCGTCGCCCACCCGCGCCGATGCGTTGAGCGCGCCGACGACGACGTTGTCGAGCACCGTCATCTGCGGGAACGGCTTCACGACCTGGAAGGTCCGGCCGATGCCGGCGCGGCAGATCTCGTGCGGGCGCAAGCCCGTGATGCGCCGTCCCCCGAGCGACACCTCGCCCGCGTCGGGCGCGAAGACGCCGGCGATCAGGTTGAAGCAGGTGGTCTTGCCCGCTCCGTTCGGGCCGATCATCGCCGCGATCGCGCCGTCGACGACGTCGAAGCTCACGTCGTGCACCGCGCGCAATCCGCGGAACGACTTGCCGATCGAACGGACCTCGAGGAGCGCCATGTCAGTGCGGCGCGAAGCCCAGCCGGCGCGCGATCGCGGGCCAGATGCCGTGCGGCAGAAAGACCACGACGAGGAGCAGGCACACCCCGTAGAACACCTGCTTCACGCCCGGCGTGTCGATGCCGAGGAGCTGCATGATCTCGGTGATGCCGTCGGCGAGGGGGGTGAGGACGAACGCGCCCACGATCGGCCCCGCCAGCGTGCCCAGTCCGCCGATGATCGGGCCGAGGATGATCTCGATCGAGCGGCCCATCGAGAAGATCTGCTCGGGGAAGAGGTTGTTGTAGTAGAAGGCGAAGAACACGCCGGCAAGCGAGGTCATCGCCGCCGACAGTCCCACCGCGATCATCTTGTAGCGGAAGGTGTCGATGCCGAGCGCCTGCGCGGCCTCCTCGTCCTCGCGGATCGCGCGCCAGTAGTAGCCGAGCCGGCTCGCGAGGAGCAGCCGCGACAGCGCGAGCGCGCCGACGGTCAGCGCGAGGATCGCGTAGTAGAACATCACCGGCGGCCCGCGCAGCGTCGCGAGATCGGTCACGCCACGCTCCTTCACCGGCAGGAAGAACCCGCCGGAGCCGCCGAGCCAGGTCCAGTGGTCGAACCCGATGCGGGTGAACTCGGAGAACGCGATCGTCAGGATCGCGAAGTAGACGCCTGCGATTCCGAACCGGAACGCGAGGAAGCCGATCACGAGGCCAGCCGCGGTGCAGATCGCAATGGCGGCGAGCGCGCCCAACCACGGGTTCACGCTGAAATGCACGAACAGCGCGGCGGCCGCATACGCGCCGAGCCCGACGTAGAGCGAGTGGCCGAGCGACAGCTGGCCCGCGAAACCCATCATGATGTTCCACGCCTGTCCGGTGTAGGCGAAATACAGGCACAGGATCAGCACCGAAAGCACGTAGGCGTCGACCATCAGCGGTGCGCCGAGCAGGAGCGCAGCGACGATCACGAGCACGACGAGCGCGCGCGGCGGCAGGCCGGCGAAGAGCGCGCGCACGCTAGCCGGCCCTTCCGAGCAGCCCCTGCGGCCGGAACAGCAGCACGAGGATGAGGATCGCGAAGGTGACCATGCTCTTCGCCGACGGCGCGATCAGGAGCCCCGCGAGCGCCTCCGACATCCCGATGATCACGCCGGCGGCGAGCGCGCCGGTCAGGCTGCCCATGCCCCCCACGATCACGATGATGAAGGCGAGCAGCGTGTACGCCGGTCCCTGCACCGGCGTCACGTCCACCAGCAGCAGCAGCATGCAGCCCGCCGCGCCCACGCAGGCCGCACCGATCCCGAATGTCAGCGCATAGAGCCGCTTGACGTTGAGTCCGACCACCTGCGCGCCCAGATAGTTGTCGGCGCAGGCACGGATCGACTTGCCGACGAGCGTGCGGCGGAAGAAGGCGAAGAGCGAGGCCGCCGCCAGGACCGCCGCGGCCGCCGCGTAGACCCGCACCTTGTCCACGATCAGCGGCCCGATCTCGAACGAGTCGAGCGCGTAGTCCACCTGCACGTTGCGCGCGTTCGGCCCGAAGACCATGAGCTGCACGTTCACCAGGATGATGGCGATCGCCACCAGCAGCATGAACTGGGTGTGCTCGGGGCGCGTCACGAACGGGTTGATCAGCCCCCGCTGCAAGGCGTAGCCGAACACGAACAGGATCGCCCCGACCGGCACCGCCGCCACCAGCGGGTCGAGCCCGGTCAGCCCGACCAGCACGATCGCGAGGTACATCGCCGCCGTCATCATCTCGCCGTGCGCGAAGTTCACCACCCGCACGACGCCGAAGATCACCGACAGGCCGAGCGCGGCGAGCCCGTACACGAGCCCGGCGAGCAGGCCCGCGACGACGACGTTGGCGACGAGGTCGAGTGGCAGCGGCACGGGTGCGGGCGCAGGCGGGGCGCCGCGGAACGGGCCGCGCCCCGCCCTCCTCCGAGAAGCCTCAGGCGCGCTTGTACTCGGGCACCGGGAACACCGGCTTCGATTCGGCCGCCGAGGCGGGCAGCACGACCGTCGGCCGGAGATTCAGGTTCTGGATCGCTGCCGACTGATTGCCCTCGACCTGGCCTTTCGCGTTGAACTTGATCGGCCCGCCCAGCATCATCCGCTCCTTGATGTCGGTCTGGCGGATCGCCTCCGCCAGCGCCTTGGGGTCGGCCGTCTTCGCGCGCTTGAACGCGTCCGCGGCGACGAGGATCGCCTCGAAGGTGTAGCCGACGTTCAACGCGTGGAACATCAGCTTCTCCTTCGGGAACTGCTTCGCCATCTGCGCCTCGATGCGCCGGGTGAGCGCGGCTTTCGGGTCGTACCACGGCACGTTCGAAATGCAGTACTCGGAGAGCTTGCCGAGCGCGTTGTAGAACTGCGCCTCGTACATTCCCGGCGAGCCGGGGCTGATCACGCCCATCGGGTTCCAGCGCTGCTTCACCATCTCGCGCCGGAGCAGGATCGCGTCGTTCAGGCGCGACACCACCATCAGGAAGTCCGGGTTGGCGGACTTCGCCTTCGCGACCTCGACCGAGAGGTCCTTGGTGGCGGGATCGTACGAGATCGTGTCCACGACCTTGAACGGCAGGAAGTCGAGTCGCGGCAGGATCGCGTCGATCGCCTTGCGGTTCGCCTGTCCGAAGGTGTCATTGACGTGCATGAAGACCGCGGTGCGCGGCGCGGTGCTGGTTGCCTGGAAGAGATCGCGCATCAGCGCGAGGCCGTTGCGCACCAGCTCGGGGCTGGTCGGGAAGTTGCGGAACGTGAACTTGTAGCCTTGCTCGGTGATCTGCGGCGCCGCCGCGATATTGATCACGAACGGCACGCCCTTCTGCTCGGCGACCTGCGCGATCGCCGCCGCCGCGCCCGAGTCGAACGGCCCCACCAGCACCTGCGCGCCGTCGTTGATCAGCTTCTCGGCGCGCGAGCGCGCGACGTCGACATTGGTCTCGGTGTCGGCGTGGATCAGGCGGATGTTCGAGCCGTAGCCCATCTCCGCGAGCACCGCCGGGGCGACGTCCGCGCCGTACTTGCACGACTGGCCGATGAAGGCCTGCACCCCCGACACCGGCAGAAGCACGCCGACGTTCAGGGTCGAGGCCTGTCCGCGCACGATGGCCGGGAACCCGATTGTCGAGAGCGCCGCCGATCCGGCGGCGGCCTGGAGCATGCGGCGCCGCTTGGGTGACCGCGGATGGGTGGTCTGGTTCATCGGTGTCCTCCTCCGTTGTGTGCCGATTCCGGTCGCGGCCGTACGGTGCCGCGTGTTGGGGCGGCATTGTTGGGTGGGCGCCCGATTTGCGCAAGCCCGCACGTCACGCGGGCGGCGCGGCGGTGCGCGCGGTCCCTATAATCGCCCGATGGACTGGCTGCACGAGATCGCGCTCGCGGCGGGCCTCGCCTGGGCGAGCGGCATCCGCGTCTACGCCGCGCTCCTGGTCGCCGGCGCGGCGGCGCACTTCGGCTGGCTCGAGCTGCCGCCGGCCCTCGAGGTCCTGAGGCATCCGCTGGTGATGGGTGCGGCCGGGGTGATGGCGCTCGGCGAGTTCGTCGCCGACAAGGTGCCCGCGTTCGACAGCGTGTGGGATGCCGTGCACACGTTCATTCGCGTACCGGCGGGCGCGTTCCTGGCCGCCGCGGCCCTCGGACAGGCCGATCCGGTCTGGATCGCGGTCGCCGCGATTCTCGGCGGCGCGATCGCGTCCGGAACCCACCTCACGAAAGCGGGCACGCGCGCGCTCCTCAACGCATCGCCGGAACCGTTCTCGAACTGGACCGCTTCCGTGGGCGAGGACGTGCTGGTGCCGGCCGGCCTGCTGGCCGCGATCAAGCTGCCCCTGGCGTTCCTCGGGGCCCTCGTCGTTTTCCTGGTCGCCGCGGCGTGGTTCCTGCCGAAGCTCGTCCGCGCTGCAGCGCGAATGTTCCGTCGCGCGACCGGCGGGGCGCCCGCGGCGCGCTAGCGCCCCGCGGCTAGTGATCCTCGAGCCGCGGCTTCCAGCTCTCGCCGAGATCGCCCGTGTCGGGATCGACCCAGCCGGACAGCCCGATCTCGGCCTCCGCCTCCTCGAGCGTCTCGTCGGATTCGACCTCGTCCGCCTCGGCGTCGAACAGCATGTCCTCGCGCGCGTCGTCGGCGCTCGCGAACGGACCGTATTCCGCGCCGGTCTCCCTGGAGCGCCAGTAGAAGCCGTCCGCCCGCTCGATGATGCGGCTCTCGTCCTGCGGGGGCGGGATCTGCGGGGTCACACGGCCCATGAGCATGCTCCTTGAAGCGGCGGCCCGGGCACCCATCTAGAATCGGGTCGGCAGCGGGCGCGAGGTCATTGTGAGCCTCGGCCGCGCGGGCCGCAACCGGTCCTGTCCGCACCGCATCGCGGAATCGCCTTCGACCACGTGCAACCAACACCCGGCGCGGGAGCCGTAGAGTAAAGCCATGGAACGACAGACCCAGATCAACCTCTGGTACTTCGTGCTCGCGGTGTTCGCGGTCATGTGGCTCGCCAACCTCTGGAAGGAGGCGCGCACCGTCGAGCCGATCACCTACAGCGAGTTCGTCGGGTACCTCAAGGAAGGCCGGATCGCCGAGGTGGTGATCCGCGAGAACGTCGTCGAGGGCACCTTCAAGGAGCCGCTGCCCGACAAGCGCGCGCGCTTCGTCGCCGTGCGCGTGGACGAGAACCTCGCGCGCGACCTCCAGCAGTACGACGTGAAGTTCACCGGGGTCATCGAGAACACCTTCCTGCGCGACATCCTCGGCTGGATCATTCCCGCCGCGGTGTTCTTCGGCCTGTGGTGGTTCGTCATGCGCAAGTTCGCCGAGAAGCAGGGGCTCGGCGGCGGCTTCCTCTCGGTCGGCAAGAGCAAGGCGAAGGTCTACATGGAGAAGGACGTCAAGGTCACCTTCGACGACGTCGCCGGCGTGGACGAGGCCAAGGACGAGCTGAAGGAGGTGGTCGAGTTCCTCCGCGACCCCGGGGCGTACGGCCGCCTCGGCGGGCGCCTGCCGAAGGGCATCCTCCTCGTCGGCCCGCCCGGCACCGGCAAGACGCTGCTCGCGCGCGCGGTCGCCGGCGAGGCGGGCGTGCCCTTCCTGTCGATCAACGGCTCGGAGTTCGTGGAGATGTTCGTCGGCGTTGGCGCCGCGCGCGTGCGCGACCTCTTCGAGCAGGCCCGCAAGCTCGCCCCCGCGATCATCTTCATCGACGAGGTCGACGCCCTCGGTCGCGCACGCGGCGGCTTCGGGGTCGGCGGCCACGACGAAAAGGAGCAGACGCTCAATCAGCTGCTCGCGGAGCTCGACGGGTTCGATCCCTCGTCGGGCCTCGTGCTGCTCGCGGCCACCAACCGCCCCGAAGTGCTCGACCCGGCGCTGCTGCGCGCCGGCCGCTTCGACCGCCAGGTGCTGGTCGACCGGCCCGACAAGAAAGGCCGCATCGCGATCCTCGCCGTCCACCTCAAGAAGGCCAAGCTCGGTCCGGACGTGCAGCCGGAGAAGATCGCCGCGCTCACGCCGGGCTTCTCCGGCGCCGACCTGGCGAACCTCGTCAACGAGGCGGCGCTGCTCGCCACCCGCCGGGGCGCGGACGCGGTGACGATGCGCGACTTCAACGACGGGGTCGAGCGGATCATCGCCGGCCTCGAGAAGAAGAACCGGGTGCTGAACGAGAAGGAGCGGCGCACGGTCGCCTACCACGAGATGGGCCACGCGCTCGTCGCGACGGCGATCCCGGGCTCCGACCCGGTGCACAAGATCTCGATCATCCCGCGCGGCGTCGGCGCGCTCGGCTACACGATCCAGCGGCCGACCGAGGACCGCTTCCTGATGACCACCGGGGAGCTCGAGAGCAAGATGTCCGTCCTGCTCGGGGGGCGGGCGGCGGAGCACCTCGTGTTCGACGAGATCTCGACCGGCGCGGCGGACGACCTCGTGAAGGTGACGAACATCGCGCGCAGCATGGTGACGCGCTTCGGGATGACGCCCAGCCTCGGCCAGGTCGCCTACGAAACCGAGCAGGCGCAATTCCTCGCCACGCCGGCCGGCGGCCTGAAGTCGCGCGACTTCAGCGAAGCGACGGCGCGCGAGATCGACACCGCCGTGAAGGACATCGTGGAGCGCGCGTTCGCCCGGGCGGTCGGGATCCTCACCGACCGGCGCGCGACGCTCGAGCGCGGCGCCCAGCTCCTGCTGCAGAAGGAGACACTCACCGAGGAGGATCTGCGCGAGCTCGAGGGCCCCGCCGCCGCGGCGCGCGCCGCCTGAGGCCGGGCGCGGCCCGCGCCCGGCGGCCGTCGCCGCGGGCTTTCTCCTGCGAAAACATCGCTCTTCGCGCTTGATCTTTCGGGGGCGCGCAGGCAACATTCGGGCCACTCGCCGGGCCTGTCCGCGAGCACCCCGTGACACGACGCGAGACGACGAACTGAAAGCACAACTCCGAGCCGCCATCGCACCGAGCTGGAGCCCCGCCGAATCGGCCGAGCTCTACGGCATCAAGAGCTGGGGCGCCGGCTACTTCGACCTCTCCGACGACGGCAACGTCGCCGTCAGCGTCCCCTTCAACGGTGCGCGCGCGCGGGTCAGCCTCCTCGACATCATCGCCGGCATGCAGGAGCGCGGGCTGAAGATGCCCGTCCTGCTGCGCATCGAGAACATCCTCGACGCCCAGGTCTCGCTCCTGAACGAGGCTTTCGCGCGCGCGATGGCCCAGCTCGCCTACGGCGGCGGCTACCGCGGCGTGTTCCCGATCAAGGTCAACCAGCAGTGCCAGGTGATCGAGGAGATCGCCCGCTTCGGCGCGCGCTACGGCCACGGGCTGGAGGCGGGCAGCAAGGCCGAGCTCCTGATCGCGCTCGCCAGCATGGAGCCCGGCTCGGGCTACATCGTCTGCAACGGCTACAAGGACACCGAGTTCATCACGCTCGGGCTACAGGCGCTCAAGCTCGGCTATAAATGTTTCTTTGTGCTCGAGACGCCGACCGAGCTCCCGATCGTGCTCGAGACGAGCCGCGCGCTCGGCATCCGGCCGATGCTCGGGGTGCGGGTGAAGCTCTCCGCGCGCGTGAGCGGCGCGTGGAACGAGTCGAGCGGCGACCGCAGCATCTTCGGCCTCACGACCGCCCAGATCGTCGAGCTGATCGATGCGCTGAAGGCGGCCGACATGCTCGACTGCCTGCAGCTCCTGCACTACCACCTCGGCTCGCAGATCCCCAACATCCGCGAGATCCGCAGCGGCGTGCTCGAGGCCGCGCGCTACTACGCCGACCTCAGTCAGGAGGGCGCGGCGCTCGGCTACCTCGACCTCGGCGGCGGGCTCGCGGTGGACTACGACGGCTCGCAGACGAGCTACGACTACAGCAAGAACTACTCGCTCGACGAGTACTGCCTCGACGTGGTCGAGGCGATCATGAGCGTGCTCGACCCGCAGGGGATCGCACACCCGGTGATCGTGACCGAGTCGGGGCGCGCCACGGTCGCGTACTCCTCGGTGCTGCTGTTCAACATCCTCGACGTGACCCGATTCGAGCCGGGCCAGGTGCCGCCGGCGCAGCCGAAGGAGCACGAGCTGATCGGCAACCTGCGCGATACGCTGAAGAGCGTGAGCCCGCGCAACCTGCAGGAGTGCTACAACGACGCGCTGTACTACCGCAGCGAGATCCGCGACCTCTTCAAGCGCGGGCAGATTCGCCTCCGCGAGCTCTCGCTCGCGGAGAACATCTTCCTCGAGATCGTGAGCACGATCGTGCGGCGGCTCGGCGACGCGAAGCGCAAGCCGCCCGGCCTCGACGGCCTCGAGCAGTCGCTCTCGGACATCTACTACGGCAACTTCTCGGTCTTCCAGTCGCTGCCCGACGTGTGGGCGATCGACCAGATCTTCCCGATCATGCCGGTGCACCGCCACACCGAGCAGCCGACGCGCCAGGCGATCATCGCCGACATCACCTGCGACTCGGACGGGAAGATCGACCAGTTCATCTCCAGCCGCGGGATCCGCAAGACCCTGCCGGTGCACCCGGTGATCGACGGCGAGCCCTACTACCTCGGGGTGTTCCTGGTGGGCGCCTACCAGGAGACGCTCGGCGACCTGCACAACCTGATGGGCGACACCAACGTCGTGAGCGTGCGCATCAACGAGGACGGCACGTTCGACTTCGTGCGCGAGATGAGCGGCGACAGCATCGCCGACGTCCTGAGCTACGTGGAGTACCAGCCGCAGAGCCTGCTCGAGCAGTTCCGCAAGACCGCCGAGCAGGCGGTGCGCGACGGCCGCGTGTCGGTCGCCGAGCGCCAGGCGGTGCTCGAGAGCTTCGCGGCGAGCCTGCGCGGCTACACGTACTACGAAGACTGAGAGTCGGAGGGGCCAGCATGGCGAAGGTGCTGATCGTCGGCGCCGGCGGGGTCGGCCAGGTGGTGACCCACAAGTGCGCGCAGGTGCCGGAAGTCTTCTCCGAGCTCGTGCTCGCGAGCCGCACCGAGGCCAAGTGCAAGGCGATCGCGGCCGACGTGCTCGAGCGCAGCGGACGCACGGTGCGGACCGCGCAGGTCGACGCCGACCAGGTGCCGAAGATGGCTGCGCTGCTCGAGCGCGAGAAGCCGGCGCTCGTGATCAACGTCGCCCTGCCCTACCAGGACCTGCCGATCATGGACGCCTGCCTCGCGGCGGGCGTCGACTACGTGGACACGGCGAACTACGAGCCGCGCGACACCGCGAAGTTCGAGTACAGCTGGCAGTGGGCCTATCAGGACCGCTTCCGCGACCGCGGGCTCATGGCGCTGCTCGGCAGCGGGTTCGACCCCGGCGCGACGAACGTCTTCACCGCGTACCTGTCGAAGCACCACTTCGACACGATCGAGGAGCTGGACATCATCGACTGCAACGCGGGCGACCACGGGCAGCCGTTCGCGACCAACTTCAACCCCGAGATCAACATCCGCGAGGTCACCGCGCGCGGGCGGTACTGGGAGGCGGGCGAGTGGAAGACCACCGATCCGCTCTCGGTCAACCGCATGTTCGACTTCCCGGAGGGCATCGGGCCGAAGAAGATCTTCCTCCTCTATCACGAGGAGCTCGAGTCGATCGTCAAGAACTTCCCGACGCTGAAGCGCGCGCGGTTCTGGATGACGTTCTCGGAGAACTACCTCACGCACCTGCGCGTGCTCGGCAACGTCGGGATGACCTCGATCAAGCCGGTGACGTTCCAGGGGCGCGAGATCGTCCCGCTCGAGTTCCTGAAGGCGCTGCTGCCCGACCCGGCGAGCCTCGGACCGCTCACCAAGGGCAAGACCTGCATCGGGTGCCTGGTGCGCGGCAAGAAGGACGGCCGGGAGAAGCTCGCCTTCGTCTACAACATCTGCGACCACGAGGCCTGCTACCGCGAGGTCGGCGCACAGGCCATCTCCTACACGACCGGCGTGCCGGCGATGATCGGCGCGAAGATGATGCTGACCGGGAAGTGGCGGGGCAAGGGCGTCTTCAACCTCGAGCAGTTCGACCCGGACCCGTTCATGGACGCCCTGAACCAGCACGGGCTGCCGTGGACGGTGATCACGCCCGACGCGCCGATGGCGTGACTCGGGGCTGAAGTGAACACCGAGCGGTTCCGGCGGCTCGACCCGCGCCGCGTTCCCTCGCCCTGCTTCGTCGTCGACGAGGTGGCGATCGAGGCGAACCTGCGCGCGCTGGACGCGGTCCAGCGCGCGAGCGGCGCGAGGATCCTCCTCGCCCTGAAGGCCTTCTCGATGTGGTCGCTGGCGCCGCTCGTCGCGCGCTACCTCAAGGGCACCTGCGCGAGCGGTCTGCACGAGGCCCGCCTCGGCCGCGAGGAATTCGGCGGCGAGGTCCACACCTTCTCCGCCGCCTACACCGAGCGCGACCTCGTCGAGATCCTGGAGATCTCGGATCACGTCGTGTTCAACTCGTTTGCGCAATGGGAGCGCTTCCAGCCGCTCGTGCGCGCGACGTGCGCGCGCCGGCCGTCGTTGCGCTTCGGCCTCAGGGTGAATCCCGAGCACTCCGAGGGCGAGCGGCCGCTCTACGATCCGGCCGCGCCGCACTCTCGCCTCGGCATCATCCGGTCGCAGTTCCGCGGCAGCCTCGAAGGGGTCAGCGGGCTGCACTTCCACACCCTGTGCGAGCAGGACTTCCCGCCGCTCGCGCGCACCGTCGCCGCGTTCGAGGCGAAGTTCGGCGAGTTCATTCCCGGGATGCAGTGGATCAATTTCGGCGGCGGGCACCACATCACGCGTCCGGACTACCAGGTCGACGACCTGATCCTGCTCCTGCGCGAGTTCCAGGCCCGCCACCGCGTCCAGGTCTACCTCGAGCCGGGCGAGGCGATCGCGCTCGACGCCGGCGTGCTCGTCGCCGAGGTGCTCGACCTGCCGTGGAACGGGATGCCGCTCGCGATCCTCGACACCTCGGCCACGTGCCACATGCCCGACGTGATCGAGGCGCCCTATCGCCCGCGCATCGTCGACGCCGGGAAGCCGGGCGAGCACCCGCACTCGTACCGCCTCGGCGGGCAGACCTGCCTCGCCGGCGACGTAATCGGCGACTACTCGTTTCCAGAACCGCTGCGCGTCGGCGACCGAGTGATGTTCGAGGACATGGCGATCTACACGATGGTCAAGACGACCACGTTCAATGGCATCCGTCTGCCGTCAATCGCGATCTGGAACTCCGAGACCGACGCGTTGCGCGTCGTGCGTGAGTTCGAGTACGACGAGTTCAAGCGGCGGCTTTCGTGAACCGGAAAGCCGCGCCGCGCTTCCTCGGCACCGAGATCCCCCCGCTTGCCCCCGAGGCTGCGCGGTTCCACGTCGTGCCCGTGCCCTACGAGAAGACCGTGTCCTACGGCGGCGGAACGGCGAAAGGGCCGGCGGCGATCCTCGCCGCCTCCGGCCAGCTCGAGCGCTGGGACGGCGCGAGCGACCCGGGCGCGGAAGGGATCTACACCTGGCCGGCGATCGACTGCCGGGGGCGACCGGAGAAGGTGATCGGGTCGATCGCCGCGACGGTCGGAAGGATCCTCGCCCTCGGCAAGATGCCGGTCGTGCTCGGCGGCGAGCACACGGTGACCTGGGGCGTGATCAAGGGCTACCTCGACGCCGGGTTGCGCGATTTCGGCGTCGTTCAGATCGACGCGCACGCGGACCTGCGCGACGCCTATGAAGGCGATCCGCTCAGCCATGCCTCGGTGATGCGGCGGGTCGTCGAGGCGGGGATCCCGCTGTTCCAGCTCGGCAACCGCGCCTATTGCGAGGAAGAGCGCGAAGCGCGGGCGCGTTATGGCGTGCGCTACATCGACGCCGATCGGCTCGTGCGCGAGCGCCTCGACGCGATCGCGCTGCCGGAGGATTTCCCGCGGCAGGTCTTCTTCACCCTCGACGTGGACGGCATCGATCCGTCGGTGCTGCCCGCGACCGGCACGCCGGTGCCCGGGGGGCTCGGCTGGTACCAGACGCTCGGGCTCTTCGAGTCGGTGGCGAGGCAGCGTCGCGTCATCGGATTCGACCTGCTCGAGTTCGCGCCGATCCGCGGGTTCCACGCCTACGACTTCGCCGCGGCGATGCTCGTCTACAAGCTGATGGGCATCGTCCAGCGGCAGGGGTGAGCATCGCGGTCCACGACGTCGCTTCACAGCTAAGAAGGGTCGAGATCAACCTTGGCGGGCAAGGAACGGAGCGGGCGTCGGGAGGTAATGATGGATCGCAGTGTGCTTTCAATCGGGCGGCGTCGCGCTCTCTTGATGATCTCGGGTGTTGTACTCGCGCTCGCGTCGAGCCTGCGTAGTGCGCGGGCCAGGCTGCCCGGACCCAAGCCCCCAACACTTGACGAGAAGGTCCGTGTAGCTACTCACATCTTCGTTGGCGGAGCCGAACGCGTCGCATTCGTCGACTCGAAGAACTTCTACCGGGAGCCGTTCGAGATATTCGACGCCTGGGCCGAAGGGCGAGCTACCACCCTGTTAGTGCGCGTCGCGATGCCATTGATGCCAGACAAGTGGACCGAGGAGCGTCTGATTAGGGTTGCGAGTTTCGGTGTGTCGCCGTCGAAAGAGTCCCCGCTTATCGGACAGGAACTGATCTACTTCGTTCGGCGGAATGTCACGCAGCTAACCGGTCAGCGTCCCTTTGTCCAGTACACAGTACCGGCCGCAGGGGAAGGCCTCAGCGCTGTTCCGGAGGAGCTGAGCCGCCTAGATGAAGTTAGGCGAGCGATTCAGCGGCGACTCGCCGAAATAGCCAACTCTCATGAAAACAAGACCAAGTCGCGCTGAAACGGCGTCCAACTGCGGTTGATATCGCAGCAGAAGCGCGATTTGCTTTAGGCGAACGCAACAGACACCCGTCCGACCGCCCGGCTCCGCGGCGTTGCCGTCACGACGATCTTTACGTCGCATCCGAGGCGGTTCAGGAGCCCGATCAGCCGCTCCTGAGAGTACCCCTGGAAGTGGCCATTGAGCAGTGCCGAAACCTTGGGTTGACTCAGGCCGAGCGCCTTTCCCGCAGCCGTCTGCGTCATCCGGCGCGCGCGGATGATTCGCACGATCTCGGCAACGATGCGAGCTCTGGCACGCATCGCTTCCGGGTTCTTGAACCCGAGATCCTTGTACACGTTACCGCTGCTCGCTTCGATCTCCAGACCGGACACGAGCCGGCTCTTGCGACGTTTTCCCATTGTCAAATCTCCTCGTCCAACTGCTCGGCCATCTTGAGCCGCGCACGGATCAGATCCACGTCCGGCTTCGGTGTTTCCGCGCCGCGCACCGATTTCTTCTTGAAGCAGTGAAGAACGTAGATCGCCCGCTTGAGGCGAACCGTATACACGGCGCGATAGGTGTCGGCCTGATGGTCCTCCACGACCTCGAGCACACCGGCCGACCCAAACCCCTTCAGCGCTTTAGCGGCCAAGTGCCTGCCGCCGATCTGGGCGAGGTACAAGGCAAACCCCACTTTTCGCTGCACCGCCCGCGGCATGGTCACGAGATCCTTCTTCGCGGAGGCGACCCAGCGCAGCGGCTTCGACGGTTTCGTTGAGGCCTCCATCGGCAAGACGGATTATCCCATAAATGGGATAGCCTGCCAATTCGATGCGACCGCGGAGTTTCGCTAGGCGGCGGCAAGCGGACAACCGCACAGCGGTGCCGCCGCCCACGCCTCGACCGGCTAGAATCCCGCGACGGCCCGCAGAGGCCGGTGGCGGAACCGCATCACCATAGGAGGAGACCCCGCATGTCGAAGCTCGCACGCACGACCCTCGCGGCCGGGCTCGCCGCCGCCGCGCTCGCCGTCCCTGCCGCGCAGGCCCAGGAGCTGCGCCTGGCCACGTTCGTCCCGCCAGTGCACGTGATCTACCGCGAGATCCTCACGCCCTGGAGCCAGGAGGTGGCGAAGGCGACGAACGGCGAGGTCAAGGTGACGCTGTACCCGTCGATGCAGCTCGGCGGCAAGCCGCCGGAGCTCTTCCGCCAGGCGAAGGACGGGGTCGTCGACCTCGTATTCACACTCCCGGGATACACCTCGCCCGCGTTTCCGCGCACGCAGATGATCGAGCTGCCGGGCCTGAAGCCCGACGGGGTCGCGGCGACGAACATGATGTGGGACCTGCTCGACCCGTATCTCGCGCCCGAGTACGAGGGCACGCACGTGATCGCCCTCTGGGGCGCCGAGGACGCCGGCCTCATCTCGCGCGACAAGGCGTTCCGCTCGCTCGACGACCTCAAGGGGAAGCGCATGCGCGCCCCCTCGGCCGCCCAGGCGCGGCAGCTCGAGGTCATGGGCGCCGTCCCGGTCGCCATGCCGATCACCGAGGTCTACCAGAGCCTCGAGCGCGGCGTGGTCGACGGCGCGATGCTCCCCTTCTCCACCATCCCGGACTTCCGCCTCGGCGAGGTGGGCCGCGGCTACACGATCGCCGGTCCGCTGTTCGGGCGCTCGTCGTTCCTGGTCGCGATGAACAAGAAGAAGTACGACGGCCTCTCGCCCGCGGCGCGTGCCGCGATCGACCGTCTCTCCGGCCGCGCGCTCAGCCTCAAGGCGACCGAGGTCTACCTCAAGCGCTCCACCGAGGGCGTCGCGGGCGTGCGCGGCAAGGCCGAGGTCGTGGAGCTCTCCGCCGCCGAGCAGAAGCGGATCGCCGACCTCCTCAAGCCGATCGTCGCCGACTGGATCAAGGAGTCGGAGGCCAAGGGCATCCCCGCCCGCGACATGCTGCGCCGGGCGGGCTACCCCGTCCAGTAGCGGCCCGTGCTCGGCCGGACGCTGCGCGCGCTCGCCCTCGGGGCGGGCGCAGTGCTGCTCGCCCTGCTCGCGCTCGTGCTGTTCGACGTGGTGATGCGCTACGCGCTGCGCCTGCCCTTCCTGGGGGCGTACGAGTTCACCGAGCTCGCGATGGTGCTGATCGTGTTCCTCGCGCTGCCCTACTGCGCGGCGACCGGCGGGCACGTCGCGGTGGACGTGGCCGCGCCGATCCTCGACCGTCCGGGGCTGCGCTGGGTCGCGGTCGCGGTCCACCTCGCCAGCGCGGCGCTCCTCCTCGTCGTCGCCTGGCAGACCGTGCGCCACGCGCTCGGCTCTGCCGCCCGCGGCGAAGCGACCAATATGATGAAGGTCCCGCACGCCCCGTTCGAGCTCGTCGCGGCGGCGAGCGTCGCGATCTTCGCGGCGGTGCTGATCGCCCAGGCCTGGCGCGCCGCCCGCCGCCCGCGCGGCGAATGACCCCGACGCTGGCCGGCATCGTCGGCATCGCGGCGCTGCTCGCCCTGCTCTTCCTGCGCATGCCGATCGGCATCGCGATGGCGCTGGTGGGCGCCGCGGGCATCGCCCTGCTCAACTCGCCCGACGCCGCGCTGACCGTCCTCGGGTCGTATCCGTACTCGAACGCCGCGGTGCACGCGCTGAGCGTGATCCCGCTCTTCGTGCTCATGGGCAACTTCGCGGTGGTCTCGGGCATGAGCGGCGATCTCTTCGCCGCCGCCTACGCCTGGATCGGACATCGGCGCGGTGGGCTCGCCTCGGCCACCGTCCTCGCGTGCGCCGGGTTCGCGGCGCTCTCCGGGTCGTCGGTGGCCTCGGCGATCACCATGGGCCGCGTGGCTCTGCCCGAGATGCGGCGCTACCGCTACGACCTGCGGCTCGCGACCGGGGTGGTCGCGGCCGGCGGGACGCTCGGCATCCTGATCCCCCCCTCGACCATTCTGGTGATCTACGCGATCCTCACCGAGCAGTCGATCGGCAAGCTCTTCCTCGCGGGGTTCCTGCCGGGGCTCCTGCTGACAGCGCTCTTCGTGCTCACGGTGATCGCGGTCTGCGCCCTGCGGCCCGGCTACGGCCCGCCCGGCGAGCGCCGTCCGCTGCCGGAGCGCATGGCCGCGCTCAAGCGGGCGAGCGCCTTCTTCGTCGTGGTGATCGCGACGATCGGCGGAATGTACGCCGGCGTCTTCACCGTGACCGAGGCTTCCGCGGTCGGCGCGGGGCTCACCCTCGCGCATGCGCTGTGGCGCCGGCGTCTCACCTGGGCGAACCTCGCCGATTCGCTGCTGCAGACCGTGCGCACCACCGCGATGGTGTTCCTCATCCTGATCGGCGCCCACATCTTCTCGCCGTTCCTCGCGCTCAGCCGCATCCCCGTGGATCTCGCCAACGCGCTCGTCGCCCTCGGCCTTCCATCGCTCGCAGTGCTGGGCGTGATCCTCGTCGCCTACGTCCTGCTCGGGATGTTTCTCGAGGGCTTCGCCATCCTGGTCCTGACGGTCCCGATCGTGTTCCCGATCGTGATGGCGCTCGGCTACGACCCGGTGTGGTTCGGCATCTTCATGGTGATCGTGCTCGAGATGGGCCTGATCAGCCCGCCGGTCGGGATCAACGTCTTCGTCGTGAAGGGCGTCGCCGAGGACGTGCCGATGGGCCGGATCTTCGCGGGCATCCTGCCGTTCTGGCTCGCGATGGTCGCGTGCGTGCTGATCCTGGTCGCGTTCCCGCAGATCGCGCTCGTGCTGCCGAACAGCATGCTCCGCTGAGCCTGCCTCAGCCCTTGATGCAGATCCGCGGCCGCAGCGCCGCGACGCGCCGGGCGAGCCCCGCCTTCTCGGTCGACTCGGCCACCAGGCGCACGTCCTTGTAGGCCCCCGGCGCCTCCTCGGCCACGCCGCGCATCGAGCGCGTGCGGATGATGATGCCCGCGCGCGCCAGCTCGTCGACGAGCTGGCGCCCCTGCCAGCGCTTCAGCGCGGCATTGCGGCTCATCGCGCGCCCGGCCCCGTGGCTCGCGGAGCTGTACGCCTTGCGCTCGCTCTCGGGCGTGCCGACGAGCACGTATGAGCCCGTCCCCATGCTCCCGCCGATGATCACCGGCTGGCCGACCGCGCGATAGCGTTCGGGCACGTCCGGGTGGCCCGGGCCGAACGCGCGCGTCGCACCCTTGCGGTGGACGTAGAGCAGGCGCCGCCGTCCCTCGATCTCGTGCCACTCGGCCTTGCAGGTGTTGTGTGAGACGTCGAAGAGCGTCTCGATCCGCGCATCGGGAAAGAAGTGCCCGAACACCTTGCGCGTGATGTGGGCGAGGATCTGCCGGTTCGCGAGCGCGACGTTGATCGCGCCGTTCATCGCACCGATGTACGCCTCGCCCTCCGGCGAGCGGATCGGTGCGCAGGCGAGCTCGCGGTCCGGGAGATCGATGCCGAGCCGCCCCGCGCCCTTGGCGAGGCTCACCAGGAACTCGGTGCCGATCTGGTGCCCGAGCCCGCGCGAGCCGCAGTGGATCGACACCACCACCTGCCCCACCGCGAGCCCGAATGCCTGCGCGGCCGCGGCGTCGAAGATCTTCTCGACGACCTGGACCTCGAGGTAGTGGTTCCCGGAGCCGAGCGTGCCCATCTCGCCGCGCTGGCGCGACTTGGCGAGCACCGAGACGTTCTCCGGCCGCGCACCGCCCATGCAGCCGCGCTCCTCGACGTACTCGAGATCCTCCTCGACGCCGTAGCCTTCCCGCACCGCCCACTTTGCGCCCCCGAGGAGCACCCGGTCGAGCTCGTGCGACGAGAGCTTCAGGCTGCCCTCTTCGCCGACCCCGGCCGGGACGTCGCGGAAGAGACCGTCGGAGAGCTTGCGCGCAACCGGCTCGATGTCCGTCCCCCGCAGGTCGGTCCGCAGACACCGGATGCCGCACGAGATGTCGAACCCGACGCCGCCCGCGGAGATGATGCCGCCCCGCTCCGGGTCGAACGCGGCCACCCCGCCGATCGGGAAGCCGTAACCCCAGTGCGCGTCGGGCATCGTCATGGCGTAGCCGACCAGCCCCGGGAGCCGGGCGACGTTGGTGATCTGCTCGCGCACCTTGTCGTCCATGGTCGCGAGGAGATCGGCGTCGCCGTAGAGCCGCACGTCGCTCCGCGTCTCCCCGGCGGTCTTCGGGATCGTCCAGGTGCAATCGTCGATGCGTTCTAGCGTCTGCAGATCCATGGCTCACCTCGTCATACGTCGACGATGCAGCGGGCTTCCCACACGCCGCCCTGCCCGCGCACCGACAGCATCGTGAGCGTCGCGCCCTTCACTTCCGTTCCGCGCTCGAGATCGGGGCGCCAGCGCTCGCCCGCCGCGCTTCCGTGCCAGCGCGCGCCGTCGCGCCGCAGGGCGAAGCGCCCCAGCGCGAGCCCGCGGTCGCGTGCGTGCCCGAGCAGCGCGTTCAGCCACGTCACGAAGGCGAGCTCGACGTCCGGCTCCTCGAACTCGATCGCTACCGTCTCCGCGGGTTTGACCGCGGCGAGGTCGATCATGATCCCGAAGGTCGCTTCGGCGGCGGCGACGAATGCCTCCTCGATCGTCGCACCCCGCCCGACCACGCCGAAGTCGGCGTCGTGCTCGAACAGCTCGCTCGAGCGCATCGCGCGGGTCAGCCCACGACGACGACCGGGCAGGGCGCAGCCGCGACGATCGCCGCAAGCAGCGCCGGATCGCGGCCGTCGCCCGGCCAGAACAGCGCTGCGCCGCGCTGCGCCCGCGCGACCCGCGCGATCGTTCCGGCCGCGAGGTCCGGAATGAACACGTACAGCGTCGGCGGCGGCCGGCCCGACGCGGCGATGGCGGCCGCCCGCTCGCGCAGGCGCCGAAACGGCTCCGGGCCGGCAGCAGGCACGAGGACGAGGAGCTCGGCCTCCGCGACGCCCGCCGTCGCCTGCGCCGTCCGGAGGGCCCGCTCGCCCCCGGCGCTGCCGTCGAACAGCGCGAGCATCGCCCGGCGCCGGAGGCTCGGAAACTTCGGCTGCGCCGCCGGTCCCGGCTCGGGCACCGCGGCGGCCACGCTGCGCCCGACCACTAGGATGTCGGCGACGTTCGCATAGCCGAACGCGGTCCGCAGGACATCGCCGCGCACGACGTTGAGCTGCCACTCCAGATCGAGCGCCGCCGCGGTCGCGGCGAGCTGCTTGCGCACCTGCTCCACCTGCGCGCGCAGCGCGCGCTCCACGTCCGCAGGGTCGAGGCGGCGCAGGCGCGCGGAGGGGTAGCCCAGCTCGCGCGCAAAGGGCAGCGCCGCGAGCCGCAGCAGCTGCTCGTCCTCGACGAACAACGCATCGAGCATCGCGTCGAGCCCGGCGGCGAGCGCCACGCCGGTCTCGATCACCGGCGCGGTCAGCGACGCGGTGTCGAGCGCGATGACGATGCGCGTGCGCTCAGCCACGGGAACCGCGCCGCCCCCGCCCGCCGGGTCGCCCGGCCCCGGCACGCGTCGCGGCCTCGCCGCGGCGCCGCTCGGCGAAGTCCTGCAGCCGCCGCGCGACCCGCGCGTTGACCGATTCCGGCGCGAGGGCGCCGAGCGCATCGACCGCGCCCGCCGGGACCCCGGTGAGGAGCTCGATCGCCTCGTCGACGGTGCGCACCGGGTACACCGCGAACCGCCCCGCCGCACAGGCCGCGATCACGTCCTCGCGCAGCATCAGGTGCGCGACGTTCGCGGCCGGGATCACGACGCCCTGCTCGCCAGTCAGCCCGCGCGCGGCGCAAATGTCGAAGAACCCCTCGATCTTCTCGTTCACCGCCCCGATCGCCTGCACCTCGCCCAGCTGGTTGACCGACCCGGTCACCGCGAGGGACTGCCGGATCGGCGCCGCCGCCAGCGACGAGAGCAGCGCGCACAGCTCGGCGAGCGAGGCGCTGTCCCCGTCCACCGTCCCGTAGGTCTGCTCGAACGCGAGGCTGGCGGCGAGCGCGTGCGGGCGGTTGAGCGAATACCGCGCCGCGAGGAAGGAAGCCAGGATCAGCACGCCCTTGGAGTGAATCGCGCCGCCGAGGCGGACCTCGCGCTGGATGTCGATCACCTGACCCTCGCCCAGGCGCGTCGTCGCGGTGATGCGCGTCGGCTCGGCGAACGCGAAGTCGCCCAGATCGAAGACCGAGAGCGCGTTCACCTGCCCCACCGTCGCGCCGGCGGTGTCGATCAGGACGGTGCCGCGCAGGATCGCCTCGTGCACGCGCTCCCGGAGGCGGTCGGCGCGCTGGCGCTGCGCCGCGATCGCGTTCCGGACGTCCTCCGCGGAGACCGCCGCGCGGGCGGCCTGGCGCGCAATGAAGTCGGCCTCCCCGAGCATGTCGACCACGCGGCGCAGGTTCGCGCTCACCTTGGTGCTGTCGCCCGCGAGCCGCGCCCCGAAGTCGATCGACGCCGCCACCGCGTCGCGTCCGAGCGGGAGGAGCCCGTCGCGCCGGCCGACCGTCGCGAGCAGCCGCGCGTACTGGGCCTCGTTCTCGGGCGTGCGGTCGAACTCGTCGGCGAAGTCGGCGGCGACCCGGAAGAGCTGGCGGAACTCCGGGTCGTACTCCTGCAGGAGGTAGTAGAGCATCCGCTCGCCCACCAGGACGATCTTGACCCGCAGCGGGATCGGCTCGGGTTCGAGCGAAACGGTGCTGACCAGGCTGTACATCTCGGCGAGCGACTCGATGCGCACCTCGCCGCGCAGGAGCGCGCGCTTGAGCGCCTCCCACGCGAACGGCTGCCAGAGGATCTTCGCCGCATCCACGATCAGGTAGCCGCCGTTCGCGCGATGCAGCGCCCCGGACTTGATCAGCCCGAAGTCGGTCACCAGCGTGCCGAGCTGAGCGATGTGGTCGACGCGGCCGACGAGGTTCTGGTAGGTCGGGTGGTCGGCCTCGACCACCGGCGCGCCCGCGCCGTCCGCGTGGTCGACGAGCAGGTTCACCTCGTAGCGCCGCAGCGAGGGTTCCTCGCCGCGCGCGATGCCGGGCAGCGCGGGCACCGGTCCCTCGCGCTTGCGAAAGTCGTCCACGTTCTCGATCACGTCGGCCTGCACCGCCTCGAGGTACGCGACCACCCGCTCGAGCCCCGCGTAGCGTCGCTTGAGCTCGTCGACGAGGTGCCCGACCGCGAGCAGCGTCATCTCGCGGTTGAGGTTCTTGATGCGCTCCATGCGCTCCTTGCGCCAGCGCAGGACGTCGCGCACGATGTGCTCGAGCTGCGACTGCAGCTGCGTGATCGACGATTCGATGCGCTTCTGCTCGGCGTCGGGCAGCTTGCCGAAGTCCTCCGCGCTCATCACTTCGCCGTCCTTGACCGGGGCGAACGAGAACCCCGCGGGCGTGCGCAGCAGCGCGATCCCCTGCTCGGTCGCCTGCGCCCCGAGCGCGCTGAACGCGCGCTCGTGCCGGTCGCGGAACTCGGCATCGACCGCCTCGACCTTGGCGGAGTACTCGTCGCTCTCGAAGGCCGCCGGGATGGTCGCCTGCAGCTCCTCGATGAGCGCGCGCATGTCGTCGCGCAGCTCGCGGCCGCGGCCGGTGGGCAGCTCCAGCGCGAGGGGGCGGTGCGGCGCGGCGAAGTTGTTGACGTACGCCCAGTCGGGCGGACGCGCCGCGGTGCCCGCCCGGTCGGCGATCACGCGCTCGACGAGCGTGTGGCGACCGGTGCCGGGCGGCCCCATCACGAAGAGGTGATAGCGGTCGCGGTCCATGCTCACGCCGAACGCCACCGCGCGCGCCGCGCGTGGCTGGCCGACGAGCTCGCGCAGATCCTCGAGCTCCGCGGTGGTCGCGAAGGCGAGGCGCGCCGGGTCGGTGCGATGGGTCAGGCGGTCGCTTGGCAGCGGTTCGATCATGCGGTCGGTCCGGTCATGGTTGTGCGATCGACCTCGGCGGCGAGACGCCGGAGGGCCGGCGCGATCTCTACCGGGTACGCGGGCGCCTCCTCGAGTCCCCGGAGCGCACCGGGCAGGCGCGCGAGCTCCGCGGCGGCGTGAACGCGGATCGCGTCGAGCGCGGGCGCTGGCGCGACGCGCTTCCCGTCGCGCATCACCGGCGCGAGCAGCGCGGCCCCCTCCTGCGGATCGCCCTCGAGGGTGACCGCGTCGCCCGCCAGGGTGCCGTCGGCCGCGTACCGCCGGTACACCTGCTTGCGGCCGGGCCAGGTCGCCTTTCCGGCGGAGCGCTTGCGGCGCGCGCGCCCGCCGTACTCCTGCAGCTTGTACACCATGTCCAGGGCCGGCGCATCGGCCGAGGTGACGAGCGCCGTGCCGATGCCGAAGGCGTCGATCGGCGCGCCGCCGGCCACGAGCTCGCGCACGCGGTACTCGTCGAGATTGCCGCTCGCGAAGATGATCGAATTCGCCAGCCCACCGGCGTCGAGCACCCCCCGCACCTCGCGCGCGAGCGCGGCGAGGTCGCCGCTGTCGAGCCGGACGCCGCGCACCGGGAGTCCTTCGGCGGCGAGCGCGGCCACGATGCGCGCGGCGGCAACCGTGTCGTAGGTGTCGATGAGCAGCACCGCGTTCGCCGGAAAGACCCGCGCGAAGTGGCGGAACGCCTCGGCCTCGTCGGCGTGCGACTGGACGAACGAGTGGGCCATGGTGCCGAACACGGGAATACCGAACGCCGGCGCGGCAAGCGTGGTCGCGGTGCCGTCGAATCCGGCGAGCCAGCTCGCGCGTGCCGCGAGCAGCCCCGCTTCCGCCCCGTGCGCGCGCCGCAGCCCGAAGTCGATGAGCCGTTTGCCGGGCGCGACGAGCCGCGCCCGCGCCGCCTTCGACGCCACCAGGGTCTCGTAGTGCACGAGGTTCACGAGCCGCGTCTCGAGAAGCTGCGCCTCGGGCATGGGCGCGCTCACCCGGACGATCGGCTCGTTCGGGAAGAAGACCGTGCCCTCCGGCACCGCGTCGATGTCGCCGGTGAAGCGCAGGCCCGCGAGGCGGTCGGCAAAGCCGGGCGCAAAGATCCCGGACCCGTCGATCCAGGCGAGCTCATCCTGCGCGAACGCGAGGCCCGCGACGTACTCGAGCACCTGCTCGAGCCCGGCCGCGACAAGGAAATTGCGCGCCGGCGGGAGCTTGCGCACGAACAGCTCGAACACCGCGGGGCCGGTCATCCCGGCCTCGAAGTACCCCTGCAGCATCGTGAGCTGGTAGAGGTCGGTGAGGAGCGGGCTCTTGAGGGGATCCATGCCGGTCCGCCACGGCGCGTGACCTCGTTTCACCCTACTGGAGGCGACGCCGGGCGCGCTTGACCGGCGTCAAACGGACGGAAAGCGCGCCGCTCAGATCTGGATCGCTGCGAAACGGTTGCGGATCGCGCGCAGCACCGACAGCGCCGCGAGCGTGGAGGTCTTCGGGTTCTCGGGCAGCGGCTTGCCCTGAACCTCGATCCGGAGCTGGCCGAAGCCCCCTTCCGCCTCGATGAGGTGCACGTTGCCGGGCGCGCCCGGGTCGGCGTTCAGCGAGCACTCGGTCGCCTCGAATCCGATGCCGGCGAGCGCGATCGTCGCCGCGACGTTCGCGTTCTGCGGGAAGAGGCGCGCCGCGTCGCCTGCGTTGCCGCGATAGAACTCGATCGGCTGCTCGATCGCGTCGAGGTCGCAGAGCTTCTCGGCGTGGGTACCGCGCCACGCCTGGGGCGCCTTGCGCGAGGTGTAGCGCACGCGCGCGAGCCCATCGTGCCGCGCGGCCGCGAGGGCGTCGATCCCGGCGATCGCCCCGGCGGGAATCATCACCTTCCCCATGTGCATGCGGCCGGCCCGCTCGAGCCGCGCGCGCAGGGCCGGGTCGGTGAGCGACCCCACCGACGTCACGAGGAAGTCCATGCCGGTGGCGATGCACGCCTCGCCGAACTCGGCGACCGCGGAGTGCCCGGCGCACTCGACCGCGAGCTCGGGCGTCTCGCGCAGCCGGTCGAGCCGGTCGACCACCTCGACCGCGAGTGGGGCCAGCGCGTCGGCGCGCGCGCGCACTTCCGGCAGGTATTGCGATCGCACGAGGATCGAGAGGCGCACGAGGGCGCTTTCGCTCCGCAGCGCCGCGGCGACGTGACGGCCGAGCGCGCCCATGCCGATGAGCAGGATGTGTCGCATGTTCGCTCCGTGAGGGGCGCCACTTTACGCGCGCAGCCGCAGCCCGAACAGGGACCTCGCCAGGCCCCGCCGGGAGGGATCCAAGAAACCGCTTGACACGCCTTCTATAGTGAGTGCAGTATGTTCCATATCAAAAACGTTGTTCCTTATTTGGAACACCGCCAACCAAGCACGCGAGGGTCCCGATGTCCGGCGAATGGCACGACGTGGGCGCAGTGGAAGCGGTGAGCGAGGACCTGGCGCTCGCGGCGAAGGTTGGCGAACGCGAGATCGGCGTCTACGCCATCGACGGCAAGCTCTACGCCCTCGAGGACGTCTGTCCCCACGCCTACGCCCTTCTCTCCCAGGGCTTCATCGACGGCGAGGAGGTGGAGTGCCCGCTCCACGGCGCCAAGTTCCACGTTCCCACCGGCAAGTGCACCAAGGAGCCTGGCGGCCGCGACCTGAAGTGCTTCCCGGCCAAGGCCGAAGGCGGACGCGTGTACGTGAAGGTCGACTGACTGAGCGATCGACTCTAGCCGACTGACTTACTCCGAGGAGCGCCCGTGGCCGACCTGCGCATCGAATTCCGTAACGTCACCAAACGCTTTCCTGCCCGCACCCCCCAAGGCCAGCCGGTGGTCGCGGTCCAGAACGTCTCGGTCTCGATCCACGATGGCGAGGTCGTCGCGCTGATCGGGCCGAGCGGCTGCGGCAAGTCGACGCTGCTCAACATGGGCTCCGGCCTCTACCTGCCGAGCGCCGGCGAGGTGTTCGTCGACGGCAAGCGCGTCGAAGGGCCGAATCCCCAGGTCGCCTTCATGCTGCAGAAGGACCTGCTCCTGCCCTGGCGCACGATCCTCCAGAACGCCGAGCTCGGCCTGGAGATCCGCGGCGTTCCCGCCGCCGAGCGCCGCGCGCGCGCGCACGCCCTCCTCGGCAAGTGCCACCTCTCGGGGTTCGAGAACCACTACCCCCACCAGCTCTCCGGCGGCATGCGCCAGCGCGCCGCGCTCGCCCGCACGCTCGCCGTGGATCCGGTGGTGCTGCTCATGGACGAGCCGTTCTCCGCGCTCGACGCCCAGACCAAGATGGTCCTCCAGCAGGATCTCGCCCAGACCCTCGCCGCCGAGAAGAAGACCGCGCTCCTCATCACCCACGACCTGGTCGAGTCGATCGCGCTCGCCGACCGCGTGCTCGTCATGAGCGCGCGCCCCGGCACGATCATCGAGGAGATCCGCCTCGACGACCTCCCGGCGCGCTCGAACCCGATGGTCCGCCGCCGCCAGCCGCGCGTGCAGGAGTACGCCGCGCGGCTGATGGAGCTCTTGCACATCCGCGACAAAGTCGAAGCCGAAGCGATCTGATCGCCCGCCCACGCCCACCAGGAGACTTCCCGATGCCGACGAAACGAGCCTTCCTCAAGTCCGCCGCGGCGCTCGCGCTCACCTGCGCGGTGGCGGCCCAGCCCGTGCGCGCGCAGACCGAAGAGGTGACCTACCTCCTTCCGGCCGCCGCCTTCCTCCCCGCCTTCGGTCCGTGGATGCTCGCGCAGGCGCGCGGCTACTACGCGCAGGAGGGGCTGAAGATCAACTTCGTGGTCGCCAAGGGCGGCGTGGACGTCGCCAAGCAGGTCGGCGCGGGCAACGCGCCGATCGGCGGGGCGATCGGCGACACCCCGATCATCGCGCGCGCGCAGGGCGTGCCGGTCAAGGCGGTGGCGCTGCTCGGGGGGAAGTCGCTCACCCAGCTCGTCGTGCACGACGGCAAGGGCATCACCGGCCCGAAGGACCTCAAGGGCCGGACCATCACCACGATGGCCTACCAGGACACCACCTTCTTCGCGCTGCAGGGGATGCTCGCCTCGGCTGGCCTGACCAAGGCCGACGTGGACGCGCAGGCGGCCGGACCGGCCGGCGTGTGGCAGCTCTTCGCCGCGGGCAAGGCCGACGCGATGGCGGCGGTGCCCGACTGGATCGTCTCGGCGACCCAGGCCGGCGCCAAGGTCAAGGTCTTCTCCTCGGACGACTACTTCAAGAGCATGGCGCAGGCGATCCTCGTCTCCGACGAGACGATCCAGAAGCGCCCGGAGCTGGTGAAGAAGCTCGTGCGCGCCACCCTCAAGGGCATGCAGGACATCATGAAGGACCCGGCAGCGGCCGCGCGCGACTACGCCAACGCGGTGCCACAGCACAAGGGCAAGGAGGCGAGCGTCGAGGCGGTCTTCAAGCTCTACAACCAGTACGTCTATCCGGGCCAGAAGACGCTGGGGGCGATGGACCCGGAGCGACTCGCCGCGGTGCAGAAGTTCTACGTCAAGGAAGGCATCGTGCAGAAGGAAACGCCGATCGCCGACCTCTACACCAACCAGTTCGTCCAGTAGCCGCGACCCGCTTCGCGACGAGGAGACGCCCATGGCGACATCGGTCGAGACCGGCCACTCACCCCGACCCGACGCGCGCCCGGAACCGCGCTCCGCCGCGGTGGTGGCCGCGCCGGCGGCGGCGCAGTGGCACGACGAGCCGGCCCCGAGCGCCTCCGAGTTCAGCCCCGGCATCATCGGCGCGAGCGTCGCGGTGCTGGTCCTGTTCGTCGCGGCGTGGGAGTGGCTCCCGCGCCTCGTCGGCATCCCGGAGTTCATCCTGCCGCCGGCCTCGAAGGTGTGGTCGGAGTTCCTGCGCATGCTTGCGAACGAGCGGCTGCTCTGGCACGCCGGCATCACGACCCTCGAGGTGATCGTGGGCTTCGCCCTCGGGGCCCTGCTCGGGGTGGTGATCGGCTTCGTCCTGGGGCTGTCGCCGAAGACCGAGCTCGTGCTGTCGCCCTACATCCTGGCGCTGCAGATCGCGCCAAAGGTGGCGTTTGCGCCGCTCTTCGTGATGTGGCTCGGCTACACCGTCTACCCGAAGATCCTGGTGGCGATCCTCATCGTCTTCTTCCCGGTGATGGTGAACGTGCTCACCGCCGTGCGCACCGTCGACCCGGACATGGTGAGCCTGGCGCGCGCCTTCTCGGCGAGCCGCCTGCAGATCTTCCGGCTGATCGAGTACCCGGCGTCGCTGCCGCCGCTCTTTGCCGGCCTGCGCATCGCCGCGACACTCGCCGTGATCGGCGTCGTGGTGGGCGAACTGGTGGGGGGCAACATGGGCCTCGGTTACCTGCTCACCTACGGCGAGGGCCAGGGCAACACCGCGATGGTCTTCGTCACGATCATCGTGCTGACGCTCATCGGCATCGTCGCCTATGCGGCGGTGGTGCTCGCCGAGCGCAAGGTGCTGCACTACCTGCCGCGCGCGCAGCACACCGCAGTCTAATCACAGGAGGAAACATGGCCGAAGTCGGTCCGATGCTCATGCACACGCCCACGGCGAACCCGGCGGGCCTGGTGCAGGAGTTCAACCCGTTCCTGCAGCCCTTCATCGAACGCACGCGCAGCGAGGCGGCCGGCCGCGGCCAGATCTACGGCGCGGACGAGCGCGCGCTGATCGTCTGGCAGACCCGCCCCGCCGCGCCGAGCGATTTCGAGCTGACGCTCGCCGCGGCGCTCGAGCAGATCTTCGCGCAGAAGATCTACGAGCTGCCGCAGATCGTCGCGGCGCTGAACCGCGACGGCGTGCGCTCGCGCGACGGCCGCGCGTGGACCGAGGACAGCTTCGTTGCCACCTTCCGCGAGCTCGGCAAGCTCGCCTTCGGCTAGGAGACGGTGATGGTCGATCCGCAAGCGGTCGAACGGCTCGTGAATCGCGGGCTGCGCAACCAGTGGTATCCCGTGCTGCCGAGCTGGGCGCTCGCCGGCACGCCGGTGGGCATCACCCGGTTGTCGGAGAACATCGTACTGTGGCGCGACGACGCCGGCACGGTCCACGCGGTCGAGGACCGCTGCCCGCACCGGGGCGCGCGCCTCTCGCTCGGCTGGAACCTCGGCGAGCGCCTCGCGTGCTGGTACCACGGCGTCGAGGTCGACGGCACCGGCACCGTCCGCAAGGTGCCCGCGGTCGACAACTGCCCGCTCGAGGGGCGGCAGTGCGTGAAGCGCTACCCGGTGCAGGAGATCCGCGGCGCGATCTTCGCGTACTTCGGCGACGAGGCGCACCCGGAGCCCTGCAAGCTCGATCTGCCCGAGGAGCTCGCGAGCCCCGAGTACGGCGCGATCCTCTGCTTCGCCAAGTGGAAGTGCAACTACCGCTACGCCGTCGACAACGTGATGGACCCGATGCACGGCGCCTACCTCCATGCGGTCTCGCACTCGATGGCGTTCGGCGACAAGACCGCCAACATGCAGCTGCGCAAGACCCCGACCGGGCTCTCGTTCGAGAAGACCAACCAGCGCGACGTCAACTTCGACTGGGTCGAGTTCGGCCAGTCCGGGGCGACGTGGCTCAAGCTCTCGATCCCCTACCGCCCGAGCGCCGGCCCCGGCGGCAGCTTCGGCATCGTCGGCTTCGCCACCCCGGTGGACGAGGAGAACTGCCTCGTCTTCTTCTTCCGCACGCGCAAGTGCAGCGGGTGGGTGCGCGACGTGTGGCAGTTCATGTACCGGGTGAAGCTCGAGGGCCTGCACTGGGCGGTGCTCGAGCAGGACCGCTTCGTGCTCGAGCACCTCGCGCCGGAGGCGCGCTCCCAGGAGTTTCTCTACCAGCACGACACCGGGCTCGCCCGGGTGCGGCGCATGCTGCAGAAGCAGGCCGAGGAGCAGCTCGCCGCCCTCGAGGCGCACCGCGTCCGTCAGGCGCCGGCCAAGGCCACGGCCTGAGCGCGATCGGGGTTCGCGTGCTGCACGACCGACGCATTTTGATCACCGGCGCCGCGCGCGGGCTCGGCCTCGCATTTGCCGAGCACGCGCTCGCCGCGGGTGCGCGCGTCGCGCTCGCCGACGTGCTCGAGGACGCCGGCCGGGCGGCGGCAGCGCGGCTGGGCGCGACCTTCGTGCCCCTGGACCTCGCTGCCCCGGCCTCGATCGACGCGGGCGTCGAACGCGCCGCCGCGGCGCTCGGCGGCCTCGACGGACTCGTGAACAACGGCGCGATCACCAGCTCGGGGGGCAGGACGCTCGAGGCGCTCGACGTGGACACCTGGGATCGCGTGATGACGGTCAACGTGCGCGGGACGTGGCTCGCCACGCGCGCGGCGCTGCCGCACCTGCGCTCGTCGGGCCGCGGGCGGGTGATCAACGTCGCCTCCGATACCGCGCTCTGGGGCGCGCCGAAGCTGCTCGCCTACGTGGCCAGCAAGGGCGCGGTGATCGCGATGACGCGGTCCATGGCGCGCGAGCTCGGCGCCGATGCGATCACGGTCAATGCGGTCGCGCCCGGGTTGACGCTGGTCGAGGCGACCGAGTACGTCCCGGCGGATCGCCACCAGCTCTACCTCGACGGGCGGGCGATCCACCGGCAGCAGGTCCCCGCGGACGTCTGCGGCGCGGTGACCTTCCTCCTCTCGGACGCCGCCGGCTTCGTCACCGGGCAGCTGCTCGCCGTGAACGGCGGCTTCGTCATGCACTGAATCGACTTTGAACTACTGCAACAGGAGACCGACCGATGGCCGACCCGGCTGTGAAAGACCCCAAGGCGAAGCGCTCGTGGGACCGCCCCGCGGGCGCGAGCTTCGCGCAATGGATGGACTCGCGCGTCGCGCGGCACTCGACGCGCAAGTACGACTGGAACGCGCTCAAGTTCCAGGCCGACTACGACCCCAAGTACCGCCGCGCGCAGATGCGCTACGTGGGCACCGGCGGCACCGGGGTGGCGGCCGACGCGAACACGATCCCCGCCGAGCACTTCACCTTCTCCACGATGATCCTGCCCGCCGGCGCCGAGGGACCGCTGCACGTCCACAACGACGTCGAGGAGATCTTCTTCGTGCTGCGCGGCAAGGTGAAGCTGATCGCGGAGATGGACGGCGAACGCTGGGAGGCGATCGTCGGCGAGCGCGACCTCATCTCCTGGCCGCCCGGCGTGTACCGCGGCGAGATCAACGTCGGCGAGGAGGACGCGCTGATGTGCGTGATGCTCGGCTCGGCGAAGCCGGTCACGCCCACCTACCCGCCCGACCACCCGCTGGCGAAGATCAAGCGCTGATGCATCCGGCCCCCGACCGCGCGGACGCGCGCGTCGCTCGCCACCCGCTCGAGGCACGGCGGACGGCGCGCGGCGTGGTGTCCTTCCGCGCGGCCGGCGCGGGTCCGGCCATCGTCCTCCTGCACGGCATCAGCAGCCAGTCGGCGTCGTGGACGGGCCAGCTGGATGCCCTCGCCACGCGCTTCCGCGTGATCGCGTGGGACGCGCCGGGCTACGGCGGCTCCGACGCGCTCGACGGCGACGCGCCCGCGGCCGCGGACTACGCCGCGACGCTCGCGGCGCTCTGGGACGCCCTCGGCATCGGGCACGCAGTCGTGGTCGGAAGCTCGCTCGGCGCGCTCGTCGCCACCGCGTTCGCCGCGCGCTGGCCGGCGCGCGTGGCCAGACTGGTGCTCCTCAATCCCGCGGGCGGCTACGGCCGCGCGAGCGCCGCGGAGCGCGAGGCGAAGCTCGCGGCGCGGCTGGAGCGGCTCGCGGCCCTCGGCCCCGAAGGGCTGGCGCAGGCGCTCCCGTCCGGGATGCTCTCGCCTGCGGTGTCGGCGGAGGCGCGCGCGCTCGCCGCATGGAGCACGGCGCAGCTGCGGCCGCACGGCTATGCGCAGGCCGCCCGCATGCTCGCGCACGCGCATCTCGCGGACGACGCTGCGCACTACGGCGGCCCGGTGCTCGTGGTGGGCGCAAGCGCGGACACGATCACCCCGCCGGCGGGCTGCGCCGCGATCGCCAAGGCGTTCTCACGCGGCGAATACCGGCTGCTCGAGGGGCCGGGACACCTTTCCTATCTCGATGCGCCGGACGCGGTGAATGCGCTCATCGCCGAGTTCGCGGGACGGCACAGCGCGGAGACCGAGACGCCATGACCGAAGCGACCCCGAAGTACAACGTGCCGGGCCTCGAGCGCGGGCTCAAGCTGCTGCAGCTCTTCGACCGCACCCACCGCGTCCTGAGCGGCGCGGCGATGGCGCGCGAGCTCGGGATCCCGCGGACCACCGCGTTCCGCCTCGCGCAGACGCTCGAGCGCCTCGGCTTCCTCGAACGCGAGGGCGACGGCTTCCGCATCGGCCCCGCGGTGATGCGCCTCGGCTTCGAGTACATCGCCTCGCTCGAGATCACCGACCTCGCCCGGCCGGTCCTCGAGCGCCTGCGCGACGACGCCGGGTTCTCCGCCCAGCTCGTCATCCGCGACGGCCGCGACGTCGTGGTCGTCATGCGCGCGACCAGCCAGTCGATGTTCGCGAGCAACGTCAGCGTCGGCACGCGGTTCCCCGCGCACGCGACGATCCTCGGACGCATGCTGCTGTGCGAGCACGCCGACGAGGCGCTCGCGCAGCTCTTTCCCGAGCGCATGCTGAAGTCGTTTTCGCAGAACACGCCCAAGACGCTCGCCGAGTTTCGCGCGGTGCTCAAAGAGGACCGCGCGCGCGGCTACGCGCTGAGCGAGAGCTTCTTCGAGCGCGGCATCTCCGCGATCGCCGCGCCGGTGCGCGACGAGGGCGGGCGGATCGTCGCCGCGATCAGCATCACCGCGCAGCGCCCGACGCTCGAGCCGAAGGAGCTGCGCGAGCGCCTGGTGCGGCAGGTGCGCGACGCCGCCGCCGAGCTCTCCCACAAGCTCAACTACCGGCCGGCGGAGCAGGCCGCGTGAGCGGTTTCTCCCTCGGCGTCGCCGACCGCGTCGCGGTCGTCACCGGCGGGTCCTCCGGAATCGGGCTCGCGACCGCCCGCGTGCTGCTCGCCGCCGGCGCGCGCGTGGCGATCTGCGGGCGCGACGGCGCGCGGCTCGACGCCGCGCTCGGCGAGCTCGGCGGCGTCGCCGGACCGGACCGCGTCCTCGGGGAGCGCTGCGACGTGCTCGACGCCGACGCGGTCGGCGCGTTCGCGCGAAAGGTCGACGCGCAATTCGGCCCGGCGGGAATCCTCGTGAACAACGCGGGCCAGGGCCGCGTGTCCACCTTTGCCGACACCACCGACGCCGCTTGGCGGGAAGAGCTCGAGCTCAAGTTCTTCAGCGTGATCCGGCCGACGCGCGCCTTCCTGCCGCAGCTCGAGCGCGCGGGCGACGGCGCGATCGTGTGCGTCAACTCGCTGCTGGCGCGCCAGCCCGAGCCGCACATGGTCGCCACCTCCGCGGCGCGCGCGGGCATCCTGAACCTGGTGCGCTCGCTCGCCACCGAGTTCGCGCCCCGGGGCATCCGCGTGAACATGGTCCTGATCGGCCTGGTCGAGTCGGGTCAGTGGCGGCGGCGGTATGCCGCGCAGGCCGCGCCCGGCGAGAGCTGGGACGCCTGGACCGAGCGGCTTGCGCGCGCCAAGCACATCCCGCTCGCCCGGCTCGGGCGCCCCGACGAGGCGGCGCACGCGATCGCCTTCCTCGCCTCGCCGCTCGCGTCCTACACCACCGGCAGCTTCATCGACGTCTCAGGGGGACATTCCCGCCATGTCTAGACAACGCACCACCGTCGGCGAGCTCGTCGCCGCGTTCCTCGAGGAATGCGGCGTGCGCGCGGCGTTCGGCGTGATCTCGATCCACAACATGCCGATCCTCGACGCCTTCGGACGTCGCGCCGCCGCCGCGGCCGCGCGCGGCGACCCGGCGCCGATCCGCTTCGTTCCGGCGCGCAGCGAGCCCGGCGCGGTCAACATGGCCGACGCCTGCGCGCGCGTGTCCGGCGGCCTCGGCGTGGCGGTCACCAGCACCGGCACTGCTGCGGGCAACGCCTGCGGCGCGATGGTCGAGGCGCTCACCGCCGGCACGCCGGTGCTCCATCTCACCGGGCAGATCGAGGTCCCCTACCTCGACCGGGAGCTCGCCTACATCCACGAGGCGCCCGAGCAGCTCGAGATGCTTCGTGCCGTGTCGAAAGCGGCGTTTCGCGTGCGCAGCCCGGAGACCGCGCTCGGCACGCTGCGCGAGGCGGTGCGCGTCGCGCTCACCGCGCCCACCGGGCCGGTGAGCGTCGAGATCCCGATCGACGTGCAGGCGGCGGAGATCGAGCTCCCCGACTCGCTCGCGCCCGCGCCGGTGACGCCGCCCGCGCCGGACGCCGAGGCGCTCGATCGCCTCGCCGCGCGCCTCGCGGGCGCAAAGCGGCCGCTGCTGTGGCTCGGCGGCGGCGCGCGGCACGCGGGCGCGGAGGTGCGCCGCCTGATCGACCTCGGCTTCGGCGTGGTCACGAGCGTGCAGGGTCGGGGCGTGGTGCCGGAAGATCACCCCGCCTCGCTCGGCGCGTTCAACCTCTACGAACCGGTCGAGAAGTTCTACGGCACCTGCGACGCGATGGTGGTCGTGGGCTCGCGCCTGCGCAGCAACGAGACGCTCAAGTACAAGCTGAAGCTGCCCCGGCCGCTCTTCCGCATCGACGCCGACCCGCAGCAGCAGGGCCGCTGCTACGCGGACGACGGCTTCGTTCCCGGCGACGCGCGCCTCGCGCTCGCGGGGCTCGCCGATCGCCTCGCCGGCCGGATGAAGGTGGCCGGCGCGTTCGCGCGCGATCTGGCGGCCGCGCGCAACGCGGCCGAGGGCCTCGTGCGCGACGGACTCGGTCCTTACGCCGGACTGCTCGACGGCCTGCAGCGCGCGGCGGGGCGCGACTTCGTCTGGGTGCGCGACGTGACCGTGTCGAACAGCACCTGGGGCAACCGCAGCCTGCGCATCTTCGGACCGCGCGACGGCGTGCACGCGCTCGGCGGCGGGATCGGGCAGGGCATCCAGATGGCAACCGGTGCAGCGATCGCGGATGCCACCTCCGCGATCGCACGGGGCGCGGCTCCCGGCGCGGGCGGCCGCAAGACGTTCTGCCTCGTCGGCGACGGCGGGCTGCAGGTGAACCTCGGCGAGCTCGCCACCCTCGTGCAGGAGCAGGCCGACGTCGTGGTCGTGCTGATGAACGACCGTGGCTACGGGGTGATCCGCAACATCCAGGATGCGCAGTACGGCGGCCGCCGTTACTACGCCGACCTCCATACCCCGGACTTCGGCGCGCTGGCGCAGTCGCTCGGGCTGCCGTTCCACCGGGTGCGGGACCTCGCCGCCGTCGACGGCGCGATGCGGGATGCCGCCGCGCGCCGGGGGCCGACGCTGATCGAGATCGACATGGTCGCGATCGGGCCGTTCGCGAAGGCGTTCGCCGGCCCGCCGGTGAAGAAGGCCGCGGCGGTATGAAAGTGCTCCCGATCCTGGTCGGCGGCGCCTGGCGGCAGGGCCGCGGCGACGTGTACGCCTCGCGCTACCCCGCCGACGACAGCGTGAACGCGGAGCTCGCCGCCGCCAGCGTTGCAGACGTCGAGGAGGCGATCGAGACGGCGGACGCCGCGCGGCGCCGGCCCGAATGGGCGAATCTCAAGCCGCACGAGCGCGCCGCGATCCTCTACCGCATCAGCGCGCTGATCCGCGACCGGGCCGAAGCGCTCGCGCAGCTCCAGCGCCGCGACAACGGCAAGCCGATCACCGAGACGCGCGCGCTGGTGGCGAGCGCCGCCGGCACGTTCCAGTTCTTCGCCGCCGCGTGCGAGACGCTCGAGGAGACGCTGACGCCGCCGCGCGGCGACTACCTGACGATGAGCGTGCACGAGCCGCTCGGCGTGGTCGCGGCGATCACGCCCTGGAACTCGCCGATCGCGAGCGAGGCGCAGAAGCTCGCGCCCGCGCTCGCCGCCGGCAACGGGGTGGTGGTGAAGCCGGCCGAGGTCACCCCCCTCCTCGCCCTCGAGCTCGGGCGCATCTGCGAGCAGGCGGGCGTGCCGAATGGCGTGGTGAGCATCGTGCCCGGCAAGGGTTCGGTGATCGGCGACGCGATCGTGAAGCACCCGCTGGTCAAGAAGGTGTCGTTCACCGGCGGTACGACGACCGGCCGCGCGCTCGCGAAGCTCGCGGCCGAGAAGCTCATGCCGGTGACCCTCGAGCTCGGCGGCAAGTCGCCGACGATCGTGTGCGAGGACGCCGACCTCGAGCACGCGGTGAACGGCGTGCTGTTCGGGATCTTCAGCTCCTCGGGCGAGTCCTGCATCGCGGGATCGCGCCTCTTCGTGCACGAGTCGGTCCGCGCCGAGTTCCTGGAGCGGCTCGTCGCCAAGGCGAACGCGCTGCGCGTGGGCGATCCCGAGGACGTGCGCACGCAGATGGGGCCGCTGATCACTTCGAAGCACCGCGAGTCGATCGAGCGCTACGTGCAGCTCGGACGGGACGAGGGCGGGCGGGTGCTGTGCGGCGGCGAGCGCCCGAAGGGCGGCCTCTACGACCGCGGGTGGTTCTACCGTCCGACGATCCTCGACCGGCTCCAGAACACGGCGCGCATCAGCCAGGAGGAGATCTTCGGGCCGGTGCTGGTGACGATGCCCTACCGCGACGAGGCCGACCTCCTCCGGCAGGCGAACGACAGCGTGTTCGGGCTCGCGGCCGGCATCTGGACGCGCGACTACAAGCGCGCCTGGCGCCTCGCGCGCGCGCTCGAGACCGGGACGGTGTGGATCAACACCTACAAGCAGTTCTCGATCTCCACGCCGTTCTCGGGGATCAAGGAGAGCGGCGTCGGGGTGGAAAAGGGGCGGCTTGGTATCCTTCAGTACAAGCACCAGAAGAGCCTCTACTGGGGGTTGAACGACCGGCCGCTTCCGTGGGCCGACTGAAGGGACACGTTCCATGAGCATTCTCGGCATCGACCGCATCACCTACGGCGTGGAAGACGCCGCCGCCTGCCGCAGGTTCTTCATCGACTGGGGGCTGAAGCTCGTCCACGAGTCGGGCGACGCGCTCGACTTCGAGACGCTGAACGGCTGCGAGGTGCACGTGCGCGCGGCCGAGGATCCGACGCTGCCGCCGGCGATCGAGGACGGCTCCACGCTGCGCGAGGTCGTCTGGGGCGTCCGGTCGCGCGAGGACATCGAGCGCCTGCGCAAGGCGCTCGGGCCCGAGGCGCACTACGCCGAGCGCTACGGCACGTTGCACGTCACCGACCCCAACGGCCTCGCGCTCGCCTTCCGCGTGACGCACAAGCGCGCGGTCGACGTCAAGGGCGTGCCGATGAACGCCTGGGGCCAGCCCGGCCGCGGCGTCAACCTGCGCAGCCGCTTCTACGAGCGCGCCGAGCCGGTCGAGGTCGGGCACGTCGTCTTCTTCACCGACCGGCTCGCCGAGCTCGAGCGCTTCTACGTCGAGCGGCTCGGGTTCGCGGTGTCCGACCGCTATCCCGGACGCGGCGTGTTCCTGCGCTGCGCGCCCGAGGGCGGCCATCACGACCTCTTCCTGCTCCAGCCGCCCAGCCCGAAGCGCGGGCTGAACCACGTCGCGTTCACCGTGCGCGACATCCACGAGGTGTTCGGCGGCGGCCTGCACATCTCCCGCTGCGGCTGGCAGACCGAGATCGGCCCCGGCCGCCATCCGATCTCGTCGGCGTACTTCTGGTACGTGAAGAACCCCGCCGGGGCGCTCGCCGAGTACTACACCGACGAGGACCAGCTCGACGGCACCTGGCAGCCGCGCGAGTTCCAGCAGGCGAACGAGGTCTTCGCCGAGTGGGCGGTCGCCGGCGGCATCGACTACAAGACCCGCCGGCAGGCGCGCGGCCCGGCGAGCTGAAGTGCCCGAGCACTACGACCTCGTCGTCCGCAACGGCACCGTGATCGACGGCACGCGCGCGCCGCGCTACGCCGCCGACGTCGCCGTGCGCGGCGACCGCATCGCCCGCATCGCCCGCGTCGGGACGCTCGACGCCGCGCGCGGCGCGACTGAGATCGATGCGACCGGCCGGATCGTCGCGCCCGGGTTCATCGACGCGCACACCCACGACGACCGCTTGATGCTGTCGTCGCCCGACATGGGGCCGAAGGTGAGCCAGGGCGTCACGACCGTGGTGGCCGGCAACTGCGGCATCTCGCTCGCGCCGATGCCGGGCGGACCGCGGCGGCCGGTGACGCCCCCGCTCGACCTCCTCGACGACGAGGGCGGCTGGTTCCGCTTCGGCACGTTCCGCGAGTACGTCGATGCCCTGCGCGATGCGCCCCCGGCGACCAACGCCGCCCTCCTCGTCGGGCACAGCACGCTGCGTGTCGCGACCCTCGACGCCCTCGAGCGCCCCGCGCGACCCGCGGAGATCGAGCGCATGCGCGCTCTCGTGCACGAGGCGCTCGCCGCGGGCGCGATCGGGGTGTCGACCGGTCTCTACTACGAGCCCGCCGCGGCCGCGCCGACCGAGGAGGTGATCGAGATCTGCCGGCCGCTGGCCGAGTTCGGCGGCCTGCACTGCACGCACATGCGCGACGAGGCCGAACACGTCCTCGATTCGCTCGAGGAGAGCTTCCGCATCGGGCGCGAGGTCGGCGTGCCGGTGGTGATCTCGCACCACAAGGTGGCCGGGCTGCCGAACCACGGCCGCTCGCGCGAGACGCTGCCGCTCATCGCCGAGCGCATGCGATCGCAGCCGGTCGGTCTCGACTGCTACCCTTACTGCGCGTCATCGACGATCCTGAGCGCGTCGCGCGCGGCCGTCGCGACCAGTACCCTCGTCACCTGGTCGAAGCCGCATCCCGAGTGCGCGGGGATGGATGTAACCGAGGTCGCGAAGAGGATGGGGCTGTCGCAGGAGGAGGCGATCGCGCGCCTGCTCCCGGCGGGCGCGATCTACTTCGCGATGGACGAAGCCGACGTGCAGCGCATCCTCGCCTTCGAGCCGACGATGGTCGGTTCCGACGGCCTGCCGCACGACGCCGCGCCGCATCCGCGGCTCTGGGCGAGCTTTCCGCGCGTGCTCGGCCACTACGCGCGCGACCTCGGGCTCTTCCCGCTCGAGACCGCCGTGCACAAGATGACCGGGCTCACCGCACGCACGTTCGGCCTCCCCGACCGCGGGCTGCTGAAAGAAGGCGCGTACGCCGACCTCACCGTCTTCGACCCCGCGACGGTCGGCGAAGCGGCGACGTTCGCGCGGCCGATCGCGCCCGCGCACGGCATCGACGCCGTGGTCGTCAACGGCGCGCTCGTGTGGCGCGACGGCGCGGCGACCGGTGCGCGGCCGGGGCGCGTCCTGCGCCGCGGAGTGCCCGCATGACCGATCGCATCGTCGTCGTCGGCGCCGGCCAAGCCGGCGGCTGGGCCGCAAGGACGCTTCGAGACGAGGGTTTTGCCGGCAGAGTCACCCTCGTCGGGCGCGAGCCGCACCCGCCCTACGAGCGCCCGCCGCTCTCGAAAGGCGTGCTCGCGGGCAGCGCCGCGGTGGAGAGCTGCTATCTCCTCAAGCCCGAGGCGTTCGCGGCGCTCGACCTCGACTTCCGCGCCGGCGTGCGCGCGACGAGAATCGACCGCGCCGCGCGCGCGGTGCACCTCGAGAGCGGCGACTCGGTCGCCTACGACAAGCTGATCCTCGCGACCGGCGGCGAGGCGCGCCGGCTGCCCGTGCCCGGCGGCGACGGGCCGCGCGTCCACTACCTGCGCACGCTCGACGAGTCGCTCGCGATCCGCGCGGCCCTGGGCCCCGGCCGCAGGCTCGCCGTGGCGGGCGGCGGGTGGATCGGGCTCGAGGTCGCCGCGACCGCGCGCAAGCTCGGCGCGTCGGTGACGGTGCTCGAGGCGCTCGATCGCGTCTGCGCGCGCGCGGTGCCGCCATCCGTCTCGACCTTCCTGCAGGCCGTGCACGAGCGCAACGGCGTCGTCATCCGGACGAACTGCGGTGTGAAGGCCATCGAGGATCGCGGCGCCGAGGGTCTGCGCCTCGCGCTCGGCGACGGGTCGGCGCTCGATGCCGACGCGGTCGTCGTCGGCATCGGTCTCGTGCCGCAGGTTTCGCTCGCGCGCGAGGCGGGCCTGGAGGTGGGCGACGGGATCCTCGTCGACGAGCGCTGCCGCACGTCCGATCCCGACATCCTCGTCGCCGGCGACTGCGCGAACATGCCGCTCGCCAGTCTCGGGCGCCGCGTGCGGCTCGAGTCGTGGGCGAACGCGCAGAACCAGGCGATCGTCGCCGCGAAGAGCGCGCTCGGACAGGACGTGCGCTATGACGAGCTGCCCTGGTTCTGGTCCGACCAGTACGACGCGAACGTGCAGCTGCTCGGGCTGCCCGAGCGCTGGCCCGAGCCGGTCGCGCGCGGCGACCCCGACGGCGCGAGCTTCAGCCTCTTCTACGTGGAGGGCGAGCGGCTCGCGGCGGTCGTCAGCGTGAATGCGCCGCGCGACCTGCGCGCGGCGAAGCGCCTGATGCAGGCGGGAAAGGCGGTGCGCGCCGCGGACCTCGCCGATCCCGCAGTCAACCTCGCGAAGCTCTGAGCGCCCCGGTCAGGGCGCGAGCATCCGGTCGATCTGCGCGATGTAGTCGCGTACACGGAGCCATTCGCCCACGTCGTGGGTCGCCGCCTCGTCCAGGAGCGCGCGGATCGTCTTCAGGCTGTCGCCCATCCAGGAGGTCTTCGGCGTCGGCGAGTACAGCGTGCGCCGGAGCGTCTCCACCTCGTCGTGCAGCTCGCGCAGGAGGGGATCGTCGCTGCGCGCGCCGTCGACCCGCTTCGCGAGCGACTTCGCGAGCGCTTTGGCCGCGTCGGTGTCGAGACGGGCGTAGCGCTCGGGCTGGGGCGGCCCGCTCCGCGCCGGGGCCGCTTCCGGCGCCTCCTCGGGCGGCGGGGCGGCCTCGATTTCCTCCTCCGGTGCGGGAAGCGCCGCGACGGGTGCTGTCGGTGCGGGCGGCGGCGCGGCCGGCTCCTGCCTGCGCGCCGGGGTGGCGCGCTCCGCTGGCTTGGGCGGCTCCGCCGGCTCGGGCACGACCTTGGGCGCCACCGCCTGCTTCCTGCGCGCGGTTGCGCCGCGCGACGGCAGAATTCCGTCAAGCCATATCGGGATCGACGTCTCCGTCGTCGTCGCGCGTGCACCCGCGGCGTCCGACGCTGTCTCCGCCGCGCGCGGCTCGACCGGCGGCTCGTCGGCGCGCGCCTCGGCAATACTCGAAGCGGACTGCACGTTGGCCGTTGTTGCCCCGGCCGGCTTCGGCTCGGTCAGCTCTGCTGCCGCCGGCTCTGCCTCCGGAGGCTTCTCGTCGGCGGGCTTTGTTTCTGCCGGCTTCGCGACTGGGCGCTCCGCCTCGGCGGGTTTCCGAGCGGACGGCTTCGCGCCGTCCGGCTGCGGCGTCGCCGGCTTCGCTTCGGTCGATGGGACGGACGCCGCGGGCGGCGACGCGACCGGCTCCTCCGTCGGCGGGGGATAGTTCGCGTCGTTCTCCGCGAGCTTCTTCGCAATCGCGCGCTCGACGTCCACCCCGAGCTTGTCGGCGAGGCGCAGCGTATGCAGGACGAGGTCGGCGATCGCCTCCTCGGCGGCGTCGCGCTTGTACTCGCTCTGGATGCGGTGCGACTGCGCGTCGGTCAGCCAGCGGAAGAGGTCGAGCAGCATGCCCGCCTCGCCCGCGATCGCGATCGCGAGGTTGCGCGGGTTCTGCACCTCGTCCCAACCCCGCTCCGCCGCGAAGGCGGCGAGCCGGCCCTGCAGTGCTTTCACGTCCATCGACGCTCCCTGGCGCGCTGCGCTTGTGGCCGCAATCATGCCGCGCCCCGGTCGCCGCCCGCCAGCCCCGGCGCACCGGGCGGCGGCAATTGTTGCGCGCACCCCCCCGCGCCGGCGGCTCAGCCCTCGCGCCAGCCGGCGAGCAGCGGGAAATACAGCCCGAGCCGATCGACGTCGCCCAGCGCCCGGGCGTAGCGCGCGAGCTGCGCGGCGTAACGTTCGCGCTCCCGGTCAAGGAAGGCGTCCACGTCCGCACCCTCGTGCTGGCTCGTCTTGTAGTCGACGACCCAGCGCAGCCCGCCGGCATCGCGAAAAACCCGGTCGACGACCAGCCGCCGGACCGCCCCGTCGACCCGGCCGGTGAGACGGTATTCGGCCGCCGCCTCGGGGTGCGGTCCGAGCACCCAGCGGCCGCGCGGGTCGGCGAGCGCCCGCCGCAGCGCCGTCAGCACCCGGTCGGCCGCGGCCTCGCGCTCGGCCGCGCGCACGTCGCGGGCCGCAAGCGCGGCGCGCACCGTCGGCCGCAGCCGCCCGATGCGGGCCTCGTCCCAGCCCGCGAGCGCGTCCTCGGCGATCCGCTGCAGCCACCGGTGCACGACCGCGCCGACGTGACGCGCCGTCTCGCCCACCCAGGAGTACTCGATCTCGTCCTGCGCGCGCGCCTCCTCCTCCGGCGATTGCCAGACGAGCCCCGGCGGCGGCGCGGGCAAGCGCCAACCCGACCCGAGCCGCCGCAGCGACGGGTCGAGCGACGCCGGCTCGTGCCCCGCGTGCCCCGGTGCGCGCGCCCCCCCGGCCGCCGCGGCGAACCGCCCCTCGACGACCGGCCAGAGCTTCGCGAGGAGCGTGTTCGCGCCAGGTGCCCGCGGCCTGCCCGTGCGCGAGTCGACCGCCGCCACGCCTAGCAGGTGCAGGCGCCGCTTCGCGCGCGTCGCCGCGACGTACAGCAGCCGCCCGGCCTCGTGTCCTGCGCGCTCGGCGTCGAGGCGCCGCAGCCACGCGTAGATCGCGTCCTCGTCCGCCCCGGCTTCCTCGATCGGCGCGACCAGCAGCTCCCCCTCGTCGGCGCCGCGCGCGGCCCGCTCGAGCCAGAGGAACAGGCGCTTCTCGTCGGCGCGCGGAGCGCGCCCGAGCCCGGGCACGATCACGTGGTCGAACTCGAGGCCCTTCGCCTTGTGGATCGTCATGATCTGGACGTCGCCCTCGCCCGCGTTCACGTCGGGCAGCGCCCAGAGCGCGGCGACGCGCGCCTCGAAGGCGCCCAGATCCGCGAGCGCGCCCGCGTGCTCGGCCTCCTCCAGCGCATCGAGGAAGATGCCGGCGTCCTCCAGGTCGGTCGCGTCGGGAACGCACGCCGGGCCGCCGAGCGCGAGCCATGCGGCCTCGACCCGGTCGCGCAGGCCGCCGCGCAGGCGGCCGGCGAGCGCAGCGTCGAGCAGCGCGCGCACGCGCGCGAGCCGCGCGCCGCCGTCGGCGCCGAGCCGCGCGACGCGCGCCTCGTCGTGCATCAGCTCCAGCACCGTGCGCGCGTCGTCGCCCTCGGCCAGGGCGGCGAGATCGGCGAGCGTGAGGCCGCACCACGGCGCACGCAGCACCGCGAGCCAGGCGAGGCGGTCGGCCGGATGCTCGATCGCCCGGGTGAGCGCGAGCAGGTCCTGCACCACCGGGCGCGCGCCGAGCGGCTCGATCTCGATCGCGCGAAAGGCGAGACCCGCCGCGCGCAGCCGCGGCACGATCTCGCCGAGCTGGCCGCGATTGCGCACCAGCACCACGACGCTCGCGGCCGGATCGGTCGCACGCACCTCGCCGATAAGCGCGACCACGCGCTCGGCTTCGCCCGCGTGGTCGCCGTCGAGAAACGGGTGGACCGTCACCGCTTCGCCGGCCGCCGGGGGGTAAACGCCGGTCGAGGGCGCGTACGGCACCGCGCCCACGGCGACGTCCTCCTCGCCCGGCATCAGGCGCGCGAACGCCGCGTTGACCCACGCCACGATCCCGCCCTGCGAGCGGAAGTTCGCGGCCAGCCTGACCGGGACGAGCGGCACGCCGCCGATGCGCGCGTTCTCCCAGGCGCGGAGGAACTCGCCGACCTCGGCTTCGCGAAACCGGTAGATCGACTGCATCGGGTCGCCGACCAGGAAGAGCGTCCGCCCGTCGCCCGGCGCCCACCCCGCCGTCAGCTTCTCGATCAGCTCGTACTGCGTGATCGAGGTGTCCTGGAACTCGTCGACCAGCAGGTGCCGGATGCGATAGTCGAGCGCGAGCGCGAGATCGGTCGGCGCGTCCGCCTCGCCGAGCGCGCGCAGCGCGGCCTGCGCGACTTCCGTGAAATCGACCTGCCCCTGCGCCTCGAACGCCACCTTGAGCTGCGCGAGCGCGCGCGGGAGGAGGCTCCCGATCGCCGCGAGCGCGTCCCATTGCGTCGGGCTGTAGCCCGCCGGCGGCATCTCGAGCAGCGCCGCGAGCGCGGCGCGGAGCCCCTCGCCCTGCGGGAGCGCGGCGAGCGCCTGCGCTGCGGCCGATTTCTTGCGCCAGGTCGCCTCCTTGGTCAGGAGCGCGCCGGCGCGCGCCTGCCACGCGTCCGGGCCGTCCGCCGGCGCATCGGGGAACAGCGCGCGCGCCCGGGCGACGAGCCGCTCGCGCTCGCCGGCGAGCGCCGCCTCGAGCGCCGCACGATCGAGGCGGCGCAGGTGGCGGATCCAGTGATCGCGACGCCGGAGCATGCCCGCGAGCAGGTCCTCGACGCGCGCAACGTCGTTGTCGAGGTGCACGAGCAGCCGCGCGACGTCGGCGGCCACGTCCGCGCGGGACTCGACCTCCCCGACCGTGGCGCGCGCCGCTTCGAGGTAGAGCTCGGTGGCGTCCTCCACCGTCTCCGGCGGCGCGCCGAACTGCGCGAGCACGGGCATCTGCCGCGCGAGCGACGCGCACAGGGCATCGATCGTCTGGATGCGCAGGCGCGCGGGGTTCTCGGCGACGCGCCACCCGCGCCGGTCGTCCTGTCGCGCGACTGCGTGCGCGAGACCGATCGTGCGCGCCTCGTGCGGTCCGTCGGGCGCCTTGCCGCTGCGCGCCGCGGCGAGCGCCCGCAGCACGCGATTGCGCATCTCGCCCGCCGCCTTGCGCGTGAAAGTGATCGCGACCACCTCTTCGGGGTGGTCGACCGCGGCGAGGAGCAGCAGGTAGCGCTGGATCAGGAGCTCGGTCTTGCCCGAGCCCGCGGGCGCCTGGACGATGAAGGACCGCGCCGGGTCGAGCGCCGACTCGCGCTGGGCGGCGTCGGGAACGGTCGCGCCGGTCATTCCTCTTCCCCCCCGTGCCCGGCGCGTTCGTGGATGCGGCACAGCGGCTGCAGGTCGCACAGGCGACAGGTCTGCGCGGCACGCTTCGGCGCGACGGCAGCGTGTCCCGCGGCGAACTCGTCGGCGAGGCGCGCGAGCGCCGCGCGCCATGCGGCGCGTTGCGTATCCCAGGTCGTGGGCGGCGCCTTCGTCCCCGGCAGCACGCCGGGGTCGCGCGCGAGCCCCACGAAGCGCATGTCGCCTGCGCGCACCTGTGCGAACGCGACCGCCCCGGCGTCGGGTTCGGCGACGGTGAGATACAGCGGGAGCTGCGGCTCGTCGGGCCGCTCCCCGAGCAGCGCGGGCACCGCCGCGCGGCCGGTCTTGTAGTCGATCACGAGTCGCTCGCCGGCCGCGGTCGCGTCCACCCGGTCCAGGCGCAGGCGCAGCTTGAGCGGCCCGAGCGGGGCATCGCACTGCGTCTCGGTCGCGGTCACGGCGAAGTCCCCGCGGTCCCGCTCGACCGCGAGCCAGTCGCGCGCGAGGCGCACCAGACGATCGCGCTCGATCTCGGCAAAGCGTCCGCCGAGCGTGGTGGGCCGGTCGCGCCGCTGGCGACGGATCGCCTCGTCCGCGGCGACGCGGAGCAGCGCCTCGAGCGCCGCCGGATCGAGCGCGTCGAGCGCGCGCTTGTCCTTCAGCTCGCCCCACGCCGCGGCGAGCACCCGGTGCACGAGCGTCCCGCGCTCGGTCGCATCGAGGCCCGTGTGCGGCGCCCCGACGCCGGCCGCGCGCAGCCGGTGCGTCGCGAACGCCCGGAAGGGGCATGCCGCCTGATCCTTGACGAGGGCGGCGCCGCCGTGCACCGGCTCGGCGGCGGACAGCGCCGGGGCCGGCCGGTCGTCGACCCGCTCGACGGACGCGGCGCCCTGGATCGCATCGCGCCAGGTCGGGTATTCGGGCAGCGCCAGCTCGCCTTCGGCGACGCCCGCGATGAGCGGGCTCGGCGCGAGGTCGCGGTCGCCCTCGCGCCGGGGATGGGAGAGCACGACCTCCGCCGCGCAACCGAGCCATTCCCCGGTGAGCGCGCGCGCCCGTTCGAGCGCCGCGGCCGGCGAGGCGTTCGGCACGCCCGCCGCGCGCTGGAGCGCGAGCGGCAGGAACGGGTTGGGGTGCGGCGCTGCCGGCCAGGTCTCGTCCGAGAGGCCCATCACCCATACGTGATCGAAGGTCATCCCGGCCGCCTCGACCACGCCGAGCACCTGCACCGGGACCTCCGGCATCTCGGGCTGAAAGAGCGTCCCGGCGGCCATGCGGCCGAGCCGCCCGAGCGCCTCGTCGAAGCGGAGCGGGCCCGCGACCCGGTCGAGCGCCGCGAAGCGCGCGACCACCTCGTGCCACTTCTGGAGCGTCTGGTACTCGGCGGAGTCGAGCGTGCGCTCGCCGGGAAAACCGAGGAGGGACAGCGCCTCGCTGAACGCCCGCGCCCAGTCGCCGGGCGCGCGCGGCGCAAACAGGCGCTCCCGGCGAAACGCGGCGTAGCCCCCCAGCAGGCGCGCGAGGACCGGCGTCCCGTCGGCCATCGCCACCAGGTGGTCGATGCGCACGAGCGGCTCGGCGCGCTTGCGCAAATGGGCATCGAGGCGTGCGCGCGGCGCGAGCTCCGTGTCGCCGCCGCCGATGAACGGCGAGCGGATGAGGCTGCTCGCGCGCTCGAACTCGAGCGCGCGGCCGCCGAGCGCGAGCGCCGCGAGCGCATGCGCGACGAGCGGCGTCGTGGAGAGCGGATCGCCGAGCGAGACGTTGAACGGCAGCACCGGCGCCGTCCGGCCCGGGTCCATCGTCTGCGCGAGCACGCGGCGCAGCGCCCCCTTGCGCGCCGCGAGGTCGGGCACGACGATGCCGATGCGCGCCCCGGCGTTCGCCTCCAGCCGGGCGCGCGCCCAAGCCGCCGCCCGCAGCATCTCGTCGCGCGCATCGAGAGCCGCCACGCGCACCGCGGTGCTCTCGCCGCGTTCCGGGCCGCAGGCGGCGAGCGCGACCCCCCGCTCGGCGAGCGCCTGCAGGAACGCGCGTTGCTGCGCCGTGACGACGTCGAAACCGTATGCGACGAGGCCCTGCGGCGGCTTCACCGCCGGGTGGTCGAGCGTGTTCGCGACGACTGCGGGCAGACGCGCGGCGTCGGTCGCGCGGTCGCGATTCGTCCGCGCGCCGTAGACGCGGGCCCAGCCCGCAAAGGCGGCGCTGTCCTCGTCGAGCGGAATGCGGTCGAGCTCGTCGAGGAGCTGCCACGCGTGCGCCAGCGCCCACGCTTCGGCCGCGCGCGCCGCGGTCTCCGGGATGGCGAGCAGGTCCTTGCCCGCCGGCGACCCGCGGATCACCTCCTCCCAGAGGGCCTGCGCCTGGTCGGGCGTGAGCAGCAGCGGCAGCGCCGCGCCGGCCTCGGAATGCAGCGCGTCGTCGTACAGCCGCTCGACGAACGCGGCGAGCGGGAGGATGTCCGCGCTTTCCCAGACGGTGCGGCCCGCGGCGAGCTGCCGCCGGTCGAATTCCGCCGCGAGCGCCTGGGCGAGGCGGCGGTTCGGAGTCAGGACCGTGACGCCTGCGGCGTGGCCTTCGGCGAGCCGCGCGAAGAGGTCCGCTTTCGCGAGCGCGGGCAGGGCGTCGGGCATCGCGCCGGATGATAGGTCACCCGACACGAGGACGCCCGGTGCCATCAGCGTTGCCCGGCCTGTACCGTCGCGGGCGCCGGCGGCGGCCGCACGTCCGGCTCGTCGCCGAAGAATCCGGTGAGCAGGATCGCGAGAAAACCGGCGATCGCGACGGCACGGTCGCCCGCGGTCGCGCTGCGCGTCCCTTCCGGCTCGCTCATCGCGCCCTCCGCTCGCGGCCGCGCGAGTGGCGCCGCGCCGCGCGGGTCAGGCGGCGGCGCGCCGCGCGCGTGCCGGTGGGATGGGCGAACAGGCGCCGCGGCGGACGCGCGGGCCAGAACTCCTGGACGGTGATGCCGTGCATGGCTTGCCTCCGTATCGCACTCGTGAGTCGCGAGCGCAGTATGCGAGGGGTAGTGGCTCACGGCGTGAGCCTGCGACGGCGGGAGAAGTGGAGATCGACGCTCGCGACCGTTGCCGCTCGGCGAGCTCTTTTTCGCTCGCTCTGACTCGCGTCTTCGAGTAACGGATCAGTACCGCGCCAGCGCCGCCGCGAGCTGCGCCTTCACCGCCGAGCGCAGGCTCGCCGGCTCCAGCACCTCTACGTGCGGCCCGTGCCGCAGGACGTCCATCGCGAGCTCGCGCGGGTCGGAGAACGGCAGCTCGAGCAGGTAGCTGCCGTCGGCCTCGAAGCGCGACTTCTGCTGCGGGTGCCACGCCTCCGCCGCCACCCAGCGCGCGCGCTCGGGCGTGAAGCGCAGCTTTGCCCAGGTCGTCCTGCGGCCGGAGAAGATCCCGTAGCCCGCCGCGAGGACTTCGTCGAGCTCGCGGTCGGGGACGCTCTTCGCCTTCTTCTCGACCGGCACGGCGGACTCGATCGCGTCCACCGCGAAGCTGCGGAGATCCTCCCGGAGGTGGCACCATGCGTCGCAGTACCAGTTCTCGCGATAGTGGACGAGGCGCTGCGGGCTGATCTCGCGCTCGGTGCGCTCGTTCGAGCCGCGGCTCACGTACACGATGCGCAGGCGCTGGCGGTTCAGCACCGCCGCGGCGACGCGCTCGAAGTGCGGCAGCGCGAGCTTGCGCGCGCCGAGGTGGATGATGCGCACGCGGCGCTCGATCTCGTCGACGGGATGCTCGCCCGCACCGAGCGCCGAGCGCAGGCGCGCCAGCAGCGGTTTCACGTGCGGCTCCAGCAGGCCGGGCTGCAGGCTGGAGAGCAGATGCTGCATGGTGAGCAGCGCCCGGATCTCCTCGGGGCTGAACCACAGGCCGGGAAGCTCGTAGCGCGGTGCGCCGGGTGCCGGCGCGGCGAAGCGGTACCCGCGCTTCTCGCGGTCCCACTCGATCGGCGCGTTCATGCGGTCGCGCATGTACTCCAGGTCGCGCTTGAACGTCGCGCGCGACACCCCGAGCTCGCGCAGGAGCTCGGCGATGCGCACGGTGCCCTTCGCCTCGAGCAGGCGGTGGAGCTTGTAGAAGCGTTCGGTACGGTCCATTCCGGCCCTCGTGTGACGGAACGCGGTCACCTTCCCGCGGCCGTCGCGCCGCGGTTGAAAAAACTTGTCACAGAACGCGCTCCGGCGCCGGGCGCTCTGCTACCGTGCTCGCGTCGTCATCGCCGCGCGAACCGGATCGCAGCCGGGCCGTGCGGCGGAAGAGTTCCCCTGCGGTAACTTGAGGCCGTGCGCAAGCACGGCCTTTCTTTTTCTACGCCGCGAACTCCCGCAGCAGCTTCCCCGCGCGCCGCGTCGCCGGCAGCGCGCCCGTTTCGTCGGCCACGCGCACCCCGTTCACCCACACCCCGTGCAGGCCGACCGCCGGCGTCATGAGCCGGGCGGCCCCGCCCGGCAGGTCGAAGCGGCGCGCCTTCGGGCCCCGTCCCACCGTCGCCGGGTCGAACAGCATCAGATCGGCCGCGCAGCCGGGTTGGAGCCGCCCGCGATCGGGGATCCCGAACACCGCCGCCGGTTCGCTCGTCAGCTTGCGGACCGCGGCTTCCACGCTGAGCGCGCCACGCTCGCGCGCCCAGTGCCCGAGCAGATGCAGCCCGAAGCCGGCGTCGTTGAAGAACGTGAGGTGCGCCCCGGCGTCGGACAGCGACACGATGCTGTGCGGGTGGGTCACGAGGCGCTGCACCGCGTCCTCCTCCGCGTTGAGCAGCAGCGCGGCGAACACCGTCTTCAGGTCTTCGGCGAGCGCGAGGTCGAGCAGCGCGTCGAGCGGATGCCTGCCCTGCTCCGCGCCGATCTGCGCCACCGACTTTCCCTCGAGGGCGCGGTGCGCCGGCAGCGCGGCCTCGACGACCACGACGCGCTCCCACTCGCCGTTGAACAGCCTGAACGCGGCGCGCTCGGCGAGCTCGGCGCGCATCGCGTCGCGAAAAGCGGGCGCGCCGATCGCGCGCTTGAAGGCTTCGCCCTTGAGCCCGAGCGCCGGCTTCCACGCCGCCAGCCCCTCGAACGGATACGGCGCGGCGAGCGTGAAGTCCATCGTCAACGGGCAGCACGAGATCGCGCCCACGAGCCGGCGTCCGCGCCCGACCGCCGCACCGATCAGGTCGAGGTCGCGGAACACCGCGTCGGGGTTGGTGGAGTTGTGCAGCAGCGCCGCGACGACGACCGGGCGGCCGCTGCGGGCCGCGATCTCCTCGAGGAACTCGATCTTCGTATGCCCGCCCTTGGTGAGCATGAAGACGCCGCGCCCCGCTTCGCCGAGCGCGCCGGTCAGCGCGAAGAGCTCGGCGTCGTCGGCGAGCCGCGACGGCATCGGGATGCCGCCGTCGCCGTTGTGCGCCGGGGAGGTCGAGGTCGCGAATCCGATCGCGCCCGCGCTCATCGCCTCGACCACGATCGCGCGCATCTGCGCGATCTCGCCGGGGCTCGCGGCGCGCCGCGCCGCGTCGTCCCGCAGCACGAACGTGCGCACGCCCGAGTGCCCGACGAACGCGGCGACGTTGATGCCGAGGCCGGGACGCTCGATCGCGCGCAGGTAGTCCGGGAAGCTCTCGAAGTCCCACCGGATCCCGGCGCGCAGCGCCTCGAGCGACATCCCCTCGACGTTGGTCAGGTTGCGCATCGTCAGGTCGCGGTCCTCGGGCCGGCAGGGCGCGATCGTGAAGCCGCAGTTGCCGATGATCGCGGTGGTCACGCCGAGCGCCGCGGAGGCCGCGAGGTCCGGATCCCAGGTCACCTGCGCGTCGTAGTGGGTGTGGTTGTCGATGATGCCGGGCGCGAGCGCGAGCCCCCCGGCGTCGACGACTTCGCGCGCCGCGCCGACGTCCGCGCCGATCGCCGCGATGCGGCCGCCGGCGACGGCGAGGTCCGCATGACGCGGCGGCACGCCGAGGCCGTCGTAGACGAGCGCGTTGCGGATGACGAGGTCGTGCATCGATCGGTTTCCGGGAAAGAGGCCGGCATCTTACGGCAACTGCCGCGGCGCCCGACCATCGGGTAGGCTTCGCCCCTCGCGATCCGGGAGGACCCGATGCCCCATGCCACCGCGCCCGACGGCGTCAAGCTCTACTACGAGGAAGCCGGCAGCGGCACCCCCCTCCTCTTCGTGCACGAGTTCGCCGGCGACCACCGCAGCTGGGAGCCGCAGCTGCGCTACTTCTCGCGCCGGTACCGCTGCATCGCCTACAACGCGCGTGGCTATCCGCCGTCGGACGTTCCTGCCGATCCCGCCAAGTACTCCCAGGAGCGCGCGCGCGACGACGCGATCGCCGTGCTCGACCACCTCGGCATCGGGAAGGCCCACGTGGTCGGGCTGTCGATGGGCGGATTCGCAACCCTGCACTTCGGGCTCGCGTACCCGAGCCGCGCCCGCTCGCTCGTGATCGCGGGCTGCGGGTACGGCGCGCAGCCGGGCGACGAGGACCGGTTCCGCGGCGAGTGCGAGGCGGCTGCCGCCGGCTTCGAAGCCGAGGGCGCGCAGGCCTTCCTCAAGTACGCGTCCGGTCCGACGCGGGTGCGCTTCCGCGCCAAGAACCCGCGCGGCTGGCAGGAGTTCGCCGACCAGCTCGCGGCGCACTCGCCGACGGGCGCCGCGCTCACGCTGCGCGGCGTGCAGATGCGCCGCCCGATGCTCTACCAGCTCGTCGACGGGATGAAGAAGATCGACGTCCCGACGCTCGTGATGACCGGCGACGAAGACGATCCGTGCCTGGAAGCGAGCCTGCTGCTCAAGCGCTCGATCCCAACCGCCGGGCTGGTCGTGCTGCCGCGCGCAGGGCACACGATCAACATCGAGGACCCCGAAGCCTTCAACGCGGCGGTGGGCGACTTCCTCGCCGCGGTGGACGCCGGGCGCTGGGACGCGCGCGAGGCCGGCTCGATCGGCGGCGGGATCCTCGGGTTCGTCAGGAAGTAGCGGTGCCGAGGGACGGCGCGATCGCCTCGGCATACCACTTGTCGAACGCGTGCACGCAGCCCTCGGCGGGGTGGTAAGGGCCGGGCACGTAGCCGGCGGACGCCGCACCGCGCTGCACGCGCTCGCACAGCGCCCAGTCCTGTTGGTTGGTGAGGTCCCAGAACTCGACCATGTCGGCGGGGTCGAAGCCGGGCGCTGCGCTCGTCTCCGGCCGGAACAGCCACTCGCAGACGACGCGTGTCCGATCGGGGGCGACCGGCCACGCGCGGTGGACGAGCACGTACTGGGCGTGGAGTCCGATCATCAGGTTCGGATAGACGAGGTAGTAATGCACGAACCGGCGGTCGGCCTCGTCGAGCCCGGGCAGCACGGGCAGCGCCGTCGCGCCGCTCATCGACATCGTCGTGAACCCGGCGCGCAGCTGCATCGGGCCGCCGTTGAACGCAACGCCAAAACGTGCGTAGCCGCTCGTGATGTCGCTGATGCGGTGGAGCTGCGGGTGCACGAGCGGGCAGTGGTAGCACTCGCTGTAGTTCTCGGCGACGACCTTCCAGTTCGCCGCCACCGTGTATTCGATCGCGCGCGCCCGGCGCAGCTCCGCGAGCCGGTAGCGGCCCACGTCGGGGAGGTCCGCGAAGGCGTCGGCGAGCGCCGGCGCGGCGCGGTCGAGGTTCACGAACACGAATCCGTCCCGCGTCTCGAGGCGCGCCTGGCTCAGGGGGAAGTCCTCGGGGCGGAAGCCCGCCTCGGCGCGCGGCGCGCGCAGCAGCCGGCCGTCGAGCGCGTAGGTCCACGCGTGGTAGGGGCAGCTCAGCGCCCCGCGCAGGCGCCCGCACGGCTCCTCCACGAGCCGGGCGCCGCGGTGGCGGCAGACGTTGAAGAATGCCCGCAACGCACCGTCGTCGCCGCGCACGACGAGGAGCTTCTCGCCGCCGATCTCCTGCGTGAGGTAGCTGCCGGCCTCCGGCAGGTCCTCGTCGCGCGCGATGCAGAGCCACATGCGGCCGAAGAGCTGCCGCCCCTCCAGCGCGAAGATCGCAGGATCGGTATAGACGCGCCGCGGCAGCGTGCGCGCCTCGGCGAGCGGCCGGCAGGTGGCGGCGAGGCCTTCGGCGAGCGCCTGCTGTTCCATCGGGCTAGTTATACCATCGCGCCTTTGCGCAAAAAGGAGCGGCCATGGACCTCGGGCTCAAGGGCAGGCGCGTACTCATCACCGGCGGGTCGAAGGGAATCGGGCTCGCGTGCGCGCAGCGCTTCGCGGCCGAAGGCTGCAGCCTCGCTCTCGTCTCGCGCGACCAGGGCCGCCTCGACGCCGCGCGCGCGGCGATCCGCGCGCAGCACCCGGTCGAGGTGACGCTGCACGCGGCGGATCTGCGCGACGGTGCCGCGGTGAAGCGCGTGGCCGCAGCGGCCGGCGCGGTGGACATTCTCGTCAACAACGCGGGCGACATTCCGGGCGGGTCGGTCCTGGACATCGACGAGGCGCAGTGGCGGCACGCCTGGGATCTGAAGGTGTTCGGCTACGTCAACATGACGCGCGAGGTGCTCGGCGGCATGAAGGCGCGCGGCCGGGGCGTGATAGTGAACGTGATCGGGATGGCCGGCGAGAAGCCGAGCTACGAGTACATCTGCGGCGCGGTGGCGAACGCGGGGCTGGCGGCGTTCACCAAGGGCCTCGGGGGCAAGACGCCCGAGTTCGGCGTGCGGGTGGTGGCGGTGCATCCACCAGCGACGCGGACCGACCGGATCATGACCCTGGTGCGCAACGTCGCGAAGCAGAAGTATGGCGACGAGTCGAAGGCGGACGAGGTGCTGGCGAGCGGCAGCTTTGGCCGCGTCATCGAACCCGAGCAGGTCGCCGACACGGTGGCCTTCCTCGCCTCGGACCGCGCGGGGCAGCTCTCGGGAGTAGTGCTGAACCTCGGGTCGTAGGCGGCCGGCGCAGTAGCGTATGGGCCGTTGTGGACCGCGGTCGGGATGCGCGGACGAGCCGGCAGACCGCATGGCTTGCTGAACTCGCGCCGAATCCGCAGTCTCGCTTCCCCAAGTAACCAAGGAACCAGGCGCGCACAATGAACGAGGCACAGCGGAGTGAAGTGGACGCCGGACGCAGGGATCTGCTGAAGACCCTCGGGGCGGGAGCAGTCGCGACGACGCTCGGCGCAGCGTTGGGAGCCGGCGCCGCAGCCGCCGCCGATGTCAGGCAACGCGGCACGGTGCCGCCCCCCGCCGGCGGCCCGTACAACATCCTCTTCATCCTGACCGACCAGGAGCGCCATTTCCGGCCTGGCGAGCTGCCGAAGGACTATCGCTTGCCGGCGCACGAGCGCCTCGCGAAGCGGGGCACCGTCTTCGAGAACCACCATATCAACTCCTGCGTGTGCACGCCCTCGCGCTCGGTCCTCTACACGGGACAGCACATCCAGAAAACCAGGATGTTCGACAACACCAACTTTCCGTGGATCTCGAGCATGTCGACCGAGCTCCCTACCGTCGGCGACCTTCTCCGCGAGGCCGGCTACTACACGGCCTACAAGGGCAAGTGGCATCTGACCAAGGAATTCGAAACCGTCAACGACCTCGGGACGCCGACGAAGATCTTCACCAAGGAGATGGAGGACTACGGCTTCTCGGATTACCTGGGCGTCGGGGATATCATCGCCCACGACCAGGGCGGGTACCTGCACGACGGCATCATCTCGGCGATGGGCGTCAGCTGGCTCCGCGGCAAGGGGATGGCGCTTGCGGCAGAGGGCAAGCCGTGGTTCCTGGCAGTGAACCTGGTGAACCCCCACGACATCATGTTCATCGACACCGACCGGCCGGGTGAGCGGGTGCAGGCCCGCAACATCCTCGGGCACATCCGGCCCGAGCCCGCCAACGCCCTGTACGCCAAGCAGTGGGCGTTCGACCTCCCCGCTACATACGGGGAGCGGCTCGACGCCCCCGGCCGCCCTGCCGCGCACGCCGATTACCTGAGGTCGCACGACGGGCTGACGGGCAACATTCCGAACGAGGACTGGCGTTGGCGCCGGCGCCATAACTACTACCTGAACTGCCTGCGGGACGTCGACCGCCACGTCGTTCCGCTACTCGACGAGCTGGAGGCGCTCGGTCTCGCCTCCCGCACGATCGTCATCCTGACCGCCGACCACGGCGACCTCGACGGCGCGCACCGGCTCCACTCCAAGGGGGCCACGGCGTACCGCGAACAGAACAACGTTCCGCTGATCGTCGTCCATCCTGCGTATCCGGGCGGGCGGCGCTGCAAGGCCGTGACGACGCACCTCGACATCGCACCGACCCTTCTCGGCCTGGCGAACGCCAACACCGAGAAGAAGGCGGCGGTCGCGAAGAATCTCCCCGGCAAGGACTTCTCGCCGCTCCTCGCCGCGCCGGAGAAGGCCGCCTGCGCCTCGGTCAGGGACGGCGCACTCTACTGCTACAACATGTTTGCCTATATCGACGGCGACTTTATGCAGAAAGTCGTGGCCATGCTGCAGCAGCCCGACGGCAAGGCGAAGGTGCAGGAAGCGGCCAAAGCGGGCACGTTGCGGCCCGACCTGAACAAGCGCGGCGCGATCCGCGGCGTCTTTGACGGCCGCTACCAGCTGGCGCGCTACTTCTCGCCGCGCCAGCACAACCGCCCGGCATCGATCGAAACGCTGTTCAAGCTGAACGACGTGGAGCTCTTCGATCTCGAGCGCGATCCGCTCCAGCGGAACAACCTCGCGCTGGATCGAGACAGACACCGGGACCTGCTCGAAGCGATGAATGCGAAGTTGAACGCGTTGATCGACCGCGAAGTCGGCGAGGACGTCGGGCAGATGCTGCCTGCGAACGTGGACGGCGGTTGGGTGGCGACGGACGCCGTCAAGGACGTATGACGTTTCCGATGCAGGCGAACTGCGAGCCGCGCGGACGAACCAGGGCAAGGAGGGTTCTCTGCGTGCCCTTCATTCCAGCCGAACGTGCGCTCCTCGCCGCATGCGGACCGTCAGCGCACGGACGCTCGTCGGTCTCGTCCGGATGGGTCTCCAGACGAGCCGCCACCGCCGCAGTGGTTCAATGCCCCTTGAAATCCGGCGTGCGCTTCTCCATGAACGCGCGCCGCCCTTCCGTGTAGTCCGCGCTCGCGAAACAGGCGTCGATCTTCTGCTGGAGCACCGCGAGGTCGCGGTCGCGGGCGTCCTTCAGCACTTCGCGGATCGCCGCCTTCGCCGCGATGAGCGACAGCGGCGCGTTCTCGCCGATCACCGCCGCGTAGGCACCGACCTCGCGCTCCAGGTCGGACGCCGGCACGACGCGCCGCACGAACCCCATCTGCAGCGCGTCCTGCGCGCCGAACTTCCGCGCGCTGAAGAAGATGTCCGCGGTATTCGCCGCGCCGAGGACGTGCACGAACCGCCGCATGCCGGTGTAGCTGTAGCCGAGGCCGAGGCGCGCCGCGGGCATCCGGAACACCGCGTCGTCGCTGCAGAAGCGCACGTCGCACGCCGCCGCGAGCCCGAGCCCGCCGCCCATGCAGATGCCGCGGATCTGCGCGATCACCGGCTTCGCGCACAGCAGCGGGGCGAGATAGGCCTTCTCCACCGCCTCGTTGTACGCGGTCCGGGCTTCCTCGCTCGCCCGGTTCTGCTCGAACTGCGAGATGTCGGCGCCCGACACGAATGCCTTCTCGCCCTCGCCCGAGAGCACGACCAGCCGCACCGCCGGATCGGCATCGAATGCCGCGAGCGCCTCGGGCAGCGCGCGCCACATGTCGAAGGTCATCGCGTTCATGCGCGCCGGGTTGGAAAACACGATCCGGCCGACGGCGCCCTCGCGCCGCGTGATGAGCTCTGCCAATTTCGTCTCCTGGTGCCTAAATGACCCGCGCCTCGCGCAGCCGGACGATGTCCGCCGCGCCGTAGCCGAGCTCGTGCAGGATCTCCTCGGTGTGCTCGCCGCGCTCGGGCGAGGCGGCCGCGAGCGACGACGGCGTGCGCGAGAGCTTCACCGCCTGGTTGACGAGCCGGAGCGTCCCGAGCGTGGGGTGATCCACCGGCGCGGCCGCCTCGAGGTGTTGTACCTGGGGGTCGTCGAAGACCTTGTCCACTGCGTAGATCGGGCCGCACGGCACCCCGGCCTCGTTGAGGATCCGGATCCACACTGCGCTCGGGCGCTCGCCGAAGGTCTCGTTGAGCGCCGCGTTGAGCGCCGCGCGGTGCTTGGCGCGGTCGGCCTGGTCGCGGAACTCGGCGCGCTCGAGGAGATCGGGACGGCCCATCGCCTTGCACAGGCGCGCCCACATGCCGTCGCCGGAGGCGCCCACGTTGATGTAGCCGTCCGCGGTCTTGTAGGCGGACGTCGGCATGCTCGTCGGGTGGTCGTTGCCGACCTGCGGCGGCACCTCGCCCTTGACCAGGTAGCGCGCCGCCTGGAAGTCCATCAGCGCGATCCCGGACTGCAGCAGCGAGGACTGTACCCACTGGCCCTCGCCCGACTGCTCGCGCTCGAGCAGCGCGGTCATGATCCCGAGCGCCGCGAAGAGCCCGGCGGAGATGTCCGCGATCGCAGTGCCGGTGCGCATCGGGCCGCGGCCGGGCTCGCCGGTGACCGACATGAGCCCGCTCATGCCCTGCGCGATCTGGTCGAAGCCCGGGCGCTCGCGATACGGCCCGTCCTGACCGAACCCGGAGATGCTGGCGAGGACGATGCGCGGGTTGACCGCCTTCAGCGACTCGTAGTCCACCCCGAGCCGGAACTTGACGTCCGGGCGGTAGTTCTCGACCACCACGTCGGCCGTCTTGACGAGCTCGAGCAGGATCGCGCGTCCCGCGTCGAGCTTGAGGTTGAGCGTGATCGAGCGCTTGTTCCGGTGCAGGTTCTGGAAGTCCGGGCCGTGGCGCGGGCCGCCCATGTCCTCGTTCGGATCGACGCCGGGTGGGGACTCCACCTTGATCACGTCCGCGCCGAAGTCGGCGAACTGCTTGACGCACGTCGGGCCGGCGCGCACGCGCGTGAGGTCGATGATGCGGAAGCGCGCGAGCGCGGTCGAGGCGGGAGCCCTGGGCATCGTTGCAGCGTCGATCGGAGCGAGGGCGCTATCATAGCCCGCCCTTTCCCCCGACCGGCCACGTCCCTGCCATGAGCACCCGCGAGCAAGACCTGCACGAGATCCGCTCCGCCGTCGCCAAGCTGTGCGCGGACTACCCCGGCGAGTACTGGCGCGCACTGGACCGCGAGCGCAAGTACCCGACCGAGTTCGTGCGCGCGCTCACGGACGCCGGCTACCTCTCGTGCCTGATTCCCGAGCAGTACGGCGGGAGCGGCCTCGGCCTGTCCTTCGCCGCGGCGATCCTCGAGGAGATCCAGGCGAGCGGCGCGAACGGCGCCGCGACGCACGCGCAGATGTACATCATGGGCACGCTGCTGCGGCACGGGACCGAGGCGCAGAAGCGCGCCTACCTGCCGAAGATCGCGACCGGCGAGCTGCGCCTGCAGGCCTTCGGCGTGACCGAGCCGACCGCCGGCACCGACACGACCTCCATCCGCACCACCGCGCTGCGCCGGGGCGACAAGTACGTGGTCAACGGCCAGAAGGTGTGGACCTCGCGCGCCGAGCACTCCGACCTGATGCTGCTCCTCGCGCGCACTACGCCGCGCGACCAGGTGGCGAAGAAGACCGAGGGCATGTCGGTGTTCCTGGTCGACATGCGCCAGGCGCTCGGGCACGGGCTCACGATCCGGCCGATCCGGACGATGATCAACCACTCCACGACCGAAGTGTTCTTCGACAACATGGAGGTGCCGGCGGCGAACCTGATCGGCGAGGAAGGCCGGGGCTTCCGCTACATCCTCGACGGCATGAACGCCGAGCGCATCCTGATCGCCGCCGAGTGCGTCGGCGACGCGCGCTGGTTCATCGAGAAGGCGAAGAACTACGCGGTCGAGCGCAAGGTCTTCGGCCGGGCGATCGGCCAGAACCAGGGCATCCAGTTCCCGATCGCGCGCGCCTACATGGCGATGCGCGCGGCCGCCTTGATGGTCGAGAAAGCCTGCGACCTCTACGAGCACGGCAAGCCGTGCGGCGCGGAGGCGAACATGGCGAAGCAGCTCGCCTCCGAGGCCTCCTGGCAGGCGGCCGACATGTGCATGCAGACCCACGGCGGCTTCGCGTTCGCCGAGGAATACGACGTCGAGCGCAAGTTCCGCGAGACGCGCCTCTACCAGATCGCGCCGATCTCGACCAACCTGGTGCTCTCCTACATCGCCGAGCACGTGCTCGGGCTGCCGCGGTCGTACTAGGCGCGGTGCCGGAGCGAGCCGGCCCGACAGCACCTCCTGGTGCCGCGAACGCCGCGCGCCGGGTCCCGGTGCGGCCGGACAGATTGAAGCGACACTGCGTCCGACCGCACCACCCGTCGAGCGCGGCGCGGCACAAGTCGCCGCTGCCGGGCCGGCTCGCTCCGGGTGGGACGTCCGCGCCGCGCTACCCCCGCCCCGCCCACCACCGCCCGATCGCCTCGCGCGTCGCGTCGTAGCCGCGCGCGGCGATGTCGTCGATGCGCTCGAACGCGAGCAGCTTCAGGTCCGCGACCGGGATGCGCAGGTACAGGCTCGCCTGCTCGGCGGTGTGGCGCTCGCGCGCCCAGTGGATGCTGGCGACGAACGAGCTGCGGGTGATGACGCTCATCATCGTCGGCGGCCGCGCCCGTTTCGCGAGCCGGTTCCACAGCACCTGCCAGCCGGAGAGCTCCGGCTCGAAACCGGGCGGCGCCGCCATGTCCTGCTCGCCGCCGACGTCGACCGCGATGACGGCGCCGATCTCCGGTTTCGCGACCATCACGTCGATCGGAAGGTTGTTCACCAGCCCGCCGTCCACGTGCAGGTCCGCGTCGAGCCGCATCGGCGGCAGGATTCCCGGCACCGAGATGCTGGCACGCACCGCGCGCAGGACCGGCCCGCGCTCGTGCACCGCCTGGGCGGCGCGCGTGAGGTTGGTCGACACGCAGAGGTAGGGCAGCGGCAGGTCCTCGATCGCAACGTCGCCGAACGCGTTCTCGAGCCGCGCGCGGATGCGCCGCCCCGCGAGCAGCGCGACGAGCGGCAGCGTGGGATCGCGCAGCTGCCGGAAGTTGCGCCGGCACAGCGCCGCGGCCTCGTCGTGCGCCAGGTCCTGCGCCACGAGCGCCGCGATGATCGCACCGATGCTCGTCCCGCCCACCCAGTCGACTGGCACGCCCGCTTCGGCGAGCGCGCGCAGCACGCCGAGGTGCGCGAAGCCGCGCGCCCCGCCGCCCCCGAGCACGAGCCCGATGCCCTCCCCGGCAAGGCAGCGCGCGAGGCGCGCGAAGTCCGCGGTCGAGTCCATCCCCACGTGGTAGTGCGCGTCCACCCGGCAGGCGTCGAGGAGCCGTGCGGTCCCCGCCGGCCGGTCCGCGTGCGCCGGGCGCAGGATCACCAGGCTCGCGCGCGGTGCGTGCGTGCTCTGCGGTCGCCCGACGAGGTCGCGATCGAGCGCGTTTGCCCCCGACTCGGCCACCAGCAGCACGTGGTCCGCCTGGCGGAGCGCCCGCTCGGCCCAGCGCGCGTTCGCCGCCGCCGCCTCGTACACCACGAAGCGATGCCGCAGCTCCTGTTCGTTCAGCCATTCGACCAGGGGAACGGCGCCCTCGTCGCCGTCCGCGCACGCAGCGATGCCGTCGCGGTCGAGCGCCCGCTCGACGGCGGCCGCGTCGAGGTGCAGGGTCGCGCCGTGCGCGCCGAGCGCCTCGACCAGGCGGCGCGTGAACGCCGCCGTCGACGCGCGGCCGTCGACCGCGAGGACCGCGAGCGTCCGCATGCTCGCGCGGATCCGCGCCGGGGAGGTGGTGGTGCGGCGCAGGCGCTGGACCAGGATGCCGGCGATGCGGCGCAGGACGCTCGGATGGTCGTGGACGAGCCGGTTGAACGCCGCCGTCGGCAGCCGCGCGAGCAGCGAATCGCGCACCGCGAGGACGGTGGCCGAACGCGGCTCGCCCGAGAGGAGCGCCATCTCGCCGAGCGTCTCGCCCGCGCCGACCTCGTTGACGGCGCGCGCGCCGTCGAGGATCCGCAGCCGCCCGCTGATCACGACGTACGCAGCGTCGCCCGGGTCGCCCCGATGGAACAGGGTCTCGCCGCCGGCGAGCGTGAGCCACTCGGCGTTCGCCTCGATCTCGGCGAGAACCGCCGGATCGGCGGCGTCGAAGAGCCCGCCGAGGTGCTCGACCAGGCGCGAATGCCGGAGCGCGTGGTGCACGATGGCGCCCGGTCGCTCGCGCGGTGGGCGGGCGCACTCCCCCTGTGGTTTTGATGCCGGGAGTCTAGTCGAGCGCTCGCCCAGCCGCACCAGGGCGCGGATGCGGCGCAGGCAAGTGCGGCGCGGCAGAAGCGCCGTGGGACCGCGGCGCGTCGTCGCGCTCGGCGCCCTGCCGCGCGACGCGACGCCTGCGCCGCCCCGCCGTCATGCGGTGGCGCGGCAAACTCGGCCCGGGAACCCCGCCCGGGCGCACGGCACGCGCCAACCGGCACTTTTGCCACCCCTGCCGCCCCGAAAGGCGGCATCTTCTCGCCAGCGACCGGCCGGCGCGGCGACGACAGGAACTAGTTTCCACGCGCGCCTCGCCGGCAGCGCCCGCGGCGCGGTTCTTGCACGAATCGCGAGCCTGGGCGCCGGCCAGGCGGCGCATCCCGCGCCACCGGCCGGCATGGGGACGTGCGTGCCCGAGGAAGGAGACGTGTCATGAGCAGTCGACTGCGTCGTTTCTGCGTGATTGCGGTGGCGTGCGTGCTGCCCGCGCTCGCCAGCGTGCCCGCGGCCCGGGCCGCGGACCTTGCCGGCCCGGTGATGCTCGTGGCCAAGCCCGAGATGCGCGAGTTCTACGGCCGCACGGTGCTCTTCGCCCGGCCGATCGCGAACGGCCAGCACGTGGGGTTCATCATCAACCGTCCGACCCCGGTGACGCTCGGGAAACTCTTCCCCGAGCACGCGCCCTCGCAGAAGGTGGTCGACCCGGTGTTCCTGGGCGGCCCGGTCTACACCAACACGCTCTTCGCGGTAGTCCACCGCGACCTGAACCCGGGCGGGCGCTCGGTGGCGCTGCTCGACAACATGTTCCTCGCCAGCGACAGCGCAACCGTGGACCACATCATCGAGCACGACGCCGCGCACGCGCGCTTCATCGCCGGCCTCGTCGCCTGGCAGCCGGGGGAGCTCGAGCACGAGGTGAAGCGCGGCTTCTGGTTCGTGATCGACGCCGACGTCGACCTCGTCTTCCGCAAGTCGACCGACGGGATGTGGGAGGAACTCGTGCAGCGGTCCGCCTCAGGGATCTAGCCCCGCGGCTGCGCGCGCGGCCAGCGCGCGCGCGGCCGGGTCGTCCCAGCGCTCCGCAGCCGCCGCGAATGCGGCCGCGAGCGTCGCGTCCCCCTCCTCCAGCAGCCGCAGGACCTCGCGCCGCGCCTCGATGAGCGCAGGCAGCTGCTCGTCGCAGCGCGCGATCGGGGTCGGATAGCGCCGGACGGCCGCGCTCAGGTCGGCCGCGCGGCGCGCGAGATGGGCGCGAATCTCCGCGCAGCGCGACACCGCTCTGTCAGCGTTCTCCCGCTCCGCCACCGCCGCTCGTGCGCAACTTGAACGGCGTCTCCGTCCTGCGCTCCGGATCGAACTGCGAGCGCACGGTGTGGTTCACGTGCATCCCGTAGACGTGCAGCGACACCGTCGTCACCGGAGTGTCGTTGCGGACGCTGTGAATCATGCCTGCCGGCAGCGCGACCGCCGCGCCGGGACCGAACGCCTTCTCCCCGGCCCGTTCGAGCTCGGCGTAGCCGGGGCGGCTCCGGTCGTCGACGCGGCGCCAGAACGTGTTGCGCTCGACGCCCTCGATGCCGGTGACGACGGCCCATGTCCCGTGATCGTGCGGTGGCGCGCCGCGGCCGGGCAGCCACGAGGCAACGAACACCGTCAGCGCATGGTCGGTTTCCTCGTGCAGGATGTGGACCCCGAAGCCCTGCTCCGGATCGGGCCGGCACATCTCGGGTCTCAGCCAGCAGTCCTTCTCGGCCGCCAGCCGCAGCGCGAGCGGCCGGACGCGTCGGATCATCGACCGCTCGTCGCCGCCCTCGGCGCGCGCGCGCCGGAGATCGGCAACGAACCGGCCGACGTCGTACCCCGCGTTCGCCGCGGGCAAGCGTGCGGGCGCGTTCACTTGGGCTGGGGCACGACGCGGAGGTAGGGCTTGAGCGCCTTCCAGCCGCCCGGGAAGCGCTCCTTCGCCTCGGCGTCGGACACCGATGCGAGGATGATCACGTCCTCGCCCTGCTTCCAGTTCACCGGCGTGGCCACCTTGTGCTTCGCGGTGAGCTGGATCGAGTCGAGCAGCCGCAGCACCTCGTCGAAGTTGCGCCCGGTGCTCATCGGGTAGGTCAGCGTCGCCTTGATCTTCTTGTCCGGCCCGATCACGAACACCGAGCGGATCGTCTGGTTGTCCGCCGCGGTGCGCGGGCCCCCGCTCGCGTTCGGGTGGATCATGTCGTAGAGCTTGGCGACCGCGAGCTCCGGGTCGCCGATCAGCGGGTAGTTGGGTGCGGCGCCCTGCGTCTCCTCGATGTCCTTCGCCCAGCGGTCGTGGTCGCCGACCGGGTCGATGGACAGGCCGAGGATCCTGCAGTTGCGGCGGTCGAACTCCGGCTTGAGCCGGGCCATGTACCCGAGCTCGGTGGTGCAGACCGGGGTGAAGTCCTTCGGGTGCGAGAAGAGGATCGCCCAGCCGTTGCCGATCCAGTCGTGGAAGCGGATCCTTCCGGCCGTCGTCTCCGCGGTGAAATCGGGTGCTTCGTCGCCAATGCGCAGTGCCATGAATAGCCTCCTGGTGAAGTGGCCCGCGCCACGACGTGCGCGAGCCGGGCCAGTCTAGGCCTTGCGAAATCGGGGCGGAAGTGGCCAGATTCGGGTGTGGGTCTTTCATTTTCGAATAGGGCATGGACTGGGACGACCTGAAGGTGTTCCTGGCGGTCGCGAGCGCCGGCAGCCTCGCGGGCGGGGCGCGCCGCCTCGGCGTGTCGCAGGCGACCGCGTGGCGCCGGGTGCGCGCACTCGAGGACGCGCTGCGGGTGACGCTCTTCGAGCGGCGTCCCGGCGGCTACACGCTCACGATGGTGGGGACGAACCTGCTCGCTGCGGTGGACGGCGTGCAACGCACCATCGAGTCCGCGCGCGGCCGCCTGGCGGACGAGCCGGTCGAGGTTGAGGGCGAGGTGCGGGTGGCGGCGCCCGAGTTCGTCGGGCTCATGGTGGCCGAGCGCCTGCCCGCGCTGGCGCGGGCGCACCCGCGCCTGGTGATCGAACTCCTCACCGGCAGCCCCGCGGCGGGGTTGCTCGCCCGTGACGTGGACATCGCGCTGCGCGTCGAGCACAAGGCGGGAACCGGTTTCGTCCTCGAGCGGGTGTTCGCGGTGCCGTTCGCGCTGTACGCGTCGCCCGCGTACCTGAAGCGCCATGGGGCGCCGCGCGCGATCGACGACCTGAAGGGCCACGCGCTGGTCGCGTTCGACCACTCGATGGCGCACGTCGCACCGAAGCCGTGGCTGCGGTCCGGGGGCCGGGGCGCGACCATCGCGTTCCGGAGCAACAGCCCGCACGCGCGACTGCTCGCGGCGCGCGCCGGGCTCGGCCTGGCGATGCTGCCCGAACCGCTGGTGCGCGACGCGCCCGGGCTGCGGCTCGCGCTTCCGAGCGAGCAGGTCGGCAGGCTCGACCTGATGCTGTTCGTCGCGAGCGACCTGCGGCGCGAGCCGCGCGTAACGGCCGCGCGCGATTTCCTGGTCGACCTCCTGCAGGCGGGTTGAGCCGGGCTCGCGCCACCTCGGAGCGCCTGTGCCGCCCTACGCCTCGTTCAGGGTGCGGGCGAGCGCGCTGAAGAACGCCAGGCTCGCCGGGTTGGCCATCGCGTCCGCGCTCGCCACCTTGTCCATCGGCATCCCGAGCAGGAGCTTGCGCACCGGCAGCTCCATCTTCTTGCCGGTGAGCGTGCGCGGGACCTCTTCGATCGCGTACACCTCGTCCGGCACGTGGCGCGCGGAGGCCGCGGTCCGCACGCGCGCCTTGATCCGCGTCTTGAGCGCGTCGTCCAGCGCGTAGCCGGGACGCAGGACGACGAAGAGGGCGAGGTGCGACTTGCGTCCGAGGTACTCGCAGTCCACCACGAGGCTGTCCAGCACCTCGGGCAGGTCCTCCACCACCCGGTAGATCTCCGCGGTGCCCATGCGGATGCCGTGCCGGTTGATGGTGGTGTCGGAGCGGCCGTAGATCACGCTCGTGCCGCGCGCGGTGAAGCGGATCCAGTCGCCGTGGCGCCACTTGCCCGGATAGAGCTCGAAGTAGCTCTCCCGGTAGCGGCGGTCCTCCGGGTCGTTCCAGAACCGGAGCGGCATCGTGGGCATCGGCTCGGTGACCACGAGCTCGCCGACCTCCCCGACGAGCGGACGGCCCGCCTCGTCGAAGGCCTCCACCGCCACGCCGAGGCATTTCGCCTGCATCTCCCCCGCCGTCACCGGCAGGATCGCGCAGCCGGCGACGAAGCCGCAGGCGATGTCGGTCCCGCCGCTGATCGGCGCCACCCACCAATCGCGTTTCACCTTTGCGTACAGCCACTCGAAGGCGTCGACGCTCAGCGGCGACCCGGTGACGCTGATCGCGTCGAGCGCGGCGAGATCGGCGAGCCCGCTCGGCTCGACCCCCGCCTTCATCGATCCGGCGACGAGCGCCGCGCCGCAGCCGAAGTGCCGCGTGCGCGTCGCGCCGATGACGCGCCAGATCTCGCCTGCGTCCGGCCAGGCCGGGTTGCCGTCGAAGGTCACCAGCGTGCAGCCCGCGAGCAGCCCGCTCGCGAGCAGGTTCCACACGATCCACCCGGTGCTCGACATCCAGAAGAAGCGATCGCCCGGGCGCATGTCCTGGTGCAGCAGCAGGGTCTTCAGGTGCTCGATCACGACGCCGCCGTGGCCGTGCACGATCGCCTTGGGCACGCCGGTCGTCCCCGACGAGTAGACGATCCAGAGGGGGTGGTCGAACGGCACCTGCTCGAATGCGAGCGATGCGGGCGCCTCGAGCAGGCTCGAGTAGGTCACCGCGCCGGGCAGGCGCGCGGCCGGATCGAGGTAGGGCAGGACGACGACGCGCTCGAGCGTCGGAAGTTGCGCGACGATCTCGGCCACCACCGCGCGGCGATCGAAGTCCTTGCCGCCGTAGCGGTACCCGTCGACCGCGAACAGCACCTTCGGCTCGATCTGGCGGAAGCGGTCGAGCACCGCCCCGCTGCCCATGTCCGGGGAGCAGCTCGACCAGACGGCGCCGATGCTCGCCGTCGCGAGGAACGCGGCGATCGTCTCCGGGACGTTCGGCATGTAGGACGCCACCCGATCCCCCGGGCGGACGCCGATCGCGCGCAGGCTCGCAGCGATGGACGCGACCTCGCGCTCCAGCTCGGCCCAGGTCACCTCGCGCGCGGGCCGCGCCTCCGAGCGGGCGACGATCGCCGGGTGGCGCCCGGTCGCGTGCCGGAACGCGTGCTCTGCGTAGTTGAGGCGGGCGCCCTCGAACCACCGCGCCCCCGGCATGCGCCGCGCGTCGAGCACCCGGGTGTACGGCGCGGACGACCGGAGCGCAAAGAACTCCCACAGCGACGCCCAGAAGTCCTCGAGGCGCTCCACCGACCACCGATGGAGGCCGGCGTAATCGCTGCAGCGCACGCCCTTGCGCTCCGCCAGCCAGCGCATGTAGCGGGCGAGCTCGGAGCCCTCCGCGCGCGCGCTCGACGGTGTCCAGAGCACGGTGCCTTCGGTCAACGCCATTGCGCCACGCCTCTCCATTCGACGGCAGGAGCTTACCGCGACGCCGATCATGGACACCGCCGCGCGGCGCAGCGATACTCGCCGCCGCCATGACGCCGATCACCCCCGACTTCGAGACCGGCCGGCCCGTCACCATGGCGCCGCACGGCATGGTTGTCGCCCCCCACGCGCTCGCCTCGCAGGCCGGCGTCGAGGCGCTCGCGGCCGGCGGCTCCGCCGCGGACGCCGCGATCGCCGCCTCCGCCGTGCTCGCGGTCGTCTATCCGCACATGACGAGCGTCGGCGGCGACGCGTTCTGGCTCGTGTTCGACGCGCGGCGTAGCCGGGTCCGCTTCCTCGACGGCGGCGGGCGGGCCGCGGCGAGCGCGAGCCGCGGCTGGTTCCACGACCGCGGGCTCGCCGAGATCCCTTACCGGGGCGTGCTGCCCGCGACGCTGACCGTTCCGGGTGCGGTCGCGACCTGGAGCGAGGCCCACGCCGCCTACGGGCGCCTCCCGCTCGCGCGCGCCCTGCAGCGCTCGATCGAGCTCGCGCGGGACGGCTACCCGGTCACCGCGCGCGTCGCCAAGTGCATCGGGGCGATGCTCGCCGAAGGCGCGCTCGACCCGACGGCGCGCGCGCTCTTCGCGCCCGGCGACCGCGCGCCCCGCCCCGGCTCCCGTCTCGCCAACCCCGACCTCGCGCGCACCCTGGAAGCGATCGCGGCGGAAGGCTGGGCGGGGTTCTACGCCGGCGCGGTCGGCCGCGAGCTCGCGCGCTTCGCCCGCGCGAACGACGGCTTCTTCGACGACGCGGACCTCGCCGCGCAGGCCGCGACCTGGGGCGAGCCGATCGCGTCCACGTACCGCGGCGTGACGATCTACGAAACCCCCGCCCCGACGCAGGGCTTCACCGTCCTCGAGATGCTCAACCTCGTGGAGGGTTACGAGGCCGGCGCGTGGCCCTTTCTCGGCCCGGACCACGTGCATCACCTCGTCCAGGCGAAGCAGCTCGCCTACCACGACCGCGACGGGCTCCTCGCCGACCCGGCCTTCGCGCAAGTGCCGCTGGAGCGGCTGACCTCGAAGGCCTACGCCGCCGAGCGCCGCCGCCTGATCGACCCCCAGCGAGCGCTCGAGTGGGACCGGGTCCCCTCGTACGGGACTTTGCGGGGCGATACCGTCTTCGTCGGCGCGGTCGATGGCGAGGGGAACGCGGTCGCCCTCATCCAGAGCCTCTACGGATTCTTCGGGTCGGGCGTCGTCGCCGGGCGGACCGGCGTGGTCCTGCAGAATCGCGCGGCGTACTTCGCGCTCGACCCCGAGCATCCGAACCGGCTCGAAGCGGGGAAGAAGCCGGCCCACACGCTGATCGCCTCGCTTGCGTTCCGCGACGGCAAGCTCTGGCAGGTGCTCGGGTGCATGGGCGCGGACGGGCAGCCGCAGATCCACCTGCAGGCTTACGTCGGGCTGATCGACTTCGGGTTGAACGCCCAGCAGGCGGTCGAGGCGCCGCGCTGGCTGTCGGGCCGCTTCGGGCTCGGCGAGGTGCGCGACCTCCTGCACATCGAGGCGCGCTTCGCGCCGGCGACGATCGCCGAGCTCGAGCGCCGCGGCCACAAGGTGCATCGCTGGCCCGAGCGCGACGAGATGGCCGGCCACGCCCACTGCATCACGATCGACCCCGAGAGCGGCCTCCTCCTCGGGGGCGCCGACCCGCGCAGCGACGGCGCGGCGCTCGGCTACTAGCGCGCCCGGCGTCCACAAACTAAAACGGCCCGGGTCAGGAGCCCGGGCCGTTCGCGTCTCAAGACGCTGGCGTGGCGCTTAGCGCTTCTTCGCCTTCTTCTTTGCGGCTTTCTTCTTCGCAGCCATGCAAATCTCCTTGAAGTAACGCGCCCAGTGCGGCGCGCGTTCGTTCTATATCACCGTTTTTTGAAAAAGACAACGACTAATTGCGCTATTCCGGGTCAGATCGTGGCGCGCGCGCAACGATTCCGGCGTGCCCGACCGCGCGCCGACGCGCCGCTTTCGGCGCGCGCAACCCGCGCATCAACGTCCCGCCTGCGCCTCGTCGATGCGCGCGCGCAGCTTCTGCGCCCACGCGTCGAGCCCCGCCTTCACCTGGCCCCACGTCGCGCCGCCCGCGTCTCTGCGCGCCGGGCTCGCGCGCGAGCTGTCGCGGAAAGCGCCGAGAAGCTCGTTCGTCGTGCTGTCGAAGAAGCCGACCTCGATCGTGGCGGCGATGATGTAGCTGTTCCCGGCCGCGACGCGCTCGCGCGTGATGTCGTCCAGCCCGGTCGCCTCCTTCACGCCGGTCAGGACGAGGCCGACCGGCGTGAACTGGTACAGGTGAATCGGGTTCTCGCGGTGCATGTCGACGATCGCTGCCCGGATGCGCACGACGTCGGGGCCGGGCTCGGCGACGACCGGGTACCGGTCCTGGAGGTGGGCGACGGTCGTCGTGCGGAAGTAGTCGGTGATCGCCTTCAGCTCGTCCGGGTAGATGCCCTTGTAGCTGGACTGCGGGCTGTACCAGACGAGGACCGGGTCGATCATGAAGCGCTTGTAGCGCGCGCCGTCGCCCGGCTTGAACCCGGGCTTGCGGTAGATGAGCGCGCCGCTCCCGTCGGGGGCGCTCTGGTAGTCGAGCGTGCGGCCGAGGAATGCCGAGTGCTCGCTCGTCGGGGCGGCGGCGCAGCCGGCGAGCCCGGCGACGAGTGCGAGCACGAGCATGCGGATCACGGTCATTGCGCAGGTTCTCCTTTCTGAAAGGCGTGCGGCCTCGTTCAGCGCTCGTAGAGCTTGAGAACGGCGCCGGTGTCGAGCTCCGAGTGCCCCAGGTGGATCAGCATCCGGTAGAGGGACAGCGCCTCGCCCATCATCGGCGTGGGCGCCTTCAGGCCCGCCGCGAACTCGTTGACCATCTCCAGGTCTTTCAGGAGCTGGCGCGCGTACCCGAGGGGCGCGAAGTCGCGCTCCACCATGCGCGGGTAGAGCTTCTGCAGGAGCGACCCGTCGGCGTGCCCGCCGGCGAGGCACTCCGGCAGCTTCGCGGCGTCGATTCCGGCCGACTCGGCAAGGACGATGGCCTCCGCCATCACCGCGTGCCCGCACCCGACGATCAGCTGGTTCAGCATCTTCGCGACCATGCCGGCGCCGGTCGGGCCCATGTGGGTGAAACGCCCGGCGACATCGGCGAAGAGCGGGCGTGCCCGCTCGATGTCCGCCGCGTCCCCCCCGGCCATCACGGTGAGCGTCCCCGACCCCGACGCCGGCGGGCCGCCGGAGACCGGCGCGTCGATCCAGCCGCAGCCGGTCGCGCTCTTCAGCTTCGCCGCCCAGGCCTTGCACTTGTCGACCTTGATCGTGGAGAAGTCGATCAGGAGCTGCGGCGGCCGGAGCCGCGACGCGACCCCGTCGGTCCCGAACACCGCCTGCTCGACCGCCTCGTTGGTCGGCAGGTTGAGGAGCACGAAGTCGACGCCGGTCGCGGCGTCGGCCGGCGAGCGGGCGGGCTGCGCGCCGGCGGCACGCGCGGCCTCGATCTGCGCCGCGACGATGTCGTAGGCCCTGATCGAGTAGCCGCGCGGCAGGAGGTGCTTCACCATCGGCAGGCCCATCAGGCCGACGCCGACGTATCCGAGGCGGGGTTGGGTGGTCATGGGTTCAGTCGATCCCGTAGATGCGCATGGCGTTGTCGTGGAAGAGCTTGCGCTGCTCGTCCGCGCTGAAATCGCGGACGATCGCCCGGAAACCGGAGTAGATCTCGTCGAACGTGGCGCACAGCCCGTCCACCGGGAAGTTGCTCGCGAACATGCACCGGTCGGCGCCGAAGAGATCGATCGTCGTCAGCACGATCTCCCGGTTCGCCGCGGCCGTCCACGCCTGCCCCGCCACGCCGATCCCGGAGATCTTGACCGCGGCGTTCGGGCAGCGCGCGAGCGCGGCCATCGCGGCGCGCCAGCCTGCGATCCCCGCGGCGCTACGATCCGCGGGCAGGCCGGTGTGATTGAGGACGAGCTGCGTGCCGGGGAAGTCGCGCGCGAGCTGCGCCGCCTCCGCGAGATGCCACCAAGGCGTCTGCAGGTCGAACCGGAGCCCGATGCGCGCGAGCGCCGCGAATCCGGCGCGCCACTTCGGGTCGGTCGTACCCCCGGGCGCGCCCTCCCCGGCGGCGCGGTTCGCGCGCGGCTTGTGGCGGATGCTCCGCACGAAATCGAACGCGGCCTGCTGCTCGAGCACCGCGGCGGCATCCGCGCGGTCGAGGAACGCCCCGGCGACCGCCACCGTCGGGAACCCGGTCTCGCGCCGCAGGCGCTCGACGTAGCGCATCTCGCCGACGAAGTCGCGCGGGTCCCACTCCGTCTCCACGTACACCGTCCCGACGACGCGGTGCGGACGCGCGTCGGCGAAGTAGTCCGCGGGCAGGTAGGGGCGCCGGATGGCCCGATAGTCGCCGTAGCGAAAGGGGATCGGCGGCTCGTCGCAGAGCCACGGGTGGTAGTTGACCCGCGGATCCCAGAAATGCTGGTGCGCGTCGACGATGGGCGAAGCGCCCGACGCAGTCACGCGGCGGACCTCGCGGCGGTCGGCCCGTTCACGCCAGCGCGTACTCGCGGGCCGAGGAAGAATAGCCGAGCAGGAGCTCGGCCGGGCGCGGGCCGACGCAGCGGATGGTGTGCACGACGCCGCGCGGCACGACCGCGCAGGCGCCGGGGGACATGCGCAGGTGCCGGTCGCCGATCGCGCACTCGACCTCGCCGGCGACGACGTAGATCGACTCCTCGCAGTTGCGGTGCACGTGCGTGTCGCCCGCCTTGCCCGGCTCCACGCGCAGGCGCGCAAGCGCGAGCTCGGTGCTGTTGCCGACCTCGGCGCCGGCGAGCCACTCGATCGCGCCCCACGGAAACTCGTGTCTGACGATGCGGTGCGGACCGAGCATTGGCGGGCTCCCTGGCGGCGAAGGACCGTGGCGAGGTTAGCATCATTTGTGCTACAACCGGCCGCGCGCCCGCGCACTCTCGGAGAAGACGGGCGCCACCACTCCAGGAGGACCGTATGCCGCCCGCTGCCCGCACCCTGCTCGCGCTCGCCGCCTCGACGCTCGTCGCGCTGCCCGCCTGGGCCCAGACCTACCCCACGAAGCCGGTGCGGATCATCAGCCCGTTCTCGGCCGGCGGGCCGGCCGACATCTATGCCCGTTACCTCGGCCAGCGGCTCGAGAAGCCGCTGGGCCAGTCGTTCGTGATCGAGAACCGCGTCGGCGGCGGCGGCATCATCGGCGCCGACGCGGTGGCGAAGTCGGCGCCGGACGGCTACACGCTGCTCGTGATGTCCAACACCCACACGGTGAACGAGTCGCTGGTGGCGAAGAAGCCGTACAAGCTGATGACCGACCTCGTCCCGGTCGCCCCGCTCAACTATTCCGACCTGCTGCTGGTGGTGAACCCCGCGGTGCAGGCCAAGAACCTGAAAGAGCTGCTCGACCTCGCGCGCGCGAACCCCGGCAAGCTCAACTACGCCTCCTCCGGCCCGGGGACGCCGTATCACATGGCCGGCGAGCTCTTCAAGGCGATGGCCGGGGTGAACATCGTGCACGTGCCGCACAAGGAGAGCTCGGGCGCGCGCACGAGCGTGATGGGCGGCCAGGTGGAGATGATGTTCGACGCGATCACCGTGATGGCGAAGCTCGCGGAGGCCGGCAAGGTGCGCGCGATCGCCTCGAGCGGCAAGACGCGCTCGGCGATCACGCCGGACCTCCCGACCGTCTCGGAGGCGGGCGTCCCCGGCTACGACGCGGTCATCTGGCTCGGCATCATGGCGCCGGCGGGGACGCCGAAGGCGATCGTCGACCAGCTCAACGCCGAGATCACGAAGATCGTCTCGAGCCCCGAGGTCAAGGCGGACTGGGCGAAGCAGGGCGCGGTGCCGATGACGATGACCCCGGCCGAGTTCGACAAGTACATGCGCGACGACATCGAGAAGTGGGCGAAGGTCGTGAAAGTGTCGGGCGCTAAAGTGGATTGACGGGGTGGCGGTCAGCCTGAACGTCAACGGGAGCGACTGCGAGGTCGACGCCGCCGAGGACACGCCCCTCCTCTACGCCCTGCGCAACGACCTCGGCCTGAAGGCCGCGCGCTTCGGCTGCGGCACCGGCCAGTGCGGCGCGTGCTTCGTGCTGGTCGACGGGCGCGCGGTCGCCTCCTGCGACACGCCGCTCTGGGCCGCGGTCGGGAAGCGGATCGTCACGCTGGAAGGCCTCGGCACGCCCGAGCACCCGCATCCGCTGCAGTGCGCGGTGATCGACGAGCAGGCCGCGCAGTGCGGCTACTGCCTGTCGGGCATCCTGATCAGCGCCGCCGCGCTGCTCGCGGAGAACGCGTCGCCGAGCGCTGACGACGTCCGCGCGGCGCTCGACCGCAATCTCTGCCGCTGCGGCTCGCACAACCGGCTCGTGCGCGCCGTCCTGCGCGCGTCCGGCGCAGGCGCGGGATGAACCTCGCGTTCCGCCTCGCCGCCGGCGGCGCCGGCGACGCGCCGAAGCTCCCCGGCAGCCTGCACGTCAATCGCTGCCTCGGCCAGTGGCTGCGCTTCCTCCCCGAAGGACTCGTCGAGGTGCGCTCGGGCAAGGTGGAGCTCGGACAGGGCATCGCCACCGCGCTTGCGCAGATCGTCGCCGACGAGCTCGACGTCGCGCCGGCGCGCGTGCGGATGATTCCTGCCAGCACCGCCGCCAGCCCCGACGAGGCGGTGACCTCGGGCAGCCTGTCGGTGCAGGAATCCGGCACCGCGCTGCGCTACGCGTGCGCCGAAGCGCGCGCCATCTATCTCGAGGCCGCCGCGGCCCGTCTGGGCAAGCCGCTCGACCGCCTCCAGGTGATCGACGGCGAGATCGTCGCCGTCGGCGGCGCGCACACGAGCTACTGGGCGCTCGCCGACGAGCGCCTGCTCGACCGCGACGCGACCGGGGGCGTGGCGCCGAAGTCGTCGCACCGCGTCGTCGGCTCGAGCGCGCTGCGGCTCGACATCCCGGACAAGGCGTTCGGCCGGCCGCGGTTCGTCCACGACCTCGCGCTCCCCGGGATGCTGCACGGGCGCGTGCTGCGGCCGCCCTCCCCCGGCGCGGTGCTGCTGTCGAGCGACGACGCGAAGGTGCGCGCGCTTGGCGCAGTGGTCGTGCGCGACGGGAACTTCCTCGGGGTCCTCGCGGAGCGCGAGGAGGTCGCGCTCAAGGCGCTCGATCGCCTGCGCGACGGCGCCGCCTGGAACGAACCCGAAACGCTCCCCGACGCGTCGACGCTCGCGGACTGGCTGCGGGCGCAGCCCGTCGAGACGAAGGTGGTCGCCGAGCGCGCCGCCGCGGACGCGGCCGCCCCGGCGCGCACGCTTCGCGCGCGCTTCTCCCGCCCCTACCTCGCGCACGCCTCGATCGGGCCGTCGTGCGCGCTCGCCCAGTGGCAGGACGGCGGCCTGCAGGTCTGGTGCCACAGCCAGGGCATCTACAACCTGCGCGCCGACCTCGCCCTGACGTTCGGCCTCGCGCCGGAGCGCATCGTCGTGGCCCACGTCGAGGGCGCGGGCTGCTACGGCCACAACGGCGCGGACGACGTCGCGCTCGACGCCGCGCTCCTCGCGCGCGCGGCCGGCGGGCGGCCGGTGCGAGTCGTCTGGTCGCGGGCCGACGAGCTCGCCTGGGCGCCGTTCGGTCCCGCGATGGCGATCGCGCTCGAGGCCGACGTCGACGCCACCGGCGAGGTGCTCGCATGGCGGCACGAGCTCTGGAGCAACGGCCACAGCTCCCGCCCGGGCCGGGCAGCGACGCCCACCCTGCTCGCCGCGCCGCATCTCGAGCGCCCGTTCGACCGGGTCCTCGCGATCAACCCGCCGCCGGCGGCGGGCGGGGGCGCGGACCGCAACGCGGTGCCGCTGTACGACTTCCCGGCGCGGCGGATCGTCAATCACCGCCTGCTCGCGATGCCGCTGCGCACTTCGGCGCTGCGCTCGCTCGGGGCGTTCGCGAACGTCTTCGCGATCGAATCCTTCGTCGACGAGCTCGCGCGCGCGCGCGGCGAGGACCCGGTCGCCTGGCGGCTGCGCCACCTCTCCGATCCGCGCGCCCGGGCGGTGATCGAGGCGGCCGCGCGCCGCGCCGGGTGGGCCGGATGGCGGCCGCGCGGGGCGTGGGGGCACGGCATCGGCTGCGCGAAGTACAAGAACACCGGGGCGTATTGCGCGGTAGTCGCCGAGATCGAGGCCGACCGCGAGGTGCGCGTGCGCCGCCTCGTCGTCGCGGTGGACGTCGGCCTCGTGATCAATCCGGACGGCGTGGCGAACCAGATCGAGGGCGGCGCGATCCAGGCGACGAGCTGGACCCTCAAAGAGACGGTGCGATTCGACCGCACGCGGGTGACGAGCGCCGCGTGGGAGGACTATCCAATCGTGAAGTTCTCGGAGGTCCCCGCGGTCGAGGTCGAGATCGTCTCGCGCCCGGACGCGCCCTGGGTCGGCGCCGGCGAGGCCGCGCAGGGACCGACCGCGGCGGCGATCGCGAACGCGGTGTACGACGCGCTCGGGGTGCGCGTGCGCGACCTGCCGATCACGCCCGAGCGGATCGCGGCGGCGGACTGATGCGCCTGCACGTCCTGAGCGGCGGCGCCGCGCAAGGGGTCGTGACCGCGCTGGCCGGCGAGTTCCGGGCCGCGACGGGCTACGAGATCGACGGCACGTTCGGCGCGGTCGGGGCGATGAAGGAGAAGCTGCTCGCCGGCGCGCCGGCCGACGTGCTCATCCTCACGCGCGCGCTGGTCGACGAGCTCGCCGCCGCGGGCCTCGTCGTGCGCGAGACCGCGGCCGATCTCGGGCGCGTGCGCACCGGCGTGGCGGTGCGCGCGGGCGACCCCGTGCCGGACGTGCGCAGCGCCGACGGGCTGCGCGCCGCGCTGCGCGCGGCGGACGCGATCTACTTCCCCGACCCGCAGCGCGCGACTGCGGGGATCCATTTCGCGCAGGTGCTGGCGCGGCTCGGGATCGCCGCCGAGGTCGCAGCGCGCCTTGGCACGCATCCGAACGGCGCGACCGCCATGGCCGCGCTCGCGAAGGCGGCCGGCGCGCGCCCCATCGGGGTGACTCAGATCACCGAGATCCTGAATACGCCCGGCGTCACGCTCGTCGGACCGCTGCCGCCGGAATTCGAGCTCGCCACGGTGTACACGGCAGCGGTCTGTGCGCGCGCCGCGGCGCCCGAAGCCGCGCGGCACCTCGTCGCGCTGCTCGCCGGCGAAGCGCAGTGCCCGCTGCGGGCGCGGGCGGGGTTCGAACCTTAGGTGCCCCTGCGATGGCACCACGCTGGCGGATCCTCGGGGCGCTCACCCTGGCGCGCGCCAGCATGGGCTTCCAGTTCCAGTCGGTCGCATCGGCCGCACCGTTCCTCGCCCCGGAACTCGGGCTCGACAAGACGCAACTCGGCTGGCTGATCGGGCTCTACCTGCTGCCTGGCGTCGTCATCGCCTTGCCGGGCGGGCTGCTCGGGGCGCGCTTCGGGGACAAGCGCGTCACGCTCGCGGGACTCGGCCTCATGATCGTCGGGGGCCTCTGGCTCGCGGTCGCAGGCTCTTTGCCCGAGGCGAATGCCGCGCGGCTCGTGTCCGGGGTCGGCGCGGTCGGGCTCAACGTCCTGCTTGCGAAGATGGTCGCGGACTGGTTCGAGGACCGCGAGCGCGTCCTCGCCATGTCGATCCTCGTCAACTCGTGGCCGATCGGGATAGGGATCGCTCTGCTGCTGCTCGGCCCCCTCGCCGAGCTGCGGGGCTGGCACTGGGCCATCTCGTCGACAGCCATCTTCGCGACGCTCGGATTCGCCGCGGTGCTTATCGCGTACAGCGCGCCCCCGAAGGGCCCGTCGCCCGGGGTTTCTGGAACCGGCATCGGCGTGCTGACCGGCCGGGAGTGGCGGCTCCTCGCTCTCGCATCGCTGCCGTGGGTGCTCTACAACGCGGCGTACCAGATCGTCGTCTCGTTCCTGCCTTTCCTCTTCCTCGAAAGCGGCCTCAGCGTCGCTCGCGCCGGCGCGCTCACCGCGGCGAACACCGTACTTTTTGTCCTTTCCGTACAGGCCGGCGGGATCGTTCTGAAGCGTGCCAGGCGCCCCGACCGGATCTGCTACGCGGCGATTGTTGGCTGGTCCGCCACCCTGCTCTTGCTCTCCGGCGAGTCCGCGCCAATGGCGTGGATCGTGCTCGGCGGACTCCTCGGCGGATTGCCGGCCGGCGCTTTCGTGACGCTGCCGGCCGAAGTCCTCCGGGCGGAGAGCCGGGGCGCCGGGATGGGCGTGTTCTTCACGGCTTACTACGTCGGCTGCGCGATTCTGCCGAGCGCCGCCGGCGCACTCTACGATCACTCGGGGAGCGCGCGCGCGACGCTCTGGATGGCCGCGTCACTCGCGCTGGCCTGCTTTCCCGCGCAGTTCGTGTTTCGGCGCGCGCTCAAGCTCACCCGGCCCTAGGCCCTAGCCGGTGCTCCACGCGCGCGGGCGCCGCATGCCCGCGATCTTGCACGCCTGCTTCACGTAACCGTAGGGAAAGAGCTCGAAGAGCCGCTTGCGCGCGGCGGCGCCGTGGGTCTCGGCCAGATGCTTGATCGCGAACCGGGCGTCCGCGGCGATCTGGTGCGAAGCGTAGTAGTCGCGCATGAAGCGGATCACGCGCCAGTGGTCCTCGGTGAGCGTGATGCCCTCGCGTCGCGCAAGCTCGCGGGCGATCGACTCCGTCCACTCCGACGGATCGACGAGATAGCCTTCGGCGTCGGTCTCGAACACTGGCGTCTCGGTCGCGTTCATCGCACGCTCTGCGTGGTTCAGGTCTCCCGCCGAGTCTAGCAACGCGCATGCCGCGCGCAATGACCGGGGCGGCCCGGCTCCGCAATCGCGTGATCCAGCGCAAAAGCCGCGCGCCTCACCGCCGCCGCGGCCGGGCTCAGCGCCGCGCCGCGGTCAGCAGCAGCTCCTCCGGAAACGGACTGTGCGCCGGGCCTGCTCTGAATGACTTGCGACGCATCGAGCCGGCCTCCCCTCCCACGGGGACATCGAGGCGCCCAGCGAACCGGCGGCAGGGGCGCCGGCTTTGTCCTGCGTCAACTCCCGCCGGGCCACAACCCCTGATCATGTTAGGAAACAACGTGTAGCGAGAGGCATGACCCGCCGCGCAGTCCCCGGCCCGAACGGCGAGGCGCAGATCCACCGCGGGAACGCCCCCGGTGAAGCGCGCTGCGGCGGCACTTGGACGCTGCGCGGCATCGCGTCGCTCGAGCCGCGGCTCGAGGCCTTTTCGTGGCCTGCGGAGAAGGAGCTCGCGCTCGACTGCTCCGAGATCGCGGCGATGGACACGTCAGGCGCGTGGCTGCTGCAGCGGACCCTGCGCGCGCTGGAACGGCGCGACCATCACGTGCGGCTGCACGGGCTGCGGACGGAGTTCGACGCGCTCCTGAAGCTCGTCGCCTCCCGCGTGCCGGAGAAGCGGGCTCCCACGCCCCCCGCACCCGGCGCGCTGACCCGGATCGGGCAGCAGGCATGGCGCGGCCTGGTCAATACCTCCGGCATGCTGTCCTTTCTCGGCGAGGCCACGGCCGCCTTGCTGCGCGCCCTCGTGCAGCCGCGGCGCATCCGCTGGAAGGCGATCCTGCACAATCTGCAGACCGGCGGGTTCGAAGCGCTGCCGATCACCGGGCTCCTGTCGTTCCTGCTTGGGATCGTCATCGCCTACCAGGGCGCCGAACAGCTGCGGCGCTTCGGCGCCAACATCTACATCGCCGACCTGGTGGGGCTCTCCATGGTGCGGGAGCTCTCGCCCCTGATCACCGCGATCATCGTCGCCGGGCGGTCCGGCTCAGCCTACACCGCGCAGATCGGCACGATGAAGGTGACCGAGGAGATCGACGCGCTGCGCACCATCGGCGTCGCGCCGCTCGACCTGCTGGTCCTGCCCAAGATGCTGGCCCTGATCGTCGCGCTGCCGCTGCTCACGGTCTACACCGACATCATGGGCATCTTCGGCGGCATGGTCATGGCGCGCGCCCAGCTCGACGTCGGCTTCGGGACGTTCGTGGATCGGCTGGACGACGCGATCACCTTGCGGTCCTATCTGATCGGTGTCGGCAAGGCGCCCGTGTTTGCGGCGATCATCGCGCTGGTGGGCTGCTATCAGGGATTCCAGACGACCGGCAGCGCCGACAGCGTCGGGCGTCAGACCACGAAGAGCGTGGTGCAGGCGATCTTCCTGGTGATCGTCACCGATGCGCTGTTCTCCATCGCGTTCAGCTGGTTCAAGCTATGAGCGACGCGGGACAGCGCGCGGTCGATGCGGTGGTCGAGGTCCGCAATCTGCGCACGCGCCTCGGCGGTGCCGTCGTGCACGAGGACGTGAGCCTGTCGGTCTGCCGGGGCGAGATCTTTGCCCTGGTAGGCGCCAGCGGCTGCGGCAAGTCGACGCTGCTGCGCGAGGCCATCGTGCTGCAGCAGCCCGAGTCCGGCTCGATCCGGGTGTTCGGGCAGGAGGTGGTCGGGCTGAGCGACGAGCAGGCGCTGCCGCTGCGGCGCAGGTGGGGCGTGATGTTCGAGCGCGGGGCGCTGTTCAGCTCGCTGACCGTGACGGAAAACGTCGCGATGGTGCTGCAGGAGCACACCGCGCTCGGCAAGCGTCTGATCGACGAGAACGCCGCGGTCAAGATCGCGCTCACCGGCCTGCCGGCGGACGCCGGGCCCAAGTACCCGAGCGAACTCTCCGGTGGCATGCGCAAGCGCGCGGCGCTGGCGCGCGCCCTCGCGCTCGATCCGGAACTCCTGTTCCTGGACGAACCGACGGCGGGGCTGGATCCGCTGAGCGCGACCGGCATCGACGAGCTGGTCCGCCACCTGCGGGACGCCCTGGGGCTCAGCATCATGATGGTCACGCACGATCTCGACCTCCTCTGGCGCGCCGCGGACCGCGTAGCGGTGCTCGGCGACGGCCGGATCCTCGGCACCGGCACGATGGCGGAGCTTGCGCGCTCCGACCACCCCCTCATCCACGAATACTTCTACGGGCCGCGCGGACGCGCCGCGCGCGAACAGGCATGGAAGCACGAGTGAACTACGCCATCGTCGGTGCCTTCGTGCTGGTGCTGGGCGCCGCGCTGATCGGCGGCATCCTGTGGCTCTCCAGCGGTGGCGCCGCGCGCACGGCCTATGACACCTATTTGGCGTACATGGACGAATCGGTGTCCGGCCTGAGCCTCGACGCGCCGGTGAGGTATCGCGGGGTCGAAGTCGGACGCGTGCGCCGGATCGCGCTCGCGCCCAGCAATATCGAGCAGGTGCAGTTGACCATGGAGATCGAGCGCGGCACGCCAGTCAAGGTCGACACCGTGGCCATCCTGCGCACGCAGGGACTGACCGGCATCGGCTACATCGAGCTGACGAAAGGCCACCACGATTCCCCGCCGCTGCTCGCCAAGCCCGGCGAGAGATACCCCGTGATCCGCAGCGGCCCGTCGCTCATCGCCCGGCTCGATTCGGCGGTCAGTTCGCTGCTGACCAACGTGAACCGGTCGAGCGAGAGCTTCAATGCGCTGATGGACGAGAGCAACCGCACCGCGATCACGCAGACCCTGGCGGACCTCCGGGTCGTGTCGAGCGCCCTGGCCGCGCGCGCGGGTGCGATCGACGCCGGCCTGGCGAACGGCGCGCGGGCGATGGAGAACGCTGCCCGCCTCACCGGGGAGCTCTCGCAGCTCGCCGAGCGCATTCAGCGCAGCGCGGACGCCTTCGACCGGATGTCCGCCACGATCGCCCGCACAAGCGAGAACGCCAACGAATCCCTGGACCGCGCGCGGGCCGAGGCGGGGCAGTTTGCCGCCGAGACGCTGCCGGAAGTCCAGCAGCTGGTGACGGACCTGCGGGAACTGACCGGCTCGCTGCGGCGATTCAGCGAGCAGCTGGAGCGCAACCCGAGCGTGCTGCTGTACGGCAAGCCCGCTTCGAAGAGGGGGCCGGGAGAATGAAGCGCGCACGCGCAGCGGCAACACGCGCATTGGTGATCGTCGCAGTGTTGCTCGCCGGCTGCGCCGGGATGACGGACCAGGCGGCGCCGACCGTCTACGTGCTCGACGCGCGTCCGGTCGAGAAGCCCGCGCGACCGCTGCGGGACGTGGTGCTGGCGGTGAGCGTGCCGCGCGCGCGTGCCGGCTACGACACGGCGCAGATGGCCTTCGTGCGTGTGCCCTACGAGCTCGAGTACTTCACGAAGAGCCGCTGGGCGGATACGCCGTCGCGGATGCTCGCGCCGCTTCTGGTGCAGGCGCTGGAACAGGCCGGCGGCTTCCGCGCCGTGGTGCCGGCGCCGAGCGCGGTTCCCGCCGACCTGCGGCTCGACACGGAGCTCGTGCGGCTGCAGCAGAATTTCGGCGTGTCGCCGCCCCGCATCGAGCTCGCGCTGCGGGCACAGCTCGTCGACGTTCGCAGCCGGCGCGTGGTTGCGACCGCGGAGTTCGAGGAGGTCGAGGGCGCCTCGCGCGAAGACGCGTACGGCGGCGTGGTCGCGGCCAACCGGGCGCTGCAACGGCTGCTCGCACGGGTCGTCGCGTTCTGCGTCGAGCAGTCGGGCAGCCGATGACCGGGTGCCCCGGGGGCCGCGACCGGTATTCCGATCGTCGTTCAGGTTTGCAGTCGCTCAGCGCGCGGCGGCGGCGTCACTCTGGATCCGTGCCGGCGCCCGCGACGAGCTTCACGAGCACCGGCCAGTAGTCGGCGCCGAATCCGGCCGCGACCGCCTCCTGCAGGCGTTCGGCAGTCAGCCCGGCGCCCCGCGCGTCCACGCCGCAGTCGCGCGCGAGCTCCAGCGCAAGGCGGATGTCCTTGAGCGCGTAGGCGGTCGGGAACGCCTTGCGCGGAAACTCGCCGGGCACCATCGCCTTCACCCCGTGGTTGCGCAGCGCAAAGCTGTCCGCAGAGCCGCGCGCGAGCGCCTCCGCGAGCCGCGCACGCCCGACTCCTGCGCGCTCGCCGATCACGAACGCCTCGGCGAGCGCCTGGCCGGTCATGAACAGCACCATGTTGTTGAGGATCTTGACCGCCTGGCCGCTGCCGACCGGCCCGCAGTGGACCACGTCGCTGCCCATGCATCCGAGGAGCGGCTCGAGGGCACGGAACGCCGCGTCGCCGCCGCCGACCATGATGAGCAGCGTCCCGGACTGCGCGGCCGCGCGCGTGCGCGCGACCGGCGCGTCCACGAGCTCGATGCCGGCGCGCGCGAGCTCCGCCGCGATGCGGCGCGTGGCCGCCACGGCGCTCGTGCTCATGTCCACGATCGTGCGCGTGCGTCCGCGCCCCGCCGCCAGGTCGCGGCACACGGCCTCCACCTCGACGGCGCCCGGAAGCGAGAGAAAGACGCAGTCGGCGTGGCCGGCCACCTCGGCGACCGACGCGCACGCGCGCACCGCGAGCCCGTGCAGTCGGGCGAGCGGTGCAGCGTCGAGATCGAATGCGGCGACCGGCAGGCCGCTCCTGCGCGCGAGGTTCGCGCACATCGGCTCGCCCATCACGCCGAGCCCGATGAAGCCGAGCGCGCCGGGCGGCGCCATGGGCGGCGCTAGCGCCGGCGATACGGCGGCGGGACCGGCGGGCCCGGCCGCTCGTCCTTGTGGCGGAAGTTGATGCGCCCCTTGGTGAGGTCGTACGGCGACATCTCAAGGGTCACCTTGTCGCCGGCGAGGATGCGGATGCGGTGCTTGCGGATCTTGCCCGAGGCGTACGCGATCACCTCGCTGCCGTTGGAGAGCGTGACGCGGAAGCGGGTGTCCGGAAACACCTCGGTCACCGTGCCTTCCATCTCGATCAGCTCTTCCTTCGGCATCAAGACCCTCGCGCGCGCGCGCCACCGCCGCGCGCGCCCGTCGGCCGGCGGCGGAATGGCGGACGCGGGGCGGCGCCCGCCGTTCCCGCCGGGCTCAAACCGGCTTCAGGTTCACTGCCGAGACGCGGCCGTCGCGCCCCGTCTGGAGCTCGAACGCGACCTTCTGCTTCTCGGACAGCGTGCCCATCCCGGCGCGCTCGACGGCGGAGATGTGGACGAACACGTCCTTGGAGCCGTCGTCGGGCTGGATGAAGCCGAAGCCCTTGGTGGCGTTGAAGAACTTTACGGTGCCAGTAGCCATGGAGTTCCTCCTGATCTGGCGTTGCCGGGCGCGGGAGTACGCACGGCCTCGAAATCACGCACGGGAACAGACCAGAAGTTCACCCGGAGGGGGTGCAGTGGACGACCCAGCCAAATTCGATGGCTGCAAATATGCGGCGGGCCGGGGATTTTTGCAAGCCCGCGGGGGCGCACTTTGCCCTCACTATATATATGTGGTGTCGCTGAGCCGACCTGCCGGCGGGGAGTCCGGGCCGTCCGGCCCTCCAGACCCGGGTCACTCCCCCTCGGGGGCCCCCTGCCAGAGCATGTCGTAGCCGAGTTCCTTGCTGTCGGTGCACATCGTCGCGAGCGCCGCGAACTTGTTGTTGAAGACCTCGTCGGCGTGCGAGCGCTCGTGCGCCTCGAAGGAGCGCCAGTAGGTCACGATCGCGTAGTGGTCCTCGGCGGTCCGCACCGGGTCGAGCGATCCCTCGTCGGACACGAAGCCGGAGAACTTGAACACCTGGCCGGCGATGAAGCCGCCCTTCTCGCCGCCGTAGGTCTCCTTCACGACGTTGCACATCTCGCCCACGGCGAGCTCGACCTCGTCGAAGCTCACGCCCGGCTTGAGCTTCACGGTGTTGAACAGCATCTTCGCCCCGAACGGGAGCGTGATCGGGTGGAACATTCGGGTTTCTCCTGGCGTTAAGTCGCGCTGCGCGGATGCAGATCGAACGCAAGGCACAGCCTGCGCTCGGTGTTCTCGACCGGCAGCGGGACGGTGTCGTGCCACAGATAGGACGGAAAGGTGACCAGCAGCCCCGGCTCGGGCTGCACCGCGCGCACGATCGGTTCCCGGGTGAGCGGGATGTCGCGCCGCGAGCCGCCGACCTTCAGCCACCCGGCCTGGCCGGCGGCCGGGTCGCGCACGACGGCGGGCACCTCGACGTAGTACACGCCGCTCAGCCAGCCCGCGGCGTGGATGTGCGGCAGCATCTTTCCGCCGCTCGCCATCTTCACCGCCCACAGGTCGAGGTGGAAGCGCGGCGGCGCGCCGCGCACGAACGGGTGCCGCGGATCCTCGTGCGGCAGACTCTTCAGCCGCTGCTCGAATCCGTACGCGATGAACTGCTTCAGGATCGACGGCGCCTCGTCGCGGTAGTCGGCCAGGTTGCGGGTGGTGTGCCAGCCCTTGTAGGTGGCGTACTCGGGCGGGTCCTCGCGCATGCTCGGCTCGTTGGCCGCGAACTCGGCGAGCGCGCGGTTCAGCGCGGCGACGTCCTCGGCGCGGTAGCCGAGGTCGCCGAGCCGGAAGGTGTGCACGAAATGGTGCGGGTCGGAGAGCCAGGCCTCCTCGTCGCGCCGGCCGAGCTCGGCGAGCGCGAGGGTCTTCAGCGCCAGTGCGCGCACCTCGTAGACCTGGAGCGCGAGCGCGCGGTCGATCGGTCCCAGCGCCGCGGCGGCGCGCCCGTGCAGCATCAGGCACTCCGCCCACGAGACGAAGCACTCGAGGTCGCGCGGATCGATCTGCGCGGCGCGCTCGAACGCCCGCACCGCGCCGTCGCAGTCGCCGAGCTTGGCCCGCAGCGTGCCGGTGAAGTAGTGCGCCTTCGCGTAGCCGGGATTCGCGGTCGCGATGCGCTCGAGGAGCGCGAGCGCCTCGTCGTAGCGCTCCGCGCCGGCGAGGCTCGAGGCGAGCGTGTTCAGGAGGCGCTTGTGGTCGGGCGCGAGCTTCAGCCCGCGCTCGCAGCACTCGATCGCCGCGGCAAACTTGTGCGCGTCGTGGAGCACCCCGGCGAGGTTCGCGTGCGCGTCGGCGCGCTCGGGCGTGCGCGCGAGCGCGCGCCGGAGCAGCCCCTCCGCGCGATCGAACTCTTTCATCTCCGCGGCGATCAGCCCCAGGCTTGCGAGCGCGCTGGCATTGTCGGCGTCGAAGGTGAGGACCTGGTCGAAGAGCTGCGCGGCCTCGTGCAGCCGGCCGGACCGCTGTGCGCGGACGCCCGCGTCGAGCAGCTCCTTCGGGCCGTGCACGCGCATGCGGGAATCCTAACCCACGCCCCCGCCCCGCGCTAACATCGCCGCCCATGGGACCCCTCGCCGGCATCCGGGTGCTCGAGCTCGAGGCGATCGGGCCGGGCCCGTTCTGCGCCATGATGCTCGCCGACATGGGCGCCGACGTGCTGCTGGTCGACCGCCCGAACGATCCGCGGCTCGGCTTCGGGCGCGACCGCTGGTCGGACGTGATGCTGCGCGGCCGGCGCTCCGTGACGCTCGACCTGAAATCGCCCGACGGCGTCGCCGCGGCGCTCGCGCTCGCCGAGCGCGCCGACGCGCTGATCGAGGGCTTCCGGCCGGGCGTAATGGAGCGGCTCGGGCTCGGCCCCGAGCTGCTCCTCGCGCGCAATCCGAAGCTCGTCTACGGACGCATGACCGGCTGGGGGCAGGAGGGCCCGCTCGCCGCACGCGCGGGCCACGACATCAACTACATCGCACTCTCCGGGGTGCTGCACTCGATCGGGCGCGCAGGGAGCCCGCCGGTGCCGCCGCTCAACCTGGTCGGCGACTTCGGGGGCGGCGGCATGCTGCTCGCCTTCGGCATCGCGTGCGCACTCGTCGAGGCGCGGCGGTCGGGCAAGGGGCAGGTCGTGGACGCGGCGATGGTCGAGGGTGCGTCGCTCCTCGCCACCATGTTCGCGGGCATGTCCGCCGCGGGCGCCTGGAGCGAGACGCGGGGCGAGAACGTGCTCGATTCCGGCGCGCCGTGGTACGACAGCTACGAGACGCGGGACGGACGCTTCGTGGCGATCGGCGCGATCGAGCCGAAGTTCTACGCGGAGCTGCTCGAACGCATGGGACTGGCGGGCGAGTCGCTTCCGCCGCAGCACGATCGCGCCGGCTGGCCGACGCTGCGCCGGCGCTTTGCGGAGGTGTTCCGCACCCGGACGCGCGACGAGTGGTGCGTCGCGTTCGAGGGCTCCGATGCCTGCTTCGCGCCGGTGCTGACGTTCGCGGAGGCGCGCGCGCATCCGCACAACGTCGCGCGCCGGGCGTTCGTCATGTTCGGCGACGTGCCGCAGCCCGCCCCTGCGCCGCGGTTCTCGCGCACGCCCGGCACGGTTCGCCGCGCGCCTCCGGAGCGCGGCGAAGGCGGCCGGGCCGCCCTCGCCGACTGGGGATTCTCGGGCGCCGAGATCGAGCGACTGGCTTCGCTCGGCCTCGGGTTCCGCGCCTAGCCCCGCAGCGGTCCTTCAGGCCGCCTTTTTCGCCCAGCGCGCGAGCTCTTCCCAGCCGCCGATCCGCGTGCCGTTCACGAACACCTGCGGCACCGTCTGCGCGCCGGCGATCGCGCCCACGACGCGCGAGCGCACCCTGTGGTCGAGCGGCACCTCGACGTAGTCGTAGCCGAGCTCGGCGAGGAGCGCCTTCGCCTTCGTGCAGTACCCGCAGCCTTCGCGCGTCAGGATCGCGACCTGGTCGGGCTTGCGCGCCTTCGGATTGATGTAGGCGAGCATCGTGTCCGCGTCGGAGACCTCGAACGGGTCGCCGGGCTTCTCCGGCTCGATGAACATCTTCTCGATCACGCCGTCGCGCACGAGCATCGAGTAGCGCCACGAGCGCTTGCCGAAGCCGAGGTCGGCCTTGTCGACCAGCATTCCCATGCCGTCGGTGAACTCGCCGTTGCCGTCGGGGAGCAGGTCCACGTTGCCCGACTCCTGGTCCTTCGCCCACTCGTTCATCACGAACGCGTCGTTCACCGACACGCACACGATCGCGTCCACGCCGTTGGCGCGGAACGCCGGCGCGAGCTCGTTGTAGCGCGGCAGGTGCGTGGACGAGCAGGTCGGCGTGAACGCCCCCGGCAGGGAGAAGACGACCACCGTCTTGCCCTTGAAGACGTCGTCGGTCGTCACGGTCTTCCACTCGCCGCCCGCGCGGGTGCGGAACGACACCTGGGGGACTGGCTTTCCTTCGCGGCTCTTCAGCACGGGTTGCTCCATGAGGTTCGAAGTTCGATGCGCGGACTCTAGAGGTCCAGGCGCGCGCGGGCCAATACCCAATTGGTATCCTTGCAATAGGCGCAGACTATCGGAGCGTCCCATGACCCTCACCGAGATGAAGTACCTGGTGGCGCTCGCCGAGGAACGCCACTTCGGCCGTGCCGCCGCGCGCGCGTTCGTCAGCCAGCCGAGCCTGTCCGCGGCGATCCGCAACGTGGAGGAGGAGCTCGGCGTGCGCCTCTTCGAGCGCGGGCCGCAAGGCGTGCTGGTCACCGAGATCGGGGCCGAGGTCGTCGCCCAGGCCCGCCGCGCCCTCGAGGAGGCCGCGCGCGTCAAGACGGTCGCCAAGCAGCGGTCCGACCCGCTCAAGGGCGTGTTCCGGCTCGGCGTCATCCACACGATCGCGCCGTACCTGCTGCCGGACCTCGTCGCCGCGCTCCGACACCGCGCCGCCGCGATGCCGCTCGACATCGAGGAGAACACGACCGCGAACCTCGACCGGCTGCTGCGCGCCGGGGAGATCGACGCGGCGATTCTCGCCCTGCCCTACGAGGCGCCGGGCATCGAAGTGCAGCCGCTCTACGACGAGGAGTTCCGCGTCGTCGTTCCGGCCCGGCATCGCCTCGCCCGCAAGAAGGCGGTTGAATCCTCCGCGCTGGACACCGGCGAGCTGCTCCTGCTCCCGGTCGGCCACTGCCTGCGCGACCAGGTGATCGACACCTGCCAGGATTTCTCGCGCCCGCCGCCGCCCGGTCGGCAGGGCAACTCGCTCGAGACGCTGCGCAGCATGGTGGCATCGGGACTCGGCATCACGGTGCTGCCGGCCACGGCGCTCACGCGCCGGTACGCCACGCCGCTCGTCAAGGCGGTCGATTTCGTCGCCCCGCACCCCAAGCGCCGGGTGGCGATCGCCTGGCGCGCGGGCTTTGCGCGCGCAGCGGCGGTGCGCCGGATCGCCGAGACCGCGCGCGGCCTCGCGCTGCCGGTGACGCCGCTCGGGGAGGTCGCCGGGGACAAGTCCCCCTGACCCGCCGCCCGCGCGTCGTGCTACCGTTCGCGGCGTGAAGAGAGCCACGCTCTACAGCCGCTCCACTCGCCCGCCGGCGCCGCCCGCACCGGCAGCGGCAACGCCGGCGCCCGCGGCGATCCCCGCCGCGACGAAACCCTCGCGGCTCCGCGGGTTTTTCGCCCGGCACGACCGGATCCTCCTCGTCGCGATCGGCGCGCTCCTCGCCGCGCTCGTCCTTGGCCTCTACAGCGGCCGCGTCGCGCCGCCGCGGGAGCTCACGCAGAAGGACATCGACGCCGCGGTGCTGCACACGCTGCAGACGAAGCCGCTGCCGTCCTGGGCGGCGAAGGCCGCGGAGATCATCCGGCCGTCGGTCGTGCGCGTGCAGGGGCTGACCCTCGACGAGATCGGCGGCGAGGAGATCGAGCACGGCATCGGCAGCGGGGTGGTGATCGTCGACAAGGGCGTGATCCTCACCAATCTGCACGTCGTCGCCGGCGCGAAGCGCGTCAAGGTCGTCTTCTACGACGGCATGGAGGCCGAGGCCGAGATCGTCGGTCTGCACCCGGAGCACGACCTCGCGGTGCTGCAGGCGAAGTCGATCCCGGACGATCTCTTCGCGGCGACGATGCGCTCCACCGGCGACCTCATGCCGGGCGACCACGTCGTCGCGGTCGGCTTCCCGTTCGGCATCGGGCCGTCGGTGTCGGCGGGGGTCGTGTCGGGCCTGAAGCGAGAATTTCGCTCGCCGGAGGGCAAGCGCGTCCTGACGAACCTCATCCAGTTCGACGCCGCGGCGAACCCGGGCAGCTCGGGCGGCCCGCTCGTCACCGCCGACGGCGAGGTGGTCGGCATCGTGACCGCGATCCTGAACCCGACGGAGAACCGCGTGTTCATCGGCATCGGCTTCGCGGTGCCGATCGAGAACGCGGCCTCCGCGGCCGGAATGCACCCCTTCTAACGCACGAGGAACCGGGACTCCCGCATGGAAAACCTGACCGACGCCGGCCGCGCCGAGATGGCGCCGCTGATGGAGCGCATCCTGTACGAGGTGAAGAAGGTGGTGGTCGGGCAGGACCACTTCCTCGAGCGCGTGCTCGTCGCCATCCTGGCGCAGGGCCACCTGCTCGTCGAGGGCGTGCCCGGCCTGGCGAAGACGCTCACCGTCAAGACGCTCGCGCGGACGATCCGCGGGACGTTCAAGCGCATCCAGTTCACGCCCGACCTCGTCCCCGCCGACCTGGTGGGCACGCGCATCTACAACCAGAAGACCGGCGACTTCGCCACTTCGCTCGGACCGGTGTTCACGAATCTGCTGCTCGCCGACGAGATCAACCGCGCCCCGGCCAAGGTGCAGAGCGCGCTGCTCGAGGTGATGCAGGAGTACCAGGTGACGATCGCCGGGCAGACCCACAAGGTGCCCGCGCCGTTCCTGGCGATGGCGACGCAGAATCCGATCGAGACCGAGGGCACCTATCCCCTGCCCGAGGCGCAGGTGGACCGCTTCATGATGAAGGTGCTTGTCGGCTACCCGAGCGAAGAAGAGGAGTTCGTCATCGTCGACCGCGTCACCGGAGTGGCCGAGCCCGACGTCGCCGCGGTGGCGACCACCGACCAGCTCGGCGCGCTCCAGCGGGACTGCCGCAGGAGCTACGTGGACCCGGCGCTGATGCAGTACGTGGTGCGCCTCGCGGCGGCCACGCGGTTCCCCGACCGGTTCGGCCTGCCCGGCCTGGCGAAGTACCTGTCGTTCGGCGCGAGCCCGCGCGCGCCGATCCACGCGATCGAGGGCGCGAAGGCGCTCGCCTACCTGCGCGGTCGCACCTACGTCCTGCCCGAAGACCTGACCGACCTCGTGCCGGACGTCTTCCGACACCGCCTGGTGCTCACCTACCAGGCGCTCGCGGAGGGCAAGACCGCCGACGACCTGATCCGCGAGGTGATGAAGAAGATCCCCGCGCCCGACAAGCCGCTGGAGGCGCATGTCCGCGTCGCTGCGGGATCCTGAGCAGGTCCTCCGCCGGCTCGAGTGGACCGTCATCCGCCGCCTCGACGGGGCGGTGCACGGGAACTACCGGACGCTCTTCCGCGGGTTCGGGCTCGACCTCGCCGACATCCGCGAGTACCAGTACCAGGACGACGTCCGCCACATCGACTGGAACGTGACCGCGCGGCTGCAGACGCCGTACGTGCGCGAGTTCAACGAGGACCGCGAGGTCACCGGCTGGTTCCTGCTCGATCTCAGCCCGTCGGTCGACTTCGGCTCGCACGCGAAGAAGCGCACGGTGTCGGCCGAGTTCGTCACCGTTCTCGCGCGGCTGCTCGGCCGCCACGGCAACCGCGTGGGCGCGATGTTCTACGGCGACAGCGTCGACACGGTGATCCCGGCGCGCGCCGGACGGCGGCACGTCCTCCACCTCCTCCACCGGATGAGCGAGCACCCGGTGCGCACGCAGTCGAAGGAGACCAACCTGCGCGAGTTCCTCGAGGCGGCGTTCCAGGCGCTGCCGCGGCGCTCGCTCGTGTTCATCGTGTCGGACTTCATCAGCGCGCCCGGCTGGGCGGCGCCGCTCGCGCACCTCGCGCAGCGGCACGAGGTGGTCGCGGTGCGGCTCTACGATCCGCTCGAAATGGCGCTGCCCGACATGGGGCTCGTGGTCGTCCAGGACGCGGAAACCGGCGAGCAGCTCTTCGTGGACACGCACGACCCCGGCTTCCGCAGGCGGTTCGCGGCCGCCGCCGAGCTGCGCGAGCGCACCCTGCGCGCGGCGTTCCGCGACGCCGGCGTGGACGCGCTGGAGCTCGCCACCGACGAGGACCTGGTCGAGGCGATCCTGCGCTTCGCGGACCTGCGCAAGAGCCGCAGCCGGCTCGCGGGCGGCGGGACCCTGCCGCGGCACCTCGAGGGCGCGGCATGACCTTCCTGTGGCCGGAGCTGCTCTGGCTCCTCGCCCTCGTCCCCGCGGCCGTGGCGGCGTACGTGTGGCTGCTGCGGCGACGCAAGAAGGCGTTCGCCCGCTACGCGAACCTCAACATGGTGAAGGAGGCGCTGGGGCGCACGTCGCACGTGCGCCGGCACCTGCCGGCCGCGCTCTTCCTCGTCGCGCTCGCGCTGATGCTCACCGCCATTGCCCGCCCCGCGGCGGTCGTGATGATGCCGTCCCAGCAGGAGACGATCATCCTCGCGATGGACGTCTCGGGCAGCATGCGCGCCAAGGACATCGAGCCCACGCGGCTCGCCGCGATGCAGGCGGCGGCCAAGACCTTCGTGTCCGGGCTGCCCCGGACCGTGCGCGTCGGGGTCGTCTCCTTTGCCGGCACCGCCGCGGTCGTGCAGCAGCCCACCCATGCGCGCGAGGACGTGATCGCGGCGATCGACCGCTTCCAGCTCCAGCGCGGCACCGCGATCGGCAGCGGAATCATCGTCTCGCTCGCGACGATCTTCCCGAACCAGGGCATCGAGGTGAACGAGTTCGCCGCCGGGCGCAACGCCCCGCGGCCGGTGCCGCTGCCCGGCGACCCGGCGCGCAAGGACGCGAAGAAGGACTTCAAGCCGGTGCCGCCCGGGTCGCACGCCGGCGCCGCGATCATCCTGCTCACCGACGGCCAGCGCACCGCCGGGCCCGAGACGATGCAGGCGGCGAAGATGGCGGCCGACCGCGGCGTGCGCGTCTTCACCGTCGGCTTCGGCACCCCGGCGGGCGAGGTGCTCGGCTTCGAGGGCTGGTCGTTCCGCGCCCGCCTGGACGAGGAGGCGCTCAAGGCGGTCGCGAACGCCACGCGCGGCGAGTACTTCCGCGCCGGCAGCGCGACCGACCTCGCGCAGGTCTACGAGATGCTCAACGCGCGCATCGTGTTCGAGAAGAAGCAGATGGAGATCACCGCCTTCTTCTCGGCGGCTGCCGCGGCGCTCGCGCTCCTCGCCGCGGTGCTGTCGATGCTCTGGTTCGGGCGGATCCTGTAGCGGGGCCCCGCGGTTCTGCGGGAAACGTCACGGGCGGCGCCGCGAATCGCCGCCTGGGCCCGCCGTGCGTGGGATACTCGACCGCATGGAACGCATGATCCGGATCGCGGCCATCGCTCTCGCGCTGGGAATGCTCGTCCCGGCGACAGCCTCGGCGCGCTGCGTGCGCGACGTGTCGGAATCGGGCGCGGTCGGCGTGCGCTGCGCCGACGGCGTCCGCGGCCGGCTCGCGAGCGACGACGTCGCACCGCGGCCGCCCACCGTGGCCAACCGCCCGGTCTCGGCGCTCGGGACGCGCGGGAACAATTCCGCGCTGTCGTCGAGCGGTGCGCCGCAGTCGGCACTCTCGAGCGGCACGGGTTCACAGCGTGGGCCCTACGGCGGCGGCCGGCCGGGCGACCCGTCCGGCAGCGTCTACTCGATTTCCAGAGACGGCGGCGCCACCCGCCCCGGCGACGCGCGCCCCTACTAGCGCGATCCGGGGCCGGTCAGCCGGCCTTGATCACCCCGCAGGCGATGCGCGCGCCGGCGTTGCCCGTCGGCTGCGTCTTGAAGTCGTCGGGATCGGCGTGAATGATCAGGCCTCGCCCAACGATGTTGGCGGGTCCGGGTCGCAGCGTGATGACATCGATCTCGACGTCGAGCTTCGCGCGCCCGTCCTTCCCGGCGACGAGCGAAGGCAGGTCGCCGGCGTGACGCTCGGCCGCAGTGTGGGCGGCGTGCGGCTTGCCGAAGGGGTTGAAGTGCCCCTTCGCACTCATGCCGTCGCCCGAGCTGCAGTCGCCGGCCTCGTGAATATGGAAGCCGTGTTCCCGGCCGGGCGTCAGACCCTGAACGAAGACGATGACCCGGACCTTGCTGCCGGCCTGCTCGAAGGTCGCTTCGCCGAACGCCTTGTTGCCCTTCGTCGGCTGCAGCGCGGCAGTCGCCCGCAGCGGCTCGTCGGGGACGGTCTGGCAGGCGGCCAGCAAGGCGACAGCGGCGGCGGCTAAGAGTCTTTTCATTTCCCCTCCTCCTGCAGCTAGAATCTACCCGTTTGCGCCCGAACGCGGAAGTCCGGCGGCGATCGTCCTTGGATCGCGCAGAGCGAAGACCGGAAGGCGGGGCGCGATCACCATTCGAGGAGGAAGGACATGCAACGCTCCAAGCCGCTGACGCCGGGCAGCGTGGCCGCCGCGATGGCGCTCGCCCTCGGCGTGACCCTGGGCATGCCCGATCGCATCGCCCACGCGCAGGCCGCGCCGAAGCCGGTCGTCCTGCGCTTCGTCTCGGACTTCCCGCCGCCGCCGCATCCCGCCGGCCTGGCGATGAAGTACTTCGGCGACCGCCTCCCCGAAGTCATCCCCGGCAGCGAGGCGCGCCTCTACTTTGCCGGCGCGCTCTACACCATTCCCGAGGCGTTCGAGGCGATGCGCCAGGGCAACCTCGAGATGACCTGGATGCAGATGGGCAAGGCCGCGCCGGTCGATCCGTGGATGATGGCCGTGGTCGGCCCCGGGATCCTCACCACCGTCGGCGCGGTCGACAACCTCGAGAAGACCAAGACCTACCAGATGCTCGTCGACCGGCTGCAGAAGGCGCAGCTCATCAAGGTGTTCGGTGCCGGGCACATGAGCTTCGGCATGGGCGTCGGCGCCAAGAAGCGCTACGTCGCGCCCGAGGACTTCGCGGGCCGCAAGGTGCGCAGCATGGGGCCGGCCGAGAACCCGGTGCTCGAGTCGTGGAAGGGCAACCCGGTGGTGATGGGGTTCGGCGAGGTGCCGAGCGCGATCGAGTCGGGCGTGATCGACGGGCTGATGACCAGCATCGGAGGCTGGCTCTCGGTGCGCCAGCAGGCGCCTTTCTACACGACGGGCGGCGCCGGCGTCTTCACCGGCGATTACTACATGGTGAGCGCGAGCCGCCGCTGGTGGGACCGCCAGCCCCCGGCGACGCAGCAGGCGCTCGAGAAGCTGATCGCAGAGACCATCCAGGTGCAGAAGGAGTACAACTGGTGCGTCGACAAGATGACGTACGAGAAGTACGGCACCAAGGATCCCGCCAAGCCGGGCGTGTACTGGATGAACCCGCAGGAGGTCTCCAAGCTGACCGGCGCGCTCGGTGACGGTCCGAACAACTGGAAGAAGAGCAAGATGCCGCCGGCCTCACACCAGTGGGTGGACACCTTCAACGCGGAGGGTCGCGAGCTCTCGAAGCAGCATCCGCCGGGCTCGTCGTGGATCGAGAAGGTCGACTGCTCGAAGCACGCCGCGAAGATCGTGATCCGCTGACCGCGCGCCTCCGGCCGCGTTCGTGGACAAAGCCTACGCGGCCTGGCGCGCGTTCCAGGACCGGTTCCTGAGGCACGCGGCCGCGCTGTTGCTCGTCGGCTGCACGCTGCTCGCGCTCCTCGAGGTGGTGCGGCGGTACGCGTTCGGTGTCTCCTTCGAGTGGCAGCAGGACGCCGTCACCTTCTTCATTCTCAGTGGCGTCTTCCTCTACTTCGGCATCTCGCAGCGCCACGACGAGCACCTGAAGGTCGAGATCGTCCCGGAGACGCTCGGCGGGCTCGGCGCGCGCGCGCGGCGCGCGGGCGAGATCGTGACCCTCGTCGCGCGCGCGTTTTCGCTCTTCTTTCTGATCGCGGTCTGCTGGTGGGGCATTCCCGAGGTGCGCGAGAGCATCCACTACGAAAGCCGCACCGAGAGCCTCGCGTTCCCGATGTGGCCGTTCCTCGCGGTGCTGCTCGTAGGATTCGCGATGATGGCGGTGACAATGGCGTTCCAGGTCTGGTTCGGGATCCAGAAGCTGCGCGGCCGCAGCGTGCCGGACGAGGCGTCACACCACGGCGCCACCACCGCGGACTGAGGCCATGCAAGTCGTCGGCATCGTCGTTCTCGTCCTCCTCGTCCTGAGCGTGCCGATCGGCATCGCGCTCAGCGCCGCGGCGGCGGCCTACATCATGGTGGACCCGCTGCTCGAGCCGACGGTCATCTTCCGGCAGTTCTTCAGCTTCATCGCGCGCTACCAGCTGATGGCGATTCCGCTGTTCATCTTCGCCGGCTTCCTGATGGAGCGCACCGGCCTGATCGCACAGCTCTTCCGGTTCGCCGATGCGCTCGCAGGCTGGCTCCCCGGCGGGTTTGGCGTCGCGACGGTGCTCGCGTGCGTCCTGTTCGGCGCGATCTCGGGCTCGAGCGTCGCGATGGCGGCGGCGATGAGCGTCATCGCGATCCCGGAAATGCGCAAGCGCGGCTATCCGGACTGGCTCTCGGGCGGACTGGTGGCGACCGCCGGCGGGATCGCGATGCTGATCCCGCCGAGCATCATCCTGCTCGTCTACGGCATCGTCACCGAGACCTCGATCACACGCCTCTTCTTCGCTGGTGTCATTCCCGGGCTGCTCCTCGCCCTGGGCAACATCATCAGCGTCATCCTGATCGCGCTGTACCTGAAGCTGCCGCGCGGCACCTTCGACCGGCGGCGCCTGTGGCACGAGTTCAAGGGTGCGGCGCCGGCGCTCGGCATGCCGGTCGTCATCCTCGGCGGGCTCTACGGCGGCCTCTTCACGCCCACCGAGGCGGCCGCGGCGGCCTGCGGCTACGCGCTCCTCTACGGCATCCTGACCGGGCGCGCCGCGTTCGTGGCCGGAATCCTCCCCACCGCGGCCCGCGCACTCAACCTCACCGCAGTGGTGCTGTTCCTGGTGGGCAGCGTGGGCGTGTTCCAGTTCCTCGCCGCGAACATGTACTGGCCGCAGAAGATCACGGAAACCGTAACGAGCTGGGGGCTCACCCCGCTCGGCTTCATCTTCGCGTTCATGTTCGTGCTGATCATCCTCGGCATGTTCGTCGACGGCGTGGCCATGGTGCTGCTGACGGTGCCGGTGGTGTTCCCGGTGGCCTACGCGCTAAAGATCGACCCGGTGCACCTCGGAATCATGCTGACGCTGAACGTCGAGATGGGCGTCGTCACCCCGCCGGTGGGGCTGAACCTCTTCGCAGTGGCCGGCACCTCGCGCATCCCGCTGCCGCAGGTGCTGAAGGGAACGATTCCCTTCTTCATCGGCGACCTGACGGTGCTGCTGCTGGTGATCTTCTTCCCGGGGCTGGCGACCTGGCTGCCCGACCTGCTGGTGACGGACGTCTTCAAGTAGACCGGCGGCGCCCGATCTGCCGCCGCGCGCGCTGCGCGGCGACGACCCGAGGGTGTTACCCTGCTGGCGGCAGTTCAAGCATGGTGTACTCATGGCGACGAGGGCCGCGCCGCCGACCCCCGAATCGAACCGATTGCTCGCTGCGCTCCCGGAGGGCGAACGCGAGCGCCTCACTCCCGCCCTCGAGCCGGTCGCGATGACGCTCGGCGAGGTCGTCTATGAATCGGGTGGCCGACAGGATTACGTCTACTTTCCCACCACCGCGATCGTGTCCCTGCACTACGTGATGGCGGACGGCGCGTCGGCCGAGATCGCTGTCGTCGGCAACGAGGGAATGGTGGGTGTTGTGCTCTTCATGGGGGGCGAGACCACGCCGAGCCGTGCGATCGTGCAATGCGCCGGCTCGGCGTTCCGGCTCCCGGGAAAGCGGCTCAGGCGGGAGTTCGCCCGTGCCGGCCCGATGCAGCACCTGCTGCTGCGGTATACGCAGGCGTTGCTGACGCAGATGGCGCAAACGGCGGTCTGCAACCGCCATCACTCCGTGGACCAGCAGCTCTGCCGCTGGCTGCTGCTGCGGCTCGATAGGGTGCCCACCAACGTGCTGACCGTCACGCAGGAACTGATCGCCAGCATGCTCGGGGTCCGCCGCGAGGGCGTAACGGAGGCCGCGGGAAAACTGCAGGACGCTGGCCTCATCCGCTACAGCCGCGGCCGCATCACGGTGCTGGATCGGTTGGGCCTAGAAGCCCAGGTCTGCGAGTGCTACGGCGTGGTGAGGAAGGAGACCGATCGCCTGTTCGCCGCCATGCGCTGATCCCGTCGATCGCCTCGTGGCGCGGCCTCCGCGCCGCCGGCCCTGGCAGCCAGCGCGAGATCCGGACGGGACCGGCGCAGAATCGCGCCGGCGCTGCGTCTACAGGACGAGCTTGTTGAGCGCCTCGGCGCAGGCCGTGGCGACCTGGCGGTTGGGCTCGCCGGTGCTTCCGGGCATCGTCGCCCAGCCGTTCTTCCCGACGTGGTCGCCCTGCTCCCAGCTCTTGACCTCTTTGAGCGCTGCGAGTCTCGCGGGCGCATTGGCCCCCAGCCGAAACTGCGCCACGCAAATCGGCGTGAGCGCCGCCACCATTGCCGCGTCGGCGCGCGCGTCGGCAGTTTTCGCCGCCGTGCTGCCGGTCACCCAGCCGCCCCAGTTGAATCCGACGATTGCGAGCGTGATTGCACCGGCGGCCGCGCCCCACAGGAAGGGAACGGTCTGGACGGGAAGCTTGAAGGTGCTCATAGGACCTCTTCGGTTCGTGGGAGTATGACTCACGGGAAGGGTGCTCCCGTCTTCAGTTCGTTTTACGCCGATCCGTGAGACCTTCTGTGCGCCGCCGTACACAGGGGGCGGTATCCAGCGAAGCTCTGCACCGGCGACCGCTGCGTCCGGCCTCCCCTCGTCCGGCTTCTCGGTCAGCCCCTCTTGCCCGAAACGGAGCCCGTCGTCCTGCCCTGCGTCGGAATGAAGGGCGCTGCCGGACCGGCAGGCTTCTTCGGTTGCTTGGGCTTCTTGGGTTCTCGGTTGCTGCGCTGCTGGCCTTTCGGCATTCGAGTTCTCCTGAATAGCGGCGAATCGATCGATGGACGCGGGGCCGAATGCGACTGCGCATGCGGCCTCGTTGCTCGGGGCCGCGCGAGGATCCGACCCTGACCGGCAGCGTATGGGCGACGTGAGGTCCCTCGGCAACCAAGGCCGGACCCCGCGCGGACGACCCGTGGCCCAGCTTCGAGCGCCGGATGCGCCCCGGTGCGTGCGGTTCCTATCCCTGACGGACGTGCGGGAACAGGGTGTGATACACGACGAGGGATGCGCCGGCGCTGGCGAGCGTCACGACCAGACCGAACACGTCGATACCGGCCGCATCCGGCGTGGTGAGGGCGGCAAAGATTCCGCCGCCCACGATCGCGCCGCCGATCCCGAGGCCGATGTCCCGCGCCAGGCCGACGCCGGTCCTGATCACGAGTTTGCTGGCAAGCACGCCGGCGATTGCGCCGACGACGATCCAAGTTCCAAACGACATCAGGACCTCTCTCTGCTGCTCGAACGGACGTTCCGCGCCGGAGCGCCCCGACTAGCGCACGCGCGCGCCGGCGCGCCGCGACGGCCGCGCCGGCTTTGCCGGCTCGGTGCGCGGGAAGACACGGTGATAGGCGACAAGCGCCGCGCTCGCCCCGGCGATGCTCACGAGGAACGCGGACACGGTGAGCCCGACCGCGTCGGCCGCGCCGAAGGTGCGAAACAGCCAGCCCGCGATCACCGCGCCCGCTATGCCGACCCCCACGTCCAGCAGCAATCCGTCGCCGGTCTTGATGACGAGCTTGCTCGCAAGAAAGCCGGTGAAGAGGCCGACTGCAATCCAGACGCCGAGGGACATGACTGATCTCCTGTGCGTGCGCCCGCACGCCTGCGGCAGTTTAGGGGGCGGGCCGGCAGTGCTCCGTTCGGTAGCGCACAGACGAATGCGGAAAGCGGCGCGGCGCGCGCGCTTTCGCTTGCGCAAAGGCGCCTGTGGCCCCAAACTGTCGGAGTCGAATTCACTTTGGGGCCCGTCCGCAGTCCCCTCACGGGCGCCACTTCCGGTCCCGTCCCATCGAAGATTTGATGCCGCGCGCGGCGCGCGCGCGGCGACGCCAGACCTGGAGGCAACATGGCCACCGGCACCGTGAAGTTCTTCAATACCAGCAAGGGCTTCGGCTTCATCCAACCCGATGACGGCTCGAAGGACGTATTCGTGCACATCTCCGCCGTGGAGCGCGCCGGCCTCGGCAGCCTCAGCGAGAAGCAAAAGGTCTCGTTCGACCTGGAGACGGGTCAGAACGGCAAGACCTCCGCGGTCAACCTGAAGTCGATCTGACGGCGGCTCCGACGCCTCGTCCGCGCTCCCTGGGCACTCACCGGAGGCATTCAGAATGAAATTGACCACGCGACAAACCGGGTTCTTCGCGGCAGCGACCGCGCCCCATCCATGCGATGGCGCACGGGCGCACGCCCATGCCGCCGAGGCGACCCGCCTCGGCTGGAACCGCGCCAGCCAGCGGATCGTCCGCGCGGCGCAGGAAAGAGTCGCACTCGAACCGATCAACCCCGGCCGCTAGCGCGGCCGAGCGCCCGCGCTCATTGCTGCCCCCCGCGGCAGAGACGGCCGAAAAGCGCCGCCGAGCACGGCCCGGACAACCCAGATGGCCAAGCCGAACTACGCATTCGCAAAACGGCAGCGAGATCTCGCAAAGAAGCAGAAGAAGGAGGCGAAGACGCGTCGAAAGTCCGAGCGGGCGGCGGAAAGTCCGGCCCCACCGGCCGACGGCACAGCCCCCGACGCGGGCCCGGCGCCTCCCGGCCCGGAGCGGCCCGCCGGCGGCGCCGAGTAGCGAGCGCAGTCGCCCGCGCTGCTACGTCGTGGGATTGGGCTTGCGGCCGGGCGCGGCGCGCGGAATGTAGCCCGACACGCGGCAGAGCCACCCTTCGACGCGCGTGCCGTCCTTGAACCGGGTCACGTTGCACGTGACCACGGCGCCGCTGGCCGCGAGCGCCTCCAGTCCGTGGCGTACGCTCGCGAGCGAAACGCCCATCTCGTCGGCGATCTCTGAATCGAGACGCTCACCGTGTTTCTTGAGGCAGAGCAGGATATCGGACACCGTCGGCATGCGTGTGCAGGAAAGGGAGAGTTGTCAGACTTGCGCGAGCGGACTTCTGGACGCGATCACTGCGCTGGCGAGGGGCGGCGCGGCGCCTTGCCCCAGACGGCCCAGTACTCCTCGCCGCGCGCCTCCACCGCGAATTTGAGCACGGTCTCGGCGTCGGCGCCATGAATCGCGGCCGCCCGCTCCTCCGGAAGCCGCCCTTCGAGCCTGCGGCCATACACCAGCAGGCCTTCGGCGCGGCCGAGCTCGATTGCGCGCCTGCAGTGCTCGAGGCGTTCCCTGCCCGCGACCGTGTCCGACCACGGCCGCGATCCGGCGGTGTTGGCCGCCCACAGCAGGCAGCGGCAGGCGCCGTCGAGCGACTCGATTGCGTCCGCCCAGAGCGCCATGACGATCGCGCCGTCGGACTTCCGCACGCCGCCCCAGCTGGTGCGCGCGTCCTGAAGGAAGACCCCGCGCGCCTCGAAAGCCTTCGCGCGCGCGACGAGATTGCGCGGCTTCGTGCCCGCACCGGGATCGCCGCGCGCCGCCGCTCGCGCGCGCACGCGCGCCTGCGTCAGGACGTCGCTGCACATCGCGGCGAGGTCGGGCTCGTTGAGCCGCGCCGCGTTTGCGCGTAGCTGCAGGATCTCCTGCGGCGGCAGCTGCGCGACGCGCTCGCGCGTCCATTCCTCGGCGCGACCGCGCTTGCTGGTGGTCTGTTTCATGTGTCATCCATGCGTAACGGCTGCGGCCGGAGCCGCGTCCCTGCCCGGCGCGCTGGACCAGGTCAAGCGGCGAGACGTGCGTCGGCGGACCTGGTGCCGGGCACCCGGAGACGCTTCGAGCGCCGGGTCCGCGTCACCGCACCCCATTTCGCCCAGTACTGTTTGCCGACCTTCACCACCCGCACCGCCAGCACCTCGTCGGGGTTGAAAACGTTCTCCCTGCCGTACGAGACGAGGCCCTTGGCCGCCCCGCGGCGCGTGGCGAGGGCGCAATGCTCGAGCCGTTCCTGGTGGCTCGTCCATTCGAAGTCCGCGTCCGGCTCGATCGCCGGCGCCCAGAGCAGGCAGCGCGATCCGGCCCCGTCGACCTGCACGTCGGTCGAACGCATCGCGATCACCACGGCGCCATCGCCGCCGCGCACGCCGCTCCAGCTGTGCCAGGGATGCTTGAGCGCCACGCCCTGCGCGGCGAACGCGATCGCGCGGGAAAGGATGCGTGGCCGGGACAGGTCGATCGGATGCACGGGCATGGCTTCGCTCCTGGAAGATCGGACAGGCGAAGCTCTGGAAGGGAGGGCCGGTCGCCTGCCGGCCTTCGGATACAACGCCTCGTCGACCCTTATACACCCTTTTTGCGTACCTCACGGTCGCAGGCCCGCCGGGCCGGCGTCGAGGAGCGCCGCGACGACCTGCTCGATCGTCGCGCTCGGCGCCTCCTTGAACGCTTCCAGCCGGCGGCAGATCTCCGCGCCGCCCGCGGCGAAGCTCTCCGGCAAGCCCGCCGCGCGGAACGTCGCGGCGATCTCCTCCATCTCGCCGACCCAGCGCCAGCCCTTGCGCGCGTTGGCGACCGCGCTCTCGAGGCGCCTCGCAGCCTCCGGCTGGGACAGCTTCCACTCGCCGGCGAGCGCCGCGTGCACGCCCTCGCGCTCGGCCAGCGCGCGCACCGCGGCGAGCAGCAGCTGGCTGCCCTTGTTCCATGCGGCGAAGCACATTTTGAGCGCGGACGCGGCGCCGATGCCGCCGTCGATGGCGATCGCCGACAGCGCCGTCCCCGCAAAGAGCGGAACGACTTCCTGCGCGTGCGGCCCCGAGAGGTAGAGACGGGTTCGCCCGGGTTCCACCGGCGGCGGGCCGATGAGGCCGCCGTCGACGAAGCTCGCGCCGCCGGCCGCCACGATCTCGCCCACGCGCCGCGTCGTGTCGGGCGCGATCGCGTTCGCATCGACGTAGAGACCCCTGAAGCCGGTGGCGGCGACGCTGTGCGCGAGGTCGAGCGCGGCGTGCGGCGGACACACCGAGACGACATGGGAGGCTGCGCGAACGGCCACGTCCAGCGTCCCGGCATCCTCCAGTCCGGCCGCGCCCGCGCGCGCGACGCTCGCAGGCCCGCGTCCGGACGAGACCCACACGACGCGCGCGCCGCCCTCCCGGGCGCAGCGGCCGACCGCCGCGCCCATCTCGCCGGGGTGGAGGATGCAGACCGTACTTTCCTTCATTGCTTTTACTGTCAGTTCGCCTTCACGTTGGCCGCCTTCACCACCGCGCCCCAGCGCTCCAGCTCGCGCTTGAGGTGTCGATCCGCCGCGTCGGGCGACATCCCCACGATCTCGGAGCCGGCATCGAGCAGCCGCTGGCGCACCTCGGGGATCGCGAGACTCTTGACGATCTCCGCATTGAGCCGCGCGACGATGTCGGCCGGCGTGCCCGCAGGCGCGACGAAGCCGAACCAGGCGACCGCCTCGAAGTCGCGGACGCCCGCCTCCGCGATCGACGGCACGTCCGGCAGGAGCGGATGGCGTTTCGCGCTCGACACCGCCAGCGGGCGCAGCTTCCCCGCCTTGAAGTGCGGCATCAGCGCGACGATGTTGTCGAACATGATCTGGATCTGGCCGCCCATCAGGTCGACGTGCGCCGGCCCGGAACCCTTGTACGGCACGTGCTGCATGTCGATGCCGGTGTCGATCTTGAACTTCTCGCCGGTGAGGTGGTGCGAGGTGCCGACGCCGGCCGAGCCGAAGCTCACCTTGCCGGGGTTCGCCTTGGCGTAGTCGATCAGCTCCTTCACCGTCTGCGGCGGGAACTGGAGGTTCGCCGCGAGCGCGAGCGGCGAGAGCGTCATGACGGTGACCGATGCGAAGTCCTTGCCGGTGTCGTACTTGAGGTTCGGAAACACCCACGCGCTGACCGGAAGCGCGGCGGTCGAGAGCAGGAGCGTGTAGCCGTCGGGCGGCGACTTGGCGACGAACTCGGCACCGATCGTGCCGCCGGCGCCGGTCCGGTTCTCGACCACGAACGCCTGCCCCATCGACTGCGAGAGCCGCTCGGAGATCAGACGACCGATGATGTCCGAGGTGGTCCCGGGGGCGAATGCGACGATCACACGGACCGGTTTCGTGGGATAGGTCTGCGCGGCGGCGCACCCGGAGACGGCAGCGAGCAGACCCGCGGTCAGCAGGGCGAGGTATCGTGTCATTCGCGCGTCCTTGTGGATCCGGTCGAGGGCGGGGCGCGACAGTCTAATCGGAGGGCGGGAGAGATGTTCGACGGGTTCGTGCTCGAGCGAATCGACGCCGGCGGCGTCGGGATCCGGACGCGGCACCGCCTGAGGTCCGGCAGGCCGCCGCTCCTCCTGCTGCACGGCAACCCGCAGACCCATTGCATGTGGCACCTCGTCGCGCCACGGCTTGCCGAGCGGTTCTGCGTGGTCGCGACCGATCTCACCGGGTACGGCGAGAGCGACAAGCCGGCCACCGATGCGAGTCACACGCCCTACGCCAAGCGCGCGATGGCGCGCGACCAGGTCGCGGTGATGCGGCACCTCGGCTTCGAGCGCTTCTTCGTCGCCGGACACGATCGCGGCGCGCGCGTCGCCTATCGCATGGCATTCGATCACCCGGAGCGGGTCGAGCGGCTCGCGGTGCTCGACATCGTGCCGACGTGGGAGGCGTACAAGCGCGCCGACATGGCGTTCGGCCTGAGCTACTTCCACTGGTTCTTCATGACCCAGCCGTTCGATCTGCCGGAGCGCCTGATCGGGGCCGACCCGGCGTTCTACTGGCACCGGCACACCTCGCGCGAGCCGAAGGGGCCGGACTTCTTCTCCGCCGAAGCGCTGGCCGACTACCTGCGCTGCTTTCGCAGCCCCGCGACGATCCACGCGATCTGCGAGGACTACCGCGCCGCCGCGTCGATCGACATGGCGCACGACGAGGCCGACCGGGCCGCCGGCCGCCGGATTGCGGCGCCGCTGCTGGCGCTGTGGGGCGCGACGGGCCGGCTCGAGGCGTGGTACGACGTGCTTGCGATCTGGCGCGACTGGGCGGCGGACGTCCGCGGGCGCGCGCTCGACTGCGGCCACTACCTCCCGGAGGAGCGCCCGGACGAGGTCGCGGCGGCGTTCGAGGACTTCTTCGCCGGCTAGCCGCTAGGCGGCGAGATTCCGCCCCGACGACGCATCGAAAAGATGCAGCCGCGCCGGGTCGAGCGAGACCCGCACGCGCGCGCCCTGCTCCACCGGCAGGTCGGCCTTGACCTCCGCGGTGACGCGCACGCCGGCGCCCAGGTCGAGGTCGACCAGCTTCTCCGAGCCGACGAGCTGGACGAGCGTGACCTCGCCCGGCACGCCCGCCGCGCCGTCGATGCGCACGTCCTGCGGCCGGACGCCGAGGCGCACCGTGCGGTCGGCGCCGGCAGCGAGGCTCGACGCGGCGACCGGGACGACCCGGTCGCCTGCGGGAATCGCCACTTCGCCCCCGCCGAGGCGCGCGCCCTCAATGAAGTTCATCGGCGGACTGCCGATGAACCCGGCCACGAACACGTTGGCCGGGCGGTTGTAGATCTCCGCCGGCGTCGCGTACTGCTGCACCACGCCGTGGTCCATGACCGCGATTAGGTCCGACATCGTCATCGCCTCGAGCTGGTCGTGGGTGACGTAGACGGTGGTCGCCTCGAGGCGGAGGTGGAAGCGCTTCAGCTCGCCGCGCATCGTGACGCGCAGCTTCGCGTCGAGGTTGGAGAGCGGCTCGTCCATCAGGAAGAGCCAGGGCTTGCGTACCATCGCGCGGCCGAGCGCGACGCGCTGGCGCTGGCCGCCCGAGAGCTGGCGCGGCTTGCGCGCGAGCAGGGGTTCGATCTCCAGCACGCGCGCGACCTCGCGCACGCGGCGCTCGCGCTCGTCGCGCGGCACGCCGCGCACCTTCAGCCCGTAACCGATGTTCGCACCCACGTCCATGTGCGGGTAGAGCGCGTAGTTCTGGAACACCATCGCGACGTCGCGCTTGCCGGGCGCGAGATCGCTCACCTTCTCCGTGCCGTGCCAGATCGCCCCGCTCGTCGCGGTTTCCAGGCCAGCCAGGATGCGGAGCAGCGTCGTCTTGCCGCAGCCGCTCGGACCGACCAGGGTCACGAACGCCCGCTCAGGGAACCCGAGGTGCACGTCCTCGAGCACCCGCACCGGCCCGAAGGACTTGCAGATGTGCTCGAGCCGGATCGTCACTCCCGTCAGCCTTTCACCGCGCCGGCGCCGAACCCCGCGACGAGATGGCGCTGCATCAGCATGAAGAGGATCGCCATCGGCACGGTCATCAGCACCGCCGCGGCCATCATCAGCCCCCAGTCGACGTGCGTGCCCTCGAAGAAATGCATCACGCCGACGGTGAGCGGCAGGTTCTCGATCGAGTTGATGAACACGCGCGCGAACAGGAAATCGTTCCAGGACACGATCAGCGAGAAGATCGCCGCCGCGATGATGCCGGGCGCCGCGGATGGCAGCACGATGTCCACGAACACGCGCAGCCGGCTCGCCCCATCGATCATCGCCGCCTCCTCGAGCTCGATCGGAATGCCGCGGAAGAACGCCCATAGCAGCCACATGCAGAACGGCAGCGTGATCGAGACGTAGCCGAACGTGAGGCTCCACAGGCTGTTGACGAGCGAGAGCTGCGCCATCACCAGGAACATCGGGAACACCAGGACGATCGACGGGATCATGTATCCGAGCAGGCTGAAGTACGGCACGATCCGCCGCCCCCAGTAGCGGAAGCGCGTGACGCTGTACGCCGCGAGCGTGCTGATCACGATGCTGATCAGCGTCGAGGCGCCGCTCACGATCAGGCTGTTGGTGAACCACGATACGAAGTGTTGCGGCGCGGCGGTGGTCGGCACGTAGGCCTGGTCGGCGCGGAAGTACTGCTCCTTGCCGGTGATCAGGTTGCGGTAGTTCGCGCTAGTGGCCTCGGCCGGCAGCAGCCGCGGCGGGGTCGCCATTACCTCCTTCGGCGCCTTGATCGAGGTCGAGAACGCCCAGATCAGCGGGAAGCAGATCAGGAACGTGACTGCAAGCAGCACCACGTAGGCCACGGTCTGCCGCACGAACCCGAGCTGATTCATGCTCAGGCGTCCTCGGAGGCAAAGCGGAATACGCGCATGTAGACCAGACTGCCCGCGAACAGCAGGAACATCATCACCACGCCGGTCGCGGCGCCGACGCCCATCTTGAGGCTCGCCACCGACTGCTCGAAGGAGTAGATCGCCAGGTTGAAGGTCGAGGTCCCCGGCCCGCCCTTGGTGAGGAGGTAGATCTCCTCGAACTTGTTGAACGTCCAGATGGTGCGGAAGATCACGACGACCACCAGCACCTCGGCGAGCTGCGGCAGCGTGATGTCGAGGAAGCGCCGCACCGCGCCCGCGCCGTCGACCTTCGCCGCGTCGTAGAGCTCGAGCGGGATCGTCTGGAGGCGCGCGAGCACGCAGATGGTGACGAATGGCGTGTACTTCCACACGTTCAGCATGATGGTGGAGAGCATCGCCATGTTCGGACTGGCGAGCCAGTAGATGCTCTCGTCGATCAGCCCGGCACCGCGCAGCGACCAGTTCACCACCCCGATGTCGGGGTTCAGCATCCACTGGAGCACGAGCGCGATCACCACCGTCGGCACGATGTAAGGGAAGAGGAGCAGGCCGCGGAACACCGAGATTCCGCGCAACGGCAGGTGCAGGAGCAGCGCGAGCGCCACGCCGATCACCGTCTGCAGGAGGATCGAGCACCCGGTCCAGATCGTCGCCTGCCGGAACGACTGCCAGAAGAGGGGATCGGCGAAGATCGCGCGGAAGTTGTCCAGCCCGACGAACGCCGCCGCGTCCGGGTTGAGCGGGTTGTGCTGGTAGAACGCGAGCCGCACCGACTCCGCTACCGGGTACACCATGAACACCAGCGCCGCGACGACGAACGGCGCGATGAACAGGATGCCGATGCGGTCGTCGGCGACGCGCCAGTCGGTCGAGGTGCTCACGTGCACGAGCGGGCCGGGCGAGCGGGTAGCCCGGCCTGCGGTCGCGGCTAGGTGACGATCTGCAGCAGGCGCAGGTTGTCCTTGCGCACCTGCTCGAGCTCGCGCGCGCCCCACTTCGCGGCGTCGGGGGCCTTCCAGTTGTCCACCACCACCTTCTGCACGGTCTGCGCGAGGATCGAGCGCCCGTGCACCACGCCGGCGAGCGGGTTGACCCCGCGCAGCAGCTCGTTGCCGGTCGACGACGAGTTCGGGAGCGAGTTCACGTAGTAGTTCATGATCGTGTCCTTCTTCGTCTTGAAGAAGGGATGCTCCTGCAGCCGCGGCGCGCTCAGCACGTCCTTGTACACCGGCGACACGTTCGGCATCAGCGAGTGGCAGTAGCGGATCAGCCATTCCTGGCTCGTCTGGTAGTACACGAGCGCCGCCTTGACCTCCTCGACGTACTGGTTGTTGGGCCGCGGGATGCACCAGCCCTGGAAGTCGTTCCAGTTCGAGCGCCTACCGGTCTTCGGGTGGCGCGCATGGTTGAACGACTGCAGGTTGGCGAACACCGCCGGATTCTCCTCGGCGGCGCGGCCGTACGGCCGGCCCCAGTAGAACGAGATGCCCGCCCGGCCGGTGACGATCGAGTCGACGACCTCGAGGAAGCTGTAGCTCACCGCCGCCTTGGGCATGTAGGGCTGGAGCGACTTGACGTACTCGAGCGTCTCCACCGTCTGCGGCGAGTCGAACACCACCTCGAACTTGTTCTGGACGTCGAACATCCGCCCGCCCGCCGAGTGCAGCAGCGCGGCGAAGTGGTAGTCGGTGCAGAGGTTGCGCCCGAGCGCGAGCGAGATGCCCGCCATGTCCTTCTTCTTCTCGGAGATCGTGCGCGCGGCGTTGCGCAGGTCGTCCCAGGTCCAGGTGTCGGGATTGCCGAGGCCGAGCTCGTTCACGACGTCCATGCGCACCACGAGGAGGTGCGGCTGGTGGTGCGCCGGCAGCACGTACTGCTTGCCTTTCCACGCGCCCCAGTACTCCCACTTGACGCCGTCGATCAGCCGGTTGCGGCCCACCTTCTGCACCACGTCATCGACCGGCTCGAGCAGCAGGTCGGCCATCAGCTGGTAGGCGATCGGCGACTCGACGCTGATGCAGTGCGCCGGGTTGCGCGCCGCGAGATCGGTCATCAGCTTCACGTACACGCTGTCCCAGGAGAGCGTCTCGAGCTTGAACGCGAGCCCGGGGGCGAACTTCTTCGCCCACTCGTTCATCGCGTCCACCGCGACGCCGGCGTACGGCCCGGGCTCGCCCCAGACGCGGACCGTGCCGGTCTTGGTCGACTTCTGCTGCGCCCAGGCGGGCAGCGCAGCGGCGGCGGCGCCGGAAACCGCAGCGAGATCGGCGAGAAACTTGCGTCGCGTCGTCCTGGTGCTCATCGTTTTCTCCTCTTGGTGGGGCGGCGGTCAACCGTAGCGCTTTTCGCGCACGTCTGCGGTGATGCCGTGGGCGATCATGCCCTCGACGTAGCAGATTCGGCTCATTACGGGGGCGATGCGCCTGCTCGCTTCGCGCGAGAGGTACTGGTAGGTCACGGTCTTGATGAACTTGCCGACCCACAGGCCGCCGGTGTAGCGCGCCGCGCGCGCGGTCGGCAGGGTGTGGTTGGTGCCGACGCCCTTGTCGCCGTAGGCCACCGTGGCCTCCTCGCCGAGGAACAGGCTGCCGTAGTTCTTGAGCCGGTCGAGGTACAGCCGGCGCTTCCCGGCCTCGACCATCACCTCGAGGTGCTCGGGCGCGTACTCGTCGGAGGCCGCGATCGCCTCGTCGTCGGAATCGACCACGACCACTTCGCCGTGATCGCGCCAGGCGGGCCCCGCCGTCTTCGCGGTCGCAAGCGACTCGAGCTGGCGGTCGACTTCGCGCAGGACCACCTCGCCCAGCCTGCGCGACGTGGTGACCAGCCACGCCGGGCTGTCGGGCCCGTGCTCCGCCTGCCCGAGCAGGTCGGTCGCGACCAGGACGGGGTCGGCCGAGTCGTCGGCGACGATGAGGATCTCCGTCGGCCCGGCGAGGAGGTCGATGCCAACCTGGCCGAAGAGCTGGCGCTTCGCCTCCGCGACGAACGGATTCCCGGCGCCGGTCACCATGTCCACCGGCTTCATGCCGACGCAGCCGTGCGCCATCGCGGCCATCGCCTGCACGCCGCCGAGGTTGTAGATCTCGTCCGCGCCCGAGGCGTGCAGCGCATAGAGGGTGTACGGGTACATTCCGTTCGCGTCGCGCGGCGGCGCGCAGGCGACGATCGAGCTGCAGCCCGCGACCCGCGCCGTCCCCACGCTCATGATCGCCGAGGCGACCAGCGGGAACTTGCCGCCGGGCACGTAGCATCCGACGCGCTCGATCGGGATCATCTTCTGGCCGATGAAGACGCCGGGCTCGATCTCCGCCTCGAAGCTCTTGAGCGTCTCGAGCTGGCGCTTCGCGAACTCCGACACCTGCTTCAGCGAGTAGGCGAAATCGGCCTTGAAGGTCTCGGGCAGCGCGCGCTCGACCTTGCGGATCTCGTCGGCGCCCACGCGAAACTCGGCCGATTCCCACTTGTCGAGCTCGCGGGAATAGCGGCGCACCGCGGCGTCGCGGTCGCGCGCGATGTCGGCGAGCATGCGCCGCACCGTCGCCTCGAGCTGCGTGCGGTCCTGGGGGGCGGCGGGGAGCGCCTGTTTGAGGTAGGTCTTCATCTGGGTCGGGCCTCGCGGGGAGCCGAGGATTGCTTATACCCGAGCGCGCGCCCGACGTGCGGCACGGGTCGAGCTGCGACGCACAAACCCGGCGCCGCAGTTATCCTCCCGCCTCCCATGCCCGGACCCCACGCCACCGGCGCCGAAGCGCTCGTCCGCATGCTCGCCCTGCACCGGGTCGAGGTGCTCTTCGGCCTGTGCGGCGACACGAGCCTGCCCTTCTACGACGCGCTCGCGCGGCTCGATCACGGCATCCGGCACGTCCTGTGCCGCGACGAGCGTTCGGCGAGCTACATGGCGGACGGCTACGCACGCGTGACCGGGAAGGTCGGCGTGTGCGAAGGGCCGAGCGGTGGCGGCGCCACCTACATCCTCCCGGGCATCGTCGAGGCGAACGAATCGTCCGTCCCGGTCCTCGCGCTGACCACCGACGTGTCGGTGTCCTCGCGCGGCCGCTTCACCCTGACCGAGCTCGATCAGGAGCGCCTGTTCCGCCCGGTGACCAAGTGGAACCGGATGCTCGATCGCGCCGAGGACATCCCGCGCACCCTGCGCACCGCATTCTCGGCGATGACCACGGGACGACCCGGGGCCGCGCACATCGGCGTGCCTTACGACGTGCAGCTCGGTCAGGTCGACGCCACCGACCTCTGGGCGGACGCGACCTTCGCCCGCTATCCCGCGCACCGCGTCGCGCCCGATCCGGCGTCGGTCCGCGCCCTCGCGCGGCGCCTCACCGACGCCGAGCGCCCGCTCTTCGTCTGCGGCGGCGGGGTGGTGATCGCCGGAGCGGAAGCCGAGCTCGCGCGCCTCGCCGAGCGCGTGGGCGCGCCGGTCGCCACCACGATCAGCGGCCAGGGCGCGATCGGCGACGATCATCCGCTTGCGCTCGGCGTCGTCGGCACGAACGGGGGCACGCGCGAAACGCGCGCGGTCGTCGCCGCGGCCGATCTCGTCGTGTTCGTCGGCTGCCGCGCAGGCTCGGTCACCACCGAGCGGCGGCGGTTCCCCGCGCCGGGCGCGGCGCGGATCGGGCACGTCGACGTCGACCCGGGCGTGATCGGGGTGAACTACGCGACCGACGCGGCCGTAATCGGGGATGCGCGCCTCGCCCTCGCCGCGCTCGAGGGCGAGCTCGCATCGCTGCCGGCGCGCCACGAGCGCCTCGCGGCAGCGACGCGCGCGGTCGCAGCGGCCAAAGCGGAGAAGTTCGCGACCTTCCGGCGACTCGCCGAGTCGCTGGCGACGCCGATCACGCCCGAGCGCCTGGTCGCGGACCTCCAGGCGGTCGCGCCCTCCGACGCGATCCTCGTGGCCGATCCCGGCACGCCCTGCCCGTACTTCTCGGCCTACTTCACCCAGTCGAAACCCGGACGGCAGTTCCTCTCCAACCGCGCGCACGGCGCGCTCGGCTACGCGCTCTCCGCAGCGGTCGGCGCGCACTTCGCTCGCCCGGACGCGAAGTGCATCGCGGTGATGGGCGACGGCAGCTTCGGGTTCACGGTGGGCGAGCTCGAGACCGTGATCCGCCACAAGCTCCCGATCACGTTTGTCGTCGTGTCGAACGCGACGTATGGCTGGATCAAGGCGGGCCAGCGCGCAGGCTTCGACCGGCGCTACTTCGCCGTCGACTTCGAGCGTACCGACCACGCGCGCGTGGCGGCCGCCTACGGCGTCCGGTCGTGGAGCGTGAGCGAGCCGGCGCAGCTGCGCGGCGCGCTCGCAGAGGCGATCGCGCACGGCGGACCGGCGCTCGTCGACGTCATCACGCAGCCGCTGCACGAGGCGCACGCGCCGGTCAGCGAATGGGTCGCCTGAGCGGCGGCCGCGAACGGATTCCCACCCCCAGCACAGGAGACACGCATGAGCGGCAAGATCGAGGCGCGGATGAAGGAGCTCGGCATCACCCTGCCGACGCCGGCGGACCCGGCCGGCAACTACGTGGGCTTCGTCGTCACCGGCAACCTCGCGTTCCTCGCCGGACAGGTGCCGCAGGAAGGCGGCGTGCGCAAGTTCATCGGCAAGCTCGGCCGCGAGTTCTCGGTCGACGACGGCCAGAAGGCCGCCGAGCTCGCCGCGCTGAACATGATCGCCCGCCTGAAGGCCGCGTGCGGCGGCGACCTCGACCGGGTCGTGCGCTGCGTGAAGCTGGTGGGGTTCGTGAACGCGGTGCCGGAGTTCGGCGACCACCCGAAGGTGGTGAACGGCGCCTCCGACCTCGTCGTCAAGCTGTTCGGCGACGCGGGCCGGCACGCGCGCTCGGCCGTCGGCATGGGCTCGCTGCCGTTCGGCGTCGCGGTCGAGGTCGAGGGGGTGTTCGAGATCCGCGCCTAGCGCGCGGGGACTGCTAGCGCTTGTACCACCACTTGGTCTCGCTCACGTCCACCTCCCAGGGGCGGATCGGCGTCGCGAGGCCGAACTGCGCGGCGTGCAGCCGGGCCACTTCCATGATCGCCCACAGCACGTCCATCGGGAACCCCTGCCGCCCGCCGCGCTCGTCGATCACGAGCTTCGAGAAGTAGTCGTCGAGCGCCCGCTTGCCCCAGTGCTCGCGGATGTACGCCGCGATGCGCGGGTAGGCGCGCTCGACGATCGGCCAGGGGTCGGGGCGCTCCTTCATGCGCTCGGCTTCGCGCAGCGCCTTCCAGCGCGCGCTCACCTCGCGGGTGATCGTCTGGTCGCCCATGAGCGGGGGGAACTCGAGCTCGTCCTCGTCTTTCGTGTCGAGCTGGAGGTTCAGCCGCTTGCGCAGTGCGGCCTCGCCGGCCTCGGGGTCGAAGACGGCGAACGCGTCCAGGTCGAGCGGGGCGCTCGCCTCTGGGGGGTCGTCCGGCTTCTTCGGGTCCGCCATCGCAATGTGAACTAGGTCTCGCTGCGACGGGATGATAGGGGGGCGCGGCGGTCCCGGGAAGCAACTCTTCCCTCCCTACGGCCGCGGGGGCCCCCGGCGCAACCCCTGGCGGGGCACCGACGAGGCGAACTCCACGAACCCATGCATGTCGCGGCATTCGCCGTCGTCGCAGGCTATCGCTGCACCGCAGCGCGCTGCTACGCCGCCGCGGTCAACACGCCGCGCTGGTAGTCGCGGATCGCCTGCTCGATCTCGGCGCGCGTGTTCATCACGAACGGGCCGTACTGCACGACCGGCTCGCCGATCGGCCGGGCGGCGAGCAGGATGAAGCGCGCGCCCTGCGGGCCGGCGGCCGCCTCGATCCGGTCACCGGGGGACAGGAACGCGGCGCTCTGCGTGGGCAGCGTCCGGCCGCCGATGACGAGGCTGCCCTCGAACGCATAGACGAACGCGTTGTGATCGGCGGGGATCGCCTGCGCGAACGCCGCGCCCGCGGGCAGCTCGACGTCGAAATAGCGCGGATCGGTCGTGAGCCCGCCGATCGGGCCGGGCGTGGACCGGCCTTCGCTCTCGAGCGTTCCCGCGATCACTTTGACGCGCCCGCCGCCGGCGAGCTCGACCACCGGAATCTCGCCCGGCTGGATGTCGCGATAGGCGGCCGGCTTCATCTTCTCGCGCGCCGGCAGGTTGATCCACAGCTGGAAGCCGCGCATGCGTCCGCGCTCCTGCTGGGGCATCTCGGAGTGGATGATGCCGCGGCCGGCGGTCATCCACTGCACGCCGCCCGCGCGCAGCTCCCCGGTGTGGCCGAGGTGGTCCTGGTGCTGCATGTGGCCGTCGAGCATGTACGTGACGGTCTCGAAGCCGCGATGCGGGTGCGCCGGGAAGCCGGCGACGTAGTCGTCGGGGTTCTCCGAGGAGAACTCGTCGAGCATGAGGAACGGGTCGAGGCGCGCGCGGTCGGAGCGGCCGAGGCTGCGGCGCAGCCTCACGCCCGCGCCGTCGGACGTGGGAACCGATTCGACGATTTCCCGGATGGTGCGTGTGGTCATGAATGGGCTCCTGGTCTGTCGCGGTAACACGAGTGCTCAAGCTGCGGCCAGTTGCGGCGCGTTCAATCGCCGGATCGCCTGCGCGGCCTGCGCGAGGCTCGCCTCCTTCGCCGCGGGGCTGATCGCGAGCCCTTCGGCGTAGACGAACTCGACGTCGTCGATCCCGACGAAGTTCAGGAACTGTCGCACGAAACCGGTCTGGTGATCGGCGGAGGTGCCGCGGTACCGGCCGCCCCGCGCAGCGAACACGTACGCCCGCTTGCCCGTCAGCAGGCCCTCCGGGCCCGCGGCGGTGTACCGGAAGGTCACGCCGGCGCGCGCGACGTGGTCGAAGTAGGCCTTCAGCGTGGACGGCACGCCGAAGTTGTACAGCGGCAGGCCGAGCACGATCACGTCGGCGCGCCGGAGCTCGTCGATCAGCGCATCCGACGCCGCGACGATCGCCCGCTGCGCCGGCGTCCGCTCGCCCGGCTGCGCGAGGAAGGCCTGGAAGCGCTCGGCGGTGAGGTGCGGGACCGGGTCGCGCGCGAGGTCGCGCACGATGACCTCGCCGTGCGGGTGCCCCGCGCGCCAGTCCGCGACGAAGTGCTCCGCGAGACGGCTCGACTGGCCGTCCCCCGAAAAGAGGCTCGTGTTCAGCTGCAAGAGGGTGCTCATCGATCGTCTCCGGGTGTGTGCCTTGCGATGCGGAGATGATCGGATTTACGCAGTCGATGAAAAAGCGCAAAATTTCGGCCTGATCAATCGTCTTGTTCGATAGATGACCCCTAACCCACGGATTGGATTGGACCAATGGCGAGCCCTGCTCGCCGTCGTCGATGCCGGGGGCTACGCGCAAGCCGCCGAGCGGCTGCACAAGAGCCAATCCACGATCACCTATGCGGTGAAGAAGATCGAAGCGCTGCTCGACGTGAAGGTGTTCCAGCTGCGGGGCCGGAAGGCGGTGCTGACGGAGGCGGGCCAGGTGCTGAGCCGCCGGGCCCGCACGCTGCTCGACGAGGCCGGCGCGCTCGAGCGCGGCGCCGCCGCGATGGCCGCCGACTGGCAGCCCGAGATCCGGCTCGCGGTCGAGATCCTCTTCCCGACCTGGCTGCTCCTCGAGTGCCTCGAGCAGTTCGCCGGCGAGCGGCCCGAGACGCGGATCGAGCTCTACGAGACCGTGCTCGGGGGGACCGACGAGGCGCTGCTCGAGGGCCGGGTCGATTTCGCGATCTGCTCGCGGCTCCCCGCCGGCCGCCTCGGCGACCCCCTCGCGCGCGTGCGCTTCGTCGCGGCCGCGCACCCCGACCACCCCCTCCACCGGCTCGGGCGCGAGCTCACCGCGCGCGACCTGCGCCGTCACCGTCAGCTCGTGATCCGCGATTCGGGCGCGCAGCGCCGCCGCGCGGGGGCCTGGCTCGGCGCGGAGCGGCGCTGGACGGTGAGCAGCAAGGCGACCTCGATCCGCGCGGCCACGATGGGGCTCGGGTTCGCGTGGTACCCGGAGGACAGCATCCGGCGCGAGCTCGATTCCGGCGCGCTGAAGGCGCTCCCGCTGCGCGCGGGTGCCGAGCGCTGGGCCGATCTGTACCTCGTCTTCGCCGATCCCGACTATTCGTCGCGCGACGAGCTGCGCCTCGCGCAGATCATCCGCGAGGCGGCGGCACGGGAGTGCGCGCGGGCGAACGCGCCCGGTACGGCGCCCTCGCCCGCGCCGGAATTATCCGGCCGCGGAAAGCGTTAGCTGCTTCGCCCCGAGCCCGGGCGCGCCCGTCCCACCCAGGAGACCCCGATGAAGAAAGCGCTTGGACTGTCCGTCGCGCTCGCCTTCGCGCCCATTTCGCACGCCGCCGACCTCGAGGCGGGCAAGGCGCGGGCGGCCACCGTCTGCGCCGCCTGCCACGGCGCGAACGGGGTGAGCGTCAGCGACACGATCCCGAACCTCGCGGCGCAGCGCACCGGCTATCTCGAAGCGCAGCTGAGGGCGCTCAAGGACGGCACGCGCAAGAACCCGGTGATGAACGCGATCGCCGCGCAGCTCTCGGCCGACGACATCGCGAACGTCGCGGCGTTCTTCGCCGCGCAGCCCGGTCCCGCGTCGGGCGCGAAGTCGACCCTGCTCCCGAACGTGGCGCAGACCCGGGTGAGCTTCCCCGAGGGCTACAGGGAGACCTTCGCGAAGTACCACACGATCAACTTTCCCGCGACCCGCCAGGTCCGCTACTACTACGCGAACAAGGCGGCGGTGCAGGCGGCGAAGGACGGCAAGCCGTTGCCCGACGGCTCGGTGCTGTTCGCCGAGGTCTACTCGGCGAAGCTCGACGCGGACAAGAAGCCGGTGATGGGCGCCGACGGCTTCTTCGTTCCCGAGAAGCTCCTCTTCTACACCGCGATGGCGCGCGGGGCCGGCTGGGGCCGGGACATCCCCGACATGCTGCGCAACGAGGACTGGAACTACGCGGTCTTCACGCTCGACAAGCAGCAGCGGCCGGGCGTCAACCAGGCGGAGTGCCTCGCCTGCCACAAGCCGCTCGACAAGGTGAGCTACACCTTCACGCTGAAGGAGCTTGCCGCGGCGAAGTGAGCCGCGCCGGTCAGAGCATCGGGCCCGGCAACCCGAGCGCGTGCTCGGCGAGCTGGCGCACGATCCACTCGTAGGCCTCGTCCACCGAGTCGGTGCGGTAGACGAGGTTGACGTCCTCGGCCGAGATCGTGCCGTGGCGCACCAGCGCGTCGAAGTCGACCACCTCGCGCCAGTACGCGGTGCCGAACAGCACGATCGGCATGTGCTTGCGCATCTTGCGGGTCTGGACGAGCGTCAGCAGCTCGAAGAGCTCGTCGAGCGTCCCGTACCCGCCCGGGAACACGACCACCGCCTTGGCGAGGTACGCGAACCAGAACTTGCGCATGAAGAAGTAGTGGAAGTGGAACGCGAGCTCGCGCGTCACGTACCGGTTGTCGAACTCCTCCACCGGGATCGAGATCGTGAGGCCGACGTTCATGCCGCGCGCCTCGGCCGCGCCGCGGTTCGCGGCCTCCATGATCCCCGGGCCGCCGCCGGTGCACACCACGAAGCGGCGCTCCCCCTGCGGGTCGAGGTCCTTCGACCACTGCGTGAGCCGGTACGCGAGCTCGCGCGCGGCCTCGTAGTACGCCGACATCCGCACGCCGGTGCGCGCCTGCTCGAGGTCGCCCTCCCCGCCTTCGGCCCGGCGCAGCGCTGCTTCGGCCTGCTCGCGCGAGGGCGTGCGCGCCGAGCCCATGAACACGATCGTGTCGTCGACGCGCTGACGCTCGAACCGGGCCTTCGGCTCGAGGTATTCGGCGAGGATGCGCAGCGCGCGCGCCTCCTTGCTGTCCAGGAAGCCACGGTTGCGGTAGGCCTTGGGCGTGGGGCGGGATCGTTCGGGCAAGGGGTGCTCCTTTCGCGGGCGATCGTACCCGCGATTGCCCTGCGGCGGCGCGCATGCGGCCGGCCCTTGCGTCGCGGCCCGCGCTTGGTATCGTGGCGCCCGCCGGCGCTCGCGCCCGCGCCCTCGTCCACCCGGAGCCTTCGAACCATGACCCTTCGCTTCCTGTCGCCCCTCGCGGGCGCGCTGCTCGCCCTCGCGCTGCTCGCCGGCTGCGCCGCCACGACCGGCCCGAAGCCGGCGGACTACGCCGCCATCGTCGCCGCGCCCGACCGCAGCGACGCGGACCGGAAGACCGACCAGCGGCGCGATCCGGTGAAGCTCTTCGCGTTCACCGGCATCGGCCCGGGCATGCGGGTGCTCGAGATGGGCGCGGGCGGCGGCTACACGGCGGAGATGCTCGCGCGCGCGGTCGGACCGGACGGCAAGGTCTACGCGCAGGACCAGCCGCCCGTGTTCCCGCGCGCGGCCGAGGCGTACGCCGCCCGCGCGAAGGGCCCGGCGATGCGCAACGTCGAGCACGTGCTGCGCCCGTTCGACGATCCGCTTCCGCCGGAGGTCGGGAACCTCGACGCGATCACGTTCTTCTTCGCCTATCACGACACCGTGCACCTCGGCGTCGACCGCGCGCAGATGAACCGGCGGATGTTCGAGCTGCTGAAGCCCGGCGGGGTGCTCGTCGTCGCGGACCATTCGGCGCGCGCGGGCGACGGCATCGGCGTCACGAAGAGCCTGCACCGCATCGAGGAATCGGTCCTCGTCAAGGAGCTCGAGGCGGCCGGTTTCCGGCTCGTCGCCACCGGCGACTTCCTGCGCCGTCCGGAGGACAGGCGCGACGTCATCGTGTTCCGCGCGCCGACGCCGGTCGACGAGTTCGTGCTGAAGTTCCGCAAGCCCGAATAGCGGGCGGGCGCGTGCTTCAGTCGCCCGCGGCGGTCACTTGATCCGCCGCAGGCGGCGCTCCGGCCCGCGCGGCTGCGCGAGCACGCCCGGGTCGGCGATCGCGGCCGAGATCCGCGCGCCGGCCTCGCGCAGCACGGCGACGATCTGGTCGCGGTCGAGCAGCTCCCAGCGCTTGTTGAGGGTCACGAGCGACAGGCTCCCGAGCACCTCGCCGTCGGCGGCGAACACCGGCACGGCGATGCCGATGTTGGGCGGGTCGAGCTCGCCGCTCGATTTCGCGTAGCCGGTGCGGCGGATCGCGAGCATCGCGCCCCGGAACTCTTCCCACGTCCTGCCGAGTCCGGCCGCGGCGATCGTCTTCGCGTGGCGCGCGTACAGCCGCTTCAGGGCGGCGGTGCCCAGGAACGCGAGGATCGCCTTCGAGGTCGACCCGCGAAAGAGCGGCATCGGCACGCCGCGCCCGAACCGGATGTTGAGCTTCTCGAGACCGGGCACGTGGTGCACGTTGAGCACCCGGTCGCCGTAGAAGTTCGAGAGCAGCACGTCGCAGCCGGTCCGGTCGGCGAGCGCCGCCATGATCGGCTGCCCCGCCCGCAGCACCGGGTCGGTCGCGCGGATCTGGTGGTCGAGCTCGATGATGCGCGGCCCGAGCATGTAGCGGCTCGCGCCCGCGCGGCGCAGCAGGCCGGCGGCGACGAGCTCGCGCACGTAGCGGTACCCGGTCGGCCGCGAGCAGCCGAGGCGTTCGGCGATCTCCTCCGGTGTCCACGTCGGCTCGGCCTCGGTGAAGAGGTCGATCACGGCGAGCATCCGGGTGAGGCTCGACATGGCTCAGCCCGGGACGAGGCGGGTGAGGCGATCGAGGTCGGCCGCGGTCCGCGCGAGGCCCATCACGTACCGGTCGGGCCGGAGCACGAGCGCCTGCGCGCCGTGCTCCGCGAGCCACCCGTTCACCGCGGCGCCCGGCCGGTCGACGACGACGACGCCGAGCGCCGCCCAGCGCCGATGCGTATCGGGCGCTGCGCCGGCGATCGTGTCCGCTGCGCCCAGCACCGCGAAAGCGTTGCCGAGCGCGTCGTCGAGCCGCCGGCCGTCGTCGAGCCGCGGCTGCGGGAACACCACGCCGGTCGGCGGCGGCGCGTCGTCGCGCACGCCCGGACCGAGCTGCGGCGTCGGGTAGACGAGCAGCTCGGGCGCGCCGCCCGCGGCCAGGCGCCGGTCGCGCTCGGCGGCGACCGCCGGATCGGTCGTCTGGATGATGCCGCCCATGCGCACCGCGAGCGCGATGAACTCGCGCACGTGCGGCAGCCGCTCGCTCTCGTAGCTGTCGAGCAGCCGCTCGGGCGCGACGCCCCGCACGACGAGCGCGAGCTTCCAGGCGAGGTTCGCGGCGTCGCGAATTCCGGCGCACATGCCTTGCCCGAGGAACGGCGGCGTCTGGTGCGCGGCGTCCCCGGCGATGAGGAGCCGCCCGGCGCGCCACCGCTGCGCGATGAGGGAATGGAAGGTGTATACGGCGGAGCGCTCGAGGCGCGCATCGCCGGGTTTGAGCCAGCGGCTCACCAGCCGCCAGGTCGACGCGGGCGCGGCGATGGTCTCCGGATCGTCGCCCGGCATGAGCATGATTTCCCAGCGCCGCCGGTTCCCGACCACGTTCACGTAGGTCGTCGGTCGCGCGGGCTCGCAGTACTGGACCGTGGTGAGCGGCAGATCGACGTCGCGCTCGAGCACGAAGTCGACCACCAGCCACGGTTGATGCAGCCCGAGGTCCTCGTGGTCGGCGCCGATCGCGCGGCGCACGAGCGAGCGGGCGCCGTCGCAGCCCACCACCCATGCGGCGGAGACCGTCCGCACCGTGCGTTGCGCGAGGTCCTCGACCTCGAGCGTCGCTCCGGCGCCGCCGTCCGCAACGCTGCGGACGTCGTGCCGGCTGAACACGTCGACCTCCGGATGGCGGGCGACGCCCTCGCGCAGCGCCTGCTCGAGGGCCGGCTGGTGGAAGAGGTTGTGGATCGCCCAGCCCTGCGGCCCCTCGCCCCGCGCGGCCTCGCGGACGACCAGCGTCTCGCCGCGCGCGGAGAGGTAGCGCATGCCGGCGGACGGCCGCACGACCGGGGCGAGGCGTTCGGCCAGGCCGAGCGCCTGGAACACGCGCATCACCTCGCCGTCGAACGCCACCGCGCGCGGCAGGTCGAGGATGCCCGCCTCCCGCTCGAACACCGCCACGCGCAGGCCTGCAGCGCCGAGGAAGTTCGCCAGCACGGCCCCGGTCGGGCCGTAGCCGACGATCGCGACGTCGTAAGGCCGGGTCACTGCGGCGCGCGCACGAGCCGGGTCAGGCGACGCCCATCCGGCGCGCCATCTCCGCGCGCCATTCCGCGCGCGGACGGAAGCCGGGCAGGCGCTCGGCGTGCGCCGCGAGCTGCGCCATGAGCGCGTCGTCCGGGAGGGAGAGGTCGATCGGCTCGCGCAGGGGCTGGGTGACGTACCACGGCGTGTCGAAGAAGAGCTCGATGCGGTTGCCTTCGGGGTCGCGGAAATAGACCGAGACCGCGTTGCCGTGCGTGACCGGGGCGATCTCCGTGACGCGGGGGTCCGCCGCGATCCGCGCGTGCAGCGCGCGCAGGCCGGCGAGGCCGTCCACGCGGAACGAGAGCTGGTTGATCACGTTGAACGGCAGCTCCCGGGGACGCCCCGACGCGAGCACGAGCTGGTGGTGCTCGTCCGGATCGCGCGAGAGGAACACGAGGTCGACCGGGCCGCGCGGCGTGTCGAGCCGCCCGCGGTCGGTGACCGTGAACCCGAACTGCACGGTGTAGAAGTCCTCCATCACGGCCGGGTCGGCGACGTAGATGCCGATGTGGCTGAAAGCGATCCCCGGGGTCCCGTTCATGCGCCCTCCGCGCTAGATCCATCTCGAATTGCGAGATTCTTTGCGTGTTTTCGTGCTTTGTCAAACGCTGCAATGCACAATAATCTTGCATTTTGATATTTTCTTGCGAAAGCGCTACACTCCGCGCCCTCGACTTCTGCGATCGAAAGGCGCTCATGCGGCTCGCGAGCTTCAAGACCGGGCGTGGCCCCACTTACGGGATCGTGGGCGAACGGGGCATCGTCGATCTCGGCGCCCGGCTCGGGGCGCGGTACCCCGACCTGCGCGCGCTGATCGCCGCGGACGCGCTCGACGAAGCGCGGCGCCTCGCCGGCGCGGCGCCCGACGTGCCGCTCGACGGCGTCGCCTGGCTTCCCGTGATTCCGAACCCGGACAAGATCGTCTGCGTCGGCCTCAACTACGAGGAGCACCGGGTCGAGACCCAACGCGACCGCACCGACCATCCGGCGGTGTTCCTGCGCGTGGCGGAGTCCCAGGTGGGGCACGGCGAGCCGATCCTGCTCCCGCCCGAATCGACGCAGCTCGACTACGAGGGGGAGATCGCGGTCGTCGTCGGCGCGCCGGGGCGGCGGATCCCGGAGGCGCGCGCGTGGGCGCACGTCCTCGGCTACGCGCCCTACAACGACGGCTCGATCCGCGACTGGCAGCGCCACACGGTGCAGTGGACCGCCGGCAAGAACTTCGCGCGCACCGGCGGCTTCGGCCCGTGGCTCGCGACCGCCGACGAGGTGCCGCCCGGCACCGTGCTCGAGCTCACCACGCGCCTGAACGGCGCGGTCATGCAGCATGCGACGACCGACATGCTGATCCACTCGATTCCGCGCCTCGTCGCCTACATCTCGACCTGGACCACGCTCCTGCCCGGGGACGTGATCGTGACCGGGACTCCGGGCGGGGTCGGCGCCCGGCGCAACCCGCCCGTGTGGATGAAAGCGGGCGACGTGGTCGAGGTCGAGGTGAGCCGGGTCGGTGTATTGCGCAACGTCGTCGCCGCGGAGAGCCGGTAGCGCCGGCGCCGCCCAACCAGGAGGAGAACCATGAGAGCACTCGTCGTAGCGCTGTTCGCATGCGCGGCCGCAGCGCCGGTCGCCGCCCAGCAGCCGGTCAAGCTCAAGTTCGCGAGCTTCGAGCCGCCGCAGGCGCCGATCACCGGCAAGGTGTTCACGCCGTGGGCGCAGGACGTGAGCAAGGCGTCGAACGGCGCCCTGGAGATCGAGATGTTCCCCGGCGGCCAGCTCGGCCGCAACCCGCTGCAGCAGCTCAAGCTCGTCGAGGACGGCATCGCCGACCTCACCTGGACCGTGCCCGGCTACACCCCGGGCCGGTTCGACGACGTGGAGGTGACCGAGCTGCCGTTCCTCGTCCGCTCCGCGCGCGAAGGCTCGCTCGCGCTCACCCGCATGCACCAGAAGGGCCAGCTCGCCGGGTTCGGCGAGCTGAAGCTGCTCCTCATCGGCACGGTGCCCGCGAACAACATCCACAGCACCTTCCCGATCGCCTCGGTCGCCGACCTCAAGGGCAAGCGCATCCGTACCGGCAGCGCGCAGCTCGCCAAGCTGGTGGAGTCGCTCGGCGCAGCACCGGTGCAGCTCGGCGCGCCGCAGGTCGCCGAGTCGCTCTCCAAGGGCGTGATCGACGGCTCGCTCAACGAGTGGAACTTCGTTGCCACCTTCAAGCTCGACCAGGTGGCGAGCTACCACTTCGCGCTGCCGATGGGCACGGTCGCGGTGATGGTGCCGATGCTCAAGTCGAAGTACGACGCGCTGCCGCCGGCGGCCAAGGCGGCGCTCGACCGCTACAGCGGCGAGGCGCTGGCGGTGCGGTTCGTGGAGGTGGTCGACGGCGTGAACGACGCCACGCGCGACCGCGTCGCCAAGAGCGCGAAGAACAAGGTCGTCGTCCCCGACGCCGCGGCGGAGGAGCAGTGGCGCAAGGCCACCCAGGCCCTCGCCGACAACTGGCGCAAGGCGCGCCCGCGCAACGACGCCGTCTACACCGCCTTCACGCAGGAAGTCGCGGCGGTCCGCGGCGGCAAGTAGCCGGCCCCCGCGGTGCTCAGGCAGGCACTGGGCGCGGCCGCCCGCGGCGTCGCCGCCGCGGGCGTCCTGGCGCTGCTCGCGCTGTCGCTCGCGGTCGTCGCCGACGTGCTGATGCGCTGGCTGTTCCGCGCGCCGATCCTCGCGGTGGCGGACCTCGCGCCGCTCGTGACCGCGGCCGCGGTCGCCGCGTGCTTTCCCGCCGCGGTGGCGCAGCGCCAGCACATCGCGGTCACCGCCCTGGGCGACCGCCTGGGCGGGCGGATCGCGTGGCTGCTCGAGCTCGGCGCCGCCGTTGCGGTGCTCGCCTTCTTCGGCCTCGCCGCCTGGCAGCTCGTGCTGCACGCCCGGGCCATCGCGGCCGGGAACGAGACCACGCTCGTCCTGCGGCTCCCCACCGGCCCGGCGTGGTGGCTGGTCGCGGGGCTCGTCGCGTTCGCCGCGCTGTGCGCGCTCGTCGATGCGCTCGACCGACTTCGCGCCGCCGCGCGCCGCTAGCGGGGCGCCGCTGCCGGCATCGAGCGCGCCAGTGCGCCCGCGCGCGGACGCCGCGCGGGACTAGCGGGGAGCGCCCGTGGACCCCGCTCTCGCCGGCGCGCTCGGGATCGTGGCCGTGCTCGCGCTCGTGGCGCTGCACGTGCCCATTGGCATCGCGATGGGGCTCGTCGGCGTCGCCGGCTTCGCCGCGCTGCAGGGCTGGAAGCCGGCGCTCGCGCTGCTCTCGAACGAGTTCGCCGGGTCGCTCGCCTCGCCCGACCTGGCGGTGATCCCGCTCTTCCTGCTGATGGGCAGCCTCGCCAACTCGGCGGGCCTCGGGACCGACGTCTATCGCCTCGCGCAGGCGTTTCTCGGCCACCGCCGCGGCGGGCTCGCGATGGCCACCATCGGCGGCTGTGCGGGGTTCGGGTCGGTGTGCGGCTCCTCGATCGCGACGGCGGCGACCTTCGGCCGCGTGTCGCTGCCGGAGATGCTCGCGCGCGGCTACGCGCCCGGCTTCGCGGCCGGCTGCATCGCCGCCGGCGGAACGCTCGGCATCCTGATTCCGCCCTCGGTGATCATGGTGATCTACGCGGTGCTCACCGAGCAGCTGATCCTCGACCTCTTCACCGCCGCGGTGCTGCCCTCGGTCCTGGCGGTCGCGCTCTACCTTGCCGCGGTCGCGGTGCACGTGCGGCTGCATCCGGCGGCGGCGCCCGCCGGCACGCGGGTGAGCTGGCCCGAGCGCCGCGCCGAGCTGCGCCGGAACTGGCGCATCCTCGCGCTTGCGGGGGTCGTGCTCGGGGGGATGTACGGCGGGGCGTTCACCGTCACCGAGGGCGCGGCGGTCGGAGTGGTGCTCGCGTTCGGGTTCGCGATCGCGCGCCGCGGGCTCGCGCCGCGCGCCTTCGTCGGCGTCCTGGCCGAGGCGAGCGCCACGACCGCGATGATCTACGTGATGATCCTCGGCGCCTTCGTGTTCTCGTACTTCCTCGCGCTCACCAAGCTGCCGGCGGCGATCGTCGGCGCGATCGCCGCGAGCGGCATCCCCGGCCCGGTCGTGATTGCGCTGATCCTCCTCCTCTACGTCGTGCTCGGCGCGGTGTTCGACGAGGTGGCGGCGATGGTCCTCACCCTCCCGGTGGTGCTGCCGATCGTGACCCAGCTCGGCTACGACCCGATCTGGTGGGGGATCGTCAACGTGGTGGTGATCGAGATCGGCATGATCTGCCCGCCGATCGGCATCAACGTGTTCCTCCTGCACGCCATGGCGAAGGAGGTGCCGCTCGCCGCGATCTACCGCGGCATCGTGCCGTTCCTCGCCGCCGACGTGGTGCGCCTCGCCGCCATCGCGCTCTTCCCGCCCCTCTCGCTCTGGCTGGTGCAGCTCTCGCGCGGCGCTTAGCGGCGCTTAGCCGCGCTCGGTCCGCCGCCCCGCGGACGTCAGGACGGCCGCTCCTCGGCCCACTCCCGCTCGAACGCCCACACCGCCTCGAACCCCATCAGGCGGCTGAACTCGCCGAAGTCGTACAGCGGCGCCGCGGCGCCGGCACTGGACCCGGTGGCGCGGAGCTGCCCGTAGACCGCGCGCAGGGCCGCGCCCGCCGCGAGGAACCCCGCCGCCGGAAAGATCGCGATGCGGTAACCGATCTCGCGCAGCTCGGCCGCGGCGAGCACGGGCGTGCGCCCGCCCTCCACCATGTTCGCGAGCAGCGGCACGCCCGCGAAGGTCGCGCCGATGCGCCGCATCTCGTCGACGCTCTCGGGGCTCTCGATGAACAGCACGTCGGCGCCGGCGTTCAGGTACGTCTCCCCGCGGCGCAGCGCCTCGTCCAGGCCGAGCGTGGTGCGCGCGTCCGTGCGCGCGATGACGAGGAAGTCGCGCGAGCCGCGCGTCGCCGCGGCGACGCGGACCTTGCGCGCCATGTCCTCCGCCGGGACCACCCGGCGCCCGGGCGTGTGGCCGCACTTCTTCGGAAACTCCTGGTCCTCGAGCTGGATGGCCTGCACGCCCGCGGCCTCGTAGCCGCGCACCGTGTGGGCGACGTTGAGCAGGCCGCCGTAGCCGGTGTCCGCATCGGCGATGAGCGGCGTCGCGCACAGGTGCGCGATGCGGGACGCCCGCTCCACCATGTCCGAGTAGGTCGCGAGACCGGCGTCGGGCAGACCCAGGTGGGACGCCACCGTGCCGTAGCCGGTCATGTAGAGCGCGGCGAACCCCAGGCTGTCGGCGATGCGCGCGGAGATGAGGTCGTAGACGCCCGGGGCAACGACGAACTCGCCGTCGCGCAGGCGCTGCGCGAGCGGAACGCCGCGCCGGGAGGGGGCGAAGTCCAGAGGGGGCATGCGCTGCACCTGGAGGGTCGGGGATGAAATGGCGCGATTGCTCAGTCGTCGAGCATCCTCATCGCCTGCATGAGGCTGCGCCGCATGCGGGTGAACGATTCGGCGAGCGATCCGATCTCGTCGCGGCTGTGGGCGACGAAATCCGGGGCGTCGACCTCGCCGAGGCTGATCTTGTCGGCGAGCGCCGAGATGCGGGTCACCGGGCGGATGAACATCCACCAAAGCAGCAGGTTGAGGATGACCGCGACCGAAACCAGGACCGCGACGAGCGAGATCATGAACACGCGGAACGTGCGCTCGGCGCGGGCCTGGGCCACCGCCACGGGCACCTGCACCACCTGCGCGGCGATGATCTGGTCGAGCTTCCAGCCGAAGCCGTTGCTGCGGCCGTAGATCGAGACCATCGTGGCCGGCGCGTTGTCGGCCGTGTCGTGACAGGCGAGGCACCCCTGGCTCGCCTTCAGCGGCTGGGCGACGAAGAGCATGCGGCCGTTGGGCGTGTCGCGCTCCCCCGACAGGGGCGGCGTGACGGTGCCGTTGCGGAACTGGGTGATGAGGTCCGCCTCCCAGTCGGCCGCCCGGTTCTCGGGATTGGTCGGATTCAGGGCCGGCTCGCGGTACAGGAACTGCTTGTAGTCGGGGTTCACCTCGCGCAGGATCTTCAGCACCTCGATCGCGGAGAACGCGGACACCATCTCCGGGCGGAACTCGTACTTGACCTGCGTCAGGAGCAGCGGGTAGATGCGCTTGAGGGTGTAGGTGCGCACCGCGGAGGCGCTGTCGATCAGCAGCTTGGCGTTGTAGCTGACCTCGTCGCGCGCGTTCTGCTGCACCAGGTTCCAGGCGATGGCGCCGGCCGCGGCGAGCGCGCCGGCGAACACCCCCAGCAGCACGAGGTTGAACTTCAGCAGCAGCTTCATGGCGGGGTCTCTCCTGGAGGTTGGACGTGCCGTTTCGTCTTGGGGTTGGGGCCGGTCGCCGAGCGGCGCTCAGGCGGGATCCCGGGATCCGGCGCTGCTCGCAGCGTTGACCGGCAAGGCGCGCGGGGCCTGCCCGCGTCCGTGGGCTGGCCCGGGGATCAATTTAGCCGCGAAAGGGGCATTCTTCAACGTGAACGCGCCGACCGCGACGGGGCGCCGGACGGGCCGCGACGCGATCGGCAGCGGCCGCGCGAGGAACTCCGGCGTGCGCCGGGTAGAGGCCTTTACATGCGCTCGGTGAGGTCGACCACGCGCATGAGCTCGTCGACCGAGGTGGAGCCGTCCAGGACCCGGCGGGCGCCGTCGTCGGCGAGGGTGCGGAAGCCCTTGCCCAGGGCCGACTTGAGCATCTC
>Ga0268299_1000238_pt1 | contig 208085 bp, 124 predicted proteins | sample NOBtaG_FD_193484 | JGI IMG/M metagenome (GOLD analysis project Ga0268299, IMG submission 193484) | Activated sludge microbial communities from bioreactor in Nijmegen, Gelderland, Netherland - NOB reactor | ecosystem: Engineered > Bioreactor > Aerobic > Activated sludge | place: Netherlands... | reverse complement strand
GCAAGCGGGCGCCAAGCGGGTGATTGTGCTGGCAGTAGGCGGGGCGTTCCACTCGCCGCTCATGAAGCCGGCCCAAGATGAATTGGCCAAGGCAATCGAGGCGACCTCGTTCAGCCGCCCCCGGTGCCCGGTGTACCAAAACGTGCATGCGCGTCCGGTGACCGATCCGGAGGAGATACGGCGCAATCTGGTCGCGCAGCTGACCGCGCCTGTCCGTTGGACACAATCCATCGAAAACATGGCCGCCGACGGTATCGGGGAGTTTGTGGAAGTGGGGGGAGGCGGACCGGTGCTGCGCGGCATGATTCGGAAGATCGTCCGCGATGCCGTTCTTGGCGAATGTTGATGCCCCGCTTGCGCGGGAAAAATTTTCTTCCATACCTTGCGTTTGCGAACGCAAAACTTGATTCAGCCATGGCGACAAACACTTTGATAAAAAGCGGGCAAGTGCTTATAGCGGAGCCGTTTATGCTTGATCCATATTTCAGGCGTTCAGTAATTTTGGTATGTGAGCACCACGAGCAGGGTACGATAGGATTTATCCTGAACAAGAGTATTGACATGAGTGTGAACGACCTTATGGGAGATTTTCCGTCGTTTGACTCCGAGGTGTTCTACGGTGGCCCGGTGCAAACCGACACCCTGCACTATGTGCACAACCTCGGCGACATGCTGGACGAAAGCATCAAAATCGCGGACGGTGTTTGGTGGGGAGGCGACTTTGACAAGCTCAAGTTTCTGATCACGCGCCAAAAAGTACAACCCGACAACATTCGTTTTTTCGTGGGGTACTCGGGCTGGTCGTCGGGCCAGCTCAAAGAGGAACTGGAGTACGGCTCCTGGGTAACCGGAAACATGGATGCCAACTACATTTTCAAGTTCAAGCCCAACCGCCTCTGGAAACATGCCATGTACAACAAAGGCGACCTGTACGAAATCATCTCCGATATGCCGGATCAGATCAGTTGGAACTGACATGTCAATTTTCTCCCGATCCATCCACCCTGTCCAGATTCGTGCCGTGGTACAGGCCCTTCAGGCCATCTTTGTCGAAAACAAGTATGCGGACAAGGTCATTGAGTACACGTTGCGGCAAAACCCCAAAGCCGGCAGTCGCGATCGCGCTTTTGTCGCCGAAACTACCTACGATATCGTTCGAAACTACCGGCTCTACGCTGCAGTACTGGGTAAAACCCCCGAGTTGGAATCGGACTTTTGGGCCATGGCGGGCATTCACCTCGTGCTGACAAATTCTACCGTTGCAGTGGGCAAGGCTTCCGAAATATCCGAGTTTCGAGGTCTTGACTCCGCCGATATTCGCAGTAAGGCGGATCAGTTGCGCACCGAGCGCAAATTCCGCGAGAGCATACCCGACTGGCTCGACGAACTCGGCGAACGCGAACTCGGCCCGGCCTGGGACGAAACGCTGGCGTGGCTGAACCGGCCGGCCGAAGTCGTGCTGAGAGCCAATCGCCTCAAGACCGACCGGGCTGCCTTGCAAAAAACTCTGGAGGAAGCGGGCATCGAAACCAAGCCGTTCGGCGATGGCGATGCCTTGGTGCTGGAGCGCCGGCAGAATGTTTTTCGAACCGATGCTTTTAAAAAAGGGATGTTCGAGGTGCAGGACTTCAGTAGCCAACTCGTGGCGCCTTTTCTCGATCCGAAACCGGGCATGCGCGTGGTGGATGCCTGTGCCGGGGGCGGTGGCAAAACGCTCCACCTTGCCGCTTTGCTCGAAGGGCGCGGCGCTGTGATCGCGCTCGATACGCTCGGCTGGAAACTGGAGGAACTCCGCCAGCGTGCGCGTCGCGCCGGGGCATCCAACATCGAAACCCGGGTGATCGAAAACTCCAAGGTAATCAAGCGCCTGTATGGTACCGCCGACCGGCTTCTTCTCGATGTACCCTGTAGCGGACTGGGCGTGTTGCGCCGCAATCCGGACAGCAAGTGGAAACTCAACCCGACCTTCATCGAAAATCTGCGTACCACCCAGCAAGAAATTCTTCAGACATACAGCCGAATACTCAAAACCGGCGGGCAAATGGTGTACGCCACGTGCAGCATACTGCCCTCCGAAAATGAACGGCAGGTACAAACGTTCCTTGCCAGCGAGGCCGGAACCTCTTTTAGCCTGTTGGCCGAACGCAAAGTATTGCCCCAGGACGACGGATTCGACGGGTTTTACATGGCTTTGCTGTTAAAAAATTAACATCTGCGCCTCAACGCCGAAAGTCGCTGCAGCGCATTTCCTCCAAAACGGCATCTTCAAAATAATTATCCACAAAGCAGGCTGAATCATCCTTGATTGGGGATGGGTTTCGTTTCAGTTTCTCTCATTTCCGAATTATGTTTTCTGCTTGGGAGCAGTCATTTGTGGTGCAAATCCATCATTTGCTAAAAATTAACAGCGCCATCTTAAAAGTTTTTAACGTTTTCTTAACCGGTGTGTTACATTTGCACCGTCTAACCACGGAGTGGTGGCAATTCCTGAGGTGCAACGAGATGGTTAAAACACGCAAACCGCCGATAACTGTCCTGATACCCGCCTATAACGAGGAAGAATCGCTTCCTTTTGTGTTGGCAGGGATTCCTAAAGAGTGGGTCAAAGAGGTGGTGGTGTGCAACAACGGCTCTTCGGACCGGACGGCGAATGTGGCAAAGATGATGGGAGCGACAGTGGTGGATTCGAACAGGCGTGGATATGGGTCGGCGTGCTTGTCAGGCATCCGTTACCTGCAACAAAAGCCCCCGTCCGAACGCCCCGAAATTGTTGTGTTTCTTGACGGCGACTACTCCGATTATCCAGATGACCTGCCTGACGTGGTAGGCCCGATTTTGAACGACGAAAAAGACCTTGTGATCGGTTCGCGCACGCTTGATAGTTTAGAACCCGGGGCCATGACAATTCCTCAACGCTTTGGCAACTGGCTCGCTCCATTTCTGATTCAGGTACTATACGGATACCGCTTCACCGATTTGGGCCCGTTTCGCGCCATTCGCTGGGAAAAACTCATGGAACTCCACATGCGCGATCCCAACTACGGCTGGACAGTGGAGATGCAAATCAAGGCAGCGCAACTTGGGCTGCGATGTGCAGAAGTGCCGGTTCGTTACCGAAAACGCGCAGCCGGAAAAAGCAAGGTGTCCGGAACCCTGAAAGGTGTTGTGTTGGCCGGCTGGAAAATCATCAGTCTCATTTTTCTACTATACTTCGTTTCAAAGCCCAAAACTAAAAACTCAAAACTGTAAAATCACACCACTGCATCTATGTTTGGCATTCAATCATTTTTTGAAGCACTTCGTTATCAGGCCTTTGTTGACTTTGGGTACCTGATGCTCCTCATCTACTTCGTGGCCATGTCCGGCGTGACGATTTATGCGCTATTGCAAATCCACCTGTTGTTTTTGTACAAAAAATACCACAAAGAGAATCCCAAGATCGAGTACAAGCAATACGATGCGGACGACCATGAGGTGCCCTTCGTGACTGTTCAACTGCCGATGTACAACGAGATGTACGTGGCTGAGCGGATCATGGGCTATGTGGCGGCTCAGGAATATCCCAAAGACCGGTTTGAAATCCACGTACTGGACGACTCCACCGACGAGACCGTTGACATTGTAGCCAAAAAGGTGGCCGAGCTGCGCGAGCAGGGTTTTAACATCGAACACATCCACCGGGTGAATCGTCAGGGGTACAAAGCCGGCGCGCTTCAAGAAGCCATGCCCCGCGCCAAAGGCGAGTTTATCGCCATTTTCGATGCCGATTTTACGCCGCGTCCCGATTTCCTGCGCACCACGATGACGTATTTCGAAGACCCGAAAACGGCCATTGTGCAAACCCGCTGGGAACACATCAATGCCGACTACAGCATGCTGACCAAGCTGCAGGCGCTGCAACTCAACGTACACTTCACGGTCGAGCAGGCCGGCCGTTCGTACGGCAACCTGCTGCTCCAGTTCAACGGCACGGCCGGTGTGTGGCGCAAGAAAGTCATTGACGAGGCGGGCGGCTGGCAGAGCGACACCCTCACGGAAGACCTCGACCTGAGTTTCCGCGCACAAATCATGGGCTACAAAATCCAGTATCTGGAAAAACTCGGCAGCCCCGCCGAACTGCCCGTGGACATGAACGCGCTCAAAGGGCAGCAGTTTCGCTGGAACAAAGGCGGAGCCCAAAACGCCCGCAAACTACTCAAACTCGTTTGGAACACCGACAAACTTAGCCGTGTCCAGAAAATGCACGCCATCAGCCAGTTGATGGCATACGGGGTGTTCCTGTGGGTGTTCATCGCCGCAGTGAGCAGCATTCCGCTGTCGTTCGCATTCCAGGAGCTGGGCATTTCCACGCACTTCCTGTCGTTCTCCGTGCTCGGTCTGTTTGCGGTGGCGGCCATATCCTACACCGCCAACATAACGGCAGCGTTGAACCGCCTTACCCCACCTTCGTTTTGGGAAAAGGTGCGCTTCTTCGGTCTTTTCCTGTCCTTCATGCCGATCTCGATGGGCTTGTCGCTCTACAACGCCATCGCCGTTATAGAAGGCCTTCGGGGCAAGGTGTCGGCTTTCGTGCGCACGCCCAAGTACGGAATAACCGGAAGCAGCAGTTCCTACCAAAAGGCATCGTACCTGGCTCGCAAAATTTCCTGGATCACCTACGCCGAAGGCGTTATGGCCCTGATCTTTTTCGCAGCGGTAATCATCGGCCTCAAGACCGGTAACAATGCATTTGTGCTCTTCCATTCCATGCTTACCTTCGGGTTTGCTACGATCTGCTACTATTCGATCAAGCACCTGCGCTTTCGGTAGGCAGCACCGGCTTTAGCCGTTGCAATGCCGAGTGCAAATTTTTTCAAAAATCCCCGTGCCGCTGTGCGACACGGGGATTTTTCTTGGTGTCTCACCGGGTGGCTACACAGCTTTGGCCGTACCTTTGAAGCCTCAAATTTCACATCACTATCCCGGATATGAAAAAGCGCCATTTTTTCGGATTGTGCCTGTTGCTGCTGGCTGGAGCCTGCACGCGCCACTACTATTTCAAACCCGCCGCTACCCAGCCCGGTCAAACGGAGGCCGTGTACACCCGTGGGGCGCCTGGCTTGCGCTCTCAGCAGTATGGGGCCGACATCACCGCCGGCCTGAGTGCCAAAGGAGAAAAAGACCTGAGCCTACAACTGTACATTTACAACGACAGCGACTCGGCGTACACCATCCAGCCCGATGCCGTTCGCGTGACCGGATACGACGCCTTCGGAGTTCCTCAACCGCTGCGCGTGTTCGAAGCCTCCGAATACGTCAAATGGAAACGCAATCAGGACATTTTGGTCGGCGCCATCATAGTCGTCGCTACGGTAGCGCTCATCTTGATCATTGACGAAATAGCTGATGACGGCAAGCCGTCAACAGGTAGCCCGAGCCGGCCTGGCTGGACCAATGATTACTACTACAACCCCTTGGACTGGATTGATTTTTCCGTCAATACGGCCATCATCATTGGATCAACCACCCCGCCGCCGCCACCGCAGGCACATCCTGTAATTCCAGAAAACGGCCTGTTGCGGCAGCATACCTTGTACCCCGGGGAGGCGATACAGGGCATCGTTAAGATGCGCGGCAAGCCAAACTTCATGCAAAAAATCCTGGTGGAGGTGCCGGTGAACGGTGCCTACCACAAGTTCGTGTTTGAAAACCGGCAACGAGCACGATAGGGATAGTTGGCCGTTGGCTTTTCCGAGCGTGATAGCAGTGCTTGGAAGTTCCTTTCTTTGTGGCATGCAACAAGGGCGGTCTCCATTTTTTTCCTGCTTGGCTGTCGGGGCGTTTTTTGTTTTCCTGACGGTGTACTTGGGTTATTGGGTGGAACGCTCCCAAATACTTCCGCTTTTTCTGGCGTATGGAGCGTTTTTCGCCGCGTATTCATGGATTTTGTTCCGCCATGCTATGGACGACCGGCGTTTCTATGTGGGGTTGGGTATCGCGCTGCGAGTAGTCCTGCTGTTCAGCATTCCGAGCCTTTCCGACGATTTTTACCGCTTCCTCTGGGATGGACGGCTGGCGGCGCAGGGTGTGCATCCGTTTGCGCATCCGCCGGTGTTTTTTATGGAGAATCCTTCGAAACTTGTGGGCATCGGTCCCGAGTTGTTTCAAAAACTCAATTCGCCTGAATACCACACGGTGTATCCGCCGGTTTGTCAGGCTGTCTTTTGGTTCGCCGCGAAACTTTTTCCCGAAAGCATATCGGGTGGGGTGTTCGTCCTGAAACTATTCCTGTTCGCTTGCGAATTGGGTACGCTGGCTGTGCTGGCTACTGTTGGGAAAAACCTGGACGCCGTGGTCGCTTATGCGCTCAATCCGCTCATCCTGCTGGAAATAACGGGCAATTGCCACTTCGAGGGGGCCATGTTGTGTTTTCTGCTGGGCGGAATAGCGGCCCTGGGGCGCGGGCGAACGGGGTTGGCGGCGCTGTTCTGGTCTTTGTCAACGGCGAGCAAGTTGGTGCCGTTGATGTTTCTGCCCATCGTATGGGCCCATTTGGGGTGGCGCACCGGGCTGCGGTTTATGGCGCTGTTCGCCGTTTTTTGCGCAGCACTTTTTTTGCCCCTGCTCGATCTGGACGTGCTGGCCAACATGGCCGGCAGCCTGAACCTGTATTTCCGGCAGTTTGCGTTCAATGCCAGCGGGTACTACGCGTTGCGTGCGGTTGGAAAGGCGCTGGTCCCGCCCACGGCCGACATGGGCCGCACGTTGGGGCCGATCCTCGGAGTGGCAGTTTTGGTGGGCGTACTGGTGTTGGCGTTTTGGAAACGAAAAAAGGAGGACCTGGATCCGATTCGATTTTTTTACCAAAAACTCCTGCTGGCATCCACCCTGTACCTCGCCCTGGCCACCACGGTGCATCCCTGGTACGTCGCATTGCCACTCGGGCTGGGCCTGCTGACCTCGTGGCGTTTCCCGATAATTTGGACATGCGCTGCTTTTCTTTCGTACAGCCACTACGTTGGTGGCGGCTTTCAGGAGAACTACGGCCTGATCGCGCTGGAGTACGCGCTGGTGGTTTGGGCGGTTTGGCAGGATTGGACACGAATTAGGGGGATTGGACACGGATGACACAGATTGGACACGGATCAAACAGATATCTTTGATTCCTATAACAATATCTGTTTGATCCGTGTCCAATCTGTGTCATCCGTGTCCAATCCCATGCCCGGTTTTCAACTTTTGCCCGATCTTGCCGTCCAACGAAAAAAAACACAAACCGGTTATGCAAATACGAACACTCCTGCTGCTCGCAGCCTTCCTACTCCTTTCTTTTTCGGGCGTAGCCCAAACGTCCGTTTACTTCCCGCCCAAGACCGGCACAACATGGGAAACGATCAACCCCGCTTCTCTCGGTTTTTGTCCCGAGCGCATTGACAGCCTGTACCAAATGCTGGAGGACCGGAACACCAAATCGTTCATCCTCTTGCAGGACGGCAAGATCGTGTTGGAAAAATACTTCGGCTCTTTCACCCGCGATTCCTTCTGGTACTGGGCTTCGGCGGGGAAATCACTTTCGGCTTTTCTCGTAGGCCAGGCCAAGGACGAGGGGCTGATAGACATCAACGCGCCCACGAGCAGCTACCTCGGTGCGGGCTGGACGAGCGCGCCGCCCGCAAAGGAGGCGCTCATCACCGTGCGCGACCAGCTCCGCATGACTTCCGGTCTAGATGACGGTGTGCCCGACGTGGACTGCACCGATCCCGCCTGTCTGCTGTACAAAGCCGACGCCGGCACCCGCTGGGCATACCATAACGGCGTGTACCACCTGGTGCACGATGTGATTACGGAAGCCAGCGGCCAGGGCATCAACATTTTCACCAAAAACCGCTTGTTCGACCGAACCGGCATGACCGGCTTGTGGGTCAACCACATCCAGTACGGGCGTGCCCGCGACATGGCCCGTTTTGGGCTGCTTATGCTCGCAAACGGCATCTGGGATGGCGACACGCTGCTGCGCGACCAGCAGTACCTCTACGACATGGTGCACCCCTCGCAGACGCTGAACCGCAGCTACGGCTACCTGTGGTGGCTCAACGGGCAGCAGAGTTTCATGCTGCCGGGTTTGCAATTGGTCATTCCAGGGAAATTGGTGCCCAATGCCCCCGACGACATGTATATGGCCTTGGGCAAAAACGACCAGAAAATTCACGTCGTCCCGTCCAAGCGCTGGGTGGTGGTGCGCCAGGGCGAATCGGGCACTGTCGGCCCGGGAGGCGGCACGGTTCCCATCGTGCTGGACAACCAGATTTGGAACTACCTGAACCAATTGGTTTGCGCGCCCGTCGGCACCGACGAGGCAGGGGGTGTGCCGGGGCTTCGGGTGTGGCCGAATCCGGCAACCGATGGCTGGAACGTGGCGGCGGATGGGGCTATCGAACGGGTGGAATTGTATGCGGCCGATGGGCGGCTGGTGCAGGTGATGGCATCTTTCAACAAATTGACCCTGCGTTTGGATGGTCCCGGATTGCCCGCAGGCATGTACTGGATTCGGGTGTTTAGTCCGGATAAAGTAGAGACACGGAGCGTGTTTTTGCTCGAAAATTGAGGGCTTCTGAAACCTGACTTTTGAGGAAATTAGTTTTTGTAGCGGCATACTTCGGGCTTACTTTTGAATCAAAACCCGTGTTATGATCAAGAATTGGTTTACACTCATTGGCCTGACGTTGTTTTCAGTTCCTTTTTTTGCCCAACAGACCTGGCGACTGGAGTTGCCGGGCTACATGGTGCATGCCGCTTATGTTTCTTTATCCGAAGAAAATGGCCATTTTCTGCTAAGTTCCGGTTCGGATTTTCTTCAAGTTGATCCATTTGGCATTCCGGTGGGGCATATTCCGCCCGGGAGCGGTATAGTATTTCGGCCCTGGTTTGAAAAGAAATACTCAAAAGTCACCGGGCATCCGTATTTCCTGACGAGTACGCGCTCTTCAGGAGTGGCGCCCAATACCATAACGTTTGAAGAGCATCAGCCGGGGATTGGGATTGTGCAAAAGATCGGTTTTTCGGACACCTTGCAGGGTATCACTCGTCCTATTTTCATTCCGGTAAACGACAGCACATATCTGATATTCGGGCGCAGGAAATTCTGGAAAATCAAACATACAGAACATGCTGGCTTCGAGGTGCTTTGGGCCAAGCCGTTTAACATGGCTCTAACAGCCGCCTTGTTTCAAAAAGACCGATTTGTCGTGGCGGAAGAATCTGGTGTCGTGTCGGCAATGGATGAAAACGGTGCCATCTATTGGTCGAAACCGCATGGAGTTGCCATTCTTTCACTGAAAAGTACGTCCGATGGCATGATCGGGTGCGGGCTAACCCCTGACGGGCAGGCTGCCGTTGTGAAAATCGGGATTGACGGAACGGAAATATGGCGCCTGGTTACAGCGGACAAATGTTTCTACGACATAGTTGAAACGCATGGCAGCGGATACGCAGCGGTGGGTGAAACATCAACTGCCTCCATCCTTTTGACCCGCATAAATGCTTCCGGGCAAGTACTCGAAAACCTGACTTATGGCCCCGGAAGTGGCAAGCGTTTGTTGCATGCCCGCGATGGCGGGTTTGTGCTGACAGCGATAGGCGGTTCTCCGGTCAAATTCCAATTGATCAAAACCGATAGCAGCGGACAATCAGAATCTTCCCTCTCGAAAATTGATGCTTGGAATCGAACTTTGAAAACCCCAAGGTGGCAAGCCACGGTCGCACCGATTCCTTCCATATTCTTCGACGGTTACGATTCCGCCTTGGTGTATCCCGATGAAAATGGCCTGATGCCGGTTTGCGGGGTATCCCCACTGATTGGCGGGTATGGGCCGGACGAAAACCTCCATTTGGCAGCCGATCAATTCAGCCTAGGATATTTAAAAGATTTCCGGCACGGACTGTCCGGCACTCTTCCTTCCGATTTCAGAAGGGTCTGGCTGCTGTCAAAAAAACAAATCGCAGAAGTTCGCAGGGACTACGGCGACAATGGCACATTCGAACATCCTATTCCCTACGACCTACTGACTTGGCCGGCAAAGGGAAACCCGCACCTGCGATACAACCCGGATTTCACTCCGGTGAAAACCAACCCGGCAAATCTTACGGCCCCATTTGTGGATGCCAATGGCGATGGAATGTACAACGCCCTAGATGGCGACTGTCCATTAATCACAGGGGACTTCATGGCTTGGTACATGCTGACCGACAGTATGGAAAAGCATACCTGGAGCCATGCCCTCCCGCTCGTGGTGGATATGTTTGTCTCCATTTACGGGTACGAGTGTGCGCAAAACGAGTTGGTTGAGAACGCGGCATTCGTACATTTTGATGTCATCAACCGCTCGAAAAACGCCTACACGGAAACCTACATGGGCCTATTTACGGATTTCATGTTGGGATGTGGCAACGATGATTTTATTGGTTCGCTGCCCGATGTCAATTCCTACTACGCATACAACAAGGGTGTGCAGGACGCTGCCTGTATGGGCAATATAGACTGGGCAGGCGTACCACCGGTTTGCGCGGCCACTTTTTTGAACCAAAACCTGGATGTCGCCACCAGTTATACGCCTTGGACTACATCTTATGACCCTACCGTGCCAACAGAGTTTTACCAATACTTGAACGGATCATGGCTTACACGTGGAGGCACCGGTTACAATCCCGGGAGCACTGATTTTGTACAGCACATTTTCCCGGATAATCCATCCGACCCCAATGGCTGGTCTATGTGCAACCTGAATTTGCCGCCTCGGGACATCCGCGCGATGGGCACGCATGGCCCCTTTACCTTTGCCCCCGGCGACACCTTCAGCCTGACAACGGCCTTCACCCTGCACTCGGGCATTCCACATCCCTGTCCCGATATTTTGACGAATGTCCAGCCGGCTCTTCAACAACTTAGCGACTGGAATGCCGGTGGACTTCTTGCTGGCGTTCAAGAACCCGGGCAGGTTGTCTCCCTGCCTGTCGGACAGCGTAAACTGATCCATGCAGGGATACAAAATGCATCTACATATACCTGGTCTATCAATGAAACCACACCGGCAATAACGGTGGAAAAAGCCGGCATGTACACCGTGACCATCACCGCAGCCACAGGTTGCCAGACCGTGAATGACATACTGGTTCGCTTCGAACAAATAGATGCGCCCCCGGAGCCTATTCCCGATTTTTTCATCATGCCCAACCCAACCGACTCCTACATCGGGTTGAACTGTCCCCAATGCGCCGTTTCGGCCCGGCTTCGCGCAACCCTGCACAATGCGCAGGGACAACTTGTGCGTACGACAATCCATGAATCCGGCGAGTTTTTCCGCATGGCCACGCACGATTTGCCCGCAGGCTTTTATGTCCTACAGGTGTGGCAAAACGAGCAGTACCTCGGAGGGGAAAAAGTCTTGGTGGTACGGCAGCGCGATTAATGTCTCGAATTTGCTCAATCAACCTCCGTACTGACGAACATCACCCCCAAACCCGCATCCTTCTGCCGTCGTTTCCGTTACTTTTGTAGTGTAACAACAGTATTCGTTAACCTGTAAATCGTATTGATATGAAACGCGGTAATGTATTATTGGGCATTCTGGGCGGTGTGGCGGTGGGCACTCTTCTGGGCATCCTGCTCGCTCCCGACAAGGGTGAAAACACCCGCAAAAAAATTGTCAAAAAAGGGGAAGACTATGTGGACGGCGTGAAAGTAAAATTCAACGACATCATGGACGAGATGAACGAAAAGATGGAAGGTGTGATGAAAGAGGCCGCCAACATGGTTCGGCGGAACAAGGTGAAAGCCAATGCCATGGTGGACGAAGTGATGGACAAAATCTGACATGAAACCGTTGTTCGTGTCGGGTGCCGCAAAAAGCGCCTATTTCAAGGCATACGATGCGTTGTTGTCGAAATATGACGTACCGGTGCAGGATCGTTGGGTAGATGCGCAGTTGGGCCGCGTCCACGTTATCGAGACGGGCACCCCCTCGGGGATGCCCGTCTTGTTGTTGCATGCAGCCGGCTGCAGCGCTGCCGAATGGTATGCCAACTACGGCGCTTTGGGGCGTGTATGCCGGGTGTTTGCGATGGACATGCCCGGTGATGCCGGGAAAAGTGTACTGGAAAAAACTCCTGAGCATATCGAAGACTATACGACAACCATCCGGCAAGTCCTCGATGCGCTGCAGCTGGACAGGCCCTCGGTAATCGGCCATTCCATCGGCGGTTTTTTTGCGACCGGGTTTGCCATGGCGCATCCCGAACGCGTTGCAAAGTTGATCCTGCTGTCGCCGGTGGCCACGCACGTGCCGATCCGCTGGTACCTGAAGTTGTTGTTGAAATGGACAGGCCGCCCGGGCACCGGCCCGCATGCCATCAAGACCCTGAAAATGCAGGCCTTCCGGGGCTTCGAACCCGAGCCTCGTTTTGTAGACCTGATGGAATGCGTTCGGGACTATTGCACGGTGCAAATGCTTTTTCCATACGTGTACTCCAAACCTGAATTGAGCCGGTTGATCATGCCAGTTCACCTGATCGTCGGCACGGAGGAGCCGCTCCATTCCTGGAAACGTTCGGTGACGCTTGCTCGCGAGAAAATCCCGAACATCGGCATCACGGTGCTCAACGACACGGGACATACCCCGAACATGGAGCGGCCGGCGGAGACGAACCGCCTCCTGCTTGAACTGATTCAACGGAACTGAATGGCCCGTACCGGCGACACCCGCGATACGACATACGAGGGCAGCATCAAAAATACCAGCGTAATGGCCAGCGTGCCGAGGTTGATCAATAGCAGCGGCAGCCAGTTCAATTGTACCGGCGCATACGAGAGGTAATAGTCGGCTTCGTTCAGCGTGATGAAGCGGTACCGATCCTGGAGGTAGCAAAAACCGATGCCGAGCAAATTGCCCCAGAACATGCCGGTCAGGGTGATGACGGCGGCGTGGTACAGGAACACCTGGCGGATGCGCCCGGTCGTCTCACCGAGGGCTTTGAGCACCCCGATCATGGTGGTGCGCTCCAGCACCAGCACGAGCAGGGCCGTGATCATGTTCACAATGGCCACGGCCAGCATGAGCGCGAGGATGACCACCTCGTTGTAGTCCTGCAATTGGAGCCACTCGAAAATCGCGGGAAATTTTTCGCGGATACTCACGCAAAGCAAGTCTGGCGGCAATACCTCTTCGTAAATGTACTCGGAATACAAATCGAGGTCGTGGATGTCGTCGAGCCAGACCTCGAATCCGGCTACCTGGTTTTCGCTCCAGCCGAGCAAATCCTGCACCATACGGATGTCACAGAGAGCAAACTTGCGGTCGTATTCTTCCAGCCCGGTTTTGTAGATGCCGCTCACCTGGAACATCCGGCGGAGCTGGTCGTTGCCCTTCACAAAATGCACCACAAATTTGTCGCCCACGCCTACCTGCAAGCGGTCGGCGGTTTGGCGGCTCAGGATGATGTCGCGCGAGGGGGCAGAATCGCCCGGGGCAATTGCTTGGCCTTCGAGCAGGTAGGGCTGGAGGTTGGACCAGTCGAAATCCGGGCCGATGCCCTTGAGCAGGATGCCCTCCATGGCAGTTTTGGTTCGGATGATGCCGGGCTTGTGGGCAAAGGTCTGAATGTGCCGGATGCCGCCATGAGAACGGGCGTTCGCTTCGCGGCCGGTTTCGAAGCCAAAAATTGTTTCCGGAAGAAGGTAGTTTAACCCGCGTACGGTGTCTAGTGAGGGGTAGAAAGTCTGGTTTTGTTCGATGGGCGCCGGTTCAAACGACAACGACAGCGCCGTATCGGAAATATGAATATGCCCCCAGAATTCGAAAATCTTGCGGCTGATCTCGCTTTTGAACCCGGTGATAAATGCCGTGGTGGCGATCATCACGGACACGCTGAGCGCCACCGCCGCGATAGCGATGCGGATGATGAACCGGGAAAAGTTTTTTTTCCCGGAAAAGGCGATACGTCGGGCAATGAAAAAAGGGAGGTTCACGACGGACAAAGGTATGCCTTGGTTCGGGAACCAACTATCCCAAAAATGAATTGGCCAAACCAGCGCCCATACTTCAAAATCAAAATCTAATTTTGCGCCCGTTCCAAAATTTATCTCGAATCCCGCCAGCGCGGACAATTGAACTCAAAACCCAAAACTCAACACTCAAAACTATCATGGACTTTATCTCGGAACTCCGCTGGCGCGGCCTCATACACGACCTCACGCCCGGCGTGGAGGAACACCTGAAAGCCGGCACGGTGCGCGGCTACATCGGCTTCGACCCGACCGCGCCCTCGCTCACCATCGGAAATTATGTGCAGATCATGCTGCTCACGTTCCTCCAGCGCGCCGGCCACCAGCCCGTCGCGCTTATGGGGGGCGCCACCGGCCGCATCGGCGACCCCAGTGGCCGCGATACGGAGCGCGAACTCAAAACATACGACGAACTCGACCGCAACATCGCGTTCCAGCAAAAACAATTGGAGCGGCTGCTCGACTTTTCTCCCGAAAAAACCAACCGCGCCATTCTGCTGAACAACTACGATTTTTACGCCAACATGAACGTGCTGGATTTCCTGCGCGACGTGGGCAAATACCTCACGGTCAACTATATGCTTTCCAAGGAAAGCGTGCAGCGCCGAATCGAGTCGGGCATTTCGTTCACGGAGTTCAGTTATCAGTTGCTCCAGGGCTACGACTTCGTGCTGCTCAACCAACGCCACGGCATCACCCTGCAAATGGGCGGCAGCGACCAGTACGGCAACATTACCGCAGGCATCGAATTGGCTCGAAAAATTGCGGATACCAAACTGCACGCCGTGGTCACGCCCCTGCTGACCAAGGTCGACGGCACCAAATTCGGCAAAAGCGCCAGCGGCAACATCTGGCTCGACCCGACCCTCACCAGCCCGTACCGCTTCTTCCAGTTCTGGCTCAATGCCGACGACCGCGACGTGCCCAAGTTCCTGCGTTATTTTTCCCTGAAAACCCGGGAGGAAATCGAGGCACTGGAGGCAGAAGGCGATGTGCAGCGCACCAAACGTGTGTTTGCCGAAGAAATCACCACGCGCCTGCACGGCCCGGAGGAATTTGCTTCCGTGCAAGCGGTCTCGGCCCTGCTGTTCGATCCCAAGGCCGGACAAGAAACCCTGCGCAGCCTCGATGCCCGCACCCTTGGGCAGGTGGCCGAGGAAATCCCGTCGCCCCAAGTGGCGGCAGACATCGTGCAAAACCACTGCAACATCCTCGATTTTCTTAGCGAGCACACCGGCATCCTGCCCAGCCGCAGCGAGGCAAAAAAGGCTATTCAGAACAATGCCATCTCGATCAACAAGGAGAAGATCAGTACGCCGGACATCGTCATCACGCCCGGGCACCTGTTGCACGGCAAGTACATCATGGTGGAAAACGGGAAGAAGAACAAGTTTTTGGTAACAACCGGCGCGTAAGCTTACTCACCACTCCATTTCAATGTGGCGACCATTCTGTTTACGTCTTCGCGCATGAAAGCCAGAACGGGGGCGATGGAATCAGGCCGCGATTGGGTCTTGAAGTAGAGCGCTCCCCTCAAGAAGTGCCGGGTGGAGTCCGTGGCAAAAAACTGGTAGGATGAGGCAGTGGCCCCTTCGATGTTGAAAATGATGCCGTGTACCCGTTCAGCACTCCGGTGTACCGGAATTTCTTCGATGTAGTTGGCTTTGATGTTGTGTTTCTGGGCCATGGTGAAGGCGTCCTGCACCAGTTCGTCGAGGCGGGAGCGTCCCGTAACGGGATAATAGCTGCAATGGATCTGTGCGTTCAGCGCGGGCACCTCGATGTTGAACCAGCAGTCGCTTTCCGGGCGTTTGTCAAAATAGGTCGTATCCTGCTCAATGACAGCATATTTTGGCATTTCAAACGTGAAATTGCAATACGATTCGTCAAAGTTCTTGTATTCCTTTTCCGGGAATATCACCCGCGGATACGCACGAGGTTTCGGTACCGGAACATAGTCCTCACATCCTGAAGCAAAAAGAATTAGCAACACACCGAATCCCAGTTTTTGAATAGCAGTCATACATCGAGTTGATTTATCCGGCAAAGGTTTGACAAAAATGGCGACCGTACAAACGTCCACTAAGCGGATTGCACGATTGCAGGTTACCTCCTCCCGTCCACCGTACTACCGTTGATTCCACTCCCGCAGGCGTTTTTCGTATCGTTTGCTGTTAATGGGCCAGGCAGACTTGTCGAGGGATGCTTCCAGTTCTTCGTCGAGGCCCCGGAGCATTTTTGGAAAAAAATCAATCTTGGTCAATTGTTCGACCTGGTCAATCGTGGTGGCGTACTCCATCAGCGGTTGGTCGCTAACGCCGTTCGGGAGCACGAAGGCTATGGCGCGATGCTGTTCCGGGGCCAGCAGTACTTTGTAATACGCCTCCGGCACGGTCACTTTGCTGAATCCGATCCGGCCTTTGCCAGCCTTGGAAAGCACTGGCCCGGTGACGACATACAGGTGCTCGAACTTGCGCGCCCAGTCCCGGACATTTTCTTCCAGTTCGCGCCAGATACCGCCGTTGAAGGCCCGCTCTTGCGGACTGATGTTGCTCATAAAAAACGTCTCGTTCATGGCCAGAGTGTCGAATGCCATGTCCGCAGCGGGCACGAGATGCCCGCGGTCGTAGCCGCTTCCGCTGTAGTCGCGCGGGGTGGCGCTTTCGGTGCGCACCAATGGATCGGGGAAAAAAGAAGCGGCGCGGTCCACCCAGTTTTTGTCGAGGCGATCGCGGGTAAGCTCGTAGGCAACCCATTCGGCCTGTTCGTGGTCCTCGGAGTAGGAGAGCGCGTAGTAGGTATGCCGGACAATCTCGCCGGTGGTGGAACTCGGCAAGATATCGTCGGAAATGGTGGGGGAAGGTATTGGGGCGGCTTGTTCCGTACCGCCAGGCGAATCAAATGCGGGTTCGGATTTTTTTCCTCCGAACTGGTTGAACGCCCAAAAGGCAATGCCTGCGAGCAGGGCAAAAAGCCCCGTCTTGAAAAGGAAGCCATCGGAGTTGGATGCGGATTTGCGACGAGCCATTTCAAAAAATTTTGTTGGGGCGAAAGTAAAACTTTTTGTTGATTGAGGTCCCGGATGATTTCATGCAAGACAAACTAAGTGCGTACACGGCTTTTCTTGGCAACAAAAAGCAGGCGACCATTCCGGCAGTTGAGCAATTTTTCTCAAACTTGCCCGTCGTTTCGACAGCGACTGTTCAAAAACCTGTATGCGCAAACTGATCCTGCCCCTTTTTTTCATCTTGTCATCCTGTGCGGGCGGTACCCAAACGACAGGCAAAATCGTTTCCGGCTACTACCCCAGTTGGCGTTGGTACGAACGCGACAAGTTGGTGCGGCCCGCCACCATTGATTACAGCAAGTACAACGTCCTCATCTACGCGTTTTTGGGGCTGGAGGCCGACGGATCGCTCCGTTTGCCCGACCCTTGGGCCGACAAAAACCTGTTGCTCGGCCCCATCAACAGTGCAAAGGCGCCGGCGGGGTACGGCCATGCAAACGATCTTGGAAACCCCGCCTACCATCTGCGCGGCATGCGTTTCAGCGACTACGCCCACAAGCACAAGGTGCGTTTTATGGTGTCCATTGGGGGCTGGGCGCATTCGGTGAATTTCCCGGCCGTGGCTGCCGACCCTGCCCTGCGGGCGCGTTTTGCGGCCGAATGCGCCCGGATCATCGAGCGCTACAACCTCGACGGCATTGACATTGACTGGGAATTCCCCGGCACGGAAGAGCGCGGCGGCGGTCCGGCGGATCGGCAAAACTTCACCTTGTTGCTTCGACAGGTCCGGGAAACGCTCCATGCGCTGAAGCCGAAACTGCGACGCGACTTGTTACTGACGGCCGCCTGCGGGGCATCGCCGAAAAACCTGTCCAACATTGACTGGCCGCAGGTACACCCCTTGGTGGACGCGATCAATTTGATGACCTATTCGTTTTACGGCCATTGGGATCCGGTTTCCAACCACAACGCGCCGTTGTTCCCGTCCATGAATGCCACGCAGCTCGGCTACAGCTGTGTCGAGGCGGTGCAAAATCTGTTGGACTTGGGAGTGCCTGCCGCCAAAATCAACCTCGGCCTGGCGTTTTACGGGCGAACCCAGCTGACGACCGGCGCCTCGGGCCTGCACGTTTCCGGCATAGGGCTGCCCGACAGTATCATGTTCACACGAAATGCCGCCACGCCGCAATACCATGAGATTGCCTCCAAGATTGCGCTCGGGTACTACGATTACAAGTGGGACGAGGCTGCTATGGTGCCTTTCCTGAGCGGGAAAGAGGGGATACCGTCCTTTGTTTCGTTTGACGACGAAAATTCGATCGCGCTCAAGGCGCAGTTCGCCAAAAGCCGGAACCTGCGCGGCGTGGCGATCTGGGACATGACTGCCGATTATCTGGAATCGGCCCCCGGCTCGAAAACCATTGCGGGCATCCCGTTGGCCACGGCCATCCAGCAGGTTTTCAAAAACGAAATGCCCATGTCGCCCGTCTTTGCCGGTGCCACGGTATGCGTGTTCCCAAACCCTTCGCCGAACGGTTTTATTCAGGTTTTCACCAACTCCCAAGAGCGTGCCACCACGTCCCTGACAATTTTTGATGCCAATGGGAAACAACTACATACGACGAATTACGCTACTGCCGGACACCGCGTGGATATCCGATCCTTGCCGAGCGGGCCGTATCTGGTTCAGGTCAAACACGGCAACAGCAACCCGGTGCAAGTGCGCGTTTTGAAAAAGTGATCCGCCAAAGGTTTGCAATTTCAAAACCTGCGCTGTTATCTTTGCACCCGCTAAAAAATGGCGCGGTAGCTCAGCTGGTCAGAGCGTATGATTCATAATCATAAGGTCGGGAGTTCAAGCCTCCCCCGCGCTACAAAAAAAAAACGCCGAGAGGAATTCCCTCCGGCGTTTTTTTATTTCTCCCCCATCTCATTGCCTGACCACTTTCACCAAGGTACCGATTTGCGGGTGCATGAATCGCAGGAAATACATGCCCGCTGGGGATGCGCCCACCGAAACGATCCCGGAAAAATGATCGTCCACCTTGGGCAGACTCCCGTACCAGACAGCACGGCCGGTGGCATCCACGACTTGTACCCGTATCAGCAAATCATTTGTTTGCAAGCCGGTGCAGGTGACGGTAAATAACCCGTTGGATGAAGGATTGGGCATGACACTGACCTTAGCTTGGAACAAAGGGTCATTGGCAGAAACCGGCGGTGCGACTAGGACATCTTGTTCAAAAATGCATCCGTTGGCATCCTGCACCACTACCGAATATATTCCGCCTGCCAGGCCGTCAAAAATGTTGTCGGCTTGAAACGTTTCGCCGCCGTCAATACTGTATGAAAATGGCGACACGCCCGAGGTGACGGTGACCAGTATGGCGCCGTCGGTGCTGTTTCCGCTGCTTAGCGGCGTGATGCTGATTTCCGCCTCCAGCGTGCAAGGCTGGTCAAGACAAAAAATATTGATTTCTTGAAAACCGAAGTTGACTTGCAAAATTGAAGCAAGCACCTTGCCGTCGGCATCGAGAATCCGGTACGACCCTTTGGGGCCGAATTCGGGAGACATGCCGTCGCCGATCTGGTCGAAAATGGTGAAGGTGTAGCACCCACCGGGTTGCACGCAAAGCGGCTCGGTGATGGTTTTTTTGGCAACGGAGAGGCCGTAGCCGGATCGTTCGTACACCAATTGGCCATTTTCATCGCGCAGGCTCCAGGATGTCTCGTTCGGGTAGTCATCGAAGGTGATTTCCAAAAAGGCGGTTTCTCCGTCGGTCACCGCCGGGAACGCGCGCATCAAGCGGTCGTTCGACGGCACCTCGTCGTTGATGCCGTTCGGGTTTTTCGTGGTGATGTCCAGTTCATTATTTCCAGGTTGGATGCCGGTGAGTTGCAGGGGCACCTCCACCTGAGCGCCTGGTGCCAGATTTCCTGTCCAATGGTGCAGTTGCGTCGGGCCGTTGTTCAGGGAAAATTCGATGTGGAACGAGCCCAGTACTTCCGTGCCGAAATTTTTCACCCGTGCACGAATCGGAATGTTTTCCGTGCAAACGAACGGGTCCAGCCCGGTTATGTCGGTTATCCCGGCATCCAAGCGGGACAATTTGCGCACTACCCTGTGCAGGGTGTCGTTGCGGCGTTCCTGGTCTTCCGGCAAGGTCACAAACACCGAAATCGGGTACGCGCCAATGGCGGCCATGTCTGTTTTCGCGGCGAACGTATGGACAAAAAAACTGTCCGCCATCAACGGGCTGGCCAGAACGGCCTGCTCGATCACCGGGGCATTGTTCCCCAGGACGTAGCCAACGCTGAAGTTTTCGGCCGGCTCCAGCCCGGTGTTTTGAACCCGGATCACAACCGACTCCTGATCGGTCAGGTCCGGTGAGGTTTTGGGTTGCAGGAGTGCTGTTGCTTCCATGTCGAACGTATCCTTGCGCACCGAAAACTGGACGATCTTGGTGCCTTCTTCACCATCCGCCCGTATGTATTCGCTGGTGAACCAGAACGAGTCGTCGTCCGGGTCAACGCCAATGCCGGCATAATGGCCGAACGGCTCAAATGGGAAAGAGCTTTCCCCTGTAGCAAACTCGAACTCGTCAATGGTCATCAGGCCGAGAGGATCATCGGCCCTTCGGCCTGTGTAACGCAGGGATGGATAGGTTCCGGCGCCGGATACCGAGTACCCAAGACCGATATCGCCCGCTTTGTTGATGGAAATGGCGCCCATGAATCTGTTGTCATCATCTTCCGGGGCAATTGTTCCTTCCTGATAAATGGCCCAGTTTTGTCCCGGCTGCCGGCGCAGTTCCATCCACCGGATACCGGAACGCCGCTCCGTTTGGGTGCCCGCATTCACGGAAAAATTGAGCACTGCACTTTCATAAGCTCCGAAACTGCGGCAATGGGCTTTGTTCATGACTATCGTCATCATTCCCTGAATTTCGACATTCGTTCCGGGCTGGTTGATACAATCCCCGATGCCGATAGAGGTTCCTGATGGACATCCATTCGAATCGAACGGTGCAGCAGGAAGGGCATGCAATACCGCTGTGCTCAATGCTGGATTGAACCAATCGTATTGTATTTCCCAGACTTCCAGCAAATCGCTTGAATTGCCATTTCCCCATGCATCGTCGTTGAGGCGCACGGCATACGTTTTTTCTGAAAGGGGGACATTGTTCCCCAACCAGCTCATTGGAGCGGCTGTTGGGAAAGCAATCTTTAGCCCCGGCAAGTCAATGCGCTGGACCACCACGGTGCCTGCGCCAGCCAGCAATTGTTGCCGGTTGATCGCGTAAACCGGATAAAAATCTTGTTTAGTGGTGTTTGCAGTCATGAGGTACGCATGGGGGTATATGCCGAATTTGGGGTAGTCAACAATAGTCGGTGCAAGAAATTCGTACACCGTCCACGGGCCGAACGGATCGGAGGTTTCCGAAATAGCGTACAGAACGGAGGATAGACTGGACATTTCCGCCAGAAACCAGCGCTCGGCCAGTTGGTCGTACAGAATGATCGGGTCTCCGATGGACTGTACTCCGAGAGGCCCCCAGATGGTGTTGGTACTGATGGCATCGGTCAGTGCCATGCCGTCCTTGGAGAAAATCTTGAACCACGAGGCGTTCACGATCTGGACGTAGTGGTCCGGGCTTGCGTCGCCGTTGGTATCGGGCACGCCCACTTTCGATTCCGATTCCCCAATGCCTTCGAGCACTAATTTTGGAAAAATCTTCGCTTGGCCGTTGTTCGGGAAAAACCGTTGTTGGAGCGGGTCGCCCTCCTTGGGCAAGGCATCCGGGTTGAATGCCATGGGGCCAGGCCAACCGTCGAAGTTCGGGGGGAGGTTTTTCGGGAACTCCGATTTTTTCCAATCCCGTTTTTCAGTTGACATTGCCGGCAATGGGATCAGATCGCGCAGCGGTTTGGTTGTGCCTTTATAATGTGCGTACATCTGGTGTGCGCCCTGCACGGTCGTGGTTTGGCCGTTTACAGAGTTGAGCGGGAATACCAATTGCAGGAAGAAACAGAATGCAATAGTTAGAAGGGCGAGGGTAGTTTGTTTGTTCATAAGCCTTTGATTGTGTGCGAACGGCCCAAAGATATTCCGTTTTGGCAAACCTCAACCCCCCACAGGCGTTTTACCGGCGGTCTGTCACTTTTTTTATCCCGGCGGAAACGCCTACTTTTGCCCGTCCTGCAACGCAATACAACACCGAATTTTCATTTTCATGGGAGAAATACAACTTGACGATTGGCGCCTCGAACAGGAAGAATGGCTGGAGGCCCTGGAAGAAGTCATCGAAGCGCATGGCCGGGCCAAAAGCGCCGAATTGTTTCAGCGCCTGCGCTACTTGTTGGCTCGCCACGGTGCCGCCAATGGCGGCCCTGCGCTGAATACGCCTTATTTCAATACGATTCCGGCTGACGAGCAGCCCGCGTACCCCGGCGATCTCGAACTGGAGCATCGCATCGAAAACATCATTCGCTGGAACGCCCAGGCCATGGTGTTGCAGGCGCAGGACAAAGACCTTGCCCTCGGCGGGCACATCGCCACCTTCGCCGCCTGCGCGACCATGCTGGAGGTGTTGTTCCACCATTTCCTGCGCAAGCGTTCGGCGGACTATGGCGGCGACCTGCTCATGTTCCAGGGACACGCGTCTCCGGGCATTTACGCCCGTGCCGTGTGGGAGGGGCGCGTCACGCTGCAGCAAATCAGCGATTTTCGGCAAGAGCTGCTCGGCGGGGTGTCCAGTTACCCGCACCCGCGCCGCATGCCCGCATTCTGGCAGGCGCCGACCGTCAGCATGGGCCTCGGCCCCATGACGGCCATCTACCAGGCGCGATTCGTGAAATACCTCGAAACGCGTGGCCTGAAACCGCAGAACGGCGGCAAGGTCTGGCACTTCATCGGCGACGGGGAGATTGACGAGCCGGAAATCTACGGCACCATCGGTGTGGCCGCCCGCGAAAACCTGAACAACCTCATCTTCGTGGTGCACTGCAACCTCCAGCGCCTCGACGGCCCCGTGCGCGGAAACGGCAAGATCGTGCAGGAGGTGGAGCGCCATTTTCACGGCGCCTCCTGGGAGGTGATCAAAGTGGTGTGGGCATCGGAGTGGGACGAACTACTGGCCAAAGATACCGAAGGCGCCCTGCTGGCCCGCCTGGAAGCCATGGTGGACGGCGATTTTCAGGAGTTGTCCAACCTTGATGGTGATTATTTGCGCAAAAAAATTGTGGGCGACGACCAGCGCGTAGCCGCGCTATTGGCCGGCTACACCGACGAGCAACTCAAAACAATGCGTCGTGGCGGCCATGATGCCCGCAAGGTGTTTGCCGCTTATGAGCGAGCCTACCGTTCGGACAAACCTGTGGCGATCATCATCAAAACCGTGAAAGGCTACGGCATGGGCAAGGCCGCAGAAGGCAAGAACAAGGCGCACCAGACCAAGGACATCAGCACGGATGCCCGCATCGAAACCAAAAACCGCTATGGCATTCCGATCACAGACGAGGAAGCGACAGCGGCCAAGTTCTGGTTCCCCGGCCCCGATGACCCGGCGACCCAATACCTGCTCGAACGGCGCAAGGCCCTCGGCGGCTTCTTGCCCGAACGATCCGAGGAATTTGCGAAATTCGAGTTGCCGGAACTGACCATCTTTGACAAACAACTCCAGGGCAGCGCCGCTGCCGGCGGAAAAACATTCTCCACGACGGCGGCCATGGTGGACATCATGACCCAACTTATCCGAAACAAGGAGGTCGGCAAGTACATCGTGCCCATCGTGCCCGACGAGGCGCAGACCTTCGGCATGGAGCCGCTGTTCAACTCCGCGCAAATCTGGAACCAGCAGGGCCAAAAGTACACGCCGCTCGAAATCGGCATCTCTGTCATCAAGTACAAGGAATCCCCGACCGGCCAAGTGTTGCAGGAGGGCATCAACGAGGACGGCGCCACAGCCTCGTTCACGGCGGCCGGCACGGCGTACAGCCTGCACGGTATCCCGATGGTGCCGTTTTATATTTACTACTCCATGTTCGGTTTTCAGCGGGTGGGCGACATGGTTTGGGCCGCTGCCGACATGATGTGCAAGGGCTTCCTGCTCGGCGGCACCGCGGGCCGCACCACGCTCAACGGCGAGGGGCTACAGCATCAGGACGGCCACTCGCACCTCATTGCGCAAACGGTGCCCGCCGTTGTCAGCTACGACCCGGCATTTGCCTACGAACTGGCCGTGATCGTGCACGACGGTATCCGCCGAATGTATGTGGACAACGAACACAAAATCTACTACATCACCCTGTACAACGAAAATCTGTCCATGCCCGCCATGCCCAAAGGCGTGGAGGAGGGCATCAAGCGGGGCTTGTACCGGTACAAGCATTCCGCAAAAAAATCGGCCAAAGACGGGGTGAAAGCACACCTGCTCGCCTCCGGCATTATCATGGACCAGTCCCTGAAAGCCGCCGAAATCCTCGAAGCCGAGGGAGTCAGCACCGATGTATGGAGCGCCACTTCCTGGAGCGAGCTCTACCGCGACGCCTCGGCGTGCGAGCGCTGGAACATGCTGCATCCCGGCCAACCGGCAAAAACATCGTTCCTGCAGCAGAGCCTGCAAGGAGAATCGGGCGTGTTCGTGGCCGCCAGCGACTGGATGAAAATGACCGCCGGTTGCCTCGCGCCCTGGATGCCGGCCGATTTCACCGCGCTCGGCACCGACGGTTTCGGGCTGTCGGAAAGCCGGGCCAGCCTGCGCGAGTACTTTGAGGTCAGCGCCGAGCACATCGCATTTTCGGCGGTTCGGCTCCTGAACAAACAGGGCAAGGTAAGCGACAAGGCGGTGCTGGATTTTATGAAAAAGTATGGCGTGGATGGGGAAAAGGCGGATCCGATGAGCGTGTAAATTTGTGCCATGATGCCCGATTCCCCCCTCCGCATCGTCGTCATCGGCTCCTCCACGGCTGCCGGATCCGGCGCTGAGCCGCCAGATGGGGCGTGGGTCAACCTGTTTCGCAAATTTCTGCAAGATCAAAATCCGGCCCACGAAGTCATCAATCTCGGGCTTGGCGGCCAGCAAACGTATCATTTGTTGCCGACGGATCAAAAGCCACCGCCTGCGCGTCCGTTGCCCGACCCGGAGCGCAACATCACCAGGGCGCTCGCGCTAAACCCGGATGCCGTGATCGTGAATGTGCCCTCCAACGATGCCGCAGCGAATTACGGTACCGAGGAACAGTTGGCCAATTTTGACCTGATCCTGCAAGCGGCGCTTTCCGCAGGCGTGCCGGCATTCATCTGCACGACGCAGCCCCGTCGTTTCGAACCGGCGCAAGTATTGATCCAACACCGGCTAAAAGATGCAATCCTGACACGGTACGGCCCTTTGGCCATCAACCTCTGGGATAGCCTTGCTACTCCGGATGGGTTTCCTCGAGACGAATACGACTCCGGCGACGGCGCCCACCTGAACAGTCTCGGCCACCAAAAAGTGTTCGAGGCGGTGAAGGCCCATGGCCTGCCCGGGCTGCTGGCGCAAGCCAAAGTGGAACCGGGGTATTTTGGGAAAATCGCCGAAACACTCGGACTGCCGCTTCAGGGTCGTGTGCGTGGCAGCCTCTTCAAAAAATTCAAACCGCATCCTGCACATCAGTGGCTGGCATTGCCCCGGTTTTTCCGATTGCCCAACCTTGTTATCGTGTTTTTGAGCCAATGGCTGCCGTACTGGTTCGTGTTGCGTCCCGCAATCCTCCAAGCGGGCGGCATTCCAGCCCTTGACGATCGAACGTTTGGGCTGATCGCTGCGGCCACTATCCTGACCACTTTGGCTGGGTATATAATCAACGATTACTACGACCGCGAAATTGATGCCGTCAATCGGCCGGAAAGCGTAGTGGTCGGTCGGCATATTCCCTCCGGTATCGTGTTGCTGGCTTACCTCGGCCTGACAGTACTGGTACACCTGCTTGCCATTCGCATTTTCGTTTTATTGCCGGCGCCCAAATCGTTCTGGCCGCTCGTCCTGTTTCCGCTGGTGTCGTTTTTTCTTTTTTTGTACGCCTGGCAAATGAAATGCACGCCCGTGATGGGCAATATCCTGGTCTCGCTTTTGTGCGCTGCCGTGCCGATCATCCCCCTGTTCCCGGAGGATCGCGCGATCTGGCTGAGCTCGTTTCGGGAGCCGGAACTGATCCATGAGGCTACCGGGCTGGTATGGGTGTACGCCATATTCGCCTTCGCCACCAATTTGCTGCGCGAACAGGTCAAGGATTTGGAAGATTACCAGGGCGATGCCGCCTGCGGGTGCAATACACTCGCGGTTTTGAAAGGAACCCGCTTTGCCAGAATACCTGCCGGACTGATCGGGTTGGCGCTATGCGCACTGACCGTTTTGCTGCTTTTCTTTTGGGCCGAAACTGGGGCGCCCAACTGGCGCGTCGGTGCCGGAGCGGGCTTGCTGCTGGTGCCGGCCCTTTTGGCAAGCGGCCTGACGTTGTTTGCCGCCAACCGAAGGCATTTCACCTGGGCGAGCCGCTGTGTCAAGGTCGTCATGCTGGCCGGGCTGGTGCTGTTGCTGCCCGATTTGCCGGAGATTTGGGAAAATCTTGTACGACTGTGTGATAGGATGGGGCACGGATGAAACGGATCAGACACGGATTTCCACAGATCATTTTTTTTTAACAGGACCACACCAACGTCAGTGTTTTTTTAAAATCCTGTAACTCCTTAGCCCAGCCTATGGTGAAATCATACCATACAAGAGGCGGCCTAAGTTTTTCAAATCCTTTTAAATCCGTGTCTAATCCGTTACATCCGTGTCCCATCCTACCACAATCGGCTCAAGCCAAAACCGCGCTCCGATGTAGCGTAACGCGTTCGAAACCGGGCAGCAAGTTCAGAAAACGGTTCAACCCCAGCCATTTGGCCTCGTCAAGATCGTAGCTGATGTTCTGCCGGAAATACGCTTCGATGTCGAAACCGGGCATGTACGGCAAGATTTTGGTCAGTTCCGGGATGTTGGCGATGCCCGCATGCAGGGCGGCATTGAATCGGGCGACCAGGTCTTCCTCCAATGGCCGCACACTCAGCCATGCCGCAAATACGAACGGAAGCCCCGTCCACTCCAACCATGCCTCGCCCAGGTCGTACACGAAGGGGTAGTGTTTCTCCAGGCCAATGGCCTTGTCGCCAATGACAAGCCCCGCCGTGTCGCCGCCGATACGGTCTTCGAAACCCTCGGTGGCTTGCAAAAATTCGGGCTGAATCCCCCAGAACTCCCGGCAGAGGATCGGGGTGAGGGTGGCAGAGGTTTTGGAGTGAAAATCCAGGTACAGCCGCCTGATCTCGTGCAAAGGTTTTTCCGAAAAAATGCACACGGTCTTGACGGTGCCCACCGCCCCGATGCAGTAGTCCGAAACGAGGTAGGCCTGTGGCAGCTCCGGGATTATGGCCACGGGCGATAGCGCCAGGTCCGCCTCTCCGCGCAACAGTTTTTGTGCGCAAACAGAAGGGATATCGAGGCTCAATTCGACATATTCCGAAAACGTGGTGCGAAAAATCCCGTAGATGAACGGTTTGGTATTCAAGTAACTGACGGCGGAAATGCGCAGTTTGTTCATGTTCTTCGCGGCTGATGGCCTTTTTTAGTTTTTACTGCGCCTGCACGACCGGCAATTCGAGGTAGCCGCGCCACTGTTTGTCTTCCTCGAACACCGTATCGGTGTAGTCCTGGAGCACATGGTAGAGGGTGTCCCGCTCAACGGGGCGCCTGCCCACGCGGCGGATCATGTCCACGAGTTGTTGGGTGCTCAAGGCCGGGTTCTGCTCTTCGGAGCCGGCCATGGAGTAGATTTTGGTGGTGTCGTCTATGGTGCCGTCCATATCGTCCACGCCGAAGGCGAGCGACATTTGGGCCAGGGTGCGCCCGATCATGGGCCAGTAGGCTTTTACGTGGTCAAAGTTGTCGAGGTAGATGCGGCTGATGGCGTAGTTGCGCAGGTCTTCGACGGCGGTGCTTTCGGGGATGTGGCTCATCTGGTTGTCCTGGTTCCGGAACTTGAGCGGGATGAAGGTCTGGAACCCGCCGGTTTTGTCCTGCAACTGGCGCAGTTGTTCGAGGTGGTCAATTCGATGCCAGAACTTTTCGATGTGGCCGTACAGCATGGTGGCGTTGGAGCGCCCGCCCAAGTTGTGCCACACCTCGTGGATGCGCAGCCATTGTTCGGCGGTGCATTTGTCTGCAGCGATTTGTTCGCGGATTTCAGGGTGAAAAATTTCGGCGCCGCCGCCGGGCATGCTATCCAGCCCGGCCTCTTTCATCAGGCGCATGCCTTCCTCATAGCTCACCTTTCCTTTTTTGAAAATGTAGTGGTACTCCACCGGGGTGAGCGCCTTGATGTGCAAATCGGGGCGGTGCGCTTTTATTTTTTGAAAAAAAGTTTGGTAAAAATTCAGGTCGTATTGCGGCAGCACGCCACCCACGATGTGTACCTCGGTTACCGGCTGCCCGTCGTAGCGGCGAACGATGTCGAGCATTTCCTCCATGGTGTACGCCCAGGCATCGGCATCGCTCCGCTGTTTGATGAGACGGGAGTACGAGCAAAATTTGCAGTCGTACACGCACAGGTTCGTCGGCTCGATGTGAAAATTGCGATTGAAGTAGGTGTTGTGGCCGTTTTTACGCTCGCGAACCGCATTGGCCAAGGCACCCACGAAGGCGAGATCGCCGTGCTCGAACAGGAAAAGCCCCTCTTCCGGGGTGATGCGCGTGCCGCTTGCGACTTTTTCGGCGAGTTGCCGGTGTTGCGCGCTCAGGTGGTTGCCGGCAAGTAACAAGTTCGATTGTTGCATATTTTGAGTGTCGGTCTCAGGCTGTTTCGCCTTCATAAACCCGTGGGAGCTCCCAATGTTCAGGCCTTATGAAAACTTGATGACCTGCATGAGTTTGCGCGCATTTTCGAGGTTGGAGAACTGGGTTTCGAGCACGGCTTTTCGGTCGTTTATCTTGCCAGTCTCAAACGGCGCGTTGATGAGCGCCTCCACGGTTTGCCGGATCGAAGCGGCCGAGTTGCGGACGTAACAAAGCGCTTTGAGGTCCATACCGGAGACCATTGCATCGTTCACGATGCAGAAGCGCCCCCGGAACAGCGCGTTGAGCAGTTTGAGTTTGATGCCCGAAGACTGGAAGGAAAACAGCAGGTTGATGTGGGCATTTTTGATAAGGTCAACCATACGTTCTTCGTCGGGATTGTCTACAATGGAGACGTGGTCGTATCTGGTGGCCAATTCCTGCAACCGAGCGGTCGGCTCCATGCCCGCGATCACGAACGGGATGTTCAGGTCGGCAAATACCTCCTGGATGAGCCATTGTGCAGCCCGATCGTTGTCCGGCACACTAAGTTTTCCGTGGAAAAGCACGTATTCTCCTCGGCCAGGCAGGCATTCGACGCGCTCATTGGGGTGAAAAGCCGGGATGTAGTGGGTGTTGGACTTGATCTCCTTGTAATATGCCTGGTCGGTGGTGGACAGAGTGAGCACCTCGTCGGCGTGCAGCACCACCTTGGGTTCGATGCGTTGCAAGCGGAGGCTTTCCACGAAGTAGAACAATTTGGCGAGCACAGAATCGGTCAGTTGGGAAAGTCCTTCGTAGTACTGCCACTCCACGTTGTGCATGCGCACAATTTTTTGTCTGCCGCGCAATCGTTTGTGCCAGATGTGCGCCGCCGTATGCATGCCTTCGAACAAGATCGGGTAGTTGTCCTTTCGGAGTCGGCGCAGGAGCTTGCCGTTCTGGCGGGTGCGCATGATGAAGGGCAGGAGACCGATCTGGTACCAAATCGAACGGCTGCGTGGGTAATAGTTTACCTCGTGGCAATAGCGCTCCAGGATTTCCTGTTCCGTCCGGTTTCCATACTTGAAGCAGTGCAGGACCACCTTGACCCCCAGCCGGTGCAGCGCTTTGATTTGATTGAAAATGACGATCACGCCGCCATAATTTGCCGGGTAGGGGATATCGAAGGAAACGACGTGCAAATACATGGACTTGGAGGGCAAAGTGAAAAAAACAAAAGGAAAGGGGCGTGAAAGCGCGGCAAAGATAGGGTATCCATGATTTTGCCAACCGGGACAAAAAAATTTTGGGCGAGCGCTTGTTTGTTCCTTGGCAATCGCCATACCTTAGGACACGATTCCAACGCATCGTTTTTTTTGTTCGAAAATATATTGTTAACCAAAATCTGAGGGTATGAATATCACTTTTGAGGAGCTTCGCCGCATCAAACACGCCTTGCCCACCGGCAGTATTGCCCGTATCGCACAGGAACTCGACATTGACGAGCAAACCGTGCGCAACTATTTCGGCGCGCATAATTATCAGGAAGGCCAGATCGTCGAATGGCACCTGGAACCAGGCCCGAACGGGGGCATTGTGCATTTGGAGGACACAACAATTCTGGAGCGTGCGAAGCAAATCCTTGGAGAGCAGCACAGCGAAAATTGACATCAATTCCTGATTCTTGTACTGCTGCCGGAAAAGAATCCGGCAGATGCTCAAATTTGAAAAAGGGGAGCCTGCACCACCGGGCTTCCCTTGTTTTTTTGCATGTGTCCCGGAACTCTACCGCTTCAGAAATTACTGAGGTAAAACGCGTCGGTCATGTCTCGGAAGGCCCTGGAGTACGACCCATCCGGCTCGGTCAATACCAATTCGGTGCGCTGGAATGGATACGGATTCCGCTCCAGCTGCAGGAGCAGGCGTTCGAGAGGCTTTCCTGCCTTGCCGTACACGCGCGTCTCCCGGGTGCAATACAGGCCGGTCAGTGCGGCTTGTTCCAGTAGCCGCACGCCTTCCCGATACGGAAGAACAGCGCAAAAACGACCATCCGGGACAAGCAGCAGGTGTGCCGCTTCCAACAAACTGAAAAGGCTCAGCGATTCGGCGCTGCGACTAAGCCGACGACTTTGATCGGGAGATCGCGTGGTTTCGGAAAAAAACGGCGGGTTGCTGACGATGAGGTCATATCGCGCACCAGCCGAACGGGCATGATCCTGAACGGATTGTTCGACAAGCACCAGCCGGTCGCTCCAGGGCGAACGGGCAAAATTGTCTCTGGCACAAACGCAAGCCGCCTCCTGTATATCCACGCCGCAGATGGTTGCTTGTTTGCTTCGTTGTGCCAGCATGAGCGCTACGAGTCCTGTTCCCGTGCCGACATCGAGTATCGTTCGTGCCTGACCGATGTCGGCCCAAGCGCCGAGCAGCACACCGTCGGTGCCTACCGGGTGTACGCCCGGATACTGCTCAACGAGGAATTGCTTGAATCGAAACGGTTGCGGCACCGTGCGCTGTTTTGAGAGTAACGAGGTATGGCCCGGCAGAAAGGGAAACGGGCCATTGGATTTCCGTCAGAGCGCCATGGGTGCTTGCAGTGGCCACTACTGTTCCCGCCATGTCCCGCACCTCGATGCTGCCGGTTGTGCTGTGAGTTTGGCGGACGTACAACCGGTCGCGCACCGGATTTGGGAAAACCTCGAAACGGTGGCCTGCGATGTGAACGGTCGAAGTGCTGTTTTCGGCCCAGCGGCGCTCGAACTCCGCCTGATAAAGCACGGCCAGCGTGGCATCCTTGACAATGAGCGTATTCTCGTCGTTGTTGCTCTCGGCATTTTGGCTCCAGTTGTGCGACCCGGTCACCACCGTCGGTTCCGAATCGGGATAACCCGCATCCAGCACGGCATATTTGTGGTGCAGCGCCGGCGATGCCGGGTGGGCCTGCACCGGTACGCCGTTCGAACGCAGCCAGTCGTACTCAGTGCCCTGATCATGGATGTTTTCGATAAGCCCACGCACCCAAGTGCCGCTTTTGTGCTCGGCGATCAGGGCGTTTCCGAGTTCGTTTTTGGTAAACGAAAACAACGCAAAACTGGCTTGATGGTCGGCCCCGCGTACCGCGTCTTCTATTTGACGCGTGACCTGGTCAGACGGCGAAAAATAGCAAGAAACCTGCCGTCCCCCGATGACAAAGCGGTGCGGGGTGTTGTCCGTTTTGGCAGAGCCAAAACGACTCGCGGCGGGGTCGGGTAGGGGAGTGGCGCCGCCCCACATTTCGTTGAACTCCAGTTCGTAGGCCCGGGCGAGCGACTGGTCCTGAATAAATAAGGTGTTGTTGTGATCCTCGACCATGTTGGTGTTCGTCCAGTTCATCGAGCCGCATTGGACCCACGCGTGTTCGGGCAGGTCGGCGTCAATCACGAGGAACTTGTTGTGCATGAGCGAGGAGTCGTTACCATACAGCACCGGGAACAGTGGCGGTGGCTTTAGCGCGGTATTGGCTGTAGCAGCGGCAGCAATATAGCGTACGCGCACCCCCCTGGCATGAGCGGCCTTGACGGCATTGACCAGATCGCTGCGATTGGTATTGTACATGGCTATGTCCAAGGTTTGCTGGGCAGCGTTTATCCGATCCAATGTTTCCTGATAAACAGCTTGGTAGGTGTCGCCCGCCGGTAGCAAACCACCGGATGCATTCGTGTCAATGCCTTGGCTGAAATATGCCTTGATGATACCCGTGGAGAGCGATTGCGTAGCAAAAGGGCGGGTAATGGCGGAAATGGTGTCGGAAAACCGGGCGCTTACCACCCGCACCCAGTACACCGTGCCGGGGGCGAGGTCGGAAAGTGTCACCGAGTGCTCGTCGAGATATGCATGCACCACGAGCGCATTACCGGCAGATTCCGGCACAAGGCCGTACAATATCGTAGCAGTAGTGGGCAAATTTGTCTTCCAGGACAACCGGAAACTGTTGGGTTGAATATCGCTTTGCTCCGGCTGTTGGAGCAGATAAAACCCGTTTGTCTCGGAAGTTTCAGGGCACCCGGCATGCAAAGGCGCGGCGGCGATTGCCGACAAGGCGGGTAACATGGCGGCAAGTAGGCAAGCGATCCTGAAGGCGTGGTGCATGGTGCTGGATTTGCGTTTGGCGTGGCACAAAAGGCCGCGCAGTGATCGTAGGGCCAAAATGTTATCGCTCGCCGAAGATCAGGCTGCCGATACGCACCATGGTACTGCCCTCCTCCACGGCTATTTGCCAGTCGGAGGACATGCCCATGGAAATTTCCCGAAAATGAGGGGCTTCTTTGAAGTACTTGGCTTTCAACGTGTCGAAAATTGCCCGGAGGTGTTTGAACTCGCCGCGCACGTGTTCGATGTCGTCGGTGAATGAAGCCATGCCCATCACGCCGCAGAGGCGGACGTGCGACATGCTGTGGTAAGAATGGCTTTCAAGCAGGTCGAAAGCCTCTTGTTCGTCGAGGCCGAATTTGGTCTCTTCCCCGGCAATGTGGAACTGGAGCAGGCAGTCGAGCACCCTGCCGAACTTGGCGGCTTGCCGTTCGATCTCTTCGAGCAGGCGCAGACTGTCCACCGAATGGATCATGCCGGCCGCCGGGACAACGAGTTTGACCTTGTTGGTTTGCAGGTGTCCGATCAGGTGCCACGAGATGTCGGCTGGCAGCACAGCGGCCTTGGCCACCAGTTCTTGGGCGCGGTTTTCCCCAAAAATCCGCTGGCCCTGCCGGTACAGTTCCATGATGCGCTCCGGCGGCTGCGTTTTGGAAACGGCCACCAAGGCGACGTGTCGCGGATTTAACGCTTTTAACAGCTGTTGATACACGGTATTCCGATAATTTTGGCCCGCCAAAGGTAGTGATGCCCTACCTTCGCCGCCTAACTTTTCATTTTTCTTTAGTCATCCATAATCACATTTGATTTCCGCCTCCCATGCACAAAACACTTCCTCCCGTAATGCGCATTTGCTCCACACCGATCGGTTTTTGGGTCCTGATTTTTGGCTTGCTTGGAATTACCACTTGTCTTACAGCCCGCCCGTTTTACCCCGTTTCCAACGGCCCCGACTCCAGTTTGTTTGTCAGCCCTCCTAGCAAGCCAATTCCTTCCCTTGGGAGCTTGCTTACTGGTCTACTCACGGTGATTGGCCCGGACACGATTTGCGCGAACCAGCGCGACACCTTAAGCCTGGTCGTCACGACCGGTGGGCCTCCGTACACATTTTCCTACTCGATCAACGGTGTGTCGCAGCCCCCGATCACGACGAACAACAACCCGCACATTTTCCTGACCCCGCTGCTCTCTGCCGGCCAACAGATCATTCAACTCGATAGTGTTGTTTGCGCTGGGTGCTCCGGCGTAGTCTCTGCACCGGATACGATCTTCGTTCTTCCTGCCACAACGGCCGCGATCCTGAGCGATACCATCGGACTCTGTGCCGGTCAGACGGATACCCTTCGCATACGTTTGGCGGGGCCTGGGCCGTACACGTTCCAGTATTCCGTGCAGACCGATCTGCTGCCGGTGGATACCCTTGCGCCCATTACGACAACCGATTCGCTTGTGCTGATACCGATCCTGCCTCCTTTGGGCACGACCGTGTACCGGCTGGTGGATATCCTGGGAAGCGGCACCTGCAACGGGCCGTTGTCCGGCACACTTGTGGTTCAGGTCGGGACGCCTTCCACGGCCACATTAACAGGAGACACAACGATTTGCGGCGGACAAGCCACCCCGTTGAACATTGCGCTGACGGGGCAACCGCCTTTTGTGGTCGGCTATACGGCCAACGGTGTGCCGCAACCGCCAGATACCGCGCAGTTCAATCCGCTTGTGCTCGTTGTGTCGCCCACGGACACGACTGTGTACCAACTGACGAGCGTCAGTTCCAACGGCTGTGCCGGGTCGGCATCTGGAAGCGCTACCGTCAACGTGTTGCCACCGCTGACCGCAGTTATTTCGGGTGGTGGGCAGGTATGCCAAGGCGGAAGCGGTACTACGATTACCATCACGTTTGAAGGCCCGGGGCCATACACGTTCGTGTACCGCGCAGGTGCCGTGACCCAGCCGCCTGTCACCACTACGGACAACCCGCATGTCATTGCCGTCAATCCACCTTCCGGCACGTTTTACCAATTGGAAAGCGTGACCAACGGTACCTGTCCGGGCACGGTCTCCGGGTTTGCCCTTGTGGCCGTATTCACCCCTTCGACAGCCGAGCTATCGGGCGACATAACGGCTTGCAGCAATGCGGACACGTTCCTTGTGGTGGATTTTACCGGAAGCGGACCTTTTTTGCTGGAATACTCCATCAACAATGTGGTACAGCCCATCGTAGAAACGTTCGATGACCCCTACATGATCCCGGTAAACGTGTCGGATACCACGACCTATACCCTGATCAGCGTGGAATCGCCGGGATGTTTCGGTTCGGTGATCGGCTCGTCCACGGTGTACATCAATTACCCGCCCGAACTGGAAAACCTGTTTATTTCCTGCGACCTGGTCAACCAGACCTACACGATTGATTTTGATGCCATCGGAACGGCGCCATTTAATGTGACGGGCGTGGGCGGCACGTTCACCGGCGACCATTTCACCAGCGATCCCATTCCGCTCAACGATCCGTACACGCTGTTGCTCAACGATGCGAACAACTGCGGGTTGGTGCCGATCAACGGTTTTTCCAATTGTTTTTGCCTTTCGTATGCCGGCGATATGGATTTGACCCCCATTGGCGCCTGCGTAGGGGACACCCTTTTGGCCCCTTTTTTGGGTTTTGAGGAATTGGAGGTGGAAGACACGTTGTTGTTCGTGTTGCACACCAACAGCAACGACACCTTGGGAACTATCCTGGATATTCAACCGCAGCCTGTTTTTGTGTTCCAGCCAGGTGTGTTGTCCGTAGGTACGACCTACTACATTTCGCCGGTGGCAGGAAACAACAACGGCATGGGCGGCGTGAACCTGAACGACCCTTGCCTGTCCGTCACGCCCGGTACTCCAATCGTTTGGCGCGAGGTCCCCACGGCAACTATTTCCGGCAACTTCGACATTTGCTCCGGGGAAACGGTGCTCATACCGGTCACGCTGACTGGGCAACCTGATTTTGACATCACCTACACCAGCAACAACGACACGCTGACGGCGACGGCGTTCCAAAACTCCTTCACGATCAGTGCGACGCTGCTATCGAACACCACATTCGAACTGCTCACGGTACAAAATGCCCAATGCCCCGGCACGGTGAGCGGCCAGGCGGATGTGGCGGTGCATACCGTGCCGCAAATCGCCAACGTCACCGTGGCTTGTGCCCCCGATAACCTGACGTATGTGCTTGAGTTTGATGTAACGAACGCCGACCTGCCTATGGTAATCCTGTCGGGCACTACTGGGGGCAGTTACAATCCGGTCACCGGGCATTACACCGCTGATCCTCAACCTGCGCAAACGGCGTATTCCATACTTGTGTCGGATTCCTGGCAATGCGGTACGGATTCGATCGGAGGGATTGGCGATTGTCCATGTACCACCGAAGCAGGCATGATGGACCAGGCTCCGCTTCAGTTGTGTGCGGGCGACATCGCGTCGGTCGCACCGGCTATCGGAGCGGTGTTGAAAGCGGTGGACACCCTGTTCTACGCCTTGGTAACCACCACGACCCCCACTACTTGGACAATGCTGGCAAGCGGGGACACTCCCATCTTTTCCTTCGATCCTGCCACGATGACTGCTGGAACCACCTACTACATTTTCGCTTTGGCGGGCTTTGCGACTCCGGGCGGAGTTGACCTGAACCATCCTTGCACCTCCATTTCCGTCGGGTCCAGTGTGGTGTGGCAGCCTGTTCCGGCGGTAACGTTAGGAACGGACGCCACGATATGTGCTGGCGATAGCACGTCTTTGGTGTTTTCATTTTCGGGGAATGCACCGTACAATTTGGTTTATCGCGCCAATGGTGTGAACCAACCTGCCATTGATACCAGTGATTCACAAGTGTCGCTGACGGTTTCTCCCGCTTCCACCACCATGTACACCTTGGTCTCTGCATCCGGCAATGGTTGCCCTGCCGATCTTGTCGGAAGCGCTACCGTTACAGTAAATCCGCTCCCGCAGGTGGTGAATGTGGCAACTACCTGCGATTTGGCCACGCAAACCTATACGTTGTCATTTGAGGTGCCCAACGTAACGTCTCCTGTTGTCGGTGGTTTGCCGGGCAGTTTTGCCGGAACAGTTTTCACTTCTGACCCGCTTGCCGACGGGCAAGTGTACAACCTGACGGTAACGGCGCCGAGTGGCTGTACGGCAACCTTGACCGGTACTGCCGATTGTGCCTGCATCACCGATGCCGGAACATTGAACTCGCCCGCCCTGGACGTTTGTTTGCCGGGAGATGCCATTGTGCCCGCCGCAACCAATGCCGTGCTCGCGCCTGGCGAGGTATTGCGATACATTCTGTATCAAAACCCTGCCTTGCTGCCTGCAGGGATTATTGCCAGCAGCAGCTCGCCTCAGTTTGCTTTTCAGGCGGGTATGCAAACAGAAACCACCTACTATATTTCATCGGTCGCCGGTTTGCCGTTGCCTAACGGCTCGGTTAATCCGGCCAGCCCCTGCCTCTCGATTTCCACAGGTGTGCCGGTAGTGTTTCACACCCCGCCCACAGCAAGCCTTGCGACCGATACAGCAGTTGTTTGTACGGGCAGCAACGCCATTTTTCAGATTCAATTGACAGGGACTTCACCATTCCAGTTCGTGTACACCGTGAACGGTGTTGCCCAGCCGGCCAGCTCTGCGCCGCAAACCACGTTCACCATTTCCAGCAACAACGTGCAACAAAACCAGGTATATACCTTGGTCTCGGTGCAGGACAAGTTCTGCTCCGGCTCGGTAAGCGGCACCTACACGATCCTCAAACAAGACGGACCGGCCGCTACATTGGGCACTCCAACTGCGATTTGTACGGGCGGTACTGCCGAACTGACCTTGCAACTTAGCGGGGCTGCCAGTTTTGATGTGACGATCACAGGCGGGCAGTCGCCCATCCAACTCAATGGCGTGCAAAGCGGGGCCACCACCATGGTGTCTCCGAGCGTGACCACCACCTACACCATCAGCACATTGGTTGCCCAAGGCAATGTCTGTACGCAAACCATCGGTCCGGGTGTGACGATCACGGTATCGCCACCGATTTCCGCCACGGCTACTTTGTCGGACTACGGCGGGTTCAACGTAAGTTGCTCCGGCGAGACAGACGGCTCTATTGCCCTTACACCGGCCGGTGGCACGCCGCCATTCACGGCGAACTGGAGTACCGGTACGGGGGGCTTGCAACTGCCAAATATCGGCGCGGGCGTGTATTCCGTCACCTTGTCGGACAACCTCGGTTGTACCTACACGGACAATTTCGTGGTCTCGGAGCCGGAAGCGCTCGACCTGACCATTGTGGTTCAGCCACCGCTTTGTTTTGGAGATCGAAATGCGCGCATTGCCCTGGAGGATGTGCAAGGCGGAACTGGTCCATATACCGTTTCCCTGAACGCAGCGCCCGGACAGGTGATTGACACGTTTCCATTTTTTTATCAAAACCTTTCGTCGGGAACATACACCTTGACCGTGGCAGATCTCAATGGTTGTGAGGCCCAACAGCAAGAGATCATTGTTGATCCACCGCTATTGACGGTGGATCTCGGCCCGGATGTCACTATTTATTTGGGCGACAGCATTCTTTTGGACGCAATTGTCGGGGGCACTACGGCCGACACATTTGCCTGGTCGCCTGTGACCGAACTGAGCGCCTCGAACATACTGAATCCTTATGCTACCCCCACGCGTACCACTACGTTCAATATTTGGGTACGGGATGCCTCCGGATGTGAGGCAGAGGATTTCATTCGAATTATCGTATCGAAGGAACGCCGGATATACATTCCGAATGTGATCAAGCAGGGCGGTTCCTTGGGCAACGATATTTTCACGGTATTCGCCGGGCCGGAAGTGACCATGGTTCGATCGTTCCGAATCTACGACCGTTGGGGCGAATGCGTCTTTGAACGATCCGATATGGTGCCCAACGATTATGCCGCGGGCTGGAACGGGAAATGGCGCGGCCAGGATGTACTTCCGGGAGTGTATGTCTATGTCGTTGAACTGGCGTACTCAGACGGCACCTCTGAAGTTAAATCCGGAGATGTGACGGTGGTGCGATAGGGCAAATCGGGTACATAAGCAGTATTTTTTCACCACTAAAAAACACTAAACCCACACTTAGATTTTCTTCTTTGAGTGTAGGTTTAGTGTTTTTTAGTGTTTTTAGTGGTGAAAAAAATTCATTGAGACTCAGCCCTATCCAACCTACATTTTCACAAATCGCGTAGCCCAAGCCTCGCCATTCTTTTCAAAACGGACGACATACACGCCGTTTGCAAGGCTTTGTACCGGAATCTCAAACACTTGTGCAGGCTTTGATGCCACAAAAATCAACCGACCATCGGTGTTGAAGATGCGCACGGCTTCGAACGGCACATCGGTCTGAATGCGCAACACGTCCACTGCCGGGTTGGGGGAAAGCCGTACCTCGTTGCTGAAATCGGCTTGTTTCAGGCCAACTAAGGTGCTCACATCCTGGATATAACGGGGAGCGATTTGATACCCCGAGGTGTAGGGGCTGGCATTGTCAAACTGGCCGCCGATACCGGTCAGGTTGAACGGCGCCGGTGGAGCCGGTTGGCTGTACAGGTCCACGTTGTCGTCAATCCGCACATGGATGGTGTCTTGCGGGTTTGTGGATGACACCATGCGCACGTTGAAACCGCCCATTCCCTGGCCGGTAGTCCAATCGGCAACATCCACATAGTCGAGGTTGTTGATGCGAATCAGTTTGGACTCGGTGTCCTCGCTGTGGGTTTGTACGGCCAAGGGCACGACCAGCGGATTGTTTTCCGACACCTTGGTGAGTGCGTCCGGGAGAATCTGGAGCAGCCCGTTGAACTGGTTGATGATGCCTCGAACCGTGATCTTGTCGCCTTCTTTCACGGTGTAACCGAACTCTTGGGCGGCGCTGAACACGGTGATGCCGTCGTTGTCGTCGTCAATCATTGTAAATTGGAAGCCCGTGCCGCCGCGCAGGTCCACGCCGTAAACCGTGGCGGTCAGTTCGCAAAACACCCCGAGGGAATCCACGACACCATCGGCATCAATGCCGTTGATCTGGTCAATGGTGTACGCCGGGTAGCAGCGCACGGTGATGTTGACGACTGCCTGGTCACAATCGGTTCCCTTGCATACTTGATAGGTGAACATGTCCGAGCCGCAATAGCCCGGTGTGGGCGTGTAGGCGATAGTGTTGTCCGGGTTGACGGTAGCGGTGCCGTTTTGTGGGGTAACGGCGATCGTGACCACCGGGTCGCCCGTTCCGGGCAGGATATCGTTCGAAAGCACGTTCAGGTTGGTGGTCGTTCCGGACACGACGGTGTAGGCATCGGTCACGGCGGTTACACCGGCTGGGCAATCGGACGGGTCGCCCGGGTTGGCGAGCACCATGATGTTGTTGATGGTCACGCCGGTTGGCGTAACGGCCGCCTGCCAACTCGCAGGCAGACTATTGTCGTCGTCGGGATCACACAGCACAAGCGAGGAGCCGTTTCCGGCAGCGCCGGTAGGCCAGGGCGCCATGTTGGCATAGAACACTCGATCAATGGTGTCGCTCGCAGGGTTGAGCAGCAGGAGCAGTTCGCCATTGTTGTTCAGGGCGCTGTTTATGCCCCATTGCAGGGCATTGACCCCAAACACGTTGAGCATGGCCGATGCCCGCACCGCCGTGACCACATACTCGCCCGGGTTGAGCGTCATGGCAGGGAACGTAAAGTTTACACCGTACAAGTACCAGCCTTCCAGGTTCACCGGGTTGGCGCTGTTGTTGTAAAACTCGAGGTACTCCAGCGTGTCGTTACCGCCCTCCGGTGGGTTGTACATGATTTCGGTAATGACGATTTGGGCTTGGGCGGAAAGGGCGAAGCAAAGGCTGCACAGCAGCGCGAGGGTCAATTTTTTCATGTCCTGAAGTTGGGTTTGTCGGTTAAGGAAATCGGTTGAACGGCAAAAGTAGAAAAAAGGGGCGGCCCGATGTTCGTCCGGGAGGGCAACATGTCCGGAAAAATCAACTTGAAAAATCAACTGGATGTAGAAATGGCAGATGTGCAAAAACAAAGTTTCGCGATCAATACTTTGTTCGACGCACAGAAAAACATTGTGTGGAAATCTATGTGTCCAAGGCTGCGGAAACTTAATTGGAAGTTAACAAAGGCTGTTTATTTTCGCACTTGAAATCCTTCACTTTTTCACTAAATCCGTTTTACGTATGAACATTTCAACTTTCAGCAACCGGACATCCATGCTGGTGGGAAGGGCATTTGCTCTGATCGCCTTCCTGCTGTGCGGCATGACCTCATTTGCCCAGGTAACCACTTCGACGATCACTGGATCGGTGACCGATGCTCAAGGCGAAGCCCTCATCGGCGCCACGGTGGTGGCCACCCACGTGCCGTCGGGCACGCGGTACGGGACCGCCACGAACCCGGCAGGGCGGTTTGTTTTGCCTTCAGTCCGCGTGGGCGGACCTTTCACGGTGACGGTCACATACACAGGATTTGATGCCAGTTCACAGGAGAATATTGTGACCAACCTCGGCGTGGCAACCAACCTTGTCTTTGAGCTCAAGGAATCGGGCGTTTTGATCGAAGAGACGGTTATTTCGGCTGGCCGCAACGACATTTTCAGCGGAAACCGCACCGGCGCTGCCACTACCTACGGGGTGCAGACCATCAACTCGCTGCCAACCATCGGACGCACGGTGAACGACATCACCAAGTACAATGCTTACAGCAACGGACGTTCCTTTGCCGGCCAGGACAGCCGTTTCAACAATTTCACGATTGACGGCTCTGTGTTCAACAACGGTTTCGGCCTCGGTTCGTCCGCTCAGGCGGGTGGCCGGACCAATACCACAGCTATTTCCTTGGATGCCCTGGAAGAGATTCAGTTGAACATCGCGCCTTTCGATGTGCGCCAGTCCGGTTTTGCCGGTGCGGGCATCAATGCCGTCACCCGTTCGGGCACCAACGAGTTTTCGGGGTCATTTTACGGCTTTGTACGGAACAGCACCTTGGTCGGAAAAAAGGCAGACGACAAGCCTCTCCCGCCGGTCAGTATTGATGAAAGCACCTACGGGTTGCGGATTGGCGGCCCGATCATCAAGGACAAATTGTTTTTCTTCGCCAATGGAGAGCGGTTTACCAGCTCGGCGCCCGCTTTGGATTGGGTGATTGACCGTCCGGGCGCCACCGGCAACGTGTCGCGTGTGACGCTTGCCGACATGGAGACATTGGCCACTTTTCTGCGCGACAGCTTCAACCGCGACCTCGGGGCATTTGACAACTTCAACAACGAAGTGACCAGCACGAAGGCGCTCATTCGTTTGGACTACAACATCAATGAGCGGCACAAGGCATCGCTGCGCTATTCGCACCACGACTCTGAATCGGACTCGCGCATCAGTGACAGCAACAGCAGCAACACGGCCGGTGCGGGCAACCGCACCAACCGCTCGCTCGCCATCTCACCTGAAAACACCGGATATGTTATTTTGGACAACACACGCTCCATCGCGTTCGAATTGAACTCGCTTTTCGGAAGCAAGCTATCGAACACGTTCATTGCCACGTACAACAAACAGATCGAGGATAGAAAGTACAAAACCGACCTGTTTCCGACGGTTGATATCCTGAAGGACGGCAGTACGTACACCTCGATTGGGTTCGATCCGTTCACGCCGAACAACAAACTCAACTACAGCACACTGAACATCACCAACAATTTCAACGTATTTCTGAACAAACACTACATCACCGTTGGTGCATCATACGAGTATTTTGAGTCGAACAATGTATTCTTTCCGACATCCAACGGGGTGTACGTGTACAAGTCTATTGATGATTTTATCACAGCTGCCAAGCAGTACCTGCAAGACCCGAACAATCCGGTTTCACCGGTGACGGTGTCCCGCTACAACCTGCGCTATTCCTTGTTGCCGGGTGCTGCGGAACCCCTTCAGGTTTTGAAGTCCAACACCTATAGTGCGTACCTGCAGGATGAGTTTCAGGTGTCGGACCGATTCAAACTCACCCTGGGTGTGCGCGGGGACATGTTTGTGTACGACAATAAAACGGCAGCAAACTTTTACAATCCGGTGGTGGATACGCTTGTTTTCCGGGACGAAAACCGCAATCCGCTCAACATCAACACCAGTACTTTCCCGGAAGAACGACTGCTCTTTTCCCCTCGTTTGGGCTTCAACTGGGACGTGACGGGCAAAAAAACCACGCAAATCCGCGGCGGCTCGGGTTGGTTCGTTTCCCGGATTCCTCAGGTACTGGTCTCCAATCAATTGGGCAACAACGGTGTCAATACGGCACTCATCAACGTGACGGAAACCACGGCTTATCCGTTCACCCTTGACCCCGGCCGGTTCCGTCCGGCCAACACGGACATCAACAAACTACCGCCGTATGCGATCAATGCTTCGGTGAAAGACCTCAAGTACCCGGTCATTTGGAAGAGCAACTTTGCTGTGGACCAAAAACTGCCGTGGGGACTGATTGGTACCGTCGAGTTCATCTATAACAAAAACATCCATGCCCTCCGCTACATTGATGCAAACTTGAATGGCCCGGATAGCACTTTTGCCGGCCCGGACAATCGTGCTCGCTATCCCGCAGTAGGCAAGCCCTCCGGCCAAGTGCCTGCCGCACGCTTCATCAATCCGAAAATCTCAAACGCATTCGTACTGGCAAACACCGACGAGGGATACTCCTACTCGATCACGGGCAAATTAGAACTGCCGAACAAAGGCGGTTTCGGCGGTATGTTGGGTTATACGTATAGCGAGGCTTATGATTTGCAATCGGTGGCCAGCACGGTATTGGCAAATATACCCACTACGGTAGGTCAGAACTACTTGACATCTTCTTGGGCGGACAACGACCTGCGCCACCGTTTTGTGGGGTATGTTAGCTATCGCCTCGACTATGGAAAAGATGTGGGCGGCGCCACCGAGTTTGTTCTAGGCTGCGTCGCGAATAGCGGTGGCAAGTTCTCGTACACCTTTCCAACTGGAACTGCCAATGACCTGAACGGCGACGGCCAGAACAACGACCTGATCTTTGTTCCTAACAAAGCATCCGATCTCAGATTCGATACTTTGGTTACCGGTGGAAAGACGTTCACGCCACAACAGCAAGCAGATGCTTTTGACAAGTACATTGATTCTAATGAGTACTTGAAAAGCCGTCGGGGCAAATATGCCGAACGCAATGGTGCGGAATTTCCGTGGCTGGTACGTTTTGATCTCTCGATCATCCAAGAAATTAATTTCTCGGTTGGCAGATCCAGCAAAAGAAACAAGATACAAATCCGTGCGGACATCCTAAACGTCAGCAATCTGCTCAACAACGCTTGGGGCGTTGGCTACCAAACAACAACGGCCAATCCGTTGAGTGTGTCTAAAATTGACTCTGCAACAGGCATTCCATCGTACAAACTGGCGACACAATCCATAGATGGTTCGGTCGAATTGCTCCGCGATGCTTTTGTCAGAAGCATCAACCTCGACAACGTTTGGCAGGCGCAGATCGGCATCCGCTACATTTTCAACTGATTTCCAGGTTTTGCCAATCGATCGCAAGCGCCGCCCCGGGTTTCCGGGGCGGTGTTTTTGTTTACCTCAGAACGCTAAACTTGATCAAATGCCGGAATCAAAATTCGATCAATGTGTGAACAACCCGGCAAATCATGCACCTGTCAACGCCTGTATGGCTATTGAAAAACCTTCTGGGCCGACTCCTTTGATTTTCATCAAATTCGGAACTTCAACCTGCACCCAGGTTTTGTCTGGACGTTGTACCAGGAAAGGAAAATCTACCACTTCCAGCATTGGTGCATCGTTGCGGCTATCCCCAACAGCAGCAAAAAACGGGGCTTGAGGAGATGTTTGACGGAAAACGTCCATCAGCCATTGAACGGCTTTGCCCTTGTTTACCACAGCCGACTGTACGGTGTAAAACCGCCCACCCCGGCTCAGTATAAACCCGGCGGCTTTCAGCCGGGCATTGAGTTGGTCGGCCCGATCGTCGCTCAAAGGCGTTATCAAGGTTTCCGTGAACCAACGCTCACGGGCACGCCGGAGGGCGGCGCCGGTCAGGCTGGTTGCGGCAGATAGTTCGGCATCGGAAGCAGTATAAAACCCCTTTATCTCCTCAAATTGAGCGAGTGTAGAACGTAAACCGCCGGCATCAGCGTGCGCGAAAATGACGATGTCGTAACCATCTTCACATTGCGTTGCGCGGTATGCCTGTTCCGGGAAAAAACCGGACGGGATGGCTGCCGCGCTGCCGTTTTCGAAAATGAACGGTTGGTTTATATCAAGTTGTCGTTGCAGATATACTTGCTCTGTAAAAGTCTTGGAGGAACAAAATACGAGTGGTATCCGACGTACGGCCAGTTTTTTTAAAGCCCCTTCGCTGTCTTGAATCTCGTAGTTATGGTGATTGATCAGCGTGCCGTCCAGATCGGTGAATACGACAAGCGGTCGGTTGGCTGGAACAGGGAGTTGAATCATGCCGGTGTATAATTGCCATATTGGGCCCAATCTACAGAGCGGGCTGCAGTATCAAAGTTGAGCGTTGAAAGCACGGGGTATTGCCGAAGATTTATAGGCTCTTCGTTTTTGCGGATGATTTTCAGGCGGCGCAATTCACTTGAAATGTCTTTCTTCAGGTTGGCCGGACAAATGCCGGAGTGCCAGAGTACGGAGAGCGAATACTCGATCATTTCCCGGATATGGTCATCGCCTTTTGTCACTTCGTGCAAGTGCGGGTTGCGCGACTCGATCTGAAAAACCTCTACGCCGTTTTTCATAATTTCCGGAAAAGGGCTGGGCATTACACCGCCAAACTTTTCCATGAGGCTCACAAATTGGTGCGTCTCCACAGAGAAACCTGTCGAATAGTCAAGTGCAAGCGCCAATGGCATGGATAACGCGTGCTCGCCGGCATTCCCCGTACGCAGCACCTCCGTTTCGTAACCGGTAAAATGGCTGAGAAACAGATTGAGGTACTGATTCGTGATACGTGATACCCGCCCCCATTTGGTAAAATAAAGTTCTGCGTCGACAATTTTTGGTTTGCTATGCCATTGGATACGGACCATCGAATAGGGAGATTTTCCCTGGGCAAGCCCTGCTGAAAAAATCCGGACATACTCGAATACGGCCCCGGGGAAATAATTATCAGAATCTATGAAACCGACATATTTTTTACCTGCCAGATGAGCTAGGGCAATGCCAGCCATCATACCCTCTGCTTTTCCATGTCGCACCAGGCCGTCATCATCCAACAGGTGCGGATAACCACCGTCTTTGAAAACGCGGGCAAGTTCAGGCGAACGTTGATGGGCGATGAGGTACTTCTTTTTCGCATAGCGGCAAAAAGTGTCCACCATACTCCGTTCCATTCGAAACCGGTCAATCGGTTCGTTTTTGCTGTTTGAAAGCACAATGGGCAGGCAGGCATGCGGGATGCCGCACAAAACCCCCTCCAGCAATCGCAGGCGCTCGTTTTTCACCGGAATAACGATTGCCAGGTCTTTTTCAATCTCGTGCAGCCGTTCATAGGGGATCTGCTGGATGACGTGAAAAGGGCTGTCGAACTCAGAATCCACACCGTAGCCTCCGTCAAGTTCATAGATTTTTTGAACCTTGTAAAATAAATTAGCGCCAAAACGTTCGGCGTTCGTTGGTATTTCAAGTCGCATATTATTTCAATTTAAAGTACCCGGAATGGCAAATCATCAAATTTGCACATCAGCTGGTTCATCCATTCCGAAGATATCAATCTGTCGGTCGCGCCATGGCTGCGCGTTGAGCGGGTAATTGTTGAAATTTCTGTCATCTGCGCGAAGATAGTAAACCGAAAGCCAAAAGACATCAAAAGGCTTAACCCGAAGAGTATTTGTGATAAAGATAAAGAATCACGCAGCCCCGCGCCATACGGGCATAAGTTTACGTTTAAATATTTATGACAGATTTACCACCGTACTACGATCCCGCCACGACTGCAAACATAGTTGCGGCGGCGAAAAACGTTTTAAAAGACAATATCCTTGGCGCCTTCACCAAACCGGCGCCAACCTTGTACCCTCACCAATGGAACTGGGATGCCGGGTTTATCGCGCTCGGTTATGCCCGTTCCGATTTCCGCCAGGCTTGCGCCGAAATGACTGCTCTATTTCGGGGGCAATGGGCTAACGGGATGGTGCCGCAAATTGTTTTTTCCGTTGAAAACGTCGGGAAATATTTCCCCGGTTATCGTTTTTGGGATACGAACGGCGTACCCGGAAAACCCCGAAATGTGCGCACATCAGGAATTACTATGCCACCTGTACACGGGTTCATCCTGAACCGTTTATTGCAACTCGCCCCCGATTCGAAGGCCTACCGGCCGTTTTTTCTGCGAATGTTCGACCGCATATCGTTGCTCCATCAATATTGTTATCAATACCGCGACCCCGCCCGCGAAGGGCTGGCTTTTATCTGTCATCCGTGGGAATCCGGCATGGATAATTTGCCTACATGGGAAGAAGTGTTTTCACAAATAGAATTCGATGCTGCGGACGTGCCTCCTTATGAGCGTCGGGACCTGGAACATGTGGATGCCCGGTACCGCCCCCGTAAACCAAGTTATGACCGGTACATTTATTTGGTTAATCTTCTGCGGCAACAGCGTTACCAAGAGCCGGAAATTTGGGAAAACTATCCTTTCCAAGTGCAGGAACCAATGTTCAATGCCATACTCAACCACAGCAACGAAGCACTTATCGAACTCGGAGATTGGCTCCGCCGCGATACCGGCAGATTCCGCGAATGGCATACTCAAACGAACCGGGCTATTAACAGCAAACTTTGGTCGGAAAGCCGGGGCATCTATGTTTCCTACGATCGGGTGCAACACCGGCAGATTCCAATTGCCACGGCTGGTGGAATGATACCTCTACTCTGTGGTGCACCGGATGCAGCCCGGGTTACCCGAGTGGTTACCATGCTGGAAGGGCCGTCTTTTACAGGCACCCCTGAGCATCCTGCCTGGCTGTGCGCATCCACTGCGCTTGACGAGCCTGGATTTGACCCACACCGATATTGGCGCGGCCCGGTTTGGATTAATATGAACTGGATGTTGTTTCACGGATTAAACCGTTACGGGCATCATGCCATTGCAGAAAAGCTGCGCTCGGATTCACTTGAACTGGTGCGCCAATACGGTTTTTGGGAATATTTCAACCCTTGGAAGAACCTGCCGGAAAACGAGAAAAGCGGCGGATATGGTTCCAACCAATTTTCTTGGACAGCGGCATTGACATTAGACTGGCTGGGGATGTAAAGTAGGTTGCCCATGACTATTGTTTTAAAAACGTTCGAACATTATTCCATGTAAAATTGCTGCTGCTTCATTCCAGCGGAGTTACATGCTTTTAGAAAAATGTTACACATTTATTTATAACGTACACAGCAACGATTTTTTTGTGTACCCATGGAGGTAACAATTTGACCGGGCAGGTGATCCCTTGACATCGTTTCACACCATCAACTTTTTCCAACAATGAAAAAACTGCTCTTTATCGCCCTGCTCTCCACCCTTTCTGCTGCATGTAGCAAAGACTCCGACTCACCGGCCTCGGAAGCCGAGTACTTTTTTGTCGGCAAAATTGACGGCACAACGGTCAAATTTGAAATCACGCCCACAAGCGACTTTGAAATGGTCACCTCGAATGGCGGCGGCATCGGAGCGCCCGACTGCACGTTCGACTACGGCAGTTCCATCGGATCATTTGACCCCGGTCAAACCTACTTTTCCGTGGATTTCCCCAGCCTGTTCGTCGGCAACTGCGGCGACGAGGCGGCTATATTCCCCACGCTTTTCAAGACCGGCAACTGGGTGTTCGGCAACGGCCAGGGCCGGGTGGTGGTGTCGTTTTTCGACGGCGCCGAAATATGGTCCACTGACGGCGGCACCCAACCGGCAAGCGCTGCGTTCAACGTATCGAGCACCGAATTCATGGACACCCCTTTCGGCGACTACATGACGGTGCGCGGCACGGTTTCCTGTACCTTGTACCATGACTCCGGCACCTCGAAAAAATTGGAGGGGGGCGGTTTTTCCATGAATTTCAGGCGGTACTTCTGATAAAGGAAAACGAGTACATTTGCTGACTACCTCGCTAAGGTTTTTATCGCAAATAGAATGCATACCATGAAAAAACAACTTTCCCTTGTACTGTTATCCTTGTGCTTGAGCGCAGGACTTTGGGCACAATCTTGCCTGTCCGAAGGTATCCAGTTTCGTTTTCAACAAGAGATAGATGATTTTGCTGCAAATTATCCCGGCTGTACTACGATCACCGGGCCGGTTTACATTTATGAGGTGTTTCCAGGAGCCATTGAAAACTTGAATGGCCTGGAACAACTGACACACGTTGAAAACAACCTGACCATATCCGGAAACACAGTACTTGCCAGTTTACTGGGTTTGCACCACCTGAAGGTTGTCGAAGGAATTTACGTAGATGATAACGACGCGCTCACGGATCTGAGCGGGCTGGAACAATTGGACACGATCCGAAAGTTTTGTTCCGTAACCAATAACAACGCACTTGCCTCCCTTGCCGGCCTGAGTGAATTGCGCTACATAGGGCATGGTTTGGGCATCAACTCGAACCCCGCGCTTCAAAACCTGAACGGCCTGGAAAACCTGAATAACATCGCCGGTTTTTTTATCCTTGAAAATACTCCCAACCTGGCCAGCATGGAAGGATTGCAAAACCTTGAACAAGTCGGGGGGGATTTCTTGATGTATGGCTACAAGCCCCTTGGTACGCTCAACGGACTGGAAAATCTGAAAAGCGTGGGCGGTATATTGCAAATTGAAGATGCTCAAATCCTGGATTTCACAGGTTTGGGCGGTCTAACAAAAATCGGGAAGAGCCTGTACATCGAAAACAACGCGTTGCTTGGCGACACGAAGGGACTTGAAAATCTAAAAAGCATCGGCGAGAATCTGGTCGTCAGCGCCTGCCAGCAACTGACTGCAATAAACAACCTGAATAGCCTGGATTCCATTGGCAAAGGAATTGTCCTGGTAAACAACCCGAACCTGAACGACATTGGCGGACTTGCTCAAGTGCCCGCTGTAAAAAGCAACGTCGAAATCCGTAACAACCCACAACTTTCCGATTGCGCCATTCAGGTGATCTGTCAGCATTTGTCGCTTCAACCTGCCCAGATACAGATCGGAAACAACGGGCCAAACTGCCTGGACGAAACTGTTCTGCGCCAGCAGTGCCAAATCAAGCCTGTTCGCATCAGCGTATTGATGGACACCAACGGAAATTGCATTGCCGATGCCGGCGATATTCCTGTCCCGGATGCGCAGGTGCGCCTGCGCGGCAGCATTGTCCTGACTTCCGCTACTGGAGCCATTGGCGAGGCCGAATTTGATCACGTTGGGTTGTCGGCATTTGATGCAGATCTGCCCGAATTCCCTTCCATGGCCTGGGCTGTATGTCAACTTCCACTGACAATTACACCCACCGCCGGCCAGGATACCGTCCGCGGATCGCTGCTTCTGCAGCCGCTGAACAGCTGCCCGCAACTCGATGCCACGCTTTCACTGCCGCCACTTTTTCGCGGCTGTGCCGAGCAATCGGACATTCAGATAAAAATACAGAATACAGGCACTATTGCTGCGCAAAGTGCAACGGCGGGTATCGTTATGCCTCCTTCGTTTGAATTGGTCTCCAGCAGTTTGCCGCTCTCGGTGCAAGTGGGCGATACCTTGTTTTTTGATCTTGGAACGGTCAATGCCCTTGCTACGCAATGGCTGAACATCACGGTACGAACCCGCTGCGGCCAGTACACCGACAAACAATCGGTCTGCTGGTCGGCGTTCGGACGCATGAATAATGCCTGCTCCGGCAATTCGACGCCCGCACCGAAAACCAAAATCTCGGCCGAATGTATTGGCGATACCACCCTGCGGTTTACGCTCCAAAATGCAGGCGATGCCACACCACAAGCCCCCTACACCTATACGCTCATCAAAAATTTTGCAAGGAAAAGCACGGAAACGTTTCAACTTGATCCGCAGGAGTCGCTGTTTTTCGATGTCCCGGCCGTAGGGGCGACCTGGCGTTTGGAAGCTACACGCTCGGACGACGGCTCGCTGACCGCTTTGAGCGTAGAGGCTTGCGGAGGTTTGACCCCCGGCGTTGTAACAGCCTTCTGGCAGGCTGGCAGTGATGCCGGCCTTGATTTTGATTGCCGCCAGATTGCCGAGCAATTGCCGGCATACCAACCCGCCGTTTTCCCGACCGGTATCGGCCCGAATCGGGTTGTTATGGCAGACCAAGCCCTGGAGTACATTATTCCCTTTCAGAATACCGGTCCGGATACGGTTCACATGGTGCGTATCCGGGACGAATTTCCCCCCGATCTGGATGCCGCGACTTTCCGTCCGATTGCTTCTTCCCACCCCTTTGTTTGGAAAATCATCAACGATTGCATTCTGGAAGTAACATTTCCTTCCCCGAATATACCCGCTCCAAGCCAGAACGAAGCGGCTTCGCACGGCTTTTTCAGTTTTTCCATCAAACCGAAATCCGGAGCCATGGAAGGCGCTTACCTCAACAATTATGCAGAAGCGTATCTGGATCAAAACCCGCAGCAATGGGTACAAACCAGCCTCGTTATCGGGAAAATAAGCGACAAAGCCCCGCCCTGTCAGGTCAACCAATGGAACCTGAACTCCCAGGCCGACGTAGATGCGTTCGCCAACACGGGTTGCCAGATTGTGGAAGGCATTATTGACATAAACGGCCAGGATATCACCAACCTGAACGGGCTGCGAATTCTGGAAGAACTGTACGGCGATTTGTACATCCGTAACTGCCCGGGCCTGTTAAATCTAAATGGCCTGGATGAGTTGGTTTCAGCACACAATATCTATATTCAATCCGACCACGCCTTGCAAAACCTGAGCGGCCTGGACAAATTGAATACCCTTTCGGGCAACCTGGAAATTTCCTTCATGGATGCCGTCACGGAAATCGGAGGACTTAACGAACTGGAAGCGATTGGCGGCTACCTGCAAATACGCAGCAACAACAACCTGCAGACCATCAGCGGTTTCCACGCCTTGCAATCCGTCGGAGCACACCTGGTCATCGGTCAAAATCCCAATTTGATCAATCTCGAGGCCTTCGAACAGGTGCAAACAGTACAGGATTCCCTTGATATCAGCGAAAACCTGCGCCTGACGCAGGTAGATGGATTCGACGCGCTGGAATCGGTTGGAGGATCCATTTTGATTACACAGAATCCGAACCTAAAGCAGATTTCGCCGATGGACAGTCTGCATACCGCAAGCCGCAACCTGGTGATTGTCGGCAACAGGCAACTGACCGATATGGGTAGTTTCGACGCCTTGGTTTCCATTGGCAATAATTTGGAGATCGGAGGCGCAGACAGTTTGAAAAGTCTTGCGGCATTTCCGCAACTGGAAAGTATTGGGGGAAATCTAGACCTTATGAATTGCCTTGCCCTGGATTCTGTTTCCGGATTCAACGCATTGCAATCCATCGGGGGCCGATTCTTTGCGTTCTATAACCTGAGTTTGAAAAGTATCGGCGGTTTCGACCAGTTGGCCGAAGTGGGCAACGATATCCAGATCCGCCTGAACAGTCTCGAAACCGTCGGGCCATTTACTTCCCTGAAACAGGTGGGCAAAACCTTGTGGATTGGCGAGAACCCCGCCCTGTTGCATATCTATGGATTCGATGCACTGGAAACTGTGGGTGAAAATTTCAGCATTTTCAAGCACGACAAACTGCTCGACATCATCGGATTCCACGCCCTTCAGCGTGTGGAAAACGGGTTTGGCCTGAGCGAAAACTATGAACTGGACATCATTGACGGGTTTAACAACTTATCGCACGTAGGTGCGAATTTTAAACTGACGCAGAATTACGCATTGATAAACCTGTCTGAACTGGAATCGCTTACAGCAATAACGGGCGGTCTGGAAATCACTTACAACGCGCTTTTACCCAACCTGCTGCCATTCAAAAAATTGACCGAGGTCGGCACGTACATGCAGATCATCGGCTGTGGCGCCCTCACAGACCTGAGCGGTCTGGATAGCCTAAGATCTGTCCCGTACGGCCTCGAAGTGAGCGCATGCAACAACCTGCAAACGTTAGCCGGATTGGGCCGAATTGATACGACAGGCAACGTAACCATCAAAGGCAATCCCTCGCTACAGGAACTGGGAGCATTGGACCGTCTCGTACAGGTCGGCCCCCTGGAAATAACCAGCAATGCGATACTTCCCAAATTGGACGGTCTTCGAAACCTGCGCAGGGCCGGCGCTATTGTTTTACGCGAAAATCCATTGCTGGCCGATTTAAGTTCGTTTGGAAAGGTAGAGTTTATTGGCGGCGATCTGGATATTTACAGCAATCCGGCGCTCGTGCAGTTGACCGGACTGGAACAGGTGAAAGAAGTAGGCGGCAATCTTATCTTAAGTGCAAATGCCGGTCTTCAGGACATTGTCGGGCTATCCAATCTCAACCTCGTTGGCGAAAATTTGATCATAAATTTTTGCAACGGCTTGGCGGACTTGAGTGGCTTGGACAGTTTGAAAACTGTTGTGCAAGATTTTTACATCCAATCGAACGATGGCCTGACTACCCTCGGAGGGCTTGATGAATTGCGTTTTGCTGGCGGGCTACTTCTATCTGGAAACCCTGCGCTGGAGGAATTGAATGGTTTGGAAAAGTTTCAGGAATGTTACCGGATGCACATTATCAGCAACCCGCAACTGACCACATTGAACGGTCTGGACAGCCTGCAAAGGGCCATTTACCTGAACATCTCGTACAATCCCTTGCTACAAAATTTTCAGGGGATGCACCGCTTAAGTGAAATCGTTCTGGATGCGACAATCGAATCCAACCCCATGCTGGGCAGCCTCGACGAGTTTGATGCGTTGCAGACAATTGGAGCCTTGAGAATTGCCGACAACGACCGTCTGAAAAACCTGCAAGGACTTGAAACCCTGACGGGGCAATACATGTCGCTGGACATGGCCGGCAATGACTCGCTGAGTTCCATCACCGAACTCCCTTGGACGCTTCAGTTGGGAAGTACAACCATCACGGACAACCCGATGCTGAGTGTATGTGATGTGCCGCCTGTGTGTGTGGCTGTTCGCCGGGGTTTTGCCAGTATTTCAAACAATGCGCCGGGCTGCAACAGCCCCGAAGAAGTAAAAGAACAGTGCGGCCCCGTGCCCATCCAAGTAACGGTACTGACCGATCTGGATATGGATTGCATCGCCGACTCTCTTGGCGCGCCCGTTGCGGACGCGGTGGTTTTGATGTATGATTTTACTTCTAAAATTACGCGTCCGACCAATAGTTTGGGCAAGGCGAATTTTGAATTTCCACTAAATTCCAACGTAGTTTACTTCACCTTGCCGCAATACCCGACGCAGTTTTGGCAAGTATGTTCTTCCCCTTCCAGCATTAGCATAGACATGCTGACCCAACCCATCGCCGAACTGGTGTTACTCCTTCAGCCCATACCACAATGCCCGGACATGCAGGTGACACTGGGGTTGCCACCGCATTTCCGCGGCTGCCTTGTCGAATCCGGTCTGCAAATTTCGGCGTTGAATGCGGGAACGGTTACGGCTGAAGCCGTGCAACTGGCGCTCGTTATGCCACCCGTATTTGACCTCCTGGATACCGACCCGCCCATTGCCGCTCAAAGCGGCGACACCTTGTTTTTTGACCTGGGGGACGTGCCGAAATTGACAACCCGCAGCGTAAACGTCTCGTTGAAAACCCGCTGCGATACTTTCGTGTTCGGCCATACCCTCTGCATTGAAGCATTTTCCGTCACGAAAAACGATTGCCCGGACAATACTCCGCCGGAAGCGGAGATAAAGGTTCGGGCAGAATGCCTGGGGGATACTGTCGTCCAGTTTACTGTACGCAATATCGGGCAAGCCCCCACTGCCGTACCGCATTACTTTCGAATCATCCGAAATGCAGACGCTGTCTACGAAGGTGCTGTGTTTCTGAATCCGCAGCAGGACTCCAGCATTCGGATGGCCGCCGACGGAGCCACGTATCGCATGGAAATTGTCAAAAAAGCCGGTGCCGGATATACGGCTTCCGCCATAGAAGGCTGCAATGGGTTGACCACCGGACAAATCACGCAGTTTTGGCTGGACAAAGGGCCTGAAAACGTTGATTTTGACTGCCGGGAAGTGATCGGGGCGTTCGATCCGAATCAGAAAACCGTTGTACCCGAAGGTGCAGGCCCCGATCATCTGATCGAGGCCAATGTGCCCTTGCTTTACACCATTGATTTTCAAAATACCGGTACTGATACGGCTTTCCGCGTCCTGTTGCGCGACGTACTGCATCCCAACCTTTACCCGACCACGTTCCGGCCCGTAAATGCTTCGCACCCGTACACCTGGCAGATCAAGGGCGACGACACCCTCGAAGTGCTCTTTTTCCCGATAGCGCTGCCCGACAGCAACGTGAACGAGCCTGCCTCGCACGGCTTTTTCAGTTTTAGCATCAGCCAGTCGCCAAATTTGCCGGACGGTAACATGTTCGAAAATACGGCTTCCATCATCTTCGACTTCAACCCGCCCATCATCACCAACACCGTTCAGCATCGTATTGGCCAACTGACGGTACGGGTGGACGACCCCCAAGTGAACCACAAACTCTGGCACGTCCTCGGCAATCCGACCCGCGACGCCGTCGTCTTTCAGGCAACCGAGGACATCCCCGGCGAAAAGCGATTCGACTTCTTCGACGCGATGGGGAATTTGGTACAAACGGAGCAGTTTTCAGGACAAACTTTCGAATTCCGGCGCAACTGGCTGTCTTCGGGCTGGTACGCGTTCCGGATCAGCGACGCGCGGGGGCGTGTGTTCGCCGGGAAGATCGTGGTTTTGGACTAAATCCGGGTGACACACAATTTACTGCAACGCGCTACGGTAGCCCGTTCCATTCACGTTCAATTTTTCAAACCAATGGCTAAATCCATTTTTCCAGCCTTCTTAGTCCTTTTCTTTTCCTTGAAAGTCTTGGCACAGCCATGTATCCCCTCAAGCATCACCCTGAACACTCAAAATCAGGTCAACAATTTTGCGGCCGCACATCCGGGATGCACGGAAATCGAAGGGGCGCTCATCATCCAGCAAGCGACCAACATCGTCAACCTCAACGGCCTAAGCCACATCACCGCAATCAAAGGCGGGTTGGTACTGACCTACACCGCCAATTTGACGAATTTCAGTGGCCTGGCGAACGCCAAGATTGGAGGTAAATTGATCGTAGAACACAACTCTGACTTGACGAGCCTTTCGGCCCTGCATTTCGATTCGACCTTGTCGAGTATCTTTATTTCGGCAAATCCCAAACTTGCCAACTTGAAAGGTTTGGACAGTGTACGAACCGTTGCGGAAAACATTGTCGTCGAATCATGCCCCAAACTAACCGCGCTCTCGGGACTGGAGAACCTCGTTTCGGTCGGTGGCTCGTTCGAGTTGAAGTCGCTCCAAATGCTGCAAAACCTCGAACCGCTCGGCCAATTGAAATCCATCGGAGGGGAGTTCAAGATGCAGTTCGTCGGGTTCGGCCCCGATATGCACGGATTGGAGTCGCTCAAATCCATTGGCAGCCTCTATATTCTAAATGCGGCTTCCGTGCAAAGCCTCGCCGGGCTTGAAAATTTGGACAGTATCGGTCACGATTTGGTACTTTACCAAAACGCCGCGCTCGACGACATTTCCGCGCTCGCCGGAGTGAAACGGTTGGAAAATGTACTTGAGATAAACACCAATTTATCCCTGAAAAATTTGGATGGCCTGCAAAACGTGGCAAGAGTCGGGCAGCTAGATTTGGCCGCCCTGCCCAACCTCAAAAACCTCGATGCCCTGCAAAACCTCGACACCATTGACTACGGTTTTTACCTCACGCAGTGCGATTCCGTTGCCAGCCTCGCGGCTTTTTCGGGCTTGCAATATGTGGGTGGTCAGTTCGTCGTAAGCGGCAATCATGCGCTTTCCGATTGCGCCGTTCAGTCGCTTTGCGAACTCCTTTTCCTTTCCCCGGACGCGGTTATCCTTCAGGACAACGCCCCGGGCTGCAACGACCAAACCGAAGTGAAAGGCCAGTGCCCACAAATTAAAGTCGAAGCCGCCGTGTACCTCGACTTCGACGGCGATTGTTTACCCGATGCCAACAACGCGCCTGCCTCGGAAACGACCGTGCTTTTTTCCGCGCCGGGGCAATCGGTCATTCAGCCATCAAAAAGCGACGGCAAGACTATTTTCGATTATTTCGGCCAAGACCCCCTGGCGGTTTCGCTGCCGCAACTGCCGAGCGAGCACTGGGCCGTTTGCCCAAATACTGGCCAAGTTGACCCTGCAAATATTCCCAGCGGCGACACGGCCAAGGTTGTTTTTCTCTTGAAACCCCTCCAAAATTGCCCGAAACTTGATGTACGCCTCGCCCTGCCCAGTGAATTCCGAGCCGAGTGCAACGCGCGAAGTCAGGTGAAAATCGTCGTCCGTAACTTCGGCACCCTTCTGGCAACTACCACACAAACCGCTCTCGTCCTGCCGCCAGCGTTTTCCCTCGAACAGGCCGACCCACCGCTCGCCGCCCAAAATGGCGACACCTTGTTTTTCAACACGAGCGACATCGCGCCCTACGGTTCGGCGCTCGTGAATTTGACGATACAAACCCGGTGCAGCGGTTTTTCACCTGGGCAGACCTTTTGTTGGGAAAGTTTCGCCACTGCCCAAAACGCTTGCGCCGTGCCGCCGTTGACCGCTTCCGAAATCCAAGCCAGCTCGATTTGCACGGGCGATTCGGTCATTTTTTTGCTAAAAAATATCGGCCAGATCGCCACGCAAGGGCCGCACGGGTATAAAATCATCAAAAACCACTACGTCGAGAGCAGCGGTAGTTTCAGCCTCGCAGCCGGGCAAACCCTGCGCCTCGCCGTGCCTGCCGACGGCTCCACTTGGCGCGTGGAGGCTACCAAATTGGACGACGGCACGCGCACGGCGGCCTTTTTCGAGGCTTGCGGCCCGACGTTTACACCTGGAGAGGTCGTCCCGTTCTGGCAAGAGCGCGGGCCGAGCGGCCACGATTTTGATTGCCGCGCCGTCGTCGCTGCCTCGAAAACCGCCCTGCTGTTGCCAATTTGGGAATCCGTTTTTCCCACTGGCGTATTCCCGTCGAATCGGATCCCTGCCGGGCAGCCGATTTTGCATACGATTGAATTTCAGAACACGGGCACGGGCACAGTTGCCAGCGTGCGCATTTCCGAGAATTTTTCTCCAGGTTGGGATGTGCTTTCATTCCGCCCGATCGCGGCCTCGCACCCGTACGAATGGTTCATTCGCGATGAGCAGCTGGAAATCCGTTTTCCGAACATTCAACTGCCCGACAGCAATGCCAACGCAGCGGCTTCGAAAGGTTTTTTCACGTTCCGTATCGGACAAACACCGGGACTGGCCGATGGAGACGAGATTTACAGTTCAAGTTTGATTTTTTTCGATGGCGTTCAGCAACCCTCGAACAATGTTGTTTCGCACAAGATCGGCGAACCCTTCCCCGGCAACGTTTCCTGTGCCCCGGACGGCATCGTTTTTTACGGCCAAACCGCCGTGGACCAATTCGAGATCAGTTACCCTGGCTGCACGGTAATCGAGGGGCCGGTCACGTTACAAGGGCCGGACATCGGCAACCTCGAAGGTTTGAAATCGGTTCGGTACATGGGCCATTTGCGGATGTTCAACAACTACTCATTGGCCGATTTCAGGGGCCTCGAAAACCTCGACTCGCTCGGCGACTTGTTTTTGGTCAACAATTTTGCCCTGAAAAGCATGCACGGGCTGGAGAGCGTGATAAAAATCAACGGCTCGCTCAGTATATATGGAAACCCCGCTTTTGAAAGCTTCGCCGGGCTGGACAACTTGAGGTCCATTGGTGGAGATTTTTCGGTTGAGGGCGCCTCGCTGACAAATTTCAACGGCCTCGGCCAATTGGAAAGCATCGGCGGCTATTTCAACGGCAATGCCAATTGGTTTTCGCACGATTTTACCGGCTTGGACAACCTGAAAACTATCGGTGGAGACTTCAGTTTTGCCTTTTCCTTCTTGGGAACGACGGACGGGCTGGGCAGCCTCGAATCCATCGGTGGAAACCTCGATTTTTCAGAGTGCCCCATATTTTCCAGCGTGGCCGGGCTGAGTAAGTTGAAAACCATAGGAGGAAATTTTTTGCTCGTAAACACGCCGATCGAACAATTGACAGGCCTCGACTCACTGACCAGCATCGGCGGCAACTTTGATATCAAACGGAACGACAAGTTGAACTGGATAAACGGCTTGGGCAACTTGCAAACCATCGGCGGCGATTTGGCTATCGAAGAGTGCGACGGGCTGTTGTACAACCTTCCCGATTTCCGAAACCTCCATACGGTGCAGGGCAGTTTGAGCATACTGAGCAACACCTACCTCAACAACCTCGAAGGTTTTGAGCATCTGCAAACCGTGGGGGGCGGTTTGTATGTGGTGAACAACGCCCTGTTGGTCAGTTTGGCCGGGCTGGACAGCCTGCGCAGCATTGGCGGATTTTTCAACGTGAGCAATTCGTTGAACCTGACCCAACTGGACGGCCTGCCCCGCCTGGTTTCGGCAGGCGCTATTGTCATATCCGAAAACCCGAACTTGGCAGGCATCACCGGCCTCGGCAACCTCGATTCCATTGGTTTTCTCACGGTAAATGACAACCCCAAATTGGTTGATATCAATGGACTTGGCAACCTTCGCGTCGTGGACACGCTGGGCATCGGCATTTCGAACAACCCCATGCTTCAAAACTTGGACGGCCTCGCCGGGATTCAAAAAATCGGTGGTTCGGTTCACATCCGCGAAAACCATACACTGACCAATTTGAACGGCTTTGAAAACCTCGAATCGCTGGGCCACAACCTGGAGATTACTTACAACCAAAGCCTTACGACACTCGGCACGGGTTTCAAAAAACTGAAAAAATTCCCCGGCGGGATTTTCCTCGACCTGACCTTTTTGACCGACGCACTAGTCAACCTTGCGCAAATTGACACGATCGGCGGTTCCCTTTCCGTTCATCGCACCACCATGCCCGACTTGAACGGCCTTCAAAACGTAAAATACATAGGCGGCTCGGTCGAATTGGTGCGAACAGACTTGCAAAACCTGCATGGCCTGGAAAACTTGAACAGGGTCGGCGGCAACTTTGTCCTTTCCCTGTCGCCGTTGCTGGCCGATGTTTCCGCGCTATCGAGCTTGAAAACGGTCGGCGCGTCGCTCGGAATTTCAGATATGGACATCTTGGCTTCGCTCGCAGGGTTGGAAGGGTTGACGCACTTGGGAGGCAACTTGGAGATCAACTACAACCCGATACTGGCCTCGCTTGCAGGACTGTCGAACCTCGCGTCAGTCGGCGAGGTAGTCCGGATCACCGGCAATCCCGCACTTTCGGATTGCGCTGTTTTTGCGCTGTGCGACTACCTGACCAATTTCCCCGGCCAAGCCCAGATTCACCAAAACGCAACCGGTTGCGATTCCGAGGCCGAGGTCGTCGCCAACTGCCAGGCCACACCCGTTCTGGTCACGGTTTTGTTGGACCAAAACGCCGATTGCCTGCCCGACGGCGGCGATCTGCCCATTGAGGCGGTTCAAATTCTGCTCACGGGCAGCTTGCAAAACACGCTTCGGCCCTCCGGCACAGCAGGACGAACGCAGTTTGGATTTTTGGAAAAAGGCACGTTCACGCTAAGCCTTCCCGAGTTCCCGACGGCGCACTGGACGGCATGTGTTCCTGAAATCCAACTCAATGCCCCCGCCGGACAACCCGATACATTGAAGGCAACCTTCGTGCTCGAAGCCGCCACGCAATGCCCTGAACTGACGACCGAGCTGGCGCTGCCGACCAATTTCCGGGGCTGTTTGGTCAACTCCGAGGTCCGGGTTTCGACCAAAAACACGGGCGCCGCCCGGGCCGAGGGTGTGAAAACTGCCGTCGTCGTGCCGCCCGTGTTCGAAATCATTTCCGCCTTGCCGCTGCCAGCGGGGCAACAAGGCGACACCTTGCTTTTTGAAATGGGCGATCTGTTTCCCTTTGGAAACGCGAGCGTTCAACTAACGGTGAAAACGAAGTGCGACACGTTTCTCTTCAGCCAAACGCTCTGCTGGGAAGCCTTTGCGGTCATGGACAACCCTTGCCCGACCACGCTTCCTGCATTTTCCGAAATCAAACTTTCGGCGATATGCGTCGGCGACTCGCTCGTTCGCTTCACGCTCAAAAACATCGGCGACGCGCCGACGCAAGCCCCGCACGAGTACCGAATCGTCCGTAACGATATCGCCAATCCGCCCGTCCCGTTCAGCCTCGCCAACCAACAGACTATGACGGTGGACCTGCCCGCCGACGGGGCGACCTACCGAATGGAAGCCACCAAACTCAACGACGGCACGCGCACCGCCACCGCCCTCGAACACTGTGGCGGCCTTACACCGGGCTGGATTACCGCGTTTTGGCTCGAAAAAGGCGGCCCGGCCTACGATTTCGACTGCCGTCCAGTTATCGGCTCCTTCGATCCTAACCAAAAATCCGCCTTGCCAACCGGGGCAGGCTCGAACAACGCCATCGAGGCCAACCGCCCGCTGGAATACACGATTGATTTTCAGAACACGGGCACAGACACTGCATTCCGTGTGCTGCTGCGCGACGTGCTGCCGTCCAATTTGGCCATCGCCACGTTCCGCCCCGTTGCGGCTTCGGACTCTTGCATGTGGCAAATTCGCGGCAACACGCTCGAAGTGCTTTTTCAGCCCATTACTCTGCCCGACAGCAACGTAAACGAACCCGCTTCCCACGGCTTTTTCACGTTCGAGATCGAACAAAAGCCCAATCTGCCCGACGGTACCGTTTTTGAAAACACCGCCTCTATCGTGTTCGATTTTAATCCACCGATCATCACCAATACTGTACACCACACGATTGGCAGGTTGATTGTGCGCGTGGACGAGCCTCGACAGCATCTTGTACTTTGGCAGGTATGGGGCAATCCTACTCGAGAAGTGGCCACTTTCGTTGCCAACGAGCCGATCGAAGGCGAAAAACGCTTCGACATGTTCGACGCTGCGGGATGCCCTGTCCGTACGGAGCAGTTTTCGGGACAAACGTTTGAATTCAAACGGAACGGGCTGTCTGCGGGCTGGTACGCGTTCCGGATCAGCGACGCGCGGGGGCGGGTGTTCGCCGGGAAGATCGTAGTGGTGGAGTAGGGTGGTTTACCGCAAGGCCATGACCGGTTCGTTCGGGTGCTCGGGGTTGGGGATCAGACGGCCCCGGGCCGGGTCCACGAGCAGGTCCATTTCCTCCATTGGAATGGCGCCGAGCAACGGTTCCGTGTTGTTGGGCAGCACCAAGGCAGATGTCACGCTCTTGCGTTTGCCAAAGCGCACCATGACAGGCCACACCACGGGTAGTTCAACAAAACTCCCGTCGGCTAACTGACATGGCCGCATTTCTCGAGTCTTGAGGCCAAGTTGGTGTTGAATGTTTTCGTTGATGGACAGCATGATAGCGCCCGAATCTACATTCATGCGGACAACCATCCGACGTACCTCTTCCTCCGAAATTTGACCTTCTTCACAATCGTCCCAATCCCGTCCGTTGATTAATTCGACTTCTGCATGTACCAATCCCATGTCGTTGTTTTTTTTGCGATGCTCTGCAAAGGTAACCCAATTGTTGCCTAAAAATCTTTCTTCAGAGCGCTGTACCCAAGCATTGCAACGTAGTTTTGCTGCAACCAACCAGCATTCGGCATGACTCGCACGGCACTCCTTGCATTTCTGTTTCTCTTGGGCACGGCTCTTCCCGCCCAACAAACTCTACGCACGCTCCATTCTCCTGGCCGGCAAACGTCCGTATCCGTGGGCTTGAACAAGCAAGGGGAAGTTTTTTTCCGCATCACCCACCAAGACCGTCCGGCGGTGGACTGGTCGCGCATGGGCATCATGGCAAAAGGATACGATTTCAGCCAAGGGTTCAAACTTGTCGGTTCGGCTACCCGCATGCACGACGAGACCTGGAAACCGGTGTGGGGCGAGGTTGCCCAAATCCGCGACCGTTATCGAGAACTGGAGTACCGGCTGCAAAACGCTGCCGGGCAGCGCATGACGATTCGCTTCCGCGCCTACGACGAAGGCGTGGGGTTCCGGTACGAGTTCCCCGCACAAAACGGCTTGAGCGCTATGGCTGTCACCGACGAGCGCACCGAGTTCCAGATGACGGGCGACCACACGGCTTGGTGGATTCCGGGCGATTTCGGCTCCAACGAGCATGTGTACTCCACCACCAAGGTGAGCGCGATTGATTGCACGCCCTACGAGCGGGAACGCAACATTTCCACCAAAAACATCGTGTACCCAAAAAATGTGCAAACGCCGATCAGCATGAAAATGGCCGACGGTACGCACATTGCCTTAGCCGAAGCCGCACTTGTTGATTTTGGCGCCCTGCACCTCGAAGCCGACACAGCGAAACTGAAGTTCAAGGCATTTTTGATCCCGTCGGTTGATCCGGCCATCAAAAGCAAAAATACGGTGCCGTTTCACACGCCCTGGCGCGCGGTGCTGCTCAGCCCCGATGCCGCCGGGCTTTTGGAATCCAAACTGATCCTCAACCTCAACGAGCCGTGCAAGTTGGACGACCTGTCGTGGATCAAACCGCAGAAGTACGTGGGCGTGTGGTGGGAAATGCACGTGGGCATCGCCTCCTGGGACTACGAAGGCACCCAAAATGCGGCAGCCAACAGCGGCGCCCGGCACGGCGCCAACACCGACAATGTCAAACGATACATTGATTTTGCCGCCAAATACGACTTCGACGGCGTGCTGGTGGAGGGCTGGAACGTGGGCTGGAAAAACTGGTACGGCCAATGGAACGACGAGGTTTTTGACTTCGCCAAACCGTACCCGGACTACGACACCGAGGCGCTCAGCCGGTATGCTCGCGACAAGGGCGTGCGAATCATCATGCACCACGAAACCTCCTCGGCAGTGCCCAGTTACGAGCGACAAATGGATGCCGCGTACGCCTACATGAACAAATACGGCATGAATGCCGTCAAGACCGGGTATGTGGGCAAGATCATCCCAAGAGGAGAATTGCACGACGGGCAATGGATGGTCAACCACTACCTCCGAGTGGCCGAACGGACTGCCAAAAACCGCATCATGGTGAACATGCACGAATCTGTCCGCCCCAGCGGCCTGCACCGCACTTGGCCTAACTGGCTGGCCTGCGAAGCCGCACGCGGGCAGGAGTTCAATGCCTGGAGTACCGGCAATCCGCCCGAACACGAGTGCATCCTGCCGTTCACGCGCATCCTCGGCGGACCGATGGATTACACGCCCGGCATCTTCGAGGTGCGCATGAGCGCCTACGATCCGAAGAAAAAAGAAGTAGTGCACACGACGGTGGCCAAACAACTGGCGCTCTACGTCACGCTGTACAGCCCCTTGCAAATGGCCGCCGACCTGCCGGAGAACTACGAAAAACGCCTCGATGTGTTCCAGTTCATCCGGGACGTGCCGGTGGACTGGGACGACACCCGCGTATTGCAGGCCGCCATCGGCGACCGTATCACCACTGCTCGTCGCCAAAAGGGCACCCAGAATTGGTTTTTGGGAAGCATCACCGACGAGAACCCGCGCGACGTGGAGGTCAAACTCGACTTTTTAGCGGCAGGCAAAACCTACGAAGCCACCGTATACGCCGACGGGCCGGATACACATTGGGAAACCAACCCGTACCCGGTGGCCATCAGCAAACGGAAGGTGAAACGGGGTGACACGATGCGCCTAAAACTGGCCGCCGGTGGTGGTTGTGCGGTGTCGTTCATGCAGACCCGATGAATCTTAAATTCAGATTTGCATCAAAAAAATTGCCCGATCAAAGGGCGGATACTGAAATTGAAATGCAGTAATGACCACCTTATTCAAGACTTGTTTGAGCAGTCTAAATTCATTGGGTTTTTTTAGGTACACGTTAGCGCCGTTCAGGAAGGCTTCTTCAATATCTTTTTCGGATGCCGAGGTGGAATAAATTACAATAGAGATATTGTTTAAGTCTTCGCTGTTTCTTATTTCCTTCAAACAATCCATTCCGTTTTTTCGAGGCATATTAAGGTCAAGAAAAAGCAAGTGAGGCAATGGTATGTCTTTTTGGGAGAGATATTCCATCAGATACACCCCGTCATTTACGGTGTGAACTATAGTTTTTATTTTTAGTTCTCCTAGTACCTCCTTAAAGAGAAACTGGTCGCTTTCGTCATCATCAGCAAGGAGTATTCGTAGTGGGGTATTATCCATAGTGATAAATTTTTATGTATGTGGGATGAAGATGTCAAATTTTGCTCCTTTGTTAAGTTCGCTTGTTGCAGTAATTATGCCATTGTGGTTTTCGACTATTTTTTTTACAATAGCAAGCCCGATGCCTGTGCCGGAATATTCGCTTTTCCCATGTAGGCGCTTAAATATTTCAAAAATATGGTCTTTAAATTCTGGTTCGAAACCAATGCCATTGTCGGTAATGGTGATATGACAATATTTTTTGCCACGCACCAGGTTGTTGTTTTCTGATTTTCGGCCAGTTATTATCTTGCACTTTATCGTTATGCGGGGAGGTATACCGGGCTTTGAAAATTTCAGTGCATTGCTGAGGATATTGTGCATAAGTTGGCGGAATTGGAAAGGAATGATGTCCGCTTCGCAAGTATCGGTAAATTTGATAATAGCATGTTTTTCAGCGACAGTTTCTCTCAGTTCGGAAAGCACTTCTTGGATAATAATTTTGAGGTCATTCTTTTCAAACTTAAGGTCGGTAGTACTAGTGCTTGAATAGGTAAGCAAATCTTCGATAAGCGTTTGCATTCGGTTGGCAGCCTCCTTCATTCTAATGAAATATCCTTTGCCGTTCTCGGATAGATTTTGATGTTCAGTGTCCAAGATAAGACCTGAAAAAGTTTGTATTTTACGAAGCGGTTCCTGCAAATCATGGCTTGATACATAAGCAAATGATTCAAGTTCTTTGTTCATTCTTTCCAGTTCGACATTCTTATTTACAAGTTTGTTATTGGCCTCTTCCAGCTGTAATGTTCGCTCTTTTACTGCTACAGCCAGTTTCAGGTTATATGTATTACTTTCGAGAATCTCTTTTTCTAGGCGCTCCTTTTCTTTCCGCTGTAAAAGCGCTGATTCGGTGATATCATTAATAGCAAGTAGAATCAATTGTTCTTGGTGCGTCTTCTGAATAATACGGCTTGCATTTAGCAGCATTATTTTTTCACCGATAATGGGAAAGTTGTGGGAGAGTTCGAAATTGTGGAAACTAACGTTTTTGGGGATAATATCTTCTAGTAGTTCACGTAGGCGTGGGATATTCCACTGGCCATTGCCCAAGTCGTACAAAAGAATGCCTTCTGTTTCTTTATCAGTTACTTTAAATTTATTGTAAAATGACCTATTCGCAGATTTAATATGAAGTTTATTGTCAAGAACAAGTATTGGTTCGTTAATAGTGGCAATTATTGCTTCGGAATATTGATAGGATTCATGGAGCAAGTCATTGCGAGTTTGTAATTCCTGATTAGTGGTGGTAAGTTCTTCATTCGTTGATTCTATTTCTTCCTTTGAGGTTTCCAGTTCTTCATTCACCGTTTGCAACTCTTCATTGGCGCTCACGACTTCTTCATTGGCACTTTGTAGTTCTTCGTTTGCCGCTTCTTGTTCATGTACATATGCGAGCATGTCGGCATGAGCTGCCGCAAGTTCTTCTTCTAATTTTTTTATCCTACGGTCTTTTACAGCAATGTTGCTTTTCCCGTTGCTGCTTTTACCTTGCCAGTTTTCTACTTGCTCCAGCTCGTTGAAGAGGATGAGCAGCAAGGGCTCTTCCCAGTCGATTGTCAACGGCACGACCTCCAAACTGATAATCTTACTTTTTTCCGGGTTGATTTTCATTTCAACGCCACTCTTGCGAATCCGGGTTTTTGTTTTAATGGCTTTAGAAATGGCATTGCGCAGTTCGAATGCAATGTCGGGCCGTGCCATTTTCAGTATATTTAATGTAGCCTTTCCTGGTGGATGAGTGAGGTACAGATCGGTTGCTCCCCTAAATTGTAGGATTTCCATCTCCTGATTGATCACCACACTGGCTGGCATGAATCCTGCGATGAGCACCGCGTCTATGGCACTGTCGAGGCTGCTGGCCGTTACTGACGATGCTGTTTTTTTCAACGTAACATGTCCTGCATTACCCACAGGATGGGTTTCTTCTGGTAACGCCGAATTTGAGAAGCGGTTTGTTAAAGCCGATAGTGTGCGTGTGCCCGAATTTTTTTTGCGTACAAAGATTTTATATTTTTTATTCAGGCCGGTAAACAGATGCGAAGATGAACCGATGCTTTCGGATTTGCCAAGCATCAAATATCCATTGTTATTCAACGCATAATGGAATATGGCTATGACCTTTTTCTGTGCTGCTGTATCGAGATAAATGAGTAAGTTGCAACAACTGATAAAATCTAGGCGCGAAAAGGGAGGGTCGCTCAAAATATTATGTGGAGCAAACACACACATGTCGCGTACCATTTTTGCAATTCGGTAGTTATTCCCCGATTTCGTATAAAAGCGCTGCAAACGGGCCGGTGAAACGGAATCCAGCTCCTGCTTTGAATAATCACCGATACGGGCTTTACTAATTGCCTTTGTACTCAGGTCGGTAGCAAATATTTGAATATTTGGCTTGTCAGGTTTGTTGCCGAGTATCTCAAGCAGCATCATGGCAATAGAATATGGCTCTTCTCCGGTAGAGCAGGCAGGTACCCATATACGCAGTGTTTCATCTAGTTTTTTGGACTTGAGCAATCTGGGCAACAAGGTGGTTTTAAGATAGCGGTGGGCATCGGTATCTCTGAAAAAACTGGTTACGTTAATTAGTAAGTCTTGGTAAAGTATGTCAATTTCCGCGCTTTTTTCACTCAGCATTATTGCATATTCCCGAAGTGTTTTTATTTTATATAGCAACATCCTGCGAATAATACGACGCTTGATGGTATTCATTTTATAGACACTAAAATCTACTCCTGTAGTTCTATTTAAGTGGTGGAGGATCGTTGCTAACTCAGGATCGCTGCTGTCAATCAAATCTTCCTGCCTTTTTTTTGTGCCCTTGTTTTTTACAAATGGGTGTTTGCTGAGTCGTGCTAATTCCAGTGCAATTTCTTTGGGTGATAAAATAAAATCAACTACTCCTTCTGCAATAGCCGATTTGGGCATACTGTTGAATTTTGCGGTATCATCCTGTGCAAAAGTTAGTCCTCCCTCTTGCTTAATTGCTTTCATGCCCAGGGTGCCATCAGACGCGCTGCCGCTCAAAATAATGCCGATTGTACCTGTTTTATGATTTTCAGCCAACGAACAGAAAAAAGTATCAATAGGTAGGTTTATCGCCCGCTCTTTGTGCCGGGGCGTTAGTTTAATGTGCCCGTCAGACACAGCCATTTCTTTGTCGGGAGGAATAACGTACAAATTGTTGGGCTCCATAAGCATCCGATTTTGTACCTCTTGCACTTTCATGGCAGTCGCTTTTGTTAACAGCGCTGTGAGAATGCTTTTGTGGTCAGGGCTGAGATGCTGCACATATACGAATGCCATTCCGGTATCGGGAGGGAGGTTTTGCAACAAAATCGTTATTGCCTCCAAGCCGCCAGCTGATGCGCCAATAGCAACTACAGGAAATGAATTTGAAAATTTATTAATCTCCTGATTAGTAGTTGTGAGAGTACTCCTCCTCTTTACAGGTGGAGTCATTGTTTTTGAAGAAGTTGGTTTCATATCAGGTATTTTATGAATTGCCCAAGAGCACAAAATCCTTCTTAATCGGTAGTGATAATTCTTTACTTGAAATAAGAGTTAGAGCCTGCTGAATTACCTGTACTAGTTGCGAAAATTCATTGGGCTTTCGGATATAATAGTGCGCGGCATCTCTATAGACCAAGTTTATCATATCCTGGTCAAAAGCAGTGGAAAAAATAAATACTGGAAGGTTTTCCAACTTGCTATTGAGTTTTATTTCTTTTAAAGTAGCAAAGCCGTTTTTGCCCGGCATGTTGAGGTCGAGAAAAATCACATCTGGTATTCCGGCATTTTTTTTGGCGAGTCTTGTCATGAGTTGATTACCGGTATGCACGATGCTCAGTTGAGTGGGCAGGGGTATATCCTTTAAAGCTTCTTCAAAGAGAAGGCAATCGTCCTCGTCATCATCGGCAAGAATAACATGAATCGCACGGCGTGATTGGGGCTGAGGTGCATTTCTTTTTTTCATTTTGAAAATTATTAATAAGTTATTGCGAATCAATAAGTTCTTATCAACGGTTTCGACGTTGGATTAATTGTTTAAGCACAAGCCCCCACTTTTCGAAGTTGTTTGACTACGTGACTTCATGTTGCCTCGCGGGCTCACTGGAACCCGTCCATTCCTTTTCTGCACTACGCACTTTTTTCGGCGCCAACGCTCCAAATGTGGTTGCTTTCTTCCTTGTGGTCTGGTTTGGGCCCACAAGTTAGTTGTTCCGGCAATACCATTTCCAAATAAAATTACCCATAATATCTGACACTCAAAAAGATGTGAAGAATGTAATATGTTCACATAAGTGTGTAACGATTCTGCGCCCTATCACCTGGACTTTTGCACCGTATTGTAAAACTGTGTATTGAACGGAGACGGCACAGGTGTCAGGAAGTCAGGTAAAGCTATTGGAAGATCGCTTACCTATTTTTTGTGTACTACGGTATCCAGCAGCTGTACGCTGCCCGGATGTGGGCTCGCTGTATGGTGTGGCATGGTAGTCTGATGCTGTTTTAGATGCATGTTCGCATAGTTACTATTTACAACGAATCATCATTTTTATCAATGCTTAAACTTCTTTTTTATGCCAAATTGTACACACATTTCCAGCAAGTTCAAAACCACCTTAGCAATCTTTCCGCCATCAAATTGGAAAACAATGACCCTGCTGCTGACGGGGCTGCTGGTGGCCAACCTACAGGTAACGGCAGCTACGATAAATGTGCCCAGTGATTACTCGACTATCTCGGCTGCTGTGGCTGCTGCATCGCCTGGGGATGTGATTGTGGTGGCGGCGGGCACGTATACGGAAGCGATAAGCATCAACAAAAACTTGGAAATTCGGGGGGCTAACTTTGGCATTGATCCCAACACAGGTATACGGGTTGCGGAGTCTGTTATATTCGATGGCAGCATAAGCATCCTTGGTGCCAATACCGTTATTATTGACGGCTTCCACATTTACCAAACCAACACTACCACGCCCGTATCGCTCGGCGGAGGCACGGTGGCGACCATCCAGTATTGTATCGTGGAACGTTTCGGTGTAGTGGCAGGAAGCACCGTCCGTGGCATCGAAATATCTGCCGGCGCAGGTGTCAAAAATATTACAAACAACAAATTCACCGGAGATGACTCCGGCGGATTGTTCGGCACTCACAAAACCTGGAACTCAGGTTTGTACGTAAACTGTGCGGGCAGCACCGTCAATATCGAAGACAACGTATTCGAAAACTGCCGCTCAGCGCTCAATTTGGACGACTTTGAGGCAACTATAACCGTTTCCGGCAACACCTTTGACAACAACGGAACACATGCATCTTTTGGCGGCACTTCGCCCACCACGGGTTCGTACACCTGGGGTGCCAATGAGTTTAAAGCTCCGGGCAGTGCCATCATCAACCTCTCCAACGTGACTACGGCTTTCCGTTTGGATATCACGGCGGGTACGTTCAACGGCACGGCATTCAGCGCCCTGTCGTTGGCAAATTTATTCAATATTGAAGCGGGTATGTTCCACAGGAGCCGTAGTGGACGCAACGGTTTGGTCTATTATGTGGCCGACAACCTGTACGTCCGCTCAGACATCAACAGCAATCTCCAAACGGCAATTGACTACGCCGCCGCCGACGATGTGATCAACGTCATGGATGGAACATATATTCAGCGATTGACCGTAAGTAAATCCCTCACGATTGACGGCCAAAGCAAGGCCGGAGTTATCTTGGAAGGCACAGGATTGGTGGGTACGGGCAGCAGCATTGCACTCTCCAATAACGTAACTGATGTGACCATCCAAGACCTGACGATACAGAATTACGCAGGTTCGGGCGCGAATACAAGTGGCGGCATTTATGCGCCGGCCAACAACAATAACTTAACCATTGACAATATAGCCGTTCAAAATAATACGGCTGCGGCCGGCATCTACGCCAATGGCCCGATAGACAATGTGAGTGTCACCAACAGTATGGTTGCAAACCACGGCCCCGGCGCCCGCGGAATCGTGATCTGGAACGGTTTGAAAACCAATATCTCCATTACGGGCAACATGGTGACCAACAACAACTGTTGTGGCATCGAATTGCAGGATGGGGATGGCTCCGATGTTGATATTTCCAATAACACCATAAATATCGGAGGCGGCGACAACGCCATCGGCGTGGTCGGCCTTTCCAACAGCACGATCACCGGTAACACGATCACCGGCGGCGGGCGCTTTGGCATCGAGATCAAAAACCCCGCGGGAGGCGTGACAGTAAGCGGGAATAGCGTAACGCTGACCACACAAAACGCCGATGTGCGTGATCGTGGCGGTATTATCATTATGCGGCGCGGAGTGACGGGCAGCAACGTGGACGTGCCTACCGGCGTGACCATCACAAACAATACCGTGGTCGGCTATCAGCAGACATCCGTCAGCGAAGGATTCGGCATCGTGGTAGAGGGTACCGACCATACGGTGACCGGCAATACGGTGCAAAATTCTGATGTGGGCATCATCCAGCAGCAGAATCCCTCAAACTATCCGGGCGATGCTGATCAAAACAATATCGCCGATCAGTTCTTCGGCCGCGGCAACTCGCCAATTACCTGCGGCAACACAATCAGCGGCAATACCTTTAGCGGAAATGGAGTAGATTTTCGCAACAATCCGGCAGGACTGGCGACTGCCGGAACAGTGACTAACATGAATACGAGTACTACGTATTGCTCCCTACAAGCCGCCATTGACGCGCCCACTACTCTGGCCGGCCATACAATTTCGTTGCTGGCAGGCACTTATTATGAGACAATAGTTGTAAATAAAGAATTGACCATTCTCGGCCCCAATGCTTCCATTGATCCGTGCGTTGGCACGCCCGTGGCAGAAGCCATTATTATGCCACCCACGTCACAGCCTTTTTATGACGGAGCAACGGAAGTACGGCTGTTGCAAATTGAAGCCGATAATGTGACCATCAAAGGAATCACGTTCGACGGCGACAATCCAGCCCTGACGAATAGCGATGGTGGCGCGATTGATGCTGCCGACGGTATTGACGTGTACAGCAATGTAGGCGGTATCACTGTTGAGAATAACATTTTTAAAAACCTGAACGAGGGTGGCGTAACGGGTTATCCCGATGGCAGCACTTCTTTGACGGGCAATACCATTTCCAATAATTTGTTCGATAACCTTCCGGGTATTGTTGGTACAGGCTATCCGAATTCAGGCTACGGCATAGCCGTACTGATCTACAACAACTTCTATGCTGCTGTGGAAAACAACTGCATGACGAACTTGCGTATCGGCATACAAACTGGCAACTTCAACCTGGCCGATGCAGCCAACTCCCGTACGATTGCCGGGAATACCGTTGAGTTCAACACGGTCGGCATTTGGTACAACCTGCACTACCAAAGCGCTTCAACGTTTGATATTAACAACAACCAGATAACTACAACCAACAATACCAATAGTTCGGGCTTGTTCATTTCCTCTGTTCAGAGTTCTGCCGCAGTAACGGTCACCGACAACAACGTGACCGGAGCGCATGCAGGCATTGAGTTCTGGAACAACCCGACTACGAGCACCGTGACCGCTACTGGCGGCACATTGGACGGATGCAACTACGGTGTTTTTGCCAACAACTACGACGGCTACTCCTCCGATGCTGCCACCAGCACCGTTGCAATAAGCGGCGTGTCCATCTCGGGTTCTATCATCGCCGGAGTATATGTAAAGGACAACCCGCTGAACAGTAACAATGCAGGCATCACGCTGATTGTTCAGGACGACTGCACCATCATCGGTACGGGGCTACTGCTGACGGGTATTCTCGTGGAAGGCTCAGATGCAACGGCTACCGTGCAGAGCAACGATGCATCCATTTCCGGTTTCGCCATTGGCGTGGATGTGGATGGTGGCTCGGCCAGCCTGTATCGCAACAGCATCACTGCAAATGGTACTGGGGTACGCGTCATAAACGGCGGCAACCTCACAACAACCACTGAAAACTACATCACCCTGAATACTGTGGATGGCATTCGCATCGAAGCAAATTCGGGAACCATTGGCGGAATACATGACAATGATTTGTCCGGCAATACGGGCTTCGCGATCAATGATTTACTGGCAGCGCCAGCAGTAGATGCCACCTGCAACTGGTATGGATCAACCGTTCCTGCAACAGTAGCTGCAGAAATAAACGGCAATGTCACCTACACGCCCTGGCTAACGAGCGGCACGGATAATGCGCCGACTACTGACGGGTTTCAACCCATTGCCGGTTGCTCAGCACCGTGTTTTCTTGTGGTCACCTGCCCCGCCGACCAGACGGTTTGCGAAAACGAACCGGCGTACGCGCTGACGGGCGAAAGCCCCTCGGGCGGCACCTATAGTGGCACGGGCGTGAGCGGTGGCCTGTTCAATGCAGCAGTAGCCGGTACGGGCACGCATACCATCACCTACTCCTATACGGACCTCAATGGCTGCACGAACACCTGCACCTTTACCATCACGGTGAATTCTACCCCCACATTTACCTTCACGGCGACGACGACCAATGGTTCCGGCGGCACTGGCGACACGAACGGCGGCCCCACCACGGTGACGCTCGACTTTTGCCTGGACGAATATTTCTCCTTCAGCAACTACTCCAGCGTGCCCGGCACGCAGGTGGGCTACCTGGAAGAAATCCCCTCCGGCACGAACAACGTCACCTATAACGGCAGCGGGGTCTCGGTGCCGCGTGCGCAACAGGATTTCGGCCCTACAGCGGTTGCCGGATTGTTCTCGGGACCTTACGGTCCGTACAGCCTGAGCAGCGGCACATCGGGCAGCCTGACCCAGACGTATACGCCGTACTATGATGCGGACAACAGCAACAGTTATACTCCGGGGGACTGCCTCGGCGATCCGATCACGTTGATCTACAACATCAATGCGACACCGCAACTGGAAACAACCATCAATACGGTTCAAGTGACCTCCAACAACGACGGCGCGGACGACCTCGGCGCTATCTCCGTATGCAATTCGGTCGGCAACAACCTTTTCTTTACCCAGTTTGAGGACATCGTCGGAATGGCGCCATCTGCACTGGTAAAAGTAGAGCAACTGTTTGCCCTGACGAATGTGACCTTCGGCCCACCGAACGGCACCTTTCCGTTGAGTGCATATGCCACACCGTTTGACCGCAACGTGGCTTTGGTGAACCCGGTTTTGTCGGGTACGCTTGAAATGCGCTTCCGCGCGTTTTTTGACACGGACAACGACAACGTGATGGATGCGGGCGAATGCGCGGGCGACTGGATCGTGTACACCGTCACGGTGAATCCGATACCGGTGTTGACCTGCCCGGCCGACCAGACGGTTTGTGAAGACGAACCGGCGTACGCGCTGACGGGCGAAAGCCCCTCGGGCGGCACCTACAGCGGCACGGGCGTGAGCGGTGGCCTGTTCGATGCGGCAACCGCCGGTACGGGCACGCACACTATCACCTATTCCTACACGGATGGCAATGGTTGCTCCAACACCTGCACGTTTGCCGTCACGGTGAACGCGTTGCCCACAGTTTCCTTCGACATAGGGGGCAGTTCGGTGGTCAGCGACAACGACGGCCTTTCCGACCCGGAGGAATCCGCCACGGTGGAGGTATGCGACGGTGGCACGTACGCGGTGGCCAACCTGGTGCACAGCAGCGGCGCAAACCGTTACCAGATAGCGGTGACACCGAGCGGCGGCGTATTGCTGTTCGACGGCAGCCCTGCGGGCAACGGCGACATCAGTGCCGCCCAGTTTGACGGCGCACAGGGCACGCACACGATTACACTGAGCGATCCGTCCACGGGCGGCACGTTGGTTCAAGTGATCACCCCGTACAACGATGTGAACGGCAACAACAGTTATGATGCCGGAGTGGATTGCCCCGGTGATCCGATCACGCTCACCTATATCGGCCATCCGGTACCATTGCTCGAAGCGACGATCAATACGGTTCAAGTAACCTCCAACAACGACGGCGTGGACGATCTGGGCGCTTTCTCGGTATGCAATACACCGAACAACATCCTGTTCAATTCCTTTGTGGATTTGAACGGTCTGACACCGGCGAGCAACGTGAAGGCATACCAGACGCTGACGCTGACCAACGTCACGGTGCCGTTCTGCAACAACTGCGCAGCCACGCTGGCCGCTTTTGCGGGCGCTTCGGGTACTGCGGCACTGGTGAACCCGGCACTGCCCGGCACGTTGGAAATGCGCTTCCGCGCGTTTTTTGACACGGACAACGACAATGTGATAGATGCCGGCGAATGCGCGGGCGACTGGATCGTGTACACCATCACGGTCAGCACTTGCTGTGCACCACCAGAGGCCATTTGTCAGCCATATACAGCTGTCCTTGGTGCCAATGGTCAGACAACGATTACTGCAGCAAATGTGGACGGTGGCAGCACCTACGATTGCGGCCTGCAAAGCGTGACTGTTTCGCCCAATCAATTCAACTGCAGCCATGTAGGCACACCGCAAACAGTAACGCTGACCGTTACGGACATCAACGGGGATAGCGATGATTGTCAGGCTACTGTGACGGTGACCGATAATATGCTGCCTATCATCGTGTGCCCCAACCCCATCACCGTGAACTGTGCTGACAAAGTGCCCGCACCGAATACGTCCGGGGTGACAGCTGCTGACAATTGTTCGGCCATCAAGTCGCACCATTCTGATTCTGCACCATACGACGTAACCTGCGCCAACCGGTTTAAAATCAACCGCACCTACAAGGCTGTTGATCCCAGTTCAAACAGCAAAACCTGTGTGCAGGTAATCACGGTGTACGACCAGACCAAACCGAACTTTACCTCGGTGCCGGCCAATACGAATGTGCAGTGCAACAATATCCCTGCTGTGGGCAGCCCTGTGGCATCGGATAACTGTGGCGGTGCGGCAAGCATCATTTACAACGGCCAGACAATCACCAATATCCTTTGTGTGGATAAGTACACCATCATCCGCCAGTGGACAGCCATGGATGCCTGCGGCAATACCCGCACCACTACGCAACGCATTACTGTAGTGGATACACAGAAACCAAATTTCGACAGTTCTCCGCCGAATATCACGGTGCAGTGCACCGCCATCCCTGCCCCGGTGATGCTCACTGCCACGGACAACTGCGATGCAGCGGTGGCTGTAACCTACAATGGCCAGACCCGGACCAACGGTTCCTGCCTGAATGATTACGTACTCATCCGCCGCTGGACAGCAGAGGACAATTGCGGCAATACGAGGTTGGTTTCACAACGAGTCAAGGTAGTGGACAATGGCAAACCAGCACTTACCGTGCCGGCCAATACGACCATTGCTTGCAACGACGCCGTGCCTCCAGTAGGTACTCCAACTGCTTCGGACGGTTGCGATGGCGCAGTGAACATTGTCTACCTTGGTCAAACAACCACGAACGCTCAGTGTCAGGGTACTTACCAGATCAAACGCACCTGGCGCGCCACCGATGTGTGCGGCAACAGTACAGCGGCTACGCAAACGATTCAGGTTTTGGACAGTGGAGCACCTGTGTTCACCTCGGTGCCGGGGCCAATCACCATCGAGTGCGACGAACCCTTACCGCCATTGGTGAACCCAACGGCCACAGATGCGTGCAATAATTATGTACACATCACTTTCCTGGGTCAGGTGCCCACGGGCAGCGGTTGTGAGGAGGATTATACCATCACCCGGACGTGGCGTGCCGAAGATTTGTGCGGAAATTCTGAGACGGCCACACAAGTGATCACCATGCAAGGGAACAATTTCGCACCGATAACAGATGATCGGGAGCAAGACGTCAGAAGTATTGTACCAAGTCAAGCCTTTGTAGTCAAGACGTTACACCTGCAACCTAACCCATCAACCGATCGGGTGTGGATTGACCTTGCTGACTTCGCAGGCGAGACCGTGACCGTTTCAATTTTCGGTGAACTGAGCCAGTTGGTTTGGGAGCAAAGTTTACGGGCCGTGGAGGACTTGAAAATTTCGGTCAGTCTTCGCGAAGCAGGTGCTACGGCGGGTATTTACACCATCTCTGTGCGAAGCAGCAGCGGTGTAGTGTCGAAGCGTCTTGTGTTGGTGGAGTGATCGTTCTCAGGCAATTTGCCGCAGATTCACATAGATTCATTCAGTTTATTCAACAACAATCCGTGTGAATCTGCGGCGAAATTATAGCATTTTATACCGCTGAAGGGGAGGCTTTGTAGTTGCGTAGTCACTTTGTTTTCAATTTTTCCCAAACGTAATCACCGATCTCGCGCCCGTTCAGCCGCCCGCCTTCGTTGCCGTTCCGGTAGTGGATGCCCCCGAATAGCCTGCTCATGGCGGCCTGATCGGATGCCTCGTAGAACGACTTGAACGTACGCGGCTTCAACCCGAACTCGACCTCGGTGCTGTCTGTGAACTCGAACGGATCGCCGAACTGCTTGGTTAGGATCGTGGCGGCGGCAGCCGATGTGGTGGCGTGGCCGCTGGTGTGCTCCGGGAATGGCGGGGACTCGATGAGCGGCCTCCAGTTTTCGTCCATGAGCCGGTTGATGTACGTCTCCGGGCGCACCAGATTGCTGGTGAATTTTTCGGTCCAACAACTGATGAAAGCATCGGCAAAAGCGATTGAAACCAAGGCGTATGTTTCGGCGGTTTTTGCGATGGGGGCGTTTGCCTTTCGACAAACCTGACCGGTGATGTTGATCCAGTGGCCTGGCGGGCTGATTTTTTTCGTGGTCACCGTCAATCGCCCAGTGGAAACAACTTCGAAGGGGTTGTCGTCCCAGTATTGCGCTGTTTCACGTTCAAAATCGCTCAGGTTTTTTCCGATTTGATACACCTCCATCGCAGATTTGTAAAAATTGCTGGCTGTATCCTCACTGTACGCGATGGGCGGAATCGTCCTGAATTGCCGTGCAGAGTCGAGCACCCAAGGGCGCATGCGCATCCAGTACGGCTCGAGCGCGTCGGAATTTTGAGGAGGAGTGGGTATCCAGCGGCTGGGGTCTGTTACGGTGATGGTGTACTTGGGCAGGCTGCGTATTTGCAAATAGTTGTCGCTTTTGGACCACGCGAGGACGTGCGCAGCTACTGCCTCGCCAAAAACTACGGATCGAGCGTACACGTCTTTTGGAATGTTCATGGCTTCAAACTCTTTGAACATTTCCTCTTGGAGGTCTTCCATGCTGGACTCGGAAAAAATCAGTTGCTTGCTGACTTTCATCAGGGCCGTGATGGATGCCAAGGGGAAGCAGTATTCCTGCCCGGATTCGGGCTTGGGGCATTCGGTCAGGCCGTTCAGGCGTCCGCCAAACGACGGATACTCCGGGAAACCGGGGATCATCGCCTCGTAGGCCGCCACAGTAGTGTAAGCGAAAATGCGGGAAGCAACCGGAGGGGAAAAAAAATCATGTCGCAGGATTTCCGTGACACGGCGCATGCCCCGGTGGATGACCTCCGGGTCCTCGGCTCGTTGCTTGTACGCGTCGGAAGTGCAAGAAACAGACCAGAGTACGATCAATATCCAGCCCAATGCCGTGGCCGTAAAAAACTTGTTGTTCATGTTAAACGAATTGATGGCGTTCGAATACAGGGCGCAAAGTTCACAAAAGCGGGTACAAACCGATTCGCTCGATGAGGAGATTTTAGTCGCAGACAACGATGATCCCGGTCGTTGGAACAACTAAAAAAAACTTAAAGCGCCAAAAGTGACTGCATATCTGCGCAGGACGGTATTTTTCGGACTCAAAACATGACAATTCACAAGCCGATGGTACTTCGTGATTTTAAGGGAAAATTAATTCTACTGCTTTGCATCTGTGTCACGCAAACGGCCCGGGGGCAATTTGCCGAACGTGACCAATATTGGGAATTCGGCCTGAGCGTCGGGGCCACCAATTACTCCGGCGATTTGGCCGACGAAGATATCACCCTGGCGCACACGAATATGTCCGCCGGCGTGTTCGCGCGATGGCATTTTTCCAAGCTGTTTCAAGTACGGGGCCAGTTTTTTTATGGGCAAATCGGCGGCGACGACAAAAATTCGCCGATACTCGCCGGACGCCAATTTCGCTTCAAGTCAACGCTGCTGGAAGGGGCCGTGCTCTTGGAGGCAGCGATTGCTTCCTTCGAGTACGAACCGGTCTCCGCCGATGCGACCTATTATTTTATTCCGTACATATTTGGTGGCGTAGGAGGGGTCAATGTCCAGGCCGATGTGAACTATTACGGTCCGGAGAGCGATCGGGATCGTTTCGTGATCGAGCCATTGCCCGAAGGTGGCACGGCCAATCGTACCTTGTTGACGACACCGATCGGGCTTGGGCTTCGCATGGTGACCGGCAGCCGGTTCAGCATCGGTATCGAAGCCTGCGCTCGCCCGGTGTTCAACGACCTGCTCGACGGGGTGAGCCTTAACGGAAATCCTTCAAAAAATGATTGGTACCACTCGCTCGGCCTGACATTTTCCTATTTCCCGGGGAAACGCTGATGGCTGTTCGGTTATTGGCAAAAAAAAGCGGGGGCCGCCGTGTGCGAAACACGTCGGCCCCCGTCAGGTATGGCAGCTCCTGTGCGATCAGGGTACTGCTGGCGTGGATGTGGCAATAGTCGTGGGTTCAAGGTTCGAGGCAGCCGGCGCGGGGTTAGCCACATATTGGTATATGACGTAACCCAAACCCAAATGCACAATCAGGATCAAGATCGCGCTGAGGGGGTAGCCGGAACGTTTTGGAGCGGAAGCAGTACGGTGCATGGCGGTATCAGTTTTGGTGATAACGCACATTTTCCAAAAAACGGGCCAAATACCACAAATGGGCTAAAAATTTTTTCAGCGCGTGATGATTGTCGTGTCCCGGTCGTAGACTAAACAAGTGAAAATTCCCAGCGGATTGGCCGTTCCCTGCAGGTTCCCAATAATGGGAGATGGCTGCGCAAATGGGTTCCGGTTGCCCGATACAGCCCGCTGGATGCTTTCGTAAAAATCGTAGTAGTCCTTGGTGATATGGAAAAAGGTGTTGATCACCGTGTCGCCCTCCGTGAGCTGGTAGCCGGTGCCGAAAGCAAACACCTCGCTCGTGGAAATGCGGTCGGTAACCAAGAAATTTTGCCTCGGAAAACTGTCCAATGTGCTGTAGTTGAGCATTCGGCGGTAGTAATTCACCTGGGTCATATCGTCGGTGATATACGTCAAAACCCGTGCGAGTGTGTCGTCCGTGTCGCTCCATTCCACCAAAATGCTGTCAATTGGCACCTGTGGCAACATGAGCGTTTTTCCACCGATGGTTCCGCCGTCGGGCATGGTTATGTTCAGCGTGTATTCGATCCCCGGGGTGGCAGGCACTGTATTCAACCCGGTATAGTTGTACAACCGGATGGGCAAGGGCGGCAGATCGAGCGACAACTCGTTGTACAACGTGTCCACTTGGCCGTTGTAGGCAATGGTGACCGTAGCCCCGCTCAACAGGGTTTTATCAAAAAACGTGGAGTCGAGTCCGAGATCGTCGAAGTAGCTGTAGCTACGTGTGAGCGTAAGTCGAAAGGGTTTGCCCGGTTCGAGGTAACATTCCACGATCGGCTGGACGGTGTAGTCCGGCAGGTCAATGTCCACTTCCTTTTCCAGATCGCAGGCGGCAAAACCGGAGAGCGCGACCAAGAAGGCGAGATATTTCAGCGTGTGCATAGCAAAGGTTGGGTTGTTCAAAATTTGAAGTTCCAAGTGATGGAAGGCAGGATGGGGAAAAGCGAGACCTGTTTTGCCGTTACCCGCACAGGGGTGCGGATGATCTGTCCCCCGACGTTTGTCTCTTCAAAATCGGGGTCGAGGTAGATGAAAAACGTATTTCTGCGGTCGAGTGCGTTGTAGATGCTGAGTGTCAGGTCTTGCTCGCTGCGGCGGGTTTTCCATTTGTACACGATGCCGAGGTCGAGGCGCATGTAGGCCGGGTATCGGTAGGTATTGCGATCGCCGTAAATAGGCAACACCGGGCGTACACGGCCTCCCGGAACATCCTGGAACGACATGCGCCCAATGGGTAACCAAGCGGCATTGCCGGACTTGTACGAAAACGTGGCAGTCAGTTGCCAGCGCTTCGACAAGTCGTACAACGCCACGATGTTCAGGTTGTGGCGCGGATCGAACGGAGGCGCATAGTATTCGCCGTCGTTGATGACCGGAAAGTCCCCGCGCCGCACCCAGGCCAATGTGTAACCGATCCAGCCGGTGAGGCGGCCGTCCTTTTTTTCGATCTCGAGCTCCAGGGGACTGAAGGCGTATCCGCGCCCGATGGTCAGTTCGTTTTCGAGGTTGTTGTTGCCAAACAGTTCGGCGCCGTCAATGAAATCCACCTGGTTTTGCAGCCATTTGTACCAGCCTTCCCAGGTGATGAGCCATTTTTTGTCAAAAAGATACGAGGTGCCTATGGCTATCTGATCGCTCACCTCCGGCCTGACGCCTTCCGTGCTGGGGTACCAGATGTCGGTGGGCAAGGACAGGCCGCTGCTGGCGAGCAGGTGTACGTACTGGTTCATGCGCGCATACGAGGCCTTGACCGACCAGTTGTCGGCGACGGAATAGTTGACCGCAGCCCGCGGCTCGAAATTAGCATAAAAAGCCGCCCCGTTCTGCCATGCCGATCCCCGGGCGCCAAGGTTGAACTTCAAACGGTCCGTCGCGGCCCATTCGTCGGACACATACAAGCCGTACTCCATGCCGCTGAAGTCCTGGCCGGATTGAAAATTGACGCGTCCGTCGTCGCTGCCGAACTGGAGCCGCGCTACCGTGAACTGGTGGTAGGTGGCATTGCCGCCAAATCGTATGGTGTGCTGGTTGTTCGGCTGATAAAAAAAATCAACCTTGACGTTGGCGTCCCGGACGTTGGAGCCGAGCCTGAAGGAAAATCCGTCGAGAATGTTGCTGATGTTGTAGCGGTAGTCGGAAAACGTAAACGTGGCATTGGAGAACAGTTTGGGGCCGAAGATGTGGTTCCAGCGGGCGGTACCGGTGGCATTGCCCCAATCGAACAGGAAATCGAACGACTCGTTTGAAAACGCGAACACGTCGCGGCCAAAGTAGCCGCTCAGGTAAAGGCGGTCCTTTTCGCCGAGCGTGAAGTTGACCTTGGTGTTCAGGTCGTAGAAATAGTAGTCCGGGATGGGATTGTAATCGGGCGTGTTTTCGTTGGCCTTGTTGATGGCCCGCGTGATGAGATCGGCGTAGGTGCGACGCCCGCTCACGAGAAAAGACGATTTGTCTTTCTGAATAGGTCCTTCCACCGTGAGCCGGCTGGAGATGAGTCCGATGCCGCCGGTCACGTCAAATTCCTGATTGTTGCCCTCCTTCATGCGCACGTCAATGACCGAGGAGAGTCGCCCGCCGTACTGGCTTGGGAATCCGCCCTTGTACAGTTTGACATCCTTGACGGCATCGGAATTGAAGGTGCTGAAAAACCCGAACAAGTGGTCGGGGTTGTACACCACGGCCTCGTCGAGCACAATCAGGTTTTGGTCCCTGCCGCCCCCGCGCACAAAAATACCCGTGGAGCCTTCCGTGCCTCCCGTGACCCCGGGCTTCAACTGGATGATTTTGATGATGTCCACCTCGCCGAACAGGGCCGGCAATGCCTTGGCCTCGCGCATGCTGAGGGTGGCCACGGACATCTCGGTGCTTTTAACTTTGTCTTCCAGCACATTGGCTTTGATCACGACTTCCTCGATCACGGAATTTGCCGGGGCAAGGGCAATGTTCAGGGCTATGCTGCCGGGTGATGGCTTGATGCGGCGAAACGCGCTTTCGTAGCCGAGGTAACTGAAGCGGAGCGTGACCGAATCATCGCCGGAGGGCAGGGTGAACGAAAAAAAGCCGTACTCGTTGCTGACGTTTCCTTTCTGAAGTCCGATGGCTTCCACGGTGGCGCTGATGAGATTTTCACCGGTTTTGGAATCCGTGAGTCGTCCACTTATGGTGGTTTGGGCGGTCGTGCTGAAAGAAATGAACAGGATAAAGGGGAACAGGATAGATTGTTTCATAGTAGTCGTGCGCGGACTCCAGCGTAAATTGTGTTCTTGTGCCTTGGTGTGATCGAAAGCAACAGAGTTGCCTGACGGGCAGGTTAAACAGGGACACAGGGAGAATGTTCTACCCTCATCCGCGCAGTTTGAGCACAACTTTGGTTTCTTCCCGGTAAATATTGGTGCTGTGATTGTATCGCACTTGCAAGAAAATTCGGCTTGCCGGAATCCCGCCCTGGATCAGGGAGGCGCGAATCGCCTCCAATTTGAGTACGCCGAGGGCTTCGAGCGATACTTGTCTGCCGGTTTCGAGCGTCAACGTCTGCGTGCTGGATGCCGCGCTGTCGTTGTCCACGATGGTGTACTGGATCGGAGCGTTCCCGAAAGTTCCGTCGTACTGCAAACCGAGTTGGTACGCGAGCGTGCTTTTGTCCTCTTGCAGCTCGGTCACGAGTGTGATGTTTTCGAGTCGGGCTCCTTGTTGCTCCAAGGAGCCGACGCGGCCGGCAATATGGCTGGCGAGCGCGGCGCGGTCGGGCGTGAGGGTATATGACTCCTCATCGTCGGGATAGTGGTAGGTCACCGTTGCCGCTCCGGGGAAAACGAAACAGCGCAGCGGCGACAGGTTGTTGGGCAACCCGCCCACTTGGCTCAGGCTGGCGGCAAACATTTCGCGCACGCAGTTAGTATCGCCATTTCGGATGCACGCCACCTCGGAGCGTTTCGGGCGAATGCCCGAGCAGCGTTCCTGCAAATTCTTTTGGTTGGCCTCCAAGGCTTCGAGTTGGCTGGCCAGTTCGGCACTCCGTTCGATGATCCCCTGCAGCGTGGCTTGCGTTTCCGCCGATACCGAGGCACCGTTTGCCGCTGCCGTACGCACCGCATGTTCTGCCTGTAGTCGTTTGATATTGACAACGTTGGCACTTTGTCGAATCATGCGCAAGATGTTCTCGGCATCTGTCAACTGAACCGTACACGAATCGGAAACTACCGCCTTTTGCGCATCGGTTCGAGCGGCTGCGCCCGCAGCAATTGTCGTCGTGGCGGTTTCCTGGCGTTCGCGAACGGCCGCCATGTTTTCCTCCATATTTTTTGCGGCCGCCTGAATCTCGACATGTTCTTTTTCCAGCAGGTTTCTGGATATTGCCGGAGCAACCGACGCCGGAGACGCTGGCTTGGACACACGCGTAGGTCTTCCAAAGGAATAGCTGGCACCGATTTCGTAACCGGTACCGAGTTGGGTGTGTAGTTCGGCTGCCGCGAGGAGCCGCAATGCTGCGGTAGGCCGGATGCCAAGTTGGAAATGGATGCCCCCTTGGTCGGTTCGGTAACCCACGCCCGCCGTAACTAAGTCGTTGCTCAAAAAATGCGCGTTCAGGTTCAGATCGAACAGGCCTGTGGATCGGGTTTGGTCGCCCGTCAAGGCGCGGAAGGTTATTGCCGGTTCTAGGGCAAATCCCGATCCTTGGTACCTGTATCGCGCATTGGCGAGTATGTGCGGTACCGTGCGGTACACCGCCACGTTGCCTCCGGCGGCATTGGCGACGGTTATATCGCTGCTGAACAATTGGGTGGCGGCGGCATCGAAGGAAACAACCGAACCATTGCCGGCTCGATACTCGAATGCAAGGCCGGGGCCACCGTCAAAGCGCATCCCGCTCATTTCTGAATTGAAAACAGCCAGGTCTACGGCATCAGCAAGTCGCTTGTTCGTGAAATCAAAACGTTGGGTGCGCAGGCTTGCAGCAGCGCCAAGCGAAAAACGCAGGTTTGTTTCATGGATCAGGTGGTACCCAAAAAATCCGCTGAATTGCAGATGGCTGAGGATATGCGTTTTGTCATTCATAACCTGAATGGCCGCTCCGATCCGTTTGGGCAGAAAAGCCGACACGTCTGCATGCAGCAGGTACGTGTTGGGACGAACGGACGCGTCAAGTTCCTGAAACTGCATGCGGTACACGGCGGCGATCTGGCCGTCGCCCGAATACCCCTGCCCGGCCGGATTGAACAAGCGTGGATTCCAGACGTACTGGCTCAAGAATGGCGTTTGCTGGGCCCCGGCATGTGCGAGTGCTCCAAAAATGGACAAAAGAATCGGTATGTATCGGTTGGCTCGCATGGTTATTGTCGGCGCAAAATGGTGACGGCGCCGCGGATCAGGTCGCCGTCGGGTTTCGAAATCACATAGTAGTACGTCCCATCGGGGTAGATATCAGCGCGTGGTGGCGAGGCTAGGGTGCTTTCATACACGAAAGCCCCGTGTCGGTCAAACACCGTGATCCGATAGGCCCCTGGGTCGGTTATGCTGGAAGGCAACGTAATATCCCAGGTGTCGTTCAGCCCGTCGCCGTTGGGGGTGACGAGTTCGGGGACGAAAATACCGCCTGGACTTTCCGGAAGCACGGTCACCGTGACGTCTGCTCGTTCGCTGGTGCAGCCGGCGTTTTTGGCATAAAACGAAAAGAGTACCGAGCCGGGTGCGCGCGTGGAAATCAAGGTCATTGGCCTGTTCTGGACCGGGCCTTCTCCGGAAGGGGGGATGTTGCGAACGTTGGAAGCGACGGCCAGCCATATCAACAGAGTGCCGGTATGGGGACAATCTAAAGAGATCAGGCTGCCACTTTGCACCGTCAGGTCGTTTTGCAAACAGGAGGCCTGTGGCGGGTCCAATCGTTCGATCAGCACCGAAGCGGAATTGGTGCATCCGTTGTCATTGGCCGTCACGGTGACGGAATAAGGATTGGGGCCGCTCTGGTCTGGCACCGCAGTTAGGCTGCTGGTGGTGGCGTTGTTTTGCCACAGGTAGGTGACGAGTTCGGTGGAGAAGGCCGTCAGGATTACACTCTCCCCCGAGCAAACCGTGTCCCGAGGCCTGATGATTTGCAGGTTTGGAAATGAAACGTCCTGAAATACTGCGAAATCGGCGGCGCCCTGACAGCCAATGTCGGTGGCAGTTACGGTCACGGAATAAATCCCGGGGGTGTTCACTGTCAGTTCGTCACCAGCCGTACCATCCGACCACAGGTAGGTGTACGACGAAGTGCCGGACGACAGGCTGGCTGTGGCCCGAAGCGTAATGCCAGTTTGTTTGCAGTCCAGTATGTCCGTGCCGGATAGGCTGGTTATTTGAGCAATGACCGTAGGAATTATTCCGGGAACGACGGCTACTGTGGCCGTGTCGGCACATCCGCTATCAAGCCGTTTGGCTATCAGGGTATAGGTGCCGAGGGCGGCTATGACGGGGTCGAGCGTTGACTGGCCGCTGACAAGGATGCCGCTACCGGAGGTTGTCCACGCAAGTTCCAGATTGGCCGTTGGGCCGCCGTTTTCAATGGTAACACCTGTGATAAATTGCGAACAGGCGTTTAGCGGTTGCTCTGGCTGGGCGATCACAATGGCAGGCTTTTGAGGCGAACTTACGGTGGTAAAGTTGCTGGCAATACATCCGGCAGGGCCTTTCATCGCGTAGAGATAAGTGCCTGCTATGCCCGTGGTGTAGGAAGCGGATGTCGCGCCGGGAATGCTGTCGTATTGCATATTGACCAAGCGCGACCACTGTCCGGTAAAGCCGCTATGCGGTGGCGGGCTTCCGTTGAGGGTGATGGCGCTGCCGGGAAAGCAGGTCAAAATTGACGGGTTCGGATCGGTCTGTATGGATATCGAGAAATTGGGGTCGCTTACATAGTTAACCTTGAAGTTGTGTGTAATGAAGCAGTTGTCGCAAGGAGGAGGCGTTTGTGGGCACATGATGGCCGATATGGTAAGTGAAAAAGGGCCGTCAAAAAAGAGGGGCGGGGCACTGGGTGGAAGTATCAACGTGTTTGTTGATTTGTTGTAATCCAGTACCAGTATGGTTGTTTTGTAGGCCAGTGTGGCCTGAAATTGTGTGCTGTCCTCAAAAAATTTTTCTGTGCCGCCTTCAAAATCAATGCGGAACGAAAAACTGGAAATGGCCTGGGTACAAAGCAGCGTTATGGAATCTCCGTTTTCGGGCAGCGTGATTTCGCCGCTCGGATGAAGCACGGCTTTCGATTGCGCGATGTTCACGTTGAAGCAGTTTTGCCCGTGCATGGTCGGCAACAAGCCCCAGGTGCCGATCAAGGCTGAAAGCAGATAGATTCGGTATGTTTTTGCTCGTTTCACGATTGGTGTTATTTACGTTTGCTGCTACGCCGCTTTTTTTCTTCTTCTTCCACCCTGCGTTCCCATGATTCGATATCCCGAAGCGTACGTTCGTACTGGAGGTGCCGCCAGGCCCGCATGGCTGGTTTATAGAGGAAATACAAAAGCAGTATAGCGACCACGCTGTACAGCGCGAGAAAGAAATAATTGATTTTATAAATTTTTACAGCGCCTTCCGCCCTCAGGAGCAAGGTGCTGAAATCGTTGTTGTACACCTCCACGGTATGGGGGCCGTTGTTGCAAACCTCGCAGGTGTTTTTTCCGAGCGTCCAGGTCGTATCGGTTCGGGTGAGCAGGTAGCGGATCTTCGGCACGTCTTTTTGGGAAAGGTACACGATGAACGGCGGGACGCCTCCGGCCACCCGGATCCGAAAGGAATCGCGCGTTTCTCCGTCAAACTCCACGTTGATTTTTTCGAAAGGACGCAACTCAAGCGGGCTGTTGTACGGGGCGTTTTTTCCGATGTCGGCTATTCGGACGACGTGCTGCGAGTCGTTTAGGAATCGAAGTGTCAACGCATAACGTCCTCGTCCCGATGCCGAAATTGTATAGTCCCAGCCTTTCAGGGTTGTCGTATCCACGACGGGCGACACGGCATTGTCCAAAGTGTAGACGAATGTGCCACCCTCCTGCCGGACGGGAAGGCTGATGCCCAAGGGGACATCTTTGAGCGCTTTGTCCACAAGTGCCGAATTTGGCCCCGGCCTATCGCGGTATTGCGCAAGATAATTCATAAGCGCTTTGCCGCGAAGGGTGGAGTCGGGCTCGTTTATTGCCTTTGCGTACGCTAGCGCCTCCTCCTGTTGGGCTACCGTCGAGATCGGAGCCGGTTTGGGCTGGGCGGGTTTTGTGTCTGATTGGGGCGGTGCGGCGGGTTCGGGGACAGGGGCTGCGGCAGTCGGCGCGGACTGGGCGGATTCTGCATCCGTTACGGTAAAGCCCAACGTGACCGGCGCTGCTTGCCCGATCGCCTCGTATTGTCCGGCGGCATTTCGTTTCCAGGCTTTGGGTATGACCGTTAGGGTTCCGTTTCCGGTACTTGCGGTCTGAAAGCGCTGGAAAAGCCGGAGGCTTCGCGAATATTTTTCGTTGGAAGCCGGCGCTATGGCCCCGCCGCCTTGCCGAAACTGAAAGCCCCAAACCACTTCGCGATCGCTCGGAATGGAATCATTTCGGAAACGGAAAGTAGCCTCCAGATCGAAGGCGACGTCTTTTGTCCGGTCAATGGAATGGGCGGATTTGCTTTTGTACTCGTTTCCGGCGTGTTTGATCGCCCAAAAAAAATCCGCCCGGTAGGTTTGGTCTCCCACTTGGAAAACCACGGAACGTTGGCCATTGACCCGGCTTGGGCACAACAAAAGTACGCTTGCCCCTGCCCAAAGCACAAGGGCCGCACCGGGCAGCCGGGCAGCCTGTCGGCGCAATAGGCCGTTGCAACAGGAGCATAATGCGTGAAACATACAGTTTTTGAGATGCCTGACCGGATAGGCCGGGTGGTATTCGAAACAAAAAACGGGCAGTTCTGGATTATCCTTAACGGAAAAGAACGCTTGCTTCAAAAAGCCGGCAAGTTTATGCCTTTCGAATCAAGCAACCAATAGCAAAGGGCAAAAACTATACCTGAAATGCGTTAGCGCGGCCAGGTGTTGTTGGCTTTCACCGTGTCCGACACCTGCGGATCGCCAAGCGTCACGGTTTGCACTTTTTTGCCCGCGACCGTAGGGATCAACACCGTGCGTTTTCCGGCCTTCCATACGGAAGCGTTCTGCCGAAACTGCTCTTTGGCGCCATCCTCGTACTCGATTGTGCCAACTACCGTCATCGGCATCGTGCCCGTGTTTTCCACCACGATGCCTTTCGGGCCAACTTCGGCCACGGCCAAATCGGGGTATCCCCAATCGAAAAACCAAGGCTTCCAGAACCAGTCGAGGTTTTCGCCGGAAGCTTCGTTCCAGGTGTGGAAAAAGTCGAACGGCTGCGGGTGTTTGCCTTTCCAGCGATTCATGTATTCGACCATGCAGCGGTGGAATCGCTCGTAACCAAGCATCTGGTACAGATTGAAATACGCAGCCTGTGCGCGGTTGTACGACGCGACGCGGTAGGATGGATTGGACAGGTTTCGAGAGGGCGTCATGGGCGGCATGTCCATGTCGGTGCCCGCGAAGTCGTGGTAGTTGCGCAGTTTGCCCAACGACTTGCCAGCCAAGGAGTCGGTCACCAGCACATCGAAAAATGCTGCCCAGCCTTCGTCCATCCAGGCGTAGTACTGCTCGTTTATCCCCATCATAAAGGGGAAATACGTGTGCGCGGTTTCGTGCACCGTCAGGCTGACGGGGCTGTTGGGATGGGTGCTGCCGTCGTTGCACATCATGGGAAACTCCATGCCGCCGCTACCGTTGAACACCGTCATGCAGGGGTAGGGGTAGGGGTAGCCGGGCAACCACCGCGACATGAGGTTCAGCCCGTCGGCGGCCGCGCGGCATACCTGATAGTAGTCTTCGGATTTGGGGTTGTAGGCCGCGCTCACGAACGCTCGCCGTCCGGTAGCGGCGTCCACGACCGTGGCGGTCGCATCCCACAAGTAGTAACTGCTGAACGCAAAAGCGAAGTCGGGCACCTGCTCGGCCTTGTACACAAACGTGTGCTTGTCGGTTGCCTTGAAAAAATTGCCCCCGTAAGCATAGTCTTGCGGAGAAAAAATCTTGACGACGACATGCATTCCCTGGGCCATCCGGTAACGTCCGTAATAATCCGGTTTCAGGATTTCTTCAGCATTCTGCCAGGTCCCCGTAGCCCATACCATGATATTGGCTGGCACAGTGAGGCGCACCTCGTAGTCGGCAAAATCGTTGTACATTTCCTGAAGGCCGTTGTATGGCGCGTCGGCCCATCCGTGCAGGTCGTCGTACACGGCTACTTGCGGGTACCAGTAGGGCACGAACCAGGTGGTGGAATCGTACACGCCCTCGCGGGGCGCCCCTTGGGCCGGCGGAGCGATGTAGGCCCAGTCCACACCGAGTTCACGGGATTGCCCGGGCGCCAGCGGAACATCGAGTTTCACATCGAGGAATGTGTTGTGCTGCTGGAGCGCCTTGGCGTCCACCGGTTTGCCGCCCACACGCACCTGCGATACCAACACCCCTTCGGTGATGGCGTCGGGGTTGAGGTCGTAGGCACGCTGGCCGTTTTTCCGGTACAGGTCGTGCGCCAGTTTCAGGCGGATCATTGTCAGTGTGTCGGGGCTTTCGTTGAAATACCGGATATCGGCCCGTCCCGACAATTCCCGGCCTGAGAGGTCCACCGCAGCGTTGATTTTATATTCGGCGCGGTTCTGCCAATACTTCGGCCCGGGACGCCCATCATGCGACCTGGTCTGGCGTTCGTACGCCTGCCGGATGTTCCGGGGCATGTACAACGATTGGGCGGACAAATCGGCTATCTGGAAAAGGGCGAGGGCAACGAGCAGTGTTTTGTTGAAAAATAGCATGAACCTGATAGTTTGGGCGCGAAGGTAGGCTTTTTGTATTTTACCTACCTTTGTCCCGTTTTTATGGTAAAAATTGGAAATATCGAACTCGGGGAGTACCCGCTGTTGCTTGCCCCAATGGAAGACGTGAGCGATCCGCCGTTCCGAAAACTGTGCAAGGAACAAGGAGCGGACATGGTGTACACCGAATTTATCAGTGCCGACGGACTGGTGCACGAAGCGATCAAGAGTTTCAAAAAACTCGACATCTTCGACTACGAGCGCCCCATCGGCATCCAGTATTTCGGAGGGCAGTTGGACAACATGATCGAGGCCGCCGAGATCATCGAGAGCAAAAATCCCGATGTGATTGACATTAACTTTGGATGCCCAGTGGCAAAGGTGGCATGCCGGATGGCTGGCGCGGGTCTGCTGCGCGATATTCCGCAACTGTTGCGGCTGACCGAAGCGGTGGTGAAAAGCACGAAACGCCCCGTTACCGTCAAAACACGACTCGGCTGGGACGACGCGTCCATCAACATCGTAGAGGTGGCCGAACGCCTGCAGGACGTGGGCATCGCCGCGCTCACCATCCATGCCCGCACCCGCGTGCAGATGTACAAGGGCGAGGCCGATTGGTCGTGGATCGCGCGGGTGAAGGACAACCCCCGCATGCGCATCCCGGTATTCGGAAACGGAGACGTGGATTCTCCAGAAAAAGCGCTCGATTACCGCCGCCGCTTCGGCGCAGACGGGATCATGATCGGGCGGGGCAGCATCGGCTATCCGTGGATATTTCGCGAAATCAAGCACTATTTTGCCACCGGCGAACTGCTGCCACCGCCGGACGTATCCGAACGTGTGCATGCCGCACGCCAACATTTGGCCGACAGCATCGAATGGAAAGGCGCCAAACTCGGCGTGCTCGAGATGCGCCGCCACTATGCGCCGTATTTCCGCGACATGCCCAACATCAAACCCTACCGCGCGCGTCTCGTGACCGAGATGGAACCCGACACGCTGTTCGGGTTGTTGGACGAAATCGAAACGGTTTACGGAGAAATGGCAGCCTTCGCGTAAATCGAATCAATCGAATCAATCGGCCTAATCGAATCAATCGAAAAATGCTCTTCTCCATACTTCCGCACGAACGAAAAATCTTTGACCTCGTAGCCCAATGTGCCCGCGAGATCGGCGTGCCGGCTTATGTGGTAGGGGGCTATGTGCGCGACCGGTTGCTAGGCCGCCCGACCAAGGACATTGACATCGTGTGCGTGGGCGACGGCATCCGGTTGGCCGAAACGCTTGCCGCGAAACTTACCCCCTCGCCCAAAGTCGTGGTGTACCGGCGCTTCGGCACCGCCATGCTGCGCTGCGACGGCATCGAGATCGAATTCGTCGGTGCGCGCAAGGAGAGCTACAGCGCCGACAGTCGCAAGCCCGACGTGGAACAAGGCTCGCTCGAGGACGACCAGAACCGCCGCGATTTCACGATCAACGCCCTTGCCGTGAGCCTGAACGAACAGGATTTCGGCCAAATCATTGACCCGTTCGAGGGACTGGAACACCTCGAGCGAAAAATACTGCGCACCCCGCTGGAACCGGGAAAGACCTTCTCCGACGATCCCTTGCGTATGCTGCGAGCCATCCGGTTTGCCAACCAGTTGGGATTTTACATCGAAAAAAACACCCTCGCGGGCATTAGCGAAAACAAACACCGCATCCACATCATTTCCAAGGAGCGCATCGCCACCGAACTGGAAAAAATCCTGATGACCCCCAAGCCGTCCGTCGGGTTCAATCTCCTGTTCGACACCGGGTTGCTGCAACTGATCCTGCCCGAGGTAGCCGCATTACAAGGCGTAGAAGACCGAGACGGGCGCGCCCACAAGGACAATTTTTACCACACCCTCGAAGTGCTCGACAACCTCTGCCGCCGCAGCGACAACATCTGGCTGCGCTGGTCGGCGCTTCTGCACGACATCGCCAAGCCGGCCACCAAAAAATTTCACCCCAAGGTCGGCTGGACCTTCCACGGGCACGAGTGGTTAGGCGCCAATATGGTGCCGCGCATTTTCCGAAACCTGCGTCTGCCGCTCGACGCCAAACTGGAGTACGTGCAAAAAATGGTGCGCATGCACCTGCGCCCCATCAGCCTGACCAAGGAACAGGTGACCGACAGCGCCGTGCGCCGCCTCCTCTTCGACGCGGGCCCCGATGTGGAAGACCTGATGCTCCTGTGCGCGTCGGACATCACGACCAAGAACCCGAAAAAAATGGCCCGTTACCTCGAAGGCTACGAGTACCTGAAGGAACGTATGGCAGAGGTGAATGAGACGGACCGCCTGCGCCTTTGGCAGCCGCCCATTACCGGCGATGTCATCATGCAAACCTTTGGTATCCAGCCGTCCAAAGAAGTCGGCATCATCAAAACCGCAGTGCGCGAGGCCATGCTGGAAGGCGCCATTCCCAACGAATTTGAAGCGGGTTTTCAGCGGATGCTGGAGGAAGGGGAAAAGTTGGGACTGGCTGCGAAGAAAGGGGTGGGGGATTTTGAGGGGGTGGGATAGGATATTGCCCTGAATTAATTAGGTTTACACCCGCTCACCCGCTCAAAAACTCGAAACGCCCGCCAAATATCCACGCGTACACCAATGCCGACACCACTGGTGCCAGCACGCTCAAGCCCATGAGCCAAAAGTACCAGCGCGGTACCTTCGAGCGTTCGATGGCCTCGGCGAGCAGGGCGACCACCAATACCGCCAATACGATAGCCGCCACGATGAGCGTTAAGAGCGCGGCCATGTAATCGTTGAGCAGCCAGAGCGCCAGCCATACGGCCAGTTCCAACAAAAAAATTTCGGTCAGGGACAATCGGTGGCCCGGTTTTCGTTCTCTTGCCATACGCCGCAAAACTGGTTGAAAGTTTAGCAATTGCAAACTTCTGTTTTTTAATGCCATGAAATACCGCCGCATCACAACCGCTTTTTTGTTGCTGCTTGGCAGCCATATCGCGCTTATCGCCCAAAAATACGACCCGCCCAACGACGAGGCCGAGTTCGAGCGCCAGTATCAGGAACGCATCAAAAAAGACCGGCTCAATGGGGTGTACATCCCCCGCAACCTTGACGATGTGCTGGTGCAACTGAACAAGCTCACCTCGGATGAGGCCCGGCAAAAGTTCAAGTCCATCCCGGAAAACGCCGTGTGCAAGGTCATGCACAACCGCCTCGGCCAATGGATGATCGCCAACTGGAGTTTTTACGAAGGCTCCCGACTGTCCAACTACCTGCGCAGCGCCGGGGTGACCTACCCCGACGATATGGCCGATTTCCTCATCCTCGCCTACCACCGTCACCTAAACGGACACCCCGTGTCCATCAAGGAACTGTCCATTTATTTCCGGGAAAAACGCAAACAGGAGTGGCAGCAACGTCAAGACCAAGGCGACGTGCTGAAAGAGGAGGTACGGCAGCTGCCCAAGCCCGATGGCGCCGATACTATCCCTTCCAAAACTCCTGCTAAGCCCGACAAAGCGCCGACCAAGGCGGCCCAAAAAGGTTCGACTCGCAAGCAATAAGTTGTTTGTTTGGAAATCCGATTACTTTTGCGGCCAATTATGGGAAAAAAACTCCTCATCGTAGAGTCGCCGGCAAAAGCCAAAACCATCGAAAAATTCCTCGGCAGCGACTTCGCCGTCAAATCGTCCTACGGACACATCCGCGACCTTGAAAAAGGCAACGACCTCGGCGTTGACGTGGACAACAGTTACAAGCCAAACTACGTCATCCCGCCCGACAAGTTCAAGACCGTCAAGGAACTGAAGGATGCCGCTTCTCGCGCCGATGAGGTCTGGCTCGCTACCGACGAAGACCGCGAGGGCGAGGCCATCTCTTGGCACCTGTGCGAGGTGCTCGGCCTGGACGCGCACAATGCCAAGCGCATCGTGTTCCACGAGATCACCAAATCGGCCATCCAGAATGCGGTGAAAAACCCGCGGCTGCTGGACCTGAACCTCGTGAACGCCCAGCAAGCCCGGCGCGTGCTCGACCGCCTCGTGGGCTGGGAACTTTCGGGTTTGTTGTGGAAAAAAATCAAGAGCCAGCTCTCGGCAGGCCGCGTGCAGTCGGTGGCCGTGAAACTGATCGTGGAACGCGAGCGCGACATCCAGCGCTTCGAATCGGCGCCGTACTTCCGCATCACCGCCGATTTCCTCGCGCCCAATGCGCAAGGCAAGCCGGTCAGTTTCCGGGCAGAAGGCCCCGAGCGATTTGACAATGCCGCCGGAGCGGAGGCGTTTTTGCAAAAATGTATCGGCGCCGCGTACGCCGTGCAAGCCGTGGACGTGCGCCCCACCAAACGCCGTCCCGCCCCGCCGTTCACCACCTCCACCCTGCAACAGGAGGCCAGCCGCAAACTCGGCTATTCGGTGAACCGCACCATGTCCATCGCGCAAGGACTGTACGAGCAGGGCTTCATCACCTACATGCGTACCGACTCCACCAACTTGAGCGAATTTGCCATTCAGGCTATCAGCGATGAAATCGGCAAGCAATTCGGCGCGCGATACCAGCAGACCCGGCGCTACAAAACCAAAAACGATTCTGCACAGGAAGCGCACGAGGCTATCCGCCCGACATACATCGAGAACCCTACGGCGGGCGGCACCCGCGACGAACAGCGCCTGTACGAATTGATCTGGAAGCGCACCATGGCCTGTCAGATGGCCGACGCCGAACTGGAAAAAACCACGGTGGACATTGGCATCAGCACACAACCCGCCGCCAAACTTGTCGCCGAGGGGGAAGTGCTCAAGTTCGACGGCTTTCTCAAGGTGTACATGGAAAGCACCGACGACGACGAAGAGGAAACACAGGGCATCTTGCCGCCGCTGAAGATCGGCCAAAAACTTGATCTCGACAACATTACGGCTACCGAGCGGTTCACCCGCCCGCCCGCCCGCTACTCCGAAGCGGCATTGGTAAAAAAACTCGAGGAACTCGGCATCGGCCGTCCCTCCACTTATGCGCCAACCATTACCAAAATAATGGAATCAAACCGCGGCTACGTCGTCAAGGAAAGCCGGGCAGGCGAGCAGCGCCTGTATCAGATACTGACGCTGAAAAATAATGCGATCAGCAAGGCCACCGGAAAGGAAATGGTGGGTGCTACGAAAAACCTGCTGTATCCAACCGACATGGGCATGATCGTCAGCGATTTCCTCGACACCTATTTCAAAAAAATCATGGACTATGGCTTCACGGCCAAAATCGAGCAGCAATTTGACGACATTGCCGAGGGCAAAATAGACTGGGCAAAAACCATTGACGCGTTTTACAAGCCTTTCCACCAGGACGTGGAAAAAACCCTCTCCGAGGCCGGTCGGGCCAGCGGCGAGCGCATCCTCGGCACCGATCCCGAAACAGGGCGTACCATCCTGGTTCGCATGAGCAGCCTCGGCAAGCCCGTCGTGCAGATCGGCACCGGCGAAGAACTCGGGAAAAAGGAAAAGCCCAAATACGCCAACCTAAAGCCGGGGGCTACCCTCGAAACGGTCACGTTGGAAGATGCGCTCGGCAGTTTTGCGCTCCCCCGCACGCTGGGCGAGTACGATGGCCAGGAGGTGTCGGTGGGGGCAGGCCGGTACGGCCCGTACGTCAAGTTCGGCGAGATGTTCGTGTCCATACCGAAAAGCGAAGACCCGTTCGAGATTTCGCTCGACCGCGCCATCGAACTGATTCTCGGCAAACAGGAAGCCGATCGTCCGCTCGGCCACTACGAAGGCCAGCCGATCACCAAGGGCAAGGGTCGTTTCGGCCCGTTCCTGAAGTGGACCGACCTGTACGTGAACGTTCCGCCACGCGTCAATTTTGACACCATCACGGAAAAACAGGCCATCGAACTCATCGAGTCCAAGATCGAAAAAGAGGCCAACCGCTACATTCAGCATTGGCCGGAAGAAAAGATCAGCATCGAGAACGGGCGCTGGGGCCCCTTCATCCGCTTCGGGAAAAAGCCGATCAACCTGCCCAAGGTGGACGGCGCCCGCATGACGACCGATCAGGTGCGCACCATGACCCTCGAGGACGTGAAAGCCATCATAGAAAAAGAAATGCCGGGCGTTTTTGCCCCCAAAAAAGGTAAAAAAGCCTGATCCCGCCCATGGACATCCGACGCTACACGGTAACTCCAGGAAGCCTGAAAAATCTGGAACTGCGCCAAGACGCGCTTCCCGTGCCTGGCCCAGGCGAGATACAGGTGGCCGTTCGGGCAGTGGGTCTCAACTTTGCCGACGTGTTCGCCATCTGGGGGCTGTACAAAGCCGCCCCCAAGGAGCCGTTCACCCCGGGGCTGGAATATGCCGGCATCGTGGAGCAGGTAGGGGAGGGGGTAACGAAATACCGTACCGGCGACCGGGTCATGGGCATCACGCGGTTTGGCGGGTACACCACCGGCATCAACATCCACGAGAATTATGTGGTACCGATCCCGGACGATTGGAGTTTTACTACTGGCGCCGCGTACTTGGTACAGTCCCTGACGGCGTACTACGGGCTGTTCAACCTCGGCGCGATGGAGCAGGGCCAGAACGTGCTGATACACAGCATCGCCGGCGGTGTGGGCCTGCAGGCGCTAAAGATTGCCAAGGCGACGGGCTGTTTCGTGGTGGGAACAGTAGGCGATGCCGCTAAAGTGGAACTGGCCCGTGCCAACGGCTGCGACCGTGTGCTGGTGCGGGGAAAAAATTTTGAACAGGAACTGCGCGATGCCTTGGGCGACCGTCCGCTGCATCTCGTGTTCGACACCGTGGGCGGGCGTTATTTTTCCATCCCCTGGCGCATGCTGGCTCCGATGGGGCGGCTCATCGTGGTCGGCTCCTCGCGTTATGCCAGCGTCGGCAATCGCCCCAACCTGCTGCACATGCTGAAGCATTTCCTGACGCGCCCGAAAATTGACCCGCAGGCTTTGCCGGAACTGAACCGCGGGCTGTTCGGATTCAACCTGATCTACCTGTACAACCGAATTGACCTGATGCCACCCATGTTGCGCCACCTCGAAACGATGCGCCTCGCGCCGCCGCACGTCGGGCATGTGTTCCCGTTCGAGCAGTTGCGGGAAGCCATGTTGTTGTTCCAGAGTGGAAAAACGAAGGGGAAGGTGGTTCTGGAAGTTTGACGTCCTCGCGATTTGCAAATGTCACAGAGGCTCACAGAGTTTTAGAGGACACAGAGTTTATTGTTTTTCTCTGTGTCCTCTAAAACTCTGTGAGCCTCTGTGACACTTGCTGCGTAGGGTTTAGCGCCGCAAACCGGGCATACCCGGCATACCCATCTTGCCCATGCCACCACCTTTCGACATCTGGTGCATGAACTTGCGCATGTCGTTGAAATTTTTCACGAACAGGTTGATCTGGTCGAGCGACTGTCCACAACCGCGCGAAATGCGCTTTTTCCGGCTGAGGCTGAGCATATCTGGATCTTGCCGTTCTGCAGGCGTCATACTTTGTATGATCGCTTCCACGCGCAGGATGGCCTTGTCGTCAATGTTGATGTCCTTGATCGCCTTGCCCATGCCGGGAATCATGCCGAGCAGGCTTTTTAGGTCGCCCATCTTCTTGATCTGGTGCATCTGGCCGAGGAAGTCGTTGAAGTCGAACTTGTTCTGTCGGATGCGTTTTTCCACGCGCTTGGCTTCCTCCTCGTCCATCTCCATCTGGGCCTTTTCCACGAGCGACACGATGTCGCCCATGCCGAGGATGCGCTGGGCCATGCGGTCGGGGTAAAAGACATCGAGCGCGTCGAGTTTTTCGCCGAGCGACACAAACTTGATCGGTTTGCCGACGGTGTACTTGATAGACAGCGCCGCGCCGCCGCGGGTGTCGCCGTCGAGTTTGGTGAGCACCACACCGTCGTAGTTGATGCGCTGGTTGAACGCTTCGGCGGTGTTCACCGCATCTTGGCCGGTCATGGAATCCACCACGAACAACGTCTCCGTGGGGCTGATGGCCGACTTGATCGCCTCCACCTCGGCCATCATCACCTCGTCCACGGCCAAGCGGCCGGCGGTGTCCACGATGACCACGTGGTGGCTGTTGGCCTTGGCGAACTTGATGGCGTTTTGGGCGATCTCGACGGGGTTTTTGTTTTCTTCCTCTTTGTAAACAGCCACGTTGAGGCTGGCGCCGAGCACGCCCAACTGGTCAATGGCCGCCGGGCGGTACACGTCGCAGGCAACGAGCAGCGGGTTCAGTTTGCGGTTTTCCTTGAGGTAGCGGGCCAGTTTGCCGCAAAAGGTGGTTTTGCCGCTGCCCTGCAGGCCGGCCACCAGCACCACGCCGGGGTTGCCTTTCACGTTGATGCCCACGGACTGTCCGCCCATGAGCTCGGTCAGTTCGTCCATGACGATCTTGACCATCAACTGGCCTGGGTTCACGTTGCGCAGCACGTTTTCGGCGCCGAGGGCCTTGTCTTTCACCTTGTCGGTGAACTCCTTGGCAATCTTGTAGTTCACGTCGGCCGATACCAAGGCGCGGCGGATTTCCTTGATGCTTTCGGCGACGTTCAGTTCGGTGATCCGATTGCTGCCTTTGAGCACTTTGAACGCCGATTCGAGGCGGTCGCTTAAACTGTCAAACATGTTTCGAGGTGCGATTTACGAGGTATGAAGTACGAATTACGAGGTGCGAATGAGGTTGCAAAGGTAGGGCGTTGATTTATGTACGGAAACATTTGGTGCGGAATAGGGGCACTTTTTTCCCATGATCATGCCTGTCCGCATAGCACTTCGTCATTCGTATTTCATTCGTCTTGCTGCTTTTTTTTCGGAAATATGGCGTTTGGCTTGTTTTCGGGCGGCAACAACCCCGGAAGGGACAGCGGTCTTTTTGCGTTTTTTTTGCTCAATCAAAGCAACTTGCACGAGCCGAACAAGCTTGTGGGTAGCCATGGTCTTGTTGGCCAACTGGGAGCGTTTGGTCTGATTGGTGACACAAAGAAGTCCCTCTGCAGAAATTTTTCCGGCCAATTTCTGCGCGAGCAGGTTTTTTTCGGCTTCAGTCAGGGCCTTTGATTCGGCGACGTGCAGGCAGGCTTCCACTTTCGTTTCCACTTTGTTGACGTTTTGGCCCCCTTTTCCGCCGGAACGGGAGGTTCGGTAGGTGAGTTCCTGAATCAGTGCTTCTGTTTGCATGGTTGGAGAACTGTTGTTCCTCAAAACGAAAAACCCCCGCCGGACTAACCGGCGAGGGTTCTACATGGTATCACTTCAAACGTCGTGATGGCGGGATTAAGCCAGTTTGACGTTTACTGCGTTCATGCCTTTTTTGCCACGCTGGGTGTCGAACGTAACGGTATCGCCTTCGCGGATATCGTCAATAAGACCGGTAACGTGAACGAAGATTTCTTCGCTGGTGCTGGAATCAATGATAAAACCAAATCCCTTGGTACCATTGAAGAACTTTACTGTGCCACTGTGCATTGGTAAAAACTTTTAAAATGATGCTTGGCAATATGCCGCCGCAAAGGTGCACATAAAAAATTTACATTGCTTGTTTTTTTTCAAATGCGCTTTTCGGGCAATGAAAAACCCCCGCCGGACGAACCGGCGGGGGTTTCAACATGGTATCACTTCAAACGTCGCACAGGCGCTTAGGCCAGTTTGACATTTACTGCGTTCATGCCTTTTTTGCCACGTTGGGTGTCGAACGTGACGGTGTCACCCTCCCGGATGCTGTCAACGAGACCGCTTACGTGCACGAAGATTTCTTCGCCGGAGCTGGAATCAACGATGAACCCGTACCCTTTGGTCTCATTGAAAAATTTTACTGTTCCAGTGTGCATTGGTAATAAAAATTTAAAGTATGATACTTGGCAATGCGCCGCCGCAAAGTTGGGAATTATTTCCATCGGACACATATATTTTTTAATCCCCTTCCCCTTCACCGTGCAAAGCCGGTGGAAAGCCGATATTTGCGCCCTGTTTTTTTTGATTCTCGGCCTTTGGCCACTTGTGTGAACCCAACCTTGAACATGGAATTGTCCACCCGCTACACCCCTTCCGAAGTCGAATCCCGCTGGTACGAGCATTGGGAAAAATCCGGTTATTTTCATTCCACCCCCGATGGCCGCGAGCCGTTCAGCATCGTGATTCCGCCTCCCAATGTGACCGGCGTGCTGCACATGGGACACATGCTGAACAACACCATTCAGGATATTCTCATCCGGAAGGCACGCCTCGACGGCAAAAACGCCTGTTGGGTGCCGGGGACCGACCACGCCTCCATCGCCACCGAGGCCAAAGTGGTGCGTTGGCTACGCGAGGAAAAAAAACTGCGCAAGGCCGACCTGACCCGGGAGCAGTTCATGGAGTACGCCTACCAGTGGAAAGACAAATACGGCGGCATCATCCTCCAACAACTGCGCCGCCTCGGCGCCTCTTGCGACTGGCAGCGCACGGCCTTCACCATGGACAAAGGCTACTACGAGGACTGCATCCGGATGTTCGTGGACCTGTACCAAAAAGGCAAGCTCTACCGGGGCCTGCGCATGGTCAACTGGGATCCCGAGGCCAAAACCGTGCTCTCCAACGAAGAGGTGCTGTACAACGAGGAGCAAGCGCAACTTTTTCACATCAAATACCTGCTCGAAGGCTCCGATACGGCGGGCATCACCATCGCCACCCAACGACCGGAAACGATCTTTGCCGATGTAGCAGTGGCGGTCAATCCCAACGACAAACGCTACAAAAATCTGGTGGGCAAACAGGTGCGCATCCCGCTCATCGAGCGCCTCATCCCCGTTATTGCCGACGACTATGTGGACATCGAATTTGGCACCGGCGCCCTGAAGATCACGCCGGCCCACGACCCGAACGACTACGAGATCGGCCTGCGCTACCAGCTCGATGTCATTGACACCCTCGACGACGACGGGCGGCTGAACGAGCGTTGTGCGTACAAGCCCCTCGTCGGGCTCGACCGCTTCGAGGCGCGCAAGCGCATGAAAACGCTGCTGGAGGAAAGCGGCAATCTGGTAAAACTGGAAGATTACATCACGAAAATAGGGCGCTCCGAGCGCACCAACTCGGTGGTGGAGCCGAAACTTTCGCTTCAGTGGTTTGTGCGCATGAGTGATCTCGGCGCACCGGCCCTGAAGGCCGTCCTGGACCGGGAGGTGCAGTTTTACCCCGACAATTTCCAGAACCTGTACCGAAACTGGATGGAAAACCTGCGCGACTGGTGCATTTCCCGGCAGTTGTGGTGGGGACAACGTATTCCTGCCTGGTACCTGAAATCGGAGGGACTGAACAAGGAAACCCACATTTTTGTGGCTGATACAGCCGATTCGGCGCTTGAACAAGCCCGAAAAGCAACCGGCAACCCGGGCCTCACAATGGACGACCTGCGTCAGGACGAGGACGTGCTCGACACCTGGGCCTCTTCGTGGCTTTGGCCGATCAGTGTGTTCGACGGGTTCCGGCAGCCGGCGGGAGAGGTAGCGTACTACTACCCGACTGCCGTGTTGGTCACCGGCTGGGACATCATCTTTTTCTGGGTGGCCCGCATGATCATGGCCGGCTACGAGTACCGCGGCGAGCGCCCGTTCAAGGCTGTGTATTTCACGGGCATGGTACGCGACAAGCAGCGCCGCAAGATGTCGAAGTCGCTGGGCAATTCGCCCGATGCGCTCAAACTGCTCGATGATTTCGGCGCCGACGGTGTGCGGTACGGCCTCATGTCGAGTGCGGCAGCGGGCAACGATATTTTGTTCGATGACAAACTGTGCGAGAACGGTCGGAATTTCTGCAACAAACTCTGGAACGCCCTGCGCCTTGTGAAAGGCTGGCAGGTAACCGACCACGCCGAAAACGAGGCCGAGGCCCGCAAAAACGCCCTTGCCGTGCGCTGGATGCGGGAAAAGTTCAGCCAGATACTGATGGAGGTGGAGGTGCATTTCAACGCCTTCCGGCTCAGCGAGGCGCTACTGGCGCTGTACGGGGTCATCTGGGACGATTTCTGTTCTTGGTACCTCGAAATGATCAAGCCCGGCTACGAAAAGCCGATTGACCGGGCAACCTACGAAGCCACCCTCGACTTGTACAGCGACCTGATGGTGGCCCTGCACCCGTTCATGCCGTTCATCACCGAGGAGATTTGGCACCAGTTGCGCGAGCGTGCGCCGGGGCAGGACTGCATGCTTCAATCCTGGCCAAAGGAGGGCAAAGCCGACGAAGCGTTGATCCGGAAGGTGGAATCGGCCAAGGACGTGATCAGCAAGGTGCGCGAACTGCGCAACCAGAACCAGATCAAGCCGCGTGAGGCGCTGAACGCTTCGGTGCAAGACAGCGCGTCGGCGAAAGCGCTCTTTGCCCAAGAGGGCTTGCGGGAAATGGTGATAAAATTGGCCGTACTTGCCGACCTTGAACTGCGCGACGACGAACCGGCCAACAGCAAGTCGTTCATCTCCGGAACGGAAAAATACTATGTCGAAATCAGTCAGGAAATTGACACGGAAGCCGAGCGGGCCAAGATTCAACAGGAATTGGAGTATCAGCGCGGGTTTCTGAAGTCTATCGAAGCCAAACTTTCGAACGAGCGTTTTGTGGCGGGCGCGCCGGCTGCGGTGGTCGAAAACGAGCGGAAAAAACAGGCGGATGTATTGGCGCGAATAGCGATCCTGGAAGAGTCGCTGAAACGATTATGAGCAAATTACACCCGATGGCTTGGTCCCGCTCGTCACAGAGGCTTTTTCGGCTTTGCCTGAGTTTTAGTGTAGTTTTAGTGTTTTTTAGTGTTTTTAATGGTGAAAACAACTCGCAAGAGGGCATCCGGCTCAAATTCAAAAACCAGTCTCTGACTTTCATCCACCCCATGCGTACCGACAAACGCCCGTCTGCCGGACGTTCAGTACTGACGAATGCCCAATTGGACACCTTGAGCAACTGGCACAGTCCCTCGCGCCGGTATGTCGAGATCATCCGGCAGGATCATCCCGTGCGGCCGCACTTCGGCATCGCTATCGGCTTTGAGTTCGATGCGGAAATCTTAGAATTCCCGTACCGACCCGAAAGCGCCAGGCTCCAGTTCAAGGACTTCTCTTGGGGCGGCGTGGAGTTCAGCCCCGTTGATTCCTGCAATTTCACCGGCATGAACAACGACGTGAGCGACGACCTGACGATCGAAGTGGACGGTTTTCAAAACGATACGATTTTTGGCCGGTTCTCCGGGTTGTTGCTCAGCGCTGCCGGGTCAATGGCCCAATTGGACAGCGGCTATTTTCGGGTACTTGTGTACCGTTTGGAGTAAAGCAATAGCGTCTTTTGTCATCTCCGAGCCAATATTTGAGAACAAATGATACTTTTGCGCCACTAAACAACAGCCAACAGCCCACAGCCAAAGGCTACCAGCCCACAGCAATCATGCTCGCTGATATTCTACTTACCATTTTTCTGGTTTTCCTGAACGGATTTTTTGTCGCCGCAGAATTTGCCATTGTCAAGGTGCGCCTGTCGCAGATTCAGGTGCGCGTGGAGGGCAACGCCATGGCCCGCGTGGCGGAAAGTGTCGTGTCCCATCTGGACAGTTACTTGGCCGCCACCCAGTTGGGCATCACTCTGGCGAGCCTCGGCCTGGGCTGGATCGGCGAGTCCGTGGTCAGCAAAATCATCGTGAACCTGATGGCCTGGATGGGTATGGAAGCAGACCCTGAACTGGCACACCGAATTGCCTTGCCCATCGCCTTCGCCACCATCACGGTATTGCATATCGTATTCGGCGAACTGGCGCCCAAGTCATTGGCCATTCGTTTCCCCACCCGCACCACGCTGTGGGTGGCCATGCCCCTGAAGGCATTTTATTTCATTTTCCGGCCATTTATCTGGCTGCTGAACGGCTTTGCCAACTTCATTCTGAAGGTCATCGGCATCGAGCCGGTACCACATGCGGATATTCACTCCGAGGAAGAGCTCAAGATGATCATTTCGGAAAGCGCCGAGGGAGGCGCCATTCAGGCTTCCGAGCGCGAACTGATCCAAAATGTATTCGCGTTCGACGAGCGGTTGGTCAAGCAAATTTTCACGCCGCGCACCCAAATTGTGGGCATAGAAGCAGACAGCACCTTGCAGGAAGCCATAGCTTTCGCCCTGCAGGAAGGGTACTCCCGCTATCCCATTTATGAAGAATCCCTTGGCCAGATCATCGGCTTTGTGCACACCAAGGACTTGCTGGTTGCTGCCATGGAAAAAAACGGCAAATCCTTGCGCGAATTGATGCGTCCGGTACTGTACGTGCATCTGAACAAAAAAATCGTACACCTGCTGCGGCAGTTTCAAAAAGAACGCCGGCAACTGGCGGTAGTGTCCAATGAATTCGGTGACACGGTCGGCTTGGTGACCATGGAAGATATCGTCGAGGAACTTGTTGGCGAGATACAGGACGAACACGATCAGGAACAACCACCGGTGGTAAAAACCGGCGACCGTACTTGGCGCATCCTCGCACAAACGAATCTGGAGCGCATCAACGAAAGCCTGCCCGAACATTTTCCGCTGGACGACGACTACGAAACGCTCGCCGGCCTGCTGCTGAAAACGATAGACAGCATCCCCGAGGAGGGTGCGGTGATCCAGATCGGGGGCTACGAGGTCAAAGTCCTGAAAATGTACAAAACCAGCCCCGAACTGGTCGAGGCCACACTTTTGGTTTGAGACGGCCACTCAAAACTCAAAACTCAAAACTCAAAACTAAATAGGAAGACCTCCTGCGCTTTTGATGTGTGCTAACACACAAATTCGCGCAGGAGGTCTCTTTTTGCATGGCACCCCAACATTCGGGATGACTCATGTTTCCTTTTATGGCCTAAAGTGCCGGACTACAGTTTCACGAATTTTTTGGTCAGGGTGCCTTCTGCCGTGGCGATACGCGCCAGGTAAGTGCCCGGAGCCAGTTGCGGAACGGGGTACGACAAGTTGTCCTGTGTGAGGCCCTCGCGATCCTGCACTACGATCACGCGACCGCTCATATCGGCGATCGTGATGGTGGCGTTGGTCGGCTTGTCAAAGTTGACGGCCAGGTTAACAGCATCGCGTACCGGGTTCGGCACGATCCGCATGCTCGATTCTGCCAGCGGCTTGTCGTCGGTGGTCGTGACCAGGCTGATGACCATGCGGAGCACGGCATTGTCTTCCACGCCGAAACCGTTTGTGTACCACTGATTGGAGTACGTGAAGGTCGAAGCAAAGAACATTTTAACGTCCTGATTGAAAGCATGGTAGGCGAACTTGCTTTGGTCAGCATATCCAACTACCACGAGATAACGAGCGCCTTTGTCTAGCTTGACGCCGACTGTTTGAGCGTCAATGTCCAACAGATCAACGGCCTGCAGCAGACCGCTAACCATTGTGTCGGGAGCAGAATAGGGGGCTATGCCCACCCACGTCAGGTCGGGAGAGAAAAAGGTAGAACGGTCAAAGCCGCCGGCAACGGCAAAGTTGACATTGTCTTTTACTCGGAACAGGTAGATGGATGCTTCCACATCTTTCACGGGGATTTCAAAGTCATCGGAGCCGAACGTGAAGATGGCCCTTGTGGCCTGATAGTTGTCCAAGCTGCCGGCACTCATTTGATAGAGGTTGCCCACATACCAACCGTTGCCAAGGCTAGTAGAATCAGGACGGATGCCCGATTGTACCTGCGCTTCTTTGGAAAAAATGTTGTCGGTCACCAGGAACGGGCTTTGGGCAGTATTGTCGCCCGGTAGATCATCAGCAGCACTTGCTCGCACGGAATACTTAATCCGATAGGTGCCGACCGGCAATTCGGGGGCATAGCGGTTGGGCAGTTCGATGAAAGAATCCACTACACCAGAGGCCAAACTTGGCACAACTATGCTGTCTGCCCACAGCTCCGCATTGGCATTTGTGGTAACGGCAACGCGTAGGACGACGTTGGACTGATCCAAGGGGCCTGCGTTGGAGACGTTGGCGCCGAATGAAAACGTGTCGGTGGCGATTTGGGAGACAGGTTGCGCCAAACTGGAGGGCGGGTAAAAGAAATCGCCAAGAACAAGGTCGTTGGAGATGACCGGCTCTTGCTCAAAAAGTTTGATATCATCAAGATCCCACATGTACTCCCAGTTGGCGGTCCATTGCCATTGCAGATAAACTGTACCCTGGTTGGCCGCAACGGAAGAAATATTGACCAGAGAGATATACGGATTGACGGAGAAAAAATCCGTGTTGGTCGTGGTGAACGTTGGGAAAACGGTGAAGTTCGTCCAAGTGCTCAGGTTGGTGCTGACGCGCAAGATGGCCCTCGTGCTGGCCGGGCCATAAAAATTGCCGATATGCGACTGGAATTGCACCCAAACCTGGCCTTTGCCTGTGCAGTTGATAGCCGATGTGGTCAGACGGCTGACGTGCGCTTGCGGCAACTGACTTGAAAGTCCGGCATCCGAGTCCACGTGTACAAAGCCGGTAGCGGCTGAGGCAGCGGCAAAGGGTTGTTGACCAGTAAAAATGGGTGCACAGGACGGGGTTGGGTTGGGGGAAGGACACCATTGCCAAGTAAAGCCCTGGCCGGACGCGTCCACGTTTGTCCATCCGGCTGGAATGCCTGTGGAAAAGGTCTCGGTCCAAAAGGGGAGCTGGGCTTGCAGCATCCCGCTCAGAAAGAACGCGAGAATGGGGAGGGATTTGGAAAGCAGTTTCATGTGTAGAACTTGTTTAGTTGAAAAATAGAATCCAAAGGTACGGTCATTGCCGTCCGACGTTGCAGGAACCCGCCCAATATGTGCTGCATTGGCAATATTTGGCAAATTCAGGACGGTGGACGGCTGACGGTGAACGGTGTGGTTATTCTTGCTTTTTTATTTCTTTGGCCCAGGCGTCCTTGAGCGTTACGGTCCGGTTGAACACGGGCTTGCCGTATGCGGAATCTGGATCGGTGCAGAAATAGCCGAGCCGGGTGAACTGGAAGTGCTCGCCGGGGTTTGTTTCCAGCAGCATCGGTTCAATCATGGCTTTTTCAAGTACTTCCAGCGAATGGGGGTTGATGGCTTTTTTGAAATCTTCCTCCGAGGCCGGGTCTTCTACCTGAAATAGCCGATCATACAGGCGTACTTCGGCTGTTTTTGCGTGGGGCGCCGACAACCAATGAATAACTCCTTTTACTTTAAGCCCGCTGGTGTCCTGTCCCGAACGGCTTTCCGGTACATACCGGCAGTGGATTTCCGTGATGTTGCCGGCGGTGTCCTTTTCCACTCCGGTGCATTCGATGATGTAGGCCGACTTGAGCCGCACCATGCCGCCAGGATACAGGCGGAAATACTTGGGCGGCGGGTTTTCCATAAAATCGTCCTGTTCGATGAACAGCTCTCGCGAAAACGCCAGACTGCGGGTTCCGGCGTTGGGGTCTTCCGGGTTGTTTTCGGTTTCCAGCCACTCTTCCTGTCCTTCCGGGTAGTTTGTGATCACCACTTTCAGCGGCTTGAGCACGGCGAAGCGGCGCAAGGCGCGTCTGTTGAGGTCTTCCCGGACGAAAAACTCCAAGAGGCCCACGTCAATGATGTTTTCCCGTTTGGCCACGCCCACACGTTTGGCAAACTCCCGGATGCTCTCCGGGGTGTAGCCCCTGCGGCGCATGGCGCTGAGCGTCGGCATGCGCGGGTCGTCCCAGCCGTTGACGTAGCCTTCGTTCACCAACTGGAGCAGTTTGCGTTTGCTCATCACGGTGTAGTTCAGGTTGAGCCGCGCAAACTCGTATTGTTTGGAGGGGAAAATCTCCAGTTTTTCGATGCACCAGTCGTACAAGGCCCGGTGCGGGATGAACTCCAGGGTGCAAACGGAGTGCGTGATTTGTTCGATGCTGTCGGACTGGCCGTGCGCCCAGTCGTACATCGGGTAGATGCACCAGGTATCGCCCGTGCGGTGGTGGTGGGCGTGTTTGATGCGGTACAGGTACGGGTCGCGCAGGTGCATGTTGGGCGAGGCCAAGTCAATTTTGGCGCGCAGCACGCAGTGGCCGTCGGGGTACTCGCCGTTTTTCATCTTTTCGAACTGGGCGAGGTTTTCCTCCGGCGAGGTGTCGCGGTAGCGGTTGGGCGTGCCCGGCACGGTGGGCGAGCCTTTTTGAACGGCTATTTCTTCGGGGGAAGAAAAATCCACATAAGCCAGGCCTTTCTGGACGAGCACGACGGCCCACTCGTACAATTGCTGGAAATAATCGGAGGCGTACAGCACCTTGGCCGGCTCGAAGCCTAACCAGCGCACGTCGGCGAGGATGCTGTCCACGTACTCCTGTTCCTCCTTGGTGGGGTTGGTGTCGTCGTAGCGGAGGTTGCACTTGCCGCCGTATTTTTGGGCAAGCCCGAAGTTCAGGCAAATGCTCTTGGCGTGACCGATGTGGAGGTACCCGTTGGGTTCGGGCGGAAAGCGGGTTTGCACCGACGTGTGCCGCCCGGTTCGCAGGTCCTCTTCGATGATTTCCTCAATAAAATTCAGGTGTTCAGTTTCTTCGCTATGCGCGTTTTCGGTGCTCATCATGTTGTCGGTTAAAAAAACGAGGCGCAAAGATAACATCCCTGCCTTGTTCTGAAAATCAGAACAACCCCACCACCTTCCCGTTCCCGTCCACGTCAATTTTTTCTGCCGACGGCACCTTGGGCAGCCCGGGCATGGTCATGATGTCGCCGCAAACCATGACGACGAATTCCGCACCTGCCGACAGCCGCACTTCGCGGATGTTGACCACGTGCCCGCTCGGCGCGCCGAGTTTTTTCGGGTCGGTGGAAAACGAATACTGGGTTTTGGCCACGCAAACCGGGTAGTGCCCGTAGCCGCTTTCTTCCAGTTTTTTGATCTGGCTTTTCACGGCCCCATCGGCGCTGATGTCGGCGGCGCCGTAGATTTTGGTGGCCACGGTCTTCATTTTTTCCCAAAGTGGCATGCTGTCCTCATACAGGAAGCGGAAGTTGTTTTCTGTTTTTTCGATCGTTTCCACCACGGTGCGTGCGAGCTCTTCGGCGCCTTTGCCGCCTTCGGCCCAGTGGCGCGACACGACCACCGGCACGCCGTGCGGCGCCATTTTGTCTTGCAGCAATTTGATCTCTGTTGCCGTGTCGAACGTGAAGTGGTTGATGCCCACTACGCAAGGCAAGCCAAAGTTTTCGCGGATGTTCCGCACATGCCGCTCGATGTTGACGATGCCTTTTTCGAGGGCTTCGAGGTTTTCCTGGTTGAGTTCCTTCAGGTCGGCACCGCCGTGGTATTTCAGTGCCCGCAGGGTGGCCACCAGCACCACCGCATCGGGGCGCAAGCCTGCTTTGCGGCATTTGATGTCAATGAATTTTTCGGCGCCGAGGTCGGCGCCGAAACCCGCTTCCGTGACCACAAAGTCGGCCAGTTTCAGGGCGCTTTGCGTAGCAGTAACGGAGTTGCAGCCGTGGGCGATGTTGGCAAAGGGGCCGCCGTGGATGAAGGCCGGCGTGTGCTCCAGCGTCTGCACGAGGTTGGGCTTGATGGCGTCCTTGAGCAGCACGGCCATGGCGCCGTGGGCGTTCAGGTCGCGGGCGCGCACGGGACGGCGGTCGGCGGTATAGCCGACCACGATGTTGCCGAGGCGCTCTTTCAGGTCGGACAGCGAGGTGGCGAGGCAGAAAATAGCCATGACCTCGGAAGCCACCACGATGTCGAAGCCGTCCTGGCGGGGGTATCCGTTGGCGTGGCCGCCGAGCGAAACGACCACCTCGCGCAGGGCGCGGTCGTTCATGTCTACCACGCGTTTCCAGGTGACGCGGCGCACGTCAATGCCGAGCGCGTTGCCCTGGTGGATGTGGTTGTCGAGCAAGGCGGCCAGCAGGTTGTTGGCCAGCGCGATGGCGTTGAAATCGCCCGTGAAGTGCAGGTTGATGTCCTCCATCGGGATCACCTGGGCGTAGCCGCCGCCGGCTGCGCCGCCCTTCATGCCGAACACCGGGCCGAGGCTCGGTTCGCGCAGGCAGATGATCGTTTTTTTGCCGATCCGGCTCAGTGCGTCGCCGAGGCCGACCGTGGTGGTGGTCTTGCCTTCGCCGGCAGGTGTGGGGCTGACGGCGGTGACGAGGATCAGTTTGCTGCCGGGGCGCTTGGGCAGTTTGTCGAGATAATCGAGGGCGATTTTGGCCTTGAAGTGCCCGTACGGCTCAAGGGCATCATCGGGAATTCCGAGTTTTTCGGCGGCGAGGGGAATGATGCGTTTCGGGGTTGCTTGCTGGGCGATTTCGATGTCCGTGAGCATGGATTGATTCGATTGGTTCGATTGATTCGATTGGTTCGATTATCGGGAAGGAGCGCGAAGGTACGGTGTCGGGAAAAAAATGCGGACAAAATACTTGTTGTGAATATTGAAATGAACGCACCTGAAATTCCGTACATGAACCGCAGTTTTAGAGATTGGCTATGGCTTAAGGATTTGAAAAGAGCGATGTTTGAGTAAATTTGTGACCTCTTATCATGGATACTTACCTTCAACTCAAACAACTTCTGGAATCTTCTCCCACTATTCGGTTGCTTCGGGAGCAAAAGTGCGCACTTATTATCGCGTTTTTACGCGATGCTTTTGAAGAAAAAACTAGTGTTGCTTTGGATGTGCTTATCGCACGACTGGCAGATTTTTTAGAAGAAACTGACGATGACATAGATATGGACGAGGAAAAAGGAGAAGCGGAAAACAGAGAGTTGAGCGGAATCCGGGACAGCATTTCCTCGCAGCGCAAAGCCCGCTTGCTCTTGCAGCGGTGGGAAGATAAAGAACGTCGCTACGTCGCCATGTTTAACAACGAGCGAGGCGAGCAATTCTACCGGCTTACTCCCCATTTTGTAAAGGCTGCGCAGTGGGTGGAGAGTTTGGAGCAACGTGAGTTTGTAGGAACACACTCACGCTTCGAGGACGTGTTAGAAAAACTGAGGAAGCTTGTGCAAAACAGCCGCGAGAAAACACCAGAGGAGCAAATCGCTGAGCTTGAAACCCAACGTGAAGTGCTGGAACGAGAAATCGCGCAAATCCGGTCAGGCCAACCGCGCCGACTACCTTATGACAAAAACCGCATCCGCGAAGAATATGCCGCCCTGCTCGAACTCGCCAGCTCGCTGAGCGCAGATTTCAAAGAAGTGGAGGCTAATTTCGATGCCATCCGCAACGAAATCCTGCGGCGGCAGGTTAGCCAAGACCAATCAAAAGGACAGGTGCTGCGCTACACCCTTGATGCCCGCGACGAATTGGAGCAAACCCCACAGGGCAAAAGTTTTTACGGTTTTTACCAGTTGTTGATGGACGAACGCCGCCAGCACGAACTCCACAAACTGACCGACGAGCTCTACGTCGTGATGGACGAGTTGGGCATACCCTACCCGAACAAGCAACTCCGCAAACTCCCCGACCTGCTTCATGCCGAATCGCAAGATGTGATTTCAGCCAACCGCCGCCTCACCGAGCGCGTGACGCGGGTGGTGAGCGAACAAAACCTCCGCCAGCGCAAACTTTCTCTGAAAATCATCGGCGAAATCAAACAGGCCGCCCTGAGCGATGCCCTCTTGCGGACTCCTCCTCCACCCGACCAGGTTTTCTGGGAAATCAGCGGATACCGCCCCGCATTGCACCTTCCTCTCGAACGCCCCTTGCTCCAACAGCCCGAATCGGCCCGCACTGCCTTTGTCCAGCCCGAACGCAACCCATCGGATGAGCAGCCCAACCTCGTTGCCTTGCTAAAAAGTTACCAGATTGATCTCGACCAACTGCGCCAAAATGTGGAAAGACTGCTCGACACCCGCTCCCAAGTGACCCTGCTCGAAGTGACCGAGGCTTTTGGCATCAGCAAGGGGCTTTATGAGGCATTGGGCTACCTGCACATCGCGGCCCAAGAGCCTCGACACCATGTGTCGGAGCCAGACAGTTATATGGACACCATCGTTTTTGACTCCGAAAACCAACGTTGCCTCGATATGCCGAGGGTAATTTTCAGCCGTTAAATATTCTTAAACGCCCTATTGTGGAACCCATCACCGACAACAAAGCCGAGAGTTTTGCTCCGCTCGCTATCAAACTGCTGCAAGGCGTGGTCTATGACGACGACCGCCATTGGAGCGATTTGACAAAAATCCACGAACTCGCGTTGCGCCAGTATTTTGAAAAAATTGGCCTCCAACTCATTGTGGAAACTGCTGAAGGCTACGCTTTCCTGCGCCAACCCGACAGCGACGAACAGGAATCGGGACTGCCCAAACTCATTCGCAAAATCGCCCTTCCCTACGAGCAGTCCGTACTCTGCGTGCTGCTCCGCGAAAAATTGGAAGAACACGACAGCACAGCCAGCGAAACCCGCGAACTCTTCCTCTCGCAGCGCGACATCCGCGACATGCTGACGTTGTTTTACCGCGAGCGAAGCACCCACGCCCGGCTGTTGAAAGACATCAAACGATACATTGGCGATATGGAAGAACTGCGATTCCTCCGCTGCGTCAACAAACCCAAAGCCACCACCGACGATGAACTTCGCTATCAGGTGCAGCGCATCCTCAAATCGCTGATCGGTGCCGACGACCTGCAAGCCTTGCGGCAAAAAATGCAGGACTACGCCCTCCAACCCAACCGCTGAACCCCATGGAAAACACACTTTTCAGCACCTCGGCAGCGGAGTCGGGTTTTCGGCTCCACACGTTTCAGGTCTATAATTGGGGCACCTTTGGCAGGCGGGTGCATACTATGCGCCCCGAAGGCCAGAATGCCCTGCTCACCGGAGCCAATGGCTCCGGCAAAACCACGCTTGTGGACGCGCTCATTGCGCTGCTCGTGCCGCGCCCGGAGCGGTTTTTCAACCAAAGCGCGGGAGCCGAAGACCGCCAAAAACAGCGCAGCAAAAGCGAATATGTGCTTGGCAAATTCGGCAAATCGGACACGGGCGGCGAAACCCTCCGCGAGCAGGACAACACTTGGTCGGCCCTGCTGGGCGTATTTAAAAACGCCGACCAGCAGCAAGTGCTGACGCTGGGCCAGTTGCGCTTTTTCCAAAACGGCAGTCTCCAAGAGCGGTTTTTTACATCTTCTCAAGTCTTGGATATTGAGACGCACCTGAAATTCGACGGCGATTTCCGTAAGTTTTCCAAGTGGTTCAAAGACCAGAAGTACGGCGATTTTCACGAAAATTTTGCCGAATACGCCCGTTTTTTCAGCAAAACCTTTGGACTGCGGGTCAACTACGACGACATCAACCGTTCCAAATCGCTCAACCTTTTTGGCCAGAGTGTGGGCATCAAAGTGCTGGGCAACATTGACGATTTCATCCGCCAGCACCTGCTCGACGAGCCAGACACGGAGGAGGATTTCCGCAACCTGAAAAACAATTTCAACGATCTCGCCGAGGCCCTGCAAAATATCGAAAAGGCTGAGCAGCAGCAACAACTGCTCGCACCCATTGTGGAAAACAGCCGCCAACTCACCTTGCTCAAAGCCGACCTGTTCAATTTGGAGCAAGCCGCCGAATGCCTCGAACCCTGGTTTGCGGAGCGAAAAATCGGCCTCATCGAAACCGAACGCGGTGTGCAGCAGGAAAAACTGAGCAAAACGCAGCACGACCTACAAAACCTCACCGAGCAACTCCGCCAACTCCGCGACGAAGAAAGCGATCTGAAAAGCCAACTCAAAAGTTTGGACATCGGACGCGAGATAGCCGATTTGGAGCGTGAAATCAGCCGCTTGGAGGCCAGCAAAAGGCAAAAAAAGACAAAGGCCGGCCGCTACGCCGCGCTGACCCAATCGCTGGGCGGCAAATGGATAAGCGAGCCGGATGCCGCGCTTTTTTTCAGTCAATTGACGCTGGCCCAAACCCAAAAAGACGACCTGCGCAGCCAGCAAGACCAACAACGCAGCCTCCGCGACGAAGTGGTGAGCCAACTGAATAATCAGATTTCGGAGCGCAAAAAAGTGGAGAATGAACTCGACTCGCTCGAAAAACGCCCCAACAACCTGCCCGCTAACCTGGTCAACGCCCGCGACAGCATCGCCGAAACCCTCGGCATCGCCCCTGCGCTGCTGCCCTTCGTGGGGGAACTTATACAGGTCAAAACAGAGGAGCGCGACCGCTGGGAACCCGCGCTCGAAAGGTTACTCGGCGGTTTTGCCCGTTTCGTCATCGTGCCCTCAGAGCATTATCGCGCCGTAAACGCCGCCGTGCGTAGCCACGACTTGGGCGTACTGTTCCGCTACTACGAAGTGAAGCCCGGTGCGCCTCCACCGCTCTTTAAAGACAGTTCGCCCGAACGGGCCAACAACAAGTTGGACATCCTGCCCAACACGCCCCACCACAACTGGCTTGCCGCCCAACTGCGCGACCGTTTTGACCACCTGTGCACCGACGATGCCGAAACATTTGCCCGCACACGCCGCGCCATCACACCCGAAGGGTTGCTCAAAAATGACGACCGCAACGAAAAAGACGACTCCCGGCGCGGCGCCCACCAGTTTGTGCTGGGCTGGAACAACGACGAGAAAAAACGCGAACTCAAACGCCTCCGCCACAACATTCAGCAGGAGATTGACAAAAACAAAGGCCGCCAGAAAGCGTTGGACGACAAACTGAACGCATTGGGTAACCAAAGCGAAACCCTTATTCAACTGCTTGGATTTGCCGCCTTCAGCGAAATAGACCACCGCAGCGATGCCGAGGCCATCTCCGAAAAACAGGGCCGCCTCAACGAACTTCGACAAAGCAGCGACCACTTGAAATTGCTGGAAAAACAGTTGGAAAACGTCAAGGGAAAAATCGAAAAAGCCGAAAATAACAAGACCCAAAGCACGCAGCAGAAGGGAAACCTGGAAACCGAATTGAAGCGGCTTTACGACGAAAAGTCACGTTGTCAGAGCATTCTCGACGGCGCCACACCCCGCGACCCCGCACCGCTGCTGTCCTTCGTGGAAAAACTCGGTTACGAACCTGAACTGGACACCATTGACAGGGCAAAAAGTAGCGTCAGCACCGACCTGCGCGGCCGGCGGGAGCATGTACAAAAAGAAAAAAACAGCTTCGAAAAGTCGCTGGTAGCGGAAATGACGGCCTTCAAAAACTCGCCCAAAGACCCGCAAGGCCGCGACCGTTTCCCCCGCTGGGTCAACGACACTATCCAACTGCCCGACCGCCCCGATACCGAGCACCTGCCGCTCTACACCGACTTCCACGAGCGCATCACCGCCGACCAACTGCCCGGCCTCCGCGAGCGGTTCGCCCGCATGATGTCCACCGACATCACCAACCAGATGAGTTCCTTCGTCCACTCCCTTGAGCGCAAACGCACCGACATTCAGGAAGCGATCGGCGACATCAACGACTCACTGCGCAACATCCGCAGCCAAAGTTTCCTGCAACTGCACAGCAAAGACAACCAAAAAGGGCGCGTCGGCGAGTTCCGCACGATGCTCAGCGGCTGGCGTTACGACACGGGCGAGTACCAGTTCGCCGAGCCGCAGCGCCGCGACGAAATGCTGCGCGACACCTACCTGAAAATCGAAAAAATCATCCGCCGCCTCGATGACGGAGACTGGCGCAAGGAAGTGACCGACGTACGCAACTGGTTTACTTTCAGCGCGCAGGAATTCGGCGAAGACCTCAACAACCCGCTGCCCGGAAAATACTACGACAGCACCGGCGCGCTCAGCGGCGGCGAAAAAGCCCGCCTCACCTACACCATTTTGGCTGCCGCGCTTTCTTACCAGTTCAACATTCGGGAAGGGGCGCGTTCGTTCCGCTTCCTGCTCGTGGACGAGGCATTCAGCAAACTCGACGAGGACAACGCCCATTTCCTGCTCAACCTCTGCGAAAGCCTGCAATTGCAACTGATTTTCGGCACGCCCTTCCCCGTGGCGGGTCTGCACGTGGTGGAGAAAAAAATCGGCGCCATCTTTTTTGTGGAGAAAAAAACGGACGGCACCAAACCCCGCTCCGTGCTGTACAACATGAGCATCGGGCAGTTTTTGAAAGAAAAAGCCCAACACTTCCAAGCCCTATGATGACCCACGCCGACCTGCGCCGCCGCGCTGAACGCGCCTACACGGCTTGCTTGCAAGCATGGCTGTGCGACAAACCGTGGCAGCCTTTCGTCATCACAGGTCTGGGCGACTCGCTGAAAAACGACCCTGCGAAACGCGCCTCGTGGCTCAACGAACTGCATAGCCAATCTAAAGCCGCGCTGGGCTATGGCTATACCGTCGAATTGCAAAGCCGCAACACCCGAGCCGCCGCCACCCAGAGTACGGTGCAGCGCGTCGTGTTCGAGACCCGGCTCGATTTGCTTCTTTTTTTGAAAAAAAATGCCGAATTTGAGGCATTCGCTGCCGATGTTGAGCTGATTCGGAATGCGTTGCCTGAACTGCGCGACTGGCCCGAACACCATTGGAAACCCATCATCGCCCACTCCGGCCGCTGGCCCGCATTGCTCGAAGTCGCACTTTTTTTCAAAAATAACCCGCGCCCGCGGGTACACCTGCGCGAGTTGCCGTTTTCGGTGGACACCAAATTCGTGGAAACCCATGCGCCTGTGCTGACGCTCCTGCTCGATGCCCTGCTGCCCGAAATCCCCAACCCCGGCGAGCGCGATTTTGCCCGCCGCTACGGGCTGCCCACCGACGAGCCGCGCATCCGCTTCCGCTGGCTTGATCCTTCTTCAACCCAGACAACTCATGGTTACAGCGACTTGTCGGTACTGCAAAGCGAATTCGCGCAAAAACCCTTGTCATGTCGAACTGTGTTGGTTGTAGAAAACAAAACCAACCTGTTGGCAATAGAAAAAATGCTCAGCGACGTACTGATGCCTGAAACAATCGTAGTGTTTGGCGGCGGCTTTGGCATCGCTCGGCTGCGCGATGCCACTTGGCTCCATGAGCGCAACCTGCTGTACTGGGGCGATCTTGACGTACATGGATTCCAGATTTTGAACCAGATGCGCGGGTATTTCCCACACACAAAGTCGGTATTGATGGATCGCGCTACATTCGAAGCTTGCCAAACATTTGCTGTATCTGGAGAACCTACGGCAGTAACCGCATTGCCAAACTTGATTGCAGAGGAATACAATCTTTTTTTGTTGTTAAAAGAAAACAACCATCGCTTGGAACAGGAAAAAATCCCTTCGGACATTGTGCGTTTTGCGTTGATGAATGCCACATAAGGCATTGCTCCGAAACGATAGGGGATTTGCATTCAGACGATTGGGAAGGTTAAGAGTAGAAGCGTGCGTCGTTTACTTGACTTCCATATCTTCCTTAAAAGCCCTCAAATCCCCTCAAATCCCCAGCACATCCTCCATCCGGTACACCCCGGTTTTCCCGGCCAGCCACTCGGCGGCGAGCACCGCTCCTGCGGCGAATCCCGAGCGCGAGTGCGCTCGGTGTTCGATAGTGATCTCGTCCACGGGACTGCTCCAGCGCACGGTGTGCGTACCGGGCACCTCGCCTTCGCGGACGGCGGTGATCGGCAGGTCGCGCGGGCCGGGCGGGGTGGGGGAGAGGCGCCAGTTGTCGAGGCGTTTCAGTTGTGCGAGAATGTCCTGAGCCAAGGTGCGGGCGGTGCCGCTGGGGGCATCCAACTTGTGCACGTGGTGGATTTCGGTGATGTCGGGCCGGTACTCGGGGCGTTCGTCCATGAGTTGGGCGAGGTAGCGGTTGAGGGCGAAAAACAGGTTGACGCCCACGCTGAAATTGGAGGCCCAAAGCAGGGCACCTTTGTGCTGCGCGCACCACGCCTCTGCGTCGGCCAACTGCTCCAGCCAGCCGGTAGTGCCGCATACCACCGGCACGCCCGCCTCGAGGCAGGCCATGACGTTTTCGTAGGCGGCATCGGGCCGGGTGAACTCAATGGCCACATCGGCCTGGCGGAGCAGTTCGGGAGTCACGGTATGGCGGTTTTCGCGGCTGATCCGCCAGGCGATCTGGTGTCCGCGTTCCTGCGCGATGGTTTCGATGGCATGGCCCATTTTGCCGTAGCCGAAGAGTCCGATATGCATGGGTTAGAACTTGGGCTTGTACAAGCGCAAATCTTTGATAAAATCGAAATCGGCGCGATTCAAAGTAAACAGTTCAACGTTGTTGTTCACGGCCGTGGCGGCAATCAGTGCATCCGGTACACTGATTCCTTTATCATGGTACCCGAGCATAAACTGTAAGAACAGGGTTGATATACCAATATCAATGTGAAACAGATTGAATTTTCTAACGAGCGCCTTGGTTTTATCCAATACCCTTTTGCGCATACCGAAATATATTTCAGCCACTGCAACTGCGGGCATCGCTAATCTATCGAACGTCAAAAAGTCTAATTCTTGAACAATGCGCTCATTTCCGTGGAAATACTCAATAAAAATATTTGTGTCACAGAGGACTATTTTTTTCGTTGCCATGCTTGTTGCCTAAGTTTTTTGGCATCTATTTTTTTACGATTGGCCCAGATTCCTGCAAAGTCAGACGGTTTTTCATCGGTGGCGTATGATCCTCGGGAAATATTACCTTGAACAAGAACTGGGTCAGCAGATGCTCCAGGAGTTTGCTCTACCTGTTCAACGTATTCAATGGTTTTCAAAAAATCTGCTAAAGCGCGGGCTGCCCGTTCGGATTTGATCTTGACAACAAGTGTTTCCATGACTGTAAATTTGTGACAAAAATAAAAGAGCTTTGAGTAGGAGCCATTTTAGCGCTCACATTTTTATCAACATAATTTGAGAGCGACGCATGGGGGCATCTTCCCGAATTCGCAACCAATACCCGCCCTGCGTCCAGTTCTCCCCCAACCGCAGGGTTTGGGCTTCCTCCGACACGTCAATTTGCTCGATCAGTCTGCCGGAAATATCCACGACTTCGATCCGGCGCGTACCTGTCCCGGGCGGTATTTCCAGTCGGCAGGCATCGGTGAAAGGGTTGGGCCAGGCGGCCAGTTGTGGTCCGGTGGCATCGGTGTCGGAACGCAGCACGGCCCTGCCGGTCGGCAGGAACTGTGCCTTGAACCCACTGGGGATCATCAGCGTAATGGTTTTGTCGGAAACGAATTTCTGATTGAACAGCATGGCCTGTCCGACACCTTCCGCCCCGGCGGCAATGTCGTAAAGCCCTGGAGGCAGACTTTCGATCCTGAACGCGCCATCGGAGTCCGTCGTGGTTTCGAAGGCATCGCTGGCAGAAAGGAAAGCGACTGTGGCATTGGGAACCGGAGTGCTGTCGGATTCGCGCAGTACCTGCCCGTCCACCACAAGGCCGCCGGTTGGGTACAACGCGATGTTCAGCACGCGCACATCGCCGCGCTGGAAATACACGGTGTACTCCTGGGGCTGATAGCCCGTCCGGCTGATCTGCACGGTGAAATAACCCGTCCGTTCCTGCCCCATTTTGAACGTGCCGTTTGGCAGCGTGTTCGTTTGCTCGCCGCCCACGATCTTAACCGTCACGCCGCTCAGCGGGTTTCCGGTGAGGCCGTTGACAATAGCGCCTTCGAGGTAGCAAGCACGGACGTAGGTAGGGGTCAGAATCCACAACTCGCCAATACCACCCGGTGCGGACATAGTGGACGCGATGATATTTCCGGAAGGGAAATACGGGTAGGCGCCCCAGCAGCCGTCAAACCCGCTGCCCGAACCGCTGGGGTAGGTATCGTAGTTGCCCACTTGCACGAGGTTGTCGGGGCGGCTGATGTCCACGATCGTGAAACCGTCTTTGTACCACGCGGTGACGGCATAGTTGCCCAATATTTCCGTGTTGTGTACGGCAGAGTTGGAGCCAGGATTGCTCTGGATTTTGTCTAAGAGCCGGATATTGCCGGGGTTGGATATGTCGTACGCAGCGAGGAAGGAGTTGGCGGTTTCGTCGGTGGTGAGCAAGGTTTTCCGGTCGTCGGTCAGCCAGGTGTTGTGGGTGAAATTATTGGGGGTATTCTGGGTGGCGAGTAGTTGCGGGGTGCTCTTGTTGGTCATGTCCACGATGGCAAACCGTCCCGAGTTGATGTGCCCGGAGTAGAGCGTGTCGTTGTCCACATAGCCGTCGTGGATGTAGCCGAGTTGGTCAAACTTGCCGACGTATGTCGGGTTGTACGGATCGTTTTTCAGGTCGAACACTTTGGCGCCGCCATTGAACAGATTGCCTCCATAGCAGTACAGGAAGCCTTTTGACTCGTCAATATGCAGGGCGTGGATTTTACCCAATTGCCCCTGAATGGGGCCGTCGCCGGTGTACGAGTGGTAGTCGAGGTTTGCCGAAGGCAGTTTGCTAAGGTCAACGATCTGCACGCCACCTCCGCCTTCAGTCACTACATAAACATAATGCTGGTAGGTGCGGACTTCCTTCCAAAGGCTGTTCGGGCCAGGAATCTGGACAATCTGCACGGGCGCGGCGGGGTTGGTGATGTCGGCAATGATTAACCCCTTGGAGCCGCCGATGAGTGCGTACTCACTTTCCCCTGTAGTGTATCCCCACACATTGGCCACTGTTTGGCCTGGAAAGGTCATTTTTGAACGAAATGCGACGTTGGTGTTTTGGGAAAAAGCAGGCGTGGCGCACAGGAAGGCAAGTAGTGTAAGTGTGTTTATTTTCATAACAAACCGGATTTGACGGGCCTAAGGTAGGGCGAATGCCGGTGTTGCTGTTGGTGATTGTGGGTTTTGGACAGCGGCTTGCAAGATTGGATCGGCCACATTTGCGGAAAACCAGGACATTGCACCCAAATTCAGCACACTATGCGCGTCTTGTTGGTCGAAGATGAAACGGCGATAGCCAACTTCATTGCGGAAGGCCTCGAAGAAGAAGGTTTTGCCGTGGACGTGGCCCACAATGGAAGGGAAGGAATGCTCCTGGCGCTCGACAACCTGGGCGAATACGACCTGATTTTGCTGGACTGGATGTTGCCCGGGGCGAGCGGCATCGAGATTTGCAGGGCCATACGCAAGGAAAACAACATCGTGCCTGTGGTTTTTTTGACGGCCAAGGACACGGTGGACGACGTGGTTTTTGGCCTAGAAGCAGGGGCAAACGACTACCTGCGCAAGCCCTTTGCTTTTGAAGAATTGTTGGCCCGGATGCGGGTGCTGCTGCGGCGTAGTACCGGCGAACAAAATGTTTTCCGTTATGCCGACATCGAACTGGATGTGGCCACGCATCGAGTGACCAAGGCCGGCAACCCGGTAGAACTCACGCCAAAAGAATTCGCCCTGCTGGAATTGTTGCTTCGAAACAAGGGCAAAGCCTGCCGCCGCACCCGCATCATCGAGAAGGTGTGGGACATCAACTTCGACCACGATACATCGGTGATTGACGTGTACATCAACGCGTTGCGAAAAAAACTGGACACACCCGATCAGCCTTCTTTTGTGCAAACCCTTCGCGGTATCGGCTACCGCGTAAACGACGACGCATGAATCTCAACTTCAAAAACCGGATTGCGCTTTTGACCGCGCTGGCTGCCGCCGCCACCATCGGGCTGGTTTTCGTCGTGGTGTACGCGGTTGTCTGGTTCACGGCTTATGACCATCTGGATCAGGACTTACTGGGCGAGCGGGAGGATGTACTCGGCAGTTTGCATTGGGGCAATGATTCGATTTTTATCAAATCCATGACGGAATGGGAGGAAAAAGAACACCAGACTGCCGAAGCCAATCCGACTTTTTTGCAGGTGGCAGACCGGAGGGGAAACGTGCTTTTTCGCTCTGCAAATTTGCAAAAGGATACCCTGCGCATGGATACAAGCCTATCAGGTGATGTCTTCCTGAACAGCCGGATTGGTTTGCAACGAATCCGTCAGGGGCAGTTTCCCTTCAAAAACAATTCGGGCGTTGTCATCGGATATCTGGCGGTGGGCGTTTCGCGGGAAGAATCGGCAGTAGTGTTGCTCAACCTGCGCAACACCTTGTGCATCGCATTCCCGGCGCTCCTCCTGATACTTTTTCTCGCCACTTCGCTTGCGGCATCTACCGGCATCAATCCCGTCAAAAAACTGATACGGGCGGCTTCGGGCATCGGGGAGAATTCCCTCGGTTCGAGGTTGCCGTTGCCGGGGCACAAGGACGAAATTTTCCAATTGGCCGCCACGATCAACGAATTGCTTCAGCGGGTGGAAGGCGGTATCCAGCGCGAAAAACAGTTCACTGCCGATGCCTCGCACGAGTTGCGTACGCCCCTGACGGCCATTCGCGGCACACTCGAAGTGCTCCTGCGCAAACAACGCGAACCTGTTCAATACGAAGAAAAAATCAGGCGCGTCATCGGAGAGGTGAACAAACTCCACGAGATGCTGGAACAGTTGCTGCAATTGGCAAGGCTGGAAAGCGGGCATATTCCTGTCAACCGCGCAAGTGTTGCCCTTCACGCATTTTTTCAGCATTACGCAGCAGAATGGCAATCGCGTTTGGAAGAGAAACAAATGGAACTTCAGGTGAAAATCCCGCCGGCAACAACCGTTTTCACCGATGCTGCCATGTTGAGTATGGTACTCGACAACCTCTTCGGCAATGCCATAAAATATGGCTATTCCGGCGGCCGGATTGACTGCACCTGGCACGCTGAGGACGTTTCGTTGACGGTCAGCGACAATGGCCCCGGCATCCCGGAGGCACAGTTGCCTTACCTCTTCGACCGCTTTTATCGGGTGGATGATTCGCGAAATGCCGCCGTTCCCGGCTCGGGTCTCGGCTTGTCCATTGCCAAAAAAATTGCGGACATATTGGGCATCCGCTTGACTGTCGACAGCCGCGAAGGGGTGGGCACGACCTTTACACTGCGTTTTTAAGCCAATCTTTAGAATTCTCCAAGGTGACTTTAAGACGTGTACGGCCACCTTTGTCGTGTCAAAAACAAGTTCACAAAAAAGACAAGACAATGAATCAGGCTCATTTGCATTTATTGCTCAACCATTTACCCATCCTGGGCACCCTCTTCGGACTGCTGATTTTAGCCGGTGGCTTTTTTCTAAAAAACGATACGCTGAAAAGAACGGCTTTGGGATTGTTTGTACTTTCGGGCATCTTGGCAATTCCGGCTTACCTCACTGGCGAAGGAGCCGAGGAGGTCGTGGAGAGCCTTCCGGGTGTCACGGAAAACCTGATCGAAGCGCACGAAGACATGGCCAATATTTTCCTTTGGATGGTCGGCGCGTTAGGGGTGTTATCCTTAGCCACCTTTTTTGCCGATTTCAAATCGAAAAAAGTAGCGCCCATGCTGTACGCACTCACATTCGTGGCCGCATTCGGATCCATGGTGTATGCCCAACGCGTCGGAACTTCCGGCGGTGAAATCCGGCACACTGAAATCAGGAACGGTGCGACGACTGCGGCCACCGAAAACGGACAAGCGGAAGCAGAGGAAAAAGACGACGACTAAAAAAGATAAAATCATGTCAACCCAGTCGGTAAAAAACTTTTCTGCCAGCGTCCAAACCGAAGTGGATGCTGCTTTTCTCTACGAAAAAATTGCCGGGGCCGAAAAGGACCCCGGCATTGCAGGTATCTTTCGGAGCCTCGCCGAAATCGAACACGGACACGCGGCAAAAATGCTGGAACGGTTGCAGCAGGAGGGCATTCAGTTTGTCCTGCCACAGCCCTCGTGGCGTGCCCGGGTACTCAACCGGATCGGGAAAATATTCGGCTACGACTACATCATTGGTGTGATGATGGACACCGAAAAAAGCATCGCGCAGGCGATTGTCCGGCAAAAAGAAGCCGGCAAAATCCCCGTGACGGGAGAAGAAGGCAACCACGTGAAAATCCTGCAATCGCTGCTGAGCAACAAACACAAGGTTAGTGGCGAAGAGCTGTCCCGCATTGAGGGCCGGCACAAAACGGTTGGCGGCAACGCGCTGCGGGCCGCCGTGCTCGGCGCCAACGACGGTCTGGTGTCCAACCTCAGCCTTGTCATGGGGGTGGCGGGCGCCACCAGCGGCCAACATGAAATACTGCTTGCCGGTTCGGCGGGCCTGCTGGCCGGTGCGTTGTCCATGGCCCTGGGCGAATGGATTTCGGTGAAAAGTTCGCAGGAACTCTACGAACGCCAAATGGCTTTGGAAATGGACGAAATTATCGCCAATCCGGAGGGTGAAGTGCGGGAAATTGCGCTCATCTACATCGCCAAGGGAATCCCGGAGGCGCAAGCGCACGACATGGCGCGGAAAGCCATGTCCAACAAAGACGACGCCCACGCCCTGTTGATCAAAGAAGAACTTGGCATCAACCCCGAGGAGTTGAAAAGTTCTGCTTGGGAAGCGGCGATTACGTCTTTTATCTTGTTTGCCATCGGCGCGATCATTCCGCTAGCGCCGTTTTTCTGGGGCGGCGGTTCTGTGGCGATTTTGGCGAGCGTCGGATTCAGCACGCTAGGCCTGTTTATCATCGGCTCGGCCATCACGTTGTTCACGGGAAAAAGCGTCTGGTTTTCCGGTATGCGGCAGGTCATTTTTGGTTTGATGGCGGCGGCGATTACGTTTGGAATCGGAAAATTGGTTGGCGTTTCGATTGCCGGCTGAGCAGAAAATTGATTTTACCGCATAGACGCGGAGGCGCAGCGTTTTTAATAATCAATTTGTAAACGCTGCGTCTCCGCGTCTTTGCGGTGAAAAAGTGCTTTTCAGACAATCCCTTTAAAAGGCTACTTTGACGATTTTATCGGCTCCAAGCCGGCCGTGATGGAGATGCTCACCGACTTGCCCACTTTGTCGGCTACCATGGACGGGATGGCGATGCCGTAGTCGGCAGATGCCACAGAAAAATTCACGGTAGCGCTCACGTTGCCGCCCTTAACGGCGAAGGTAACGGGCACGGTGACTGTTTTCGATACACCGTGTATAGTGAGCGTGCCGGTCGTATTGACTTTGTAGGTGCCATCCTTGCCGGTGTCCACAGCAGCAGGATTTTCCAGTTTGCCCACAAAGTTCGCCTTGGAAAACTTGTCGCTTTCCATGTAGTTTTCGTTGAAGTGCTCCTGCATCAGGGCGCGTTCGAACACAAACCCTTTGATCAGCACGGCCATTTCAACAGCGCCGGTACTTTTGTCCAGTACACATGTGCCGGATTTGTTGATGGCCTTGACGGTTTCGGGGGAGTTGGCAGCAGTAGCGTCGAACAGAACCGTGGCATTCCTGGTGAACAGTTTTTGAGCCTGTGCAGGAGTGGAAAAAATAGCAGCAAGAGAAAAGGTAATGGCAATGAGATGCTTGTAAGACATGATTAAGTTTGTTTGAGTGAAAAATGAAAAGTTGAGGTAGCGGGTAGCGTCGTGTTTTGACCGGTCAAAAGTTGTTCCGTCACTATTCGGCCGGAAAAGCCTAAAATTAGTGCTCTCCAGGCGGCAACATTGCTTGCGTTGCTCAAAAGTGCGCCGGGCAGAAGCGGCTAAACAACATTTTGTCGCTGAACGGGCAACAGACATTGCCCAAACGGGAAGAGCAGGGTGCTGGACCGGTTCAGCACCCGAACAGGAAAATGTACATCTGATCGGCAAACAATATGTGGAGCGCAGGTCAAAAAAACGCATCCTCTGCGTGCCGGATACTCTTCAACTCGCCCCGGGCCAGGAGCACGGAAATGATGTCGAAACGAATCTCGCCTTCGTGACCAATCTGCGCCATGAAGGAGCCGGCGGTACGAGCGATCATGTCCTGTTTTTTACGATCTACGGCTTCTTCCGGGCCGCCGAACCCGTCGAGCGAGCGGGTTTTTACTTCCGAAAAAACAAGGCAGCCCTCGGGCGACCAGGCGATGAGGTCAATTTCGCCCTTGCCTGCGCGAAAATTTTGGCGAACGATGCGGTAGCCTTTTTCTTCGAGGTAGTTGACGGCGATGGTTTCGCCTAATTTGCCAATGTCGAGGTGGGTCATGGGTTACAGGTTTATGGTGAAAAATCATTCAGGGTACAACAAATACTTGCGGCGAATCTCCTTGAACGCCCACAAGTCGGCTTCCCAGGTGACTCGGATATCGGACTCAAAGTTGCCGTCTTCGACCTGCTTTCGCAAGGAAGACGTGCCTGAAAGCCGCTCGAAGTAGCGGTTTTTCAAGAAAAAATTGTCCTTGTCCGGGAATTCGCAGTAAAAATCCAGAAGTGGAGTAAGGTCTATGCGTGCCTGGCGGAACAAACTGTCCACGGAGGTATAGCGGTAGTCGTAACCGCAGCAGCGTTGTCCTTCCAGCGGCGGATATCTGGAGGCCAGCATGCGCTTAGGGACGAACTCGGCTGCACAAGGGCCTTGAAATGCCGGATGGCCCACCACCTGAAACGGCCATTCCGTACCGCGACCAATACTTGCAGCCGTGCCTTCGAAAAAACAAAGCGAAGGGTAATGCAAGATGGCGCGTAAGTTGGGCAGGTTGGGGCTGGGCGGTACAGGCGGTGCATACATGGTCTGGTGGGTATAGTTTTGGCAGGGAACAACCGTCAGGTCCGGGCGAATCGGGCCGGTCCAATATTCCCCCACGAACAACTTCGCCAGTTCACCCACAGTGCATCCATGTACAACCGGCAACGGCGCAACGCCCACAAAAGATCGCAGCCGCGTGTCCAGCACCGGCCCGTCCACATAGTGGCCGTTCGGATTTGGCCGGTCGAGCACGATGATGGGGACTTGGTATGCCGCGCAACCTTCGAGGACATAAAACAACGTGGATATGTAGGTGTAAAAACGGGTGCCGACATCCTGAATATCGAACACAACCACGTCCACGCCTGCAAAATCGGCCTCATCTGGGCGTTTTTTCTCTCCGTACAACGACACGATAGGTGCGCCTGTCGGGCCATCGGTGCCGTCGTTTACCTGCTCGCCGTCGGGCGCTTCGCCGCGAAACCCGTGTTCCGGCGAGAAAATGCGCAGGATGCAAACCCCCGTTGCTGCCAGGGTATCTACCAAATGCTTGCTCCCCACCCGGGAAGAATGGTTGACCACAAGCGCCACTTGTTTGCCCAACAAAAGCGGCAGGTAGGTGGCGGTTTGTTCCGCACCTACCTGCACACTGTCCCTTTTTTCGTTTGATGATCCCTTGGCTACAGAGCAGAAGCCGCTCAGAAGCATCAATACCAATAGTACACGCATGAAAGGAGGTTGATTTAAGATGCTCGAAAGCATTTCGGGCAAACCTAAACGTTCCGCTCCAATTATTCTACTCTACCAGCACGAGCCGTTGAACGGCCATGCCGCTCTTGCTCGATACGCGCACGGTATAAATCCCTGTGGAAGCGCCGGATTCGCGCAGGCTGACAGACAGCGACAAGTCCTCCACGGCAGGAATGTACCGTTCCCAAACCAATTGCCCCAGATCGCCAACGATCGTGATGGTCACCGATTCTCCGGCAAAATCAGACAAGCCAATCAGAACCCGGTCGGTAGTGGGGTTGGGTTGCAGGCTGACGGTGGACGGCTGACGGAGGACAGTGGACGGTTGACGGTCGAAGGTGGACGGTGGCGTTTTCGGTCCGAAGTTGCTGCCCTGCACCGTGATGGTTTGCGTGTGCTGCTTTGTGTTCGCGCATTGATCGGTGGCAAGCCAGGTACGTTGCAAGATGTAACCCGTCTGGCAATCGCCAGACCCCTGTGTTTCACCGAGGTAGGTGACGGTTGGCGAACCACAATTATCAGATGCGTTTATAGGCGACGGAACCGCGGGAATATTGGCGCAGGTGACGGTCACATCCGCTGGGCCGCTGTTGAAGGTTGGCATTGTAACATCCTGAACCGTAATGACCTGTGTGGCCGTCATCGTATTGCCACAAAGATCGTCGGCTCTCCACGTACGAGTGAGAGTGTAGTTGTACAGGCAGTTGCCATCGGTGCGTACTTGCCCAAGGAAGGTGATCTGTACATATCCGCCGCAGGCATCGCTGGCGACGGGGTTGCCAAGTGGTGGCGGCGATTGGTCGCAGTTGATCGTGACATGAGCTGGCACACTCACGAATCCGGGGGGCTGGGTATCCACTACCGAGATTGTTTGGGTAGCGGCCGTCGTGTTGCCACAGGCATCAGTGGCACGCCAGGTACGCTTGAGCTGGTACAGTCCCGGGCAAAGGGTACTCGTGGTAGACTGGCCAAGGTAAGTCACGGTAACTGTTCCTTCACAGGCATCCGAAGCCGTGGGTGAACCGATGCCCGGAATCGGGTCGGTACACTGGATGGTCTGGTCGGCCGGGAAGGACGTGAATACCGGTTTGCCATTGTCCACCACGTTAATACGCTGCGACACGGAACGTGTATTGCCGCAGTTGTCGGATGCCGTCCAGCGGCGGGTGAGGATGTAGTTGTTCAAACAAGTGCCGTTGGTCTTCGTCTGACCGTTGTAGGTCATCGTCACCATAAGGTCGCAGTTGTCTGTAGCGGTGGGAGTTGCGACAGCCGGGATGGCATCACACTGCACCGTTACGTTGGCCGGGGCACTGGTAAAGTTTGGCCTTTGTGTATCAATCACATTGATCCGTTGGGTTGCCGTTCGGGTATTGTTGCAAATATCCGATGCCGTCCATTGGCGAATCAACACGTATGTGTCCTCACAGCTGCCGTCAATACGGGTCTGGCCGTTGTAGGTGATGGTGACGGGGCCGGCGCAGTTGTCCGTCGCCGTCGGGTTGCCTACCGAGGGCACGCTGTTGCATTGCACGGTCACGTTGGCTGGCACAAAGGTGAAGGTCGGCGCTGTTCCGTCATGGACTGTGATGACCTGGCTGCAAGTTGCGCTATTCCCCACGGCATCTATGGCCCGATAGGTGCGTGTCACCTTGAACCGGTTGAGGCATTGGATGTCGTAGGGTGGTGTATCGTTCAGGTGCAATTTTACCGGTACGCTACAGTTGTCCGTGGCCGTCACAAGATTGGTGTTCGGCGCCGGGAAATCGCTGGCGCAGCTGACCGTCGTGGGGTTGGGGCAGGTAATATTCGGCGGTGTTACGTCCTTCAGGGTCACGGTCAATTGACAGGTTGACGAATTGCCGGCGGCATCTGTAGCGGTGAGCGTGACCGTCCGGAAGTCGTTGTGGCCGGTCATCACGGTATTTGCCGCCGGGCTTTGGTCTTCGGTTATGCTTGCCGAGGGGGTGCAATTGTCCATTTTGGAAGCCAAAACCCGTACGCCCACTTGCCCCTGGCAGTTGGCGTCGGCACTGACAGTCTGGTTGGGCGGGCATTGAATAACGGGCGGGGTGATGTCCTTCAGCGTGACGGAGAATTGGCAGGTTTCGGTGTTGTCATTGCCGTCATTTGCCGTCAGGGTAACCGTGGTGGTACCGTTGTGCCCGCTGAGTCCGGTGCCGGGGGCGAGGTCTTGGCTTTCGGAAATACTTGCCGAAGGCGTGCAGTTGTCCATTTTGGATACCAGTGTCCAAGAGCCGACCGTGCCGGCGCAGTTCATGTCCGCTGCTACCGTTTGGTCGGCAGGGCATTGGATCACAGGCTTGGTCACGTCTTTTAGTGTCACCTTAAAGGTGCAGGGCGTGGTGTTCATGTTGCCGTCATCGGCAGTGAGCATGACGGTTTGCATCGTATTGTGCCCGCTGACAACCGTGTTCGGGAGCGGTGACTGTGTCACCGAAATACTGCCTGATGGAGTGCAATCATCGGTCACGTTGGTCGCTTCGCTTGTCCAATCGGATAGAGTGGCCTGGCAGGAACTGTTGACATTAAGCGTTTTGTCGCCCGGGCAAGTGATGGTTGGTGGAACGATGTCGCCTACCTGAACGTATGTAGTTCCTGTTCCGGTACAACCGTTGTTGTCGGTTACCGTGACGGTGTAGGTGCCCTGGGCAGCCATTGTTCTGGGGAAAGGGAGCGGGTTTTGCGACGAGGACATAAACGTATTCGGCCCGGCCCACGAGAACATGGTATAAACTCCCGTTCCGCCCGCGGGCGTACTGGTCAGGGTGATGTTTGGATCGGTACAGCCGCCGCTGTTGGACGCCGTGATCGTGGGGGGATCAACCACTACGGTAGCGGAGGCGGTGTTTTTGCAGTTGTTGTTGTCGGTCAGGGTGACGGTGTAGGTACCGCTTGCTGCCAGCGTCGCGGGGAATCCTGTCGGATTTTGGCCGCTGCCCATGTAGGCGTTCGGACCAGACCAGGCGAACGTCTTATAGGGCGTTGAGCCACCAGAGGGCGTACTGGTCAAATTGATCGTACCTCCCGGGCAAACGGGGCTGTTGCTGCCGGCTGTGATTGTTGGCGCGGGATTATTTTGCACGGCCAGCGTCGTGGAAGCCGTGGCCGTACAGCCGGCGTTGTCCGTGATGGTTACCCGATAGGTGCCGGCATTGGCCAATGTCGCCGAGAAACCCGGCGGGTTTTGAACACTGGCGCTGTAGGCTGCAGCGGGGGGGACACTCGCCCAAGAGAAGCCGGTGTATGTTCCGGTGCCGCCGGATGGCGTGACCGTCAGATTTACAACAGTGCCGATACATGCCGGGCCGTTGTTTGCGGCTACTGCCGTGGGTTTTGGCACAATGGTCACGCCGGTGGTGGCGGTACCCGTGCAGCCGTTGCTGTCCGTGACGGTTACGGTGTATGTTCCTTGCGAGGCAAGCGTGGTGGAAAATCCTACGGGGTCTTCCACGGAGGCTACAAAGTTGTCCGGCCCGGCCCATTTGAACAGGGAATAGGTGCCGGAACCGGCGGCTGGAGTTGAGTTCAAAACAAGATTGGCGCCTTGGCAAACCGGGCTGTTGCTGCCCGCGGTGATGGTCGGCACAGTGTTTACCGTGATGGTCGTGGACGCGGTGGCCGAGCAATTGGCGTTGTCTGTCACCGTCACGGTGTAGGTGCCGGTAGCGGCAGAAATGCCGGGGAATGCAGCAGGGTCTTCCACATTGGCGGCAAACATATTTGGTCCGGTCCAAGTGAAAGTTGGATAGATGCCCGAGCCGCCCGCAGGCGTCGAGATCAGCGTTATGTTGCTGCCCAAGCAGGTAGGCCCTTGAGCCATGGCCGTGATGGTTGGTTTGCCCGTGATGATCACCGAAACGGTGCTGGTGGCCGAACAGCCTTTGTCGTCCGTGACCGTTACAGTGTACGTGCCGGACGCGGCAAGCGTGGCAGGGAATGATACTGGGTTTTGAACATTGGCCATGTACATATTTGGTCCTGCCCAGGAATAACTGGGATACACTCCCGACCCGCCTATGGCATTCGAGCCGAGCATGACCGTGGCGCCGACACACAACGGGCCGTTGCCGGTGGCGCCGATGGCCGGATTAGCATTCACGACAACGGCCGTGGTACCGGTTGCCGTACAGCCTTGGTTGTCGGTAACGGTCACGGTGTAAGTGCCTGCGGCTGCCAGTGTAGCCGGGAAGGCCAGCGGGTTTTTGAGGTTTGACATGAAACTGTTCGGCCCCGCCCATTTGTATGTGGAATAGATACCGGATCCTCCAGACGCATTGGAACCCAATGCGATATTTTGACCCACACAAAACGGGCCGTTGTTGGAGGCAACGATCGTAGGCGAAGGATTGGCCGAAACTGTGATCGTCGTAGTGGCAGTGGCCGTGCAGCCGGCATTGTCGGTCACGGTCACGGTGTAGGTGCCGCTGGCGGCGATGATCGCAGGGATACTGGCCGGATTTTGAGCGTTGGAGAAAAAACTGTTCGGGCCATCCCACTCAAACATGGTGTACACCCCGGACCCGCCTGCCGGTGTGGACGACAACATGATCGGCGTTCCGTTGCACACCGTGCCGACATTGCCCGCTGCGGTAATCGTTGGGGCCGTGTTCAGGGTGGCGCTGAGTACGGCCGTGCATCCGCCGGAGCTCGTGATGGTCACGGTATAGGTGCCTGAGTTTGTGACGGTAATAGATGGTGTTGTGGCCATCGTGCTCCACAGGTATGAAACGCCCCCGCTGGCGGTTAGCATAGCCATGCCGCCGGCTATGCAGGCGCCGCCGCTTCCGCTGATCTGCGGGTTGAACGGCTCGGGCTCCTCGTTTGTCACCGTGACAACAAGGTTGAGCTCGGAAAACAGGTTCATGGCATTTGTTACCCGGATCGTCACTTCGTACTGATTGTCCATGTTGTCGTCGCCCGGGTTTTCAAAGTCGGGCGTGAACATGTTCCAGGACAGTTTGCCGTTGGCCGGGTTGATCGAAAATTTCCCTTGGTCGGCGCCGCCCGCGATGCTGTAGGTCAGGCCGCTGCCTTCGGAATCGTTTGGGTCAACGGATTGTGCATCGTAGAGTTCGTTGCAAGCGTTTTCCTGATAATTGACCGTAGGGGGCGAGGTGAAATGGGGGTTGTTGTCGTCCACCACGCTGAACGTGGCCGAGGTCGTGTCGCGACGTTGGGTGGGGAAGTCGCAGTCCCATACCACGAACTCAAAGTCCAGCGCGCCGCGCCACATCGGATCAATGATCTGGATGGTCACGGTGCCGTCGGGTGCAATGACGGGCACGATCGGGGCATTCATGCTGGTGTATGGCGAAGGGAAAATCAGGGCAAACTCCCGGCACGGGCCGTTGTACGTCAGGTAGTTGTCCAAGTCGAACATGGTGAAAGAACCGCCGCCGAAAATAGTTTGCGAGGGGATATTTTGCCAAACAGGTGGTCCGTAGTCGGGCAATACGGTGAACAAGGCGCAGAAGGTGTCGGCCAACTGCGCAGTGGTGTTTTCTTTCACAATGATGCACACGGTATCGGTGCCGGTCCAACTAGGGGAAACCGGCTGAACAATTAACGTATCACCGTTGAAGGAAACGGTCAGGTTTGGGTCTGTCATTGCCATCCACGACACCGGGTCGCCATCCAGACTGAGCAGATAATCGCCCAAGGGGATCTTATCAAACGGGATGGTTTGCAAGGTGGTATCGGCCAGAATGGGCAGAATCTCCGGGGGAAAGTCGTAGTTCGGATCAATGTTGATCCAGTATGGGTTGGCGATGTTGCCAACAAAAGCGTAATTGGTAAATGTGATGGAGTCGTTGGTGGAATACACCTGATCGTCCGGGGCGTAGTAGGCCCGGAAGCGAAGCGTTTCGCCGGTGTATTGGTTGGAATAAATGGTGGTGAAAAAATACATCTGGCCGCCAATGTCAATCGGCGTAGCCACGCCCCGCAGTTCGGGGCCAACAAACACGCCGACAATGTTGCCGGGGTCGTTGGACGGCATGCCGTCGTAGTTGATGCGGATCACCATGTCCATTCGGAACTGATAATTGGCAGGGTTGATGGTCCAGTTTGGAGGAGCGACTGCGTTACCGACCGACGGGAGTAAAAAGATAAGACAAGCCACAGCGGAGAAGTAAATCGCACGGCAATTTGCTTTCAGACAAAGTAATTGTACATTCATGAGATAAATTTGTCTTGTTTTATGCCCTACCGGTTTGGCCAATGTAGGCGCATTTATTTGACAGGATTACGATCTGGACGACTTTGACGCAGCGCTAAAATCAATGAAACCTACCCTTCATCTACCGAGTGCCGCTTGACGTGGCTCAAAAGTATGTTTAATGCTGGACTAAGCCAATCACATTTTGATGTGAGGAGGGTTTTATTCCTTGCGCGTGCTCCCAATAATTGCCGCTTGCTCGTAACCCGGTACGAAGATTTCTGTATCCGAGGCAAAAATGTTATTATTCAGCGAACACCTTGAATCTGTTAGTCAATTGCTTGCAAAACTCAGGAAGGTTACATGCTTGGTATGTACCCCGCATAATTTCAAAAGCCAAATGTCGAGTTCAATGTGGCATCGGATCGGACAAATAGGTCAACCAATCGGACATTTTGCTTCAAGCCCGAAGCGCGTTTGTCATTTCGTAGAAATCCGTCCGCTCTACGGCGCAAACTACGATGCTCACTACGTTTGTCTTTCCGCAGGAATCCGTCCGCTCTACGGCGGGCCACCACGGTTTGCTGCTCGTGAATGCGTCCGTAGAGCGGACAGTTCCCTTCGGGATGACAAAGGTAGCATCGCGTTACAACGTCGGCGAGGTTCAAAACCTCGCCGACGTTCGTCTGTTCCAAATCACGGCAAGCGTTGCAGCACCACTTTCCGCATAACGCTCCCCGCAGCCGTCTGCAAACGCAGCGTGTACACCCCGCTGCTCAGCCATGAGCCCGCATCCGAGCGTCCGTTCCAGGTCGCCACATTCTGCCCGGCTGCAGCCGACAATGGGCGGCGCACCACTTCGCGGCCCTGCGCGTCGCTGATTGTCAGCGTAACTTCCTCTGCCTTCGGCAAACTAAACCGGAGAGTTGTTTCGCTCGCAAACGGGTTGGGTTGCACATCGAAGCCCAATGTGGTGCCAAAGTCCTCTTCGGAACGCGTCGTCAGCAGTTCAAACGGCACCGGGTTTTGGATACTGCCCTGATGCTGGTTCGGCGCGAAGTACAGCGTTTCCGACAGGTCACGGACCGTACCGTCGGCGTCGTTGTACAACTTGAACCGCAGCAGTTCGCCCGGCACGTTGGCGTAGGTCGTCAGGAAGAACAGGTGGGCGTCGAGCGGTTCGATGTAGATCGTCTGGGCCGTGCCGCGCACCTCGCTGCCCGCGAAAGCGCCGAGTTCCATGTCGCTCGTGGTGGCGTTGGCGCCGTTGGAACGGATCATGCCGATGAGTGTGCTGCTGTGCTCGAAACGTGTCGGATCCACCGACCAGTGCGCGGGCACGGGTTCTGTTTCGCCGCGTGCCTGCGCGGTTTCTTCTTCGAGCAGGGCAGTCGGTTTGGGCGGATAGGTCAGCGTACCGGCCTGGGCCAGGCGGATCTGGTAGCCGTTGGGCGGCGAGAGGTACTTTAAGTTGCCTACCCAGCCGTCGAACGGGTTCAGGTATTCCGCAAATGCGTGCTGGCTTTTGATCACGTCGCCGGGTTGTGCTGGCAAAGAAGTCAGCGCAAGGTTGATCGGTAGTGCGTAATACGGGACATACCCGATCCAGTTCCAGCCTGCCACAACCGGGATTGGTGTCGTTGCGGGATCAATACTGGTTCCTTGCATTCGCAAGGTATCCGGCATATCGGCTCGGTAGATGAACATAGATGTGTTGTTCACGCTGCCCAACGTCCCAAACCAGCCGCTGCTGTATTCCGAAAAGGTGGTTTGCCCGCGCATCAAATCGTTTTGGGGGTGATGCAACGTTGCCAATGCAGCATTCAAGCTATTATCGGGCATAGTCAGGTTGAACGACACCCAGTTCCAGCCGAAATTGAAAGGGATTTCCCGCAACAACAACCCGGAAGTATGTACCGTCTGAAGACTGTTCAGGCTTCCAATCACGTTGTCGGGTTGGAAGTCAAACGACTCGACCACCGATCCGTATCGCTGACACTGCGAGGCGTCCCACACCTCGATTCGAATTGCTTTTAGCATGTCGGTAGGGTTGCCGTAAACCGTCAGGTATGCCACGTATGCTCCGATTTGGGGAACGTACTGCAAATTTGCCCGGCCACGCAACTGATCATCAATATACGCCGCGACAATATCCTCCGGATCCGTTGACAAATCGCCCTCGATGTTGACATTCAGAACCATCGTCATGGAGTTCTCAAAAATATTCGGATTGAACGCGCCATACGGCGGGCGGCACACCACGCGCACGCCCATGGGCAACGGCTCGTCGCCGCCCATGAAGAACGGGTTTTGGCCGGTTTCGGTGTGCAACACGACCGTATCCGGCCAATATCCGAAGGCCAGTGTCGAATCCACGCTGAAACTGATCGGGCGGATTTCGTTGGGTGCCAGAGTGCCCTGATTCGGCACTACGTGTACCCATTCGGGCGCACCCTGAATAGTGAACGGAACCGGATAACCGCCCCGGTTGTGGATGTTTGCCGTGATCGTTTTGTTCTCGTCCTCGTACTTCGTCATGCCAAGGCTGTCGGTGAGCCAAGCGAGTTCGTTGCGATCCACGAAGAACTCCCACTTGAAAAAAGTGCTTTCGTTGCCCACAAGGTCTTCGATGCCGTGTAGTTCAGCGCGCAGAATGCGGTTTTCGAAAAACTTGTTGTCGAAGTTCGGGTCGAGTATAATTTTATTCTCGAAGCAGGTCACGTCTACATCAATCAACTGATCGGTGGTGGCGTCGTACAGCCCTACGTTGTTGGCGTTGAGAATGTCTGCCTGAATCAGTTTGTCGCAGTTGACGTGCTGGTTGAAGGTGAACGAGATTTCGTCGCCGACATGATACACCCCGTCCGAGGGCTGCGGTACGCCCAAGAGGCTGGGTGGTTCGCGGTCAATCTTACCTTTGATGACCTGCGAATAGCCTGGACGATCGGTTGCATCGCCGGTACAAACCGCAATGGCGCGTATTTCGTAAGGCCCGTCGGCCAGCCCGGTGGTGTTCCAGAAAAATTGGGTGAAATTTGATTGTAAAATAGGCGGCTTTGGGTTGGGTAATGCCGCATAGCCCGACCAGTTCGGATTGTACCGGTCGGACAACGGCGGAATATTGATCCACGCGCCGTCGCCGCTGGAACGCCGGTATTGTACCCGTATCAACTGAAAATCAGTCACATCCAGATCATAACCGGATACGGTAATCCGCATGGTGTCGTCTGTGGCGTTGGTCAGTGGATCGGGGAAAATGACCCAATCCTGCTCCGGTACAGTCAGGTCCACTTCGCTGCACGGGCGGATGAAGTGGGCGCTGACATATTGGGCGGAATACAGGATGGTATCGTCGTCAGGCAATATACCCAGCGCATTGGCGCGGACGTCTTCGCAGAGCGAGTACAGCACCAGTTCGAGGCTGTCGTATTCGTATTCCTCCGGGCCGCGTTCAAGCGTAACGGTGACCGGGATGGACGTGCCCCAGGGAATGGCGTACATGATCGGCACGTCCATGGGCGACCCGTTCACCGAAAGTTTGGCGCTATGCGGGTTGCTTTCCGGGCCGGCGGTAAACGCGTAGGTCCAAGTTTCGCCGGTGGCGCTGGTATTGCCGAAGTTGAATTTGAACACGGCCGGTTCGTTGGCGGGGACATTGACGGCCAATGCCCCGCTTCCGTCGCGGAAGGTCAGGCTGTTGCCCTCGCGGTGCGCCGTACCGGGTTCCCATGGGCAAGAACTGGAACCGGCCCGGGTTCGGAACACGGGAGTTTTGTACACCGAGTCCATAGCGACATCTACTGAAAATGCGTCGCCAGGGTCGTTGTCGGCAAGTACATACCCGGTCGTCAGTCCTTTTGCCGTGCCGTTTTCGTTTTTGGTACTCTTGCTGGTTGACCCGAAAAACTTGACTGAGCCGGAAAAGCCTAATTTATTGAATTCATAACCAAGGTGGGTTGCCAGCGACTCTTCCGAGTTGAAAAGTTCTTCCGTAGCGGTGGAATAAGTGGTGTCGGCTGTTTCGGAATACTCGTAACTGACATTGGCATCAAACGATATGTTCCGCTTCAGTTTCGCCTTGTCCCGCAAACCCTCGTTTCGCTTCAGAATGTCCTCCCAACGTTTCTTGGAGGTGACATAATTGGCGCTGTCCTGCGGCGATCCGTTGGCGAGCAAAATCAACGAGTCCAGATAGCGCATGACATAGTCTTTGACATAGTATTCGCTGTACATGAAGACTGTGCCGAAGCTCCCCGGTTCCACATTCAGGATGGTTTTTATATCCGGTGAGCATGTCGAGTCCACGAACGAAACCTTGTCGGCAAAACCGAAAATGATGTTGATGGCTTCTCCCATCATAACATCTCCTCCCTGAGCGCTGCCGACAATTAGTTCGTTGTCTCCGGTGGAGAACCGTTCATTAATTGTAGTGCAGGTCTGGAAACTGGTATCGGAGACTTTCTGATACGACAACTGGAATTCTGTATTGATATCAAATATCCAACCGGCGTTTTGAATTGTGGCCACGCCAATTCCAATGGCAACCCCTACATTTCCTCCGAGGTGTAACTCCAAGCCGCCGCCGCCGCCTACTTCGTAATCCAAAAAGGCTGTGTACGTTTTGCACACCGTGGAATTTTCCTCCAAAAATGCATAACTACCATCGCCCGGCGGGTCTCGCAACACCACGCTGGGCATCTCCGGGAGCAGGGTGGTGAAGGTGTTTTCCTTGTTCCGGATGCCGGTTACGACAACTTCCTTGACCAAACTGCTGGTACGCCCACCCAAAGACGTACCGACGAACTGGATAGATTTGAGGTATGGCGGTGAAGGGTTGGGGTTGCGCACCTTGAATTTGTAGCGTAATACCCCGTTGCTCATTGACGTATCCCGCACCTCTTCGCCCACAAAATTGATGATTCGGAAATCAGCGGTATCCACAGCACATGTGCCGTCATCCAAAACATTATTCATGTTGTCCAGGACAGGGTAGTACTGTTCGATCATACCGATCCGGACGGTGACGGAGTCGTCCTTGTTTAGCACAATTACTTCTGGCGAGCAGTTGGGTTTGGGATCAAGCCCGCTCAGAATAACCACTTGCGGTGGGGCAAAGTAGGTGAAATCAATGATCGTATCCTTTTTAGTCAGATCAATGGTAGAACCGCCCTGCACTTGAAAGGCAGTCTTGACATCCGGGTCAGAGTGTTCCACCACGGCCACGGTTAGGCTTTCCAAAGGCGGCAAATCTTCAAATTCGTATTCGCCCTCCACGTTGTCTACCGTAATCTGGCGCTCGAGACAACCATCGGCAGAGCGCACCTTCACGACACATACCGTTCCTTGCCCCATTCCGGGCGGTGCTTTGATAACCGACTTTTTGCACAAGCCACCGGCTACCTGGCCCGTTACCTTGCGGGTAGTTATATCGTAAAATAATATTCCGGCAATCGGATTGACTAAGTTAATCACCTCCCAAATAGCCGGTGAAAACTGATGGTCTTCGAATACTGGTTCCAAAATCGCGGTAGTTCCCGGATCGAAGTCAATGATGAATTTCCCGGTGGAATCGGTGAAAACCTTTGGTTCAAACGACGAGCCGTTGACCAATATCTCCACATTGGGGGCAAAACAGTCCGTGCCCTTGTAGCGCACGTAGCCGGATACCGGAATGGTGGACCGGTCAATGAAATCTACCTGGTCCACCGAAGTCACGCTCGGGTTGAGGGTCACTTGTCGGGTACCTGGGGTAAATACATGCGGGGTGGTCATTTGGTTGGGCGAAAAGGATGTCCATTCCGCACCGTAGTTGTTTCCGAAGGGCAAAAATGCCGATCCGCTGTTGTTCAGGCGAATACCGCTGCCCTCGTCGAGGGCGAAATACACCAGCAACCCGTTGTCTTGCGTATTCCGGCTGTTTTGTACATGGTACAAAATATCGGCTATGGCCAGCGTGGTGTCGTATATGGCCACCTCATCTATCAGGCCGCCGTAATGGTCGGTGTTGCCGCCGCCACTGGGCCGTGCACCCATGTACCACTGCTCGGCGAGGTTCGAACCGAAATCGCCGCTTATCCCGACAAATGTGTGGCTGCCGATCGGAGTGCCGTTGCCGTTTTTGTATCCCGTGATGGTGCAGTTGGTTCCGTTCGTTTCCAGCGTGAAAGCCAGGTGCTGGTAGTCCATGCCAAGGTCACCGTACTGGTGCTCCTGACCATTGAAGTAAATCCAGATTTGATTATTCAGGCCGTTTTGTTTGAGCAACAGCCGGAAATCGTTGCCTGGCCAGCGTTTGGAGAGCAGGCACTGGTCGCCGTCGGGGCCTGCACTGTTGACCCACATTTCTAGCGTTGCTTTCGGTGTAATCGAAAAATCTGGCAAGGTGGCGTAATCCTCCTCGCTTCTGTCAAACTGAAGCGCGCGGTGCAGGTAAAAATCCTTGGAGGGTTTGGCCAAAAACGTGGTACCAGTCCCGTAACTGGCCGATTCAATCCGGTAAAAACCCTCTTCGTTGGTGATACCGGCGGTGCGAACGTTTGGCCGGTCTTTATCGAAAACCGGCCCGCAGAAGTAGAGTTTTTGACGGTTCAGCACGTCGAACGACTTGGTGCCGAGTTCCTCGTCCATTTTCCAGTACAGTTTCAGGCCCGGCGTGAGCGACGAACCGGTGGCCGTCATCACTTCGCCGAGGCTGAGCTCGTCCAACGTGCGGTGATAGATGCGCAGATCATCCATCAAGCCTACCCAGCCGGCGGTGTTGGTTCGGGCCCCGATGTATAATTCTTTGGCGACATTGGAAAGAGCAGCATTGATCAAGCCGGTAAGTGTCCCGTTGACATACATGCGCAATTGCGCGCCGTCGTGGCTCAGGGCAATATGCTGCCAGCCATTATTGGCAAATGCCGTACTGAACAGGGGTGCGTTCGCATTGCCGTTGTCCACGGCGATCCCGCCCGACGGGATAGCGCGTACGTACAGCGCGAGCGGTTCTATTTGGAAAATCCCGGCCTGGTTGGTTGCAGACTGGGTTTTGATCCAAAAGGTCATGCTCCAGGGCTGACCAATGGCCGGCAGAAAACCTGCTGCACTGGTGTCCACAAAAAAAGCACCGTCGGCGTTGCCGAATTTAGCCGAAAATCCCTGCAGGGGCGTGAGCGATACCATGGCATCGGGTACGGGCCGGCCGTTGGGCGTTTGCACCCAGCCGGTCACTACGCCGTTGGGCACCTGAAAGCCCAGTGCCTTGCCGGGCTGCCCTTCGCCGTAAATGTTGATGCCGCGTACTTCGTACAAGTACGGGCGCCCGGCAATGACGTTGAAATCGTTGAAGTTGCGGGTCTTGCTGTCCACGGCCGCGAGAAAAACCCCGTCGCGGAAGATTTTGAAGCCCTGGTTGGGAAACGGGCCGAGTGGGTTATTCGACCAGGTCAACTGAATGCGGTCGAGCAATTCGCCCTGACTGGCAGCGACCATGGGGGGCAGTGGCGCCACGAGAAAACTGGTCCAGTAGCCGTAATACGAACTGCTGTCCGTGCCCTGCGCCAGGCCGACGACCATCTGGCCAATGGTCAGTTTGGTACGTCGGCTCAGGTTTTTCATTTTGGTGCCGCTACCGTAGTTGATAAAAGCGGCAGTGGGGCGGACGGAATCCGTGCCGGAAGAAAAGCACGCGCCATCCTGTTTCTGCGTCTGCCCGTGCAGGCCGACACCAAGGCCGAGCAAGACAAGCAGCGCGGTGATATGCCGTACAAGTTTTATGTTTTTCATGAAACGAGGTGTTGAAAGGAAAAGGAAAAATTACCCACCACTCCGTTTTGTCATTCCGTAGGAACCCGTCCGCTCTACGTGCGAAAGTTGAGTGCGATTGCCGCCGTAGAGCGGACGGGTTCCTACGGAATGACAAAACGGAGAGCGGGCGGATTCCTGCGGAAGGACAAAGGGTGCATTAGATCGTCGAAATCTTACCGGTTCCCCGTCATCGCCTCCATCGCTTGCAGGCGTTTGGACAACGCGTTCAGTTGGGCGCTGAATTCTGTCTGGTTGGTTTGAAGTGCAGCATTGGTGGTGCGTAGCGAGTCGTTTTCCGTACGCAGCGCATTTTTCTCAGCAGTCAGTGCAGCCACTTCGGCTTTCAATTTTTCGATTTCGGCGTGGTGCATCTTGACGATCTCGTTGGTGAACATGACCATCTTCTTGTAGTTGATACTAAGCGGGATCTTTTTGTCTTCGTCTTCATAAAGAGTCAGACATTTCATGCCGAGGCTGTCCACTTCTTCTGCAATGTAACCAATTTCCGAGGGGCCAGAAGGGTCGAGCGTGCGGGTGTATCTTCTGGGTTGGAGATGAAGTATCTGGCTGAAATCCTCATCCAGCGGTTTGATGTTGTATTTAAACCGACGGGAAGAAGTATTGATACTAACCCGCCCGTCTTTTGTACCCTTTCCATTTGGATCAAAGGCGCTCCACTCCAGATTATGTCCGTCAATATTGTTCTGCACATTATACAGAAAAAGTTCGCCACCTACATTTAGCCGTGGGTAAATCTCCACCAAATTGCCTTGCACTCTCATTGCGTGTATATCGTTTGCATAAAGAGAGACTTGTCCGTCTCCATTGGAGAACATACCTGCGTCCAAGTCTCCACCATTGCCTTCAAAAGCATAGCCGTTGTTGTTGGCGCCACTCGGTCCCGGTGCGCCCCCACGGGCGCGGAACACGTTGGCATTTACGGCACCGCTTACCGACACATTGCCCACATCAAAAACGTGCCCGTTGGTAGCGCGGTAGTAGTTTTTGCCGTCGTTCCAGGCATGGAAACGTACGGTGCCGTCGGTATAGATCGTAGCCCTGTCTTTAGTGTCAAAGAACAAACCCGTGCTGAAGGGTGTGCCACCGGACTGAAAGCCGAAGCCATCGTTAGTGCTCACCCGACCAGTGGTCTGGGTTCCTGCATTGAAAAACGTTGTCCCGGTGAAGTAGTTGGAGCCATTGCCGCCGATCAAAAGCCTAGTGGCGCCAGCGTGCTTGAAGGAGGTTTCGCCTGACCAGAACATACCCGAGGTGGGGCTGCTCTTGAACCGATAATTATCGGACAAAACACCGTCAACGGTAATGTTGCCGGCACCGGCAATGATATTGCTTCCGCCCAGCAATCCCATTGCATACGGCGCAGCAGTTAGCCTCGGGCGGGGCAGTAGCTCGGACGAGCCGAAGGTAACCCCGAGATAATAGACTTCGGCAAAGGTGGCCGATGGACCAAAGGGAGTGTTCAAGCCCAAAATGGTGCTGTACACGCCGCCGGTGGTTTCCACCGTCAGGTCTTCCTCGTGCACTTTCAGGCTGTTATCTGTGCTATTTGGGTCTTTCCAGAGGCGGAATTTGAGGGTGTAGGGGCCGTCGTCCACGGCGGTGCCGTCGGCTTTGGTGAGCACGCCTTGTACGGAGAGCGTGCCCAATTGGGCATACAATCCTACTGCACATGCAGTGAGCAAAAGCGTCAGGGAAAGTTTGGCAATGGAGTGAAATGCAGAGGCGAAATTTTTCATGAGTACCAGGTTGAAAAAGTGATTGCTGATTTTTGTCTTGATTAAATGAGTTTCCTTGCTGAAGCCCGAACTATGGCACAAACATACTCTAGACCATCTGTGTATCGGTTCGAACCTTGTTACAAAATGTTGGAGAATTGTTGCACGGCTTTTTTGCGGGAACGAAGTTGGTACTACAAGGTATCAAGGGCAAACTATTCCAGTAACCGGGGCTGTCAAGTCAGCCAATTCATGGATTTGCTCAGGGAACCGGGCATTTGCCCATTGGTTGAACACAAGCGTCCGAAATGAAACGTATCAATTGGGACATTGTAAAAGGTTTGTTCAGAACGGGCCAAATCGCGTCTCCGTTATCGGACACCGGCATGTCCTGCGTCCGGGCGCCGGTGATGAACTTGACCGGTATCCCAAATTGCAGGTACAACATGCCCGCGAGGGCCATGCCGTCGGTATCGGGTGTCTTCCGGGCGTTTAGCAGGGCTAAATCGGGTTTGCTTCGGGTACAATGTGTTATGGCTTCCTGTGCACAGGATGCGACCAGCACCTGCGATCCGGCCTGATGCAAGATACCCTGCATAGCGCTCGCGATGACAGGCTCGTCTTCGACAATCAAAATAAGGGAAGGCATCGACCGCATGATGCGTAAGTTAGCGCATCCGAAATGCCGCGTCCGGTTTTATCAGGCAAACCGGTTTAAGTCCCTGTGTGGCATAACCGTTGTTCAGGGAAATCTCAGGCCAGGTCAAAGTTGGCAAATTCAATCAGCGTAGAGTACCCTGCCTCCGAAGCCTGTACTTGCGGCGTGCCTTTCAGTTTTTTGCTTAACATTTGCACCAGATTGGCCCCGAATGCCGTACTGCCTTTGAGTTCGGCTGCCGCGGCCTTGCCCACACCGTTGTCGGCTACTTTCAGGCACAGGTTGCCTGCGTCGTTTTTCCAAAGCGCGATATCCACAGTACCGGTCCGCTCCCCCGGGAAGGCGTATTTGAGCGAATTAGTCACCAGTTCGTTGATGATCAGGCCCAGCGGGACGGCTGTGTCCACGTCGAGGCGCAGGGGCTGCACCTCGTAGCGAATTTGCACCCGGTCGTCGTGAAGTCCGAAGGATTCGAGCAGGGTATTGCCAAGTTGGCGCATGTATTCGGGCATATCCACGGCGGCTACATTATCGCCCATGTACAGTTTTTGGTGGATGAGGCCCATGGCATCCACGCGGTTTTGGCCCTCGCGTACGGCATCGAGGGCGGCCTCGTCGGTGATCTGGCGCGCTTGCAGGTGCAGCAGGCTGGACAAAATTTGAAGGTTGTTTTTTACGCGGTGGTGAATTTCCTTGATCAGGAATTCTTTTTCTGTATTTCGTTTGCGCAGTTGCCGGGTAAGGCGGAAAAGTAGCCCGCCACCGACCAAGGCCAACAAAAACAACGTGGCGATGAGCCAAAAACGAGTACTCGCATCCCGCAGCGCTTGCCCCTGAGCAGCAATAGTGGACTCTTTTTTTTCCGTTTCGTAGCGGGCTTCCAGTTCGGCGATATACTGGGTACGCTGGATATTTAGCACGCTGTCGTGATGTTGCACATATTGGCGCAACATTTGGATAGCCGCCTTGGGGTTGCCCATTTCTTCGAGGATCGCGGCTTCGATCTTGAGCATTTCCTGATACTCGAAATCGCGGCCGAGCGCGGCTGCGAATTGGCGCGCATCCTGCGCGTTCCGAAGGGCCGGCTGGTACTGCTTGAGGTTGAGGGCATTGGTGGCCATGTTGATGTAGGCTCCCATAAGGCGGGTGGAGTCCTGGGACTTTTGAGCGGTTTTCAGGGCTTGCTCAAACAGCGGGGTTGCCAAAGCGTACTGCCCTTTTGCTTCATAAATGTTTCCTAATTTAGAGCGCGCGAATGCTGCATTGTCTTCTTTTCCGATGGCCTCGTACAAGGCGGCACTTCGGTTGAACCAATAGGCACAGGAGTCTGATTTTTCAAGAAAATAGGCCAGAATGCCTGCCATGATGCAGATTGATGCGGTCTGGGATGTATCGTTCGCCCATTCGGCATACCGCAGCGCCAGGCGGATATGCTCATCGGCCTTTTGGTTGTTTTGTTGGCGGTGGTTGAGCAACCCCATGTTGTAGTATATGTTGGCCAACGCACGTTTATCATCCAACTTTTCTGCTAAGCGCAGGGCGCGCAGGTACAGATTCATGCTGGAGTCCGTTTGGCCACTACCAACCATGTCTCCGGCGGCATGCAACAAACTGTCCAACCGGGCATCGCGCTGGGCAGGCAACACGCCGATAATGGAGAAAAAAAAGGCGAACAGCAGGAAACGAAGGGAATTATTCAAGGCCATCATATTCGTTGTAACCGGGCAATAATGTCGTTTCGGGATGTTTTGTTTATCGGGATTTGTTTTTTCCCGATTTGTACGCTCATGTCGCCTATTTCCTCCACGTGTGCCAGATTGACGATGTACGAGCGGTGTACGCGCATCAGCCCGGGCACCTCGGCCAAGGTTTCTCCGATTTGTTTGAGCGTTTGGGTAATCAATATTTCTTTCCCGGGCGTCGCGAGCCGGCAGTAGTAATCATCGGCTTCCAGCCACAGGATTTCATTCAAGAACAGACGCACCAACCGGTCTTTGGATTTGATGAAGATACGGTCTTGAAATAAGTACGTTTGCTCGGTGGGTTCCGGCGAGGACGGTGCAGGGGGAGGCGTTTTGGAGGCCCGGCTTATGGCCAGATCAATGGCGTGTTTTAGGTCTTTTCCCCGAAACGGTTTGCTCAAAAATGCAGCGGGCATGGTAGTTTTGGCCCGGGCAAATGTGGCGTCGTCGCTGTTGCTGGTGAGGAAAATGATCGGGACATTTTGCTTGAGGTTCATCCGGGTTGCGGTTTCGATGCCGTCCATGACGCCCTCCAGTTGGATGTCCATGAGGATCAGGTCGGGCGACACGCCTGGAACCAGTTCCAGGGCTTCTTCGCCGCTGCTGCACTGCCCTGCCACGTCGTATCCCATCTCGGCCAGACGATCGGCCAGATCGGCTGCGATGATTGGTTCGTCCTCAACGATGAGAATGCGAATGTTGTCCATTTCGGGGGCTAAGGTAGTGCATGCTTGCAAAAAAAATACGGGGATGACCAATGTCATCCCCGCACACCGGAATATGCCGAGTGGCCCTTACATCTTTTGTCGCCTCGCCATCAATTCGGCCTTGACGACCTTGCTGATCGGGACCGGCATGTTGTTGATGGTAAGAAACGCATCACCGATTTCGTCCATGTGCGTCAAGTTGACCAGGTAGGAGCGGCCGTCAAGGCAGCCTGAGGGGCACAGGAACAAACCCTTTACTGCAGCCCCATACCGCAACATGACAAATTCGGTAACTACATGCTCCCAAACATAATTAGTTATTTAATTTGTATAGTGAGTTCTTGATCGCAACGCTTGCACGAGCCGATTTTTCCCGAACAAGGCTGAATTTTCCAAAAGCACGGCTGTTTTTTTGTCTTCAGATGCCGGCGTCAAAGAAATCGAGGCTGTTTTTCACGCGAAAGAACCTTTTCAGTATGAATTACTGAGGACAATTTGTCAGTTAGTTGCTCTTTTTCAGTAGTGAAATACTCCTTTTTACTCGAGCGTTCGCGCCGGGCTATAACGCAGTATTCTTTTTTGGTAATCAGTTATTGCCGGGCAGTAGTGCAGCATTCTTTTTTAATAGTGCGTTCACGCCGGAGAGTAACGCAGTATTCTTTTTTGGCAATCAGTTATTGCCGGGCAGTAGTGAAGTATTCTTTTTAAATAGTGCGTTCACGCCGGGTAGTAACCCAGTATTCTTTTTTGATAATCAGTTATTTCCGGGCAGTAACGCAGTATTCTTTTTTGGTAATCAGTTATTGCCGGGCAGTAGTGCAGTACTCTTTTCGCCCTGCTTGGTGTTTTCACCAGGCAGTACTGCAGGAGGTTTCAATGCCCGGCGCGACAGCGCTTGGTGAAAACACCTGGCGCGGCCAGAAAGTGTGGGGGCGGACTACTCCCCGCACAATGATATTGGCCACGATAACCCCTTACATCTTTTGCCACCTCGCCATCAATTCGGCCTTGACAATTTTGCTGATCGGGACCGGCATGTTGTTGATCGTGAGAAACGAATCGCCGATTTCGTCAATGTGCTTCAAATTGACCATGTAGGAGCGGTGTACCCGCATCATTTCCGGTGTGCCGGTCAGCACCTCGTCAATCCGCTTCAGTGTCTGGGTCACGAGCAGTTCCCGCTGCCGGGTGACGACCTTGCTGTAATAGTCGTATGCTTCTACCCAAAGCACATCGTGCAGGAACAGGCGTAGCGTCCGGTCGTGTACTTTGACGAACAGCCGATCCCGCAATAGGTATGCCTTGTTTTCGACGGCGTGGGCATGAGTTATAGGGGCTCGCTCTGCGAGCAATATGTTGGTGCCGTTCATGTTGCGACGTTGGGTTGTGCAATAGTTGTTTGTTGGAAATTTGTCATTTTGGAAAAATCCGTCCACGCTACGTATGCTTCTCCGTTTGTCCTTCCGAAGGAACCCGTCCACTCTACGGCGGGCAAGCCCGAACGCGAATTCGTCCGTAGAGCGGACGGGTTTCTACGAAATGACAAAGGATGTTACGGCAGCCGCTGCAGCACCACCTTCTTGCTTACATTGCCTGTATCTGTCTGTAGCCGCACCATGTACACCCCGGAACTCAGCCACGAACCCGTATCCGAGCGCCCGTTCCAGGTCGCCACATTCGGCCCGGCCACCGCCGAAACCGGACGGCGCACCACCTCGCGGCCCTGCGCGTCGCTGATCGTCAGCGTCACTTCCGCAGCCTTCGGCAAATGGAAGCGCAGCGTGGTCTCGCTGCTGAACGGGTTGGGCTGCACGTCGAAGCCCACTGCAGCACCGAAGTCCTCCTCGGCGCTCGTGGTTTGCAACTCGAACGGCACCGGATTCTCGATACTGCCCCGGTGCTCGCCGGGAGCGAAGTACAACGTTTCCGTCAAATCCTGCACCGTGCCGGTGGCGTCGTCGTACAGTTTGAACCGCAGCAATTCGCCCGAAGTGTTGGCGTATGTCGTCAGGAAAAACAGGTGCACGTTGAGCGGTTCAATGTAAATCGCCTGCGCCGTTCCGCGTACTTCGTTGCCGACAAACACACCGAGTTCCATGTCGCTCGTGGTGGCATTTTCGCCATTGGAGTGGAGCATGCCGACCAGGGTGTTGCTGTGCTCAAAGCGGGTTGGGGCAACCGTCCAGTGGGCGGGTGGCGTTTCTGTTTCGCCACGAAATTCCACCTGATTTTCCACAAACGGACTGGGCGGCGGCGGATAGGTCAGCACGGTTGGGTTGGTCAGCCTGATCTGGTAGCCGTTTGGCGGCTGCATGAACTTCAGGTTGCCAAGCCAGCGGTAAATCGTATCGGGCGGTACCACGACCTTGGTGTACTGTGCAAAAGCCACCTGGCTTTTGATCACGTCGCCCGGCTGTGCCGCCAACGAGGCGAGGGCATCGTCAATGGCCAGCGAATAGTTGGGTACAAAGCCGATCCAGTTCCAGCCGGCCATGAGCGCGATGGGTGTGGTGGCCGGATCAATGGGCGAGCCGACCATGCGCAGCGTATCCGGCTGGTCGGCGCGGTAGATGTACATGGAGGTGTTGTTCAGATTGGTCAACGGGCCAACCCAGGTACCACCGCTGTACATGGAGAACGGCCCTTGGCTGCGGAGCAGGTCGTTTTCCGGATGTTTGAGCGATGCGAGTGCGGCATTCAGGCTGTTGTCGGGGAACGCGAGGTTGAACGAAATCCAGTTCCAGCCGAAGTTGAACGGCACTTCGCGCAACAGCAAACTGCCCGTGTGCACCACTTGCGGAGTACCGGGCGTACCGATCACATTGTCGGGCTGAAAGGTGAAAGGCTCCAGCACAAAACCATACCGCTCACATTCAGAGGCATCCCAAACCTCGATTCGGATCGGATCGAGCATGTCGGCGGGGTCGCCGTAGATGGTGAGGTAGGCTAAATATGTACCGAGCAGCGGGACGTACTGAACGTTGACCTTTCCGCGCAGTTCGTCGTTGATGTATGCAGCCACGATGTCCTCCGGGTCGGCGGAGAACACACCCTCGATATTGACCTTGAGCACCATGCTCATGGTGTTTTCGAACAGCGCCGCATTGACGAATCCGTACGGTGGCCGGCATACCACGCGCACGCCCACCGGAAGCGGTTCGTCGCCACCCATGAAAAAGGGATTTTGCCCCGTTTCGGTGTGCAGCACGATGGAGTCCGACCAGCGGCCAAACGCCAGAGAGGAATCAATGTGGAAACTGATCGGGCGGATTTCATTCGCCGCCAGTGTTCCCTGATCGGGCGAAATGTGTACCCATTCTGGTGCATTCAGGATTTTGAACGGCACCGGATATCCGCCCCGATTGTGAATATTGGCGACAGCCGTTTTGTTCTCGTCCTCGTACTTCGTCATGCCGAGGCTGTCGGTCAGCCAGGCCAGTTCGTTGCGATCCACGTAGAACTCCCAAACACCGTTGTTGAATTTGTTGCCGTTGAACACATTGCCCACCAGGTCCTCGATGCCGTGCAGTTCGGCGCGCAGGATGCGATTCTCAAAAAACTCGTTCTGGAAATTCGGGTCCAGCACGATTTTGTTTTCGAAACAAGTCATATCAATGTCAATCGGGTTGTTTGTCGTTGCGTCAAACAGAAGCACATCGTCCACCGGGTTCAACTTGTCACAATTGACGTGCTGGTTGAACGTGAACGAAATCTCGTCGCCCACGTGGTACACGCCGTCCGAAGGCTGCGGCACGCCAACAATGCTCGGCGGCTCGCGGTCTATGCGGCCTTTGATGATGTCCGAAAAACCGGGCTTGTCCGACGCGTCGCCGGTGCAAACGGCCCAGGCGTGGATTTCGTAGGTGCCGTCGCCGATACCGGCAGTTTCCCAGAAAAACTGGGTGAAGTCCGGCCCCAGCACGTTGGCCTGCTGGGCCGGCGTCAGGGTTGAAAAGCCTGACCAGTTCGGGTTGTAGCGTTCGAACACGCCGCCCGGGCTGGGCAGGTTGATCCAGGCCCCGTCGCCGTCGGAGCGGCGGTACTGCACGCGCACCAACTGGAAGTCGGTGGAATTCAGGTTGTAGCCCGACACGGTGATGCGGCGCAGGGTTCCGGGCTGGATGGGGTCGTCGTTCAGCACCACCCAGTTTTGTTCCGGCACGCTGACGGCGACCTCGCTGCAGGGGCGGATGAAGTCCACGCCGAAGTAAATGGACGACGTAAATTTGGACGTGTGTGCCGCAGGCACCACGGTGGTCAGGTCGCGCTCGTACTCGCACTGGGATACCAGGGCGATCTGCAAACTGTCGTATTCATATTCGATCGGCCCCCGTTCAATGGTGACCGTAGCCGGCACCGACGTGCCATACGGGATCAGGTACGGCACAATGTTGTTGTTCATGGGCTGGCCGTTGATCCGGATGACGGCCCCGTTCGGGTTGCTATTCGCAATGTGCGTCAGGCCGTAGGTCAGGTCTTCGTTGGTGGCGCTCAGGTTGCCGAGGTTCACCTTGAACACCGCCGGCTCGTGGGCGGGCACGTTGATCGCTGTGAACTGCGAACCCGGCGCAAGCGTCAGGTTGGGCTCCTCGCGGTTGGCCGTGCCGTCTTCCCAGGGGCAGGATGTCTGGCCAGCCTTCAGGTTGAACACCGGGGTCATGTAAACGGAATCCAGCGCCACATCTATCGAAAACGCGTCGCCGGAGTCGTCGTCGTACAACACATAACCAACCGTCAGGGAGTTTCCGGAGTCGTTGCCTGTCGTGTAACCGTTGCTGCGGGTTTGGGAAAACGCCAAATTGCCCGATATCCCAAATTTGTTGAACTCATAGCCAAAATGCAGCGCCTCTGTCACCGCGTATGTGGTGTCGCCCAGGTTGACGGAGGAGTTGGAGGCATCGTAGGTTTCGGCAAATTCGTAGGAGGCGCCGGCATCGAAGGAGATGTTTCGAATGAATTTCGCCGAATCTTTCAACTCCGCGTTGCGGTCCAGAATGTCCTGCCAAAGCGCTTTTGAATCGGCATATTGCTGAATCTGGTCCGGCGTAGAACTGCCCGGATTGGCCAAGAGCTCATCAAGGTACCGCATCGTATTGTTCACGATGTGGTATTCGGAATACATGAACACGGTAGCAAACGTGTCGGGGTCAATATTCAGGACGGTTATGACATCGGCTGCGCACGCGTTTGCATCAAAGGAAACCATGTCCGCGAATCCGAAGATCAGGTTGAACGCCTCGCCGATGTACACGTCGCCGCCTGCGCCGCCGCCAACCACCTGATCGTCATCGCTGGTGGTGATGCGTTCGGTGTTGGTCACACAGGTCTGGAACGTGTTGTCGCTCGTTTTTTTGAACGTCGTCGTGAACTGCTGGTTCTCGTCCAGAATTACGCCCGTATTGTTGATGACGCCCACCAGCGGGGTGCCGTTGATGATGTCCACGTTGCCGCCGAGATGCAGCTCAAAGCCTCCTCCAAAGCCGTCCTCTTCCAAAGACGACACCGTGTAGCTCTTGCACATGGTCGTGCCTTTCTCCAAATACGAGTGGCTGCCATCTCCCGGCGGATCGCGCAGGATCACGTTGGGCATTTGCGGCATCAGCGTCGTGAACGTGCTTTCCTTTGTCCGGAGGCCCGTCACCACAGCTTGCACCACGAGGCTGCCCGACCTGCCTGCCAACGAGGTGCCGATGATTTGCAGGGTTTTCAAAAACGGTGGCGTGGGGTTCGGCTCGCTGGTGCGGAACCTGTAAATCAGGACTCCATTAGACATGACTGTGTCCAGCCCGTTGTCGGCAATTCCGTTGATGAGACGGAACGAACCGGTATCCAGCGGGCAGATGCCGTCGTCAATGACCATGTTCATATTGTCCAAAATCTGTACGTACTGCTCGATCAGCGAAAGGGATATGTTCACAAACGCGCCTTTATCCAATACGATGACAGGTGGGTTGCACCCAAGGATTGGATCGAGGCCGCTGTTGATGACCACCTCTGGCTGGGCGAAGTAGATAAAGTCCAGTATAGTATCGTTTTGCGTTAGATTGACGGTGTATCCGCCCTGCACCTGAAACGCCGACTTTACGTCCGGATCGGAGTGTTCCACCACGGCCACCGTCATGTTTTCCAGCGGTGGTAACTCCAGAAACTCGTAATCGCCCTCCTGGTTGTCTATGATAATTTGACGCTCGAAACAGCCGTCTGCAGAACGAACTTTTACTACACAAATCGTACCCTGACCTTGGCCGGGCGGTGCATGGATGATGGATTTTTTGCAAAGCCCCCCGGCAACCACACCGCTGATTACTCGGGTGGTAACATCGTTGAACACAATGCCTGCGATTGGATTCACCACATTGGTCACTTCCCAAAATGCCGGCACGAAAATGTGATCTTCAAAGACTGGCGTCAGAATGGCCGTGGTTCCGGGGTCAAACTCCACCGTGAATTTTCCCGTGGAGTCTGTAAATATTTTAGGGCTGTATGACGCACCGTTGACCAAAACCTCCACGTTTTTGGCGAAGCAATCCGTGTCTTTGTAGCGTACATAGCCTGTGACTGGTATGGTGGAGCGGTCCACAAAGTCCACTTGGTCCACCGAAGTTACGCTGGGGTTGAGCGTCACCTGGCGGGTATTGGGGGTGAATTCGTGTGGCGTGGTCACTTGACGGGGAGCAAAGGGCACCCACTCTGCACCGAAATTGGTGCCGTAGTTCAGCAACACCGAGCCACTGTTGTTCAAGCGGTTGCCGTTGCCTTCGTCGAGCGGTAAAAAGACCCGCAAGCCTGGTTCTGCCATCACTCTGGGCCGATATGCGTGCGCCAGAATGCTGTCCACTACAAGAGTAGTATCATACAAGGCTACTTCATCAATGAGGCCGCCGAAATAGTCGGTGCGATTCATGCCACTGCCGCGGGCACCCAGCACCCAGGCCGTGGTTGGATCCGACCAGGTACCGGTTATGCCTGCGAACGTGTGGCTGCCGAGGGATACGCCGTTTTTGTAGCCGGTAACCGTTCGATCCGAGCCTACGCTGTCTATTGTGAACGCCAGATGCTGGTAGCCCACGCCGAGCGAGCCGAAGTTGTGTTCCTGTCCGTTGAGGTACAAGAAGATATCGCTGGTCAGGCCGTTTGCTTTCAGCAGTAGCCTGAAATCGTTGCCGGGCCATGTTTTGGAAAGCAGGCACTGGTCGCCGTCCGGGCCGGCGCTGTTCACCCACATTTCGAGGGTTGCTTTGGGCGTGACGGAGAAGTCGGGTAATTCCGCATAGTCTTCTTCGCTGCGCGTAAATTTGAGTGACCGGTATGCATAAAAATCCTTCATCGGATCTGCTATGAAGGTGGTACCGGTTCCATAGCTCGCCGATTCGATGCGGTAAAACCCCTCTTGGTTGGTTTTGCCCATGGTGCGGACGTAGGGTCGGTCGGCATCGAACGCAGCGCCGCAGAGGTAGAGTTTGTTTCGGTTGATCACGTCAAAGGAAGCCGTTCCGAGTTCCTCGTCCATTTTCCAGTAGTACTTCAGGCCTGGCGTTTGGGAAGAAGCCGTCCCCATCAGGGCTTCGCCGAGGTCGAGTTCGTCGAGGCGACGGTGGTAGACGCGCAGTTCGTCCAATTGACCCTCCCAGTTGCCGGCGGCTTCTGTTAAAGCGCCCACGCGCAGATCGGATGCCGAGACTACCGGTGGCAGGTCGGCAATTTCCACCAATGTACCGTCTATGTACAATCGGCCTTTGCCGTTGGCGTCCATCGTGAGGGCGACGTGGTGCCAGTCGTTTTTGGTACTGTCCGGAAACTGGCCCGAGAGCAGCACCGCACTCCCGTCCGTTTGGGCCACTTCGATGCCTTCGTGCCCGCCGGCACTGTCCATCGGTCGGATGAAAAGCGAAAAAGGATGCAAGCTCACGATCCCGGCACTATCGTCGGCGCTGGTCGTTTTTACCCAAAAAGCCAGTGTCCATTCGCCGCCGTTGAGCGGGATCAAGGTATCCGCCGCACCTTTGTTGGACATGGCGAAGGCACCGTCGGTGGGGCCAAATTTCGCCGAAAAACCTTGCAAGGGCGTGAGGGTAACGAAGGCATCGGGCACGGGCCTGCCGCTGGGCGTTTGGATCCAGCCGGTAACCACGCCGTTGGGCACCTGGAAGCCGATGGCCTTGCCGCCACCGCCTTCTCCATATGAATTGATGCCACGCACTTCGTAGTTGTACGCCCGTCCGGCAATGACGTTGAAATCGTTGTAGGTGCGGACATTCTGGCCGACGTAGGCAAGGAAAAAGCCGTCGCGGTAAATATTGAACCCCTGAGTGGGAAAAGACCCGAGGACATTGATTTGCCAGGACAACTGAATACGGTCGAGCAATTCGCCTTGTGTAGCCATGACTGTGGCTGCAAGTGGGGGAATCAGCAAGCGCGACCAGAAACCTGTATACGAGTTGAAGTTTTGTGATATGCCCACTCCCACGGAGGCTTCGCCTACGGAGTAACTCGACCGGTTTTGGAAGGAGTAGGCGTCAATGACGCTGCCATAGTTGAAAAATATTTCGCCATCCACATATTGGTTATCAACTACCGCACAGTCAATCACCTGTTGAGCAAAGGATGGAACCACTGCGCCACTGCACCAAAGCAGTATTGCATAGATTGATATTCGTTTGAACATGATCAATCAACGTTTAGATTTTTAAGAAAAAATGAGTTCAACCTCTTCGTTAATTGATCCGTATGTACACCCAGAGATTCAGGTTTTTAGGGCGGGTTTCGCTGCCGCCGGTATTGTTGATGGTATGCGTATGCGCGCCGTCGGTGCTTACGCTGCCGCCAAAAGATGAAATATCTCTGTTGAGATCAGGTCTGTTTGTCCACTCATCATGACTGCCTCCGGTGCCTTCGTCGTCGCCCTCCACGCCCAACCTGACCGTGTGCGTGTGATCACCGGCAGATACCATCGTGTGGTTGTGGCTTTCGAGGTCATCCTGTTGGATCGTTGCAATTGTCGTAGCGGATGTGCGGTTGGGGTCATTGTCGGCCCCGCCGCTGAACTCTTGCGCCCGGAAAAACAACCCGCCGGCGTCAGGCAGGTTCGACCAGCCCTTGATCACGCGCAAAGAGTCGTCCAAAGCCAAGGAGCGGCCATCCATAGGCACCCAGCAGTCGCCGTTTCGAAGGGCGAATTCGGTGGGGTCCAACACGGAGTATTTCACGTCGCCCACTGCCCCGGAGCACACGACTTTTTGTGCGACATTTACGGAAAAAGCATACGGGGCATAAGCCAGTTGGTTGCGCGGAACCAGTTCGTACGTGCCTACTCTGACGCCCAGATATAGCGTAGAAGCAAAGTGAGCGGGATTCAGTGGCGCCACGCTGCCGAGATAGTGGCTGTAAATACCACCCACAACATCCACGATGGCAGTTTCTTCCCAAAGCGGCGTGCCGCCAGTAGGTACATTATACAGCCTGAAGGTGATTTGTTGCTGGCCATCGGGTGCGGGAGTGCCGTTGGCGGATTTCAGCGTGCCCTGAACACTGATCCGGGGTGGCTGGGCCATAAGCTGTGCCGTTGCAACAAAAACGAATGCGAGTACCAGAATGGATTGTGCAAAAAACGCGCCCCAAGAGTAGGAGCCGGATGCTGTAAATTTTTTCATGAGATGGTAGTGTTGATTGCGAGTGGTGGATGATGAAAAAGTCCTGTCGTGCGAATTCCGATTCGGAATTTGTCCGACCTGATTTTGGGGTACAAATGTAGTTTACTGATTGGTATCCAATCCGACAGAGTAGATACTCAATCGGACATTAAACGGGTAACCCACAGGTTACTAAAAAAAATGCGGGGGCGACCAACGTCCCCCCCGCACAATCGAATCAATCGAATCAATCGAATGCTATGGCAGTCGTTGTAGTACTACTTTCCTGCTTACACTCCCTGATTCCGTTTGCAATCGCACCATATACACGCCGGAGCTCAGCCAGGAACCCGTATCCGAGCGGCCGTTCCAGGTCGCTACGTTCGGGCCGGCAGTAGCCGACACCGGGCGACGCACCACCTCGCGGCCCTGCGCGTCGCTGATCGTGAGCGTCACTTCTTCCGCCTTAGGCAATACAAAGCGCAGCGTCGTTTCCGTGGCAAACGGATTGGGCTGTACATCGAAACCCAATGTGGTGCCGAAGTCCTCTTCGGCCCGCGTCGTGAGCCATTCAAACGGCACCGGGTTTTCGATACTGCCTTGGTGTAGGTTTGGCGAGAAGTACATGGTTTCCGCCAGGTCGTGTTCTGTTTCGGTAGCGTCGTTGTACAGTTTGAAGCGCAGCAGTTCTCCGGGCGTGTTGGCGTACATGGTCAGGAAGAACAGGTGCGCATCCAGCGGTTCGATATAGATTGCCTGGGCGCTGCCCCGCACCTGATTGCCAACAAACACACCAAGTTCCATGTCGCTCGTGGTAGAGTTTTCGCCATTGGTGCGCATCATTCCGATCAGCGTGCTGCTGTGTTCGTACTGGGTTGGATCAACCGTCCAGTTGGCAGCAGGAGGCTCCGTTTCGCCACGCTCCAGCACTGCATTTTCGGCAAATGGGGCAGGTGGCGGCGGATAGGTCAGCGTACCGGCTTGGGCCAACCGAATCTGATAACCATTGGGCGGCGACATATACTTCAAACTTCCTACCCAGCCGAAGGTCGGGTTCAGGTACTGGGCAAAAGCATACTGGCTTTTGGCCACGTCCCCGTATTGTGCCGGCAGGGAAGCCAATGCGTCGTTGATCGGCAGCGAGTAGTTGGGGATATACCCCACCCAGTTCCAGCCAGCCACAACCGGGATATTCGTGGTTAGTGGATCAATGGAAGTGCCCTGCATACGCAACGTGTCGGGGACATCCGTACGGTGGATATACATCGTGGTATTGCTCAGATTGGTCAACGTCCCGAACCAGCCACTGTTGTGCTCCGAGAACGCTGCCTGGCCACGGATCAGGTTGCCTTCCGGGTGCTTGAGCGAGGCGAGTGCCGCATTCAGGCTGTTGTCCGGGAAAGCAAGGTTGAATGACAGCCAGTTCCAGCCGTATTTAAACGGAATCTCGCGCATCAACAGCCCAGAGGTATGTACTACTTGTGGATTGTCGGTGATGCCGATCACGTTGTCCGGCTGGAAGGTAAACGATTCCACCACCGAGCTGTAACGTTGGCAGGCAGAGGCATCCCAAATCTCGATACGGATGGGTTTGAGCATGTCGCTCGGGTCGCCATACACATTCAGATAGACCAGATAGGCCCCCAATTGCGGGATATGCCGAACATTGGCGTAGCCGCGCAACTCGTCGTCAATGTATGCCGCCGCGATGTCTTCCACATCCGTGGAGAAGGTGCCTTCGATATTGAGTTTGAGCACCATACTCATGGAGTTCTCGTACAAGTCTGGGTTGAACGGCCCATAAGGCGGCCGGCACACCACGCGCACACCCAAGGGCAATGGCTCATCGCCACCCATGAAGAATGGGTTTTGTCCTGTTTCAGTGTGCAGAATAATGGAGTCCGACCAGTTGCCGAAGGACAAATCAGGGTCTATGGTGAAACTGATTTGCCGGATCTCATTGGGCGCCAGTGTGCCTTGATTGGGCACGACGTGTACCCAGTCGGGCGCACCTTCAATCGTGAACGGTACCGGATAACCCCCGCGGTTGTGGATGTTGGCGGTACCGGTTTTGGTTTCGTCATCAAATTTCGTGATGCCGACACTATCGGTCAGCCACGCCAGTTCGTTGCGATCCACAAAGAATTCCCAAACCCCGTTGTTGAACTTGGTGCCGTTGAACACATTGCCCACCAGGTCCTCGATGCCGTGCAATTCGGCGCGCAGGATGCGGTTTTCGAAGAATTCATTCTGGAAATTCGGATCCAGGTAGATTTTGTTCTCGAAACAGGTAATGTCAATGTCAATCGGAGTGTCCGTGGTGGCATCAAAAAGCAACACGTCGTCCACCGGGTTCAAGCGGTCGCAATCAATGTGCTGGTTGAAGGTGAAAGAGATTTCATCCCCGACGTGGTACACACCATCCGATGGCTGCGGCACACCCACGATGCTGGGTGGTTCGCGGTCAATACGGCCTTTGATGATCTCCGAGAAGCCGGGCTTGTCGGTAGCGTCGCCGGTACACACCGCCCAGGCATGGATTTCGTATTCACCGTCTCCCAAGCCTGCTGTTTCCCAAAAATACTGGGTAAAATCCGGCTCCAGTATTGGTGGTTTGGGATTGGGCAGTGCCTCAAAACCGGACCAGTTGGGGTTGTACCGCTCATGCGCGCCGCCAGGCCCGGTAATGTTGATCCAAGCCCCGTCGCCGTTGGAGCGGCGGTACTGCACGCGGACGAGTTGGAAGTCGGAATTACTCAAATCGTAACCGGAAACCGTGATGCGCCGAATCGTTCCCGGCTGGATCGGGTCGTTGTTCAGCACGACAAAATTCTGCTCCGGCACGTTGATGTCCACCTCACTGCAAGGGCGAATGAAGTGGGCGCTGACGTACTGCGCGGAGTATAGAATGGTGTCGTCGTCGGGAAGGATACCCAATGCATTGGCACGGACATCCTCGCAAAGCGAATACAGCACCAGTTCGAGGCTGTCGTATTCGTACTCTTCTGGCCCGCGTTCAAGCGTGACCGTGACTGGGATGGAGGTCCCCCACGGAATAGCGTACATGATCGGCGCGTCCATTGGGGAACCATTGACAGACAACTTGGCACCGTGGGGATTGCTCTCCGGCCCGGCGGTGAAGGCATACGTCCAAGTTTCGTTGGTGGCACTGGTATTGCCAAAATAAAACTTGAACACTGCCGGTTCGTTTGCGGGCACGTTCACGGCCAGGGCACCGCTGCCGTCGCGGAAGATCAGGCTGTTGCCCTCCCGGTGGGCGGTACCCGGCTCCCAAGGGCAAGATGTTTGGCCCGCCTTGGTTCGGAACACGGGTGTTTTGTACACCGAGTCCAAGGCGACATCCACCGTAATGGCATCGCCGGGGTCGTTGTCTGCCAAAATGTAGCCTGTGGTAAGCCCTCTTTCGGTGCCGTCCTCGTTTTTTGTACTCTCGCTGGTAGAGGCTACAAACTTTAACATGCCGGTTACACCGGCTTTGTTGAACTCAAACCCGAAGTGGGTGGCGGCCGATTCCTCGCTGTTCGTGAGTTCTTCCGTAGAGGTAGCCCACGATGAGTCAATCGTTTCGGCGTATTCCAATACGACGCCGGCATCAAAGGAGACGTTTCGCACCAATTTTGCTTTCTCCTTCAATCCCTTGTTCCGTGCCAGAATTTCTGTCCAACGCGTTTTGGAATCCGCATAACGCGCACTGTCTTCAGGCGTATTGGTGGGGTTCAAGATCAGAGAATCAATATAGCGCATTACGTTGTTCACGATATGAAATTCGGAATACGCGAAAACGGTGGCAAAATCGCCCGGCTCAATGTTCAAGACCGTTTTTACACTGGGGGTACAGGTCGTGTCATTGAACGACACAAAATCCGCAAAACCAAAAACGATGTTGATGGCTTCGCCAAAATAAATGTCGCCGCCTTGCTCGCCACCCACAATCAATTCATTGTCACCGGTGGACAGTTTTTGGCTGACCGTCGTACAGGTCTGGAACGTGGAATCGGTGATTTTCTGGTAGGTAACCTGGAACTCGGCGCCGATATCAAATATAGGTCCGGAGTTTACGATGGTACCGGAAAGTGGCGTGCCGATGATGACATTCACGTTGCCGCCGAGGTGGGTTTCGATGCCGCCACCGCCGCCAACCTGATAGTCGTAGAACGTGGTGTACGTTTTGCACACTTTGGAGTTCTGCTCCAGGAACGAAGAACTGCCGTCGCCCGGAGGGTCGCGCAGCACCACCGTCGGTGTTTCTGGGAGCAGGGTCGTGAACGTGTTTTCCTTGTTCCGGATACCGGTGATGACGACCTCTTTTATCAAACTGGCGGTTCTCCCGGCAACAGACGTGCCGACGATCTGAATGGATTTCAAGTACGGTGGCGATGGGTTCGGGTTCGCCACCCTGAACTGGTAGCGCAACTTGCCGCCACTCATCACCGTGTCCAGCACTTGCTCGCCGATGAAGTTGATGATACGGAAATCGGCGGTATCCAAGTAGCACACACCGTCGTCCAACACCATGTTCATGTTGTCCAGAATCGGTACATACTGTTCCTTCAGTTTGATATCTATGGAAGCGATTTCGCCCTTGTCCAGCACGATGACCGGTGGACTACAACCGGGAACCGTATCCAGTCCACTGGCAATCTCCACCTCCGGCGGAGCGAAGTAGATAAAATCTATGATCGTGTCATTCTTCGTCAAGTTCACCGTAGCGCCGCCAAGCACCTGAAACGCCGCCTTGACATCCGGGTCGGAGTGTTCCACCACGGCTACCGTCATGATCTCCAACGGCGGCAGCTGGTCGAATTCGTAATCACCGTCCTGATTGTCAATGATCAGTTGGCGTTCGAGGCACCCGTCCGCCGAACGAACTTTCACGACGCAAACCGTTCCCGTTCCCGTTCCCGGTGGCGCTTTGATGACGGATTTGCGGCACAAGCCGCCGGCCACCTGGCCTTTTACCTTGCGTGTAGTGATGTCGTTGAACACGATTCCGGCGATGGGGCTGACTACATTGGTAACCTCCCAAAAAGCAGGAACGAAGTAATGGTCCTCAAAAACCGGCGTCAGTTCTGCTGTCGTACCGGGGTCGAATTCCACCACAAACTTGCCGGTCGAATCCGTGAAGACTTTTGGGTTGTAGGATGCGCCGTTGACCAATATTTCCACGTTAGGCGCGAAGCAGTCGGTGTTTTTGTACCGGACGTAACCGGACACAGCCACTGTGGAGCGGTCCACAAAATCCACCTGATCCACCGAGGTCACGCTGGGGTTGAGCGTCACCTGCCGGGTATTGGGGGTGAACTCGTGCGGCGTAGTCCTCTGCCGGGCAGTGAAGGGCGTCCAGTCCGGGCCATAGCTCGTGCCGTACGGCAGCAGCACCGAGCCGCTGTTGTTCAGGCGGTTGCCGTTGCCCTCGTCCATGGCAAAATAAACGCGCAGGCCTTGCTCCGTCATGTTGCGCCCGTTCTGGAAGTGGTCGAGAATCGAAGCGACGCTCAAGGTTGAGTCATACAGGGCAACCTCGTCAATAAGGCCGCCATAGTGATCGGTATGGGACATGCCGCTGGTGCGGGCGCCGAGCAACCACGGGCTGGCGGGATTCGACCAGTTGCCGGTAACACCGGTGAAGACATGGCTTCCGAGCGATACACCATTTTTGTAGGCTGTGACGGTACCCGTGATGCTGTCGAGGGTGAACGCCAAATGCTGGTAGCCCACGCCGAGTATGCCGAAGTTGTGTTCCTGCCCGTTTAGGTAAAACCAGATGTTGTTGTTCAGCCCGCTCGGCTTGAGCAGCAATCGGAAATCGTTGGACGGCCAGGTCTTGGACATCAGGCACTGTTCGCCATCGGGGCCTGCGCTGTTTACCCACATTTCGAGGGTAGCCTTGGGCGTCACGGAGAAGTCGGGCAGCTCCGCATAATGGCCCATGCTGCGTGTGAATTTGAGCGCCCGGTACATGTAAAAATCCTTCATCGGGTCGGCCAAAAACGTGGTGCCCGTGCCATAGCTCGCCGATTCGATGCGATAAAAGCCCTGTTCGTTGGTTTTGCCCATGGTGCGCACGTACGGGCGGTCGGGATCGAACTTGGCTCCACAGAAATAGAGTTTGTTTCGCCGGAGCAAGTCGAACGAACCCGTTCCGAGTTCCTCGTCCATTTTCCAGTAGTACTTCAGGTTGGGAGTTTGGGAAGATGCGGTGCCCATCATCACTTCGCTGAGGTCGAGTTCGTCCAAGCGGCTGTGGTAGATGCGCAATTCGTCCAGATGCCCACTCCAGTTCCCGCTGGCCCCGGTGCGTGCGCCGAGGCGCAGCTCGTCGGCCGAAACCACCGGCGGCAGGTTGCCGATTGACACGAGCACGCCGTCAATGTAAAGCCGTCCGATGTTGTTGTCGTCCACCGTGAGGGCGACATGATGCCAGCCGTTTTTGGTGCTGTCGGGAAACTGGCCCGAGAGCAGGGTGGCGCTTGCGTCGGTTTGAGCAATCTGAATGCCTTCATGCCCGACGGAGCTGGGGATTGGGCGCACCGTAAGCGGGAAGGGATGCAAGCTAATGATCCCGCCATTGGCCGTCCCGTTGGTTGTCTTGATCCAGAACGTCATGGTCCATTCGCCGTTGCTGAGCGGGATCAGGGTATCCACGGCGCTGGTGTCGGAAAAAGCAAACGCGCCGTCGCTCGGGCCGAATTTGGCAGAAAACCCCTGGAGCGGGGTGAGGGTGACAAATGCGTCGGGCACGGGCCGTCCGTTGAGGGTTTGAATCCAACCCGTGACCACGCCGTTGGGCACCTGAAAGCCGATGGCAGTACCGGGACAGCCCTCGCCGTACACGTTGATGCCGCGCACTTCGTACTTGTACGCCCGGCCGGAAATCACGTTGAAGTCGTTGTAATTGCGGGTTTTGGCATCCACGAGCGCTAAAAACACGCCGTCGCGGTACAGCTTGAAACCTTCGGAAGGTTGGGCACCGAGCGGGTTGATCTCCCAGGAAACCTGGATACGATCAAGCAACTCGCCCTGTGAGGCCGTAACGGTTGGGTCCAAGGGCGCGATCAAAAAACGAGACCAAAAACCGTTATACGAGGTATAGGATAGCGACAAGGCACTACCGATTACAGGTTCGCCCAAGGAGTAGCTGGAGCGGTTGCGGAAGGAGAACGCATCGGTAGCGCTGCCGTAGTTGAGAAACACCTCCCCTTTCACGATCGGCTGGTTGATAAACGTGCATTCGGTCGCCTGCTGAGCCAATAACGGCCCGCCGCCTATGCACCAAAAATAAATGGCGTAGACTGATATTCGTTTGAACATGATCCATGAACGTTTAAACAGTGAGGAAAAAAGAAACCATTTATCCGTCAATTGATCCGAATATATACCCACATGTTCAGGTTTTTGGGACGTGCTTCACTGCCGCCATCCGAATAGATTGTGTGGGAGTGGGAGCCATCGTAGTTGGTATAAGCAGTCCAGTTCGCCAAAACGCCTGAGTTGATCAGCTGACAACCGTCGCAGACTTCTGACAAGTAAAGCATCGGTTGTTCGGCATAACCGCCACCGCCGCCATTGTCAATCCCAAAACCATGTCGGTGGGAACCATCGGTACTGATGCCGTGGCTGTGGCTCTTGTTTCCGTCACCTTGTACTTGGGCAATGGTCGAGTTGTGATCCCGGTCCGGGTCTTGGTTGCTGTTGCTGAAATCCTGCGACCGCAAAAACAAACCGCCTCCGTTTGGTACGTTCGTCATGCCGGTAACTATCCGCAGTTGATCCGTTGTGGCCAATGCGCGGCCATCCATCGGCACCCAGCAGTTCCCGTTTACCGTGGCAAACTGGGTGGGGTTCAAGATGGAATATTTCACATCACCGACGGCGCCGGAGCACACCACCTTTTGTGCATTGGCCACCGAGAAGGCATACGGAGAGTACGCCAGTTCGGTACGCGGGACCAGTTCGTACGAACCCACTTTAACGCCCAGATAAAGCGTGCCGACGAAGTTCTGTGGATTCAGCGGGGTCACGCTGCCAAGGTAGTGGCTGTAAATACCGCCGATAACTTCTACCATTGCATCTTCCTCCCAAAGGGCAGTGCCGGCTGTCAGAACATCGTATAGTTTGAACGTAACATCATACGTGCCGTCAGCAACGGATGCGCCGCTCGCGTTTTTTAGAGTGCCTTGAATACTAATTCTTTGGGCGGACAGCTGTGCGGCACCAAAAAAGGTCAACGCGAACACGGCCATGATTTGCACGACAGCCGTGCGAAGGGATAAACCAGAAAGTATCGTTTTTTTCATGTCAAAAAAGATTTTTATGTTTGAATGAAAGGATAATTGACCAGACCAACCGGTCTTGGGGGCCAAATAAAAAAAGCCAGGGCAGCGCGGCCTCCTGTACCGGCATGCAAACTGGCAATCAACTATATCGGATGGATAAAAAAGGGGAAGTGCCCCCGTGGGAAGACTTTTTTCATGAGTGCGATCCTGTTTGATTTGTGCGATTAAAAGAAAGACACCTACCCATTTCACAATAGGTAATTTTTTTCTGTCGCAAACTTACGCCTAAGTTTTCGCTATCGCAACCGCATATTAATATGATGGCTGACCTCAAAATCAAAGCCTCTCCGAAAAACGTGTGCCCAATAGGCCGGCAACCGTTTTCAGAGAGGCTTTGGTAACAATAAGAATTACGTGTCCTATGTCCTACGGCAGGCGTTGCAAGACCACCTTCCGGTGTGTGCTTCCCGCCGCCGTCTGCAACGACACCGTGTACACCCCGCTGCTCAGCCACGAACCCGTATCCGAGCGTCCGTTCCAGGTCAGTGCGTTTTGTCCGGCCACCGCCGAAATGGGCTTGCGTACCACCTCACGGCCCTGCGCGTCGCTGATCGTCAGCATCACCTCCTCTGCCTTCGGCAAAACAAACCGCAACGTCGTCTCGCTGCTGAACGGGTTGGGCTGCACGTCGAAGCCCAAGGTGGCATTGAGGGCTTCCCCGGCACTTGTCGTCAGCAGTTCAAACGGCACCGGGTTATCCACACTGCCATGGTGCTGGCCAGGATTGAAATACACCGTTTCCGTCAAATCCTGCACCGTACCGGTAGCATCGTCGTATAGTTTGAAGCGCAGCAGCTCACCCGCCGTATTCGCATAAGTCGTCAAGAAAAACAGGTGCGCATCCAGCGGCTCGATGTAAATCGCCTGCGCAGTGCCGCGCACTTCGCCACCGGCAAAGGCAGCAAGTTCCATGTCGCTCGTGGTAGCGTTTTTGCCGTCGGCGCGTATCATGCCGATCAGCGTATTGCTGTGTTCATACTGCGTGGGCTGTACCGACCAGTGAGCAGCAGGAGGTGTTTCCGTTTCGCCTCGCGCCTCCGCCAGGTTTTCGGTAAGCGGACTCGGCGCTGGCGGATACGTCAGTGTGCCGGCCTGGGCCAGTCGAACCTGATAGCCGTTGGGCGGCGACATGTACTTCAGGTTGCCTACCCATCCAAAGGTCGGATTGATGTACTGCGCAAATGAAAACTGACTCTTGACAATATCGCCAATCTGTGCGGGCAGGGAAGCCAGCGCGTCGTTCACCGGCAACGAGTAATTGGGTACATACCCGATCCAGTTCCAGCCGGCTACCACCGGAATGTTCGTCGTCAGCGGGTCAATGGGCGTACCCTGCATGCGCAGCGTATCGGCCACATCGGCACGGTAGATGTACATAGTGGTGTTGTTCAGGTTGTTGAGCGCCCCGAACCAGCCGCCGAAGTATTCGGAAAGGGCGGTCTGGCTCCGCATCAGGTCGTTTTCCGGGTGTTTGAGCGAAGCAAGCGCGGCGTTGAGGCTGTTGTCGGGGAAAGCCAGGTTGAACGAAAGCCAGTTCCAGCCATCGCCGAAGGGCACCTCGCGCAGCAACAAACCGCCTGTGTGGATCACCTGCGGGTTGATCGGTATGCCGATCACATTGTCGGCCTGGAACGTAAATGCTTCCACTATCGAGCCGTAGCGCTGGCAGTCGGAGGCATCCCACACTTCGAGGCGCAAGGGTTTGAGCATATCTGCCGGATTGCCGTGTACCGTGAGGTAAACCAAGTATTGGTTTACCTGCGGCACAAACTGCACTTTGCCCACGCCGCGCAACTGGTCGTCAATGAACGCCGCCACAATGTCCTCCGGGTCGGTTGAAAACGTGCCCTCGATGTTCACCTTTAGCACCATGCTCATGGTGTTCTCGTACTGAGCCAGGTTGACTGGCTGGTACGGCGGTCGGCACACTACGCGTACGCCTGCGGGCAACGGCTCGCTACCGCCCATGAAGAAGGGATTTTGCCCCGCCTGGGTCTCCAGCACGATGGTATCCTTCCAAAGGCCGAAGGCCAAGCCGGGGTCCACGGTGAAGTTGATCGGGCGAATCTCGTTGGCCGCCAAGGTGCCTTGGTTGGGCGACACGTGCAGCCACTCCGGCGCATTCAGGATTTTGAACGGTACCGGGTAGCCGCCCCGATTGTGGATGTTGGCGGCAACCGTTTTCGGTTCGTCCTCGAATTTCGTGATGCCGAGGCTGTCGGTCAGCCAAGCCAGTTCGTTTCGATCCACAAAGAATTCCCAGACGCCCTTGTTGAGTTTGGTGCCCCGGAACACATTGCCCACCAGGTCCCGGATGCTGTCCAGTTCGACCCGCAGGATGCGGTTCTCGTAAAACTCGTTGTTGAAAGTTGGATCTATGACGATTTTGTTCTCGAAGCAAGTGATCGAAATGTCAATCAACTGATTGGTGGTGGCATCAAACAAGCCCACGTTGTTTTTCACCAGCGTGGGAATCTGGGTAGCCTGAATCAACCTGTCACAATCGACATGCTGGTTGAAGGTGAACGAAATCTCGTCGCCCACGTGGTACACCCCGTCTGAGGGTTGCGGCACGCCCACGATACTGGGCGGCTCACGATCTATGCGACCCTTGATGATTTCGGAGAAGCCGGGCTTGTCGCTGGCATCGCCGGTGCATACGGCCCAGGCGTGGATTTCGTAATCGCCGTCGGCCAAGCCGGCCGTTTCCCAGATAAACTGAGTGAAATCGGGTTGCAGCAGCAAGGTATCAGGGTTGGGTATCCTGAAGGTGTCTGCTTGTGCATTGTAAAAGCCCGACCATTTGGGATTATATGCTTCATAAATGCCGGTCGGAGTAGGCAGGTTAATCCAGGCGCCGTTGCCGTCGGTGGGGCGGTACTGCACCCGGATCAGTTGAAAATCGGGCGAGTTCAGGTCGTAGCCTGAAACCGTGATGCGGCGCTTCGTGCCCGGTTGAATCGGGTCATTGGTCACCACCACCCAGTTCTGTTCCGGCACGTTGATCTTCACTTCGCTACACGGGCGGATAAAGTCCACGCCCAGATCAATGTAAGAGAAAAATTTCGGGTCGCCGGCCAAGGGCAGCGAGAGTGCGAAGTTGCGGGCCATTTCACACTCCGACACCAGCGCGACACGCAAGTCCTCGTATTCGTAGGCCACTGGCCCACGTTCCACTGTGAGTGTGACAGGTGTAGAGGTTCCGTAGGGTACGATGTACTGTATGGTGTTGTTGTTCAGCTGCTGCCCGTTCAGTTTGAGGATGGCGCCATCCGGGTTGTTCGAGGCGATGGCTGTAAATCCATACGTCCAGTCCTCGTTGGAGGCGCTCAAGTTGCCGAGGTTCAGATTGAACACTGCCGGTTCGTTGGCCGGCACATTGACTGCCTTGAACTGCGAGCCGACACCCAGGTTCAGGTTCGGTCCTTCCCGATTGGCACTGCCAGGCTCCCAGGGACAGGAAGACTGGCCTGCCCGCAGCCGGAAAACCGGTGTTTTGTACACCGAGTCCATGGCCACGTCCACGGTGAATGCATCGCCGGGGTCGTTGTCTTTGAGCGTGTAGCCGGTGGTCAGACCCTTTTCGGTGCCGTTTTCGGTTTTCCAGGTATTGCTGGATTTGACAAGGGCATCTATCTTGAACTTGGCGCCGACATTATCGAATTCAAATCCGAACGTGGTACCGATTTTCGAATCGGTATTCACCCCGTTCTCATCGCTGTTGTTGGTCGTGGTATCGGCAGTTTCTGAATACTCATATTCTACGCCCGCGTCGAAGGAAAGATTGCGGATGAGTTTCGCTTTTTCCTTGAGGCTATCGTTCCGGGCAACAATTGCCTCCCATCTACTTATGGATTCCAGGTAGTTGGCTACACTCGTGGAATCGGCATTCGGGTCGGCGGCCAGGGCCTGCAAATAGCGGATGACATTGTTCTTGATGTTGAACTCCGAGTAGATGAACGTAGTGGCAAAGTTGCCCGGCTGCACTTCAACGATCTGCTTGACATCCACCGTGCAGGTGTCGAACGAAACCTTGTCGGCAAACCCAAAGATCAGGTTGATGGCCTCGCCCACGTACAAATCACCGCCGCGTTCGCCACCCACGATCAGGTCGCCATCGCTGGTCGAGATTTTGTTATTGAAACTGACGCAGGTCTGGAACGAATTGGAAGTCACTTTTTTATAGGTCACCTCGGTTTCGATGTTTGCCTGAAAATCAGGATCCACCGTAATGACCTTGCCCACGCCAAATGGCGCCACGACAAATACAATGGTCGGAGCCACTTCGATTTCCACACTTCCACTTACGCCAGTCTCCACTTCCATCGAAAGTTCGGTGGTTTTGCACACTTTTTCGGTCTTTTCAATAAACGACGAACTGCCGTCGCCCGGCGGGTCGCGCAGGATAACGGAAGGCATCAAGGGCATCATCGTCGTAAAGGTGTTCAATTTATTCCGAACGCCGGTCACGATGGCCTGTTTGACCAAACTGCCGATGCGCCCCGCCGGCACGGAGGTGGCGATGACCTGCATGGTCTTGATGTACGGCGGCGAGGGGTTGGGGTTGCCCACCAGAAACTTGTACTCGAGGTTGCCGCCGCTCATGGTCGTGTCGAGCGTCATATCGGCAAAACCGTTGATGATTTCAATATTGGCCGTGTCCAGGTAGCAGATACCGTCGTCCGACGGCGTGGCGATGTAGGTTTCCTTGACCCGGATGTTCACAGTGACATATTCGCCCTTGTCGAGCACGATCACCTCGGGGCTGCAACCCGGCACGGGGTCTAAGCCGCTGGATATTTCTACTTCAGGCGGTGCCACATAAATAAAATTAATGCTCGTATCGGTCTTTGTCAGGTTTACTGTGGAGCCGCCTTGCACTTGAAAAGCGGTTTTGACATCGTCGTCGGAGTGTTCGATTACGGCCACGGTCATTTGTTCGAGCGGTGGAAGTTCCAGAAACTCAAATTCGCCCTCCTGGTTGTCTATGGTGATGGTTCGGGTCAAACAGCCATCCACCGAGCGAACCTCTACCACGCACACGGTGCCCTGATTTTGGGCATCCCCGGCGGGCGCTTTGATGATGGATTTTTTGCAGCCCGGCTTGCTGCCGCCGGCTACCTGGCCGCTTACCTTGCGCGTGGTCAGGTCGTTGAACAAGATGCCGGCGATGGGGCTGTTTACATTGCTCACCTGCCAGAGTTGCGGCTCAAAGACGTGGTCTTCAAAAACCGGACGGAGTTCAGCAGTGGTGCCGGGGTCGAAGTCTATGGTAAACTTGCCCGTGGAGTCCGTGAAGATGCGCGGCGTGAAGGGTGCGCCATTGACCAATATCTCCACGTTTTTGGCGAAGCAATCGGTGTTCTTATACCGTACAAAGCCGGTGACAGGCACTGCAGATCGGTCTAAAAAGTCCACCTGGTCCACCGAGGTCACACTTGGGTTGAGTGTCACTTGCCGGGTGACCGGGGTAAAAATGTGTGGCGTGGTCATTTGCCGGGCGGCGAATGGGGTCCATTCGGCGCCGAAGTTGGTGCCAAAGGGCAGCAATACGGAGCCGCTGTTGTTCAGGCGGTTGCCGTTGCCCTCGTTAATGCCGAAATACACACGCAAGCCTTTGGCCTGCATGTCGCGCGGGTTCTGGAAGTGGTCGAGAATCACCGGGGCGCTCAGCGTAGTGTCGTACAGGGCCACCTCGTCTATGAGGCCGCCGTAGAAGTCGGTGCGGGTCATGCCGCTGGGGCGTGCGCCCAGATACCAGGGATCGGTGGGATCCGACCAGTCGCCGGTAACGCCGGCAAAAGTGTGGCTGCCGATGGGCGCTCCGTTTTTGTAGGCGGTCACCAACAAGTTGTTGCCGGTTCTTTCCATTGTGAAGGCGATGTGCTGATAGCCCATGCCGAGGTCGCCGAAGTTGTGTTCCTGACCGCTGAGGTAGAACCAGAGCTCGCTCATCAGGCCGTTTTCCTTGAGCAGGAGCCGGAAATCGTTGCCCGGCCAACGCTTGCTGAGGAGACACTGCTCGCCGTCGGGGCCGGCGCTGTTCACCCACAGTTCGAGGGTGGCCTTGGGCGTCACGGAGAAGTCGGGCAGCGTAGCATAATCCATCGAGTCGCGCACGAACTTGAGCGCCCGGTATAGGTAGAAGTCTTTCATCGGCTCGGCCAGGAAAGTGGTGCCGGTGCCATAACTCGCAGACTCAATGCGGTAGTAGCCGTCTGCGTTGGTTTTGCCCATCGTGCGCACGTTGGGGCGGTCAAGTTTGAAGGAGGAGCCGCAGAGGTACAGCTTTTGGCGCTTGATGATGTCGAACGATTTCACGCCCTTTTCTTCATCGAATTTCCAATAGTGGGTAAGGTTGGGGGTCAGGGTAGAGGCGGTGCCCATCATCACCTCGCCGAAGTCGAGTTCGTCGAGGCGGCGGTGGTAGATGCGCACCTCGTCGAGGCAACCGGTCCAGCCGCCGGTGCCGGTACGGCTGCCGAAGTTCAGTTCGTCGGCAGAGGGCAGCACAGTCATGGGCGCCAGGCCTACGAGCACGCCGTCAAGGTAGAGCCTGCCCTGTCCGTTGTCGTAGGTGAGCGCCACGTGGTGCCAGCCGTTTTTGGTGCCGTTGGGAAATGTGGCCGAGAGAAAAGGCGAGCCGGTTTCCGTGGTGGCTACCTCGATGCCTTCGTTTCCTCCGCCGCTGTTCAGGGCGCGGAAGTGGAGCGGGAACGGCGCAAACGCAGCCACTCCGGCATTGGCCGTCGCCGAGCCGGTTTTCATCCAGAACGCCAGCGTCCAGTCGGTACCTGAAGCGGGCAGAAAGGGCATGGTGCTAGTATCCTGTTCGGCGAAAGCGCCGTCGGCAGGGCCGAAGTTGGCGGAAAACCCTTGCAAGGGCGTGAGGGATACGAGCACATCCGGTACCGGCGAGCCGCTGCCGGTCTGTACCCAGCCGGTCACCGTGCCGTTGGGCACCTGAAAGCCGATGGCCTTGCCGGGTGAGCCTTCCCCGTAGATGTTGATGCCGCGCACCTCATAGTTGTAGGCGATGCCGGCAATGACGTTGAAGTCGTTGTACGTGCGGATGTTGGGGCCTACGTTGGCCAAAAAAACGCCGTCGCGGTAGATATTGAAGCCGTCGTTGGGCGATGGGCCGAGCGCGTCAATTTCCCAGGTCAACTGGATGCGGTCGAGCAGGTCGCCCTGTGTGGCGGTGAGCGCCAGGGCAAAGGGCGGGAGCAGGTACCGGGAATAAAAACCCAGGGTAGAGGTTTGCTCCAGACCGTCGAGGAATCCCACAAAGGTTTGGCCGACGGCTAAGGCCATTTTATTCTTCTGGCTGGTCAGGCGGGCCTTGCTGCCGAAGTTGAAAAAGGCTGTGCCGGTGAAGCCACTGGTGTCCACGACCGCATCGGGTCCGCAGGTGACCTGGGCCGACAGCGGTAATGCAGCGGCAACGTACAGAAATAGAAAAAATAAACGTGTATAAATCAGGCGCATGACCATGCTTTTTTTGTGTGACTATAATTGAGTAGCGACGGGGTGACTGCCGGTCGCCCCGTCGCTTGCGGGAGTTTACTTCACCCAAATTTCGATTGCGCCTACGGCAAATTGTTCATTGTCCTCGCCCTCGTCGTTGGCATACCCAAAGTATAGCCAGAACGATGAATTGCGCTTGGCGATCATGGTGCCGGTAGTCCACTGATCCGAAACATTGTCGGGCACGTTGTCGAAGCTGCTGGCGGAGCGGAAGGCGTCGTTGTTGTAGTTGTGGGTGTTGGAGTGGTGTTGCGGGTGCCAGTCCCAGGCAATGCGTATTCCGGTGCCGGCCGAGTTGTTCGCAAATGCCGCAAAGCCAACTGAAGCCGCATCGCCAAAATCCCAGTTGCCAATGGCAAAAAATTTGAACACGACCTTGACAAAGTTGTAAGTGCCCGGGGGCGAAAATTGCTTTTTGAACACATAGTCGTTGGTGGCAGGCTTGAGTGCCCAACCGGCGAAATCGCCGTAGTTTACGGCGGAGGCGGCGGAAATTAAACCATTGTTCCAGGCGCCGTTGCCGCCGCTTGTGGGAGCCGAAACGAACCAACCATCATTGCTCCCGCCTTCAAAATAATTAGTCTCTACCAGGCGCCAGTCGTTTTGGCCGTTGTACGACAGGCTGCCGTTGTTGTTGATGCCCACACTGTTGGCGTTCATGCTTCCGCTTACGGTCACGTTACCGGGTGTGGCGGCCAGCACCTCAGCGTTATTGACATAGAGTGAAACTCTACCGTCGGCAGTGGAGAACATGCCGCTGTCTTTATCGCCGCTGTTGCCGTCGAAAGCATAGCCGTTGTTGTTGGCGCCGTTCAGGCCGGGCGTGCCGCCGCGCGCCAGATAACCGCCTACGGCCACCACGCTGTGGGTAGTGGGGAAGTTGCCGCCAACTACTAAATTGGTAGCAATCCGGGCGCTGTCGGCAACCACGCCGCCGCTGCTGGGAAACTTGTTGTTCACACCGATCAGCGAAAGCGCATACGGCGCCGAGGTGAGCAGCACGCGCGGGTTCAGTTCGGTGGAGCCTACCGTCACACCGAGGTAGTATAACTGATCGAAAGCCGCTGTGAGCGGGTTGACGGCTCCGAGCACGGCATTGTAGATGCCGCTGCTGACTTCGATGCCGGCCTGGGTTTCTTGCCAAACGACGGAGCCACCGGTTTCCTGCGTGTATAATTTGAAGGTCAGGCTGTACGTCCCGTCGTCCACGGCTACGCCGTTGGATTTTTTAAGGATACCCTGAATGCTGAGCGTCGGGTTGGCTTGGGCCTGCAAGGTGTTCGTTGCCGAAATACATACCCCGATCAGGAGTAAAAACGTCAAACGAATGGAAGTGCTTTTCATAATTAGAGACCGATTTTGAATTTTTTTAAGTTGGCCCAAAGGCGCTGTTTTTGTTTGTTTAGTGACACACTACCGATCGGGTTTAGACCTTTCCGGTTTGTCAAACAGGGATGATCTGTGATCACTTGACCCATATTTCGATACCGCCCACGGCAAAGTTTTCCCCGTCGGCGTTTTCATTATTGGCATACCCGAAAAATAGCCAGAATGCTCCGGAGTGCCTGCCAATAATTTCTCCGGTTGTCCACTGATCGGAGTAGTTGGCGGGTGTAGAATCAAAATTGCTGTCGGCGCGGAAGGTGTCGTTGTTGTAGTTGTGTGTTCCGGAGTGGAACTGTGGGTGCCAGTCCCAGCCGATTCGGATGTCACTGCCGCTTGAGTTGTTTGAAAATGCCGCAAAACCTGCTGATGCTGCGTCGCCGTGATCCCAATTGCCGATGGCGAAAAACTTGAACACCACTTTTATGTGGTTGAACGACCCTCCGGGGTTAAACTGTTTTTTAAACACCTGGTCGTTGTTGCCGGGCCTGATCACCCAGCCGGCAGCATCGCCATAGTTGACCGGTGTGGCACTGCCCGCAACCGCATTTTTCCAGGCGCCTGCCGATGAACTCGGATCCGGGTTGGAGTACAGCCAGCCATTGTCGTCGCCGCCTTCAAAATAGTTTGTTTCCACCAGCCGCCAGGTGCCTTGACCGTTGTACGAGAGATTACCGGTACTGTTTATCGCGAGGTTGTTGGTCGAGAGGTTGCCCGTTGCCGTTGCGGCGCCGGGTGTAGCGGCCAGTACCTCGGCATTGTTGGCGTACAGGGCAACTTTCCCGTCGGAGGTAGAGAACAGGCCGCTATCCTTGTCGCCGCTGTTCCCCTCAAAGGCATAGCCGTTGTTGTTGACGCCGTTGGCACCGGGCGTACCGCCGCGGGCCAGATAACCACCAAGGGCAACCACCGTGTGGGTAGTTGGAAAATCCTTTCCAACGGCTAGACTGGTTACCACTCTGACGCTGTCGGCGCGCACGGCGCCACTACTGGGGAATTTGTTGGTGGTGCCCACAAGCGACAGGGAATAGGGCGCCGAGGTAAGCGGCGTGCGCGGAAGGATTTCGCTACTCGACCCGACCGTGACACCGAGGTAGTACATTTGATCGAAAGGAAGCGCATCCAGCGTATTCCCGGCCCTTCCAAGTGTGGCGCTATAAATCCCGCTGACCACTTCGGTGGGCAGGACATCGCTCCACAGGGCTGTGCCGCCGGTTTCCTGATCGTACAGTTTGAAGGTGATGGAGTAGGTGCCGTCGTTTACCGCTACGCCGCTGGCTTTTTTCAGCAGGCCTTGTACGCTGAGCCTTTTGTCAATTTGTGCGTGTACGGTAGAAGCGGCAAATATCAGAAAACCAAAAAGCAGGAAGGATCCCCAATACGTAGAGGTTCTTTTCATGAGAGTGACCGAGTTTGTTCAAAGTATGATTAATCAAATGACCTCTCATGCGCAAGGCACTCCGAAAGCCGATGCAAACGTACGATTTCCCGGCAAGCTTTCTCAATCACATTTTGATGTGGTACCGATCTCCTGTTATCGTTCAAGCATTTTGCGTATCAGTTCGCTTTTGCTGTTGATATTCAATGCTCTGTAGATGCTCATTACATGGCTGCGCACCGTATCCAGAGAGATGCCGAGGCGCTCGGCAATCAATTTGTAACTAAGTCCGTCTACAATGCCCTGTACAATGTCTCGCTGTCGGGGCGTAAGCGCTACCTCTGCTACTTCTGGTTTAGGCTGAAAATGCGCAATCACTTTGCGGGCCACGGCCGGCGACATGTAGGCGCCGCCTTGCCGGACGGTCAGCAAGGCGTCCCGGATTTCTGCAAGAGGTGTCTGTTTGGTGATGTACGAACAGGCGCCGGCGCATAGAGCGGCAAAAATCTGGTCGCTGTCCTCAAAAGTGGTCAGGATCACGATGTCCACCTGTGACAAACGTTCGCGAATAGCCGGAATGCCAGCAATACCCGTCATGCCGGGCAATTGTATATCCAGCAAAAGAATGTCGGGATCGGGCAGAGCAGGATCAGTAAGCAGGCGTAAAAACGCTTCCACTGAGGTAGCCGTACTGTGAAGTACAAACTTCGGATCGGTGCTGAAAAACTGGTTCAGACTTTCCCGCACGACCGCATTATCCTCGATTAAAGCCAATTGTATCGGTTCCATACGGCAAATGTAAGGGCATGTTGAGGTTCGGCATTGTGTTAGCCGGGTTTCCTTTCGCGGGATTGTCGGGTAATTTGCCGGACTGGCTACCTTGCAGCCGATTTGAGAATTCTGACTAAATGGCTACATGCGCTCGAAACAAACCCCCGCTTGATGAGATGCCTCAAACGCATGTGTATTTTGGGCTACCTGCGGTTCGATGTTGGCAAAAAGGACTTCCAATTATTTTGTTGACCGTTTTGCCGGCTTTGCTTGGCGCGCAACATGCGCCTCGGATCGGTACGCTCTCCAAGGATGACGGGCTTGGCTTTCGCAAGGTAAACGCGATTGCTCAAGATAGCCGGGGGTTAATCTGGTTGGGTACTTCGCAAGGCCTGGAACGTTACGACGGCCACAATTTTGTCCGCCTGGGAAACAACAAACAGGCCGACTATTTTTTCCCGGGCGGAGAGGTGTCCGATCAAAGCCTGCTGATGCTGGACGATTCCACCTGCTGGCTGATCGCCGACGGTAAACTGTATTCCTTTGACCCGCGAACATTCATTTCCCGAGACATCTCTGCCCTGACCGGCGGTGTGCAAGGCTTCTTTTGCGCGCTTAAAAAAGGCCCGGATGGTAAAATCTGGGCCGTGGTGGACGACGACAAACAGCAGCACCTGCTTTGCAGTGATAACGCGGGTCGTTTTCGCCCGGTGGCTCGATCCCCGCATGTGCGCCAACCGTTCACGTCCCTGGCGCCCGACCCTTCCGGCAATGTCTGGTGGAGCACGATTGCCGACGGGTTGCGTCTTTTCGATCCCGACGGCAAAACCCTGCATGCCGTCAAGCCGGACAGCAACATCTGGTTTGGCACCAAAATGTACTTCACGCCGGTGTTTGCCGACAACCGGGGGCGTGTCTTTATTTTTCCAAAAAGTAAAATGGAGATTTGGCAATACGACCCGGTGCAGCGAAACCATACCGCATTGGTCAAAAACATGGACGACCTGACGTATGTGGCGTGTGAAGACCGAAAAGGCAATTTGTGGTTTTCCCAGCCCCGCGGCTTGCTGTGCTGGAACGGCGGGGCCGGAGACTCCTGGACTGATTTCACGGCGGACATTCGACAAACGATGCCGTTTTCGTCCATTCATGCCATTTTTGAAGACAAAACCGGCTTGCTTTGGGTGACTACCGATAACGGCCTGCTCAAATTAACTGCGGGTCACCAGGTTTTCCAAAGTCATTTCTCGGAACAGGGGCTACGCTGGGGAAACGGCATGCGCGGTATTTTTCAGGACACATCCGGCAACACATTTTTCTTCTGCGAAACCGGGAAAAGAGGGCTGTACCGGCTGGATGCCCGCAGCGGTGCGGTGCGGTTGGTAGACCCGTTCGACGACCCCGCCGATCCGCACTACGGCTTGCCAAATGCCCAGATATTTATCGTAGATAATAAAAACAATACCGCCTGGACGATGGCCGACCGACTTGTCCGCATCAACCTGAATACCGGTAAAGGGGCGGTAGCGGCTGAAATCACAGATAAAACAGAGATTATTTTCCGAAACCCGGTCATGCGCCTGAAAAACGGCTCTTTCTTGCTTGGCAAACTTTTAGGGAAACTGATCATCGTTGACGCCGAAAAGGGGACGCAACGAAAACTCAACCCAGTGCTCATAGATGAAGAACGTGCCATTAAAGCGACCTGTTTCCTGGAAAATCAGGACGGCAGTATCTGGGTGGGTTCCACCGAAGGCCTGTTTCGGTTTTCGCCGGATGGAGCGTTGCTGGAGCGTTTTACCACAAAAACCACCCCTGCACTAAGCAGCAACTACCTCCTTGCCCTGCACACCGACGTTGCCGGACGGCTCTGGATAGGCACCTTTGGCGGCGGCCTGAATTGCCTCGAACGGGATAAAACAAGTCAAAAAACAACGATCAGAGTCTTTACCCGCGACAACGGCCTGTGCGATGATAATGTGGCCAGCCTGCTCGAAGACGATGCAGGCAATATCTGGGCCGGCACCTACAACGGACTTGCTTGTTACCAAGCCGGATCAGGGGTGTTCAAAAATTTTTTTGAAGAGGACGGGCTGCCGTCCAACGAGTTCAACTACGCCTCTGCGTTCAAAGGCCACGACGGACGGCTTTGGTTCGGAGGTATGAACGGTGTGGTTGTTTTTGACCCCAAAACGACCCTGGCCATTCCCCAAAATCCGCCCATTGCCCTGACGTACTTTTCCCGGTACAGCGCTCGACGGGGCGGAGTCGAAAAATCACACCCCGGGCAGGCCGGAAGCCCGGATGCGCCGTTTGTGATCGAGCCTGACGATGCTTGGTTCGAGTTTGGCTGGGCACTGCCCAACTACTTGAACCCGTCCCAAAACCAATACCACGTCAGACTCGAAGGACTGGAAGTACACTGGAATTTTATCGGGGGCACGCCTTCGGTACGGTACAATCGCCTCCCGCCTGGAACTTACATACTCCACATCAAGGGCGCCGACAGCAAAGGGAATCCTGGTATTTCAGGACTCGCTTTGCCGATCGTGGTGCAACCGTATTATTATCAAACCTGGTGGTTTTCGCTACTGGTGCTGGCGCTTGTGGCCGGCATTGTGTTTTTTGCGGTACGTTACCGTTACCTGCGCCGCCTCGAAATGGAGCGCATGCGCACCCGCATTGCCGGCGATCTGCACGACGAGATGGGCGCCTTGCTAGCCGGACTGGCCATGCAAGCCGAAGTACTGGAAGCAGGCGCTAATCCGAAAGACAGCGAAAAACTGCGCCGGATCAGTACCATCAGCCGGGCCGCCGTTTCGAAAATGCGCGATCTCGTGTGGGGCCTCGACAGCCGCCGCGACCGCGTACGCAACCTGCTGGAACGGATGCAGGAACAGGCAGCCGAGTTGCTGGGGCCTGCCGGAATTGCAGTCCGGTTCGAACCCGGCAGCCTGCCGCTCGAAAAAGAAATACCCGTGGACCTGCGCCAGCACTTGTTTCTGATATACAAGGAAGCATTGACCAATGTTGTACGCCACAGTACGGCCACAGAGGTGCGCGTGCGCTTTGGAAACTTCGGCGGACGCTTCGAACTGTCCGTGCATGACAATGGCGAAGCGCCACAAAACCATGCCCCGGAGCGCATTTCCACGGGACTTGGTTTAGCCAACATGGAAATGCGTGCGCGTGCGATTGGCGGCTCGTTCAGCGTTGAGCGAGGGGCCGATGGTTTTTGGGTGCGGGTGGTCGGGAAATCTATTTAATCAGAGAATTCTTCCATTTCCATAGCCTCCCGGAATCATTCCCGCTCCACCTCCACAAACCCAAACGTGCCCACATCGAACAGCCCCCGATCCGTCATTTTAAGCGCCGGAATAACCGGCAAAGCCAGAAACGACAGCGCCATAAACGGCGCCCTCAGGGCACAGTGCAGCGTGTCCTTCGTCCAGGCATCCAGTCGGGCGTATTCCCGGGCCAGTTCGTAACCGTCCATTGGACTCATCAGCCCGGCAATGGGTAGTGCCAGCACCCGCGTATCGCCTGCGCCGTCGGTGGCGCTGATGCCGCCTTTCGCCTCAATTACGGCGTTGACTGCCGCGCAAAGCGACGCATCATCGGTGCCTACGACCACGATGTTGTGCGAATCGTGTGCCACACTGGATGCCAGGGCACCACGTTGCAAACCAAATCCGCGGACGAATCCGATGGCCGGTGGCACGGATGGGACGTAGCGGTTCACCACGGCAATTTTCAATACATCGTGGGCAGGGTAGGGCAGCAGCAGTCCATCCTGCAGACGCGCGTGTCCCTCCTCGCTGCCAGTCACGATCTCGCCATCCCAGGTGCGGATGATGCGCACGATACCCGTCCCGTGTTTGGATGACAAGTGAAAATCCGCAGGTGTTTTCGGCAGGGCCGAGAACTGGTTTGGTGTGCCGGAGGGCTGGTGCCGGAGACGGCTCACACCGTTTTCGGACACGCACACACCGCCGATGTACGTTTCCAGCACCCGGAATTCGGTCAGGTCGGCCACGCGGACAAAATCTGCCGGGTCGCCCTCGCGCAGCAGGCCAACCGGCAGGCGGTAGTGCAGCACGGGATTGAGGCAGGCGGCTCGCAGGGTATCGAACAGGTCGCAACCTTTGCCTATGGCGCGTGCCACGAGCCGGTCTATATGGCCACGCAGCAGGTCGTCGGGGTGCTTGTCGTCGCTGCAAAACATGACCTGTTCGGGGAACTCGCGCAGCAGGGGCCAGAGGGCCTCGAAGTTGCGGGCGGCGCTGCCCTCACGGATGAGGATTTTCACGCCGAGCAGGGCTTTTTCCCGGCCCTCCTCGTAGGAGAAGCATTCGTGGTCGGTGGTGATACCGGCTGCGAAATACCGGCGGGCGTCGTCGCCGCGCAGGCCGGGCGCGTGGCCATCCACGGGTTTGCCGAGGTGTTGGGCGGCGGCGATTTTGGCCAGAACCTGTGCGTCGCCGTGCAGCACACCGGGGAAATTCATCATTTCCGACAGGTAACCAATCGCCGGATTTTCGAGCAAACGCGTCACCTCCCTGGCTTCGAGTACGGCGCCAGCCGTTTCAAAACCCGTAGCAGGCACACAGGACGGGGCGCCAAAGCAAAATTTCACCGGTGCGCGGCGGGCATCGTCGAGCATGTACTGAACACCTTCCGTGCCGAGCACATTGGCGATTTCGTGCGGATCCGACACCGTGGCCACCGTGCCGTGCACCACCGCCAAGCGGGCAAACTCCGCCGGCTGCAGCATGCTGCTTTCGATGTGGACGTGCGCGTCCACAAAACCGGGCAGCAGGAAGCCTGCCTCTGCCGACGCGTGGTCTACCTCGCGGATGCGCCGGATGCGGTCGTTTTCGATGGTTACTTCTGCGGGATAAATGCGGCGGGCATGGAGGTCAACGAGTCGAGCGCGTAATTGCATGGGAAAATCTTTGCCCCAAAGGTAGGAACGGCGCTACCTTCGCCGTCATGAAAAAGCCACTTTTGCTGCTCCACGGCGCGCTCGGCAGCGCGGCGCAATTCGACGATCTGAAGCAGGACTTGTCCGCTGAATGGACTGTATTCGTGCTCGGTTTTCCCGGCCACGGCGGGGAAAGTACCGACACGGAGTTTTCCATTGCCGCGTTTGCCGACAGCATACTGGCCTTTCTGGAAAAAAACAGCCTCGGGCCAATTCAGATTTTCGGCTACAGCATGGGCGGCTATGTAGCCCTGCGCCTGGCAAGATACCATCCCGAGCAGGTGGCACACGTTATCACGCTCGGCACCAAACTCGCCTGGTCGCCCGAAACGGCTGCTAAGGAAACGGCACTGCTCGACCCGGACAAGATCACTGCCAAGGTGCCGGCATTTGCCCAAATGCTGGCTGAGCGCCATGCACCGGCAGACTGGCAGGTGGTAGTCTGCCAAACAGCGGGATTGCTCCATGATCTTGGAAATGGCGCAGCGCTCGGGCCGGACGATTTCCGGGCCATCACTTGCCCGGTCGTCATAGGCTTGGGCGAAGCAGACAACATGGTGAGCCGGGAAGAGTCGGAACAAGTGGCCGATTGGCTGCCGAATGGTCGGTTCGAGGTGCTGCCGGGCGTCAAGCACCCGTTCGAGCAAGTGGATCAAAAAATGCTGGCCGTTTGGTTGAAGGAATGTTTGGCCTGAGGGTGTATCTTTGGCGCGTTGTAGGATGGGACACGGATTACACGGATGAGACACGGATTTACAAAGATTTTTTGCGGCTTCGCCGGATTTTGAAAAAAATTGATCCGTAAAAATCCGTGTCTCATCCGTGTAATCCGTGTCCCATCCTACAACATTCGGCCCACAACAAAGCACCTGTAACCTAAAGCACCAACCCCGTGTCCTACGCTCCAACAACCAGCAATGAGCCACCGCATGGCCGCACCGATAAGCGACGACATACTGATCCAGCAGGCCCTGACCGGGCGGCAGAGCGCGTGCTCCATGTTGGTGAAGCGGTACGAAAAGTACGTGTTCACGCTGGCGCTGCGTTTTGTCAAAAACCGGGAGGATGCCCATGAAGTGGCGCAGGACTGTTTTCTCCGGATGTTTCGGTACATGGCCGATTTTCGGGGCGACTGCAAGTTCACGACCTGGCTGTACCGAATCGTGTATTCCACCTCCCTGAACCATTTGAGAAAAAAAACACCGGATATCCAATCGCTCGACGATGCCGAGCGGCCGATTCAGTTGAAAAATGAAGCGGTACCTGACGCATCCGTGAGCATGGAACGCAACGACCGAAACACTACCCTCCGCCGCGCCATTGATATGCTTTCGCATGACGATGCCGGCATCATTACACTGTTTTACTTGTACGAACAAAGCCTCGAAGAAATCTGCCAGGTGATGGACCTCACGATGACCAATGCCAAAACCAAACTTTGCCGTGCCCGACAGCGTCTGCGAACGATCATGGATGCCAACTTCAGCGCGGAATTTGAAATGCGTTTGACCGAATAACCCCCAAACCAGAAACCTTCAAACCAGAAACCTTCAAACCAGAAACCTTCAAACCAGAAACCTTCAAACCACTATCGCATCATGGACGATAACTTTTTTCTCACCGATGACCTCCTTTGGGACTACGCCGACGGTTTTTTGACCGACGTGGAAAAACAACAGGTGGAGGCCTACCTCAGCCGGCATCCGGAGTGGCAATCCCGTTTGCAACTGATTCTGGATGAAAAACGGGAACTGGCTGCGCTTCCGATGGAGGCGCCATCCCCGGGTTTTGCCGATCGGGTCATGGCGGCATGGGCAGTCGAACACCTGAAAAAAACTGCCGAGGCAAAAGGAAATGATTGGGTGATCCGGCTTATCGCGGTCGTCTTTGTGCTCTTTGTGCTCACCCCTGCCATTGCTATGGTCGTGGCTGCGCTCCAAATGCCGGCCAGTGAAATTCCGGTCCTTGAGTTGCCAAAAGTGACGCTTCCGGTGGCGCAATGGGATACCTGGCTTAGCAGTCCATTCTTGCTGATGGGCCTGATGCTGACTTTTGTTTTCTTTGGCTTGCGCTTTCTGGACAAGTTTTTGCTCCAGCGCATGTTGGTGCACAAGGTGGCTTGACAAGGAGGGCGTTTTAGTGTTTTTTATAATTCAAGCAATTAGCGGTAACCGATGGAACGTGAAAAAAAGCCCAAACATTTTATTCAGCAGCCCGAATATCCGGGTGGCCCGAAGGAGTTGACCAAGTTTATTTACGAAAATCTGCGCTACCCGCCGGAGGCTGTCAAGGCCAAGGTCGAGGGTTCCGTGTATCTGGAATATGACATTGATTTTAAAGGCAATGTGGTAGAAACTCGCATCATTCAGGGGCTTGGGTTCGGCTGCGACGAAGAGGCGGCACGGGTGGTCAAGATGCTGAAATTCGCAGTGGGCCGGAATCGTGGTGTGCGGGTGCTTTTTCATCAGAAAGCCCATATCCGGTTCAAGTTTCCGAAACCTGTAAAGCAGGAAAAACCTGTGCCACAGCAGCCCATGCAGGTGCAGTACAATTATGTGACGACTCCGACTCAACCGGTCCAGTCGGAGGGCGAACAACCCAAAAAACAGCCTGCTGCCACGACCTATTCGTATTCCATTTCATTTCACAACAAGGGCTAAATCACAGGTCGCTGCCGATGTCGCGGCGAAAGTACCTACCCTCAAATTGTATCTGTTCCGCCGCCAGAAGCGATTTGGCTGCGGCATCGGCAGGTGTGTTCCCGAACGAGGTGATGGCCAATACCCGGCCGCCATTGGTCAGGAGCTGTCCCGCGCCGTTTGTCGTCGTGCCGGCGTGCAGGTACAGCGAGCCGGGTTGCCGCGTGGGAATATGTATCGGATCGCCCTTGCGGTACTCGCCGGGATAACCGCCCGCCGTCAGCATGACCGTGGCGGCGGTTTGGGGATTGATTTCGAGTTGTGCACGGTCGAGTTGGCCGTTCAGCAGGTCCCAAAAAAGATCCGTCAGGTTGTTTTTCAGGCGGGGAAACACGGCTTCCGTTTCGGGGTCGCCCATGCGGCAGTTGTACTCGATGACGAACGGGTCGCCCTGCACGTTGATGAGGCCGAAAAACAGAAATCCTTTGTAGTCTACGTTTTCAGCGGCAAGCCCGCGCACCGTGGGGCGGATGATGCGGTTTTCCACCTTTTCCCAAAGTTCGGGTGTGACGAACGGCACAGGCGACACGGCTCCCATGCCGCCGGTATTTGGCCCGGTATCGCCTTCGCCTACGCGTTTGTAGTCTTTTGCCTCCGGCAAAATTTTGTACGACTTCCCGTCGGTGAGCGCGAACACGGAAAACTCGATACCGGAAAGGAATTCTTCGATGACGACCCGCCGGCTGGCATCGCCAAACTGACCGGCCAGCATGGTGCGCAGGGCAGAAGTCGCTTCCGTCAGATCGTCGAGGATGAGCACGCCCTTTCCGGCGGCGAGGCCGTCGGCCTTGAGCACAAAAGGCGGCGACAGGGATTTGAGGAAGGATTCGCCGGCCTCGGCGGTGGTCACCTCCAGGTAGCGGGCCGTGGGAATGCCGTGGCGCACCATGAATTTTTTGGCGAATGCCTTGGAGCCTTCCAGTTGGGCGCCTTCCGCCGACGGGCCGATCACGCCCACATCGCGCAGGTCGGGGTCGTTTTGGAAAAAATCTGCGATGCCGCGCACGAGCGGCTCTTCCGGCCCTACCACCACCATTCCGACCTTGTTTTCCAGTACGAAAGATTTGATCGCATGGAAATCTGTGGCCGTCATGGCGACATTGGTGCCGCACTCGGCGGTTCCGGCATTGCCGGGTGCGATGAACAGGCGGTAGCATCCGGGATCGTTGGACAGTTTCCAGGCAAATGCGTGCTCGCGCCCACCGCCCCCGAGCAGCAAGATCACATGGGGGTCACTCATTGTTTCTTCTCGTTTTTCTTTGCTTCTTCCTGTAGACGCTGGAGCTCGGCCTTCGCTTTTTGAATGTCGGCCTGAAGGGAGCCGAGTTGTTGTTGTGCTTGGGTGACCTCCTGCTGTTTTTGGGTGAGTGCCTGCTGTGCCTGGGCCAGTTTTTGTTGTTCCTCGCGGATTTTTTCGGCCACGTCGTTCTTTAGTTTTGCAATTTCCGCGACGCCTTCGGCGCGGACATCGGCGATGCGTTTTGTTTCGTCCTCGCGGGTTTGGGCGATGAGCGCAGCAGCATCCTGTTTGGCCTTGTACACGGCCTCTGAGGATTCTTTTTGTGCCACCGCGGCTTCTTCGGCGGCTCGTTTGCGGGCCTGCTCGGTTTCGTTGGCGTACTGTTGGCGTTTTTGTTCGGCCTCCTTGCGGGCGAGGGACACTTCTGCGGCGGCTTGTGTGCGCACTTCTTCCATTTCTTTTCGGGCGCGTTCCTGGGCATCCGACACTTCTTTGGCGGCGGCGGCTTTTTGGGTTTCGGCGTCCTTTCTGGCCAAGGCAATGGCCTCCAGCGCTTGTTGCTTGGTGGCAGCCACTTCGCGGGCGTAAGTTTCCTTCGTTTTTGCGATTTCAGCAGCAGCCTCTTCTTTCGATTTGGCTATGCTTTCGGCGCTTTCCTGTCGAGCGCGGGCGGCGGTTTCCTTGGCGGTTTTTACCTCTTCGGCGGCCTGTTTGTTGGTATTGGCTACCTCTTGAGCGGCGCGTTCGCGGGCGTTGGCGAGTTCGGAAGCAAGGCGTTGACGCTCCTGTGCTGCGCTTTCGCGGGAGGTGCGGATACTATCGGCCTCGGCCGTTTTGATGGCGGCAATGGTCTGGGCGCTTTGTCGTTTGGCTTCGGCCACGGAATTGGCCGATTCCTGTTGCGCGCGCACTTGGGCTTCCTTGGCGGCTTGAATCTCTTTTGCTGCGTTTTCCCGGGCCGCGGCGATCTCGGCTGCTGCTTTTTCGCGGGAAGACATGACTTCCTGAGCGGACGTGTTGGTGGTTTCCTGTTGTTTTTTCTTGGCGTCTGCGATCGCGGCGGCGGCTTCCTGTTGGATTTGTTGCATGCGCTGGTCGGCGGTCTGCTTGGAGGTGTTCACCTCTTCGGCGTATTTCTTCTGGGCCTGATCGGCGTTGGCGTTGGCGGCCAGCACTTTGTCGCGAGCCTCTTCCTGTGCCTTGGCAATCTCCTGCATGCTGCGTTCCCGCGCCTTCAGCACCTCGTCGGCGCTTTCCTGTCTGATTTTGGCTTCCTTTTCCTTGGCCGCTGCTACTGCCTTAGTCAGCTCATCCTGAATTTTGGCGATTTCTTCTGCGGCACGTTGGCGGGCCGTTTGTACGGCGGCAGCGATGGAATCACGTTGTACCTGGGCGCGGGCTTGGGCATCTGCGATGGCCTTTGTCGCCTCGTCCTGCACTTGCTGGACGCTTTGCGCGGCGCGTTGGCGGCTGTCGGCTACCTCCTTGGCGATGTTGATCTTGTCGGTTTCTGCTTTTTCGCGCTGGAACTGCACGTCTTTTCGAACTTGCTCGATTTCGTTTGCTGCACGTTTTTTGGCTTCGGCGACCTCGAGGGCGCTGGCTTCTTTTTGTTTCGCCACGCTTTCGCGCAGGTCGGCGAGCTCGGCTGCGCTGTTTTGATCGAGCAGGGCTTTTTCTTCGGCGGATTTTCGGCGCGACTCGGACACCTCATTGGCGAGGCGTTGCTTTTCGAGCACGGAATTTTCGCGCATTTTGGCCACCTCGTTTGCGGTTTCCTCCCGGATTTTCAGGATTTCGTCGGTGGCGGTTCTTTTGGCGCCCTGTACGTCCTCAGCGGTTTTGCCTTTTTCCTGTTCGGCCTTTAGACGGGCCTCTGCCACGATTTTGGCGTTTTCCTCGCGGATGCGCTTGAGCTCGTCCTCGGCATTGCCGCGGGCGGAGGCCACCTCGTCGGCGTACTGGAGTTTGGCCTGATCAATACGCTCCTTGATTTTGGCCAACTCGCTCGCGGCATTATCGCGGGCTTTTTGTATTTCTTCGGCAGAGGTGAGGCGGGCTTTTTGAATATCCTCGCTTGCCTTGCGGCGTTCTTCCTCCACATTGAGGTTGATGCGGGCCACCGCGGAATCCGCCTTGCTGCGGTTCTCGGTAATGATCGCCTGGGTTTCTGCCTTGCTTTTTTCTATTTCGGCCAAACTCGCTTTACGGGCCTCGAGCACTTCGTTGGCGTACTCCAGTTTTTTCTGATTGGCGGCCTCCCGGGCGGCAGCAACCTCCTGTTGAAGCTGTGCCTTGATGTTTTCGCCTTTTTCCTTTTCCGCCTTGATTTCGTTCCGTATGGTTTCTTTGGTTTTTTCGAGCTCGCTGCGCAGACTGGTCGTCTCATCATCGCTCACGGCGGCATTGCTCGGCTTGGTTGGCTTGGTGGATGAGGAGGCAGCGGGTTTTGTCTGCGCCGTGCCGGGTTTGGCCGGCTCGGATGTCCCGTCGGCACTTGTGTTTGTTTTGGACTTCCTTTCGATTTCCGCGCCCGGAGTGTTTTTCACGGCGGAGACAACGAGGGAGCTATTGAAACAGGTACACAGGTTTCTGAACTCGCTTTGCCGGTTCGGGTTGATGGTGAATTTGTATTTCTGCCGCTCGACAAAATTGACGAAGTGTACATCGGTGATGGTCGTACTGGCCAGCCATTGTATCGCCTCAAGATCCAGTTGTAGGTTGTTGCGGTGGGTAGGTACGTTGCCCGGCACGACTTCGCCCAAGGAAATGAACTTGTAGATGCGCTCCTTTCCGGTGAAATCAATGAAAATGACCTGGTCGTCCTGGTTGAACTCGGTGCCGCCGGTGGAGGTCATCAGGGCGTAGATGCCTTTTTCATCGGTAAGGAACGAGATGCTGTAACTGTAGCTGCCGCGCACTACGATCGTAATGTTGTCGGTGCGGACGATTTGTATGTTGGATATGGTTTTGTTTTCTTTGATGATGGCTGTACAGTCTTGCGAATGGGCGCTAACGACTGTAAACAAGGCGATTAGGAGTGCAGAACAACAACGGATGAAGGGTGTCATGTACAGGTTGGGCGGTAGGTTGATAAGACGATTTTGCTTAAGCGCGGCAATTTATATTATTTCCTGCCAGCAAAAAAAGTTACGGGCGGTTCGTTTTGCTCTGGCAAACAATTAAGATTGTTTGACTTGTTCTGAACATGGTTTCTTCGCGGGCACCCAGACTTTCCAGGTGTTTTCAAGATTGAAAAGTCTGCAGCCCTCCTGTAGCGTGTGTCATTGGTCACGGTTTTTGGTAAAGTGCTATCCAGACGCCGCTGCGTTCCAGTTTTTTTACCAATATCCATTCCCGCTGCAACGTGTCGTGGTCGGTTTCGGAGAAATCGTTGAACACATTGGAGGTGAACACATACCCATTTTGTTGGAAATTCTTTTCTGCAAATACGCGCAGGTCGCCGTTCAAAAGCAAGTGCTCGCCGGTGTTGACGTTGGGAAACGCTGTTCCGATGCCTGAGTACGGGATTTTTTCTTGCTCGATGACATCCAGCATCTCCGCCCGAAGCCGGTGATAGGGCCGGTGTGCAAGTGTGCTGTCCCAGTCCATGGATATTCCCAGCGGGTAAATCCAGCAATTTCCGGTGCCGAGCACAAGGAACAGGGCCAGCAGAACCATCCGTTTTTGCCAAAGGACAAGGTCGGAGTGGCATATCAGAAAAAAAACCAACAAGTGCATCGCCAAAAATGCGGGCAGAAAGTACCGATGTGCGGAAAGGTTGTGATAAAGCAAGGCAGACGGACTAAGGAACAGGAGCAGGGTGACCAACAACACCGCCCATGTTGCCCATGTCCGGTCGGCTCGCTTCCAGGGAAACCAAAAGGCGAGGGCGCCTAGCACCAGCCATTCGAGAATGCGCCCAAGGTCGGTCCAGCGCCAGCCCAATACGAGCAGGTTTTTCAAAAACGCAGTTCCACGCGCAGGCTCGAACGCCGCCGCCCAAGGGGAATTGGCGTGAAACCCCGTCCAGCCAGTCGCCTGATGATGCCACCAGAGAAAGCCTGCGGCAAACACAACCCCGGGAAAAAAGATCGAAACGGAGCGCAGCAGGCTGCGCAATCGCATGCCGTGCGGCCACTGCACGGCCACTTGCCAGGCGAACAACGCGCCGGCGGTCATCATGCCGCGCATGCTGATCGCGCACAGCCCGAGAATGCCGAGCGTGGCGAGCGTTCGTCTGTCGTTCAAAAAAGAATACACCGAGAGCAGAAAGAAGAACGCAAGCGGAATGTCAGGCCCAACCAGGGCGCTTTGGCCGGCGAGGACGGGGTCGTAAAACGCCAACAGCACAAGCCCGAATCCCCAGCCTTTTCGGCCTATCTGTTCGCCAAGTCGGTAGAGCAAGAGGGCGATGCCCGTCAAAAACGGGAACATGGCCCAGTGGCCGGTGGGCAGGGTTTTTCCGAAAAACGTCCAGACCAACGCGATGTAATAGCCGAACACGGGCGGATGACCGCTGTCAATTTCGGCAGGCAACGGCGTCCAGCGCAGCATGTTCCCATAAAAATGGTGGGCGTGTTTGCTCCCCAGTTGCACGGTATCCCAGAAGAACGGGTCGTGTTGCACAAAAGCCGTCCACCCGGCCATGCAGGCCGCCAAAACCAGATAGGGAGCGAGTCGGTGTACCATGTTGGCTGTTGGCCGTTGGCTTTTGGCTGTTGGCCGTTGGCTTTCTTGAGCGCAATGCTCAACTTAAGCGGTGTACGCTTATTCGGAAGCCAACGGCCAACGGCCAACAGCCAAAAGCAAATCAATGCAGGGCTGCGCTGACTAAACGGAGAAACTCGCCGCGTGTTTCGGCGTTCCGAAACTCGCCGGTGAACGCAGAAGTGGTGGTGACGCTGTTTTGTTTTTGTACGCCGCGCATCATCATGCACAAGTGTTTGGCCTCGATGACCACCGCCACGCCGAGCGGCTTGAGCGTGTCCTGAATGACATCGCGGATTTCGAGGGTAAGGCGTTCCTGTACCTGCAAGCGCCGGGCAAACACATCCACGACTCGCGGAATTTTGCTCAGCCCGACGATATGGCCGTTGGGAATGTACGCCACATGCGCTTTGCCAAAGAAAGGCAGCAGGTGGTGCTCACAAAGGGAGTACAGTTCAATGTCCTTCACCAGAACCATTTCGCTGTAGTTTTCCTGAAACATGGCAGCACGCAAGATGGCTACGGGGTCTTGATGGTACCCTTGGGTAAGGAACTGTATGGCTTTTGCTGCACGTTCCGGGGTTTTGGCCAAGCCTTCCCGATCGGGCTGTTCGCCGATTTCCTGGAGGATGGACGCGTAGTGAAATCGCAGTTGATCGGTATTGTTGGACATAGGTATCAGGAATGAATAAACGTACGCTTGCTTCCCGAACAACAAGGTTCCCGGCAGTTGGTTGTGAATCCTGATGTGTGATTCCGGCTCTTTTTTATCCCCCCGAATTTTCAATTGATCTAATTTTTGGTACGGCTGATGGGGCATTGCGTTCCTTCGCCCAACTTTTTTGAACGGCATGAAGGCCCAACGACTCATTGACCGGCTGTACAACCTGATCACCCTCCGACCGGTGTACCACGCTTTGTTTTGGCTGACGCTCTTTGGGCTGATGGTCTGGCTGGGCTATCAGCAGAGCCACGATCTGTGGTTTGTGCTGGGCAACGAACTGATCAGTTTGTTCTTTTTTGCCGTGCTCGTCTATTTCAACCTTTTTTATCTGATCCCCAACTATTTGGCCCGAAATGTCGCCTTGTACCTCGGACTGGTGCTTGCGGCATGCATCGTGGTTACTCCCATCAAAGTGTTGGTGCTGTACCTGAAATTTTCCGGGATGCCGCAAATGCAAAACGACCTGGTGGACGTACAGGAGTCGCTGTATCTCGGCAGCCTGCTGGTCATGCTTTTGTCCACGGTGTTGCGCGTGCTCACCGACTGGTGGCGTTACCAGCGCGAAAAACAAACGCTGCAAACCCAGACCATCCAGTCCGAGTTGCGTTTTTTGAAAAGCCAGATCAACCCGCATTTCCTGTTCAACACGCTCAACAACCTGTACGCGCTGACGCTGAAGAAAAGCGACAAGGCGCCAGAGATCGTGCTGAAACTGTCGGAAATCATGCGCTACATGCTGTATGAGTGCAACGAAAAACAGGTGCTGCTCAGCAAGGAAATCCAGTACATCCACAATTACCTCGATCTGGAGCGACTCCGCCAGCCCAAGGGGGCTGATATCCAGTTCATAACCGAAGGGTTTGTCAGCGACCAGATGATCGCCCCTCTGATTTTCGTCCCTTTTCTGGAAAACAGTTTCAAACATGGACTGAACCACCACATGCAAGGCGGCGGATATGTACACCTGCACCTGCGCGTACACGGTGACGATCTGGAATTTATCGCGGAAAACAGCAAGGTGGAAAAATTGCCGCGGCAGGAACACCCCCGTAGCGGCGGCATCGGCCTTGTCAATGTGCGCCAACGCCTGCACATCCTGTACCCGGAAAAACATACCCTGTCCGTGGAGGACGAGCCGCACCGGTATGCGGTGACCTTGTTGCTGCAACTGAATTGAAAATCGAACCGCTAAAAACTTGTTGAAATCTGGACAGAGCAACTACCTTAGGCCGCCTTTTTGAGTAACCCGTTTGTTTTCCTAATAGCACGCAACCTTATGCTGAACGTACTTATCGTAGACGACGAACCACTTGCCCTCGATGTGTTGGAGACCTACATCGAGCAAATGCCCGAACTCCATCTCGTCAAACGTTGCTCCAATGCACTGGAAGCAAACGAAGCGCTCAAAAACCACGATGTTGATCTGATGTTCCTCGACATCCAGATGCCTCAACTCACGGGCATTGACTTTGTCAAAACCCTGACCAAGCCGCCCATGATCGTGTTTACCACGGCGTATGCCAACTATGCGATCCAGGGATTTGATCTCAACGCGCTCGATTACCTGCTCAAGCCCATCTCGCTGGAACGGTTCATGAAGGCCGTCAACAAGGCTATGGAACAGGCCGACCTCCTGAGCAACTCCACCGGCAACCACATCCCCGAATCCTCGGAGTTCTTTTTCGTGAAAGCCGACAAAAAACTCGTGAAGGTCAACTTCGACGACATTCTCTACATCGAGGGCCTCAAGGACTATGTCATCATACGACTCAAAAGCAGCCGCGTCATCACGCTGCAAACCATGAAAAGCCTCGAGGAGAAACTGCCGCACGGTCGCTTCAAGCGCATCCACCGCTCCTACATCGTGGCTATGGACAAAATATTGGCCATCGAAGGCAACATGGTGGAAGTATGGGAAAAGGACAAGCCAAAACTGCTCCCCATCGGCAAAAACTACCGGGACGAGCTGTTGGAACTGATTGACAAAAACCGGTTGTAGCCGCACCGCACCTACTCGCCCGGCGGCCAAAATGCTTTCGAAACCACGAACCAGCTCGCCGACCGGGCTTCGGCCTCGGACTTGCGCAGGAGCAACGCTTCGGCCACCCGTCGCCGTACCATATTGCCCGGCACTTCGCCCAGTCCGGCTTGAAGCAATACAGGGTCCTCTGCCTTGGAACAATAGCCCATCAATGTGCCACTCAGGGTCATATTGTTCGAAAAGCCTTGTTGTGCGTTTCGAGCCAAACCGGCAACATGCCCTTCCGGCCAACCGCACCATTGGGTGTGGCGTGCCCCTAATTGGTGCCCAATCTCGTGCGCCAATATGGCGGTGGCCCACGAAAACGTCGGAACGTGCAGCACCGACGGCTCCACCGCGCTCAGCGAAACGGCGTATTCCTGCGCGCACAGCCCGTCCTGGTAACTCGCGTTTTCGCGAAACACCTGAGCCGTTCCGACCAAATGGGCCAGATCCGACCCTCCAAAGTCCAGGCAACTTTTTCGAAATTGCTCTAGTGCGGATTCCGCGCCAGTTTGGGTGTCGTACAACGGGCCTTGCGGGATCAGCAGGTGTTCAAGCCGCAGGTCAATGCGTTCGTTGGCGTAGAAAACAGCGACCTGGTTGAACAGGGCTGCCAAGTAGGTGGCCGCCTGATGCTCGTTACCTAAGCGATGTACCAGCGAATAATCTGCTTCCATCGAAATGCGTACCGTTTGAGTGGACGACGGAATTGGTTGACTGGCCCCAAGGCTGGACGGGCAAGCATTGATTTCCTGGACAATACACTCAAAAGGATTGTCCATGGCGAGGGTTTTATCGGAATACAGCAGGTACCCGTTCTTGTTTCCGGGGCGCTGCAGTTTTCCTAGTACCAGGTTGTGGTGATGCGCATCCGAAACGATCCCCCAGACCTCGCCTTCAAAAAAACTGAATGCCGCCATCGAGTGGGGCGACCCGCGTAGCGTGCCCCGGTAGTGTATCCCGGGAATCGGAACGTCGAGCAGCCGGTGCGAGCACTCGTGCTGGGCATCTTTGGATGTGTTGTTTCCCGGAGCGCCAATGTCCGTACGCACGAGGTCAACGACCAATTCAGCGCCGTGGTAGGGCAATACAAGAGAAATGGCGGCATGCCCGGCGGCAAGCAAGTGCCGCAGATGGGCGTTTTTGAGGTGCAAAAATTGCGCATCCTCGGCAAACCGGGCGGCAGAAGTATCCAGCACGTCCGTTTTGATAAAAAGGCGTACGCCCACAAAGGTCGGCCCCGCTGGTGCAGCATGCAAGGCGCGGTCCGGAACGGGTTGTGGCGCTTGAGCGGACAATCCGAAGACCGAAAACAGGAAATAAGCCAGCATCAGCAATTGCGCTTGCTTTTGCATACAGGGAAGATTGCTGTTTGATCAGGGTGACAAGGGCGAACGCCATGGGGAGGGAGTGCTTGCGCTGGCAGTCGCGGACGGGAGGTGCCATCACAAGGTTCAAAAACGGGGCCGAAACGGTATGCGATTTTTTGAGTAAAAGCCAAAACCGCTCTGACAAGGCGCCAAAGCGGTTTTGAGGGAATGTTTGGGGAAAAATTACCCTGTCCGGGCTATTCGAAAAATCTCTGGTCAGTCTGAATGGGCAGATCGGCGCGTATCGGACCATTCCCAAAAAAACAGCGTTGCGAGCAAGGGAGCCAGCCAAATCACCCGTGCCTGGAACCGCATGTCCACCATCGAAACACCGCTACAAACCAAGGCGTTTGCCAAAAGGGCGAGCAACAGTAATGCGGCCAAATGCCGCAGCGCCGGTGTGCTGTGCACGCGTGTGGGGCGCGTTAAAACGGCTGCGAATACCAGAAAACTCAATAGCACGGCAAACCGCTGGAAGATGTCCAGGACATGATTGTCCCACTGCTCGGTGTACTGTTTGCTGTTTCGGATGGCCGGTAGTTGATCGGGCATGGCATCTCGGATCGCGTCGAAGGGCGGGTTGCCTTCGCGTTCCTTGAAAATGATGCGCCCCTCGAAGGTGAAAAACTGCGTCAGCGCCGTTTCCACCGTTTTGAAACAAAACTTGCTTAGGTAGCGAGGGGTCGTAAAAAACGCGGACAGGAAGCGGTTGTAGTCGTCCTTGTTGGCCGCCCAGCCCCCCGTTTTATAGACCGGGCTTTCCGAGTTCCAGAGAAAATCGTCGGGTATGGCATCCTTGTACGCGCACAGGCCCCAGTTGCCCGACCGGCCGCATTGTTCGCGTAAAAACGGTTTCAACAGGCCCGCTTGATTGAGCCTGCCAACCAAAAAGACATGCGCCGCCTTATCGCGCACAAAACCCCCGCCGTGGATGTAGTGCAGTGTCGGAATCGTGAAATATGCCAGTATCCACAACCCCACAACCCACCAAAACCGCCGGGGGCGAAACGCCGAACGCGCGCGCCACCGCTGCCAAGCCCAGTACCCGCCGACACCAAGAAGTATGACCAGAAAGATGTAGTGGTTGGAAAAATGTGCCGATAGCCCCAGCCAAAGCACAAACCCGCAAAAAACAGCCTCTGCCCGGCGCAGGCGTTCCGCAAAAAACAGGATGCCGGTACTGAGAACCGCCGCTGGAGTCAAAAAGTCGGGCATGAGCATGCCGGTAGAGATCCCGATATGTGTGGTCAGGGTGAGCGCGGCTATGGTGACCAAGGGCCGAATGCCCGGTTCGCTTGCCGAAAAAGCGCGAAAAACCAAGTGGATCAATGCCGAAACGATCAGCGCTTGCACGAACGCCACCAGCCACAGGCTCTCCAGCAGCGAGATATGCCGCACGAACAACCCGTAGGTTATGGGCCGATAATCGGATACCGCTCCGAGAAAACCGCCGGTGATGTAGGTGCTCGTGTCGGCGTACAGGAAAGGGTAGCCGTTGTTGAACGCCGGGAAGAGGAGGAGCAGGGCGCCGAGGAGGACGGGGAGGGTGCGCATAAGTGTGTACTTCAAAAGAGAGTCGGGCCCAAAAGTAGGCTGCTTTGGCATAATCGTCCGACGAATTTGGAGGCGGGGCACTTCCGACTCTCGACTGAAAAGCCAGTGCAGCAAATCGGCAATCAAACGCACCATACAACTGGCCTTGCTTTTGGTCTTAATGAACCGGGAAAACCGGAGTTTTCCATTGAAGATACCCGCCGCAGAAAATGAATATCCATTCCCTTTTCCTGTGCTTTTTCTGCCTGATGACCATCAGCCATGCTTTCGCACAAAAAAGCATCCTTAGAAATGGCGGATTCGAGGAACACGCTGAGCAAAAATGCTTGTCCTGTTACCAATCATCAGGCCAATACGCTTCACTCGTTTACCACTGGGACAACGGAGGATGGCACTGCATACTTTGCAACAAAGACTACAAGCAGCATCCAGATGACAAGAAAGGAAAGGTCTGTCCGATGGACCGTGTATCGCCCCATTCGGGCAAAGCAATGATTTCGATGGTCTATGCCCCAGGAACGAATGGAATTTTTGGCGGAGTCGAAGGGGCGGCTCATCTGTCTGCCCGAACGACGGAACCCATGCGCGTCGGACAGCTGTACGAAATCAGTCTTTGGCTGTATGTGGAAAACGCGAAACGGCACGACCCGGACTGGGGCAAGCACTTAGGCATAGCCTTGTTGCCGCAAAAATTGTCATTCTTCAATGGACGAAAGCCGCTGGTCATTCCCTTCCTCGGCATTGACACGCTGGTGTACGATCAGTGGTACCAGGCCAAATGGCGCATCAGACCCTTATGCACCAGTAATTATCTGATGATCGGTGTCTTCGCCGACCCACAATGGCCGAAATCGCGAAGCTATTCCGATGTACGTTATTTCTTGGACGATGTATCCGTCGTGGAAATGCCGGAAGCATCAGCCGTTTCAGACAGTTCTGTCTATTATTGTAGCCGTTACGACCCTGTGGCGCTTGGCGCAACGCCTTTGATGGATACTGAAATTCTATTGTATGAAAACGATGCGTTTGAGTTGACTGATGAACATAAAGTGACATTGGATTCTTTCGCACGATTTGCAAACAAGTACCCGGACTTGGTTTTTGAGTTATCCGGGCATACTGACAACATCGGGAATGACAATTTCGCCTTGTCGCAAAAACGTGTGGAGACGTTGCAGGAGTACCTGACTAAAGTGTTGCAGTTCCCGACGTACCGCTTCTACACGGTTGCTATGGGAGGCACTTCACCGTTTCGTCCCAATAGTACCGAAGATGGCCGGAGGCTGAACCGCCGTACCGAAATCAGACAAACCAGCTTGACATTGCCGATGATGTACTACCGCCACGCCCTTCAAGAGGTGGAAGACAATAACAAGGCAGAGGCTTTTTCCTACCTCAGCAAATGGATAGCGAAATCGGAAAAAGGATCGCTAATGCTCTTGTTATTCGACCCCCGACTCGATTATCTTCGGTCGGACAAGCGTTGGGCTTTGATGGAAAAACAAGTCCGCGATACGTACAAAAGCCTCAAGTATCCCAAGGAATCGTTCCTGATAGACTCGCTTCGGTTGGATGCCTGTCGCTTTTCTGGTGAGGCATTAGCGGGCATGCTGCACGGACTTCCGGGGAGCATCCCTGATAACAACAACTACCCTGTGGAGCTCTTTGGCGCAGGAGAGGCCGCTGTCCGCAAGCGATACCAAACGCATTTCCATACGATCAGCCCGATATTAGACAAAAGAGGCTGGCCGAAAAAGGAAGCGTTTAGTGAGAGCACGGTGAATAATACTTTTCACCTTCTCCTGAACTCCGGCGACATAAACGCGTATCAAAAATGGCTACCCGTCTTGCAACAGGCCTGCGAATCTGGCGAACTCCCCTGGATCATGTACGCGAAATGCTACGACCAAAGTATGCTCGGACAGGGCAAGCCGCAGCGATACCTGACAGACTACGCTGTGCTGGACGATGGTAGCGCAGTACTGCCTCCTTGGGAAGGCGATGAAGATACGGTGAACGATTTTAGGGCAAAAATCGGCCTAGCATTGCTTCCCAAAAACGTTTGTGAGGCCATGAAGAAGAATTGAACGAGACCATTGTTCTGCGTTGCACCGCACAGCAGTACTGAAGGAGGCCTGTTAAGCACTATCGTCTTTGTTTGTCAAGAAAAGTACCAAGATTGGAGCCTTTGTGCCGGTTGCATGTGCCACAGGTGAGTGCCAGGTTGTCTAAGGCTGTATCCCCTTCGTGTTTCAGACTAACAATGTGATCTACCTCAAAAGAAAAGAAAAAACTATCCTCTTGTACCAGACAATACTCGCACCGACGACCGGCACGCTCGACTACCAACTTGCGAAGCGCTTCGGGAATATAACTCATGACAGCTAATGAGCCAAACGAGAACGGGCATGGGCTTTCGCCAGAGCAATAAGGTGGTCTAAAGCCAACATCCGATCCAGTTCGTATTGCTCATCACTCGACATCTGTCCTGTTCGATTTTTTTCAAGCAATTCCCGCAATCGTTTTTGGGCAGTTTCAGAAGGACGCAACAAAAGTATTTTAGCCGGGTCCATACTCGCGAGGGCAGCGGCAATCTCGTCGTAAACAGGAATGGCAACAGTCATAGGAGATATTTTAGCAGACAAAATTAGGCAAAATCTCCCTTGTAATTTGCCCGACTACAAATTTGTGGCAAAAGTTCAGAGGTAACCGGATGCCACCCCCGAGCTACTCATGTGCACGGGACCTCAATGCCCGCACACGCACCTCGCCTCCTGGCACGTGTGCGTCATGCCTGCGCCGTTGGTCTGGCTGCCCGGCATTTCGAACCAGAATTTGTCGCGCTTGCGGTCGTAGTTGCCCGTTTCGTTCAGCGTGTCGGCGTCGTACAGGCGACCGTTCACCATGACAGAGCGGATGGTTTCGGTGTGGCGGATGTTCTCCAGCGGATTTTTGTCCAGCACGATCAGGTCGGCGAGTTTGCCAGGGGCCAGCGAGCCGATCTCCTTGTCCATGCCGAGGTATTTGGCGCCGTTGAGGGTGGCGCAGCGCAGGGCCTGCATGTTGGTCATGCCGCCTTGGGACAGCATCCAAAGTTCCCAGTGTGCGCCGAGTCCCTGTAGTTGGCCGTGGGAACCGAGGTTGATGTTGATGCCAGCGTCCTGCATTTTTTTCAGTTGCTTGCTCACGAGGATGTGGCCGTTTTCGTATTCCTCCTCGGGGATCATGGTGCGGTGGCGCGCCCGCTCGTCGAGGATGTGCCGTGGGGTAAAATTGAGCAGGCGCTGTTTTTTCCAAATGTCCTCTTTTTGAAAAAAGTAGTACTCGCCGCTCACCGCGCCGTAGCACACGATGAGGGTGGGCGTGTTGTGCGCCTTGGTTTTGCCCCAGAGTTGGATCACGTCGTCGTAGATTTTGGCCACGGGCAGGTTGTGCTCCACGCCGGTGTGGCCGTCTACCACCTGCGAGAGGTTGTGGTAAAAAAACGAGCCGCCTTCCGGCACCACCAACATGTTCAGTTCGCGGGCGGCAGCAATGACCTGCTGGCGCTGGTCGCGGCGGGGCTGGTTGTAACTTTTTACCGAAAAAGCGCCCCAGACCTTGGTGCGGCGCAGGGTGCTGCGGGCATCGTCGAGGCTGTTGATGGGCGCTTTGAAATCGCCGTCGGCGCCGTACAGGATGGTGCCGGTGCTGAACAGGCGCGGCCCGGTCATGCGGCCCGAACGCAGCATTTCGGCATTGGAAAACGCCATTTCGGAGTTCACCGAAGGGTCGTGCATGGTGGTCACGCCGTAGGCTAAGTTGGCGTAGTACTCCCACTGCTTTTGCGGATTCAGGCCGTAGCGGAAATTGCCCGAGTGTGCATGCACGTCCACGATGCCCGGCATGATGGTCTTGCCGCGACAATCTATCAGTTTTGAGTTTTGAGTGTTGAGTGTTGAGTTGCGGTTGAACTCAGCGGCGGTACCGACAAAAGCGATGCGGTTGTTTTCTACGACCAGTGTGCCGTTTTCGATCACGCGGTCGCCGTCCATCGTGATGATGCGGGCGTTCTGGAACACGACGGTGCCTTCGGGCGTATCCGTTTTCAACGTGAGACCGATTTTTTGGCCGGATTCGGGCAGGGGCGGCAGGCTGTCGGGCGCGCCGGGCAGGAAGGTGAAGCGGTTGCTGAGGTCAATGGTGAAATACTCGTCGCCGAGGGTGTAGTGGATTTTTTTGCCGTCGGCGCTCCAGTGGAGGTTGTAGCCGGCGTCTTTGGCGATTTGGCTTACGGGGATGGCCTTGCTATCGGCGCTCAGATCAACGGTTTGTCCTGAGGGGGGCATGGCGCACACATACCCCTTGTGCAGTTCGGTGAAGGCGAGCCATTTGCCGTCGGGCGAGGGGGCCCATTGGTTCGCATATTTGCTTTTGAACAACTCGCGGCGGTCTTGACCATTGAGGTCGAAGGATACGAGTTTTTTGTCCAGTCCTCCGAACAGGTACCCGCCGGTGTTGACGAGGATTCGCGTGCCGTCGGGGCTGAAGCGCGGGTTTTCGCCTTGATCCGTGATAAAGCGTGGGGTGAGTTGGCCGTTGATTTCGAAATAGTACACGCCTGGTTTTTCCACTTTGGAAATGCCGAGTTCGTCGTCGCCGTCCTGAAAGCGGAACGCGATTTTTTTTCCGTCGGGAGAGAAACAGGGCGTTCGGAAAATGCCTCCTTTTATGGGCAGCTGGGTCGGTTTGCCGTCCTGAAGGTCAATCCGCCAAAGGCTGCCGCCGTGCATGTCGTTCCAGGCCACAAAAACGAGGTAGCGCCCGTCGGGGGAAAAGCAGGGTTCGTATTCCAACATGTCGAGTTTGGTGGCCACGGTGCGCGTAAATTCACTCCCCGGGTACCCGGTCTTGACTAAAAGTTCGGGCTTGCCGGTGGGCAGCGTTTTTTTGTACAGTTTGCCGGCTGCATTGAACACGAGCGTTTTCCCGTCGGGACTGGTCGCGGCGTGGCGGATGGCGCGGACGGTAAACTCGGGTTCGAACACCTTGTTTTCGAAGCGCACGGTTTCGGCGACCCGGCTTTTCACCTGACAGCGGAAGGGGATTTCCTTTTGGGAAAACATACCGGAAAACCCCTTCTGGTCGGAGATGTACAGCAGGTTGAAATTGATCTGCCGCAGCTTGCCTCCGGCCCAAATGACGATGCTGCGTTCCGCCACATTGTCCGTTATGGGCAGCCAGTCGAATCCAGGGTACACGCCGAAAATGGTCCAGGCCTCTTGCTGATCTTTGTCGAGACCGTCGTAGATCGGGAACTCTTCGCCCGAGACGAGGTCGCGCACGAAGAGGGTGGTCTTGGTGTCCACACGGCGCACGAAGGCCAGCCACTTGCCGTCGGGACTGATCTGGGGGCGGAAGGCGCCGCCGGATCCTCCGGTAACGTTCTCGATGGTGCCTTCCTGACGGTCGTATCGCCGGATGGCGAAGATTTGTTTGAGCGGGTCTTTGTTGTACTGAAAAAAGCCGCCGCCGTAGAGGTCTTCGCTAAAATAGACGTACCGGCCATCGGGGCTTATACAAGGTTCGTTCACGTCCTGTTGGTCGTTTTTGCGCTTGGTCAATTGCACGCCTTCCCCGCCGGAAAGGTGGTAAAGCCACATCTCGCCGGCCCCGAGCGAGCGGGTGCTGGTGAAATGTTTTCGGGCCACGAAATACTGGCCGTCGGGCATCCAGGCGGGGTTGTTGAGCAGACGAAATATTTCAGTTGTAATTTGCTTGGCTTTGGAGCCGTCGGCGTTCATCACCCAGATGTTGTCGCCGCCGCCGGCATCGCTGGTGAAGAGCAGTTGTTTTCCATCGGGAGAGAAACGGGGTTGGACTTCCCAGGCAATGCCCGAACGAATACAGGTGGCCTCGCCACCGGCGATGGGTATGGTGTAAATATCGCCCAGCAGGTCGAAGGCGATGGTTTTGCCGTCGGGGCTGATGTCGAGGTTCATCCAAGTGCCTTGGGAGACGGTAAACGACACATCAGTGTACTGGATACCTTCCGGGGCGGACACGTCCCATTTCTTTTTGTCGGTTTGGCCGGTGATAGCGGTCGCAGCCGCAACGAAACAGATTGCAATCAGTAGTCGTTTTTGCATGATGCAGCGTGAAAAATTTCGGTTTATCGTGTTTGGGAAACCTTGGCCAGTGCCAGAAAGATGAAGACCAACCCGGTCAGAATGATCGGTGGCGGAAAAGTAAAAGCAGCCATGATGGCGAAACAAATCCCGAATATGGGCAGGTTTATCCACAGAATGCCGCGCAAGAGGGCCTCGTCCTGGCAGCGGCGCAACAAATAGGTATTGACAAGACCGCCAAACAGGTAGAGCAGGGAAAAGCAGGCGCTGAGCGCGGTGAACAGCCCTTGCATCGTGACCTCCATACCGGCAAGGTTCTGCCGATAGTTCTGCATCAAGTCAATGAGCTGCTTTTCGGTGTCGTTGGCCGGGACAGGCTCGTTCAGGAAACTGAGGGCGTGGATGGCGGCGGTGAGCAGTTGCAGGACAACGGCAACCCACCACCAGGTTTTGTACTTGCGCATAAGATCAAGGTGTTTGGTGCGAGGAGTGCCAAAGGTAAACACAACAGTTTAGAGTTTTGGGGTTTGAGTTTTGAGTAGGCGCGTGTGGCATATTTTTGTCGAGTTTTGCATGTCTAAAATTTCGAAATGATGAATGACCCGATAAAGACTTTCATTCAAAGGCTACCTGCTTTCGAGCACGAATTTGACGGCGACCCGCGATGGGAACTTGTTTTCAGCAATGGCCGGCGAAAGTGGTTTTACCTTGTCGTTTCATACTATAATGGTGTGTATTACATCGCCGAACACATCGACGGAACCGCCGCCATCCAAATTGATGAGCATGGCGAAGTGGCCGCAAACTCGCACAATGTCACCGCCTACTTCGACGAAAAAAAGTGGGCAACGTTGTTTTCCATGGCATTGGAGTATTTGGACAGGGTGGAAAAAGAATGGGTCACCGAGTACCGCCAATTGGTCAGAAAATTTCCCCGCAAATACCGCCAAGGCGTGATTCACAGCAAACTGGTGCGGCATTATTGCCCGGACATCCGGCGAATTGACCAAGAACTCGGCGACGAAAACCTGCGGAAATTTGTGTACATGGTTGAAAACGGGGAGATCAGCCGCTTGCATGACGGGAGGGTAAAGGACCTGACGGCTGCCAAGTATTTCGAGTACTGCAAGGTGGCATACCTGAACAGCCACTTGAATTTGGACGAGAAAACAAATCAACTGTCCGGCATCGAACTGTACAGATTATTCGCCGACGGGCGGCACGAAGGGTTGACTGAAATCGAACAGGACTCGGTTTCAGAATTCAGGGAATGGATGGAAGGAACGCATCCGAAAAGGCGGCCGGGAGGGCACCCTTGGGAAATACTGCGCGGCGGGAACACCACCCACATATCGCTTTACGTCTCCAAGGATCGACTTGGGAGGGACAATCAGTACGAGATCACACTCCGGGGCAATTCAATTGCCAGGATTGCGGAAACGCTTAAAATTTATCTCGGACTAATGGATAAGCAACTCACCGTTGTTTTTGACGAACCCGAAAAAATCAGGAAACGGCTGCTTGGGCAAGACAGCATCGGCATTGTCCCGGAATATTTGAGCCTTCACCGGGCCGAGAACATGTTCGACGTCGGCATAGAAGACGTCATGCACCTGTACCACTTCGGAATGGCGCAAAAGGAAATATGCAAACTTGCATCTTGGAAGCAACTGCCTTGTCTTCGTCCGGCTTCGGCGTTGTGAAGGTTTCAAAATCTGGAAAGACTACGGACGGGCGGATTACTGCGCGTAACCGTTTTTGGCCCAACAGGCGAGTCTGTCCAAAGTTGCCTGAGGGAGTTTGGAACTCCCTTGGGGCATGGGTTCGCAACCGCTTCCGTGGTTGACGGCGCAAAGCAGGTTCTGCGATTCAAAAGCGAACTTGGTGCCGGCGTATGAGGACAAGTCCACGCCCTCCGATTTGGTGACGGCATCGTGGCATCCGCCAAGGGCACAGCCGCTGTCCATGATAGTCTTGATGGCAAGCGTGTAAGTATTGGTATTGGCATCCACGGCGGAACAGTTTGCCTCGGCGATGTAGTCGGGATTTTGGTCGTCCTTGCCGCAGCCGACCCAGGAGATGGCGGCAATACAGGCAAAAAGCAGACTTGAGGCGGCGGTAAGTTTCATAGTGTTAGTGTATGGCAGTGATGAAAGGTGTCGTTTGCGAGGCCCAAAGGTATGCCGGGGGCTAAGATGCCGCATACGCGTATTTTGGACAGTTTCAGACGTATCCGTTGGTAATGGAATGGGTAATTGGCCAAACCGAGCAGGAAATAAAAGTGGAAAGGCCGCTTCACATTGTCGTTTGACATTGAAGCAGCCCTTCGGGAGAGGCGCAATCGGTTTTGTTATTGGTTTGAAGAATTTGTTGATCTTGATGGTACGACGGCCGGGCTATTGAGCTCAGGGTCCATGATCATGGGTACAGATCCGTTGGAAATGATGACTTTGGCATTGGGCGACTTGCTCAGCTCAAGCCAAGCCTCAAGTGCCTTGAACTGCAAAACCTGCTGATTAAGGCCTGCTGAAATGATCTTGTTGGCATCACTTTGCCCTTGTGCCTGAATACGTTTCCGCTCCGCCTCCTGCTTTTCTTGCTGCAACACGAATTCCATGCGTTGAGCCTGTTGCTCGGCTTCGAGTTTGTCCTCGATGGCTTTTGTCAGGTTGCGTGGCAGTACGATGCTTTTCAGCAAGACGGCCTCCACGATGATCCCCTTATTGGATAGGGTCTTCATCATCAGTTCACGAATGCTGGTTTCGATTTCGGCTCGGCTGCCGGAGTGCATGTCTTTGGCATAGTACTTGGCGGTGACGTCGGCTACAGCCGAGCGGAATACCGGCAGGATGATCGTCTCTTCGTAATCGAGTCCTACGTTGCGCAAAAGCTCCGGTGCATCTTTTTGTACGACATTGTACAGAATAGAGACTTCGCTCTGGATCGTGAGACCTTCTCGCGAAGGTATGTTTACGGACACTTCAATGTTTTCCGTCTGTCCGCTGATCTTGACAAACGTGCTGGTGAATGGGTTGAACGTACGCAGGCCACTGGTGTAAACTTTGTCTTCGTATTTGCCCAGTTTACGCTTCACGCCGTACTCGCCCTGGCGTACCACAACGCAGCTCATAGCGGTAAATGTGATTATGGTCAATACAATGCCCGTTAGATGACACAGAGGTTTGGTATACATGACAGTTTAAAGTTTTGTGTTAAACAATGGATTGAACTCCAAGCGAAACGCGACTTCGATACCGGGGTTTGGGGATTCATCTCTTTTTTTGGACAAAATGAGCAAAAAATGCCGTGTCAGCGGTGTTCACTGGATTTCGCCGGATCAGACTTTTTTTGACAAACATGTCTGTCAAAGGCATGCTGTAGTTTTGCGCCATGCATCACAATGACATACTGGACGATTTCGACTTCGACGAAGGGCAATATTTTGAGGAAAACTCCGGCGAGGTGGTGGCCAAGTTCTATTCTCCGATGGAAGCGGAGGTGGCCGCTGCGCGGTTGCGCACCGAGGGCATACCCTGCTTTTTGGCCAACAGTACCTCGCAGTCCGTGTTGCCGCACCTACAATTGCTCGTGCGCCTGCATGTGCGTCCGCAGGACGTGGAACGCGCCCGTGCCCTGTTGGCCGAGGCGGCCATTGATACGGAAGATCCCATAGACGAGCGTGCCGACAACCGGGTGTTGACGTTTATGGCAATCTTGATCGGAGTACTCTTGGCCATACTGCTGGCCCGGGCGGTTTTTTAGTTGTCGCAGATTTAGGCCTGTTTCCTGTAGGCACCCGAGCGGATATTTTCCAACCAATCGGCGTTGTCCAGATACCACTGCGCAGTTTCGCGGAAACCTTCTTCAAACTTGATGGAGGGCTCCCAGCCCAGTTCCCGACGGATTTTGGACGCATCAATGGCGTAGCGCCGGTCGTGCCCGAGCCGGTCTGTCACGAAGGAGATAAGTTTGCGCGAAGCGCCTGCAGGGCGTTGGAGCAACTCGTCCATGATGTCGCAGAGTTTTTCCACGAGATCAATATTTGCCCATTCGTTGTTGCCGCCGATATTGTAGGTCTCGCCGTTTTTCCCATGGTGGAATACCGTATCAATGGCCGCAGCATGGTCTTTGACCCAGAGCCAGTCGCGCACGTTTTTGCCGTCGCCGTACACCGGGAGGGGTTTGTTTTCCCGGATGTTTGAGATCATCACCGGGATCAGTTTTTCGGGAAATTGGCCGGGGCCATAGTTGTTGCTGCAATTGGACAGCACGGCGGGCAGCCCGTATGTGTGGAAGTAGGCCCGCACGAAATGGTCGCTGCTTGCTTTGGAGGCCGAGTAGGGCGAACGCGGGTCGTAGGGTGTTGTTTCTGTGAAAAACCCCTCGGCGCCCAATGAGCCGTACACCTCGTCGGTCGAGATGTGGTAAAAGCGCTTTCCTTCGAGGCGGCTGCCCCAATGTGCACGGGCCGTGTTCAGCAGGTTTACGGTGCCCAATACGTTCGTTTCCACAAAGGCCAGCGGGTCGGCGATGGAACGGTCCACGTGGCTTTCGGCGGCCAGGTGGATCACGCCGTCAAAATTGTATTTTTTAAACAATGCCGACAGAAGTGCCTGGTCGCGAATGTCGCCGCGCTCGAAAACATAATTGGCAGCCTGTTGGACGTCGTGCAGGTTGGCCAAGTTCCCGGCATACGTGAGCGCGTCGAGGTTGACAATGCGGTACTGCGGGTATTGGCGTACGAACAGCCGCACCACATGAGAGCCAATGAAGCCGGCGCCGCCGGTAACGAGGATATTCATAGTCAGACCTGTACAACTTTTTTGAAATATTCGTATGTCAGTTTCAAGCCTGTCTCGCGGTCGAACTTGGGTTGCCAGCCAAGCAGTGTTTGGGCCTTGGTAATGTCAGGGCGGCGTTGTTTGGGGTCGTCCACGGGCAAGGGTCGGTAGTCAATATAAGCCTTCGGGTTTTGAACGAGGTCGAGCACCTCCTGAGCGAACTGCATGACCGTGATCTCCGACGGGTTGCCGATGTTGACGGGCAGGTGGTAATCGCTCAACAACAGCCGGTAGATGCCCTCCACGAGGTCGTCCACATAACAAAACGAACGGGTTTGTGAACCGTCGCCGAATACGGTAAGGCCTTCCCCCCGGATAGCCTGGCTGAAAAAAGCCGGGAGTACGCGACCGTCGTTGACGCGCATACGCGGGCCGTAGGTGTTGAATATTCGGATGATGCGGGTTTCTACGCCGTGGTAACTTTGATAGGCCATGGTGATGGCTTCGAGGAATCGTTTGGCTTCGTCGTACACACCCCGCGGTCCGACGGGGTTCACATTTCCCCAGTACTCTTCGGTTTGGGGGTGCACAAGCGGATCGCCGTATACCTCGGACGTGGAGGCCACAAGGATGCGCGCGCCCTTTTCTTTGGCAAGGCCGAGGCAATTGTGGGTTCCGAGCGCGCCAACCTTCAGGGTTTGGATGGGCATTTGGAGGTAGTCAATCGGACTCGCCGGCGAGGCAAAGTGCAGGATGTAGTCCAACTTGCCCGGCACGTGTATGAACTTGGTAATGTCATGGTGGTAGTACTCAAAGTCTTTCTCTTTAAATAGGTGTTCGATGTTGTCGAGGCTGCCGGTGAGCAGATTGTCCATACCGATGACCTGGTAGCCTTCGGCGAGAAAGCGGTCGCTCAGGTGCGAACCGAGGAATCCGGCGGCGCCGGTAATGAGAATGCGTTTTTTTGTCATGATAGGTGGTGTACGGATAAAACAGGGGCAAAGATAGGAGATTGGGTTTGGGTTGGTACCTTCGACGGTGAAACGCGGCGTCGGCAGGGCCTCGAGCAAAAAATAATTGGCCTGCAACCTTATTGTCGGATAGCGGAAAACACTTGATTTTTATGGAGACGGTTGCTCAGTTATTCGGCATTAAATTTCGAGATTGGGAATTATCCTTGTTTCAAACAGCAATTTAGCCTTGTCGTAGTTGAAAAAAAATGAAAAAAATTTTGAGACACCTGTTTGCAAAGTCAAGAGTGCTCGTACCTTTGCGCCCGCTTCGGTAGAAACGCTGTCCTGCGTTCGTGTTGTGAAAAGGATGTGGAGAAATTGTTGGAAAAAAGTTTCCAAAAAAGTTTGAATGTGGGACTTGGTAGCGCGTACCTTTGCAGCCCAAATTTTTTGGGATTGTAAGATTGAAGACATTTTTTTCCGCTTAAGGGCGGACTTAAATAAAAAGTTCATTGACAGAACGGCAAGCGAAAGACTTTGTGAATATTCGATATTCGGAGTACCGCAAGGAAAACGGGTATCGGTCAAATAGTCAGAAAGATTCAGGTAAGATTGAACGGTCAGATTGGATATATCCAATGTGCTCGAAAGAACACACTATGGAGAGTTTGATCCTGGCTCAGGATGAACGCTAGCGGCAGGCCTAATACATGCAAGTCGAACGGACTTTGGTTTTCGGACCAGGGTTAGTGGCGCACG